>Ga0247611_10000002_pt1 | contig 567428 bp, 503 predicted proteins | sample 177DNAGHGhighgp2_FD_192422 | JGI IMG/M metagenome (GOLD analysis project Ga0247611, IMG submission 192422) | Sheep rumen microbial communities from Palmerston North, Manawatu-Wanganui, New Zealand - 1770 DNA GHGhigh gp2 | ecosystem: Host-associated > Mammals > Digestive system > Stomach >... | reverse complement strand
AGACCGCGGACGAATATTCAGGTGGTAACAGCAACGGGGATCCACCTCTTCCCATCCCGAACAGAGAAGTTAAGCCCGTTCACGCCTATGATACTGCTATACCAAGTGGGAAAGTGGGTAGCCGCCATCTTCAAAGAAGCCTTCAGAGCAATCTGGAGGCTTCTTTTTTTGTTGTTCGACAAACCTGTTTGTGTTAGTTGCCGCTACAATTCCGGTAATGGTGATTCTTCAAGATCACTTTTCTGAAAGAAGGTCAGGGCGTAGAGCCTTGGTTCTTTCTATGGCCTGTTCATCAAGCCATTGTGAAATTTTCTCATGATCTCCGCTCAGTAAGATATCTGGTACTTTCCAGCCTTTGAAGTCGGCTGGTCTTGTATAGATAGGAGGTGAAAGCAGGGAATTCTGGAAACTGTCTGTCAGGGCTGAAGTTTCATCTGACAGGGCTCCTGGAATAAGTCTTACCAGAGTGTCCGCTATGGCGGCAGCGGCTATTTCTCCTCCGCTGAGCACATAATTGCCTATTGAAATCTCTTTGGTGATGATATGCTCCCTGATCCTTTGGTCTATTCCTTTATAGTGTCCGCAAAGAAGTATGATGTTTTTCATCAGAGACATTTTGTTTGCCATGTTCTGGTCAAACAGCTCACCATCGGGAGACAAATAGATGATCTCATCGTATTTTCTCTGCCTTGAAAGTTTTTTTATGATTTTATAGACCGGTTCAACCATCATTACCATACCGGCGCCACCACCATAGCTATAGTCGTCTGTTTTCTTGTGTTTCCCTGTGGCATAGTCCCTTAGGTCGTGGATGAATATGCTGACAAGTCCTTTATCTTTCGCCCTTTTTACAATGGAGTAATTCAGCGGGCTTTCAAGAAGTTGAGGGACGCAGCTGATTATATCTATCCTCATGGATCCTTTCTTCCTGAAGGTTTTCTTTTTAGCCTTGTTGTCAGGTGCCGGCAGTCTGTTTTGCTGTTCCTTGTCCTTTGTCTTTTTCTCCATCTGTAAATGATTTCTTGTCAAATACAAATATAGTTGTTTTGTTATGCCTGAAAGAACTTTATATTGCATTTTTAGTTATATTTGTGGTCCGTCAAATAAAGTGTACTTATTAATAGAAGTCTAATGGAAGAAAACACCACCGCTTTGAATGCACAGCAGGAAGCTGACGCAAAGCAGGAATCGTTGAAGAATGAGGTTCAGCCTGAGGCTGAAATTCAGGAGAGTCAGGATTATTCAGAGAAGTCATTGAACGAGATTTTGTCTTTGTTCGAACAAATGATCCAGGAGGGGGATCAGCAGAAGCTTTACAAGAATGCCGAGCCTATAAAGGCCGGATTCTACAAGGTTTTGCGTAAAGAGAAGATTGCTTCAGGGGTTTTTGTTGAGCCAGGTATGGGTGAACAGACGCAGAATCCTTTTGAGGAAGTGGAGAAAGCATTCAAGGACCTCTATGCCCAATACAAGTCTTCAAGAGCCAATTTCAATCAGGAAATGCAAGCCAAGAAGGAAGAGAATCTTGCAGAAAAGACCAAGATAATTGAAGGTATCAAAGAGTTGAGGGAGAAGGCTGAAGACATGAACCACACTCTTCCGGCATTCAGGGAGTTGCAGGCACGGTGGAAAGCTACCGGCAATGTTCCTCAGGAAAATGCAAGGGAAATTTGGGACCAGTACAACCGTGCTGTTGAAGATTTCTATGATTTCCTCAAACTTAACAAAGAGTATCGCGATCTTGATTTCAAGAAAAACTATGAGCAGAAGATTGAACTTTGCAAGAAAGCTGAACTCCTGGTTGAGGACAAAGATGCTGTAAAAGCCTTCAACGAGCTTCAGAAACTTCATGAGGAGTGGAAGGAAATCGGCCCTGTTTCAAAGGAGAACAGAGAAGAAATTTGGGAAAGGTTCAAGGCTGCCACTTCAAAGGTCAACAAGCGTCATCAGGATTTCTTCTCAAATCTCAAAGAGGAACAGAAGGCAAACCTCAAAGCAAAGACTGAAATTTGCGAATTGGCGGAAGCTATTGCAGCAGAAGAGGTTACTGACTCCAATAAGTGGAATGCCCTGTCCAAGAAAATGGCAGCTCTCCAGACCAAGTGGAAAAGCATAGGCTTTGCGGCCAGAAAGGACAACCAGAAGATTTATGACAGGTTCCGTGCCGCTTGCGACAAATTCTACAATGCAAAGCGGGTCTTCTATACTGAGTTCAAGAATGTGATGCAGGAGAATCTGAAGAAGAAGGAGGAGCTCTGCATTCAGGCTGAGCAGATCAAGGATACCGATGACTGGAAGAAAGGTACTGACCAGCTTATCAATCTTCAGAACGTATGGAAGACAATAGGCCCTGTGGCAAGGAAACAGTCTGATGCTGTATGGAAGAGATTCCGTGCGGCTTGCGACGAATTCTTTGACCGTAAGGCTAAGCATTTTGGTGCTGAAGGCGAGAAATTTGAAGAAAACCTTGCGGCAAAGAAAGCTGTAATAGAGGAGATAAAGAATTATACAAGCAATGGTCCGGAATCCGACAAAGAGGCGTTGGAGAATTTCCTTTCAAAGTGGAATTCAATAGGTTTTGTGCCTTTCAAGGAAAAGGATTCTTTGCAGAAAGAATTTGATTCAGCCCTGAATGTCCACTTCTCGGCGATAAGGGATCTTGATGCAGAAAAGAAGATGGGAAGGATACGCAGGCTTATATCTGAAGCCAAGAATCCGGGCAAGAGTGACCGTGGCATCAGGACAGAGAGGGAAAAGCTGCTCAACAAGTTCCGCAAACTTGAAACTGACATAGCTACTCTTGAAAACAATATGGGATTCTTTGCCAAGAGCAAGAACGCCGATAAACTGATCGAGGATATCAAGGCCAAGATCGCTTCTGGAAAAGAGGAACTGAAAGCTCTGGAACAGAAGATTAAAATGATAGATAAAGAGTTTTAGAAATGCAGAAGAACACTATTTTGGGATTTGTCCTTATAGGACTTATCCTCATTGGTTTCAGCTGGTACAATTCATATAACTACAAAAAACAGGCTCGCGAGGCTTTTGTCAAAGACTCCCTCGCCAGGATCGAGGCCCTTACCAACCCGAGGGTGGCAGATTCTCTCAGAATAGCGGATTCTATCCGTAACGCGGCTTTAGGCATAAAGGATACATCTTCTTCCTCAGCCTTGCAAGTGTCTGATTCTTCCTCTGTTGCTGTTACAGAAGAAGTTCCTTCAATTGCAGATTCCCTTTTGAATGCCGCTCAAAACGCTGAAGAGTCTTTGTATGTCCTGGAGAATGAAAAGCTGAAGTTATGCTTCACAAGTAAAGGAGCTCAGATAAAGACGGCCCAGATAAAAGGATACAAGACTTACGGAAACGATTCTCTTTACATCGTGAAGGAGAATTATTCAGATATGTCTCTTGTATTCAATACGGTACAAGAGATCAGGACCTCCTCCTTCAACTTTGAGGCGGTTGAACAGACAGATTCGTCAATTGTATTCCGTCTTCCATTTTCATCAGGCGCTCATCTGGATTTTGCCTACAGCCTTCCTAAAGACAGTTATCAGTTGGACTTCAACATTATAACAGAGGGATTGGGCGGCCAGATGTCCAACAATGCCAGTGATTTCGACCTTGACTGGAAACTGAGGATATCCAGATTTGAGAAAGGATATGACAATGAGAAGAACTACTCTACAGTCAACTTCAAATATCCAGGTGAGAAATCTGTTGAAGACCTTGGCATGAGGAAGGCAGAGAGCCAGAAGGACATACCTACCAAAATCCAGTGGTTTGCCTTCCATCAGCAGTTCTTCTCAGCGATCCTGATGTCCGACGACAATTTCAGCAGCGGTAATCTTTCCTACAAGTTCCTTCCGGAGAACGATCCGGATTCAGCCCTTTTCGACTGCTCTGCCAATATGCAGATGGAATATGGAAGAGGAGAAGATGTGAATATCCCTATGCATTTTTACTTCGGACCTAATCTATACAAGGTTCTCAAGAGCTACGGGAATAACTATGAGAAGATTATCCCTCTGGGAGGAAGTATAATCGGCTGGATTAACAGGGTGGTGATTATCAATACGTTCGACTTCCTTCGCAAGTTTATATCCAACTATGGAATCATTATCCTGATAATGACCATCCTCATCAAGCTTGTCTTGTCTCCGCTCACTTACAAGTCATATCTTTCTTCGGCAAAGATGAGGGTGCTTAAACCTGAGATAGACAAGATCAACAAGAAATATCCGAAGCGGGAAGACGCCATGAAGAAGCAGCAGGAAACAATGGCTCTTTACCAGAAAACCGGAGTCAGCATGATGGGCGGGTGCCTTCCTATGCTGCTTCAGATTCCTATTCTGTTTGCCATGTTCCGCTTCTTCCCTGTATCCTTTGAGCTAAGACAGCATCCTTTCCTTTGGGCTTCGGATTTGAGCGGTTATGACTCTATTCTGGATCTGGGATTCAATATTCCGATGTACGGAAATCACGTGAGTCTTTTCGCTCTGCTGATGGCCATATCCATGTATCTTTTCTCAAAGATGAACATGCAGCAGATGCCGGACAATGGCAGCATGCCGGGTATGAAAGGTATGCAGTTGTATTTTATGCCTGCTTTCATGCTCGTTCTCTGTAACAATTTCTCAGCTGGATTGAGTTACTACTATATGCTCTCCAACTTCATTTCCATCGGGCAGAACTGGTTGATCCGCAAATATGGTGTGGATGAGGAAAAACTTTACGCTCAGCTCAAGAGCAGGGCAGAATCCAATAAAGGCAAAAAGAAATCAAAATGGCGCGAAAGAATGGAGGCGATGATGAAGGAGCAGGAGAGACTTCAGCGCGAAAGACAGAAGAAAAAATAATGAGTATCAAGGAAGAATTATTACAGTTAAAGAAGGAAATCCCTTCTGGAGTGAGACTTGCACTGGTTTCAAAGTTCCAGGACAATGACAAGATCATGGAAGCTTATCAGGCTGGGCAGAGGATTTTTGCGGAAAGCCGTCCCCAGGAATTCGAACAGAAAGTCTTATCCCTTCCGAATGATATAGAATGGCATTTCATCGGTCATCTCCAGTCCAACAAAATCAAGATGGTTGTACCTCACGCCGCTTTGATCCATTCCGTGGACACTGAAAAGCTTCTTTATGAAATCGAGGATTATTGTCTTAAGAATGACTTCAATGCAAACGTGCTCCTGGAGATTCATGTTGCAAAGGAGGAGACAAAGCAGGGCTTTACTATGAAGGAAGCCGAGGAACTGCTTGAAAAGCTCCGCGTAGAGCCTCTCAAGAAAGTGAAGCTCTGCGGAATAATGGGTATGGCTACTCTCACCAGCGATAATGTGGAAATACAGAAGGAGTTCACGCTTCTTTACAGTTTCTTTGCAAGGATGAAGCAGCGCCATTTGCAGTGGCCTGAATTCAAGGAGCTTTCAATGGGTATGAGCGAGGATTACAAGTATGCCATAAGACTTGGCAGTACTATCCTCAGGATAGGGACAAAGGTTTTCGGAGAAAGAGTCTGAAATATCAGATTTCTATATCACATTCAAAGACAAGGGTTGCAGGGCCTGTAAGATAGACTTCCCTGAAGCTCTTGTCTTCTTTTTTGTATTCTGCGCTGACTTCCAGCTTGCCTCCTCTGGCGTTAAGTTTATAGGTGAACCTGTTTCCTTTTGCGGCATGTGGCTTGACACCGGAAACGTAGGCTGCGATTGCAGAAGCCGTGGCGCCTGTCCCGCAAGCGTAAGTCTCTGCCTCCACTCCTCTTTCATAGGTTCTGATCTTGAGAGTGTCAGGACATACTTCCACAAAATTCACATTGGTTCCACCCTCGAAGTAATATCTCCAGTATTTTCCTTTGGTATCCACAGGATAGTTGTCCACATCTTTTACAAATTCCACATAATGCGGAGAACCGGTATTGAGGAAATAGGATTTTCTCCCGAATTTTGGGCATGAATCTACATCGCTCATCTTCAGTTTGACTTTCCACCCGTTCTCCTTTCTGGAAAGTATCTTTGCGTTATGATATCCGTCTATAGCCTCGAACTCAAGCTTTTCCAGGCCGAGGTAGTTGGCAAAGGCAGAGATGCATCTTCCGCCGTTTCCGCACATTGAGCCTTCTTTCCCGTCAGCATTGAAGTATCTCATGGAGAAGTCGTATTTTCGGCTGCTGCCAATGAGCATCATACCGTCTGAACCGATTCCGAACCTACGGTCGCAGAGATGGTTTATCTGTTTTGTGGTAAGATGGATATCGCCTTTGCGGTTGTCTATGCAGACAAAATCGTTGCCCGCTCCCTGGAATTTATAGATGTGGATTTTCATTTTGCTGTCAGATATTGTTATGTTATTCGGTTGTTTTATTCAGTTCTTCCACCATAGCCTTTGCAACATTGTTTGAAGCTCCTCCTCCACCAAGGACATGTCTGAGCTGCTGGTAATCTTGTTTCATGGCATCTATGTATGGTTTATTTTCCAGAAGATTGTGAAGCTCTTCAGAAATCACCTTCTGGCAGGCATCCCTCTGGATGAGTTCCTTGAATATCAGCTTGTCCAGGATGAGGTTTGCCAGGCTGATGTATTTGATGCCCTTGACCAGGTGTTTGGCTATGACGTATGAAAGTTCACTGGCCTTGTAGCAGACAACTTGCGGCACACCGATCAAAGCAGCCTCCAAAGAGGCGGTACCGGAGTTGACGACGGCTGCATCAGACTGCTTCATGATGGGATATGCTTGCCCGTAAATGACAGGGACATCGATTTCAGAAGGCTTCAAGCCGTTCTTCCTGCAATACTTTTCTATAAGCTGAGTGTAATAGTCTTTCGGGATAGACGGAGCGGCGGCGACCAGGAATTTGTATGAAGGAAATCTCCGGACGACATCCAGCATCACCGGAAGGCAGTAGGAGATTTCAAACCGGCGGCTGCCTGCAAGCAGAGCCACGAACTTGTCTTCAGGAGAAAAACTCCTGCCTGACAGCTCAGACATCCTTTTTATGAAGCTCTCCTTGTCCTCGTTTATGAAAGGATTCTGTTCAACGCTGTCCAACAGCGGATTACCCTTGTAAATGGCATCTATATTCCATCTTTCTTTGAAATAGCTGATTTCAAACGGGAATATGATAAAAAGCCTGTCCACATATTTCTTGAGCCTCTTGCCTCTGCTTTCTTTCCAGGCCCATATCTTAGGTGCGATATAGTAGAATACCTTGAATCCCTTCTTTTTTGCAAATTTTGCCATTCTGAAGTTGAATCCGGGGTAATCGATGAGTATGACCGCATCCGGATTGAATTCGAGTATGTCTTTGCGGCATCTTCTGAAGTTGTCCAGAATCTTTCCGATTTTCATCGCGACCTCGAAAAAGCCCATAACAGCCGTGTCCTTGTAGTGGCTGAGAAGTTCTCCACCGGCTTCTTTCATCAGGTCTCCGCCCCAGCATCTGATCTGGCACGCCAGATCTGCATGCCTGAGCCCCCTGATCAGGTTGGAACCATGAAGGTCTCCAGATGCTTCTCCTGCTATGATGAAATACTTCATATCGTTACAACTGCCATTTTTTGCTGAGCCTGTCTTTTTCCTCGTAGGATGTTGAGTCTATCCTGTGGGGCACTATCGTGATGTAACCCTTTTCAATGAGGGTGTGGTCTCCTTCGGCATCGGCCGCCTTGTCCAGGAAAGTTCCGCAGATCCAGTAAAACGGCTCTCCGTGAGGAGTTGTATATGATTCAAACTCATTTATCCACATTCCTTCTCCCTGATGTGCGAACTTGGCTCCCCGGATTTTATCAGGCGGAAGGTTAGGGAAGTTTATGTTAAGAAACACTCCTTTTCCGGGAGGAAACTTGAGATAGTTGTCAACAAGTTTCCTGAACCAGACCTCAACTGCAGAGAAGTCAGCATCAGGGTCATGTGTATCTATGGAAAGAGCGATGGCGGGAACCTCGTAGATAGCTGCTTCTGAAGCTGCGCCCAGAGTTCCGGAATAGACGGCTGCAGAAGATGCGTTGGAACCATGGTTTATGCCGGAAAACATGAGGTCAGGCTTATTGGTCCTCGAGAAAACTCTGTTCATTGCCATTTTGACGCAGTCTGCCGGAGTTCCGGTCAGGCTATAGATTGTAATCTTGTTCCCGGAAGGCATTATTCCTTCACTTTCTTTATTGAGAAACAGCGGCTTGCCCATGCTCAGAGCAGCACTCATCCCGCTCTGTGCTGTTTTTGGGGCAATTGCTGTCACATTACCAAGTCTGCTGCAAAGTTCCACCAAAGTCTTGAATCCCTTGGCGGTATATCCGTCGTCGTTAGTTATGAGAATTTCCATATACGCAATATTCTCTGCAAATTTAGGTAAAATGCTCAAAAAAGTTGTAAATTTGCCAAGTTGAAAAATTAATTAACAGAACGAGATGAGTAAAATTAAAGTTGGTATTAACGGTTTCGGCCGCATCGGCCGTCTGGTTTTCAGAGCCGCACAGGAAAGGGACGACATTGAGATAGTTGGAATCAACGACCTTCTGGATGTCGATTATATGGCATACATGCTCAAGTATGACACAATGCACGGCCAGTTCAATGGTACTATAGAAGTTGCAGAAGGTGCATTGGTAGTTAACGGAAAGAAGATAAGGGTTACCGCTGAGATGGATCCTGCTAATCTGAAATGGAATGAGGTTGGTGCTGAGTATGTTGTAGAGTCAACCGGACTCTTCCTTACCAGGGAAAAGGCTGAGGCCCATATCAAGGCCGGTGCCAAGAGAGTTGTAATGTCAGCCCCTTCAAAGGACGCTACACCTATGTTTGTATGTGGAGTTAATTCAGATACTTATGCAGGTCAGGATATCGTTTCAAACGCATCTTGCACAACTAACTGCCTTGCTCCGATTGTAAAGGTTCTCAACGATAATTGGGGTGTGAAGGAAGGTCTTATGACCACCGTACATTCGACAACTGCTACCCAGAAGACTGTTGACGGACCATCCAAGAAAGACTGGAGAGGCGGACGTGCAGCTGGCGGAAATATCATTCCTTCATCTACAGGTGCCGCAAAGGCTGTCGGAAAGGTTATTCCTGCACTCAACGGCAAACTTACCGGTATGTCAATGAGAGTTCCTACTCTGGACGTTTCAGTAGTGGACCTTACAGTAAATCTTGAGAAACCTGCAACTTATGAGGAAATCTGCGCTGCCATGAAGAAGGCGAGCGAGGGAGAACTCAAAGGAATCCTCGGATATACAGAGGATGCTGTTGTCTCTTCTGACTTCCTCGGCGACAAGCGTACCTCCATCTTTGATGCAAAGGCCGGTCTCCAGATCAGCCCTACCTTCGTCAAGGTTGTATCATGGTACGACAACGAGGTCGGTTATTCCAACAAGGTTCTTGACCTTATCAAGGTTATGAGCCAGAAGTAGTGATCTTCTGATAGTTGAAAGACAGGCGGGCCAAACTCTTTTTGGTCCGTCTCTTTTTTTGTACATTTGCACCGACTATACACTTTTTCTTATGTTGCTTAAGAAGAAAATATCAGTAGGTTTTGTGATTCTGGGATTCATCCTTCTGCTTTCCAGTCTTATAGCCATATTTGAGTTCATCACGATGAGGCGGACCGTGGGGCAGTTTGTCCGGGATGACATCATAAGCATCAACACCACAAGAAAACTGCTGGATATGGCAGACCAGTACAACTTCGAGTTGTTGAGCACGATGGGAGACTCCACCTATACTGATGTCAACACAATGCCTACGATAAGTGAAGACGACAGGTTCATAGATACTCTGTTAAGTATAAGGAACCGTTTCAAGACTGTTGCTGAGAGGGAAATGGCAGACTCCATACGATACGCGTACGTTTCATACGCACACATCCTGGAAGAAGCAAAGGGCATTTGGAATGAGCCAAGATATCTCAAGAAGAAAGAGTGGTATTTTGAAAGGCTCTATCCTGTGTACACTCAGCTGCGCAGATACATCAAGGAACTTAACTTGTCTTCCCAGAGGGCGTTGAAGCAGAATTCAGACGATCTTTCCGAAGGTTTCTACAGAAGTCTGATGCCTTGTGTGGTAGCTGTTGGAATAGGTATCCTCCTTCTGTTCCTGTTCAACTATTATCTGAACTTTTACTTCTTCAATCCGATGGTGAGGATGAACCGTGCCCTGCATAACTACAAGCGGACACGCAAGACATACGATGTGATAGTGGAATCGGATGACGAGGTGGAAGAACTCAACGACAATGTAAAGGAGCTTGTCCGCGAACACAAGCAGCTCACGAAGAATCTCCAACAATAATACAGGATGAATATAAATTACATATCAAGAAATGTGGGGATAGCGTTGGTTCTCAACGCGGCCTTCATGTTTTTGAGTGTGATAGTGTCTTTGTGCTACGGGATGGACGAGGCCTTTTCTCCACTCTTTTTGAGCGGAGTAATAACACTGGCTGCCGGCTCCTTCCCTCTGCTTTTTGTGAGGACAAACGGTGCCGTAACCCTTAAGGAAGGTTTCTTCACTATAGTTCTCACCTGGCTTCTGGTATGTGTGTTCGGCTCCTTGCCTTATGTTCTGTGGGGTGGTGACTTTTCTGTCATTGATGCCTGGTTTGAGAGCGTAAGCGGATATACTACAACCGGTTGTACGGCTCTCGAGGATGTTGAGGCGCTGCCTAAGAGTCTTTTGTTCTGGAGAAGTTCCACCCACTATCTGGGAGGTTTGGGAGTTGTGGTCTTCATGATAATCATCCTTCCTAACGCCAGGTCAACTTTCGGGCTGAGGCTTTCATCCATGGAGATGGGGTCACTGTCAAAACAGAACTACAAGTTCAAGGTCATGGAGACGGCTAAAATCATCATAGTAGTCTATTTGGGACTTACCGTAATCCAGACCGTATGTCTTGCCATTGCCGGGATGGATTTCTTTGATGCCCTCAACCATTCCATGTCCATAGCTGCGACAGGAGGTTTCAGCACCAAGAATGAATCAGCCGCGGCTTTTTCATCTCCTTCGGTGGAGATTATAATGATAGTTTTCATGTATCTGTCAGGCTTGCACTTCGGGCTTATCTATCTATGTTTCAGGACAAGAAGCATGAAGATGTTCAAGGATCCGGTGATAAAGTTCTATTCTCTGGTCCTTCTCGGCTCCGTTATCCTGACTACATTCAGCCTGATTTCCACAGGTACTGAGAAAAACCTTCTGACTGCGATAAGGCATAGTGCCTTCATGAATGTGTCAGCGGCTTCTACAACAGGATTCGCCAATGCTGAAACCCTTCACTGGCCGGTAGCTCCATTGCTGATTTTCTTTTATCTGGCATTCCAGGGAGCTTGCAGCGGTTCTACAACGGGAGGTGTCAAGGCAGACAGGATTTGCGTAAGTTTCAGTTCATTGAAAGCCAGGCTGAAGCGTCAGCTCCACATGAACGCTGTCATAAGGCCGAGGATGGGCAACAGGATACTCAACGAGGAGGTGATCAGTGAGACTAACCTTTATCTGGTTTTCTTCTCCTCCATCATATTTGTAGGCTCCATCCTTCTCTCGGCGACGGGGATGGATCTCAAGACATCGGTTACGACTTCTTTGGCCTGTACCGCCAACACCGGTTTGACATTCGGCAGCATAAGTTCTTTTGGCAACTATAATGACTTCCCGGTCTTCTGTAAATTGGTTTATACCCTGGAAATGTTCCTGGGCCGTCTGGAAATATACCCGGTTCTCGCATTCTTTGTCATAAAGCGGTGGAGATGAGTGCCCTTAAAGATTTTCTCATTTCCAAAATGGAAGAAAGGCTCGCGCTTGAGCCGACACCATGCCAGAAGGTGCTGTTCAGGGAACTGGGGCGGTTTCTGACCGGCAATGCTTCAGAAGATTTCCTGATGATGGTTTCCGGTTATGCGGGAACAGGAAAGACATCAGCCATAGCAGCTTGCATATCAGTTCTCAAAAGTTTGAGAATGAAGTATGTACTTTTGGCTCCCACCGGCCGTGCCGCCAAAGTCCTTTCTGGCTTTACAGGTGAGAAGGCCAGCACTATCCACCGTCATATCTACAGGATGAAATCGCTGAGCAACCCGATGAGCGAATTCTCCTTGAATTTCAACAAGGCAAAAGATACGGTCTATTTCGTGGATGAAGTTTCCTTGATTTCTTCGGGGGATGGTTCAGAGTCCATCTTCGGAAGCGGCAACCTTCTGGATGATCTTGTGGAGTTCGTAAGGCAGTCTGCTTCCAACCGTCTTGTCCTGATAGGGGATCCGGCGCAGCTGCCTCCTGTCGGGCTGGACATGAGTCCTGCCCTGGATTCTTCTTATATGAGCCGATATTGTCCTTCTCTGGTGGAAGTTTCTCTGACAGATGTGGTCAGGCAGGCTTCAGGAAGCGGTATCCTCATGAACGCCACAAGCCTGAGGCAGCAGATAACAGACGGGGACATTGACCCTCCAAAGTTTGACGTGTCTTCCTACACTGATATAGTTGCCATAACCGGGTCCACTCTTATCGAGGACCTCCAGGACGCTTTCTCCAGATACGGGCCTGATGAGGTGGTTGTCCTGTGCCGGAGCAATCTCAGGGCCAACCGTTACAATATGGGTATCCGTTCCCAGGTACAGTTTCTTGAGGAAAAACTTTGCAGGGGAGACCGCCTTATGGTTGTCAAGAACTGCTACCAGTTTGACGGCCAGGATGAAGAATTTGACTTTATAGCAAACGGAGACATTGCAAACCTGGTAAGCATCTCAAACTTCAGGGAAAGGTACGGGCTGCATTTTGCTGACGCCACCCTGGCTTTCCCGGACTACAACGGAAGGGAGGTGGACGCAAAGGTAATCCTCGATACCCTTGAGAGCAAAAGCGCCGCTTTGGACAGGGATGCACAGTCAGCTTTGTTCGAGGGTGTTCTCGCTGATTATGAAGAGATCTCTCCAAAGGGAAAACGATATAAGGCGGTAAGGGAGGACCCTTATTACAACGCCCTTCAGATCAAGTATTCCTCCGCGATAACGGGGCACAAGAGCCAGGGCGGCCAGTGGCGGTGTGTTTTCATAGACAACATTCTCTGGAAGGACGAGATTACCATCGATGACAAGAAATGGCTCTATACTGCCCTTACCCGTGCCGTGGAGAAAGTCTTTTTGGTTAACTTTGACAAGAAATACCTGAAATAACACAAGACATATATGAAAAGAACAATCCTTGCACTTTCTGCAGTGCTTATTTGCTGGAGCGCTTCCGCCCAGAAGAAGAACCTTACTCTGGAGCAGATAGCAAATGACAGGTTTCCCGCTGTCGAGAACTATATAATGCCACCGGCCTGGGTATCCGACGACATAGTTCAGGTCAATACGGTGGATCTCGGAAGCCGCAAGCGGGACAGCAAGTTCTACAATGTGAAGACAGGAGCTTTCGAAGAGAATTACAAACCTCAGGAAAGCCCTCAGGAATCTCAAAACGATATCAGGGAAGACGCCAAAAAAGCCAATTCGCTGATCAATGGAGACGGAATGATTGCCAACCCGACCTACAGCCCGGACGGCAAGCTTCTGGCCTTCACCAACAACGGAGATCTTTATGTGTTTGACAAAGAGGGAAATAAGGTAAAGAGAATCACAACAGACGGAAATGCCGTTATTCTCAACGGACGTGCTTCCTGGGTCTATTTTGAGGAAATCCTGGGCCGCTCCTCCCAGTACAAGGCTTTCTGGTGGAGCCCGGACAGCAAGACCATAGCTTTCTACCGCTTTGACGACAGCCAGGTTCCGATGTTCCCGATCTACGACCCGTCCAAGGCAAAGAACCAGATCCTTGAGAGCCACTATCCAATGAGCGGCGAGAAGAATCCTGAGGTAAGGATAGGGTTTGCTGATGTCCAGACGGGAAGTATCGTATGGGCTGACTTCAACGAGAAGGAAGACCAGTACTTTGGCATACCATTCTGGAATTCAGAATCTTCACGCTTCATCGTTCCTTGGATGCCGAGGGTTCAGCAGGATCTTGTCTTCTACTCTGTAGATCCTAAAAACGGAAGCAAGGAATCCATTTACAAGGAGCATCAGGACACCTGGATCGACTGGCCTGAGCAGATGCTCTTTGATGAAAACGGCCTGTATATGGTGCGTGACTTTACAATGTGGGAGCAGATCTACTACCTCTCGTTTGACGGAAAAACGCAGAAGTGCCTGACAGACGGCCGTAACTGGGACATCAAGCTTCTGAAGATAGATCCAAAGAAACAGGAACTCTACTTTACCTCCAAGAAGGAAATAAGCACTCGCGTGGATATCTACAAGGTGTCCATCAAGAAGGCCAAGACCACGAGAATCTCCACCGGGGACTATTCTTACAAGTCTCTGCAGCTCAGCGATGATTTCAAGTATATGGCTGCCATCTGCAGCAATGCCCGAACTCCTGACAGGGCAGTGCTCCTTCCTACTGACGGCAGCGGAAAGATGACTGTTCTTGCAGACGGGAAGGGGAAGGACTTTGACTCGTATAACCTTGCCATTCCTGAAATGGTCTATATCACCACCCCTGACGGATATACGATACCGGGCAAGATCACACTTCCTCTGAACTTTGACCCTCAGAAGAAATATCCGGTCATCATCTATATGTACGGCGGACCTAACACTCCTGTGGTAGCCGACAGCTGGAGCATGATCTCCTCTTCCAACCAGTGGTGGGCAAACCAGGATGTCATCCAGTTCTCAATGGACCACCGAGGGAGTGGCCACTGCGGAAAAGAAGGCTGCAACTTCATGTACCGCAACTTCTTCTCGATAGAGCTCAAGGACTTCATCGAGTGGGCCAAGTACCTCAGAAGCCTTCCTTACGTGGATGCCGACAAGATAGGAATCTACGGGTTCTCGTACGGTGGCAGCATGGCAACTCTCTGCGTTACAGAAGGCTGCGAATACTTCAAGTACGGAATTGCCGGCGGTGGAGTGTATGACTATATGCTTTACGACACCCATTACACAGAAAGGTTCATGGATACTCCGCAGCGCAATCCTGAAGGTTTCAAGCGTACCATAATGGCAGACAGGATAAAGAAGTCAGGCTATAAAGGAGATGCCACAAACTATTTGATGCTCACCCACGGAGCCGCTGACGACAATGTCCATATCCAGAACACCATGAGCCTGGTTCTTGAACTTCAGAAGATGGGGAAACAGTTTGACCTTATGATCTATCCAAGGCAGCTGCACGGATATCGCGGAGCACAGGGAGCCTTCTCAGAGTTCAACGACTACCGTTTCTGGTATCGCCATCTGTTAGGAAAAGAGGTTCCTAAGGAACTCTCTGACGCTTTTTCGAGATAGTCAGCTTCCCAAAAACAGGACAACCTGCCTGAGGGCTTCAAGAATCGCTGAGGAGATTACTGATATTACTCCCCCTACGGCAGGCAGACCGCCCAAAAGTGCAGAGGCTGCGCTTGAATAGACGGACAGTGTTACAAGTGGAGCGCTGACAATATTGGAAATCAGGAAATTCCCGCTTACTCTCCCAAAATACAGGAGGATGAGCGGGAATGTCGCTATCTGGCAGGTCATTGTGATTCCCATAAGACGCATCCCTGATGCGGCAATCCTTCTGGCGAAGCTCCGTTTGTTCCCGGTCACTTTCCTTATGCTTTCTTCAACGGCCGGATAAAGGAAGACGATTCCGGCAACTGCGGCAAAAGACAGTTGGAAACCAACCATTTCCACAGCAACCGGATTGAAAAGTGCAATCACCAGGGCAGCTGTCAGAAGAGGCCCTGTGCGGTCTTTGCTTTGGCAAAGCGAATCTGCTGTCTTCCAGACTGCTATCATTATGCAAGCTCTGCTCACTGAAGGAGAAAGACCGGTTATGACGGCGTAGATGAAGATAATCGCGATGCTAAGGGCTAATGAAAAGGCCTTTGCTCTGTAATTCCATCTTAAAGCTGCTGTAAGAAAGCAGATTATGCTCCAGACAATCCCGACATGCATCCCGGAAAGAGCCAGTGCATGGCTGATTCCGGCATTGCGGAATGCGGTCTTGGTTTCAGTATCCAGCCCTCTGCGGTCTCCAAGCAAAAGGGCTGAGGCTATTCCTGTTGAGGGTCCTTCATGAAGCCTTTCAGCAAGCTTTACGGAAATATGGTCCCTTATCTGAATGGCTTGATTTTCAACGAATCGCTCCGTAGCAGAAATCCTGTCTGAATATAAAGTCCTTCTTTGGATTCCCAGGAAGAAAAAGCAGGCGCAGCTAAGAAGGATAAACACTATGGCTTTCTTCCTGGACAGATACAATAATCCTGGAAGAATAATGCAGAAATATGAAAGACCGAAGCCGCCTGAAAGTCTGCCGGCCATCGTCCCAAGAAGGAAACTCAAAGTTATCGCCACTCCCAACCGCCTCAAAATCATCACTTAGCCTTCCAGTTTCTTCATGAATTTTTCAGGGTCTATTATGAATCTCGAGTGGGTGCCTTTTCCGATTTCTCCTTTGCTGTCGTAGGCCGTTACCTTGAAGATTACAGCCCTGCGGTCTATGTTTTCAACTTCCGCTTCCGCCCAGACCTCAGTTCCAGGCAAGCAGGCCCTCAGGTGCTGGATATTGACGCCCGTCCCTACGCTTGCCAGCCCCAGTTTCTTGAGAAGAAGGAAAGATGCTTCTTCCATCATTGCTATCATCGAGGGCGTGGAGAAAACTCCCATGGCTCCCGTTCCTGCTGCTGCGGCGGTGTTCTGGGCTGTAACCAGGCGCCGTGCGGTATTCTTCATCCCTATCTTTAGATCTTCAATCATATAAGCGCTGTTTGTTTCTGGTTACAAATATAGGAAAACCGGAAAAGATTTCTAACTTTGAACTGGAGTAAAAAACTAAACTGAACTATAAAACATCGGGTTATGAAAAAGAGCTTTTTTCTTCTTTTGGCAGCATTGCTGATTTGCAGTGCTTTGTTCGCCCAGAAAACCTATCCGAAGGAATGGGATGAATATGAGGATTGGGATCCTCTCATCTCTTTCAAAGGGACGAATCCTACTATCGTGGATTTTGTCAATAATTTTTTGGCAGAGCCTGAAGATGAACTGAGCGGGGGGCTCAGCGACATGTGGACAAAATACCGCAAGGGCAAGCCTCAGGATGAGGGTGACACTGTAATTGTGGATATCCGCAACGGCTATGTTTGCTTTAAGGACTGGACAGAATATGACGGAGGGAAATCTTTCAGCAAAACTGAAATCTGTTACTGGAACTGCTCGGACGGAAAGCACAAACTTGTGGCTTTCTCAAATGACCTTTGGTCAGACGGAAAGTGGGTGAACGGCCAGTATTGTGGCATTTCCTTCTTTTTGTACAACAATGCCCAGCGCCGCATGACCGTGATTTCCAATTCAGGCGGAGAAGAACTGGGGGCAGTTGTCAAGACCGGACGGGAAGGAGAAATAAGCGGTTATGACGCCACTGCCAAAACATATTATGCGGAACTGGACGGCAAGAGGACGAACATGACAGAGGAAGAGTTTTTCAAGTTCATTGACGAGCGTCCGGTAGTTACATATTCCCTTCCAAGGACAGGCAAGACACTGAAGGCCATAATAAACACCCCTTCAACCCACAAGGAAGTTCTCTTCCAGTGGGACGGAATGTATTTCCATCCTGCAAAGTAAGGTCCAGAAATTTATTCCTGCACTTTAGTTTTTCCCGGCTTGTAGGATTTGGCGAAGCGGAAGATTTCCAGCGGAAGGTGGCAGTAGCCGCCCGGGTTCTTGTCCAGATACTCCTGATGATATTCTTCCGCCTTGAAGAAGTTCTCAAGAGGGAGGAGTTCTACGGCAAACTTCTTTCCGCCCTCTTTCTCCAGAGAGTCGTAAACAGGCTTTATGACGCTTAGTTCGGCTGGATCCGTGTAATAGATTCCGGTCCTGTACCTTGTTCCCTCGTCGTGAGCCTGGCGGTTAACTGAATAGGGGTCTATTATCTTGAAATACAGTCTAATCAGTTCTTCAAGGGAAATCCTGCCGCTGTCGTATGTCACCTTCACGGTCTCGGCGAAACCCGTCTTGTCTGTATAGACTTCCTTGTAGGAAGGGCCGTCTCCTTCCTCATTGCCGCAAAACTCTTCGTTCCCGTTGGCATAGCCGGCCTCCGCGCTTTCGACGCCCTCTATCAGGGAGAAGAAATGCTCCACTCCCCAAAAGCACCCTCCAGCAAGGTAAATCTCTTTCTTTTCCATACTCTATCTGTTTACGACAAAGATATCGCTATTTTTATTAAATTTGCACGATAACGAAACAAATTCAAGAATATGATAATACTGGTTTTAAACTGCGGGAGTTCCTCAATCAAGTACCAGGTGCTGGACATGAGGAGCGAAAGTGAACATTCTCTGCTTGCCAAGGGTCTGGTAGAGAGAATAGGAATGGAGGAGGGCGATATTACTCACTCTGTTCCTGGAAAAGACAAACACAAGATCCACAAACCTGTCGCTGACCATACAGAAGGCATAAAGGATGTGCTCGGACTTCTGGTTGACCCAGAGCACGGAGTTCTCCGTTCTCTGGACGAGATTGAGGCTGTAGGCCACAGGGTTGTGCACGGTGGAGAATATTTCACCCAGAGCTGCATCATAGACCAGAGGGTTAAGGAAGGGATAGAGAAGTGCTCAGTGCTCGCTCCTCTTCACAACCCGGCGGGCCTGCTCGGCATCAATGCGGTAGAGAGCATTCTTCCAAAGGTTCCTCAAGTAGCTGTGTTCGACACTTCATTCCTCCAGACTATTCCTAACTACGCCTATACTTACGGTCTTCCTTACGAGTACTACGAGAAGGACAAGATTCGCCGTTACGGATTCCACGGAACCAGCCACAGATATGTTTCCAAGGCCGGCGCCGAGCTTGCAGGCATAGACTACAACGACTCCAACATCATCACCTGCCACCTGGGAAACGGCAGCAGCGTGACAGCCGTCAAGAACGGAAGGGCAGTTGATACATCTCTGGGACTCAAGACTATAGATGGTCTTATCATGGGAACCAGATGCGGAAGCCTGGATCCGGGAGTTGTAACCTACATAATGAAGAAGTACGATCTGACAGCAGACGAGATGGAGACTATCCTTACCAAGAAGAGCGGATTCGTCGGAGTTTCCGGAGTTTCATCTGACTGCAGAGACCTTGAAGAGGCGGCAGCTCGCGGAGAAAAGAGAGCCCAGCTGGCTCTTGAGATCTTCCGCTACGGACTGCTGAAGTTCGTGGGAGCTTTCTCTGCCGCAATGGGAGGAGTTGACCTGATCGTGTTCACCGGCGGCATCGGCGAGAACGACCCGAAGACCAGGGCATACATCGGCCAGAAGTGCGCATATCTTGGCGTAGACTTTGACGATGAGGTTAACGAAGGTCTCAGGGGCAAGAGCGCCATCCTTACCAAGAAAGACTCCAAGGTAAAGGTTGCCGTTGTCTGCACCAACGAGGAGCTGGTGATTGCCACCGATACTATGAAGCTTGTTAAAATGTAATTGAAAACCAATAATTTAAAATAAACAATAATGAAGACATTTGACGAAGTATATGAGCTTCTCAAGGCTAATCCCAAGAGAAGGCTGGCAGTAGCCTGGGGCGTTGACGAGCACTCTGTTTGTGCAGCAAGCATGGCTATCGACGCAGGTTTCTGCGAGGCAACTCTTTACGGAGACCGCAAGATGATCGAGGCCGTTTGCGCCAAGGAGAACATCGACATCAACAAGTTCAACATTGTGGATGTTCCTGTTGAACTGAAGGCTATCCAGGCTGCCGTTACCGCTGTTCACAACGGAGAGGCAGACGTTCTGATGAAGGGCCTTTGCTCAACCGACAAGTACATGAGGGGAATCCTCAACAAGGAATGGGGTCTGCTCCCTCCTAAGGCTGTTCTGAGCCATATTTCAGTGATGCAGCATCCAAACTATCCTAAGTTCCTTGTATTCGGCGATATGGCTGTTATTCCTCTGCCTGATTTCAAGCAGAAGACCGCCATCCTGAAGTATATCGTGAATGTCTGCAAGTCTCTTGGCGTGGCAAATCCTAAGATTGCCGCTGTTGCCGCCACCGAGCAGATGCTGGACGGTATGCCAGCCTGCGTAGAGGCTGCAATGCTTGCCAAGATGGCTGACCGCGGTCAGCTCCCTGGCCTGGTAGACGGGCCTCTGGCTCTGGACGTTGCAATCAACAAAGAGGCTGCTGCAATCAAGAAACTCAAGAGCGAGGTTGCCGGGGACGCTGACGGACTCCTGTTCCCTAACATCGAGAGCGGAAACGTGTTCTACAAGTCCAACACAATGCTTGTTCCTGGTGTAAGGACAGCTGCTTTCGTAGCCGGAGCTTCTGCTCCTTGCGTTCTTTCTTCAAGGGCAGACAGCATTGATACCAAGCTCAATTCCATAGCACTGGCTTGCCTTCAGGTCAAATAGAAAGGCTTGTTTCCTATATGCCGGAAAGGAATTATGACTTTGCAATAATAGGGGGAGGTGCTGCAGGACTGATGGCTGCTGCCTGGATTACGGAGCAGTGGAAAAGTTTGCAGGCACATCCCTCTGTTGTTTTGCTTGAAAAGATGCCAAGGCCCGGGCGCAAAATCAACATTACCGGCAAAGGAAGGTGTAACCTGACCAATACACGTATGTGGGATGAATTCTCCCCTCATATCCATCCCAATCCACAGTTTGCAAAGAACGCTTTCTACAATTTCTCAACGCACGACACGATGGATTTCTTCAAGTCCATCGGACTGGAACTCAGTGTGGAAAGGGGGCAGAGGGTATTCCCTAAGAGCATGAGGGCCATGGATGTCACCGATGCTCTTGCAGGGTGCATCAAAAGGGGAGGAGTGGTTGATCTGGAGACATCTGCAAGAGTGCTTTCAGTTAAAAAGTCTGACCTGTTCGAGATTTTGTACCAGGATGAAGACGCCTGTGTTGAAAATCTTGTCAAGGCACGGAAGGTCCTCCTGGCAACCGGAGGCTTGTCATATCCATCTACAGGTTCCTCAGGCGATGGCTATACTTTTGCCAAGTCTTTTGGGCACAGCATCATCAAGTGTCGCCCTTCTCTTACCGCCCTTACTCCGTGTGAATATCGTGAAAAAGACGGAACCCTTTCTCGCTTCGGAAAATCTCTTTGTGGACTTCAGCTCAAAAACGTAGCAGTATCTCTTGTGGTGAACGGTGCTGTCGTACAGGAAGAGTTCGGGGACATTGACTTTACAGATGGCGGAATTGAAGGTTCTCTCGGATTCCGGATAAGCCGCAAGGCCGTGGAGGCTATGGACAACGGCCAGAAGATTTCTGTGGTACTTGACCTGAAGCCTGCTCTCAGCCAGGAGCAACTCCATCAGAGAATCAAACGAGAAAGTTCCAGTGGCAACAACACTCTCAAGTACCTGCTTTCCAGACTGCTGCCTCATCAGATGATATCTCCTTTCCTGTACCTTGAACGCCAGCTTGCGGATATGCAGCCAGGCAAAGCTGCGGCCTTGCTTCCGCAGGCGTTGAAAAACCTGAAGTTCAACATAGCGTCATACGTTGGTTTTGAAAGATGCGTCGTGACGAACGGAGGGGTATCGCTGAAGGAAGTTTCCCAAAAGACAATGGAATCCAAACTGGTTGAAGGTTTGTATCTTGCGGGGGAAGTGCTTGATTTGGACGGAGATACGGGGGGATATAACCTCCAGCTCGCGTTCTCCACAGCAGTGCTTGCGGCAAAGAGCGCCTCGGAAAAGATGTAGTCAGCAGATTATTTCTATCTGCCTGTCTCTGTATGAGACAGTTTTTGTCTGGCCTTGTTCAACCTCCACAGCGCAGATATCTTCCAGTTCCAGGATAACCAGATCTCCGCTTCTCAGAGACATGAACTCTGAAGCTCTCTGCAGTGCGGTGTCAAAAAACTCAAACCCCTGATAGTCGTCTCCGATTTCTGTTGCTTCAGAAAGGAAGAAACTGTTGTCCAAAGTGTTGCCCTCGTTTACATCGTATGAGCATAAATGAACTCCCCATCCGCATGATGTGTAGTGGCGGTGTGCGTATTCTTCCCTGATGCACTTTCCTGCCCTGGAAATCCTGACATATGCGAAAGGAACTGCCCTCAGGGTTTCAATCGTGTCCGGTACATAATACTTCAATAATCCGCTGGCAGATTCTTCTCTGCATAAGGCTGTATCCGGGCTGGTGTAGAAGTTGTCGCTCTGGTAGGGGAATATGAACAGATTCATATTTCAAGTGTTTTGGGAAGGAGCACTCTACCTGTACTTTTCTGGGTTCATCTTTATCTGGGTGAGCACTCTCTTGGTGTTCAGGGTAAAGTCTCCGCCTTCCATCCAGGCATAGTAGCTCGGTTCTTTTTCCAGTACATCCACAACCAGTTTGCCCTTGTGTTTCCCGAAGTTGAAAACAGGTTTTCCGGCATCGTTGAGCACTATTCTTCCGGCAAGGTCCACATTTCTGGTCTTGGTGGAGAACTCAGCCAGCTTGTCCACATTGTTTTCCAGTTTGCCGGCATATTTGTCCAGCTGTGCCTTGAGGACTTCCATCGTGGCAACTGTATCAGCTTCAGCTCCATGCGCACCTTCCAGATCCTTGTGGCAGTAGAACTTGTAGGCTGCGCTGAGAGTCCTTTCTTCCATTTTGTGGAAAATGTTCTGGACATCTATGAGTTTGCGGCGGGAAAAGTCAAAGTCCACACCGCATCTTTCAAACTCCTCCGCAAGGAGAGGGATGTCAAACTTGAGGGAGTTGTAGCCGGCAATGTCACATCCTTCCAGATATGCGGCCAGGCCTTTGGCGTACTGCTTAAAAGCAGGGCAGCCTGCAACATCCTCATCTGTAATGTGGTGAATGGCGGTGGACTGCTCAGGAATGTGCATCTGCGGGTTTATCCTGTGAGTCTTGATGTCAGTGTGCCCGTCCGGGAACAGTTTGACAACGGATATTTCTATAATCCTGTCTTTGGACACATCCAAGCCGGTACTCTCTATATCAAAGAATACCAGCGGTCTAGTCAGATTTATTTCCATCGTGATATTATTAGAGCCTCATCGGCATCAACAATGCGCAGATCTCCTGGTTAGGATCAGTCTGCTCTGCCGGCTGCATCAGGGCTGCCTTCGTAGGCTCGGCGAGTTTGATGCAGATCTGGTCGTATGGCAGATTTGCAAGTATCTCTATAAGGAACTGGCTCTTGAACGCGATTCTCATAGGTTCTCCGGTATATTGGCAACCGATGGTTTCTTTTGCACTCATTGAGAAATCGAGGTCCTGTGCTGTTATCTCCAGCCTTCCGTCAGCTACCTTGAACACTATCTGACCTGTTGACTGGTTGGCGCAAACAGCAACTCGTCTTGTGGCGTTGAGGATATCTGTCCTTGAAACAGTTATGATATTGTTGTTGTTCTTAGGTATAACTTTGGTATAGTCAGGATATGTGCCCTCTATCAGGCGGCATACAACCAGCTGATGCTCAAACTTGAAGAAGGCGTTCTTCTTGTCAAAGCTTATGGATACCGGCTCGTCTGAAAGTCTCGCCAGATTGTTCTTGAGAATGTTGGCCGGTTTCTTCGGCAGAACGAATGAACTCTCCACTCCTGCAACGTCTTTCCTTTCAAAGCATACCAGCTTATGCGCGTTGGACGCCACAAAGGTCGTGGACTTTTCGTTGATGTCAAAGAACACTCCGTTCATCACTGGCCTCAGAGGCTCTTCTGCCGTAGCGTAGATGGTACCGTTGAGAGCTTCACAGAGCACGCCTGCAGGTATCTCTATCTTCTTGGGATCCACCAGCATAGGCAGTTCAGGATATTCGTCCGGAAGAATGCAAGGGATGCTTGCCGTACCGCTTGCCCAGGTGATAGTAAGGATGTTTTTGTCCTCGTTGGTCTCAAACTTTACCGGCTGGGTAGGGAGTTCCTTGAAGGAGTTGGTCAGCAGAAGTGCAGGAACAGCAATACGTCCCTCTTCTCCTACTTCCTCTATGTCCATTATTGTCTTTAAAGTTGTCTCCTGATCAGAGCCTGTGATAGTCAGGCTCTTGCCTTCTAATTCAAGAAGAAAGTTCTCCAGTATCGGAAGTGAACTCTTCTGTGGCACTACTTTAGAAACAGACAGTAAAGCCTGTAAAAAATCTGTACTTGTTGCTGAAAACCTCATATCAATAAAACTTAACTCAACAAATATAGTAAAACTAATTCAAAATACCGCTTACAGTAGTGTAGTTATTCCCAAAATCTAAAGATGACCTGTATCAATCGGTATGCACAACCAGAGTCAGCTGGGCAAATCCGACTATAGAATAAAGGAATAGGGGAATGATGGCAAATAATCTTCTGCAGATTGGATTCATAGTTGAAGTCTTTGCGTCAAATATAACAATTAAGCGGCAATTGTAAAAATGAATTTTGAGCAGTGATGTAACCAAGGAGTTCCGGTTTTCGTATAAACTATCGCGATATAATCTTTTTTAGCATATTTATATAGAAGTATCAAAAGTTTATTTATAGATGAGACAGTTAAAAATTACCAAATCAATCACCAACCGTGAGAGTGCTTCACTGGACAAATATCTCCAGGAAATCGGTAGGGAAGAGAGGATTACGATTGAGGACGAGGTAGAGCTCGCCCAGAGGATAAAGAAGGGAGACCAGGCGGCTTTGGAAAAATTGACCAAGGCTAACCTGAGGTTTGTGGTGTCTGTTGCAAAGCAGTATCAGAACCAGGGCCTCAGCCTTCCTGACCTTATCAACGAAGGAAACCTGGGCCTTATCAAGGCAGCTGAGAAGTTTGACGAGACCCGTGGCTTCAAGTTCATATCATACGCGGTGTGGTGGATACGCCAGTCCATCCTCCAGGCTCTGGCTGAGCAGTCAAGGATTGTCAGACTTCCGCTTAACCAGGTTGGTGCGCTCAACAAGATAAACAAGATAATCAACAAGTTCGAGCAGGAGCACCAGAGGCAGCCGTCTCCGGACGAAGTTGCTGAACTTTTGGAGACAAGCAAGGAGAAAATTGCTGATACCCAGAGGGTTTCCGGCCGTCATATTTCTATTGACGCTCCGTTTGTGGAGGGTGAGGACAACAGCCTTCTGGATGTGCTTCCGAACAATGATTCCCCTTCAGCAGACCGCGGGTTGATAAATGAATCGCTGAAGATGGAGATAGAAAGGGCGCTTTCTACCCTTACGGAGAGAGAAAGGAACATAATAAAGTATTTCTTCGGAATCGGTTGCCAGGAGAAGACGCTTGAGGAGATTGGAGAGACTTTCAACCTGACCAGGGAAAGGGTAAGACAGATAAAGGAGAAGGCAATCCGCCGCCTGAAGTCTTCCGGAAGGAAGAAACTTCTGATGAATTATCTCGGTTAACTATTTCCCAATCTTTTTGCCATGTCTTTGATTTTGTCTTTTGAATCTGTAAGCCGCTCTTTCATCAACTTCAGCGATATGCTCTGTACCTATCCTGAGTTCATTCTCTTGATAGGCGGAGGATTGTTCTTCTTGATTTATTCAGGTTTTGTGCCGGTAAGGTACTTTGGAAAAGCCGTCAAATCCTTGGGAAAGAAGGACGATTCCCCGGGACAGATCAGTTCTTTCCAGGCTCTTATGGGAGCCATTGCCGCAACAGTTGGTATGGGCAGCATTGCCGGAGTGGCGATTGCCCTGATGCTGGGCGGCCCGGGCGCAATCTTCTGGATGTGGGTCAGTGCCATAGTGGGTATGGCCACCAAATTCTTTGAAGGCACGCTGGCCATAATGTACAAGGGAAAGGATGATGCAGGAGTGGTTCAAGGAGGCCCTATGTACATGATTACTGAGGGAATAGGCAAGAAATGGAAACCTCTTGCCGTGTTCTTTTCCGTAGTAGGTCTTATAGGTACTCTCTGCATCATGCAGGCCAACCAGCTTACTGAAACCATCGTCACGATATTCACCAAACCTGCCGGAATACCAGACAGCCTGTTAGTTAAGTTCATAATCGGTTGCATCATCTGCGCCATAGTGGCTGCTGTGATCCTTGGAGGAATCAAGAGGATTGCAAACATTTCCTCCAAGATAGTTCCGCTGATGGTAGGACTGTATTTTCTGATAGTTGCATATATAATCCTGACCAACCTGCCTGCAGTTCCCAAGGTCTTCGGCGATATTTTCAGGGGTGCTTTCACCTTCAAGGCTGGAGCCGGCGGAGCCATAGGCTCTTTCCTGATGGTGGCAACCATCGGGGCCAGAAGGGCGACATTGGTAAATGAGGCCGGTGTGGGTACAGCCAGCATGATGCACGGGGCTTCAAAGAACAATGAGCCTGTCAGAGAAGGCCTTGTAGCCATGCTCGGGCCTTTCATGGATTCCGGAATAGTTTGTACACTGACGGCTGTAGCCATACTTATTTCCACGGCTTCAGGCACTTATACCCTGCCGCCTGCAGGATCTGACGTAAAAGGCCTGGAGATAGCCCTCAACGCTTTTTCAGCCTCTATCCCGTACCCTATATTCAATGGAAGGCTGGGGGGATACCTTCTTACGATAATGGTATTCTTCTTTGCGTTCTCCACGATGTTCTCTTACTCATACTACGGGATGAAGTGCACGAGCTATCTGTTCGGAACCAATTACGGCAAATATTACAATTACTTCTTCCTTGCGATGCTCATAGTTTGCGCCATGATTCCTCTGGAACTTGCCGTGGCTGTCATAGACCTGGCCTTCTTCCTGATGGCGTGCGCCACTATGTTCACGCTCCTTTATCTGAGCCCTAGAGTAAGGAAAGCAGAAAAGGAATACTTCAAAAAGAAATGACGATGACACCAGATGTTTTCATAAGGCCGATAGTGGCCGAAGCCATCAAGGCTCTCTACGGGGCGGACGCGGACGAGAAGATGATCCAGCCTCAGCCTACAAGAAAGGAATTCGAGGGGGACATTACCGTTGTGACTTTCCCTTTGCTGAGGATCAGCCACAAATCTCCGGAGCAGACCGCCACAGAGATAGGGACTTATCTTCAGGAGCACAGCAAGGAAGTTGCCGCTTTCAATGTGGTGAAGGGCTTCCTTAACATCAAGCTTTCCCAGCAGTTCTGGCAAGAGGTTTTCACCGATATCTCCGCTGCCGATGACTACGGCCAGCTTCCAAAGAGCGGCAAGACTGTTATGGTGGAGTTCTCTTCTCCTAACACCAACAAGCCTCTGCATCTTGGACACATCCGCAACATCCTTCTTGGCTGGAGCATCTCCAAGCTGATGGAGGCCAACGGTCACAATGTGGTCAAGACCAACATCGTCAACGACCGAGGAATACATATCTGCAAGTCTATGCTGGCTTGGCAGATGTGCGCAGGCGGAGCCACTCCTGAGTCAACAGGAGTAAAGGGAGACCACTTTGTCGGTGACTACTATGTGAAGTTCAACAACATACTCAAGGAGCAGGCATCTGAAATCCTGGCCAAAGGAACTCCGGAGGAAGATCCTGACAAGGAGAAGGCTAGGGTCAAGGAAGCCGAGAGGCAGGCTCCTGTGCAGCTTGAGGCCCAGAGCATGCTCCGCCGTTGGGAGCAGGGAGACCCTGAGATCGTGAACCTCTGGAAGACAATGAACGGCTGGGTTTACAAAGGATTTGACCAGACATACGAAAGGCTCGGAGTTGGGTTTGATATAATCTACTATGAGTCAGATACATATAAATTAGGCAAGAAAACCGTGCTGGAAGGTCTTGAGAAGGGTGTCTTTGAAAGACACGAAGACGGCAGCGTATGGTGCGACCTCACCAAAGACGGGCTGGACCAGAAACTCCTTCTCCGCAGCGACGGAACTTCTGTCTATATGACACAGGATATCGGAACCGCCCAGGAGAGGTACAAGAAGTATAACTTCGACCAGATGGTTTATGTTGTGGGAGACGAGCAGAACTACCACTTCCAGGTTCTGAAGCTCATTCTTTCCAAGCTCGGTTTCAAGTGGGCGGACTCCATCTACCACATGTCCTACGGAATGGTGGAACTCCCTGAAGGAAAGATGAAATCCCGTGAGGGAACAGTAGTGGACGCTGACGATCTGCTCCAGACAATGTATGAGACCGCACGGGAGAACTCCCTTGAGCTGGGCAAGCTTTCCGACATGGATGAGGCCGAGAAGGAGAAACTGTTTGAAATGCTCGGTCTCGGTGCCCTCAAGTACTTCATCATAAAGGTTGACCCTAGGAAGAAGATGCTCTTCAACCCTAAGGAGAGCATTGATTTCAACGGCAACACAGGTCCGTTCATCCAATATACCCACGCCCGTATCAAGTCCATCCTCAGAAGGGCTGAGAGCCAGAGTCTGGAGTGTAAGGTTACGGGAGCCGAATTCAACCCTAAGGAGATTGAGCTTGTGAAGATCCTCAACTCGTTCCCGTCCAAGGTGAAAGAGGCTGGAGACGCAATGAGCCCTGCTCTGATAGCAAACTATTGTTACGATCTGGCAAAGGAGTTTAACCAGTATTATCACGACTATTCAATACTCAGAGAGGAGGACAGCACCGTAAGAAGCCAGAGGCTCGCCATTGCTGCAGCAATAGCCAAGACTTTGGTAAAAGGTATGGACATACTCGGCATCCAGCTCCCTGAAAGAATGTAAATGCCACAGCAGCAGGAAATAAGACGTTCAGCTTTCCTGCCTACGACAAAGGACGAAGTCCGGCGTCTGGGCTGGGATCAGCTGGACGTTATTCTTTTTTCCGGCGACGCTTACATAGACCATCCGTCCTTTGGTACAGCCATAATCGCCAGGGTGCTGGAAAAACAAGGATACAAGATAGGGGTTGTTCCCCAGCCTAACTGGAGAGATGACCTGAGAGATTTCAGAAAGCTTGGCCGTCCGCGCCTTTTCTTTGGGGTTAACGCCGGTGCAATGGACTCAATGGTAAACCATTACACCTCTTTCAAAAGACTCCGCAGCAACGATTCCTACACCCCGAACGGGGCTGCCGGTTTCCGCCCGGACTATGCGGTCACAGTTTATACCAAGATTCTAAAGAAGCTTTTTCCTGATGTGCCGGTGGTGATTGGCGGCATAGAGGCATCGCTGAGGAGAGTCACCCATTACGACTATTGGCAGGACAGGCTCCTTCCTTCTGTTTTGGTTTCAAGCGGAGCTGATTTCCTCTCTTACGGAATGGGAGAAAAGGCTATGGTGCAGATGGCCCGCTATCTGGACGGCAATCCTGACAACCTGGCTCTGAGAGACCTGAGACAGACTGTATATTTTTCTGAAGACAGCCCGTCTGAAGACGGAAACACCATAGTTCTTCCATCCTATGAGGAGTGCTGCAAAGACAAGAAAGCCTTCATAAAGGGTTTCAACGAGGTGGAACTTCAGGCCAACCTGCTTTCTCCCAAACGTCTGGTGGAGCCTTGCCAGGGCGGTTATGTGTATGTGAACGAGCCGTTTCCGCCTCTGAGCCAGAAAGAGTTGGATGAGGTATATGCCCTTCCATATACCTTCTTGCCTCATCCAAGATACAAGGGCAAGACGATTCCTGCATACGAGATGATAAAAAACTCGATTACCATCCACAGGGGATGCTTCGGCGGATGCAGTTTCTGCACTATCGCCGCGCACCAGGGAAAGTTCATCCAGAGCCGCAGCAAGGAGTCAGTCATCGCTGAGATAGAGCAGCTTGAAAAGGTACCGGGCTTCTCCGGAAACCTGTCAGATGTGGGAGCACCTTCTGCAAATATGTATATGATGGGAGGAAAAGACCGGAACATCTGCCTCAAATGCCGCAGAAAGTCTTGCCTATTCCCTAAAATGTGCCCTAACCTGAACCATTCCCACCTGCCTTTGCTTAATCTTTATCGCGATATAGACAACACAAAGGGAATCCGCCATTCCTTCATTGGCAGCGGAGTAAGGTACGACCTTCTCCTTGATGAGAAAGGTTTTCTTGACGATACTTCCAGAGAGTATTTTACGGAGTTGATATCCAAGCATATAAGCGGAAGGTTCAAAGTTGCTCCCGAGCATACCCAGGACCATATCCTGGACCTTATGAACAAACCTTCTTTCCGTCTTTTCGGAGTCATGAAAAAAGAGTTTGAGAAGATTTGCCAAAAGAAAGGCCTCCGGCAGCAGATAGTTCCATACTTTATATCTTCTCACCCTGGGTGCAAACTCTCTGATATGAAGGCACTGGCTGAAAACAAAGACCTGAAAGGAGTGTTTACCGAGCAGGTCCAGAGCTTCACTCCAACTCCTATGACCAGAAGTTCCGTAATGTATTACACTGGCTTGGATACCAAGACTCTCAAGCCACTGTTCGTTGAAAAAAACATCTCCCGCCAGAGAGAACAGAAATCTTATTTCTTCAAGAAATAACTGCCTCTTCTTGATCTATACTTTTGTTGCCAATTGTGCCTGTAGCGGTACTGTTATCTGGGACCACTACAACCTATCTGAGATCTCATGTTTTTCTTAATAGAGAATAAAATATCAAAAAAAAATTTGTGTTAAGAAAAAATACCTTATAATTGCATCGTGAAACATTAACAACCTATTAATCTTTTGAAAGTGACTACAGTTAAGAAGACTCAGAGCAAAGCTACTTCAAAGACCGCTGCAAAGAAAGCACAGCCTCTGAAGGTTGATACTATAAAGAAAAAGGAAACTGCCAAGAAAACGGCTGAAACCAAGAAGGCGGAGCCTGTGAAAAAGGCTGTTGCCAAGAAGGTTGAACCTGTGAAGAAGGCTGTTGCCAAGAAGGCGGAGCCTGTGAAGAAAGCTGTTGCCAAGAAGGCTGAACCGGTGAAGAAGGCTGTTGCCAAGAAGGCTGAGCCGGTGAAGAAAACTGTAGTGAAGAAAGAATCTCCGGAGAAGAAGGGTGTTTCCAGGCCTGCTCCAAAACAGCCTGAATCCACTCTTGGAAGAATCAAGATACAGCCGATTTCTGTTGACGCGCAGACCACAGGCCCGGTCTCAATAACCCATGAGAGGCCGAAGAATGTGGGAATTGACCCAAGCGGCAAGAGAAGGTTGGTGGTAAGCTACTCCAACATGAAGGAGGATGTGGCAGCCGCTTTCAAGGAAAAATATCCTAGAGGCTATTCAGATTATATGGGAGACCTGTTCAAGGTGGACAAACCTGACGGGACTTCTTTCTATGCCATCACTCTTGAGACAGAAACTGCCATCTATCTTATAAAGATGGTTGTTACCATAGACAGGGCTGAGGATGCCCAGAAGACTCTGTTCCCTGATACTGAGGGATCTGACGATATGCCAACGGAGGGAGAGACCTTCCCGGACGACAATACGGAGAACATGTCGGATTCTGATGATGACCTCGACTGACAATCCGAATATTTTCAGAAAGATATCACACTCGTTGAGAGTTTGGCTGGAGAGGATGCCTGAGACCAGGAAAGTCCTCCTCCTTGCTTTTGTAGTGGGCTTGGGCAGCGGACTTGCCGCTACATTGCTTGTGGAGGCCATCCACTTTTTCCAGTGGATCCTGGTGGGATGGTTCAAGACTCCGGCCTCCAGTTACCTGTATTTTGTATATCCTGGAGTTGGAATGCTCATGGCTTATCTGATCGTAAGATATGTGATCAGAGACAATATTTCCCACGGAGTCACGAAGGTGCTGCTGGCAATGTCCAGGTATGACTCCAAAATCAAGCCTCACAATACCTGGTCTTCCATTCTGACAAGCGCTGTTACCATAGGCTTTGGTGGCAGTGTGGGAGCCGAGGCGCCGATTGTCTATACAGGAGCGGCCATTGGCTCCAATGTGGGAAGGAAAGCAGGCCTGTCCTACAAGAATGTGACGCTTCTTCTCGGCTGCGGCGCTGCCGGAGCTATAGCCGGTATATTCAAGGCTCCTATGGCCGGGGTTTTGTTTACGCTGGAGATATTGATGTTCAACATGTCCATGACCAGCATCCTTCCGTTGGTGCTCAGCAGCGTTACTTCCACTACGGTTACATATTTGCTGATGGGAGATGCTGTGGCCTTTGACAATACATTGACGCCTTTCCAGATGGGGAACATACCGTTCTACGCCATGTTTGGCATAATCTGCGGATTTGCTTCCCTGTATTTTACCAGAGTTACACTCTTTACGGAAGACAAGGTCAAGTCCATAGCCAACCCTTTCACACGCTGGGCGTTTTGTTCGATAGGCCTTGGCATAATGATTTTCTTGTTTCCTCCTCTCTATGGAGAAGGTTATGGAAGCCTTACCAATCTTCTCAACGACAATGATATGCAGGCTGTTGGCAATACTGTCTTCGGGGGCCTTTTTTCCTATAGATGGACTCTTCCGATATTCTTTTCTCTGGTATTTCTTGTAAAGGTATTCTCGATGAGTTTCACAAACGCCGGTGGAGGAGTCGGTGGAACATTCGGCCCTACGCTTTTCATGGGTGGAATCCTCGGTTTCGTGGCCGCAAGAAGCAGCAACCTTATAGGGCTGGACCTTCCGGAAACCAACTTTGTGCTTGTGGGTATGGCAGGCCTGATGGCTGGAGTCATGCAGGCGCCTATGACAGCTATTTTCCTCATTGCCGAGATAACCGGTGGCTACACCCTCCTTATGCCTCTGATCATAACATCTGTTATCTCATACGCCACCATCAGGATATTTGAGCCGTATTCAATATATACCAAGCGTATAGCCAAAAAAGGCCATCTGCTGACTCACGATTCAGACAAGGCTACACTCACGCTCCTGAAAATAGACGATGTGCTTGAAACCAATTTCTCCCCGATAGAAGAAGGGGCGACATTGGGAGATATATTGCCGGTAATATCTAATTCAAGCAGAGATATTTACCCCGTGCTGGACAAAGACGGGCACCTTCTGGGAACAGTTTGGCTCAACGATGTGAAGAAGGATATGTTTGACGGCTCCAATTACTCCAGGCCGGTTTCGGACTATATGGAAAAAGAGGAAATATGTGCCTATGCCGATGACAGGATGGATGATGTGATGAACAAGTTCGAGCAGACCGGCGGCTGGAATCTTCCTGTAATAGACAGAGAGGGCAAGTGGAAAGGCTTTGTGTCAAAGTCCCATATCTTCTTTGCATACCGTGACAGGTTGCATCAGGTAAGCCACGACTAGTGTTTACCTCCCAAAGAATTTTTTGCCTATCTTTAACGCATAAAGCAAAATGCTTATGAATGCGTTATATGTAAATTTCATTGCTGAAAAACTCGGCGTAAAGCCTTGGAGGGTGGAGAATTGCATCCAGCTCCTGGAGGAGGGGGCCACCGTTCCGTTCATCTCGCGATACAGAAAGGAAGCTACCGGAACAATGACTGATGTGGAGGTTGCCGAGACCAATTTCCACTACCAGAGGTTCCTGGAACTGGACAAGAGGAAGGAGGCTGTCATCAAGAGCATAGACGAGCAGCAGAAGCTCACTCCTGAACTCCGGAAAATGATTGAGGACTGCGTGGAGAGCCAGAGGCTGGAAGACATCTACCTCCCTTTCCGCCCGAAGAGACGCACCAGAGCTTCTGTTGCCAAAGAGAAGGGGTTGGAACCGTTGGCTGTAAAGATGCTTTCGCTGAATGTGGATAATATCTTCAAGGAGGCGGAAAAGTTTGTGAAAGAGGGTGTTCCTACGGCGGAAGATGCGCTTTCAGGGGCGAGGGACATAATCGCCGAGCAAATATCAGAGAACATAGAGATAAGGGAAGAACTCAGGAGTTATTACGGCCGGAGCGGATTCCTCAAGACCAAGGTAGCAAAGGGAAAAGAGGAAGAGGGGGAGAAGTACGCAGATTATTTTTCATATTCGGCTCCTTTGTCCAAGATGCCGTCTCACAGGGTGTTGGCAATCCTACGTGCCGTGAACGAGAAGATCCTGTCTGTGAAAGTGGAGACTGATTTCCAGGTTTCCCTTAAAATCATGAACCGCATATTCTACAGAGGGAAGAAATATCCCGTCCAGAGCCTTTTTGACCAGCTGAAACTCTCTCAGGAAGATGCTTTGACCAGGCTTCTTGACCCTTCCATCGAGAATGAGACGCTGAAAGCTGCAAAGGAAAGGGCGGATCTGGAAGCCGTCAAGGTATTCGGGGAAAACCTCAAGCAGCTTCTTCTGGCTGCACCGGTTGGGCAGAAGAAGACAATGGCCATAGATCCCGGCTTCAGGACAGGCTGCAAGGTTGTATGCCTGGATGAGAAAGGGGAACTTGTGCATCACGATGTAATTTATCCGCATCCTCCTGTGAACCAGAAGATGGAGGCTATGACCAAAACCTGCTCAATGGTTGAAGATTATGGTATAGAGGTCATAGCAATAGGCAACGGAACCGCGGCAAGAGAGACCGAGGCTTTTGTAAGAAGACTCGGTTTTGGCCATCCTGTCAAGATTTATTCCGTAAGTGAGGACGGCGCGTCAATCTACTCTGCTTCCGAGACAGCCCGTCAGGAGTTTCCTGACGAGGACGTTACGGTAAGAGGTGCTGTTTCTATCGGGCGGCGCCTGATGGATCCTCTGGCGGAGCTCGTGAAGATAGACCCTAAGTCTCTGGGAATAGGACAGTACCAGCACGATGTGGATCAGACGCTTCTGAAGGAGAAGCTGGACGATGTAGTGGAATACTGTGTAAATACGGTGGGTGTGAACCTCAATACGGCCAGCCGTCACCTGCTGTCATACGTTTCCGGAATCGGGCCTGCCCTGGCCTCCAACATAGTGTCTTACAGGGCAGCCAACGGAAGTTTTTCCTCCCGCAGCCAGCTGATGGAAGTTCCTCGTCTGGGGCAGAAGGCTTACCAGATGGCGGCCGGCTTCCTGCGTATTCCGGGTGCTGATAATCCGCTGGACAATTCAGCCGTGCATCCTGAAAGGTACACCCTGGTTGAAAAGATGGCGAAAGATGCAGGATGCAAGGTTTCTGAACTTATAGGCAATCCCGAGAAGATAGATTCCATCAACCTGCAGGACTATGTGGGAGAGGATGTGGGCCTTCCTACCCTCAAGGACATAGCACAGGAACTTAAGAAACCAGGCCGTGACCCGAGAGAAAGCGCCAAGGACTTTGAGTTCTCTTCTGAAATTTCCACAATAGAAGACCTCAAAGAGGGGATGGAGCTCCCCGGCATCGTCACAAACCTGACAGCCTTCGGGGCCTTTGTCGATATAGGAATAAAGCAGAACGGGCTCATTCATATATCCAATATGGGGAGGAAGTTCGTTCGCAGCGCCACCGATGTCCTCAAACTCCATCAGCAGGTGAGAGTAAGCGTAATAGGAGTGGATTTGAGGCGTCAGAGAATTCAATTGAGGCTTCTCGGTTAGGAAATGGAGGTATTCTTATTAAATTTGCAGCTTGACACAAACAAGAGAGACTGATATGGCAGAGAAACTGGTTGTAATCCCTACCTATAACGAGAAAGAAAACATTGAGAAAATCACCCGAAAGGTTTTTTCCCTCGAAGGTGAGTTTCATATACTTGTGGTGGATGACGGTTCTCCGGACGGCACCGCGGACATAGTCAAGACCCTCCAGAAAGAGTTTCCGCAAAGGCTCCACCTTATTCAGAGAAGCGGCAAACAGGGCCTTGGAACAGCATACATCACGGCTTTCAAGTGGGCGTTGGAAAACGGATACCAGTATGTGTTTGAGATGGATGCGGACTTTTCCCATAATCCCGATGATCTGATACGCCTCTATGATGCCTGCGCCAAGGACGGGGCTGATATGTCTGTAGGTTCCCGATACTGCAACGGAGTGAGCGTGATAAACTGGCCTATCGGAAGGGTCGTGATGAGTTACTTTGCCTCCTATTATGTGCGTAAAGTGCTCAGGATAAAAGTTTATGACTGCACCGCAGGCTTTGTCTGCTACACCCGCAAGGTCCTGGATACCATAGATCTGGACAAAGTCAAGATGAAAGGCTACGGCTTCCAGATAGAGATGAAATATACCACCCACAAGCTGGGCTTCAAGATAAAGGAAGTGCCTATTATTTTCGTGGACCGCAAAGAAGGCTCCTCAAAGATGAGCTCCGGTATATTCGGAGAGGCTTTCTGGGGAGTTATCGCGATGAGATTCAGAAAATTCCGGCCAAAGGCCAAATGAAAAAGCTTTCCGCTCCATGAAGAACCTTCTTCTTAAAAACGGCAGCATCGTCAATGAAGGCGAGGTCTTCAAGGGCAGCATTGTCATAAGCGGGGAAAGGATTTCCCGCATAATCAGGGAAGAGGATTGTCATAGGATGGATTTTTCCGGAATGGAGATCCTGGATATGACGGGGCTTCATATTTTTCCTGGTGTTATTGATTCCCACGTGCATTACAGGGAACCTGGCGACGGACGCAAGGGAACTATTGAAAGCGAAAGCCGTGCTTCCGTACTGGGAGGAGTGACTTCCTTTATGGATATGCCAAACAATACTCCTCCGGCCCTTACTCTTCCTCTTCTTGAAGAAAAGTACTCCATCGCGGAGGAAACCTCATATGCTAATTATTCCTTCTACCTTGGAGCCGGTAAGGATAACCTCCAGGAGATCAAGCGTATGAACCCTAAGGATATTTGCGGAGTGAAGCTTTTCATGGGGTCCAGCACGGGGAACCTGGCTGTTGAAGACAGCGATGCCGTCGAAAACATTTTCAGATACTGCCCGACCCTTCTTGCTGTCCATTGCGAAGACAACGGCATTATTTCGGCCAACCTGAACAAGGCGATCAAAAAATACGGGGCTGAAATACCGGCAAAAGAGCATCAGCACATACGAAGTGCCGCCGCATGTCTGAAAAGCTCTAAAAAAGCCATAGAATTGGCGAAAAAGCACAACACCAGGCTGCATGTCCTTCATATTACGACAAAGGAAGAGGCTGAAATGCTTGCCGATTTAAACGATCCGTCTATAACCGGCGAGGCATGCCCTACGTATCTTTGGTTCTCCAGTAAGGATTACGAGAATTACGGCAACCTTATAAAATGCAACCCTTCCATAAAATCAGAGGAAGATATGATTGCACTGCGCAAGGCCCTCAAAGATGGCGTTTTGAAGACAGTAGGCAGCGATCATGCCCCGCATCTGCTTTCAGACAAGCTCAAACCTTATACCGAGTGCCCGTCCGGAATTCCACTGGGCCAGTACTTGTTCCAGATCATGCTTGCTCTGGCAAAGGAAGGAGTGTTCTCCCTTGAAGATGTGGCAGACAGGACGGCTCACGGTCCGGCAAGATGCTTTGAGTTGAAAGACAGGGGATTCATCCGTGAGGGATATTATGCGGACTTGGCTGTGGTTGACCTTGGAAAAGAGTACGCAAAGCTTTCCGCTCCCGCTTCTCTTTGTGGCTGGAGTCCGTTTTTAGAAAAGGAAATGACATTCCCTTGTTCGGTAATCCATACTTTGGTAAACGGGTGCTTTGTGGTCAAGAACGGAGAATTGACGGGTAACCGCCACAGTCTCAGACTAAAATTCGACAGATGATGGAACGTAAAGGCTTGTGGAAAGCATACATACTGGCAATTGTTTCAATAACCGCGTGGGGATTTTCCTTTGTGTGGGAAGATTTCCTTATCAAGAACAATGTCGAGATTTTCACCTTCATTTTCGAGAGGATGATCCTTGCCGCTGTCATTATGTGGATAGCAGGGGGGATTCTCGGGAAAATACAGAAAATCCAGAAGGGCGACATGAAATGGATGTTCCTTCTGGGCTTCGGAGAGCCTTTCATCTATTTCCTAGGCGAAAACTTTGGAATCAAATACACGTCGGGAGTGATGGCGGCCATAATCATCGCCACCATACCGCTTTTCTGCACGGTTGTAGACAGAATTATCTACAAGTTCAGGCTCTCTCTGACCAAGGTACTGGGATGTCTTCTTTCCCTTCTTGGCATTGCGCTTTTCATGATGGAAAAGGCCGGTGCGGGTTCTTCCCAGCTCAAGGGCATATTGCTGCTGCTTTTCTTCGCAGTAGGCGGAGCTTTGATATACGGCTATGTAACAAACAAGATGATAAGCCGTTACAATCCTATGACAATTGTGACGTACCAGTTCTCGTTTGGTGCTTTGCTGTTTTTACCTTTCTTCCTGATCTTCGGCCTGAAGGGACTTACTCCTGAGTTTTTCTCTATGCCGGTCCAGTCAAAGATAATGGCTCTTGCAGTGCTTTGCTCTTGCGTATGCTTCGGGCTTTGGGCGTTCTGCACGGGAAAACTTGGCGTTACGAGAGTGAACATATTCTCGGCTCTGATTCCTCTTGTAAGCGCAACCGCATCCTATTTCCTCTATCCAGGCCAGGAAACTTTCACTCTCCTGAAGATTGCGGGCATCGTCCTGACAATTATGGGAGTCATTATAGTCCAGATAGTTAAAGACAAACAAATACAGTCATGAAAAAGATCCTTATGATTTTTGCAGCCATATTGCTGCTTGCCTCCTGCCAGGAAAAGAAAAACTTTGCCGTAGATCCGGCCGGTTACGATTTCTCCGAAGTTCTTGCTTACGGCAGTCCTTTCAAGCTGGGTATAATCGGTGAAGATTTCACCAGGCTTCAGGTTTATTACGCTAGTGTAACCAAGACAGATGCCACGCATTACGCGGTAAAGGGATTCTCCAAGGTCTGGGACAATGTCCAGTCTTTCGATGGTGTCATTGAACTGAAGTCCATCTCGAAAATAGTCCCTGAACCAGATGAGAACGGGGAGTATGTGACAGATCATGTAGACAATCACGATGCATATTTTCTTGAGTGCAGTTACAGTTTCCCTCAGGCCGACGGGGAGTTCAACGGAAAGAGCCTGAACGAAATTTATTTCAAGGACGGAAAGGTTTTCACCGATAACTGTTACGAAAGTGCAGACGGATATGACAACAACCAGCATATCGGTACTTTCACCTACACCAACGGCAAGGAGACCGTTGCCAACTGGGGCGCCTGGCGCATTCCTGAGTCAGACGACTTGGACCAGGGAGTAGGGGAATTCGTCCCGAGTGAAAAATATCGTGACAACGGCTGGGGAACATACTACAATGCGCTCTTCAATTACGAAGAAGGTGAATTGAATCAGCTTATCAGAGTTAATTCCATCTTTGAAGAAAGCAGGCAGTGGTGGGATCCTGAGGCTCCAAAACTCGATCTTGAGGTTGTGGACAATCATTTTGAAGTGTCGGTGACAACCCCTGCCGGAAAGCATACATATCAGTTCCCTTCAATGTATCCTCCTGAGTACAAGGATATAAACTTTGATGGCTATATGGATCTCTACCAGACCGGAGACGAGGAGCGGCACGATGAAGGGGCCTGCTATCTCTATAACCCTCAGACAAAGGAATTTGAAAACTGTCCGTCCTTCCATGACATTCTTCACGTGGACCATCTTGCGGTTTTCCCTGAGGAAAAAGTCCTTATGACCAGCCATAACTTTGCTGAAAAGGGAGAATTCTTCTACTATCTCTATAGATTTGAGGACGGCAAGTTTGTCCTTGGCGGAACGGTGCTTGAGAAAGACGGCATCTTCAGAGAATACGACAAGGACGGCAACGAGATACACAAGACAGATAACATAGCAGACCTCTCCAGAGTCTGGGCCGTTTGCTTTGCCGGCTAGAGTCCAAACGCCATTGAGTCATTATCCATCTGCAGATTATTTATGAAAAAGGTACTTGCATTGCTGATGATTATCGCGATGATGCCCGTAGCGGCAGTATCGCAGAGCAAATTTGCAGTTGATCCTGCAAAATATGACTTCTCCGGAGTGTTTGAAGCGGATTCCCCGTTCAATCTTGGAATACTCGGCAAGGAATACAAGAGGCTCCAGATTTATTATGAGTCTGTAACAAGACAATCTTCAACCAATTACATAGTCAAAGGCTACTCCAACGTAGCCGGTAACGTATGCCCTTTTGAGGGTACGCTCAAGATTGTGTCCATCACGGTCCAGGACTCCGAGGATTTTGAAGCAGACCACAATGTTTATTGCCTCGAGGCGTCATACAGTTTCAAGGAAACGGGCGGAGTGGGAACCGGAACATTCTCAGGCAAGGCCGGATTTGATTTCTGGATCAGTGGCAACAAGCCGTTGATCGAGGATGGGATGTTCGGAGCAGACGGCTATTGCAACAGCCAGTACGAAGGTTTCTGGACTTCCGACAAGACCAAGGCCAAGAAGATTGCCAACTGGGGAGCCTGCCGCATTCCCGGCAGCGGCGACCTGGACCAGGGGGTAGGCGAGTTCATCCCTGCCGAGAAGTACCGCTCAAAAGGCTGGGCAGATTATTTCAACGCTCTCTTTAGCCAAAACGAAGAAGTACAGGCCAATGCCCACTTCAGGGAGCAATCCAGGTGGTGGGACAAGAAAGCTCCTGTCCTTGTCTTCAAGAAGGCCCCCAAACCTGTTATCAATGTTTACAAGAAGAACGGGAACTCCCAAGGTGCCCTCATCCAGACCCTGAGCCTTAAAGTATCTGAAACTCTGGAATACTGGGATTTCAACAGCGACGGCTATAATGATATCATCCAGCTCAGCGATGACGGCCAGCTCTATGTCTGGAGCCAGGAGGACGGCCAATTCTACAATGTGCCTTCCTATGACTTTGTCAAATACAAAGGCTACCTAACTTACAAGCCGCAGTTAAAGAGGTATTTCACTACCAATTATGACCCTGATACCCAGGCGCATTACTTTTATATGTACAGCTATCGCCTCTCAAACGACCGCTCTATGGACGCCATTGTCTTTGAAGGCAGCATTTCCGAGAAAGACGGAATCTGGTCAGAATATGACAAATACGGCCAGACTGTTCACAGCAAGGTAAACAGCCCTGAGAAACTCTCCCAAATCTGGTCAGACTACATCCGGCTCACGATGGCCCTGTAACGCCGCCGCCTTCTCTTCGGATGGCTTCTCGGCGATGGTGCCTTGTAAGTAGCTGAGTTTCAATACATCCTAAAAAGCACCTGCCGTTTTTGCGGGGGTGCTTTTTTGGATGTGCTGTCTATCAGGATGTTACAGCCCACCATCGCCGAAGCGAGCACTATTGCTGAGTTAGACTATACAACCTCAAGGTAAAAGGTAAAGGGGCGGAAGCCGTCGTTGCAGCTGATCATTGCGCTCATTGGTTTTTTCATCCAGCCGTCAAAGAAGTTGCCTTCTCCTTTGGCCAGGGACTCCACAAACCTTGTTCATAGAGGGTAGTTAAAACTGTTTGCTCCACCAGCCAAGTGGTAGGCCTACATTGAAGTATAATGTATATTCTTTTTCGTTTTCTATGCCGTCACCGTCTGTGTCTCCCATAGGAAGCATGAAAACCATCTTGTCGCATTTGCCGGAAGGGGTGTCTATCAGAGATTGCCCTTTGAGTTGGGAGGCTCCGATCGATCTGAGAATGGAGTATTCATCTGAAACTCTGGTCACAAATAAAGGTGAGTCCGGAGTCTTTCCTTCTCCTGAACGGGATATGGTTGTCAGTAAGATGATGTACTGACCAAAGGCTCTGGAAGCTACTTCTTCATCCTGCCTCTGCTCGGCCGCCAAAATCAGATGTTCCAGCAGTTCGATACAAACCGGGTTGTCTTTAAGTGCTTCCAGTGCAGCTTGTTCCGCTTTTTCCCAGTCTCTTTGCTGGATGAAGACTCTTAAGGAGTCGTAGCTATGGTATGGGTTGTATTGTTCAGTGAAGGCATAGCCGTAGTAGATTATGGCAGATTCTTCAAATGTAAAGGGAGAGATAGGGCCGTCTTCCAGCATTTCCATGGTTACTGTCAAGCTGTTGAACCTGTCCATGAGGGAGCTGTAACGGTCAGTGTCGTTTTTGACAATGTTCTCTATCTTTTTCAAGTCCGGGATGAACCTTTCTACAGCTATGGTGTCTTGCTCCTGAGCATTGGCTGGAGTTAGAGAGAGAAACTTCAAAGTTATCAGTGTTACAAGCCAAAAAGCTATTTTGTGGCCGGAAGCTGTTCTTATGCTGCAGGCAGTTTGTTGAGTAAGAGTTTTCATAATCGTCGACTTTTTGCAAAAATAGAATATTATTTCTGCACTTTTTTACAATTCCAGGATTGTGTCGGGTCAAATTAACGTTTTGGCTTGGTGGAGAGAGGGGTTGGGGCGTAGATTTGCGGTAAAAAGACATGAAGAGCATTAAGGATAATATTGATTCAAACCTCATTCCAGCAAACGAGGAGATAATTCTCTATAATCCTGGGGATAATGTAAATATTCAGGTCAGATTAGTCGGAGATACGGTGTGGCTTAATAGGCAACAAATGTCAGAGCTATTTGACCGGGACGTAAAAACTATTGGGAAGCATATTAATGCTGCTATGAAAGAAGAATTGAGGCATATTCCAACTGTCGCAAAATTTGCGACAGTTCAAAATGAAGGCTCTCGATTGGTTTCACGTATTATTGAGTATTATAGCCTTGATATGATTATCTCTGTAGGTTTTCGAGTTAAGTCCGAAAGGGGAATTCATTTTAGGCAGTGGGCTAATCGTATATTGAAGGAGTATCTTTTGAAAGGATATTCTATCAATAATAGGGTAAGCCGATTAGAGGAAAGAGTTTCAAAGACTGAAGGTCAAATTGATTTCTTTATTAAGTCCTCATTGCCTCCAGTTCAGGGAGTATTCTTTAATGGGCAGATATTTGACGCTTATCGGTTTGTATCAGACCTTATTAGAAGGGCTAAGTGTTCTATAGCCCTGATTGATAACTATGTTGATGACTCGGTTCTTTCTTTGCTAGACAAAAGAGGGAGTGATGTGAGCGCCACTGTCTATACCAGGCAAATAAGTTCGCAGTTGCGGTTAGATCTGGACCGTCATAATTCTCAATATCCAGAAATCAGGGTACGGCCTTTCAACAAGGCTCATGACCGTTTTCTGTTAATAGATAATGAGGTATATCATATAGGTGCTTCAATTAAGGACTTGGGCAAGAAGTGGTTTGGCTTCACACTTATGAAGGATATCAGTTCAAGGGACATACTTGAGAGGATAGCAAGTGAGTAATGTCGGCGATGGTGCCTTGTAAGTAGCTGAATTTCAATACATCCTAAAAAGCACCTGCCGTTTTTGCGGGGGTGCTTTTGGGGATGTGCTATCTATCAGGAATTTACAGCCCACCATCGCCGGGGCTGCGATCTCCGGGAGGTCATCGCCGGAACTGGCATCGCTGAGCCCGGTTATTTGAGCAGGCTGAGGCTTCTGGAGACGAACTCGGAGAGCTGTTTGCCTTTGAGCATTCCGTTGGAAAGCAGGGCGAGGTCCGTGATCTGCTTGAGCAGGGTGTTGCTTCTTCCGAACTCTCTCATCAGCTCGCGTTTCTGGTCTCTGAGGCTGTTGAGGGTGGAGTTGAGCTTGTCTCTCTTGTCTTTCATCTCCTGAGGGATATCCTCGTTCTTCTTGTCCTTGGTGTCTTTGTCTATGAGGTCGAGGGCATCCTGGACATTGGCTATCTGGGCCTTGATGTCTTTTGCCTTTTCTTCTGTCTGCTCGTCTTTCTCAGCGATGATCTTCTTTACCAGAGGGTTCTCAACGTTAAGCTTGATTGTGTAGGAATCAGGCATCTCCCCGTAGAAGTTCATACCTCCGCCAAGGGCGCTCATTTCCTTGTATCGCCTCATGAACTCGTTCTGGGTAAGGAGCATAGGCGCAGCGTTCTCTCCCATGTTCTCCGCCTGCAGGGTGTAGCGTCCTTCTTCAGGAAGCACTGCTGCAAAAGCGTATTCGAGGTCAAGTTCTTCTCCTTCCTTGAGCTGAGGCTTCTTGGTGTCTTCTTTCTGAATGAGGTTGTCTATGCTGTCTGAATCCACGCGGGCGAACCTGCTGTCTTTGATCTTGGTTTCCAGGAGGTTCACAAAGTGGGAATCCAGCTGGCTGTCGAACAGGAGCACCTGGTAGCCTTTGGCCTTTGCGGCCTCTATCCACTGGTACTGGGCCACTGCGTCTGTAGCATACAGATATACGACTTTCTTGTCCTTGTCTTTCTGTTCTTTCTCAATGAGTTTGCCGAAGTCTTCGTAGCCGAGGAATTTGCCGTCTGTTGTCTTGAACAGGGCAAACTTCATGGCTCTTTCGCAGAACTTCTCGTCGGTGAGCATACCGTACTCGATGAATAGTTTGAGGTTGTCCCACTTGCTCTCGAACTCTTCTTTCTTGTCCTTGGATATTTCTTCCAGGCGGTCCGCTACTTTCTTGGTTATGTAAGTGGATATCTTCTTGACGTTGGAGTCTGCCTGGAGGTAGCTTCTGGAAACGTTCAGAGGAATGTCTGGAGAGTCTATGACTCCGTAAAGAAGGGTCAGGAACTCAGGGACGATGTTCTCCACCTGGTCCGTCACGAACATCTGGTTGCAGTAGAGCTGTATCCTGTTCTTTGAAACATCCATACGGTCCTTGATCTTAGGGAAGTAGAGGATACCGGTGAGGTTGAACGGATAGTCCACGTTCAGGTGGATCCAGAACAACGGATCTTCCTTCATAGGATAGAGCTTGCGGTAGAAATCCAGGTACTCTTCATCCTTTATCTCGCTTGGAGTCTTGGCCCAGAGAGGCTCTGAGTCGTTGACTATCTTGTCTTTGTCTGTCTCAACATTCTTGCCGTCTTTCCATTCGGTTTCTTTGCCAAAGGCAATCTTTACAGGCATGAACTTGCAGTATTTGTTCAGAAGTTCCTCAACTTTCTGTTTTGTGGCAAATTCCTTGGAGTCATCGTCCAGGTAGAGGGTTATCTTGGTTCCGCGGTCTTCCTTCTTGCATTCTTCCATAGTGAACTCAGGAGAGCCGTCGCAGCTCCATTTTACTCCCTTGCTGCCTTCCTTGTAGCTCAGGGACTCTATCTCCACCTTCTTTGAAACCATGAATGCGGAATAGAATCCCAGTCCGAAGTGGCCTATGATGCTGTCCAGCTGGTCTTTGTACTTTTCCAGAAACTCTCCTGCTGAAGAGAAGGCTATCTGGTTGATGTACTTGTCTATCTCCTCTGCGGTCATACCTATGCCGCGGTCCGTGATAGTGAGTGTGTTCTTCTTGTCGTCTGCCTCGATGTGGATGGTGGTCTCTCCCAATTCTCCCTTGAGTTCACCCTTGCCGGCAATGGCCTTGAGTTTTTGGGTTGCATCTACTGCATTGGCTACCAGTTCCCTGAGGAATATCTCGTGGTCTGAGTAGAGGAATTTCTTTATAACCGGAAATATGTTTTCCGTAGTTACTCCAATCTGTCCTTTTGTCTTTGTCATGATATGTTGTTTTATAATTATCCTGTTTTTCTCAGCGATTCATTCTGCGTCTGTCTGCTTTGCGCAGGCCTGCTTAAAGCATCGCTGAGGTATAAAAAACCTCCCGGAGGTATTTCAATCTTCATACCACCGGGAGAGTTGTGACAATTTGTCACTATGGATGAACTTTTACATGTTTTGGCCTATGTAAGGTGCAGGTTTACTTGTGGGTTACGGAAGCGCCTCTGCTCTTTTCAAGTATTACCTTGTCTGGATTTCCGGTGTAGGTGAAACTTGAAGCTCCGCTGACTTCTCCTGATACTCTCTTCTGTACATTTATCTGGGCTTTGGCGGCCCCGCTGATTTCTACAACTGCCTCTTTGGCTTGGAATTCAGAACCTTCAAAATGGCTGGCTCCGCTGACTTCAAGGTTTGCGACCTCTGCCTTACCGCTCAGGTTTAGTTTTGACGCTCCGCTGATTTCAACTTCCACTTTCTTTGCCGAGCCGCTGGTGAGGAACGTCTTTGTAGCGCCGGACAAATCTGTCTTGATGATGTCGTATGAACCGGCCAGGACTAATTCAGAGGCACCGGACATGTTGAGGTCCAGAACATTTGCGTTTACTTTGCCAAGGCGGACTTTGGAAGCGCCGCTGAGTTCAATTTCGCAGTTTTTCTCAGAAAAGGTTTCCTTGGAATGGAGGGTGGCGGCTCCGGAAAGTTCTATCTTGGCAAGTGAAGGCATTTCAACCGCAACCTTGATAGGGCCTTCGAGGTCCTTGGAAGATGAAAACCATCTTTTTTTGCCGTTCCCCACGTTGTAGCCGTTTTCAATCCTCAGGCGTAGTACTCCGCCGCTTTCACTCACTATCACGTGATCCAGAGTCTTGGCAGGGGCGTAAACTGTTACTTTGCCGCTCCTCCCTTTTTGGACGGTGATCTGGAACACGCTCCCGGCCTCAATTCCAGACAGGGATGAGAATTTGTAGGACTTGGACTTCAGTGTTTCGTCGTTCTGGGCGTAAGACGGCAGTGCTGTCAAAATGGCTGACACCAAAAGCAATGCAGCAAAAATCTTTTTCATATCGGTAATTTTTTTGATTATCTGTATATTGTATGTAAACTTATGTGTATTCTCTGCGTTGTGAATGCGTTTATGCTGCATTCATAATCATAATCATAATCATATTCATATTCTTATTCTTCCTCCGGCTCGTTCATCGCGATGAAAGTCTTGATTTTTTTCAGGCCTTCCATCTTCTGGTTGTAATACTCTCTGATTATCTTCTGCTTTTCCTTTTTTGACATGTTTTCAGGCAGTTGCAGTGCCATAAGCTCTTCTCCGTCAACGATGGAGGAAATGGAATAGAGAGCGTCTTCCTTGTCGCCATGGGGCAGAAGATGGCTGTCTGTCTTGAGCTGGTTCCCCATTTCCTTAAGCTCTGCAAGGCATTCTTCTTCGAACCGGTCCAGGCTTCCGGAAGAAACCTTCGGGATAAATACGGCAGCAGCAACTATGCAGGCAGCCGCGGCGAGTGACACCCAGGCAATCCTTATAGCCTTCTCCGGTTTCTGCTTTTCGGGTGCGGCCAGTTTCCTTAGGAACCTTTCCTTGTGGCCGTAGGGCAGTTCGGCTCCCTCCTGGCTTTGGCGGTAGCTTAGGAACAATTCTTCCAGTCTGTTGTCAAAATCTTTCATGGATACCCTCCTTTTTCATTAGTTCGGCAAGTGATTGCCTGCCTCTCATATATCTGCTTCTAATTGAACTTTCATTCATGGATGTAATCTGGGCTATCTCTTGATAATCAAAACCTTCTATTAGTTTCAGAGTCACGATCTGCCTACACTTGCGTGGAAGGCGGCTTATAAGCTCTATTATCTTTTCCACGATGGGGCAAGTGTCTTGGACATTCTCATCAATGCCGTCTTCCTCCTGGCTCCGGGCCGAGATGATCTCTGTCTGGTAATTCTTCAGGCTCTGCCTTTTGCGCAGCAGATCCAGAGACTTGTTTATGCAGCATCTTGTCAGGTAGGCTCCCAGGTTTTCCACTTTTGAAGACGAACCGTCTGTGCACACTTTGAGTATTGTATCCTGCATCACATCTTCAGCTTCTTCCCTGTTGCCCAGAATGCGAAGCGATGCAAAGTACAGCCTCCTTGAGTGCTCGTTGTAGATATGCTCTATTTCTTCCTGGTTTATCTTCATTCCACAATTATGACGTTTCAGCTTTTGGAATGTTGCAATTTATTCATTAAAAAGTTAAATTTGTATGCAACGCCGAGGAAACCGGATTGCATTGCAATTTAGAAAAACTCTAAAATACATTTATATGAACAATTCTATTTTCAGTTTCCCGATTCCGGCAAATGAACCTGTAAAGGCTTATCTTGCAGGAAGTCCGGAGAGAATCGCCATTGATGCTGAACTTAAAAGACAGAGCAAGACAGTCATAGAAATTCCTTTGATCATCGGAGGAAAGGAGGTCAAGACCGGTAATCTGGGTAATGTCGTAGAACCTCACAATCACCAGCATATCCTGGCACGTTATCACAAAGCTTCAGAGAAAGAAGTCCAGATGGCAGTGGACGCTGCTATGGCGGCACACAAGAAATGGGCCGAAACCCCTTGGACTACAAGGGCTGCCATTCTTCTCAAGGCCGCAGATCTGATAGCCGGAAAATACAGGGCACTGATCAATGCAGCCTGCATGCTGGGACAGAGCAAGAACATGTTCCAGGCAGAAATCGATTCAGCCTGCGAACTGATAGACTTCCTCCGCTACAACGCTGCTTATGCATCTGAGATTTACGCCATGCAGCCCAAATGTGCAGCGGGCCAGCTGAATTCTATGGAATACAGGCCTTTGGAGGGCTTTGTCCTGGCTGTTACTCCATTCAACTTCACTTCAATTGCCTCTAACCTGAACATGACCCCTGTACTGATGGGCAACACAACCGTATGGAAGCCATCCACAACCGCGTTGCTCTCCAACTACTACATCATGAAGGTGTTTATGGAAGCAGGTCTGCCGGCAGGAGTCGTGAACTTTGTTCCCGGGCCTGGTTCTGTAATAGGAAAGGTTGCCTGCGCTTCTGAAGATCTGGCCGGTATCCACTTCACCGGTTCTACCAAAACTTTCCAGGGGCTTTGGAAGACAGTAGGCATGAACATAGACAAATACAAGACTTACCCGCGTCTTGTAGGTGAAACCGGAGGTAAGGATTTCATCTTCGTTCACAAGAGTGCAGACGCTGAGGTTGTAGCCAACGCCGCCTTCTGCGGAGCGTTTGAGTTTGCAGGCCAGAAATGTTCTGCCGCCAGCCGTATGTACTGCCCTAAGAGCTTGTGGCCTAAGGTTCTTAAGGGAATGAAGGAAAGATGCGAAGCCGTAAAGGTAGGGGATGTCCTGGATCCTGAGATCTTTGTCAACGCTGTAATAGACGAGCCTTCATTTGACAATATTGCTAAGGCTATAGCATACGCCAAGAGAAGCAAAGACGCTGAGGTTGTAATAGGCGGACAGTGCGACAAGAGTGTCGGATATTTCATCCAGCCGACTGTAATCTTAGCCAAGAAGCCGAATTTCAAGACTATGGAAGAAGAGCTGTTCGGTCCTGTACTTACCGTTTATGTTTATGAAGACAAGGATCTTGACAAGACTCTGGAGCTGTGCAACACAACATCTCCATACGGTCTTACAGGTTCCGTATTCGGACAGGACAGGCTGGCTTGTGATTACATTTCCGACAAGCTGCGCTATTGTGCCGGAAACTTCTACATCAACGACAAGCCGACCGGGGCGGTTGTCGGGTTGCAGCCTTTCGGCGGCAGCCGTGCATCCGGTACCAACGACAAGGCCGGAAGCCAGTTCAATCTCCTCAGATGGGTTACCTCAAGAGCCATCAAGGAGACGCTGGTTCCTCCTACATCGTGGAAGTACACATATATGAAATAATCATCCAATAAACTGAATATAGGTTTTTAGAAAAAGATAAAATGGCAAAATCTGTACATCAGCTCCACATGGAGGCAATGGTAGTCGATACGCATTGCGACACTCCTCTCAGGATAGATGAAGAGCACGCAGACCTCGGCGTGAGGAGCAATGAGGGACATAACGATTTCATCAGGATGAAAGAGGGCGGCATAGACCTTATGTTTTATGCTATCTTCACCCGTACAAGGCTTACTCCGGACCAATCTACAGTTCAGGCTGTCAGGCTGATAGGAGAGACCAAGGACATGATTGCAGCTAACCGCGACAAAGTGGCCCTGGCTTATTCAGTGCGTCATGCCCGCCAGATCAAGAAGAGCGGAAGGGGAGCTATCATGCTCGGTATGGAGAACGGTTCTCCTGTCCAGAATGACCTCGCTCTGCTCCACGAATTCTACCGTATGGGAGTAAGGTATATAACACTCTGCCATTCAGCCCATAACCAGCTCTGTGACAGCTGTGCTCCAAAGCAGGCCCAGTGGCATGGCCTTTCTCCTATGGGAAAGAAGGTTGTGACTGAGATGAACCGTCTGGGAATGATTGTGGACGTAAGTCACCTGTCAGATGAGTCCTTCTATGACTGCCTCAAGTATTCAAAGGCTCCTATAGTTGCTACACATTCCTGCTGCAGGGCTCTCTGCAAGCATCCAAGGAACATGACAGACCAAATGATAAAGGATCTGGCCAAAGCCGGCGGAGTGATCCAGATCAACTTCTATCCTGCTTTCCTCAGCGATGAGTATGGCTGCGATGCTTACTTCGATGCTGCCGACAACTACGACGCTGCTATGAAGGCATATTGGAGAAGCGGCAAGAAAGGCAAGAAGGAAATCGCCGAGTTCAAGAAGCAGACGGCCTTCATAAAAAAGAACTTCCCTTCTCCTTCATACAAGCTTCTGGTTGACCATATCGAGCATGTAATTGACTTGGTAGGAATTGATTACGTAGGTCTTGGCTCAGACTATGATGGAATTGAAATGCCACCTGTAGGACTGGAAGACGTCAGCAAGTTTGAAGTCATCACCCGCGAACTCCGTCACAGGGGATATTCAGACGAGGACATCAAGAAGGTTCTTGGAGAAAACTTCCTCAGGGCATTCACCCAGGTGGAGGATTGTGCTTTGACTTTCTAGAAGCGTTTTTACCAAGCGCTTGATTTATACGTATTTATAAAATTGAGGGGTGTCTTTGGAAGATACCCCTCAATTATTTATTTATCTGTATGTCAGATATTTGCTAAAAACGCCCGGTTCCTTTATTCTGCTTTTGTGCTGTCAGCGGGCGCAGAAGTCTGCTGATCGTTTTTGGCAGGTTCCATAAGGCCGGCATCCTTGAGGATCTGGTCTATCTTCCGGACCATGTCCCAACGGTCTTTGTCGTTGCGGTTCTCAAAAACAAGTACGGTAAGGTCAGCGTCAGGGAAGAAGCCTTCATAGATCTGGAACCCGCCGTTGTCTCCGGTATGGTAAACTTTCTTCGGGAAACCTGGCTGCTGCTCCAGGAACCATCCATAGCCGTAGAAGGTGTTGTCTCTGTTCTGGTATCCGCTGTACTTGCTGCCGGAAACCTGGTTGACGAATGACCAAGCCTCTTCTTTTGCTCTCTGAGGGATTATCTTGTTGTCTCTCATAGCCTTGATCCATTCAGCAAATTCATGGGTAGATGTGTATATGCCGCCGTCTGCCTTGGTTGCGAAGAATGTTTCCTCTCCATAGTCACATTCGGAGAATTTGCTGTGAGGAGTTCCGTCATCAACCTTCTTTTCAGGCTGCGCTGCCACAGCTCCGGCAGGTTTGTCAGAATCCACGCTGGAGGTTTCCTGGCCGTCCTCCAAAATGTATCCGTGTGCCATGTTAGGGATCTTGCTCTCATTTTCTTCTGAGAAATAGAGAGTTGTCAACATTCTTGCCGGAGTGAAGATGCTCTCTTTCATATATTCTTCAAATCCCTTTCCTGTAAGTTTCTCGATGAAAAGATAGAGAAGCTGGAATGTAGGGTTGATGTACTGGTATTCAGTTCCCGGAGTGAAGTTGAGTTCCTTGAGTCCCTTCATGTATTCGATTGATTGCATATCTGTGCAGGTGAGCATGAAATGGCGGTCTGTCCTAGGGCGGGTGTCCGGAATGCCTGAAGCGTGGCTCATCAGATGCGCTGGAGTGATGTCTGTGAATGGGGCCTTCTTCTTTGGCAGGTAAGGAGTTACAAGAGGAGATACATCATAGATGCTTTTCTTGATATCCAGCTTTCCTTCTTCGGCCAGTTTGAGAATGGCAACAGCGGTGAACTGCTTTGAGCAGGAGGCGATGTTGAAGAAAGTGTTGCCGTCAATTTTGTATCGGCGAGCCAGATCAGAATATCCGTATCCTTTGTCAAAGAGGATGGAATCTCCTTTCATGATAAGTACTGCACCACCTGGTTCAGCAAACATTGTGTCGATAGGGGTGTACCTGTCAACGAACAGTGAATCTACTTTCTGCATTGCTTGGGCAACAGGATCTGCCGCCTTCTTTTCAGTACATGCTGTCATAGCTGCGATTGTTAATGTCAAGAGCAGGCTCTTTATTATTATCTTTTTCATATTGTTGAATATTTGTATCAGCGATGTTTATTCTGCATTATGCTTGTCTGTTTCAAATTTTCCTTTTGTATGATGTCAGATTTTGCCGGATATAAGGCTTCTTCTGAAAAGGTCGAGGGCTGAGGCTGCAAACCGTTCTATGTTAATCTTCCTGGTGCTCTTGGATACCAGCGTTGCAGTGACCGTTCCCTTTGGGCCGCTGACAGCCATCCAGAGTGTACCTACAGGCTTGGCAGGCGTTCCGCCTCCAGGACCGGCTATCCCGGAAGTGGCGATGGAATATGTTGTTCCCAGCTTTTTCCTGACTCCTTCAGCCATCTGGGCTACAACTTCTTTGCTTACTACTCCATGTTTCTCTATCGTTTTCTGGTCCACTCCCAAAGTATTGATTTTTACAGAGTTGTCATAGCTGACTACACTTCCCCAGAAATACCTGCTGGAACCAGGAATCTCAGTGAGGAGATGGGCGATATAACCTCCTGTGCAGGATTCTGCAGTGCTGATTGTAGCATTCCTTTCCAACAGAAGCTCTCCGGCAACTGTCTGTGGGTTGGTTTCTCCTTCCCCGTAAACGGCATCGCCGAGAATCTTCTTCAGCGATGCGGAATACTTCTCCAGCTCCTCTTCCCCTTCCTTCTGTGTAGTGCCATATATGGAAAGTCTGAGCCTGACTCCAAGAATAGGGTTGGGAAGGTAGGCAAGGTGCAGGTTCTCAGGAAGGGAGTTTTCCCACTCCTCAATCTGTTTGCTGAGTACTGACTCGGCGATTCCAAATGTGCAGATTGTTTTGTGGAAAATCTTGTCAAGCTTATAGTGTGCTTGTATTGAAGCTATTACATCAGGTGTTGCAAATTCCGTTTCAAAAGGTACGCCAGGCATTGAGAACAGAAGATTATTTCTCCCGAACCTTTCCTCCGGAAAATGGAACTGCATGATAGGGGCGGTTCCTATCCTGTTGGGAATTACGGTGCATCTGTCAGGAACATCTGCCTGCATACGGTTTATGTCCAGCATTTGGATGCCTCTGGATGTCAGTATGTTCTTTATTATTTCCAACTGTTTGCGGCTGGTCCTGAATCTGGTGCTGCCGCTCAGGCGCATCAGCACCCTCTTGGTTATGTCATCTTTGGTTGGGCCGAGTCCGCCGGTGGTTATCACCACGTCAGACATCTTGAGACAGCGCTTGAGTGTATTGGCTATGTCCTTGTCTGAATCTGAACAGGAGGCCATGTGTATAACTTTGACTCCTATCTTGTTGAGTGCCTTGGCCAGAAAGGCTGAATTTGTATCTGTGATCTGGCCGATTAGGATTTCATCTCCTATTGTGCATATAGATGCAGTTGTCATTTCAGTTGAGTTTTTGAGGTTTGGGATAGTCTTGCCAACTCTCTCTCCTTCATTGTCTTGTAAATGTACTTGTTTATTTTCTTGGCATATTTTGGCCCGTTGTAGATAAAACCTGTATATACCTGTATCAGGGACGCTCCGCTGTCCAGCATTTCCATAGCCTGCTCCGGAGTCATTATTCCTCCGCTTGCTATGATAGGCAGGTGTCCGTGAGTCTTCTGGTGAATGTACTTGACAAGCTGGAGGCTTCTCTCATACAGCGGCTTTCCGCTGAGCCCGCCTTTGCCGATCTTGGAAATCTGGCTCTTTGATGAAAGGAGTCCGTCTCTCTTGTTGGTAGTATTGGCTGCAATGACCCCATCCAGTCCGGACAGGAGGATCAGGTTGATGATATCGTCAAGATAGTCTTGTTCAACATCCGGAGAAATCTTGAGGAGGATAGGTCTGTAGTCATCATACATCATCCTCAGTTCCAGCAGTTTGTCTATGATAGGGGTGATGTTTTCAAGACTTTGGTTTTTCTGTGAGTCTTCCACATTCGGACAAGAGACATTGAGGACAAAGTAATCTACATAGTCATACATGTATTCAAAGGAGAACTCGTAGTCTTTGTAGGCGTCTGCCATGGATGTCTCCCGTCCTTTTGTTATGCTGCAGCCGATAGGGCAGGATGGTTTGTGTTTCTGTATATGGGAGATGGCGTACTTGACTCCTTTGTTGTTGATTCCCATCCGGTTGATGATGGCCTTGTCTTTGACAAGACGGAAGCATCTTGGCTTAGGGTTGCCTTCTTGTGGTTTTGGAGTTATGCTTCCTATCTCAATGAAGCCGAACCCCAAGTTAGCCAGAGCGTTATAGGCGTCGCCGCATTTGTCCAGGCCTGCGGCCAATCCAACGGGATTCTTGAATTTGACTCCAAACACCTCTTTTTCCAATTCAGGCTTGCTGTATTTGTAAAAGAGTCTTATCAGGTTGGGGACAAGAGGTATCCCGTCCAGAAATCTGAGAACAGATATTACTATATCGTGTATTTTCTCCGGTTGGAACAGAAAGAGTATGCTTCTTATTAGTCTGTACATATACCTTATTATATAAGTTATGTTATATGCAAGACAAATTTAGCAAATTCTATCTGTCAAATAACTCAAAACTCCCGTCCGAATACAGAAGAATTATTTTTACAGGTCTTTTATGGGGTTCTGGCTTCAGAATTTGCCTATGAGGATCCAGGCTTTCTTCAAATTTTGGATTCTCAGAAGGTTCAGGCGCTTTGTTTGCATCTGTAATGCCCTTGTCCTTAATTGATTGCATCATTTCAAGGCGCTTGTTTAACTCTCCTTCTTCCAGAGCAGGATATGGATGGTAGGTGGGATTTTCATCTTCTGAAGGAAAATCTTCCACGTCCAGAGGGAAGTCATCAGACACATTCCCGTCTGTTACACCTTTCCCCTCCAATGCTTCTTTCACACCCGTTGGCTCCTTCTCTTCTTTTTTCTCCTTCTTCTCATCCATAAATCCAAACAGATTTCCATTATTGTAGTCGGGGTTATCAGTTGCGTCAAAAATACTCAAACCTGCTTTTTCTTCATGCTGCTTATTTTTTGAGTCATTATTACGCATTATCTGACCTGCTTCTTCTGATGAGCTATTTGTGTCATTATAACTCATAGATGTAGTATTATTCTCGTCCTTTATGTTTGTGTTATTTAGACGCATACCACGCAGGTTTAACCCGGAATTGCGGTAGGGTTGGCCTTCGCCTTTGAGGAGCCAGTCTAAATTCAAATTCGGCAATTTTGTCAGTATTGCCAGAATCAGGTCATAACTCGGTTTATTCCTTCCGCTCATAAGGTTCGAAAGGGTCGATCTCTGTATGCCCAGCAAAGAAGCCAACTGTGCGGCGGATATGTTTTCCAGGCTCAAGATGGTTTGCAAACGCTCTTTCATGATTGAAAACTTATATTTTTCTCAAAGGTAAACAAAAGTATCTGATTTTGCAAAATTGAATCTGATTAAGAGAAGAATTCACAAAATTATTCATATTGCGTAGTTAGTAAAAAAGTGCCTTATATGGGGGTCTATAGGGGATACGCAAAAATAATCTCATTTAATGCCGTAATTTAGTTAGTGACATATAATAAACATAAACTCAATGATATACGATAATTTAATATTCTATTTATTTAGCGAATTGCGCATTTTGATGACTCAAGTAGCTGTTTTTACCTAAATTCCACTTTAGTTATATGTGCATAATATGCTTATTATCAATAACATAAATATTTTAATATTTTACTATTAAAATATTTGATACTGTGCACTTGCCAGGCATATCAGAAGTACGCAATTTGAAGTTATTGCGTTGTGAATTGTGAACAAAACCCGTTTTAAGTTGTGAAATTTCTAAAATGGGAAAACCTGTATTTTAAGAGATTTCTTCTTTCGTGGACATTTGTATATCTTTGCACAAAATTCAATGGATTTGAAGCCTATTATCAAAATATCAGATTTTACCTATCCCCTCCCCTCCGGGAGGATCGCCAAGTATCCGTTGGCAGAAAGGGATTCTTCTAAGCTCTTGGTCTATGGCCGTGGCAGTTTTTTGAATGAAAGCCCGAAAATTGAGGATGACTTTTTTTATAATTTGTCCAATTATATTCCGGAAAATTCCTTTATGGTTTTCAACGATACCAAGGTTGTTCCGGCGCGGCTTTTCTTCAAAAAAGAGACTGGAGCTTTGATTGAAATACTTTGCCTGAATCCGGATTTTCCGGCAGATTATGCCCAGTCTTTTGCTTCAAGAGAGAGCTGTTGCTGGTCTGTTGTGATAGGAAATGCCAAGAAATGGAAGGGCGGAGAGGTGTTTTTTGCCTCTGATGAGGCCACAAAATCCCTCAATTTCCGTGCTGAGCTGGTGGAAAAAGGGCTTGGTAAGGCCTCAAAAGTTCAGTTCAGGTGGGACGGAGGCTTGACTTTTTCAGAGGTTCTGGAGAAATGCGGTCAGGTTCCTATTCCGCCATATCTTGACAGGGCGACAGAAGACATAGACAAAAGCCGTTACCAGACGGTCTATGCTCATTTTGAAGGGTCTGTGGCAGCTCCTACAGCTGGTCTGCACTTTACCGGGCGTGTTCTCAATTCTTTGGACCATAAGCATATAACTCGTGAAAATATTTGCTTGCACGTGGGGGCGGGAACTTTTGTCCCTGTCAAGAGCGAATTCATTTCAGACCACAAGATGCACAGCGAGCCGTTTTCCGTTACCAGAAGTTTTCTTGAAGACCTTCTTGGGGCCATATCGCTGAGGAATAAGGGAGAATCCTGCGGCAGGGTTGTTTCTGTGGGAACCACATCCACCCGCTGTCTGGAATCTCTTTATTATATAGGTGTCCAGTGTCTGGAGCATCCTGAACTTCCTCTGAGCCCTGTCGGGCAGTGGGATCCGTACGAAAGGGATTATCCATACTCCATATCGGAGGCCTTGAAGGCTATCGTGGATTATATGGACCGCGAGAATCTGTCCAGGCTTGTTGCCGGAACTTCCATAATCATTGTTCCAGGCTTCAGATACAGGGTTGTGGATATGCTCGTGACAAATTTCCACCAGCCTCAAAGTACTCTTCTGCTGCTGATTTCCGCCTTTATAGGAGACTCTTGGAGAGAGGTTTATGCCCATGCTTTGGACAGTGGATACCGTTTCTTGAGCTATGGAGACAGCTCCCTGCTGTTCCGCCGGGACTGAGGGTTACGAATTGTTTTCTTTTTTTAGGTTTTTAGCAAAACTGGTTTTATTTTTGTGTCCCGTGAAATAATTTGAAGATGCAGAAGCTTGACAGCATATTTGATGATATAAGACCTTATTATGATTCTGAGATCAAGGAATCTGCTGCCAGAATGTATCCATACGAGTACCTTGATGACATTGCTGATTTCCTGCATATTGAGGGTGGGGGAGACACTTTCAGGAAAGCTCTCAAGGAATGTTCCAGCATATTTGATTTCCAGGACAAGATAATGGCCATGGTAATGGAGCATGTTCTTTCCCAGACCAGCGCAGGTGTGGAGTTGACGGGCCTGGAATATTTTGAAGGCGGCCAGACACACCTTATCCTTGCAAATCATCGCGATATAGTGCTCGATCCGGCAATAATACAGCTTGTATTCCACCGCAAAGGCATAACTACCACGGAGATAGCAGTGGGAGACAATCTGATAACCTCCCAGTTCATAGAAGATGTGGCCCGCAGCAACAAGATGATCAAGGTTACACGCAGCACTTCCGCGCGTGAGGTTTACAATTCTTCTTTGCTGCTTTCCAAGTATATACGTCATCAGGTGGCTTCCGGTTCCAGTTCCATCTGGATAGCCCAGCGGCAGGGCCGTACCAAAGACGGGCACGATCTTACCGAGCAGGGGCTCCTGAAGATGGTTCAGATGAGCGGCAAGGGTGATTTTGTTTCAGATATGAACGAGCTCAAGATCATACCGGTGGCCATATCGTATGAATTTGAGCCTTGCGATGCCCTCAAAGCCAGGGAAGTCTATATATCAAGACGCAGACCGTACGTGAAAAAAGAAGGGGAAGACCTCAACAGCATACTTACCGGAATGCGTTGCTGGAAGGGGCGGATAAAAGTCTGCTTCACAAACCCGTTGCTTTCTTCAGAGATAGAACATTGCGCCTTGTTAGAAAAGAACGAGAGGTTCGTTGAATTGGGGAAGGTTGTGGACAGCCGCATCCATTCATCATACTATCTGTGGCCAAACAATTACATCGCTGAGGACATATTGAGGGAAAGGGAAGGGGAAAAGCCCGGTTTTGTCCGCAAATACAGCAGGGCGGCAAAGGAGACCTTCCTTATCCACATGGAGGAGCAGGTTTCTTCCGTCATCAGCGATATTCTTGAAGATGAGACTCTTGGTGGTGCAGATAAAGAAAATGTGCAGAAAGAGCTTGAGGACATCTTCCTGCACATTTATGCCAATCCTGTCAGATACCGTTAGTACTTGTCTTCTATCTGGTCTTCACGGTCTTCTATGTAGTCTTTGAAGCGCTGCCTGAGGCTCTGCGGGAGGCTGCCGTCCGCCATCACCTTCTTTTCAATTTCCCAAAGCTGGTCTTCCACCTTCTTGGCGTCTCGTTTCTTGCGCTGGCTCAGGAGTTTGTCATACTTGTTGAGAAGGCCGTAAACCCCGTATTTTTCGCACAGGGAGTTAAGTGTAGGCTTTGCCTGTTCTTCCTTTTTCTTGATTTCCTCTTCTTTGGCTGCCGTTTCCTCAGCGACGGCCGTCTTCTGGGATTTGAGGGAGTTCACTGTTACGGAGAGGTTCTCTGTCTGGGCCAGAATCTGTTCCGCTTCTTTGCGGCTGAGCTCTCTGTTGGACTTGAATACTAGAGTCTTGCTGTTTTCAGTGGAGGCGTTGAGGACAGGAATGATATTTCCCATGTCCTGTGCCTGGAGGCAGAAATCTTCTCTGAGCTTTACGCCTCTGATATCTACAGGGACGATATCTATGGAGACTGAATCTATTGCAGATGATGTCTCCTTCTTTACAGGGACGGTAGCCTGGACGCTCCATTTAGAATTGTCTTCAGGGTTAGGTGCGATGAACAGGTTTACGTCTTCCGTGAAGCTGAAATCAGAAAACGCGTTGCCGAGAAATTCTATTGCGGACTTGTCTATCAGGACATCTTCCGGTTGCTTGGTGGAGCATGAAATGAGTGCCGCAGTGGCAGCAAAAATGAACAGGAAACGTTTCATAAGTGTTGTTTTATGGTTTGGTTTTGTTTGTCAAATGTCAATGTCTAGTTCTACCGGGCAGTGGTCACTGCCGAGGATGTCTGTATGTATCTTAGCGTCTTTTAAGCTGTTTTTCAATCTGTTAGAGGTGAGGAAATAGTCAATTCTCCACCCCGTGTTCCTCTGGCGTGACTGGAAGCGGTAGCTCCACCAGGAATAAACGCCTTCCACATCAGGATAGAAATGTCTCCAGGTATCCGTGAAACCGGCTTCCAGCAGGAGAGTGAACTTCTCCCTTTCCTGGTCAGTGAAACCTGCGTTGTTGTGGTTTGTCTTTGGGTTCTTGAGGTCTATCTCCTTGTGTGCCACATTCATGTCTCCGCAAACTATCACAGGCTTCTTTTTGTCCAGCCCGGTCAGGTATGCCCTGAAATCATCTTCCCATTTCATCCTGTAATCCAGCCTTTTGAGTTCTTCCTGGGAGTTCGGGGTATAGACGCATACCATATAAAAGCTTTCAAATTCAAGTGTTATGACTCTTCCTTCGTGGTCGTGTTCTTCTATACCTATACCGTAAGAAGCTTTCAGGGGGCTGATGCGGGTGAAGATTGCAGTCCCCGAATAGCCTTTCTTTTCTGCATAGTTCCAGAAAGACTGGTAGCCGGCAAATTCCATATCAAGTTGGCCGGCTTGCATCTTGGTTTCCTGAAGGCAGAAAATGTCAGCATCCAACTTTTTGAAAATATCCGAGAAGCCTTTGCCCTCACAGGCTCTAAGGCCGTTTACATTCCAGGAGATGAGTTTCATCGCGATTATTGTTGTTCCTGTTAACAAAAGTATATAAAAAAACGCTTCAGAAGGTCTGTGGAGGGATATTTATGCTATATTTACATTGGAATGAGACAGAATGTTTCAAATAATTTCTGGTGGCGCACTTGCAGATTCTCCCTGTAAGCGGCTATTCCTTATTTATAATCAGACAATTAATATGACACGCCGCATGGTGTGTCTTTTTTTTTAACCTCAAATACCATTCATCGTACTCCTTTGGTAAGGGCTTATGACCTGGAGGAGGCTTTGGGGACTCCGGCTCATATTTATTTCAAAAATGAGAGCGTGTCTCCGGCCGGGAGCCATAAGTTGAATTCAGCTTTGGCTCAGGCGTATTATGCCAAGAAGCAGGGAATCAAAAACATAACTACGGAGACGGGTGCTGGCCAGTGGGGTGGTGCCTTGTCATACGCTGCTAAAAAGTTCGGACTCGAGTGTGCCGTATATATGGTCAAGGTGAGCTACGACCAGAAACCTTACCGCAAAAGCATTATGCAGACATTCGGTGCTGCAGTGACACCTTCTCCATCCATGTCAACAAGGGCCGGCAAAGATATTCTGACAGCCAATCCGATGGACCAGGGGTCTTTGGGATGCGCCATTTCTGAGGCTATAGAACTGGCGTTGACAACTCCGGACTGCCGCTATACCCTCGGCTCTGTTCTGAACCACGTGTGCCTGCACCAGACTGTTATCGGCCTTGAGGCTGTGGACATAGACCAGACCGAATCATTCAGGGCCGGAGTCCTGTTCGCCCAGACGGAAGGCATAATTCCGGCTCCGGAATCTTGCCATGCCATTGCCGCTACTGTGGCTGAAGCTCTGAAATGCAAGGAAACAGGGGAGCAGAAGACAATTCTCTTCAACCTCTCCGGCCACGCTTTTGTGGATATGGCGGCATACGACCAGTATCTTTCCGGACAGATGCAGGATTTCCATATTTCTGACCAGGAGCTTGCAGGTTACATATCCCAGGCAGACGCTCTGAACAAGTAGAAGCTGTTTTCTCGGACCAAGGTTCAAGCAGCCTGCAACCTGAGCCCTGTGGTTTTGATTTTTCGTGGAGTATTGTTAAATTTACACTCAGTAACTAAAACTGACTTTATGAGAAATCTGTCAAAATCCGTGAGCTTGTTGGTTGCAGGCTTTGCTTTCTTCAACCTTCTTTTTTTGCCGTCAAGACTTTCTGCCAATATTTCCGTACCAGATACACTGGCAGCAGCCGGAATTCCCGATGACAGTTTTTATGAGAATACACAGAGGCAGAGGTTTCCTGTTTTCGGTCAGTTCAGGGAAACTTATTTTGTCACCGGCATACCTACGGACGGATCAGATGTAAACAAGCATAACGCGGATGTCCGTTTCCAGGTTAGCCTGGCCCTGCGAATTGCCCGTATAGACAATGTGGACATACTTGGTTACTACACTGAAACCGGCGTGTGGAATGTTTATGACAAGTCCAGTCCGCTTGTGGAGAACGCTTTCAATCCGGGCCTTTGCGCATACTGGTATGTCAATCCCCGCCTTGACCTGCTTTTCGGAATCAGCCATCAGTCCAACGGATATGTCAATGAACGGTCCAGATCTGTAAACACGGCTTTCGCAGAGGCTCTTTATTCTCCTGAAAAACATTTGACTTTAGGAGGAAAGCTCTGGTACGGCTACTACGAACATATACCAGGTCTTCCGCATTTTTTCAAGAGAAGGGGATTCTGTGACCTGTGGGCTACATACAAGGCCTTTGAAAACCGCCTTAACATCACGGCTCTGGTAAATCCGTCCAACAAGTTCAAGAACTACAACCTGGAGTTCAACCTCTCCTACAGGCTCAGCAACAAGGGAACCTTCCTGCCTGCCGTTTTCGCGCAGTTCCGCAGCGGCTACTGTGAAACCCTGATTAATTTCAACAAGTACGAGTCTCACTTCAGGGTAGGATTTGCATTGGAGCTCAAGCACGGATATAACTCATCAATACATTAATACACTGGATATTATGAAAAAGATTTTGACGATTGCTCTTGGAGCGATGGCTATTGCGGTTGTTTCAGCCAGTTGCAAAAGCAGCGGAAACAATGGCGGAGAGGCTGAAGTAAAGGATACGGTAACCGTGGCTCAGGCCGTGGATCCGGCATTTGACGAGGAGATTGCCGTGGAAGAAGGCCAGGAGGTTTGGAAATCTTTTGGCGGAACCTATTTCTTCTGGGGAGACGGAGAGCAGCTGACAGTTGATTTCCCTCTGCCTCAAGAGGGAGGATGCATAAAGCTCTGCTACAAAGGCGGTGAGTATGAGGCTACTGCCGATGAAAACACAGGAAAGATCGTGGCTAAGGACAGCCTGGGGCGCGTGGTGTTCAAGGGCTATTTCTACGACGGGGGTAATACCGTCAAAGGTCTTTTCAAGGGAGAGCCTATTGAACTGATGGGAAGCGGAGACTAGTATTATCGCGATAATTAATTGAATATGAAAAGAATACTTATTGCCCTGCTGGCAGTCCTGATGATGGCTCCGGCTTGGGCCGACGAAGGAATGTGGCTGCCTGTCCTCATCGGGCAGAGAATAAAGGATATGAGAGCCAAGGGTTTCAAGCTCAAGGCCGAGGATGTCTATAGCGTGAACAAGGCCTGCCTGAAAGATGCCGTGGTGCTCTTCGGTTCAGGATGTACCGGAGAACTGGTTTCAGGAGAGGGGCTGCTTTTCACCAACCACCATTGCGGCTACAGCCAGATCCAGAGGCACTCCAGCGTGGAGCACGATTATCTCAAAGACGGTTTCTGGGCAATGACCAGAGACCAGGAACTGCCGAACAAGGGATTGACCGTCAGTTTCCTGGAATATATGCAGGATGTCACCGATGCCGTCCTGAAAGGTTATTCGGAGGGGATGACTGAGCGGCAGAGAGATTCCGTGATAAAGGTTAATTCCCAGACTCTTGTCGCTGAGGCTGTAAAGGAAGGAAAAGGCCTCAGGGCAAATGTGGAGGCGCTTTTCTACGGCAACCAGTATTTCCTGTTCGTTTTCAGGACATTCCGCGATGTCCGCCTGGTGGGAGCTCCGCCTTCCTCAATCGGAAAGTTCGGGGGCGATACCGACAACTGGATGTGGCCGAGGCATACCGGAGACTTCTCCATCTTCCGCATATATGCCGACAAGGACAACAATCCGGCAGACTATTCTGAGGACAATGTTCCTTACCAGCCGAAGAAGTTCTTCAAAATCAGCCGCAAGGGAGTCAAGGAAGGAGATTTCACCTTTGTTTACGGCTGCCCTGGCTCCACCAAGGAGTATGTAACTTCCGATGAGGTGGATTATACCGGCAACGTGTCTGATCCCAAGAAGATTGCCCTCAGGACCAAGCGTCTGGACATCATGAAGAAGTATATGGCTCAAAGCCAAGCCGTCCGCATCCAGTATTCGTCCAAGGCAGCCAACGTGTCCAATGCCTGGAAGAAATGGCAGGGAGAGGAAAAGGGAATACGCAGGATGAAGACGGTGGACAAGAAGAAAGAATATCAGGAGCGTTTCAAACAGTGGGCCAAGGGAACCCGTTACGACGGGCTTGTTGAGAGGCTGGAGGCCCTATATGCCAAGCGGAACCCGTATTTCCTTGCATACGAATACTATAACGAGACAGTAAGGAGCATAGAGCTTCTCCAGATAGCTTCCGGTGTGCTGAATGTCCTCAAGAACAAAAAAGCAAAGGATGCAGCCGTGGAGGCTTTCTTCAAAGACTATTATCAGCCGATAGACGAAGAGATATTCGTGGCTATGATGAAAGCCTTTGACGACGAGATGCCGGATGAATTCAAGCCTGATTATTTCAAGCAGATGCTCAAACAGTACGGCAGTGTGGAGGCCTGGCGGAAAGACCTGTTTTCAAAATCCATGTTCACAGACAAGGAGAAGGTTCTTGCCTTGACAAAAGAAGATTCTGAACAGATAAAGAAAGATCCTGCCTATGTGCTGTATGAAGCCTTCTACCAGTGGTATTTCAAGGAACTGAGACCTGTAATCAACGACGTGAACTCCCAGATAAGGCTGGCATACCGGGATTATATGAAGGGGCAGATGGAATTTGAGCCGCAGAAACAGTTCTATCCTGACGCCAACCTGACATTGAGGATAGCTTACGGGAACGTGAAAGGATATAGCCCTGCTGACGGAATTTACTACTCCCCAGTCTCTACCTTGAAGGGTATAATAGAGAAGGACAACCCGGATATCTTTGATTACAATATTCCTCAGAAACTCAGGGATATATACGCAGAAGGCGGACACGATGCCCAGCCTGTCTGCTTCCTGGCCACAAACCACACCACGGGAGGAAACTCCGGAAGCCCCGTCATAAACGCGGACGGCAACCTTGTCGGAATCAACTTTGACAGGGTTTGGGAGGGTACGATGAGCGACATTGTCTATGACCCTTCTGTTTGCCGCAACATCTCACTGGATATCAGATACCTGCTGTTCAATATCGAACATATAGGCCATGCTGCCTATCTGTTTGACGAGATGGTGTTTGCGGACTGACGCAAGCAAGGCGCGGAGCCTAGAAATTGAAAATGTAGCCTATAAGGAAGAACCGGCGGTTGTTGTAGGCGGTTTCCATCCAGCCGCTCATGCCGTCCTCTGAATTGTAACTGCTGGTTATCCTCTGCTCCAGAAGGTCCCTGCCTTCCAGGTAAATCGTATGGCGCTTGAACTTCTTTTCAACACGGCTGTTAAGGCTGTAATACTTGTCGTATGAATAGTAGGCTCTTGTAATCTTGCTCTGGTAGGATATGTCTGAAGAAATGCTCCATCCTCTTTTGAAAATGAATCCCCCGGAGGCTTTGGCTGTCCAGTAGTGGTCTTTTCTGACTGTGCCGGCGGTTTTTGCTTTCCCCTTATAGTCGTAGTAGCCGACATCTGTTCTGAGGTAGAATCTTTTCGTGTCATACCTGAGGAAGAAAGACGTGTTCCAGACTTTGCTGTAAGAAGTGTTTACCCAAGTGAAGAATTTGTGTTTTGTTTCGCCGATATAATCTTCATAATAAGTCTGTTCCACTTCTCTCAGATTGCGTGTGAAGGAAGAGGAAAGTTCGCTTGAAAATTTGCGGAATCTGATTCTGTAGGAGAAAATGTTCCTGTAGGACCTTGAAGACTTGAGGTCAGGATTTCCCACGATGTACTGTCCGGGAAAAGCACCTTCCCTTGGATACCAGCATAGCTGCGTGTATGACGGCCTTCTTATGGAAGTCAGGTAGCCTACAGCAAGAAAATGGTTGTCTGCAATCCTGAATTCGGCCTCCCCGCTTCCGGCAAAAGCAGGATCCATAAAGTCATAGCCTTGGTGGGATTCTTTGTTGGTGAGTTTGTCCGCGTAGAATTGTACAGAGGCATCCAGTTTGAGTTTTAGGAACCTGTAAGAATAATCCGACTTTATATATGGGGTCAGGGTGATAACTCCATACCTGAAAGTTTCCCTGAGCTTGAGGCTGTCCACCCAGGAGTCCTTGTCGGAAAGATCGCTCAGATATGCACCACGGTTCTTGTCATTGTCATAACTGATGGAGAACAACCCTCCAGCCTCTGCATTCAGGTTCTTGATGCTGAAGGCATTGCTTTGGCTTATATAAGCCGTGGCATTGGCCCTTAGTCCGAGAGAAAACGGAGTCTTGCGGTATATTTTGTCAGCAGAACCTTCAATCGAGCTGAGAGTTGACCATTCGATGTAGCGGTCAGCATTGGTGTAACCAAGTTTTGCTTCTGCAAACAGTTTACGGTTCGCGCTAAATTTCTTTGTCAGGTTGAAACCGCCTGAGGAAGAAAAAATATATGAGTTGTTGTCTTCTCCCTGGAGACTGATATGTTCTTTTTCCAGGTTTATCATGAAGCTGATTTTCCGGTTGTGCCCATAGTCATAACTTGCCGTGGCAAAAGCGTTGTAAATGATGTCAGGCCTGGTCCATTTCAGGTTTGTGGAGAAGTTGTAACGGCTGGACATCAGTTTGATTTCAGACCAGTTGGCTGTAAGGTCATCTTCTCCTTTTAAGGACAATCCGACAGTGGCTTTGCGGTGGTTGTTCCAGGCAGAGCTGAACAGGACGGTGGCAATGAAATTGTCCTTGATGTATTTCAAGTTGATTCTTGTATCTGCCGCCTGATGTTGTAAATTTGGAACCAAAGCATTAAAAGGAGATTTTGAGTAGTTGTATCCTCCTGTAATTGAGGCTGAACCACTCCATTTTCCTCTTTTTGTCGTGTCAGACTGGCCATTGGCTGTTGTCAGCGACAAGAATAAGGCGGCAAGAAAAGCCGATATGATAAAGACTGGTCTCATCAGCCGCAAATTTAAAAAATTGATTAAATTTGAGTTCAATACTTGAATATATCGCCGATGAAAAGACTGTTTGTTTTGCTTGTTCTGATTTGCGCCTCATCTTATAGCGCTTTTTGTCAGCTCAGTGAGGAAGCGTCTCCAGTGGAGGAAGGAACTGGCGACATCAAAAAGTTCGGAATAAGAAGGCTTGTGAATTACCTCAAGGCTCACGAACTTTCCGGGGTGGATACCAACTATATCGGAGTGCCGAAAAGGAAATGGACGGTATTTGCCAACGGCTACTTCACAGATATGGATTTTGACCTCAGGAGCAACGCGCTTGCAAAAGAGAGTGCCGGTTTTGACCAGAAGATTGGCAAAGTGAGCATTGACATGTATTCAAAACTTGAAAAGCAGCTTTCTGTCGGGTTGTACTGGATGGGCTATGGTCTGGGGTATTCCTTTAATCTTGGAAAGGGCTTCAACAAAGACCTGTCCCTTACAATGTATTCTTCACCTGTGGGAGGTGAAATCAGGTTCCACTCAACCAACAGGATCAGCGGCAAAATTGCAGTTAAGGGAATGGGGGTTGATCTTGATATAGGGGAACAGGACGCCAAGATGGAGAATTTCATACTTAACGCTTATTATGTTTTCAATCCCAAGAGATTCTCATACGGGGCCGCAATGAGCTATTCTAAAATACAGAAGAAAAGTGCCGGCAGTGTTCTGGCAGGCCTGACTATGAACCGTACACGCCTGACCGCTTATGACATAGTGCTGGCATCTCTTATGGGTGGAGTGAACAAGATAAATATCCAGCAGATTTCCGTTGGAGCCGGTTACGGATACAATTGGGTTCCTGTAAAGGGGCTGACTGTTCATCTTTCCGAGATACCTATGGTACTCATCACAACAAAATCTGCCACCAAGGCTTCAGGAGACTGGACTGACACTGAAAAAGACCAGCAGAAGAAACTCTTCGGGAACAAGACCCATATTTCCTTCAGCCACATGTTCCGCACATCCGTAAGCTACGGGTGGAATGACAGGTTTCAGGCCGGAGTGTCCGGATACTACAATTATTTCCGCGTAGGCCGTCATTCTTCTTATTTTGCCAGTATGGAAGACTGGAACGCGCGGTTTTTCTTTGCCTACCGGTTCTGACGGCTCCTCTTTATCCAAGGATTCCTTGTCAGCAGATAGTTGACTCCAAACACAACGTGAGTGTTGAATTCGTTTACCGGAAGCAGCTGGGGGGTCATGTGGTAGTAATGGCTGTCCGTTCCCAAGAATGCGCTGAACTTTTTGGCATATACGTTGACCATTCCTCCAAGCTCCCAGCCGAAAGTGGTGTATGCCGTATTGAGTGAAAGGCTTAACCACTTGAGCGGTGTTGCATTCAAAGATATTCTGAACTCATTGTAACGGGTCAAGTGGCTTGAGCGGAAACTGCCGAGAAGTCCTATTGACATTTTCTTGTAGAAAGGCATCTTGAATTCCGCTCCGGCGTTGAAGTTTATCGGAAGGCTCTGGGTTGTGAAGTTCTTCTTGTCCGGCAGGAACTCATATACGCTCTCCACTTTGTCTATTATCCCCTCAATCACATCTCCAAGTCCGCCGACATCGTCCAATGCGATGTCATCCACAGAAACTATCCAAGTACTTCCGTCATTGTATCCGACAACCCTGTTTCTCCAGAGTATCACTCCCAGGTCATTGATGGAAGCGGACACGTTTATGTATTCGTTTACCTGATATCTTGCCCCGATGTCAATGGCTCCGCCAAGGCCTCCGAGCCCGAGAGGCCTGTATTTGATTCCGTTGAAATCAACAGCTTCGTACCCTCCCATAGAGCCTTCTTTCATCCTTCTCTTGATTCCTCCTCCGGCTCCGGTCATGACTGCCTTTGAGTGGAAAGACCAGTCAAAGCCATCCAGGCTGGCATACATCTGCTTGATGTTCATATACATCTTGTTGGTTCCGACAAGAAACTTTGCTCTGGCTCCAACTTCCAGGTTTCCGAATCTGGTGGATGTTCCTGCAGCAGCTTCCAGATATGTCTGGGTGTAGGCGGAAACATGTGACAGGTCATAGAAGAAATCGTCTTCACTTCCGCCTTTGAGGAATTTGAAAAGGTTGTAAGGAATCTTTGCGGCGGAGTTGCTTCTGAGATTGAGCTCAAAAGTCTGGAAAATCTTCTTGCCTTTGAATTTGGTCCAGAAGCCTGTGGATGCTATGTTGTAGCTTGCATTTACATTGATCCTGTTTTTGTCTTTCAGCTTGCCCAGGAATTCATCCTTATCTACAGACTTGTGCATGAAAGTTGCCAGCTGTCCTTCATAAGGGTAGAACAGGGTGGAGATGCCTATGTTGCTGTAAGTACCAGCATTGACATTGCTCAACAGCCCTCCCACAAAATTCTTTTTGGTAGTGAAGGCGGGATTGAGGCGGTATGAATATGTGTAATTGTCTATAAAGTAAGCACTGTTGAGGTCCTGTGCGGAAACTTCAGAAGACGAAAAGCAGAGCCAGATCAAAGTTGCCGCTGCAAAAGACAAGCGGTGTAAAGCCGATTTTTTCATTTTGAGAAAATTATTCTTCATTGCTGGTCTTGTTTTTCTTTATTTTGAAGTTAATGCCGTCCGGCAGCTGAAGCCGCACGTTTTTGATTGCAAGGCCACAGCCTCTTTTCACGGAAACTGTCTCAGAAGGCATCTTCTTGACTGTAAGGTCAAATCTGATACCGTCGAAAGCCACTCCCCTCAGCTCTTGGGAAGATAAAATGTTCAGAGTTGCAGAAGAATAAGATGGGTTTTCCTCGCTTCCACCGTAAACGTGTGCTTCTATCATAGGGCTTACTCCTTCAACCGGCATTCCGAGAGTGTCTATCACATTGCAGGTCACATCAAACTCAAATGGCAGGGTGCTTTTTACATCCATAAAGAATCTTATGTTTGGGATATGGGCCTTTTCCAGATGGATGAAAGCAAGTCCGGCTATCTCGATCTGCCCGAAATAAAAGTCTGTAAGAGCTTCCCCGTCAGGGACAAAGGTGCAATATTCCTCATCGGAGAAATCAAAGTATTCTTCGGCTGGTTTCGAAAGGAGGTCTTTGATTTTGATAGTAGGGAAACTGCCGATTGGGACCACGATCTGCTGGCCGGCGTTGATTTCGTAGTCAATGTTCTTGCTTTTCAGGTCATAATCCTTGTCTATGTGGCAACTGCCAAGGAACAGCGGAACCATAAGGAGCAAAATCAGTGTTCTTTTCATTTCTGTTGAGTTTGTGCCCGGGAGGCTGTTACGTCTCAAAAATACAATTTTATCTTTTATCGGGAAAAATTTAAGTTATATTTGTACACTGAATTTTCAAGCATGGATTATGAAGAAAACAAGTATCAGAAACCTGTTTGCTGCAGTTTTTGTCTCAGCGATACTCTTTCCGGCGGTTTCTTCGGCACAGGCCGATGAGGGATTTGACCGCAACCGCTGCTTTGACCTCTATGTAGATGACATTACTTACACTCCAAAGGCGCAAGATGCAAAAAGCGGTTCCAAGGTGCTGGATGTCATAGCTTCTGTAATTACAGGCGAGTTCCAGCAGAATCACGACGGTTACGCGGATGCTGTACGTTCCGGAATCGTCAGGGGCTTGAGCAACGCTTTCAGGTTCAAAGTACATGACAGGTATTTTGATTCCAATACTGACAGCCCTGACTATGCGCTGGCCATTGACGGTAACATAGCTGCCATAACCACAACCGCCAAGGTCTTCACCCAAGAGCACAAGGACAAGAACGGGAAGGTTACAAAGACAACCCGGGAGAATTACAGGGCCGTCATATTGTTTACCCTCACCCTTAAGGACTTGAACGGAACCATCATCAATTCCAACACGTTCAGCGTTGAGAGCAACGAGTATTCCTCTTCTTCATGGTTTTCCACAAGGCAGTCTGCTTTGGAGAAGGTTCTTTCCTATGTTCCAGGCTATGTAGCCAGATATTATGATGAAGTTTATCCTCTGACGGCAGACATCATAGAGACCGGGGCTGACAGAAACAACAAGCAGAAAGAAGTGTATATCGACCTTGGTTCAGCACACGGTGTCTATGTTGACCTTACATTTGGTGTTTACCAGCTTACAGAGATTAACGGTCGAGTTTCCAAGCATTATCTTGGCAGAATCAGGGTAAAGGAGATACAGGGGCCTGACGTCAGTTACTGCAAGGTTGTAAGCGGAGGAAAGGACATCAAAAAATGCCTGGACAATGATGTTCCGCTTTTGATTATATCCAGACACTGATCTGTTTCATAGAATTGTTTATCTGAAATTTTAAATCACGAATGAAAAAACTACTTTTGCTGGCAGTAGCGGCTACCGCTTTTGCCGTTACATCCTATGCTGGTGATTATCTGACAAATACAAACCAGAGTGTAAGATTCTTGAGAAACCCTTCAAGGGTAGGCGCCATCGGTATAGACGGAGTTTACTATAATCCTGCCGGAGTGGCATTCTTGAAAGACGGATGGCATTTTCAGTTCAACTGGCAGAGTCCGCACCAGAAAAGAAACGTATATTCCAACTATGGTCCGCTTTTCGGGGCAAATTACCTGAATCCAGGCATCGCTGAGGCCGACGGGTCTTTCAGCCGCAAGTTCAACGGCAAGGTTGATGTTCTGATGCAGCCTTCGCTTTTTGCCGTTTACAACACAGGCAACTGGTCTTTCCAGTTCGGGTTCGGAATCCTTGGCGGAGGCGGAGAATGCAAATTCAAGCAGGGAATAGGGGCTTTCGAGGCTCTTGTCGGCCAGATGGGAATGGCTAAGATGGGTGCTCTTTTCGGAGGTTACAGCCTCAATCAGCATGTGGAAGGCAAGTCTTTCTATTATGGTGTCACGATGGCGGCTGCGCGCAGGATAGGCGACAAGTTGAGCCTCAGCCTGGGACTTAGAGGAATCATTGCTTCCAACCACTTCAAGGGTGGAGTTGATGACATCAACTTCCGCACCACAGGAGGTGACATCATACCTGCAGGCAGCAACTATCTTCTGGACTGCAAGCAGAGCGGGTTCGGCATTTCTCCTATCATAGGTCTGGATTACCGTCCGAACCAATACCTGAACCTTGCGCTGAGGTACGAGTTCAGGACCCACCTGGAAGTTGAAAGCAAGGCAAAGAACAATGACGCTTTCAATGCTCTGGCTGCCGGACAGCCAGCCTTCGCCAAGTATCTTGACAAGGCCAAGCACAATGCAGATATGCCGTCAATGCTGGCATTCGGAGTCGAGGTCAGTCCTCTTCCTTATCTGAGGATAGATGCCGGATACAACCATTACTTCGACCTTGACACCAAGCAGTGGAACACAGATTTGCTGAAGGATACCGACGAGATCACTTTCGGTGTGGAATTCGATGTTACCAAGAAGTTTGAGGTAAGTGCCGGTCTCCAGCATACTTTCTACAGCCAGAAGGAAGCCAACTATTCAGACATGAACTTCAACCTTGACTGCACTTCCCTTGGATTGGGAATCGGTTATAAGGTGACAGAAAACCTTACGCTAAACGCCTCGTACTTCACTTCTTTCTACCAGGACCATACCAAGCCGCAGACAGTCGGGTATTCCACTTACAGCCGCACCAACAACGTGTTCGGAGTTGGAGTTGACATAACTTTCTGACGGAAACAAGTGCAGGCTTGATGAAGCCGGAGCCGTCGTATAACAAAAATCCTCTCAGATCGAGAGGATTTTTGCTATTCTTAGCATATCAGGATCAATGGGGTTGTGCCTTGAACAGGCTTCTTTGAATGGGGTGTAAGATACTTGTCCGCCTTTCAGGCCCACCATGATTCCACTTTTTCCTTCTATCAGGGCATCTACGGCGTGGTTTCCCAGCATACTGGCCAGCACCCTGTCTCTTGTGGAAGGTGAGCCGCCTCTTTGGATGTGACCCAGGGTGACCACCCTTATCTTGTACTCCGGCAGCAGCTGGCTGGCCCTTGAGGCTATTTCTACAGCGCTGCCAAGCTCCGAGCCTTCAGACACGATGACAATTCCGCTTGTCTTGTTCTTCCTTCTCTCTGTCTTCATGTAAGAACAGATGTTTTCAATGCTTGTGGGAACTTCAGGGATGATTGTAGCCTCCGCCCCGGTAGCAATAGCGGTGTGGGTTGCAATAAAACCTGCGTCTCGCCCCATCACCTCCACAAAGAACAGGTGGTTGTGTGAATCTGCCGTATCTCTGATCTTGTCTATGGCTTCCATCGCTGTATTTATAGCTGTGTCGAAACCTATGGTCAAATCAGTTCCGTAGATATCGTTGTCAATGGTACACGGTATTCCGACAACAGGAAAACCGAATTCCTTCACCAATAGGTCAGCGCCTCTGAACGAGCCGTCTCCTCCGATGACCACGAGAGCATCTATCATGTCTTCCCTGAGGTTGTCAATGGCCATCTTCCTCAAGAGCTTGTCCGTTGCGAATTCTGGCAGCCTGCTGGATTTTAGAATAGTGCCTCCCAGCTGGATGATTTTGGAGACGGAGTGGCTCTCCATCGTCTCGAAGTTCTTCCTGACTAGCCCCTTATATCCTCTGTATATGCCTACGGGTATTATGTTGTTGTATATGCAACTTCTTACTACAGAACGTATTGCAGCGTTCATTCCCGGAGCGTCTCCTCCAGAGGTCAAGACACCGACTTTCTTTATCTTGTTGTTATCCATAGACTATTGTATTGTCGCGATGAAAACAAAAACAACTGCCTTCAAAGCGTGTGCAAATTTAATGAATCGGTACCAAAATGCAATTTTAACGGTTATTTGTGGCTGTAAAAAAAGCAAAATGGTTATCTTTGGAATATCAAAAACTTGACTATATGAGTACACTTATGGTTATAGAACTCCTTATAGTGCTTGCAGCGCTTTATGTGGGTTCCCGTTACGGCAGTCTTGCACTGGGTGCCATATCTGGCATAGGGCTAGCCATTCTGGTTTTCGGCTTCGGGATGAAGCCTGGCACTCCTCCGACAGATGTCATCTATATCATCATCGCGGCCGTTACCTGTGCCGGAACTCTCCAGGCCTCCGGCGGTATGGACTGGATGATCCAGATAGCAGAGAAAATGCTCAGAAAGCATCCAGGAAACATCACTTTCCTTGCCCCGATAACCACCTTCTTCCTCACTGTCCTGGTTGGAACCGGCCACGTGGTATATACTTTGATGCCTATCATCTGCGATATAGCACTCAAGAAAAACATACGCCCTGAAAGGCCGTGTGCAGTTGCTTCCATCGCTTCTCAGGTTGGAATCACCTGCTCTCCGATTGCAGCTGCGGTGGTGGCTTTCGTGACAATCTCCAACGCCAACGGCTTTATGGTTTCCATTCCTCAGGTGCTGATGATTACAATTCCTTCCTGCCTTTGCGGGCTTGTCTGCGCTTCTCTTTATTCATATCGCAGAGGAAAAGACCTTGACAAGGATCCTGATTTCCTTAAGAGGAAGTCTGATCCGGAAACCAACAAGTACATGTACGGCAGCAGCGCCACAACATTGGACAAGAAGATAAGCAAGAGTGCCAAGACTTCAGTTTACGTGTTCCTGGGGGCACTTCTCGTAATAGTGTTCTTTGCTTTCTGCCAGATGATTCACGTGGACAAGAACGGGGAGAGCATCACTCTGGCCCAGCACATGGGAATACCGAAGATGAACATCATCATACAGATCATTATGCTGACGGCAGCTGCCTGCAACATAATGTTCTGCAAGGCCGAGCCGAAGAAAGCAGTAGGAGGGGCTGTCTGGCAGAGCGGAATGGTGGCTGTCGTAGCTATCTACGGAATTGCTTGGCTGGCAGATACTTACTTCAGCAATTATCTGGACCAGATGAAGGTTATGCTGGCAAGCCTTGTTGAAAGCTATCCTTGGGCTATAGCCTTTGTGTTCTTCATTGTGTCCGTGCTGATAAATTCTCAGGGTGCTGTCGTGGTAGCCATGCTTCCGCTGGCATACGAACTGGGAATTGCAGGGCCGGTGCTGCTTGGGATACTGCCAAGCGTTTACGGGTATTTCTTCATCCCGAACTATCCTTCGGACATCGCGACTGTAAACTTTGACCGTTCCGGCACTACCGTTATCGGGAAATACCTTCTGAACCACAGTTTCATGATTCCGGGCCTGATTTCCGTAACCGTTTCAACCATAATAGGCTATCTTTTGACTTCTACGGTATTCCACGGGTACTTCCAGGCCTTTGTACAATAGTGTTCTTACTGATTTTGAGATCCTTTGAATTTTAATTGATTATGAAGAAAGGTATATTCATTGTTTTTGCCCTTGTCCTGGGGCTTTCTGCAACAAGTTCCGTTCTTTTGGCCCAACCTAAGGTGGTTGCTCACAGGGGATACTGGAATGTAAACGGGAAATGGAACGGCAATGCCTCCACTCCCCAGAACTCCTTGGCTTCTTATGCCGAGGCAGACAGGTCAGGGTTCTACGGGTCTGAGTTCGATGTCAACCTCACATCAGACGGCGGTCTTGTTGTGTGCCACGGCCCTAAGATAGTTTCAATAGAAGATGTGCAGAAAGAGACCTTCCTGACCGTCAGAAATGAACATCTTTCCAATGGAGAGGCGGTTCCTTCTCTCGACGAATTCCTGTCCCTGATAAAGAAGTGCAAGATTCGTCCGGTTCTGGAAATCAAGCCTGATTATCGCGATAAAGAAGGGAGTCTGCCCGCTCTTGAAGCAATAGCCAAGGCTCTGAAAAAGCACAAGATAGATATGGGTAAACTTACCATCATATCTTTCAGCCTGGATGTTTGCAAGGAGGCTGCCAGGAGATACCCCAAGACTATGGTCCAGTACCTTGGTGGGGAAAAATCTCCTCAAGAACTCAAGGCTTTGGGAATCAATGGACTGGATTATCACTACTCAGTCTTTGACAAACATCCTGAATGGGTTGAGGCTGCTCACGACCTGGGGATGGAGGTAAATGTGTGGACTGTTGACAAAAGGAGAGATATCAAGCGCATGGCTGCTTTGGGTGTGGACCAGATAACCACAAACTATCCAGTTCTTGCCCAGCAGATAATAGACGGAACCCTTCCTAAGAAAGTTTTGATAATAGGGGCGCATCCTGATGATCCCGAAACCGGTTGCGGCGGAACAATGATCCTCATGAAACGAGCCGGCTATGATGTCAAGTGTGTCTATCTTACAAGAGGAGAAGCCGGTATAGAGGGTGTACAGGGCGATGAAGCAGCCAGGATCAGAAGCGAGGAGGTCAAGAACGCTTGCGCAATTACCGGTGCGGACCACGTTTTCCTCACCCAGATTGACGGCCAGACGGAAATCAACAAGGCCCGCTACGACGAGATGCTGAAGCTAATCCAGGATGAAGATCCAGATATAGTCTTCACACACTGGCCTATAGACGGCCACAGGGACCACCGGATCTGCTCAATCCTGGTCTATGACAGCTGGAGAAGAACCGGAAAAAGTTTTGACCTCTACTACTTCGAGGTCATGACAGGTGTCCAGACACAAAACTTCCATCCTACAGACTATGTGGATATAACATCCGTACTGGAAGAAAAGTACAAAGCCTGCTATTGCCACAAGAGCCAGAATCTCGAGCCTGTTTTTGAAGGCTGGCATACTCCGATGGAAGTCTTCCGGGGAATAGAGAACCGATGCAAGGCGGCAGAAGCTTTCATTCGCCAGACAGACGGAAACCGGATTTTTGAGCCGGCTAAACCTTAAAACAAAAAACAAATAGAAAACAGTTATGGAAACAAAGGAAGACTATTCATTCATGAAGTACCTCATAGTTGTTGTGCTGGTGGGATTGTTGTGGGCCTGTCTTCAGATTGTAAATGTGCAGGTTGATGACCGTGAGAATTACATGCGGAAAACCATTGACGAGGTTGGAAGTACATGGTCCTTGGACCAGCGCTTGGCCGGCCCGGTTATCGTATATGACAGGACTACCTATGATACCCTTGCACTGAAGTCCTCAAAAGGCAAGGACTCGCTGGTGGTGAGAAAGAGAGAAACTACAAATGAAATCTATCCGGAGGTGATGGATGTCAAATGTGATGTGGACAGCAAAAACCTTCACCGCGCCATCTATGACGTTAGCGTCTATAGCACGAAAGCCATGTTTTCCGGCTACTTCAGGATACCTGAGGAAGTATTGGGCCAGCAGACAAGGAATTTCCGCGTAAAAATGTCCGTCTCTGACCTGAAGGGTATTTATGAACAGTTATATGTAACTCTGGATACTGTACGATATCAGCTGAATCCCAACCCGAAATCATCCTCATCGAGTGTTAAGGAATCTTCTTCCGATGATGTGGTGGAGATGGTGATTAATGAAGTAGAAACCAGGACAGAGGTTCTGGATTCTCCGATTACCTTAAAGAAGGGAATGCTTGAAGTCCCTTTCAGTGCGCTTCTTGCAGTAAAGGGATCTAACTCGCTGAGTTTTTATCCGGTGGGAGATGCTACAACCGTGGAGGTTAAGTCTTCATATAACAATCCGAGCTTTAAGGGAGACTTCCTCCCTATAGAAAGGAATGTTGATGAAAAAGGCTTTTCAGCCCAATGGAAAGTGTTAAAAATCAACAGGAAGACTCCTTACGGAGTGTCTTTCGGAGTAGATTTGATCCAGCCTGTTACCCAATATCAGAAGACATCGCGGAGCATAAAATACGGAATACTGGTTATACTGCTTGTTTTCCTGGCAGCCATCGTAGTTGAGTTTTTTACAAAGAAAAGAATCAATATCCTGCAATATGCCGTTATCGGTCTGTCCCTGGTGCTGTTCTACCTGCTCCTGCTATCGTTCTCTGATTTCCTCTCTTTCGGCTTGTCCTACCTCATAGCGTCAGTTATGACCGCGCTTGCCCTTACACTGTACTTCAAGGGTATTCTGAAGCATAAATCTGCTTATCTGCTTGGAGCTTTGGTTTTTGTTTTCCTGATGTTCAGCTTCGTAATGATGCAGATGCAGGTATATTCCCTTCTGACAGGCTCTCTGCTTCTGTTTGTAATTCTGTGCGTGATAATGTACCTGACAAGGAACATTTCTCCAGTAAAGGATTTGGATGTTAATTAGTGTTAATTTAAATAGTTGATTATGAAGAAACTCCTGTGTTTAATCGCCTTTGCGGGATGCGCCGCAATGCTGTTTACGTTCTGCAAGAACAACGCTCCTAAGACAGAAGAAACGGATCCGGATACAGAAGCGGCTATAGCGGCTGCGGCTGAAGTTGAGAATCTCGGTGGAGACCCTGCTCCTTCCAACATGACTGATTCCCTGGATGTGATGAACCTTTATGCGACGGTAGAGAATATTATAGTCAAACCTCAGGGAGTGCTGCCTTATCCTTCTGACGGTATCAGTGGAGATGCTCTTGAGCACGATGTTGTCAAAGCCTGGCCGAAACTTAGCATATTCGTAAAGCAGTCTGGAAATGAATTGGATATTCTCGACATTTTTACCGCGATAGTTGAAGTTTATCCGGCTCCTCAGCTTTTGGAAGCCTGGTATGCCATAGACGACAATACTGCAGTCTCTTCAAAATCCAAGTTCGTCTGCCAGGAAAAGAACCATTTCATTTCCGGAGAATGGCCTGACCAGGAATTCAGCAACAATTTCTATCTGAAGGCCTGGCCTTTGATGGAAGACGGCAAGTGGATTGTGGGCCTGGTTTACAACAGGCTCTGGGATGGGGATGACGGTATAGGGCTTTACCAGAATCTGATGTTCTGGACTTACGATTCCGCCGAGGAGCATATCCTCAGGCCTGTAGATACAGAAGAGCGTTTCCTGCCTTCCTACACTCCGCAGAGAGGCTATGTTGTTTTCTACCCGGACAATGACAACATTGACTTCAAAGACGGGGCTGATCCTGACCTCTACTGGAAGTGGAACGGCTACTGGTTTGAGTCATCCGCTCCTCAGGAATAGTTCTGCCGCTTAATCTCCTGAATAATAGTGCATCAATAAAAATACCCCAAGCCGATTCGCTTGGGGTATTTTGTGTAATGCGTTGATAGTTAATCAACTAAGCGGCAGAGCTACTTTGTGTAATCGTAGAAGCCCTTTCCGGTCTTTCTTCCCAGAAGGCCTGCGCGTACCATCTTCCTCAGAAGCGGATGTGGACGGTACTTGCTGTCTCCGAACTCGTTGTAGAGAACTTCCATGATGGCAAGGCAAACATCCAGGCCGATGAGGTCTCCAAGAGCCAGAGGACCCATAGGATGGTTGGCGCCCATCTGCATGGCTGCATCTATTTCCTCCTTGGTTGCGATTCCGTCTGCCAGGATTCCGATTCCCTCGTTTACAAGAGGAATGAGGATTCTGTTAACAACAAAGCCAGGAGCCTCGTTTACGGATACAGGGCATTTTCCGATTGCCTTTGCAATCTCCACTACCTTGTCGTGAGTCTCTTCAGAAGTAAGCTGTCCTTTGATTACCTCAACCAGCTTCATCAGAGGAACCGGGTTGAAGAAGTGCATACCGATCACATTCTGAGGACGTGAAGTGAATGCTGCTATGGCAGTGATGCTCAGAGATGAAGTATTGGATGCAAGAATAGCCTCCGGCTTGCAGACCTTATCCAGGGTCTCCCAGATTTCCTTCTTTACAGCCATGTCTTCAGCGACAACCTCTATTACCAGATCGGCATCCTTGAGGTCATCATAGTTAAGGGTGTCTTTGATCCTGCCAAGAATCTCATCCTTTACCTGAGCTTCCATCTTGCCTTTCTCTACACTTTTTGTGAGGAATTTCTCGATAGCCTTGTGGGCTCTTCCAAGAGAAGCTTCGCTACGTCCTTTAAGGAGTACGTCGTGGCCGGCAGTAGCAAATGCCTGAGCTATGCCGTGGCCCATTGTTCCGTTACCAACAACTGCAACTTTCATGTTATTGAATTTTAAATGTTTATGGTTTTGTTTGTGTATGTCCTGAATATCTTTTCCTATACTATCTTTTTTTCCATTCGGCCGGCCTCTTCTCAAAGAAGGCTTTCATTCCTTCCTTTTGGTCTTCAGTTGAGAAACAAAGCCCGAACAGGCTGTTTTCTATGGCGATGGCCGTGTCCATGTCTGTCTGCATCCCGCGGTTTATGGCTTCCTTGCTGAGCCTTACGGCCACAGGAGCGTTCTTGGCGATTGTCTTTGCCATAGCCATGGCAGCGTCCATAAGTTCTTCCGGCTCCACAACCTTGTTGACCAGACCAATTCTGAAAGCTTCTTCCGCGTTGATTGCCTTTGCCGTATAAATCAGTTCTTTCGCCCTTCCTTCACCTACAATTCTTGGCAGTCTCTGTGTGCCTGAGAATCCGGGCGTTATACCCAGTCCCACCTCAGGCTGGCCGATCTTGGCCTTTGATGAAGCTATGCGTATATCGCAGGAAAGAGCAAGTTCGCATCCTCCGCCAAGGGCGAAACCGTTGATGGCGGCTATGACAGGCTTGCCCAGCAATTCAATCTTGCGGAATACCTTGGAACCCTGGACTCCGAATTCTTTTCCCTGGGAGGCGTTCATGGTGCTCATCTGGGAAATATCTGCTCCCGCTACAAAGGCGCGTCCTTCACCTGTAAGTATAACTGCATCTATATCAGCATCTTGATCTATTGATGAAAAAGCTGCATCAAGCTCCGATAGAACATCTGAGTTGAGGGCGTTCATGCTCTGCGGATTGTTTATCCTTACAATGCAGATGTTATCTTCTTTCTGGATGATAAGGTTTTTGAATTCCATAATCTGAATAATTAAAGTTTGTTGCAGACATGTTCTGCCTACATCTTGCGAAGTTAGTAAAAATATCCCTAATATAAAATATAACAAGTTTGTTATTTTTTTCAGACTTTTTTCATTATATTTGCTTGAATTATTTAAAGATAGTGGCGATTTTAGGGCCACTGCAAAACAGACAATATTGTAAAACGCATATTTATAGGTAAATACAAATAATATTCAAATCGTTTTCTTATGGATAAAAGAATTTCATTACAGGAAGCCGTTTCTATGATTAAGGACGGTATGACAATTATGGTTGGAGGTTTTCTTTCAGCCGGTTCTCCTCTGGATATCCTCGACGCTCTTGCAAAGAGTGATGTGAAGGATCTCACTCTTATTTCCAATGACACTGCATATCAGGGAATAGGAGTAGGTAACCTGATCGGTGCCCATAAGATCAAGAAACTTTATGTTTCTCATATCGGAACAAATCCTGATACAGCCGCCCAGATGAACGCAGGCGAGCTTGAAATCGAATTCTGCCCTCAGGGAACTCTTGCCGAGAGAATCCGTTGCGGCGGAGCCGGCCTTGGCGGAGTGCTCACTACCACCGGTATGGGTACCGTAATCGCTGAGGGAAAGCCTACAGTAGAGGTTGACGGAAAGACTTACCTTCTTGAGAAGCCTCTTCACGCAGACATCGCCCTTATCGGAGCAACCGTTGCAGACGAGAGAGGAAACTGCATCTATGTAGGAACTTCACAGAACTTCAACCCTCTTATGGCAACCGCAGCTGATGTTGTCATCGTTGAGGCGGAGAAGATAGTTCCTGCCGGTGAAATCAAGCCGGAGGCTGTAATCACCCCTCATGTTTTTGTTTCCTACATTTATCAGTCAACCAATAATTTGCAGAAAGTTAGAGAATAATATGGCAGCAAAATCTTTGATCAGAGTAAGAATGGGCGGTGAAGATGCCCATTACGGCGGAGGCCTTGTTGACGGAGCTCACATGCTGAAGCTTTTCGGCGATGTTGCAACTGAACTCCTTATCATCAACGATGGTGACGAGGGGCTTTTCAAGGCTTATGACAATGTCGAATTCATAGCTCCTGTATATGCAGGAGACTACATTGAGGCTACCGGTGAGATAACCCACGTGGGCAACACTTCACGCAAGATGGTCTTTGAGGCCCGCAAGGTGATTGTTCCGCGTCCGGATGTATCTGACTCAGCGGCAGACGTGCTCGCAGAACCTATTGTAGTATGCAGGGCAAGCGGAACTTGCGTGGTTCCTGCAAAATGCCAGAGAAAGAAATAGTGTTATGGAGAAACTGATAATCACTGCCGCCATTTGCGGCGCAGAGGTGACCAAGGAGCAGAATCCTGCTGTTCCTTACACCGTAGAGGAGATTGTACGCGAGGCCAAGAGCGCAGTTGACGCCGGTGCAGCCATCGTCCATCTCCATGTACGCTGGGACGACGGTACTCCTACACAGTCCAGAGACCGTTTCCAGGAATGTGAGGAGGCTATCCTCAAGGTTTGTCCTGACGTCATCCTCATACCTTCCACCGGCGGTGCCGTAGGTATGACTCCTGACGAGAGGCTCCAGTCCACAGATACCGACCCGCTGCCTGAGATGGCCACGCTGGATTGCGGAACCTGCAACTTCGGAGATGAGATCTTTGACAACACCATGCCTACGATGCGGGCTTTTGGAGCACGTATGATGGAGCGTGGCATCAAGCCTGAATATGAGTGCTTCGAGATGGGTCATCTGGATACCATCCTCAACATGGCACGCAAGGGTCAGGCTCCAGGTGCTCCGATGCAGTTCAATTTCGTCCTCGGTGTTCCGGGATGTACTCCCGCTACCGTTGCCAACCTCTGCTGGCTTGTCAACGGCATTCCTGCCGGAAGCACCTGGACAGTAACCGGAGTAGGCCGCTCAGCATTCCCTATGGCTGCCGCAGCCATTGCCATGGGCGGTAACGTACGCGTAGGATTTGAAGACAACCTCTATCTGTCAAGAGGCGTCCTTGCACCGTCAAACGGCGCTCTGGTAGAGAAGGTCGTACGCCTTGCAAACGAACTTGGAAGACCTATAGCAAACAGCGACGAGGCCCGTCAGATACTCGGGCTTGCTCCTCGCAAATAAACTAAATCGTTGAATAATAATTTATAAAACAATACTTTTATGCAGAAACATGGAAATCGCTACGGTACACACCGTGTAATTGAGCCTGTAGGCGTACTGCCGCAGCCAGCCAACAAGTTGGACAACAATATGGACGAGATCTACGACAACGAGATCCTCATCGATGTCCAGACACTCAACATAGACTCAGCTTCTTTCACCGATATACACAACTACGCCAAGTCCCAGGCCAAGAATCCTGACGACGAGGCCGAGGTAATGGAGGAAATCAAGAAGGAGATGTTCCTGAACGTTGAACTTCAGGGAAAGCACCGCAACCGTCGTACAGGTTCCGGAGGTATGCTTCTTGGAACAGTTGAGAAGATCGGTGACGCTCTCAAGGGCAAGATTGACCTCAAGGAAGGCGACCGCATCGCTACCCTGGTATCCCTGTCACTGACTCCTCTGAGAATTGATGAAATCATCAAGATCAAGGCTGATGTTGACCAGGTTGACATAAAGGGAAAGGCAATTCTGTTCGAAAGCGGCATCTACGCAAAGATTCCTGATGATATGCCTGAGAAGCTTGCTTTGAGCGCATTGGATGTTGCCGGCGCACCTGCACAGACTGCAAAGCTCTGCCAGAGCGGTCAGACCGTTGTTATCCTGGGAGCTGGTGGAAAGAGCGGAATGCTCTGCTGCTATGAGGCCAAGAAGAGGGTAGGCGTTACCGGTAAGGTTATCGGTCTTGCAAACAGCCCTAAGTCAACCAACAGAATCAAGGATCTTGGCTTCTGCGATGTTGTTGAGAGCGTCAAGGGAATGACTCCTGTTCAGGTTAACGAGCTTGTAAGCAAGCTGACAGGCGGCAAGATGGCAGATGTTACAATCAACTGCGTCAATGTTCCGGACCAGGAAATGACAGCTATTCTCTGCACAAAGGACGACGGTATCGTTTACTTCTTCTCAATGGCTACCAGCTTCACAAAGGCAGCTTTGGGAGCTGAGGGAATCGGAGCAGATGTCAACATGATCATCGGCAACGGTTACACAAAGGGTCACGCTGAGATCACCCTTCAGGAACTCCGCGAGTGCCCTAAACTGAGAAAGATATTTGAAGAACTTTACGCATAAAACTGATATTATGGCAGTTTCAAGAAGAAAAGAACTTTTTCCTGAGGTTACCGATGCCCAGTGGAACGACTGGAAATGGCAGGTCAGGAACAGGATTGAGACTCTGGAGAAGCTTAAAAAATACATAAAGCTCTCCAAAGAGGAGGAGGAAGGTATCCGCGAGTCTCTCAAGACCATCAGGATGGCCATCACTCCATACTATCTTAGCCTTATAGATCCGAACAATCCTGAGGATCCGGTAAGAAAGCAGTGCATTCCTACAATCAACGAGACCCATCGTGCGGATGCAGACCTGCTGGACCCTCTGCATGAGGATACAGACTCTCCGGTACCTGGGCTTACCCACCGTTATCCGGACAGAGTCCTTCTGCTTATAACAGACATGTGCTCAATGTATTGCCGTCATTGCACCAGAAGAAGATTCGCAGGTCAGAAGGATGCTGCAACTTCAATGGACAATGTCGAGAAGGCAATTGAGTACATCAAGAACACTCCTCAGGTAAGAGATGTGCTGCTTTCAGGCGGTGACGCTCTGATGGTTCCTGATGAGAGACTCGAGTACATTATAAGCAAGCTTCGCAAGATCAAGCACGTGGAGATAATCAGAATCGGTACCCGTACTCCTGTTGTATGCCCTCAGAGAATCACTCCTGAGCTTTGCAACATGCTCAAGAAGTATCATCCGATCTGGCTCAACACTCACTTCAACCATCCTCAGGAGGTTACAGAAGAGAGTGCAGCTGCTTGCGCAAGGCTGGCGGATGCCGGTATTCCTCTCGGAAACCAGAGCGTTCTCCTGCGTGGCGTGAACGACTGCGTGAACATCATGAAGAAGCTTGTTCACGAGCTTGTAAAGATGAGAGTAAGGCCTTACTACATTTATCAGTGCGACCTTTCAATGGGTATCGAGCACTTCCGTACACCAGTATCCAAGGGTATCGAGATTATCGAAGGCCTGAGAGGCCATACCAGCGGATATGCTGTTCCTACATTCGTTGTAGATGCTCCGGGCGGTGGCGGAAAGACTCCTGTAATGCCTAACTACGTGATATCCCAGGCTCCTGGCAAGGTTGTCCTCAGGAACTTTGAGGGTGTGATCACAACTTACACAGAACCAACTGACTATAAGGCAGACAAGTGCAACTGCAAGTACTGCCAGGAGAACAAGGAGTGCGAAGGTGTACTTTCTCTTCTGGAAGGCAAGCAGATGACAATCCAGCCTGATCATCTTGCAAGGGAAGACAGGGCTGTGAAGTATCGTGCCAAGATGGCTGCAAAAGCCAAGAAGGCCGCTGCCAAGCCTGCTGCCAAGAAGGCTGTAAAGCCTGCAGCAAAGAAGGTTGCAAAGAAGAAGTAGTTACTCTGCACAATGTCTTTCATCAGTGATATACTTAAATTCAAGAGCCTCTCGATAGTAGGGCTGGAGAAAAACACTGGAAAGACCGTGTGCCTGAATTTTATCCTGGACAGGTTACCGTCCACTTGCCGTGTGGCGGTAACCTCGATCGGGATAGACGGGGAGAGCAAGGATCAGGTGACAGGAACGGCCAAGCCTGAGATAATACTCAAGGAAGGAACCATTTTCTCGACTTCAGAAGTTTTCTATGCCCGCAGACAGGTCCTGAGCGAGCTTCTGGAGATAACTTCCGAGAGGAGTTCATTGGGCAGGATTGTCACTGCCCGTGTTCTCAGAAGCGGGAAGGTGCTTCTCAGCGGACCTTCTTCCGCGCAGGCCCTGGCCAGGTGGGCCTCAGGAGTGGAAAAGTTCACGCCGGACCTGACAATAGTGGACGGGGCGCTTTCCAGGCTCAGCAGCGCATCTCCGGTAATCAGTGAGAGCCTGGTACTTACTACCGGTGCAGCCTATTCAGTGGATCTGGCTACACTGGTCAGAAGGACAAAGTTCATAGTGGAACTGGTGCGGTTGGAAAGGGCTGACGAAGCGGTTTGCCGAAAATTCGACGGGCTGGAAAAAGGTCTGTGGGGGATTGATTCTGAAGGCAATCTCATTGATTTCCACGTGGAGTCTTCCCTGGCGATAGACAAGATAAAAGACGATGTGACGGGAAGGAGCGTGGCGGTTTTTGTTTCAGGAGCTTTGACGGACAGGTTCCTGGGGTTGATATCTGATTCCAAGAGAGTGAAGGATATAGACCTTGTGGTGGCAGATTTCACCAAGATATTCGTCTCTGAGCAATCTTACAGGGTTTTCCTTAAGAAGGGAGGCCGTCTGAAGGTCCTCAGAAAGAGCAAGCTCATAGCGGTTTGCGTAAACCCTACAAGTCCGAGGGGCTTTGTGCTTGATTCGGATTTGCTTTGCAGGAAAATGCAGGAGGCCGTAGGAGTGCCTGTTTATGATATAGTAAAAAACAGAGAAACTATCTGATCATGTTATTTAGAGAGTGTCTGGACATACCGTGCGGAATTAGGTTCATGTTTGATGAACTTCAGCTGCAGTCTGCCTGCGGCAGGAGCCGTCTGCTGAATACTCCTATGTTGCAGACAAGGGAAGAAGTAGAAAAGACCTACAAGACCCTGGAAAGATGCTTCAGGATTCTCTACTTCAATCCTTCTCCGCAGGTTTCGTCGTCTCTTGCCGCTCTCAAGCACAGGCTTATGTGCCTTAGAGACATAACAGGGACGCTTGACAGGCTTCAGCGGGATGTGGTGCTTGATGACGTGGACCTGTTTGAGATAAAGTACGTGGGGCTGCTTGCCGGCCATGTCAGAGAAGGGGTCAAGGCTCTCTCCCTGGAAGGCGTTGAGATACCGGATATGGAAAAGGTTGTTTCCATACTGGATCCGGAAGGGATGAGAATCGAGAGCTTTTATGTGTATGACATTTATTCCAAGGAACTTGGAAGGATCAGGGCAGACATAAAGAAACTCCAGGGGCTGTCTCCTGACTTGTCTGTGACTTCCGACCGGCTCCTTGAACTGATAGAGAAAGAAAGGCTTCTTGAAAGGGATATCAGGGAGAATCTTTCACACCTGCTGAAAAACCATATCGCTGAGATAAGGCAGGCCATAGATGCAATGGGAGATCTTGACATTCTCCTTGCCAAGTGCCTTCAGATGAAGGTGATGGGGCTTTGCATCCCTGAGGTTTCTGATGACTCCCGGACGGTGTACAAGGGCATGTTCCATCCGTATGTTGTGCATCTATATGAGAGCCAAGCTTCTATGGGTGGAAAGAAGAAACAGTTCCAGCCGGTGGACCTGAGTTTCTCCCTGGAAAGCGTTACCATAATCGGAGCCAACATGGGCGGAAAGAGCGTGGTGCTGAAGATGGCCGCACTCAACCAGCTGCTTTTCCAGTTCGGTTTCGGTGTGGCTGCGGAGTCTGCCAAGATAGACATCAAGGAAGACATAAGAGTATGCATCGGCGATGACCAGGACCTGTCTTCAGGCTTGAGTTCTTTTGCCGGTGAGGTCAAGGCCATTGACAATGTGCTGAAGGGGATGCGCACAGGCTCAAGGATGCTCGCCCTGATAGATGAGCCTGCCAGGACTACCAACCCGATTGAAGGGACGGCTCTGGTGAGGGCTTTGCTTGACATACTGAAAGACAAGAAGATATCGGTGCTAATGACTACCCACTACAATGTTCCCGGAGATTTCTTCAGGAGATTGAAAGTGAAGGGGCTTTCAGCAGGAAAGATGGATTATTCTCTTATTGAGACGGTTGAAGGTGAGATTCCTCACGAGGCCATAAATGTGGCCCGGAGCCTGAACATTGATCCGGTGTGGCTCGATGAGGCGGAGAAGATCCTGTCAGAAGAAGACAACAGATAATATAACAATAATAAGTACTTCACAACAAACTAACTGATATGCAGAGTAAAGTAGGTTTAGATTTTGAAAAAGTCCGCCTCGCGAAATCCTTGGCAGAGAAGGTTGCGATAGAGGTGCAGGCTTTTGTGGAGCGCTATACTACCGTTGCCACGGAAAGGACTATAGCCCGTGCATTGGGTATTGACGGCGTGGACGAAAGCAATGTCCCGCTTCCTAACGTGCTGGTAGATTCGCTCAAGGAGAAAGGAGTGCTTTCACAGGGTGTGATGTTCTACATTGCAAACGCGATGATAAGCACAGGTCTTTCTCCGCAGCAGATTGCTGAAAAAATTGCAAACGAGGGTTTTGACATCACAAAGGAAGCCAAGGTTACGGACCCTGTAAAGCTCCAGGCCGCTGTTCAGCCGGTTATAGACGCTACCATAGAAAGGATCCGCAATCACAGGCTTCGCAGAGAGAAATACGTGGCTGAGTACGGCGAGGACCGTGCCCGTCCTTACATTTACGTGATTGTGGCTACCGGAAACATCTATGAAGATGTAGTCCAGGCCCAGGCTGCCGCAAGGCAAGGGGCAGACATCATAGCCGTGATCCGTACGACCGGCCAGAGCCTTCTGGACTATGTTCCTTACGGGGCCACCACAGAAGGATTCGGAGGTACATTCGCCACTCAGGAGAACTTCCGCATAATGAGGAAGGCTCTTGACGAGGTAGGGGAGGAACTCCACCGCTACATCCGTCTTTGCAATTATTGCTCAGGACTTTGCATGCCTGAAATTGCAATTATGGGTGCATTGGAAGGACTGGATGTAATGCTCAACGATGCCCTTTACGGAATCCTCTTCCGCGACATCAACATGCAGCGCACGCTCATTGACCAGTACTTCTCAAGGATAATCAACGGCTTTGCAGGCGTAATTATCAATACAGGAGAGGACAACTACCTTACAACGGCAGACGCGATTGAGGCTGCCCACACTGTTCTGGCTTCAGACCTTATCAATGAGCAGCTGGCTCTTTTCGCCGGTCTTCCTGAAGAGCAGATGGGGCTGGGCCACGCTTTTGAGATGGATCCTATGCACAAGAACGGATTCCTGCTTGAACTGGCCCAGGCACAGATGACAAGGGAGATTTTCCCTAACGCTCCGCTGAAGTATATGCCACCTACAAAATTCATGACAGGAAATATCTTCAGAGGCCACATCCAGGATGCTCTGTTCAACATAGTGGGTATCTGGACACACCAGGGGCTTCAGCTTCTGGGTATGCCTACCGAGGCAATCCACACCCCGTTCATGAGCGACCGTTTCCTTTCAATTGAGAACGCCAACTACATATTCAACAATCTTCACGACATCGGAGAGGAAGTTGAATTCAAGGAAGGCGGCATAATCCGCAGCCGCGCCAAGGAAGTTCTGGACAACGCCATCAACCTGCTTCAGGAAATGACCTCCGAAGGTCTGTTCAACACCCTGGAACAGGGCAAGTTCGGCGATGTAAAACGTCCAAAGAACGGCGGTAAGGGACTTGACGGCGTAACCGAGAAGGGAGCCAATTACATGAATCCGTTTATTGAACTTATGAAAGGGAGGAAATAAAGATGAGTGAAGGTCTGTATTCAATGGAGGCCAAGAATTACGACAAGACTCTTGACCTGAAAAAAGTAAAGCCTTACGGTGACACGATGAACGACGGAAAGGTGCAGCTCAGCTTCACGCTCCCTGTCCCTGCCGGTCCGGAAGCTATAGAAGCAGCAAAGCAGCTTCTCAAGAAGATGGGTTTTGAGAATCCTCTGGTAGTGTTCTCGCAGGAACTCACTCCTGGGTTCACTTTCTTCAATTGCTATGGAAGCAGCACAATGACCGTGAATTATGCCGACATCTATGTTCCTAAGGTTGAATCCAAGACAATGAGCATGGAGGCTTGTGACGACTTCATCCAGGAAAAGATAGGCCGTCCTCTTGTAGTTGTAGGCGCCAGCACCGGAACCGATGCCCATACCGTGGGAATCGATGCCATAATGAACATGAAAGGTTATGCCGGACACTACGGTCTGGAGAGGTACAGGATGATCGAGGCTTATAACCTCGGCAGCCAGGTGCCTAACGAAGAATTCCTTGCAAAGGCTATCGAGCTCAAGGCAGACGCTCTGCTGGTGAGCCAGACGGTTACTCAGAAAGATGTTCATATCCAGAACCTTACCAATCTCATAGAGCTTATGGATGCTGAAGGTCTTAGAGACAAGATGATTGTCGTGTGCGGAGGGGCCCGTATAAGCCACGAGCTTGCCAAGGAGCTTGGTTATGATGCCGGCTTCGGCACCAACACCTATGCGGATGATGTGGCAAGCTTCATCGCTGAGGAATTTGTAAAGAGACACAACAAGTAAACACAATATCAATCATTAAATATCACTATTATGGATAAACAGCAAATTAGAGAGTTTATTGCAAAGCGTGCTGCCCTTGAGGTAAAGGACGGCGACGTTGTGAATCTGGGTATCGGACTTCCAACCCTTATTCCTAACTATCTACCTGAGGGAGTGACTGTTACTATCCAGTCAGAGAACGGTTGCCTTGGAATGGCTGCAGATCCTGCACTTTCCGGGGGCCAGAGGGATCCTCACTGGATTGATGCCGGCGGCGGATACATCTCACACGAGCCCGGTGCCGCTTCTTTTGACTCTGCTACCAGCTTCGCTATGGTTCGTGGCGGTCATGTCAATGTTACTTTCCTCGGCGCTCTTGAAGTTGACGAGAAGGGAGACCTTGCAAACTGGATCATCCCTGGAAAGAAAGCTCCTGGAATGGGTGGCGCAATGGACCTTCTGGTGGGAGCCAACAAGGTTATCCTCACTATGGAGCACACTGCAAAGGGCAACCCTAAGATCCTGAAGAAGTGCCGCTTGCCTCTTACAGCAGCTGGTCAGGTGAACATGATCATCACCGAAATGGGTGTGATGAACATTACCCCTGAAGGAATCGTTCTCAGCGAAATCAACCCTGAGTTCACTGTTGAGCAGGTTCAGGCAGCCACTGAGGCTACACTTATTATTGCCCCTGATTTGAAAAAGATAGAACTTTAGAATTTTTAAGATATGGATTTCGAACTTACTAAATCCCAGAAACTGTTTCAGCAGATGATAAGGGAGTTCGCCGAAAAAGAGGTGAAACCTATTGCTGCAGAAGTTGATGAGGAGGAAAAATTTCCTACTGAGAACGTAAAGAAGCTCGGAAAACTTGGTGTAATGGGTATCCCTACACCAAAGGTTTACGGTGGAGCCGGCGGAGACCACGTTATGTACACCGTTGCCGTAGAGGAGCTTTCAAGAGTTTGTGCTACTACTGGCGTTATTGTTTCAGCCCACACTTCACTTTGCGAGGATGCTATCCTTGACAATGGAACTGAAGAGCAGAAGCAGAAGTATCTGCCTAAACTTGCCAGCGGCGAGTGGATCGGCGCTTTCGGTCTTACCGAGCCTAACGCCGGAACAGACGCTTCCGCACAGCAGACAATGGCAGTTGAGGACGGAGACGACTACATCCTCAACGGAACCAAGATATTCATCACCAACGCAGGTGAGGCTGATGTTTACGTGATTGCCACAATGACAGACAAGTCAAAGGGTAACAAGGGCATCACCACCTTCATCGTTGAAGCTTCCACGCCTGGTTTCTCAATCGGGAAGAAGGAGCACAAGATGGGTATCAGAGGAAGTGCTACCTGCGAGCTCATATTCGAAAACTGCCGCGTTCCAAAAGCTAATATGCTCGGCAAACTCGGTGGTGGCTTTGCAGTTGCGATGAAGACTCTGGACGGTGGCCGTATAGGAATCGCTGCCCAGGCTCTGGGTATCGCTCAGGGCGCCATGGATGAGACCGTAAAGTACTGCAAGGAAAGGAAGCAGTTCGGAAAGAGCCTCTCCCAGTTCCAGAACACCCAGTTCCAGCTTGCAGACCTTCAGACCAAGATCGAGGCCGCAAGATACCTGGTAAGGGCAGCTGCCTGGAAGAAAGACCACGGAATGCCTTTCAGCGCAGACGCAGCCATGGCAAAACTCTTTGCCGCTGAAACAGCTATGGAAATGACAACCAAGGCTGTACAGTTCCATGGAGGTTATGGTTACACAAGGGAATATCCTGTCGAGAGAATGATGAGAGACGCCAAGATTACAGAAATCTACGAAGGTACCTCAGAAGTTCAGAGAATGGTTATTGCCGGAAAATTGTTCAAGAAGTAAAAAAGTCAGATTATGAATATAGTAGTTTGTGTAAAACAAGTTCCGGATACAACCGTTGTAAAAATTGATCCGGTAAAGAACACGCTGATAAGAGAAGGTGTTCCTTCCATCATGAACCCAGACGACAAGGGTGGTCTTGAGCTGGCTCTCCAGCTTAAGGAGAAATGCGGTGCAAACGTAACGGTCATCACGATGGGTCCTCCACAGGCCGACCTGGTTCTTAGAGAAGCTTTCGCAATGGGAGCGGACAGGGCTATCCTCCTGACCAGCCGTGCTTTCGCAGGTGCTGACACCCTTGCAACTTCCAACGCTTTGGCAGGTGCTCTGAGGGCTATCCCTTACGACCTCATCATAACCGGCCGTCAGGCTATCGATGGAGATACCGCCCAGGTAGGTCCTGAGATGGCAGAACATCTCCACCTTCCACAGGTATCTTATGTTGTTGACTGCGAGTATAAGGGAGAAAACAACTTCAGGGTAAAGAAGGAAACCGAAGACGGTTACGAGATTCTGGATGTTGAAGGTCCTGCAGTATTTACCGTTCTTGCTTCCGGCTACAAGGCCCGTTACATGAACGTAGGCGGTATCGTTGACGCTTTCGATCGCCAGGTAGAAATCTGGACAGAGGCCAATCTGGATCTTGATCCATCCAAGCTCGGTCTCAAAGGTTCTCCAACCAAGGTTAAGCAGGCATTCCCTAAGCAGACCAAGGCTGCAGGCCAGGTTTACGAGCTGGAACCGGAGCAGGCTGTTGATGTTATCATCGCCAAGATGAAAGAGAAATTTATTATCTAATTGCCTAATACTGAAAGAAATGAACAAATCAGACTTTAAAGGCGTATATGTATTCGCCGAGCAAAGAGACGGAAAAATCCAGTCTGTAGCCCTCGAACTTTTAGGAAAGGCAAGAGTGCTTGCAGACAAGCTGGGAGAGGAAGTGGTAGCTTTCTATCCTGGATACAAGAATACCGAAAATGCCAAGGAACTCATAGCTTGGGGTGCCGACAGGGTTATCGTGATGGATGCTCCTGAACTCGAGCACTATCTTACCGAGCAGTACTCACAGGCAATGAGCCAGGCTATTGACAAATACAAACCAAGCATCGTGCTTCTTGGTGCAACCACTATCGGAAGAGACCTCGGTCCAAGGCTGGCTTCTAGGCTTGGCACCGGTCTGACTGCAGACTGCACCGCTCTGGATATCTCTGAGGAAAGAGAGCTCCTGATGACTCGTCCTGCATTCGGCGGTAACCTGATGGCTACCATTATGTGTACCGAGCACAGGCCTCAGATGTCTACTGTACGTCCGGGCGTTATGCAGAAGGGCACAAGAGACGAGAACCGCCAGGGTGTCATCGAGAACTTCGCTCCGACCTTCGACGCTTCCAAGTTCAAGGTAAAGCTCGTTGAGAGCGTTAAGGAGAACAAGGGCAAGGTAGATATCACCGAGGCCAAGATCCTGGTTTCAGGAGGTCGTGGAGTAGGTAATCCTGAGGGATTTGCCAAGCTTCAGGCTCTGGCAGACGTTATCGGTGCCCAGGTTTCTTCATCACGTGCTATGGTTGACGCTGGCGTCATGCCTCACGAGGTTCAGGTTGGCCAGACCGGTAAGACTGTCCGTCCTGCCCTCTACATGGCTTGCGGTATCTCCGGTGCTATCCAGCACCTTGCAGGTATGGAAGAGAGTGATTTCATCATCGCCATCAACAAGGACAAGTTCGCTCCTATCTTCGGTGTCGCTGATGTTGGTATTGTAGGGGACGTTCACAAGATCATCCCTATGCTCACCGAAAAGCTCTCCAAGATGGTTACCAAGAAGTAAGGTACTTCTGGACTAAAGCCAGATATCAAGAATGGGCCTGCCTGAACGACGGGCTCATTTTATTTTAGGTGCACATCCGTAGCCTTTAACAGCAGGGCCAAGGATGATGTGGTTTACGTTGGTCCTATGGGATGTCTTACCGGGATGTATATCATAATGACAGGTTCATACACCGTTGAGGACATGCGAAGCCTTACAATTGAGTGTCTGAAGTGGATCCTGACCCAGACCGAGGTTCCGGCTACGCGCCCTGAGGCCTGCGGCAACTATCTGCTTCACGACCTTCCGATGTGCAAGTGGGAGAGTGCCAGGTACCTGGACCGCCTGCAGAATGATTTCCACAGCGAATATGCCAAGCTTAAGATAACCCTGGACGACGGAAAGGTATTTGCCGACGCATAGATAATAGCCGGTTATGTCAGTGTCTGTCCTTAAAACGCACTTGTCGGCCCTGGTCCTGGCTCTGGTTGTTTGCTCCTGCGGAGTAGGCAACAAGCATCATCCGTTAGCTTATTCTCTGACCCACAGATAGGTTCCTTCCTTGCACTCTTTGACAAGGCGGAGCATGTACTGCTCCTCCAGGGCTACGCATCCTGCCGTGGTCACATCGTCAAGGTAATCGCAGTGGATGAAGATTGCAAAGCCTTTGCCCCAGACTTCAGGATTTGTATTGAAGTCTATGGCCATGGCATACTTGTAGGATATCTTAAAGCGGTATAGGTGTTCGCTTCTGCTCATGTCTCTTGTGCCGGGCTCCACTTCAACCCAGGTGTTGTAGTCTTCCTTTTCTCCTGACCACCAGGAAGTAGGGGTTATCCGCCTGTAAGGCATCGCTGAGCCAGGGTCCGGTGCGTTTCCAAAAACAAGGGTAACCTTGAAAAGTCCGATAGGGGTGGTTCCGTCTCCATCGTGGCGGTCAGCATTGAGTCCGTTCTTGCCGTAATGGCAAGGCACCTCAAAGGCCATGTCCCAGCTTTCAGCAGTCCTGTTCCACAGGCTCAACCTGTGGTCCTGTACAAGGATTACCTGTTTAACTTCTTTCGGAAGGGTATTCAAATCCTTCACGCGTTGATTGTCTCTTCCAGATAACATCGATATAAAGCAAATAACAGCTATAATGAGTCTCATGCTTCAAATGTACGTAAATTATTGATATGATTGCAATATACATAAAAAGCAAGTTGTTTGGGCGTTTTGTTTTTTTAGTTGTATATTTGAAACAAGAACCGATATGCCGATGAAAAAAAGAAGCCGTTTTTTGCGCAGATTCCTTATAGTTCTGGCTTTTGTAGCGGCAGGATCAGTTCTGTCCCTGGTTTACTTGTGGGGCCATGCTGACAGGATCCTGACCCGGATAGCAGACAGCAAGCTCAAGGAGTTTGTGAGCCGTTCCGATTCTTTTGACCTTAGATATTCAAGTCTTGACCTGAACCTTGCCAAAGGTACTATAAGCCTCAGTGGAGTTGTTTTCTCAAAGGACAGCCTGAAAGCTACAGCCAGAAGGATTGAGGTGGGCAATATCAAACCTCGTCAGGTGTGGAAGAGCAGGCAGCTCCTGCTGGATTACATAATCCTCAAGGATGTGTCACTTTCTGCAACAGCTTCAAAGAAAGCTCCAAAAGATACTGTTTCTTCTGGTAATGAGTCTATTGGAGTAAGCAAAAAAACTGGAATAAAAAAGTATCTGGACTCAATAGGGGTAAAGAAAGTAGTTCTGGACGGAGGCGGTTTCTCTTTCCGCAGGCCGGGTGACAGTTTGAGAGCCAAGCTCATGGTGACAGAGCTTTGTGCCTTTGCTCTCGGTTACAATACTGAAAACGGGAGTTTTTCCTATAGCGATTCCTTATACGCGATCCGTCTGGCTGATATAGAATTTACTTCCGCAAGCGGTCTGTACGCTTTGTCTGTGGACAGTCTTGCTTCTGAAAATTCAGGCGGTGTTTTCATAAAGAATTTTCACAGCCGTAATACTGTAGGGAAAAAACACCTTGCTTCAAGAAAAGGCAAGGTACCTTCAAGCTGGTCTGATATCAAGTTTAAGGAACTTCATACTTCTTCAGTCAACCTGTTCCGCCTTGCTTTGTCCAAGAAGATAGAAATAGACAGTGTTTTTGTAGAAGGGGAGCGGCTGAAGCTTTTCCGCGACAACAGGTATCTGCCGAAAAAACCTTTCAAGATGCCTCAGGAGGGGCTTATGTCTGCCAAATCTCCTTTTCACATAGGTTATCTTGCCATGACTTTACCGGTGCTGGATATGGAGGTGCTCCTGAAAGAAGGTGGTATAGGGGTTCTTCCTTTAAGGAACATCAAAGTTGAGACGGAGAACATTTCAAATGAGGAAGGTAGTGCTGTTACAGCTCGCCTTTGGCCTTCTTTAGGCAGGGGGCGGGGATTCATAAAGATGACCCTGGTAAACGACTCCAAGTGTTCTTTCAGAGCTGAGGCTAAAATTTCAAATCTCAAGGGGCATGATTTTGAAAGCCTTCTCAATCCTCTCTTCGGAGCATCTGTAGAGGCCGATATAACGAGTCTGCATGCTGATGTCAAGGGTGACCGTCATTCTATCAGCGGACCTTTCTGCATGCAATACACCGGTCTTGAGGTCCATCTGGACAAATCCAAGGTGCCTCAGCAGAAACTCGCTGACAAAGCCTCTTTGGTTAACACATTCTCTTCACTGGCAACTCATAAGAGCAATCCGCGCAAGAACCAGAAGGATCCGTTCTCATGTAATGTCAATGTTGTCAGGAACCATATGAAGAATTTTGGCGGTTATATGGTGTCTGCACTTCTGGACGGAATGATGCAGACTGTTCTCGGCGATGTGGCATACCACAAAATCAAAGCGGCGCAGGCTGGCCAGAAATTCGGTGTGAAGGAAATGGTAAAGGATGAGAAAGAGGTTATTAAAAACCGGGAGCGGGAGAAAATCGCGGAAGGAAAGGAGAAGCTCAAGGAAAAGAAGCAGAAGGTCAAAGGCAAGATCAAGGATGCCTTTGGAAAGGCTGAGAGCAAATGAGCTGCAGCTGAGCCTGATCCTGCTAAATTTTTGTTACAAAGTTTATAATCGGACCGTGATTGGATACACAGGTCCGATTATCGTTTTACTTTTGTACTGCCGAAAGGCAAAAATTGGAGAAAATAAAGCATTTTATTATTAATATTAAGATTTAACGATTATGAAGAAAGTATTTTTCATCGCAGTTGCAGCTCTTGCATTTGTAGCTTGCAACAACAACAAGACCAATGAGGCAGCCGCTGAGGCTACTGAGGCCGCTACTGAGGTTGTAGAGGAAGTTAACGCTAACGCTGAGGCTGCTGTTGAGGCAACTGGAGAGGCTACTGAGGCTGCTGCTGAGGCAACTGAGGAAGCAAAGAACGAGGTTGAGAAGGCTGCTGAGAAGGTTGAGAACGCAGCTAACGAGACTAAGGGAACTGTTGAGGCTGTAAAGAATGCAGCAGATGCAGTTAAGGGTGCAGCTGAAGCAGTTAAGAAATAATTGCTGTTGGGCAAAACTCTGAAAGGGGCAGATTTTAGTTCTGCTCCTTTTTTTTGTGATTTTTTGGAATGATTTTGTGGACTTGGTGCAATTATTGCTATATTTACATCCGTTAAGCTTAATTACTAACTTAAATCAATTCAAATTATGAAAAAGTTTATTGCAATTTTTTGCGTATGCGCTTTCCTTATGAGCGGAACTTATGCACTTGCTTCAACATCTTCAGTATCTGAGCCTCAGAAGCAAGAAAAGACCAAGTCTGGAAAAGATTCCAAGAAGGAAATGGACAAATCAAACAAAAAATCCGACAAGAAGTCTGACAAGAAGAGTGAGAGCAAGAACGACAAAGGCAAGGCTTCTTCCAAGACAATGGAGAAGAAATCCAGCAATTCCACAACCAGCAAGAAATAAGGTTTTGTATGAAATGACAAACGAAAACTCCCGCCTTGGACGGGAGTTTTCTGTTTGTCATCACATCAGTCAAAGGTCTAGAACAAGGCGGTAACCTTTTCTATCAATTCCATAGGGCTGCATTCCGGGCTCATGACAAGGTCTGCCTTGGCGTTTATATAGTCAAACTCTTTCTTGAATCGTTTTTCACCGCCTCCGGTGATGTTCAGCATTATGGTATCGTCGGGTGCAACGTGGCCTTCCTTGAGGGCTTTGATGAGGCTGACAAGTGCCACTCCTGCTGCGGAGTAAATATCCGCTCCCTCGAGTTCCTCAAACATGTCACAAGCTTCTGTAAGTTCTCCGTTTGTCACTTTCTGGAAACTGCCGTTTGATGCCTTGAGCACATCATACAGGCCGCCGGCTATGGAATAAGGCGGCTTGCGGTTACTGAGTACAGGGGCTTTTATTTGCAGAGCCTTGATTCTGCCCTCGTTTTCGTCCATTGGAAGAAGGCTGCGGCTGTCTGCCTTCCATGCATCATACATCGGGGTGAAAGGTACGTTCTGTGAAGGAATCAGTTTCATGATGTTGTTTCCGAACCTTCCGTCTTCTATAAGCCTCAGGTTTGCCTCGTAAGCCGCAATTGTGCCTGTGCCGCTTCCTACAGCCTGGAAATATGCGTCAGGAATTCTGCCTATTGCTTCAGCAGCGGAAAGGACGGTAGTTCCCATGCCGTCTCTTCTGGCTACATTCTTGGCACCGCCTTCTTCAAGGAACAATGGCGAGGCGTTGAGTTTGGCAGCAAGGGCAATGGCGTCAAAGTAGTCGCTTCCTTTAGGAGAACAAAGAACTTTAACGCAGCTGTTGAGCTTCTCCTTGAACCACAATGCGTTCAGATTGTCTTCAGGTATGGCGATCACCAACGGGATGTTGTTGTCTGAACAAACTCTGGCAAAAGCCCTTGCAGTGTTTCCGGCAGAAGCTACAACAAGAATTCTGCCCGTGTCTTTAAGTCTTCCGCACACTGAATAGGCTTCCGTTTCCTTGAATGAGCATGTGTTCATCGTCACACCTTTCTCCGGCCAGTAGCCACTGTATGTTATATAGAGATTGCTCAGTCCGAGTTTCTCAGCCAGCGCTTTGCTCTTGTAGGTGACGGGAGCTGAAGAACCTTTCAACATTCGGCTTATTGGAAGCCAGTCTGCAAACCGGTAGATTCCGTATGACTTGTCTTTGAATTCAATCTGTTTCTTTTCATAGACAGCCCTTATGAGGGAAGGTGCTTTGTCCTCAGGATCAGCCATAAGCCATCCTGTGTCCTCAAATTGCCTTTTGCTCAGGCAGCTTTCCAAATGGTAGCTTGTCGGTTGGATTTCCATTTTCTTATAGTTTTTATTCATTGTCATCAATTCAAGAATTCTGCTTGAGTCCGGATATGCTGGAAGATACTATCTCGGCGAAATCCAGGACAGGCACATCGGCCTTGCTTCTTATTGCCTTGTAGCACATCGGGCACGCGGTAATTATCTTGTCAGGTGCGTTTGCCATAAGGTTGGCCACAGAGCTTTCTGCAATCTTGGAGCGGTCCTTTTCATCCAGGGTCAGACTGCCAAGGCTGTATCCGCAGCAGATGCTCTCATCTCTTTCCTTTTGTGCCTTTTTAAGTTCGCCGATGCCGGAGAGTACATTTCTTGGTTCATCATAGATTCCGCAACCTCTTCCGAGTTCACAAGGATCGTGATAGACCAAAGAGCCCTCTTTCTTTTCCAGAATGAGTTTCCCTTCTTTGGCGAGCCTGTCTATATATTGTGTATAATGCAGTATCTCGATATTTTCAAGGTTGTATTCCTCTTTGAAAACTTTCAGGCAGATAGGGCAGGAGAGCAGAAGGATGCTGCACCCGGACTGTTCAATGATCTTCTTGTTTGCCTCGATGGTCTTCCTTGCGGCTTCTGTCTTTCCGGCCAGCATCAGAGGGCGGCCGCAACATATCCCGCTGTCTTTGTCCATGAACTCGAACTCCACATCGGCAGCCTTCAGCACTTTCTCCACAGACTTGATTATCATTGGGGTAAGATGAGTCATGCAGCCGGCAAAATAAAGGACCTTCCCTGATTTACGAGGCTTGTCTGAAAGCTCGGCAGCGGCTTTGTCAGAGTAATCTTTCAAGTAAGAGTAATCGTAACCTACGGAATTGTTGATGGTTTCTCTCTGGACTCTCCTTATGTCCGGGGAATTAACGCCGACAGGGCATAGGGCCGCGCATTTGCCGCACATCAGGCATTTCTCAGCGATTTCATTGATTTTCTTGTTGTTGTGCCTTCTCAGAAATCTTATGAAATAGACAGAAGAGTATTTGAGGTTCTTCTTTTGGGTGTTCATCGGACAGGCGTCTATGCACAGGCCGCAACTGGAGCAGGCGTATATTTCAGCTTCCGCAAAACCTTTGCGGGGTTTTCTGACTTTGAGGCCGGCGTTGCGGAACAATATCAGGACCGGTTCAGTAAGTATGTGCATATACCTGGAAAAAGGCATGGCAAGGAAGAACAAGCCAAGGCAAATGGAATAGGCCCACCATGTAGGCATGAAATTAAGTTCATTGCCGAAGAATGCCTTGAACAACCAGTTTACAGGCTTGGTCAGAAAACTTCCTCCGCTTAGGTCTGCTGTAAAGCCCTCTGCTAAAAGCCTCAGAGGAAAAATAGCCCAAAGAGAGTAAAGGGCAACCCTGTCTGCCAGTGACGGTTTGGTTGTATGCCTCATTCCCAGGGCTATGGACCTTACTCTCTTGAACATGGCCAGAGCTATGCCGCTCAGCACATACAGAAGGAAGAAGTCCATCAGGAAGAAGAACACCGTTCCTCTCAAGGTTTCGTGTGCCGGGTTTATCCAGATAAAGAACCTGTAGAAAATAGGGTAGTAAAGGGAGCCTTCAGATATTCCTTCAAGGTGTCTTGGAGCAAAGATGTAAACTTCCAGATGACCTAGCACTATCAGCATGAACCATCCGAAAGCAATCGCCGAGTGCATATAGCCCAAAAGTGGTTTTCTCTTCCATATCTTTGTGTGAAGGAGGCAGTCGCAGAAAATGTCCTTGAGGTTTTTCAGAGCTGTCTTCGGGTTGAAGAGAGACTTCAGGAGTTTGATCCTGTCTTCACCGCTCAGGTGATAGAGTACCCGGACCAGACCAATCAGCAAGTACACCAGTATAAAGGATATACCAATGACAAACGGCAATACGAAATGATTGTAACTATTTGGATACCTGTCTATTATACCTTCAGGTGTTACTGCTTGCAGTGTGACGGACAGAATGTTGGTCATTTTCCGTAGATTTTTTGGATTGAGATGATAAGGTGCCTTGTGTTAATGCCTCTTGGGCAGACCATTGTGCATTTGCCGCACAACATGCAGTGTTTGAGAAAATCCATAGCCTGGCTGATTTGCCCGTTCTGAAGGGAAAGTATGGCTTTCCTGACACTGGTCGGCTGGAACTGTGATGCAGTGCAACTGGCGGAGCAGCTTCCGCAAGCCATGCATTTGACAACGTCAGGCTCAATCTTTGACAAGGCTACGAAAGATTTCTTGTCAACTTCGTCCAGATTTATTCTGGAACTTGGACTTACTGTAAAACCGAAATCTATCATTGCTCCTTGAAATTATCTTTGATGTACCTGTCAATTTCCAGGGCTGCGCTGCGGGCTTCGTGCAGCGTATCCGGAAGGGTTTTGGCTCCGGTGCAGGCTCCTGCGTAGAAGAACCCTGGAAGCTTGCTCTTCTGTATTGCCAGCATATTGTCGGAGGATGAGAAGAATCCGTCATCCTCTGTTGTGAGGTTAAGCTGGCGGCCTACACTTCTTCCGGCTTCTGACGGTCTCATTCCTGCCATCAGCACCAGCATATCCAAGGTTACTTTCAGCGGCTTGCTGGACAATGTATCTTCTGCCTTGACCAAAAGCCTGTTGTCCATAGTTTCAGCTACTTCGGAAACCCTTCCGCGAATGAACCTGATTCCATATTCTTTCTGGGCTTTCAGATACAGGTCTTCATAGTGGCGTCCGAACATCCTGAGGTCCATATAGAAACAGTAAACATCCGCATCTGGATAAACCTCCTTGATTTCACAGGCTTGTTTTACAGCTGTGGCGCAGCAGACTTTGGAACATGCAGGATTTCCTGCCTTCTCGTCACGGGAGCCAACGCAATGGACAAACCCTATGGCCTTTGGTGCCTTGGCCGGCAGAGTCTTTTCGCGGAAGGCTTTTTCAAGGTCTGCATTTGTCATTACCCCATCATATATGCCGTATCCGTATTCTTCTTTCTTTTCGGCTTTGAAAAGGTCAAACCCAGAGGCCATCAGGACCGCGTCAGCCAATACGGTTATCCCGTTGGAAAGGATAGCGTTGTAAGACTTGTCCAGCACATTGATAGACTGGATATTGGTCTCAGTAAAACATTTGACGCCGGAAAGCTCTGCAGTGAGGGCGTCCAAAGTTTTTTTAGCGGAAACTCCGTCCGGGAACAGTCTGTCCCACTTGGCCAGGTGACCTCCCAGCTGTTTGTCTTTTTCTATGAGGATTACATTGTAACCGAGTCTGTCCAGATTGGCTGCTGCCTCCATACCGGCCGGCCCGCCTCCGATTATCAGTATATTTTTCTTCATAAGGCTTATTTTAGACAATGAGGTTTTTGGGGCTCCCCAAGATATTTGCCATTCCTTCCCAGATATTTCTTTGCCGGGTCATAAGGTATTCCGATTTTGTCCAGCAGCGGCTCAACGCTAACTTGATGCGTCTGTAGTCCAAGGTCCCAAGGGTCATATCCCATCACCAGACCAGCCACTTCCTCGTATGTGAACACAGGAATCCCATGACCGTTTTCACCGTATGTCTTCCCTTGAGTCTCAGCGATGACATACTGCCACCTGTCGAGGAAGTACGGGCAACCCGGGCAGTTGGTGATTATCATGTCGGGTTTGAAAGGTTCCATGCTTTCGAACTTCTTGTGGGTGTTTGAGACTGAATATCCTCTGTTACCCTTGATGAGATATTGGCGGAACCCGAATCCGCAGCAATGCCTTCTTTCCGGATAATCAATGATCTGGCCACCCCAGGCTTCAACCATACCTACAAGCACATAAGGATACTCGGCTCCTCCGACTCCCTTGGAAGGGAACATCTTTGAATAATGGCAGCCAATGTGTTCAACCACCCTCAGAGGTTCTCCGGTATTCTTGTTGACAAGCTTGAACTTGCTCTTGGATGCTATCTGCATCCTGTATTTGAAGATGAGGTCACTGGCGTGTACCAGGAATTTAGGCTTGGCAAATTCCAGTTTGCAGCTTTTCCAGAGATTCTCGGCGATTTTCTGCTGGAGTTCAGGATATTCCCTCCAGGTCTCCAGAGTCTCGCAATACAGGCCGAATGACGTTATGCAGGAGCAGACATAATTCTCGTAGCCGTATTTTTTCATCAGTGCAAATTGCCTGGCTATGATGGTCATAACGGTTTCCTGAGGTATGGTGTCTGAATGGTAGGCTATACCTCCGCAAGTTGTATGATGCTCGGTTTCAAAAATATCCTTGCCTAGTTTATTCCTTGTTATATCCAGGAAGGTGGCTTCGGAAGCAGGGAAGAAAGACTGCCTGATGCAGCTTCTTACATAGAAGTAGTGGTCTTCCGGTATTTCTTTCTGGTAGTCCGCCCAGATTTTCTTTTTTCCTTCGTAAATCATATCCTAATGGTTGAAATGTTTGGGGCTGCACTCAGAATACAACTTCTGGCAGTACTCCTCTTCGGTAAGTCCAAGTTCCCTGGCTTTTTCCAGTCCGGCTCTCTTGACATTTTCAAGCATTTCTGTAGCTCCGGTCACATCGTAGATCCTTTTAAGTTCATCCAGGTCTTTTTGCGGAATCTTCCTGACTGCCCCCGGGCCTTCTTTGTCGAGATTGGCACCAAGTCTGTCATAAACGTCGTCCATGTTTTTCTCCACCCATTCCCAGACAAGTCCGGCCTCCATGTGCCCGTCATATTTGAATGTCCTTGGATAAACACAGTAACCATAGTTGAGAATGTTGCTGTTGAGGTCTTTGCACAAGAGGTACATCTGTCTGCCTTTTTCAGATTCCATGAAAAAGCCGGTCTGGATAGACAAACTTCTGAGCGCCATTATAATAAGGCCGGCCTTGTTGTTGCGGGGGCATCTGGTCACGCAACTGAGACATTCTCCGCAGTACCAAATGGTATCGCTTTTAAGGAGTTCTTCTATCTGGGAGTCATCCTGATGCTGGACTATGTCCACGATCCTTCTTGGATCGTAGCGGTAGAACTCCGCGGCAGGGCAGATTGCTGTGCAAGTGCCGCAGTTTATGCAGGCGTTGAGACCTTCCTTGAGCCTGTAATCCTGCATCAGCCTGTCATACAGTTTTCCCATAGCTATTGTTTCTTTGTGGGGTATTTGGCCGCAAGCGCCAGCAGGTCAATGTCGTTGTTCATGTTCTCTGCCATCTTGCTGAGCACGTTGATGAAAGTCTGTAGATCTCTTCTGGATATACCGCTGATGATGTGGTCAACGGCTTCCATGGCCAGTGAGGTTATCTTGTCCTTGACGGCAATGGCATATTCTGTCACCTCGATCAGATTCTGCCGCCTGTCCTTTGGATTGCTCGCCCGCTTGACCAGTTTCCTCTCTTCCAGCCCGTCAACAAGTTTGACGACCGAGTTCTTGTCTTTGAGCATGTAATTGGCTATCTGCTGCTGGGTCAGCACTCCCTCGTCCCACAACGCGTCCATGACAAGGAACTGCTCAGGGGTTATATTGAAGCCCTGTTCTTCGAAAATGGCAGTGACATATTGCTTGAACCGGTTGTGGACAAGGTTCAGGAACATTCCTACCTGTTTGTTGATTATCATATAATATCCCGTATTATAGTAAAACGATTTACTTTCTTAAAACGATTGCAAATATAACATTTAAAACCTAACTCAGGAAACTATTTCACAGAAAGGTTTACAGTGATGTAGAGAGCGTAGAAAGCAAGCAGGAGGAATCCTTCTATCCTGCGGATTTTCATGCTGGTTCTGGCAGCCAGAAGCAGCAGCAGGGTAGCAAGGAGAAGGAATACGAAATGGATATGGTTTATACTCTCGAGTTGGAGAGGAGTTATCACCGCACTGCCTCCAAGTATTAGGAAAACGTTGAAGATGTTGCTTCCGACAATATTGCCCAACGCCATTCCAACTTTCTTTCTGATGGCAGCGACGACACTGGCAGCCAGCTCAGGGAGACTGGTTCCGATTGCCACTATCGTTGAACCTATGACAACATCACTTACCCCATAGTGCTTTGCAACTATTATGGCGTTGTCAACCAGCAGCTGACCTCCCCAGATCAGAGCTCCAAGACCTCCTGCTACCATAAGAAGGGCAAGGGGGATGTTGACTTTCTTCTTCGGTTCTTCTGAACTTTCAGTATTTGCCCGGTTTTCGTTCCCTTCTTTTCTCTTGGCACTTATGACTGAGTAGAACATGAAGATTATGAAGAAAAGTATCAGTATGATTCCGTCGCTCCTGGATATGAAGTTTGATGCCATGTTGTCGTCAATGGTAAGGCTGTCTATCTGTGAGTCGAAAGCTATTACCAACAACACTATAGTGGAAAGGAGCACAAACTGCATATCTCTGTTTATGTTCTCCTTTGATACTGACAGCGGATAGATCAGGGCGCTTAATCCCACAATAAGGAGAATGTTGCAGATATTGGAACCGACCACGTTTCCTACAGCAATACCGGCACTACCTTTCATAGCACCGAGGAGGCTTGTGACAAGTTCTGGCATGGATGTTCCTATGGCAACGATGGTCATGCCGATGACCATGTCGGAAATGCCGAACTTGGAGGCTATCCTTGAAGAACCTTCAACAAGAAAATGTGCTCCTCCTGCAACAAGTATGAGGGCAGCTATGATAAGGAGAATCGGAACAGTCATAATACTTTTGTTTTAAGACTCCAAATTTAACAAATACTATGTTTTAGTATTCATCCCAGCTCTTGATTTGTATGTCATCAGGGTCAATTGTACAGAATGCGCTGATGAAAGCGCTGGCAAGACGGGTGTTGGTCAGAAGCGGGATGTTGAAGTCCACAGCGGCCCGCCTTATCTTGTATCCGTTGTCGAGTTCTGTCTTGGACAGGTTCTTTGGTATGTTCACTACCATATCTACGGTCTTGTTCTGAATAAGGTCTATGGCTTGGGGAGTCTTTCCCTTTTCGCTTGGCCAGAATACTTCAGTAACTTGAATCTTATTGTCTTTCAGGTATCTATAAGTTCCTCCCGTGGCGTAAAGCTTGTATCCTCTGCGATGCAGCGTCTGGCAGGCCTCCAGCATTTCAGCCTTCTGTTTTCCGTCTCCGGTTGAAAGAAGTATTCCTTTTTCCGGAATCGTGTAGCCGACGGAAAGCATGGATTTGAGGACGGCCTCTGACGTGTCGTCACCGATGCATCCTACCTCTCCGGTAGATGACATGTCCACTCCCAGGACAGGATCAGCTTTGAGCAGTCTGGAGAATGAGAACTGCGAGGCTTTGATTCCGACATAGTCCAGATCGAAGGCGCTTTTGTCAGGAACCTTGAACTTTTCTCCGGTGATTATTTTTGTTGCCAGCTCTATAAGGTTTATCTTCAGTACTTTAGATACAAAAGGAAAACTTCTTGATGCTCTGAGGTTACATTCTATGACCAGAATGTCATTGTTCTTTGCCATAAACTGTATGTTGAAAGGGCCGCTTATGTTGAGTTCCTTTGCTATCTTCCTGGAAATTTTCTTTAGCCTGCGGACAGTTTCTACATAGAGCTTCTGAGGAGGGAACTGGATGGTGGCGTCTCCAGAGTGGACACCGGCGAACTCGATATGCTCGCTGATGGCGTAAGCTACTATCTCCCCGTCCTTTGCCACGGCGTCAAACTCGATTTCCTTGGCATGCTGGATGAATTCGCTGACCACTACAGGATGTTTTTTGGAAACCTCGGCGGCCAGGCGCAGGAACTGTTTGAGTTCATGGTTGTTGGAGCAGACATTCATTGCAGCTCCGCTGAGAACGTATGATGGTCTGACCAGAACAGGGAAACCGACCTTTTCCACAAATCTGTGTATGTCATCAAGGGTGGTAAGCTCGCTCCAGCGAGGCTGGTTGATTCCTAGACGGTCCAGCATCGCCGAGAACTTGTGCCTATCTTCAGCGTTGTCTATAGATTGGGCGGATGTGCCAAGAATACGTACATTGGCATCGTTGAGCCTCATGGCAAGGTTGTTAGGGATCTGGCCCCCAACACTTACGACAACTCCGTGAGGAGACTCAAGGTCATAGATGTCCATCACTCTCTCATAGGTGAGCTCGTCAAAATAGAGGCGGTCGCACATGTCGTAGTCAGTGGAAACAGTCTCCGGATTGTAGTTTATCATCACGCCCCTCCATCCTGATTTCCTGATGGTGTTGAGGCAGTTGACGCTGCACCAGTCAAATTCCACGGAGCTTCCTATGCGGTAAGCGCCGCTTCCCATTACTATGATTGACTTGTGGTCTTTCTCGTAGGATATGTCGTGGGATGTCCCGTGATATGTCAGATAGAGATAGTTGGTTTTGGCAGGGAACTCCGCTGCGAGAGTGTCTATCTGCTTTACAACCGGAAGGACTCCCAGTGATTTCCTGTATTCTCTTACGCTTACGGCAAAGGTGTCCGGATCCTTTTTCTTCTTGAAGACGAGTCTGCCGATCTGGAAATCGGAAAAACCGTTCTGCTTGGCCATGAGCATCGTGTCTCTGGCAATCTCCCTGAGATCCTTGAACTTTGAAAGTTCCTTCCCGGTAACGTAGATGTTGTAGAGTTTCTCCAGGAACCATTTGTCGATCTTTGTGGCCTCGTGGACCTTGTCCACCGTGTAGCCTTGCTCAAAAGCCTTGGCTATTACAAAGATGCGGCTGTCTGTAGGTTCCTTGAGCTCTTTTTCTATATCATCCACCTTCATCTCCCTGTTGCCCACGAAGCCGTGCGCTCCTCTTCCGATCATCCTGAGACCTTTCTGGATTACCTCTTCAAAGCTTCTGCCTATGGCCATGACTTCTCCCACGCTCTTCATGCTGCTGCCTATCAGGTGACTGACGCCATAGAATTTGGAAAGGTCCCAGCGAGGGATCTTGCAGACAATGTAATCCAGGGCAGGCTCAAAGAAAGCCGGCGTGTTTTTTGTCACGGAGTTGCTTAAGTCAAACAGACCGTATCCAAGCCCAAGTTTTGCGGCCACGAAGGCCAGCGGGTAACCTGTTGCCTTGGAAGCCAGGGCTGAGGAACGGCTTAGCCTTGCGTTTACCTCTATGACCCTGTAATCTTCACTGGACGGGTCGAAGGCGTATTGGACATTGCATTCTCCAACTATTCCTATATGTCTGACTATCTTTATGGAAAGTTCCCTGAGGAGGAAATACTCGCGGTTTGTCAGAGTCTGTGAAGGGGCTACCACAATGCTTTCACCGGTATGGATTCCAAGCGGGTCGAAGTTTTCCATGTTGCACACGGTGATGCAGTTGTCAAATCTGTCCCGAACTACTTCATATTCAATTTCTTTCCATCCTTTCAGAGATTTCTCCACCAGTACCTGGGGCGAGAACGTGAAAGCTTTGGCGGTAAGTTTCTTCAGCTCGGAGTCGTTGTTGCAGAATCCGCTTCCGAGCCCTCCAAGTGCGTAGGCGGCGCGGACTATCACGGGGTAGCCCAGTTCTTTGGCGGCCTTGAGAGCGTCTTCTATGCTTTCTACGGCATGGCTCTTTATGGTTTTGACATTGATTTCGTCCAGTTTCCTGACAAACAGTTCCCTGTCTTCGGTGTCCATTATTGCCTGGACGGGGGTGCCCAGTACCTGGACCTTGTACTTTTCCAGAACTCCGCTCCTGTAGAGCTCAACTCCGCAGTTGAGGGCGGTCTGCCCTCCAAAGGAAAGCAAGATGCCTTGCGGTTTTTCTTTTTCAATTACCCTTTCAACGAAATATGGGGTTACAGGAAGGAAATAAATCTTGTCGGCGATGCCTTCAGATGTCTGGACTGTGGCAATGTTCGGATTAATCAGCACAGTCTTGATGTGCTCTTCCTTCATTGCCTTGAGTGCCTGGGAACCAGAATAGTCGAATTCTCCCGCCTCACCGATTTTCAAGGCTCCGGAGCCAAGGATGAGGACTTTCTTGATGGATTTGAGATGCTTCATCTATAAGAGATTTATAAACTGGTCAAACAAAAACTCGGTATCGGTAGGGCCACTTGTGGCCTCCGGGTGGAACTGGGCGGAGAAAAACGGTTTCTTCTTGTGCCTGATGCCTTCGTTGGTGCCGTCATTCATATTGACGAACAAAGGTTCCCAATCCTTGCCTAATGTTGAGTCGTCAACGGCGAAACCGTGATTCTGGCTTGTTATGAAACATTTGTCTGTACCTGAAAGCCTGACCGGCTGGTTATGGCTGCGGTGTCCGTATTTCAGTTTGTAAGTCTTTGCTCCTGCCGCTCTTGCCATCAGCTGGTTTCCCATGCAAATCCCGAAGATAGGCTTGTCGCCTTTCATTGCAACCTTCAGGTTTTCGACTGCTTCCGTGCACAACTGCGGATTTCCAGGGCCGTTGGATATGAAAAGTCCGTCCCAGGCAATCTTGTTGAAATCGTAGTTCCACGGAACTCTTACAACCTCAACATTCCTGTTTATCAGGCATCTGAGGATATTGTTCTTTACTCCGCAATCTACCAGGACAACTCTTTTGGAACCTTTGCCATATACAGATGGTTTCTTGCAAGAGACGATATCTACCTGGTTCTCGAGGTTCGGATCGGCTATTTTGCCTTTGTTGCCTCCTGACAGGGGAACAATCTTGCCCAGCATGGAACCGTTTTCTCTCAGGACCTGGGTGAGATGACGCGTATCTACCCCGTAGATGCCGGGTATCTTATTCTCTTTTAGCCATTTGTCCAGACTTTTGGCGGAATCCCAATGGCTGTAGTTTTTTGAATAGCAGGAAATGACCAGCCCTCTCACATGGATTTTTCCGGACTCGAAGACTTTGGAGATACCGTAGGAGTCCAGCTGATCCTCCGGAACTCCATAATTGCCTATGATAGGGTAGGTTATGCACAGGATCTGTCCGGAGTAAGAAGGGTCGGTAAGGCTTTCCGGGTAACCGACCATTGCGGTGTTGAAAACAATTTCTCCGTCTGTACTCTTCTGATACCCAAAAGAATAGCCTTGAAACTCAAGGCCATTCTCTAAAACAAGTTTTATTTTATTATCGGATTGCATCATCAAGAGGTTTTTCTCGGGACTCAAAGGTATAAACTTCTTGCGAAATACTTACAATCTGTTACGAAATATTTTTCAGAATAATATCAACAGATTCCTGCTTGGTGTTACAAGCTTCTGGCAAAGAGGCTCCAGAATTCCGCCTTGAGCTCTTCCCAGGTTTTCTGCTCTGAGGCGCTCAGCCGGCTGCAGTAGCTGTCCAGAAGTTCCACGGCTTCATCTCTGCGTCCTTCTTCTATGAGTTTTGCCGCTTTTGCTTCCAGAGCTGGCGCATCGTCAAAAATCATGTCGTCATATTCTCTCAGGGCCTGCCTGATCCTTCCGGCAGTCCTGTTCCACCCGAAGGCGGCCAGTCGGTTGGTTTCCCTGAACTTCCAGATGGCGGCATCCTGGCGGTAGCGTTTTTGGCCGCATACGCCAAATCCGGCCGGGAGCTTGGTCTGTCCGGCGTAAATCGGTACTCTTGGAGTAAGTGCCGGGATATCGAAAGCAAAATAGGCCACCCCTCCGACCTCGTCCGGCAGCCAGCTGCGGAGTTTTATTATTTCTGAATATGAACACTGGATGACAGAGATGGTATAGGCCCAGGAAACGGTACCGGGCTTAAGGGTGTTCAAAAGAGAGCGCATTGCGTTTGTCATGTAGGGGCTTACGGGGCAGGTGGTATCGGAGACCGTTACCAGTTCTCCCTTTTCGTTCCTTACCCAGCGCTTTACCTCAGTGTTGAGGTTCTTGAGCATGTCAAAATCGCTTCCTTCGTAGGTGGAGCGGTAGATTTCGAACATCTGTCTTGCGCTTACTTTCTTCTCCGGCTTGACAGTGAAAGGAATCTCCTCGTCCTTCATGCTCAGACCAAGACCAGGGGAGAGAAGGTTGAATACATATACTTCCCTATGGGAGAAGTTCTTGCCGTTTTCTCCCTCTTCAGACACCATCTTGTAGAACTTGAAAGGAGACTGTCCGTCCCAGAGGCCGAGTTCCTTGCATCTTTCCCTCAGGTCTGAACCGTACATGAAGTTTTCGTGGTCGGAGAAATCAACAATTCCAATTCTGGGAACATTTGCGCTTATCCCCACGTGATCGTCCGGAATTCTCTGTGCAACCCAAAGAGCTCCAGGCTTTTTGCCGCTTTTTCCGCTGCCGTATATCTCAAAGAACCAGGATTCGTTCTTGTCTATCACCGTGAGACATTCGCCATTGTCAGCAAAACCATATTCTTCTGCAAGACTTCCCATCAGGCGGATGGCGTCTCTGGCTGTAGAGCATCGCTGAAGAGCCACTCTCTCAAGCTCTTCTATAAGGAACAAGGCATCGCCCCGCCGAAGGTCCTGCCGGCCTTCAGTGGTGGTTTCTCCTATGGCAAGCTGCTTTTCGTTCATGCAAGGGTAAGCCACGTTCATGTAACGGAAAGTTTCTTGCTCCGGGGCTGGGATGCTGCCCTTGACTTCAACATCTCTTGTATCGTAAGGTTCTTCCGTATGCATCAGCCCCCAGCGTATTTCATCACGGCTTCCCGGGGCAAACTTCTTCCTGGGCTCCATCGTGAGCCAGGTCCTGAAGTTGGAGTCGCAGGTATGGGCAGTCATCACCGATCCGTCGTCCGAGGCTAGCTTCCCTACAACTATAGACGTGCATTGGGCTGAAGCCAGACTTGGCATAAGGCCAAGTAGGGCCAACATCGCGAATGATATGACAAACTTCCTCATTCCCAATTACATGCTTCGTGCAAAGATGCTCCAGAATTCTTCTCTCATCTCTTCCCAGGTTCTCTGCTGGGATGCGCTCAGGCGGCTGCAGTAACTGTTCAGAAGCTCCACAGCCTCTTCCTTCTTGCCTTCCTTGATAAGCTTTGCAGCTTTCTCTTCAAGTGCCTTGGTGTCTTCAAACAGCATCTGGTCGTAGTCGGCGAGGGCTTTTCTGACGCGGTCTTTGGTTCTGTCCCATCCGATGGTAGCCACACGGTTTGTCTCCCTGAACTTCCAGATTGCGGCGTCTTTGCGGTAGCGGTGCTGGCCGCATACGTCAAATCCGGCAGGCAGTTTTGTCTGACCCGCGTAAATAGGAACGCGAGGGGTCTGGGCCGGGTTGTCGAAGGCGAAATATGCTACTCCGCCAATTTCGTCAGGAAGCCATCCTCTCAGCTTAACTATCTCTGAATATGAGCACTGGATAACGGCTATCGTCCTTCTTCTAGGTGCGCAGCCTGGTTTTAGCATGTTCAGCAGTTCCCTTGTGTCGTTGGTCATAAACGTGCTGATAGGGGCGGTGGTGTCGGTGACAGTCTTCATTCCCCCGTCTTCTCCCCTGACTCTTCTTTTAACTTCTACTTTAAGGTCCTTGACCTGGTCAAGGTCAGTTCCATCGTATGTCTGGCGATACAGCTCGAACATCTTCTGGGCAGACACTTTCTCCTTCGGCTTTACGGAGAAAGGCATCTCGTCGTCTTCGAACTTGAGACCCAGATCCGGTGCCAGAGTGCTCAGCACAAAGAACTCTCTATAACTGAAGTTCTTCTTTTCTGAACTTACCATCGGCCAGAATTTGAAAGGAGACTTTCCGTCCCACAGCCCCAGTTCCTTGCATCTTTCCTTCAGGTCGGAAGCGTACATGAACTTGTCCGGATTCTTGAAGTCAATCACCTCTATTCTTGGTATGTTGGCGCTGATGCATACGTGGTCGTCAGGGATTCTCTGGGCAGCCCACAGTGCTCCTGGCTTCTTGCCGCTCTTTCCGCTGCCATAAATCTCGAACAGCCAGGCTTCTTTCGTGTCGATAACGGTAAGGCACTCACCCCAGTCTCCGTAGCCGTATTCTTCTGCCAGTGAACCCATAAGGGCAATTGCCTGACGTGCAGTGGAGCACCTCTGAAGGGCTATTCTCTCAAGTTCCTCAATCTGGAACAATCCGTCCTTGTTTACCAGTTCACGCTTTCCGTCCGTGGTTGTCTCTCCCATAGCCAGCTGCTTCTCGTTCATGCAAGGGTAGGCTACGTTGAGAAACTTGAACGTTTCTCCCTCAGGTGCCGGAATGCTTCCTTTGAGAATCGTATTTCTCAAGTCAAACGGCTCTTCGGTGTGCAGCAAGCCCCAGCGGATCTCGTCCTTGCCGTTTGCAAAAACTTTCCTCGGCTCCATGGTAACCCAGGTCCTGTAGTTGGCGTCACAGGTGTGGGCCGTCATCACAGACCCGTCATCAGAGGCCAGCCTGCCCACCACAATAGAGGTGCAGCTTTCCTTTATGGGTTCATCCTCAGGTAAATAAGGGATAACCTGCGCCTGAGCGGAAGTCAGGCTCAATCCCATCACCACGGCAGAAACAACCGCCGAATAAACAGAAGAAAGAATAGTTTTTTTCATATAAGTCAATTAATTGATGGTAAAGAATATGACAGGAAGCCTGATGTTAAAGGAATCGGAAAGAGCATTATCAGCAGACCGTACATATCTTTATCGCTTTATAAGTTATTCAGTATCAGAAGTTGCACCATTGAACAAAAGTGTGGCGGCAGACGGGGCCATCTTGGTGTTGGAGTGGCCGACTCCTTTTACATATTCCTTCCTCCAGTTGAACGGAATGCCTTTCACTTGGGCGTCTTTGTGGCAGAAGCTGAAGAAGGCGTTGCCTCTGGCGAGCCTTGTAAGGCCCTGGGCGTCAGTTTCCGGAGTCTGCCTCAGCGATGATGTCCTCAGGGTGTCTGCATCGCCGAGAAGGATGATAAGCTTCTTGCCGTAATAGGCCTTGATGTCTGCCCCGCTGCCCTGCGCTCCATAAGGATATGAGACCGTGTCGGACGGATAGGTGTACCAGCCGGCGTTGGCGGCAACGGCCCGGTCCAGATGCGGGGTAGGGCTGAAAAGCAGGTAGCGGTGCACGAACTGCCCTCCGGCTGAATGGCCGTAGATGCTGAAAGTCTCGGCTTTGGATGCGCTGTGGGCTTTAAAGAATCCGAACACTTCATCTATAAGGGTATAAACTCTCTCGTTCTCAGGATTATAGGTTCCGTCTTCCGAGGTTACGTTGCCTCTCTGGTAGAAATCGTCCGGAAACTGGTCTTCTGAAAAGGTAGGCACCAAGACTATGAATCCGTATTTGTCTGCCTGGTCTTTCCATTGGTCGCGGTATTCGTCTCCGTTGCGGTCCATCCCGTGCATGACGAAAAGCACCGGCATTGAGGCTATATTACCGCTTGGAATATGGTAGAAAACCTTTATGTTCTTGCCTTCAAAAGGGCCGTGGCAGGCATAGTCCACCACTGAAGAACCTTCTGTGAAAAGAATATCCTTGCGGCAGGAATACAGGGAGACCAAAACCGCAGCGATAAACAGAAATGACAGCAAACGTTTCATTGCATTTGATTTTTTGTAAAGTTAATATATTTCCGGAAATAACTGTATTGGGCGGTATGGGCATTGAATGATATTCCTTATTTAATATCTTTGCGGAGTTATGTGGATTACTCTAGGACTGCTTTCGTTTGGTTTCATCATTGGCCTCTTCCTCAGGGGTCGTAGCGGCAAACTGGTTTCTGCCGTTGTAATGGCTACCGTATGTATCCTTTTGTTTGTCATGGGCATACGGGTTGGGATGAACGAGGAAATCATAGGTGCCATAAAGTCAACAGGAGTAATCTCAGCGATTCTTTTCGTTTTTGGAACCGGAGTCTGCATTGTCCTGACCTGGCTTTTCACCAAGTATGTGATCGACCGGCACGGCCGCAATTCCACGGATAGTGCTTGTTCAGACAAATGCGGCAAAGCTTCTGACTCTGAACAGTCAGGCAGCTCAAACGGTTTCAAGGACAGTGCAATCATACTCGGATGCTTTTTGCTGGGGCTGGTGCTGGCATTGACAAGGGTGTTGCCGGAGACTTTCTACGCTCTTGATTTCGAGTCTTATGCAGACTGGGTGCTTTATGCTATGCTGTTGTCTGTAGGAGTGAGCATCGGAATGGGAGAAAGTGTCTGGGCTCTGGTAAAGAAGCTCCCACGCAGGGTGTTGTGGCTTCCGTTGGTTGCTCTCGCCGGGACTTGGATAGGCTCTGTAGCGGCATTTATGACAATAAGGGCTCTGGGGTATGACCTGTCTTTGCAGCAAAGTGCAACTATCAATACCGCAATGGGTTACTACTCCCTGTCTTCTATTCTGACAACCAAGGCCTGGGGAGCCACAATCGGCTCGATCTGCCTTCTGACAAACCTGATGAGGGAGCTTTTCACGATCTTGGCAGCCAAGCCTATAGGCCGTATTTTCGGCAGGTTTGCTTCAACTGCCTCGGGTGGGGCAACCGTAACCGACACCAGCCTCCCGATCATCCTCAAGGCTGAGGGCCGTGATATTTTGCCCGCAGTCTTGTATTATGGTATCGTGATAAACATAGCCGTGCCGTTCCTGCTTACTTTGTTCATCATGTAATCTAAGTGCTTGATGTCATGAACCGGCGCCAAAAGCTTCCTGCTTATTAAAAGTTTGCTGTTTGTCTGAAATTATTTGTATCTTTAAGCGTTTAATTGGTTTTAGACGCTTTTTTGTTGTTTGCCAATTGAAAGTTATTTGGAATTTTTAATGATTGTACAGATAATGTAAAATATCAGATTATATGAAAAGAATAATTGAATGTGTGCCCAATTTCTCTGAAGGGCGCAACCGTGAAGTTATAGACAAGATAGTTGCAGCCATTGCTGCCGTAAAGGTTAATGTGGATGGAAAGCAGGAGGGGGTCAAGGTTCTGGACGTGGATCCTGGTGAAGCTACCAACCGTACCGTGGTTACATTCGTGGGAAGCCCTGAGGCTGTGGTAGAGGCTGCTTTCCAGGGTGTCAAGAAGGCTGCAGAGCTCATAGACATGCGCAAGCACAAGGGTGCTCACCCAAGGTCGGGCGCAACTGACGTGCTGCCTCTGATTCCTGTCTCAGGCATTACCCTGGAAGAGTGCGCGGAGCTGGCAAGAGCCTTGGCAAAGAGGATCTTTGACGAGCAGCAGATTCCTTGCTACTGCTATGAGGCGGCGGCTTTCAAGCCTGAGAGGAAGAACCTTGCAGTATGCCGTGCCGGTGAGTACGAGGCTCTGCCTGAGAAGGTTGTGGACCCTGAAAGAAAGCCGGATTTCGGCCCTGACGAGTACACTGATGTTGTGGCCAAGGCTGGTGCCATCAATGTAGGCGCACGCAATTTCCTTGTTGCCGTGAACTTCAACCTGAACACAACCTCTACCCGCAGGGCTATGGCCGTGGCGTTTGACGTAAGGGAGAAGGGAAGGAAGATGAGAGAGGGAGGAAGTCTTACCGGCAAGGTCCTCCGCGATGCGGACGGAAAGGAGATGTGGCAGCCCGGAACCCTCAAGGGATGCAAGGCTATCGGCTGGTACATAGATGAATACGGCATTGCCCAGGTTTCAATGAACATTACGGACATTGAGGCTACTCCGCTTCATAAAGCTTACGAGGAGGTTTGCAGAGCTGCATCCGCCAGGGGGCTCAAGGTTACGGGAACAGAAATCGTGGGTCTGGTGCCTAAGAGGGTGCTCATAGACGCCGGCAAGTTCTATCTGGAAAAGCAGCAGAGGTCTCTTGGCATCGCTGAAGACGAGATTCTCAAGATTGCCGTAAAGAGCATGAGCCTGGACGATCTGAAGCCTTTCAACCCTCACGAGAAAGTTATAGAGTTCCTTATGGAAGATCCTAAGGAAATGGCTGAGAAAGAGCGTCTTGTAAGAATGACTTGCAAAGGCTTTGCCATAGAGACGGCATCTGAGTCTCCGGCTCCTGGCGGCGGAAGCATTTCCGCCTATATGGGTGCTCTGGGAGCTGCCCTTTCCACTATGGTCGCCAACCTGTCTTCCCACAAGAGGGGATGGGACGACCGCTGGAGGGAGTTCTCCGACTGGGCGGAAAAGGGCAATGTGCTTATGAACGAGATGATTGCACTTGTAGATGAGGACACCGCCGCTTTCAACAAGATAATGGACGTGTTCTCTATGCCTAAGGGAACAGAGGAAGAGAAGGCTGCAAGAGCCCAGGCTATGGAAGAGGCCACTCTATACGCCACCCAGGTGCCTTTGAGGACTCTCAATACTGCCTTCAAGGTGTTTGAAGTTGCCTCCGCGATGGCGTCCGAGGGCAACCCAAATTCCGTTTCTGATGCCGGAGTTGCCGCTATTGCAGCAAGAGGAGCTGTATTGGGTGCAAGGCTCAACGTACACATCAACGCCGAGGGCTTGAAAGACAGGAAGAAAGCTGAGGAGCTGATGAACGAGGCGGACAGGATTGCAGCAGCGGCCACTGCAGAGGAAAAGCGTATTCTGGAGGTAGTGGAGGAGAGAATCAAGGCTTAGTGCTCCCGGCGCATTTGCAGAAGAAATATATAGAATTAAAATAAGTGATTATGACATTCAAGGATGAGATACTGGCTGGAATAGGGAATGTCCTTCCTCAGCCTAAGCCATACGACAAAAACATTAACCACGCGCCAAAGCGTAAAGATATACTTACGCCACAGCAGAAGAAACTGGCTCTGAGGAATGCCCTCAGATATTTTCCTAAGGAGTTCCACGCAACCCTGGCGCCGGAGTTTGCCAAGGAGCTAAAGGATTACGGAAGAATCTATATGTACCGCTTCCGTCCTGACTACAAGATATATGCAAGGCCTATAGACGAGTATCCTTGCAAATGCCGCCAGGCTGCCGCCATAATGGCTATGATCCAGAACAACCTGGACGAGAGGGTGGCCCAGCATCCGCACGAGCTCATCATTTACGGAGGAAACGGTGCCATTTTCCAGAACTGGGCACAGTACAGGCTTACGATGCAGTATCTTGCAACTATGACCGAGGAGCAGACCCTGAGCATGTATTCCGGCCATCCTATGGGGCTTTTCCCTAGCCACAAGGACGCTCCGAGAGTGGTGGTAACCAACGGAATGGTAATCCCTAACTATTCCAAGCCGGATGACTGGGAGAGGTTCAATGCCCTTGGCGTAAGTCAGTATGGGCAGATGACGGCCGGTTCCTACATGTACATAGGCCCTCAGGGAATCGTTCACGGAACCACGATCACCGTAATGAACGCTGCCCGTATGCAGCTTAAAAAGAGAGGGATAGAAGGAACACGGGATAATATGGCAGGAATGCTTTTCGTTACCGCAGGTCTTGGTGGAATGAGCGGAGCCCAGCCAAAGGCCGGCAACATTGCCGGAGTTGTGAGCGTTACCGCTGAAATCAATCCCAAGGCCGCAAGAAAACGCTACGAGCAGGGCTGGGTGGATGAACTTCACGACAACCTGGATGAGCTTATTTCAAGGATCAGGAAGGCCACAACTGGCAGGGAAACCGTTTCACTTGCATACGTTGGCAATGTGGTGGACCTTTGGGAAAGGCTCGCCGATGACAATATAAAGGTGGATATTGGCTCTGACCAGACTTCACTCCACAACCCTTGGGCAGGCGGGTACTATCCTGTCGGCTATTCCCTGGAAGAAAGCCAGAAGATGATGGCTGAAGAGCCGGAGAGGTTCAAGGATGCTGTGCAGGCATCGCTGAGAAGGCAGATTGCTGCAATCAACCGCCTCAGCGACAAGGGAATGTATTTCTTCGACTATGGCAACGCATTCCTGCTGGAGTCTTCAAGGGCAGGTGCAGATGTTTTGAAGGCAGACGGCACCTTCCGTTATCCTTCATACGTGCAGGACATTATGGGCCCTCTCTACTTTGACTACGGCTTCGGTCCGTTCCGCTGGGTCTGCATGAGTGAGGACCCTGAGGACCTTGCCAAGAGCGATGCTCTTGCAGTTGAGGCTCTTATGGAGGAATCCAAGACCGCTACGGACGACATAAAGATGCAGATGCTGGACAATATCCATTGGATTGAAGAGGCCGGCAGGAACCATCTTGTCGTTGGCTCCCAGGCCCGTATCCTCTATGCTGACGCAATAGGCAGGACCACAATCGCCCTCAAGTTCAACGATGCCATCCGAAAGGGCGAGATCAAGGCTCCGATAGTCCTGGGAAGAGACCATCACGATGTCTCAGGCACAGACTCTCCTTTCCGCGAGACTTCCAACATCTACGACGGCAGCCAGTTCACAGCCGATATGGCAGTGCAGAATGTAATAGGTGACGGCTTCCGCGGAGCTACCTGGGTGTCAATCCACAACGGCGGCGGAGTAGGATGGGGGGAAGTCATAAACGGCGGCTTCGGAATGGTTATAGACGGCAGCGAGGACTCTGCCCGCCATATCAGGGAAATGCTTCACTGGGATGTGAACAACGGCATTGCAAGGCGCAGCTGGGCACGTAACAAAGGCGCGGAAGACGCCATCAGAAGAGAGATGCAGCGCACTCCTTCCCTGAAGGTTACAATGCCTAACCATGCAGACGACTCTTTGTTGGACGAGACTTTGAAAAACATCTAGTTTATGGAACACAAGATATCATTTGACCATCTCTCCCTGGAGAGAGTGAAGGAAATAATAGACAAAAAAATGACGCTTTCCTTGTCTGAGGAAGCTGAACAGGCAATTGTCAAATGCCGCAAATATCTGGACAGCAAGATGGAGGACATCGGGAGGCCTGTGTATGGAGTTACAACCGGCTTCGGTTCTCTCTGCAACGTGACCATTCCTGAAGACCAGCTCAGCCAGCTGCAGTACAATCTGGTGGTAAGCCACGCCTGCGGCTTTGGAGAGAAGGTAAGGCCTGAGATAGTGAAGCTGATGCTGCTTCTGAAAGTTCAGTGCCTGTCTTACGGGCACTCTGGAGCACAGCTGGTTACGGTTCAGAGGCTGATAGACATGTTCAATAACGATATCCTGCCGGTTGTATACCAGCAGGGTTCTCTTGGAGCATCCGGAGACCTGGCTCCTCTGGCTCATCTGGCTCTTCCGCTGTTGGGACTAGGAGAAGTGGTTTACAAGGGAAAGACGATGCCGAGTTCGGAAGTGCTGTCTCTTATGGGATGGGAGCCGATCAGGCTTCAGAGCAAAGAAGGGCTTGCCCTTCTGAACGGCACACAGTTCATGAGCGCTCACGCCGTATGGTCTCTGATCCAGTGCCATAGGCTCAGCGAGTGGGCAGACAGGATAGGGGCGATGAGCCTGGAGGCATACGACGGAAGGATAGAGCCGTTCTATCCTCTTACACATCGTCTGAGAAGGCACAGGGGACAGATAGATACTGCAGAGAGGTTTATGAGGCTTCTGGAGGGCAGCAAGCTTATCGCGATGCCTAAAAAGCACGTGCAGGATCCATATTCATTCCGCTGCATCCCTCAGGTGCACGGAGCCGTGAAGGATAACTGCCGCTATGTGGAAAGCGTGATAGACAATGAGATAAACAGTGCTACCGACAATCCTAACGTATTCCCGGATGAGGATATGATTATCTCTGCCGGAAACTTTCACGGAGAGCCAATCGCTATACCGATGGATACTCTTGCCATCGCGATGAGCGAGCTTGCAAACATCTCTGAGAGAAGAATATACAAACTGATTTCTGGGCAGAGAGGCCTCCCTCAGTTCCTGGCTCCAAGCAGCGGCTTGAACAGCGGATTCATGATTCCGCAATATACCGCGGCTTCCATCGTGAGCCAGAACAAGGGGCTTTGCTGGCCTGCTTCCGCTGATTCGATACCGTCTTCACAGGGACAGGAGGACCACGTGAGCATGGGAGCCAATGCCGCCACCAAACTGGTTAGGGTTGTGGAGAATACCGAAAGGGTGCTTGCCATAGAACTTTTCAACGCCGCTCAGGCTCTGGATCTGAGGCACAAGATTTCAGGAGAGGTTTCATCTCCTGTAATTGAAGGCATCTTGGCGGATTACCGCAAGGAAGTGCCTTTCCTTGAGAAAGATACCTATATGCACCCGCTGATGGAAAAATCTGTTGAGTTTTTAAGGAAGTAAATGAGCTATAGGTATTTATGAAAGACACGCTGTTTGTAAACATAGGAAGAATTGTGGGTATCCTGCCGCAGGGAGTGAGGAAGCTGTGCGGAAAAGATATGGGCAAGGTGGAGACCCTGGACAACGCATACCTTCTTGTCAAAAGGGGCAAGATTGCTTCTTTCGGCCCTATGTCTGATGTAGATGAACAGAACAGCCGTGCCGTTTTCCTTAAAAAGAATGATGCTGAGAGTATTCAGGTTGTGGACCTTTCAGGAAAGATGCTCCTGCCTGCTTTCTGCGATGCCCACACCCACATTGTATATGCCGGAGACCGCCAGCAGGAGTTTGTGGACAAGATAAACGGCCTGAGTTACGAGGAGATTGCAAAAAGAGGAGGCGGTATTCTCAATTCCGCTGACCTTCTGCACAATACAAGCGAAGACGAACTGTTCCGGCAGGCTTCCGGGCGACTGGAGGAGATGATTTCCAAAGGCACTCTCACTATGGAGATAAAGAGCGGCTACGGTCTCAGGACCGAAGACGAACTGAAGATGCTCCGTGTTATAAGACGGCTCAAGGAAAAATATCCAGTGACGATAAAGTCCACTTTCCTTGGGGCTCACGCTGTGGGCAGGGAGTATGCCGGAAGGCAGGATGAGTATGTTGACCTTGTCTGCAATGAAATGATACCGGCTGTAGCCTCAGAAAACCTGGCGGATTTCGTGGATGTCTTCTGCGATGAGGGTTTCTTTACCGTGGAGCAGACAGACCGTATTTTGAAGGCTGGAATGAAGTATGGCATGAGGCCTAAGATTCACGCCAACGAGCTTGCCGTAAGTGGGGGTGTTCAGGTAGGAGTCAAATACAACGCCGTTAGCGTGGACCATCTGGAGAGGACAACGGATTTGGAGATGGAAGTTCTCCGCCACTCAGACACTATGCCTCTAATGCTTCCTGGTGCGTCCTTCTTCCTTGGAATGCCTTACGGCAGGGCGAAGGATTATGTCAGGACAGGCCTTCCTGTGGCTTTGGCATCTGACTGCAATCCAGGCTCTTCACCGTCTTGTGACATGAGGTTTGTGATGGCCCTTGGCTGCATCAAGATGAGACTGACACCCGAAGAAAGCTTCAACGCCTGCACAATCAACGCAGCGTGCGCAATGGGATGTGAGGATGTGGCAGGCTCGGTGACTGTAGGCAAGAAAGCGGCCTTCATCGTGACGAATAAAGTGATGGAACTTGGCTTCATCCCTTACTTCCATCACACTCCGTTCATAGACCGAGTATTTGCGTAGTTGTTTGCAATTTGTTGTATAACTAATTTATAACCAGTATGAAACGTTTTTGCTTACCTGTGATTCTGCTTCTTGCAGTCTTGCCGTTTTCTTCTGTGGCGGGGCAGGATATCAAGTTCAATCCAAAGTTTGAAGCTGTGTCAGAAGAGGAGGTGAAGATGACATCTTATCCTCGCGATACATCTGCCGCAGCAGTCATCATCTACAAGGAACTTACCAGGACCGTATTTGTTTCCCCGGGCTTTGAGTTTTACCTGAAAAATATCAACCGTTACCGTTTCAAGGTTCTTAAGGAATCAGCAAAGGATATCGGAGACTTTGAAATCATTTACCGTACTGACGGTGAGATGAGTGAGAAAATCCATGATATCAAGGTGACCACATTCAACTGGGAAAACGGAAAGGTTGTAAAGACCAAGATGGGAAAAGAGTTCATATTTGACCAGAAGTATTCCGACCATGCCAAGAGAATAAGTTTTTCTGCACAGAACGTGAAAGTGGGGTCAGTGATAGAAGTGACATTCGAAAGACTGAACAAGCATTATTGGGATATCGGTGACATCACTTTCCAGGGCAGCATACCGGTAAATTGTGTAGAGGCCAAGGTGAGATATCCGGAATGGCTGGTTTTCAATGCAATGAGCAGAGGCCTCAAGCTCTATTCCTCAAATCAGTCGTATGAGACAGACAGGCTCACCTTGGGAACAGGAAAGTATGCAGATTACAACTCGCTGCAATTTAACTACAGGGCTGTTAATTTACCTGCCCTGAAGGCTGAGGATAACGTGTACTGCATCAGTCAGTTCTACAGCGCCGTTTCTTTTGAGCTGGCCGCCCTGCGTCTGCCGGGTCAGGTTCCAAAGACTGTGGCTTACCAGTGGTCCGATGTGGACAAGCGCATAATGGAGAGCGATATCTTCAGTGAACTCAATTCCAGCTGCAAGTTCAAGGATGAGGTGGATCCCATCAAGAATTCAGACAAGTCTTTCAAAGAGAAAGTTGTGGCCATACGTAATCTTGTGGCCGGGAAAGTAAAATGGAACAAGACCATAAGGCTGGTCCCCAAGTCAGCATCTTCTGTCCTCAAAGAATCTTCAGGCAGCAACGCAGATATTAATGCATTGACTGGCAGCGCATTGAAATATGCCGGATTTACCGTTACACCTGTTGCCGTAAAGCTCCGTACAAGCGGTGAACTTCAAGATTTCCATATCTCCCTGGATGCTTTTGACACATTTGTCCTCAAGGTTGCTTCAGACAAGGGAGAAGTCCTGATGCTGGATGCGGCTTTCCCTACCGGGTATGTAAATATCTTCCCGTATCCTTATCTGGTTCCTAAAGCCAGGCAGATTGTCAAGGACCAAAGCATCAGGCCTTGGATAGACCTCACATCACTGACAAAGAACCAGACCTCATATAATGTGCATGCCAAACTCGATGAAGACGGTCTTCTTTCCGGCACGATGAAGATCGAAGCTACAGGAGAAGAGTCTATGTACCTCAAGGAGTTCTACAACTCATACGACGAGAAGGAGAAATTCTATGCCGCTCTGGAAAAGAACAACTCCTACACCATTGTGGATCTGACGGTCCAGAATATGGATGAATATACTCCGGACTGTTCCATTACCGTTGGAATAGAGAGTCAGATGCAGACCACCGAAGACAGGATATATCTTAAACCTGTCATTGAGACCCTCCATTCAGAAGCCCGTTACAAGTCTGAAACCAGGTCTGTCCCGGTTGATTTTCCTTACAGGGAAACCACCGTTTACAATCTGGTTGTGGAGATACCTGAAGGCTATGAAATAGAGCAGATGCCATCCAATTCCTCAGCCGGTTCCACGAAGGTGGACAGCAAGGCGGATATTGTTTACAAGAAATCTGAAGATGGCCGCAAGATAGAGGTGTCCTATATTTATGTACTCAACGATATGTATGCTGATCCTCGTGACTATCAGGATTTCAGAAGATATTGGATGCAGCTTGCAAAGCTGGAGAACGAAACCATAGTCCTTAAGAAGAAATGAAAAAGTTCCTGCTTCTTGCCGTTCTCTTCCTTGGCCTGAAGGTCTATTCCCAGGAAGTGCATCTTTACAGCGCCCAGATTCTCGAAGTCAAGGAGAAGTTCGATATGAAGAGCGTCTCTTCCGGAACCTATTCCGTTTATAAAAGGGTTTTCGTCATCAAGGAATCGGCAGATCTTGAAAGGGCTGTTACTATCTTCACAGACGGAGACAGGTATCTTTCTTCTTTTTCCGGTACTGTTACCAATTCCTCCGGCAAGGTAATCAAGAAACTCAAAAAGCAGGATTTGGAACAAAGGGCTTTGGCCCAAGAACTTGCGGACGATTCATATATTTACTATTATCAGGTTGAGGCTCCTTATCCGTTTATCCTGGAATATGAGTATGAGGTTACATATCGCAGAGGAGTGCTGTCTTTTCCTGCATTCATTCCGGTTAACGCCCCTGATGTGATTGTCAGCAAGGGAGAATACAGTGTCAGTGTGCCTTCAGGAACTCCCATCCAATATAGTTCCAACCTGGAGGTTGAAATCAAAAAAGATGGGAATGCAGACATATATACCTGGAGATGTGATGGATACGGAGGTTATACAAGGGAGGACTATATGCCGTCTCAGATAGAGCTGGTTCCAAATGTTTTTGCTGCTCCTAAAAACTTCATGTTCTCTAAAGTTGCCGGACAGCAGGGCTCTTGGAAAGACATTGGCTCCTGGTTGTATGATTTGCAGAAAGACACCTGGGATCTTTCTGATCAGGACAAAGCCAAGGTCCTGGCTATGACCTCAGGATGCAAAAACACTTTTGAGAAAGTGAAGGTGCTGTATGACTATCTGAGGCAGACCACGCGCTATGTGAGTATCCAGCTCGGGATAGGGGGCTACAAGCCGTTCCCTGCTTCAACGGTTTCAAGGACCGGTTTCGGAGATTGCAAGGCACTTTCAAATTATCTGAAGGCCATGCTTGAAGTTGCCGGGGTGGAGAGTTTCTACTATATAGCAAATACCAGGAGGGCGGAACTTATGCCAAACTACTCATCTGTAGGACAGATGAATCATGCTATGCTTGCTGTTCCGCTGAGTGATGGTGGAATTCTCAAGGGAGACACTTTGTGGGTGGAATGTACAAATCCCGCTCTCCCGCTGGGCTACAGGCATGAAGACATTGCCGGCCATCAGGTTGTATTCATTAAGGAGGATGGTGGCCAAGTTGTACATTGCCCGATATATCCGGACTCGGCTTCCCGTATGGTAAACAATGTAAGAGTGCTTATGAGTTCTACAGGAGAGGCGGACATTTCAGTAAGGCATAACAGGTATCTTGATTTCGCGGAGGGTTGGTTGAGCTTCAAGTCGCTGAGCCTTAAGGAGCAGACAGACAAACTTTCAGCAGATGTGATTGTGGCTGCAAACGGGCTGAAAATAGAAGGCGTTTCTGATAATTTTGAAGATTATCCAAAATATGGGCGCAATTATATTCCTGGAATGAGCATTTCATATTCTTTCAAATGCAGGAACTATGCAGAGGCTTCCTCCGGCAGGCTGTTTGTGCCGATAACCTGCCTTAGAAGGGGATTCTCCTGGCAGAGAGGCGAACGGAAAAACGATGTATGGATAAGAACCAACCGTTCTTATATTGATTCTGTAAGCGTGCTTGTTCCTCCGACTTATGAGCTGGAGGGCCTTCCTAAAAGTGTCAATGTAGATAGCCGGATTGCAAGTTTCACTTCTTCTTTCAAGCAGGTTAACAATGAAGTGAAAGTTGTGCTTTGCTGCTCCTTCAAGGCCGGAAAATATCCGAAGGACAGTTACAAGGAATATGCAGAAGCGGTGCGCCGTTTCAACCGCATGTGCGACTCCAAGATAGTTTTCCGCAAGAAGCAGGATTAGGATTTCCTGTCCGCTTCTATGATTTCCAGGAGTTTGTCAATGGCTTCAGAATCCGGTACTGATTTGAGTACCGGATTTTTTCCCTTGTAGATGGTTACCATACCGCCGCCTTGGCCTACATAGCCGTAGTCAGCGTCTGCCATTTCTCCGGGGCCGTTGACGATGCAGCCCATCACTGCTATTCTCACTCCTTTCAGGTGGGAGGTCTTTTCCTTTACCTTGTTGAAAGTCTCCTCAAGGTTGTACTGAGTGCGTCCGCATCCCGGGCAGGCTATGTATTCAGGGTGGTAGAACACTCTCCTTGCACCTTGCTGGATATTCTGCTTCAGGCTTTCCATTTCTTTTTGAGGATATGGACTGCCAGCGATTGTGAAATCGTCTATCTCCTTTTCCAGAAGCATTACCCCGAACAAGGATGCTGCCCTTATGATGAAGCGGTTCCAGTCTTCTTTGCCACATTCCAGCATAGAGAAAGGAATCTGCGGTGTCTTTGAATTCTGCTCAGCGACAACCTTTCTCAGTTTTGCCTGAAGGCCGCTTTCGAAGAATTCCGCAATCTGACGCCCGGCAGGAATCTCGTTGACAGGATTCTCCGTGAGAGAAACCCTGATTGTGTCTCCGATGCCTTTTGAAAGGAGGGCGCCGATGCCTATGGCGGACTTGATTCTGCCCTGGTCGGCATTGCCTGCCTCTGTCACTCCCAGGTGGACAGGATATACCAGGCCGCTTTCTTCCATCGCCTTGTAAAGCAGCAGATAAGCCTGGCTCATCACGATTGTGTTGCTGGCCTTCAGGGAAACGACAACCTTCTCAAAGTTCTCCTGACGGCACATCTGGAGCCACTGCATCGCAGCTCTCATCATGCCTTCAGGGGTGTTTCCCCAGCGGTTAACTATATCCTCGCCCAATGAACCGTGATTGAGACCTATACGAACGGCTGTGCCGTATTTCCGGCACTCTTCTATGAATCGTGAGAACTGAGCCTGGGCATCTTTGTGGACCTGGGAAAAATTGCCCGGGTTGATCCTTACCTTGTCTGCAACCGCGGCTGCGGCTATGGCAACTTCGGAGTTGAAATGCACATCGGCGACAAGTGGAGTCTTGACGCCCTGGTTACGCAGAATTGCCTTGATTTTGTCAAGAGCTTCCACCTCCTTTATTCCCTGGGTGGTAAGTCTTATCAGCCTGGCTCCGGCCTTAGCCATCTGGAGGCATTGCTCAACGCTTTTTTCAACATCCCGGGTGTGGGTGTTGCACATTGTCTGGACAGCTATGGGGGCTCCGCCTCCAATAGACAGTTCTCCTATTTTAACTTGGATTTTTCTCATCTTAGCCAAAGCTTTTGTCAGTCTTTTTTGATTTTCCTGCTGCGGAACGGGGCGTTGGATTTAATCTTGTATGAACTTCCTCCTATCCTGCAATGCAGGCCTACGGAAATGATTATCTGGCTTGTGTGCGTAGAAACCCAGTACTCGTCATTATAGAAAGAAGCTTTGTCATAGAGGTTGCTCAGATTGTGTTTGTAGTTGGCCTCAACTCGTAGTTCAAAAGGACGGAAGACATAAGCGAGTCCGCCGCCGCCAATGATTCCGTAACTGTATTTTTTCCAGGTGGAAGACACGGTCTCAGGCAACAGTCCTGAGAAAGAGGCGGAGGTTCTGTATCCGAAGTAGCATCCAAGATTAGCTATGATCCTCATGTTCCAGAAATCGAAATGGAACTGTGAAACAAACGGAAAGGTTATGTTCTGGAAGCTTTCAGTGCCCTCTTCGAGGAGTTTGTCATTTTCATCCATAATCTGAGTCTTGTAGCCTTCTTCGTTGAACTGGACACCTGTTTCTATTCCGAAAAGAGAGATTGCATTCCAGAGAGAATGGTAGTAGGTATAGTAGAGTCCGAAATTCTTTGGAGACATTGCGGGTTTCTTGTCATAGTCAATGCTGAAGGAAATGTTGTTTACTGACATTCCCCATTTTACGCCTATAAAGTGTTCCCTTATCCTTGTGGAGTCTTTTACCTCACCTGTGACCTTGGCGTCCCTGAAAGAGAATTCGTCAAACTCTTTCATGATGTCAACGGTATCAACTATCTGGCTGAATCCCCTGAAGGGGAGAATGCAGATGAAAAACAATATAACAAGCGTTTTTTTCATATTATCTGAACAAGGTTTTAAGGTCCACGCTCTGAGTCAGGTCTGTCTGCTCGTTGAGCTTTATGATGACTTTTCCGTCAGGCATCTTTAGAAGTCTGGCCTTCTCCGGAGGAATTCTCTTGACGATGTCTCCGACGTCCAGTTTGCCGTTATGGTTTACATCTTGGGTGATCCTGAAAGAATATACACCGGCGTTGAGGTAAGGGAAAAGAAGGTTGCAGTCTCCGGATATCTTGTGGCTGAGGAAGACTTTGTCTCTTTTCTCATTTACAAGTTCAACGATGTATTCCTGTTTTTCGGTTCCGGTTATCTCCAGGGTTATGCTGCACAGCTTGTCGTCCGTAGGGAGAGAGAATGTGCGGAATGTGGAGTCGTTTGTGAAAGAGTTGATATCCTTGAATGTAGCAGTCTTGATGCTTATCTTGTACTCGTTGCCGGTCTTGTAAGGTTCTTCAGACTGGATCTTGTATTTAAGCATATTGGAAGAATCTCTTTCAAGAGTGAATCTGACATCGGAAACTACGCCTCTTGGAGTCTTGGATGTAAATGTGATGGAGTCTTTGCTGGCCTGTATCAGAGGAGTAGGGAATTCCAGCTCTATGCCTCGGTTTTCCACAGTCTTTCCGTCAACCGTCAGTTTCATCTTCAGGAGATCTTTCCTCTCCTGGTTCTTCTTGTCCGGTTTTTCCAGTTCATCCTTCTTTCCGTTGTCATTGTTGCCGAATGGGTTGCGGTTGCGGTCGCCACGGGTGTTGCCGAGGTTCCGCAGATAGTCGTTGGTAAGTCCGGATTTGTTCGGGTCTCCCTTTTCCGCATCGGTGAGCTGGCTCTTGTCAAACGGCTTGACGAGTTTGATGTTTTCTCCGAAAGGTACAAGCTTTCCGGTAGAATCTGTTTTCATATAGTTGATTCTCAGGAAAAGGGTGTCCGCTACAGGCCTTTGGTCGTTGATCCAGAATGTAAGCGAGTCTCCTTCAGGATTGAACTGGCGGATGATGCGGTCATCAAAAACACCTTTGATCCTGAATGTGTCTATCTGAGGGTTTGCGGCCCTGAATTTTATGAAACACTCTCTTTCTGAAATCCTTCCTGAATTTTCAATGTATTGGCTGCTCAGCGTTTCTTTGAATATGTAAATGTCTGTCTGGCTCGGTCTGGAAAGGCAAGCCAGTGTATCTTTCATATCCATCATCTTGATCTGTGGCATGTCAGGTTTGCCCACAATGTCAGGGGTAATGGTGGTGTCGCAGAATCCGGCTTTCTCGCCGCCTCTGTCATACAGCTGGTTGTTGTTCTTGTCCTCAAGTGCATACAGTGAATAAGGAACCCCTTTAAGGCCCTGCACGCAGAAATATCCCCAGTCGTCTGTTTTGGCCACTGCATCCGGAAGTGTTTTGATCAGGCATGAATCTGTAGGATTGAGGTAAAGCGCAACCACCATACCCTTTTGAGGCAGCAAAGTTGCGTAATCCATTACGGTGCCGCTGATTATCAGAGAATCGAACTGCTCGCCTGTAGAAAACATCAGAGAGTAGTTGTTGAACTGGTTGCCTTCGTTTACGTCCGATATGGCCTGTCCGAAAAGCAAGGTGTAAGTCTGGTCGTTTTTGAGGGTGTCTTCAAAGGTCACAACCACACTTTTCTTCTTGATCTTTGCCTGAGGCTTCTTTTTGGTAGGAGGTGAAAGCAAGACTTCCTGATAAGGGTTCTTGAGCTGCACATATTCGTTGAACGTCACCACAATCTTGCCTTTGTTCACAGGGAAAGACTTCATTGGGACCTCAGGGGCGATGCCGACCACAACAGGCGGAATGGTATCTTTCGGGCCTCCGGACGGACCTTTGGATGTGTTGGCGCAACTGAAGGAGGCCACCGTGTATGCAACGGCCGCGGCAGCTGCTGCCAGAGTGCGGATTATAATTCTGTATCTCATGATTTTTCCTCCTCTTTGACATCAACCCTGGCGGCTGTTTCTATTCCCTTGATGTTCTCAATGTTCTTTATGATTTCTTCCAGGTCGTTGGTGTTGTGTACGTAAAGGTCTATATATCCATAGAATACGCCATCGTGAGTCTCAAAGAAAAGCTTGCGGATATTCACGGACAGTATCAGGGTTATGTATCTGGTGATGTCGTTTACAATGCCGAGCCTGTCTATTCCCTTCATCTCGATCCTGGCCAGAAAAGACAGGATGGTGTGTTTTGTCCATTTGGCGTTAATGATGTTTCCTCCGTTTGTGGATGCAAGTGAAATGGCCCTAGGGCAGACTTTCTTGTGGATGACCACCTGGCCGTCTTCATCTATGAATCCGATTATCGGATCTCCGGGAATAGGGTTGCAACAGTCTGCAACCTTGTATGTCAGGGTTTTGTCTATAGGGTTTTCCTTGAGCAGGTAATCTTTGTGCTTGTCTATTTTCCCGTTTTCCGCCGGATGGTCCTGCCCTTCGTCTCCATTCTTTTCTTTTCCGCTGAAGAACTGGAGGTTCCAGAACTGCACAAGTTTGTTCTCCTTGTTTTTCTTCAGTATCTCTTCCAGGTTGGAAAGGTCTATCAGCCCTGATCCTATTTTGCTGTACAGTTCGTCCTTGTTGCTTACCTTGAACTCGGCGATCAGCTTCTTCAGAACCCTGATATGCTGCTTTACCCCCAGTTTTACAAGTTCCTGCTCCAGGATCTCCTGGCCTTTCTTGATGGTGTCCTTTATGTCACCTTTGATGCTGTCCAGAATCATGTTCCTGGCCTTGGCGGTCTTTGCAAACTCAAGCCACTGCCTCTGTGGTTTCTGGGAGTCTGCCGTTATGATCTCCACCTGGTCTCCGTTGCGGAGCTCGTATGAAATCGGTACAAGCTTGAGGTTTACCTTGGCGGCAATAGCCCTGTTCCCGATTTCGGAATGGATGGCGTATGCAAAGTCCAGAACAGTTGAACCTTTCTCCAGCCTCTTGGCCTCACCTGCTGGAGTGAAGGCGTATATCTCTTTGGACATCAGTCCAGTATGGAAGTTATCCAGAAACTCCAGCGCATTGACATCAGGGTTCTCCAAAACTTCCCTTACCATATTCAGCCAGTTGTCCAGTTCGTTTTCGGAGTTGTTGATCTTATCTCCCTTGTAATTCCAGTGGGCTGCAACTCCTTTCTCAGCGATGGCGTCCATCCTCACCGTTCTTATCTGGACTTCCACCCATCCTCCGTGCGGACTCATAAGGGTACAGTGCAGTGCTTCGTAACCATTTGATTTAGGTGTACTTACCCAGTCCCTTATGCGATCGGTGTTGGACAGGTAGTCCTCGGATATGAGAGAGTAGATGTCCCAACATTGCTTCCTTTCAGAGCTTCCCTTCTTGGGAGTGAACACTATCCTTACTGCAAACAGGTCGTAAATCTCTTCAAAAGGAATCCCTTTTGTCTGCATCTTGTTCCAGACAGAATATGGAGTCTTTATTCTCTTGTTTATGGTGAACTTGTAGCGGGCGCTCTCCAGTAGCTTTGATATAGGTTCTATGAACTTGTCTATGCTTCCGCCTTTCTCCCGTGAATATTCCTGGATTCTGCGGCTTATTTCATTGTACTGTTCCGGCTGACGGAATTTCAGCCAGATGTTCTCCATCTCGCTCTTGATGCTGTAAAGGCCTAGTCTGTGGGCAAGAGGAATGAAGATGTACATTGTTTCGCTGAGGATCTTGTCCTGTTTCCTCTCGGGCATTGAGTCAATGGTCCTGAGATTGTGCAGCCTGTCTGCAAGTTTGATGAGTATGACTCTTACATCATCGTTGAGAGTCAGAAGTATCCTCTTGAAATTTTCCGCCTGTATGGATTTTTCTGATTTGTCCTCTTCTATCTTGCTGTCAATGGCAGATTTGATTTTGGTAAGCCCGTCCACCAGAGATGCGATCTTGCTTCCGAAGAGCCTTTCCACGTCTTCTGTAGTGTATTCCGTATCTTCCACCACATCGTGGAGTAGAGCGGCTACAATGGACTTGTAACCCAGCCCGATTTCCTGCACGACAATCTTGGCGACAGCGATAGGGTGGATGATGTATGGCTCTCCGGAACGCCTCCTTACGCCTTTATGGGCTTCGTTGGCAAATTCAAACGCCTTGAGCACGCCCTCGTACTCCTCCTGGGAGGCGCACCTTCTGAGTGCCGCCAGCCTGAGTTGTTCGAACTCGCGTTCTATCAATTCGTTGTCTTCTCTGGTAAATTCGCTCATAGTCTCTAGATAACTCGCTTATAATCTCAGGTCTCTTTCTCCTTCGGCGATTTTCTTCAGCCGTTCTTTGATTTTCTCTTTCCACGGACCTTCCTCTATTTGTTCCATTTCCTTGCCGATAAGGATCCTGCCTTCTTCCCTTGTCTTTTCAGAGGCATAGTCTTCAAGATACTCGGCAAGTGTCAACAGGGCGTTGGGGGTGCAGAACTTCTTGATGAAGCCGGGAATGGCGAACTCCATGAAGTGCTCTCCGGTCCTCCCGCTGCGGTAGCAGGAAGTGCAGAAACTTGGAATGAAACCTTCTTCCATAAGCCATCTGGCAGCCTCGTCCAGCCCCCTGGTATCTCCTACCTGGAACTGCTCTCTTTCCAGGCTCTGGCCTTGTTTTTTCTCGTTATAGCCTCCGATTTCCAGGTGTGTTCCTGCATCTATCTGACTGACTCCGAAATGGATGACTTCGTTCCTTACCTGAGGGTTTTCCCTTGCCGTCATTATCATGCCCGTATAAGGAACGGCCAGCCTCAATGTTGCCACAAGCTGCTTGAAATCTTCGTCAGAGCATCTGTAAGGAAGGTCCAACTCCAGTCCGTTGGCCGGCTGGATTCTTGGGAAGCTGATGGTATGCGGGCCCACTCCGAACTTGTCTTTCAGATGGATGGCATGGCTGACCAGGCCCATCACTTCGAAGCGCCAGTCATACAGGCCGATCAGAGCGCCAATGCCCAGATCGTCTATTCCGGCTTCAAAGGCCCTGTCCAGGCCGTCCAGCCTCCACATGAAATCTCCTTTTACCGTATTTGCCGGATGGTACTTGGCATAGGACTCCCTGTGGTAGGTCTCCTGGAAAATCTGGTAAGTACCTATGCCCTCGGCCTTTATGGTTTTGTATCCGGCCACGTCCAGAGGCGCGGCGTTGATGTTCACCCTCCTTATGGAGCCGTTGCCGCTATGCACGGAGTAAACCGTCCTGACGCAGTTGGCTATGAAATCAGGGCTGTAGAGTGGAGACTCACCGAACACGAGAATCAGTCTCTTCTGCCCCTCATCCTCCAGCGCTTTCACCTCGCTGACAATCTCATCAGTAGTAAGAGTTTTTCTTACAGTAGTTTTTGAAGATTTCTTGAATCCGCAGTAGGCGCAGTCGTTGATACAGAGGTTTCCTATGTAAAGCGGTGCGAAAAGCACTATCCTGTTGCCGTAAATAATTCTTTTGAGGTCTCTTGCCGCCTGGAACAGTTCCTGCCGTCCTTCCTCGCTCCTTATAGCCAGGAGTGAGGCTGTCTCGTCAAGAGTCAACGGATTCTTCTCCAGAGACTTGGCAAAAATCTCCCTGTACAGGAATTTGTCTTCCTTCTTTTGTGAAAGAAGCTTAGTGATACCGGGGGCGTCTATGAAATCAAAAGCCCCCTTGCTTAAAGTCTTGTCCATCTTGTAAGCCATATCGATACATGATTAACCGTTTGTCTTGAGAGCTTCAACGAATGTCTTTGCAAATTCTTCCAAGGAGGCATTTATCTTCTCGCAGGTCGGCTCTCCGAAGGCCTCTACGGTAGGGGAGACAACGTTCAGTTTGGCTTCTTCCGCAAATTTTGAGAGGGCTTTGGCACCTGCTCCGTTCCAGCCGCTGGTTCCGAATATGCCCATTACCTTCCCCTTAGGAGACATTATCCTGAGTTCATTGCAGAGATGCTCCATCATCGGGTGCATGAAGGTGTTGTAGGCGCAGGTTCCGAGGATGAATCCTTTGTAGCGCATAATATCGCTGAGGATATAGGAAACATTGGTTCTGGAAACATCATAAGTCCTGACGTTCCTGATTCCACATTCTGACAGTCTTGCTCCTATCTGGTCTGCAAGGTTGGCGGTATTGCCGTACATTGAGGCGTAGGCTATTACAACTCCTTCTTCCGCTTTGGATGCCGCCCAGTCTGAATAAAGGCCGATAACCTTGGCCGGTTCCTCCTTCCACACAACTCCGTGGGAAGGGGCTATCATCTTGACAGGCACTCCTGCCAGCTTGGCTATAGCTCTGGTTACCATTTGGTTGTATTTGGCAACAATATTGGAGTAGTAGCGTCTCATCTCAGGGAGGAACATCTCATCCATATTGTAGTCTGAGTCGAATATGCCACCGTCCAGGCTGCCGTAACCTCCAAAGGCGTCGCAGCTGAAAAGAACAGAGTCCTTGACATCCAATGTCACCATCGTCTCCGGCCAGTGTACCCAAGGCACGAAAACGAACTTGAGGACTCCGCTGCCTATGTTAAGTTCCTCTCCGTCTGATACCTGCATGAAGTGTTCCTGAGAAATCCCATAGTATTTCTGAATGAGTTCGAATGTCTTGGCGTTTCCTATCAGTTTGGCTGACGGGTACTTTGCAAGCACGCTTTTCATCATTCCGGAATGGTCAGGTTCCATGTGGTTTACAACCAGATAGTCGAGGCTCCCACCTTCAAGTACAGCCTCGATCTTGGAAAGGAAATCTCCGTCTGAGCCGTATTCTACGGTGTCTATCAGCACGTTTTTCTCGTCTTTGATTATGTATGAGTTATAAGAAACTCCGTAAGGAATAGGCCAGTTGTTCTCAAAAAGAGCAGTGCGGCGGTCGTTCACGCCAATGTAGCTTATCCTTTCAGTAACTTTTGCAATTCTCATTGTTTCTGTATTTTAAGTGTTCTTTATATTAAATCATCTTTATCGTCAGCGATGTTTTCTCCTTCGGGGTTGGCTATTTTGTAGAACTCTTCTTCCGATATGACCGGGATTCCCATTTTGCGGGCTTTCTCCAGTTTTGCGCTTCCGGCTTTTGTTCCGGCTACAAGGTATGTGGTTGAGGAAGTTACGCTGCTGCCAACCTTGCCGCTATGGGCTTCTATATAGTATTTCATGGTTTCCCTGGAAACCGAATAGTTGCCGGTAATCATGATTGTCATCCCTTTCAGAGTGTCCGATACAGGGGCTTTGTCCTCGACGGCAAACTGCAGTCCGGCTTTCTTCAATGCTTCTACCGTCGCCCGATGTCTTGGCTCCTGGAACCAGTTGGTGATGGAATCCACAAGTGTGTCTCCGACATCTTCCACCGCCAGCAGTTGTTCTCTGGTGGCGGAGGCAAGGGCGTCTATGTTCTTGAAGGCGGTAGCCAACGTCTTGGCTGTTGTTTCTCCTATGTTTCTGATTCCCAACGCATACAGTACCCTGTGGAAAGGAACTTGTTTGGATTTCTCCAGAGACGCCCTGAAATTCTCCACACTCTTTCCTTTCCATTTGTCCAGGCTCAGCATCTGCAGGTCATCCAAGGAGTAGAGGTCTTGGAGTTCCTTCACGTACTCTCTGGCAACAAGCTGATGTACCGCAACTTCTCCTATGTTTATATCCATCGCCTTGCGGGAGGCGAAGTGTATGAACTTGCCTTCTATCTGTGGCGGGCAACCGTCTGAGTTGGGGCAGAAGAACTTTGCCTGTTCAGGGTCTCTGACCAAAGGGCTTCCGCAGGACGGACAGTGGGCGGGGAATGTTTCCGGAGTGCTTTCAGGGTTTCTTCTGGAAAGCTCCACACGGGTGATCTTGGGGATAATTTCTCCGCCTTTTTCTACATATACATAGTCTCCGACCCTTATGTCCAGGATTTCCATCTGGTCCGCGTTGTGCAGTGTGGCCCTTTTTACGGTTGTCCCGCTCAACTGTACCGGGGAAAGATTGGCGACGGGAGTTACGGCTCCGGTCCTTCCTACCTGGTAGTCAATGGACTCTATCTTTGTCAGAGCTTCTTCCGGCTTGAACTTGTAGGCTACTGCCCATCTTGGTGTCTTTGCCGTGAAACCGAGTTCTCTCTGGACGGAGTACTGGTCCACCTTGACCACCACGCCGTCCGTAGGGAAAGGAAGGGAGTGTCTTTTCTCGTCCCATTCCTTGATGTATTCAACGACTTGTTCTATGTCTGTACATCTTCTGGAGTGCTCTGATATCGGCAGGCCCCATCCGGCGGCATCTTCAAGCGATTTGCTGTGAAGGGAATCTTCATATCCGGGGGCAATGAGATGATAAAGCACGCATGCCAGCCCTCTTGAAGATACGGCTTTTGGAGAAAGCATCTTCAGGGAGCCTGCCGCGGCGTTCCTGGGATTTGCAAACAGAGGCTCCTCATCCAGCTCTCTCTGGTAGTTGAGCTTGTTGAAGGAGTCAAAAGGCATGTAAATCTCTCCCCTTATCTCAAACTCGTCAGGATAATTGGAGCCGGGATTCAGTTGTATGGGTATTGCCTTGATGGTCTTTACGTTGCGTGTTACATCGTCTCCTGTCGTTCCGTCTCCTCTGGTAAGGGCCCTGACCAGGATTCCGTTGCGGTAGAGCAAGTTTATTCCGGTTCCGTCGAACTTGAGCTCGCAGTTGTAGGAGAAACGGGAAACGGTGCTTTTTCTGGTCCTTGAATCAAATTCCCGTAGCTCCTCTATGCTGTAAGTGTTAGCCAATGAGAGCATTGGATGGAGGTGAGGGTATTGTTTGAACGGAGCGTTCTCTGTTTCCAGGTCGCTTCCTACCTTGGCGGTAGGTGAGTCTGCACTCCTGAACTCAGGATACAGGTTCTCCAGCTCTGTGAGTTCTCTCAGAAGAAGGTCGAACTCATAGTCTGAAACAGTGGGGGAGTTTTCTATGTAGTAACGCCTGTTGTGGGCATTTATCTCATCCCTCAGTTGGGTTATCCGGTTTTTTGCTTGTTCTCTATCCATATAGTTTTGTACAAACGCCAAATATAACAAAAAAATGGTACATTTGCCCCCGATTTATAGTTATCGTATTATGCAGAAATCAATAGTTATCCTCACCGGTGGCGGACCCGCCCCGGGAATGAATACTGTGGTAGGCAGTATCACCAAGACTTTCATCAGCAACGGTTATCGAGTATTGGGCCTTCACGGGGGCTACAAGGGCTTGTTTTCACCGGATCCAAACTTTGTGGAACTTGACTTCTTCAAGGCAGACGACATATTCAATCGCGGAGGATCATTCCTGGTTATGAGCCGTTTCAAACCTACTCAGGAAGATTTCGACAAGAACTTCAACCTCAAGTTCTTCCAGGATAACAACATAGAACTGCTGGTAACAATTGGCGGAGACGATACCGCCTCTACCGCCAACCGCATAGCAAAGTTCCTCAAGGAGAAGAATTTCCCTATTGCCAACATACACGTTCCAAAGACTATAGACAATGACCTTCCTCTTCCTCAGAACATCCCTACGTTCGGATACCAGAGTGCAAAGGGAGAAGGTTCAAGGATTGCCGCGACAGTTTACGAAGACGCACGTACTTCACACAACTGGTTTGTGATTTCGGCTATGGGAAGAAGCGCAGGACACCTTGCCCTGGCTATCGGATATACCAACCATTTCCCGATGATCGTGATTCCTGAAATGTTCAACAAGAGCGACATTTCAGTGGAGAAGATTCTCAACATGGCAGTTTCCGCCATCATCAAGAGGAAGATTCTGGGTATTGACTACGGTGCGATCATCATTTCCGAAGGCGTTTTCGAAGGCTTCTCTCCGGACGAGCTCAAGAACTACGGAGTACGCTTCTCTTATGACGAGCACGGCCATCCTGAACTGGGCAAGATCTCCAAAGCACAGATGTTCAACGATATTCTTGACGTCAAGCTCAGCCAGCTGGGCCTGAAGGTGAAAATCCGCCCGGTGGAAATCGGATATGAAATCCGTTGCATCACCCCTCACGCATACGACCTTGTATATTGCACGGAACTTGGTATGGGAGTATATAAACTCTTCAAGCAGGGCATAACCGGATGTATGGTTTACCTGGATCTGAACGGAAACATAAAGAGTCTGTACCTGAAGGATATGCAGGATCCTGCAACAGGAAAGATACCTCCTAGAGGAGTTAACATCCATCAGGACAAGGTCAATATGATTTTCGAGTACATTATGCACTACATCACGCCTGCAGATTACGAGGCCGCCAAGAAGTATGTGCCGGATCCGGAGAAGTACGACTTCAAGAAAATCCTGAACTGGTAGGTTTGGAGCCATCTTGGAGGTTCGAACTCCAGACCTACGCGTTACGAATGCGTTGCTCTACCTGCTGAGCTAAGATGGCGATAGCGGGTGCAAAAATAATAAAATTTCTTTATGGCAGTTGTAATTCCTACCGAACTTGGAACCGAAAGGATTCCCAAGCTGCTCCGCCAGTATGCTGTTCCCGCCATCATCGCGATGACGGCATCATCTCTGTACAACATGTGCGACAGCATATTCATCGGGCAGGGAGTGGGCTCTCTTGCTCTGGCCGGGTTGGCTCTGACATTCCCGATCATGAACCTGAGCGCTGCAGTGGGCACGCTTGTAGGAGTAGGTGCGGCAACACTTATCAGCGTACTTTTGGGGCAGAAGAATTACGACACTGCAAATAAGGTGCTTGGCAACTCGGTGGTTCTGAACATAATAACCGGTATTCTATTTGCGGTGCTGGTAATTGCTTTTCTTGATCCCATACTTTATTTCTTCGGCGCCAGCGAGAATACCATCACCTATGCCAGGGAGTATATGTTCATAATCCTTCTGGGGAATGTGGTTACCCATCTGTATTTCGGACTTAATGCGGTGGTAAGGGTGATGGGGCTCCCGAAAAAGGCTATGGGGGCCACAATATTCACGGTTGCGTTGAATTTCGTTCTGGACTATCTTTTCATCATGGTGTTCAAGTGGGGCATCCAGGGTGCTGCCATAGCTACTGTGTTTTCCCAGTTCCTTGCCATGATTTATGTATTTGGCCTGGTTTCAGACAAAAGCCGTGTCATACATTTGCAGAGAGGAATCTATCGCCTGAAGAAGAGGATTATATCGCAGACCTTTTCCATAGGTATGGCTCCATTCCTGATGAATGCCTGTTCCTGCGTAATAGTCATTGTAATCAACAAGCAACTTACCACATACGGCGGAGACATGGCCATAGGAGCATACGGAATCCAAAACAGGCTTGGCTTCATAGCTGCAATGATAGTTATGGGCATCAACCAGGGCATGCAGCCTATTGCGGGTTACAATTATGGGGCGCAGAAGCACGACAGGGTTTCCAAAGTCCTTCATATCTCCATTTTCTGGGCCAGCGTGGTGACTACCCTGTTTTTCATTGTGACAGAGCTTTTCCCCAGACAGCTGGCCGAGATCTTTACAGACGACGAGGAACTGCTCGCCCACACAATAAGGGGCATGAGAATCAATTTTGTTGCTTTCGCCATCATTGGATTCCAGATGGTTACCACTAATTTCTTCCAGAGTATAGGAAAGGCCAAGAAAGCCATATTCCTAAGTCTTACCCGCCAGGCCATCTGCCTTCTTCCTTTGCTTCTGATACTTCCTCCGGTGATGGGAGTTGACGGTGTCTGGTGGAGCCTTCCGATTTCGGACGTGATAGCCAGCATCCTGACCTTGTGGATGCTCCTGAAGCAGAAACAGGAATTCAGAAAGAGCATTCTCGCCCAGCAGGAAACTTCAGAAAATCAGCCTCAAACACAATCATAGCATGGAAAAGCACATTCATATAAACATCGGACGCCAGATAGGGGCGGGAGGTCTTGAAGTCGCCAATGAACTCGGCAAAAGATTGGGAATCAAGGTTTATGACAAGAATCTCCTGGCTTTGGCTGCCAGAGAAAGCGGGCTGGACCATTCAGTCTTTGCAAGAGAGGATGAAAAGGACAACTTGTCGCTCAATACGGGATTCAGTTTTTCTTCCTTCGCTGAGGCCATATCCAACACTTTCCGGCCCAGCATATACAACAGCAACACCATCTTCTCTATCCAGAGCGAGGTTATCCGCAAACTGGCCTCAAGGGAGTCCACAATCTTTGTGGGCCGCTGTGCCGACTATGTGCTCAGAGACGTTCCGGGATGCATAAGCGTATTCATAACGTCAGACTTGAAAGACAGGATAAGCAGGATCCGGACCATCAACAAATACGGAGATACAGTGGGGCTTTCAGATGAAAAGATAGCTGATCTTCTGGAAAAAGGAGACCGCAAAAGAGCCTCATACTACAGAGATTACACCTTCAAGACCTGGGGTGCGGCAGAAAGCTATGACTTGTGTCTTAGTTCCAGTTTGCTAGGCATCGAAGGTTGTGCCGACATTATCGAAGAGACGATAAAGCGTCGTCTGCTTTGATCTTCCTTATGAGTTTTGTCACGATTTCTTCAACAAGACTCCCTTCTGTGTAGTCAGCTGGGCAGATGAAACTTACCCTGTGCTGTTCGTAGAGTCTTCTTGCCACGTTCCTGGAGGCTTCGCTGCTGTTATATACGGCAATGGAAGTTCCACCGAGCTGGCGGGTCAGTTTCATGCAAGGCACGTCGGTTTCCCCGTCGCCGAAATAAATCATGTTGGAAAATGCGATTCTCTTTTCTTCCTCAGGCACGGAGGCGTTTATCTTCTCGCTGTCGTGGATGTTGAGGATGCCCTTGTTTATCTTGAAAAGAAACTGAGTCTTGTTGGTGTAGTTCACGGCAGAGGCCGGCCAGATTGCGCAGCCGTCCTCGTCGTAATAGAAAGAACTGGCGAAGATGGCCTTGAATTCCTTTGAAATGCTGGTGCCTTCCATAATTTCCAGAAGACCTGAGGAGTTTATGTAGTGTTCAACCGTAACTCCTTCTTTCTCACCGATTTTGTTTATCCTTTCAAACCAGGTCTCCACTCCGTTGAAAAATGTTATGTCCTTGCCGAAAGTCTTAAGTTTCCTTTTGGTGAGCTTGATGCCTTTCCTCTTGGCCTCTTCAAGCATCAGGAGCATGTAGATGAGCACTCCGTCAGCGTCCTGGTGCCTTGCCATCTCGTGTGTTTCTCCCCAGAATTCATCCTTGTTTCTTCCTACCGCACTGATGAAGGAATACTCCTGCATGTTGCCCGGCGCCAGCGTCCCGTCAAAATCGTAAATAAGCGCCACGATGGGCTTTTCCTGTTTCCTGTTCATTTCCTTCTTTCTATATCGTTGAAAATCATTCCTGGAACAAAGACGAGAAGAGGTCTTCATCAACGTTGTTCTGTTGTTTCTTCTTTTTCTTGGTGTCTTTCTCCTTTTCCTTCCTGGACTTAGGCTCTGCGGCGGCAGGGGACGGGAGGTCTGCAACTATGTTGCGGATAAAGTCGTTGGATCTGTCTGCCAGGGACTTTGGAGATTCTATGGTTATAAAAGGATGGTTTTCATATACCCATCTGAAGAACTCGTCGTTTGGGATGAGGCCAAGGTGGAAAGTGCAGGTACCGTCATCGGCTTTGCCTGTCAGCCTTTGGCTGGAATGCAAAGGGTTTTGAATCAAGCTCCTGGCAACAATCCCATGGGCGGAAACCGTAATTTCTTCCTTTGGCGCGGCGGGTCTTGATACTCCGATGATGTCTGCAAAATACTCGTCCGGATTGAACCTGTAGTTAGGAGGGAAAGGAAGAATGGCGTAGGAATAACTTGTAATGCAGTCTGTCTGCACAACCTGCACGCCTTCTTTCCCGTCAACATATCCCAGGCAGTACCATCTGCCCATCCAGGTAGTCATGTACAGCGGGTAGAAAATAACCTCACGGATATTTGATTTCTCGTCTATATAACTTAAACTCAGTACTCTGCGATGTAAAACAGCATCCTTCACAACATCCAGGAAAGCTCCGCCGGAAGGCTTCTGGAGCTTGCTTCTCCTTATTTTCTGGAAAGAGCCGCTGACCTTGTTTTCCATACATTCACGGATCAGGTCAACTGCACCTTCAAGCGATTCCATCCCTGCCATCCCGGAATAGCGTTCAAGGGTTTCAGCTATCTCAGACAAAGGCGTGAGAGTGGTCTGCTTGACATTTGCGTTGCCTATGGAGTAGTTGGGATCTGAATACTTGTAGTATTTCTGTTCATAGACCACGATAGGGGCGTTATAGCCTTTCTTCTTGTCCCTCATCATCTGAAGGTCAAGCTGAACGGTCCTCGTGGATACGGAGAAATTGTCCTTTACCTTGCCTTTGCTGTTCTCTTTGACGGCCCTTGTGCAGGCTGCAATAAGATCCTGAAGAGAATACTTGTGAGCGGTATCTCTCAGGCAGGCATCAATCGTAATGTGCCTCAGAAGGGCATTGGAGGTGACAGACATATCCTTGAAACTCTTTTATACTTATCGCATATACTTTGCGCAAAAGTACAAAAAAATCTCTAATATCTATCATCTTACGGCATAAATACGCAATTTTAATGCGTTATACGGATTATTCATTGGAATAACCTTCCTGTCTCTTGGGCAAGCGTCATAACTTGAGCAGGCTTTTTGCGTAGCTGCGGATATTTGCCTTGAGTTTTTTTCCTTTTATTATCTGTATGTCATCTGCCAGCCCGGCAATAAACCTTGTAGCTCCCAAAGGTGAGCATATTTCGGTCTTGAGTAACCAGTGGCTTTCATCCTCTTGCGTAAGATATTTCTCGCCGAGAGGATACTCTTCCACAAGCAGATTCTTGGCTCTGAGACTCAGCCTGAGGACTATTTCTTCCGTGTCTTTACCACTCATCCGGAATATGTCCATATTGCCGCTGGAGTGTTCTTTTTCATGTTGCCAGCCGTTTTCAAGGATTTCCACACCCTTGATTCTTTCCGTCTTGAACTGCTTGTTATGTCCGTCTGAAGGGTCATAGCACCAGACGGATATGTAGTTGGTGGTAAACTTGAACGGTTCCACGGTCCTGTCCGCCACCTTTCCGGTATGGGAAGAGGCATAGCCCTTCAGTATCACCTGCTTTTTTTCCTGGATGGCTTCCGAAAGCGAGTTAACGTTGGAGGCGTTCTCGTTCTTGACCACAACATCCGCGATGGAGGTGAAGCTGTAAATTGTAGCCAGTTTCTTCCTGAGGTTCTGCTTGATGGCGTTGGTGTCGTCTATGCCGTCTATCAGCCGGTTTACCATATAAGCTTCCTCATCGGTGAAGTGTACCAGCTGTGATATGTCCTTGAAGAAGCGGCTCTCTTTTGCAATATGGTAATAGTCACCAGTCTTGTGCACCACAAACCCGGCTTCCTTGAATGTGTCCAGATAGCGGTAGATGGACCTGTATGAAGTGTCCAGCTTGTCCGCCAGTTCGTTGATGGAATAGTTCCTACCGCTGGACAGCAGCATCATCAGACGCAGCATCCTCTCAACTTTCGGCTGATCCATATCTTTTGGTTTATTTAATTCAGTTTGTTCAAATACCTTTCCTTCAGTATGTCCAGATAATCATTCCTTCCACCCGTCCATTTGACAACATCGCCAATGTCAGATTATCAGATCTTCAGCACGGACTTTTGGAATATAATGTATTCCGTTTTCCCTGAAATAGTCATGACTTTCATTCTCAGCGATGTGCAGTATCTGGTACTTTTCCGCTCCCTTGCCCAGTGCCAGCACCAACAGCGGCTCCAGAAAAAGCTGCTCTTCTGCCATCCCTCCCTTACCAAGGACTTTCCCCTCCGCAATTCTATCATCCTTACCAAGGACTTTCCCATCCGCAATTCTATCATCCTTACCAAGGACTTTCCCATCCGCAATTCTATCATCCTTACCAAGGACTTTCCCCTCCGCAATTCTATCGCCGTCTGCATTACTGTTGCTATTGCTTTTTGCATTAAACTCCTGCATCACAAGGCGTTTAGCCTCTTCTTTGCTGAAGGCCCCGATGCAGATGCCACTCAGGCCCATCTCCGTGGCTTTGAGCAACATGCTCTGAGCCGAAATACCAAGATCAATGTCCACCCACTTGTTTTCAGGTACGGTTGAACAGACAATTATGAAAGCAGAAGGCTCGCAGCCTTCGGGCGGGAACTTCATGTCAGGTAGAAGCGCTCCTAGCTTTATGAACGGGCAGAAATCCGCTGCAGCCTTTCCCGTCAGGAGCTTAAAGCGGAGCACCTGCTGGTTCTTGGCGCAAGGAATCATCGTGTTCACAGCCACTATCTTGCGCAGGTCTTCCTCTGTAACTTTAACCGAAGGATCCCAGGTCCTGCAGCTTCGGTTTTTTAGAAGCAGGGTGTCCAGGCTCTTGACGTTGCCTTTAACCCTGACAACCTTTTTACGGTTTTGCAGGTCCTCCATTTTCTTTCCGAGATAATTGTCTGCCATAATCCGAAGTTTTAGTTCATTCAAGCTATGCTTCCTTAGTTCATTCAAGCTATGCTTCCTTAGTTCATTCAAGCTATGCTTCCTTAGTTCATCCAGCTTTTTTTAAATCCAGATTCCTAAGTTCATCTAAGTTGTCTTCGTTCATCCCAGCTTCCTAAGTTCATTCATGAAGCATTAGTTCAGGCAAAAATAGAAATACATAATCATTTTGACAAATATTGTCTGGGGAAGCTCGGCGATGGTGTCTTGTAACTGGTTGTATTTCAAGCCTTCCCTGAAAGCACTATGGCTTTTTACGGGGGTGCTTTTTGAAACATCTTAAGAATCAGATATTTGCGGAGCACCATCGCCGATAAGAAAACTTCTTTATATTTGCAACTGCTTTATTATGGTAAAAAGACGGATCTTATACGGAATATTGCTGACAATCAGTCTGCTGACCATCCTCATTGGCGGAAAGGGCACTAAGCCGCTGCCTCAGGCCGGCAGTGAGGACGCGTCTGCAGTTTCTTTCTTTATAGCCGGAGGTCTGCCAGCGTCAGAAGCCCAGGCGTCATACCTTGTGGCTGTACCAGCCGCTGCCTCTATGGAGGCTCCGTCCAGGGGTGGCATCGCTGAAGCTTCTGAGTCCCTTTCTGAAGGGTTGAACCTGGTGTTCAGATATGTCAGGCTTAGGTTTCCGGTTCCTTCTGATGCCGGCAAGAGGCGTCTTCTTCTGAAGGTCCTAAGAATTTGATTTCTTAAAGTGCGTTTTCTGTAAGTTGTTCAAATACAACTGTTTAGTTATTTGAAGGGTGCTGGTTTTGTATACCCCTCAAGTAAGCAATATGTTGATTACCAATTAAATACATTTTACGGCAATCCGTTATGCGATTGCAGATACGATGATCCGTTATGCTATTGCAGATACGATGATTCGTTATGCGATTGCAGATGCGGCAATCCGTTAAGCGATTGCAGATGCGGCAACCCTTTAAGCGATTGCAGATACGATGATTCGTTGAGCGATTGCAGATGCGACAATCCGTTATGCTATTGCAGATACGACAATCCGTTATGCGATTGCAGATACGACAATCCGTTATGCGATTGCAGATGCGACAATCCGTTATGCTATTGCAGATACGACGATCCGTTATGCGATTGCAGATTTACTGATCGTTTGTTTCACATTGTTCATACACACATTTAATTAATCAGATTTATGGAAAAGAAAATAGCAAAGGTCCGCACTGCTGCGGATATGATAATATCATTGGTTGTACTTTTGGCTGGCGCTGCATGCTTTGCAGTCCGTTCTACCGGAATTATGATTCTGGGTGGAGTTGTTATACTTACCGGCCTGGTTCTGCTGTTCATGCTTAAAAACGGATACAAGATTGAAGGGCAGAAGGAATTGTTCAAGAAGAAGGAACACTTCTTCCCGGAAACCCGCTTTGACGCGATTTATTCAGAGATAGAAGCAGGAAGGATGATAACAGACTTCAAAGACGAGGACAAGGCTATTGTAGTCAGGCTTGATGTTTACACAAGCCAGTCCGGGAAGAGATTCGCTGAGCTCTACAAGTATGTTCCGTACGACTATAAAAAGCAGGTTGAGCTGAAGGAGGTTTTATAATCGGCGATGGTGTCTTGTAACTTACTGAAATTCAAGGCTCCCTTAAAAGCACCTTGGCAAATGGCCGGGGTGCTTTTTTGAATACTTTAGGAATCAGATGCTTATGAAGGACCATCGCCGATAAGAAAAATTCCTTAAATTTGTTGCAGGTTACCCTCATATATGTTCAAGACTATTCTAAGACAGGTCAAGCAGTACAGGACGGCTGCCATCCTCACACCGGTGTGGACGGCGGCTGAAGTTGTCATGGGGGTCCTGATTCCGTATGTAACAGCTTCTATCATAGACAAGGGCATCAATGCCGGCAGCATGCCGGATGTTTACAAGTACGGCTTGTATATGGTTCTGATGGCTTTGCTGAGCCTTATGTTCGGTATTCTGGCAGGGAGGTTTGCGGCTTATTCTTCCACCGGCATTGCTGCCAACCTGAGGGATGCCATGTACCGCAATATCCAGAGGTTCTCGTTTTCTGACATTGACAAATACTCCACGGCAGGGTTGGTTACAAGGATGACCACGGACGTTTCCAACATACAGAATGCCATCCAGATGCTGCTGAGAGTATCTTTCCGTGCTCCTTTGAACCTGATCTCTAGCGTGGTGATGTGCTTTTTCATAAACTCGAGGCTGAGCGTTATATTCCTTGTCGCGATAATAGTGCTTGCCACCCTTCTGACTCTTGTCATAAGCAGGGCAGCCAGGCTCTTCCAGGAGATATTCCGAAAGTATGACGATCTGAACGCGGTTGTCCAGGAAAATGTCTCGGCGATAAGGGTTGTAAAGGCTTACGTCAGGGAGCATCATGAATTGAGCAAGTTGGACAGGGCGGCTCTCAACCTGTTCTCCCTCAACGTGAAGGCTGAGGCCATAATGGCACTCAACGGGCCGGTGATGAACCTGGTGGTTTACGGGTGCATCATTTCACTTTCCTGGTTTGGAGCTCATTACATAGTGGAAGGAAGCCTTACTACCGGCCAGCTGACATCTTTGTTCTCATACGTGATGATGGTGCTGCAGGCTCTGATGATGCTTTCAATGATCTTTGTCCAGCTTACCCAGAGTGCGGCCAGCGTCAGGAGAATCGCCGAGGTGATAGATGAAGTTCCGGATATGGAGAATCCAGCTGATCCTGAGATGGAAATCAAAGACGGCAGGGTGGAGTTCGATCACGTCTATTTCTCCTACAAAGCGGGTGGCGACTATGCCCTGGAGGATATAAACCTGAATATAGAGTCTGGTCAGACCATAGGAATAATAGGCGGAACGGGCAGCGGAAAGAGTACGCTGGGAGCCCTTGTCAGCCGTCTGTACGACGTTTCAAAAGGAGAGGTGAGGGTAGGTGGCCTGGATGTCCGGCGGTACGATATGCAACGGCTCAGGAATGAGGTTGCCGTGGTGCTCCAGAACAACACTCTTTTCAGCGGTACGGTCCTGGACAACCTCAGGTGGGGGAAGGAAGACGCTACGGAAGAAGAATGCCGGCAGGCTTGCATTTCAGCCTGTGCGGACGAGTTCATCTCGGCACTGCCAGACGGATACAACTCCATCGTTGAACAAGGTGGAGCCAACTTTTCCGGTGGCCAGAGGCAGAGGCTGTGCATAGCCCGTGCGCTGCTCAAATCGCCGAAGGTCCTTATTCTTGACGACTCCACCTCAGCCGTGGATACCGCGACAGACTCCAAGATCAGGGAGACTTTTGCCAGGAGGATTCCGGGTACCACCAAGATCATAATATCCCACAGGATACTCAGCATCCAGCATGCAGACAAGATAGCCGTAATGGAAGATGGCCGGGTTATGGGCTTTGACACTCACGATAACCTTCTTGAAAACAACGATATATACAAAGAGATATATACTATGCAGACCTCCGGAGGAGAGGGGGACTTTGACCAGAAAAAATGAGATTAGGCGGCGGACAGATAAAGGAAAGGGGCTATGTGCCACCAGCCGGGAAAGTGAATCTTTCCACGGTAGGCAGGCTCTTCAAGCTTATTCTCAAGAAGAACAAGTGGAGGCTGTCTCTGGTGTTGCTTTGCATCCTTGTCTCCACTCTGGCAACCCTGGCTTCCACATTGTTTACCAAGACTTTGCTGGACGATTACGTGGTTCCGATGCTCTCGCAGGCTTCTCCGGATTATTCTCCTCTGGCAGTTGCGCTGGTGAAGCTGGCGGCTGTCCTGATAATCGGTACAGGAGCTTCTTATCTGCACAGCATAATGACGGTCTATATAAGCCAGGGAACTCTCAAGACCTTGCGCCACAACCTGTTCGAGCACATGGAGAGGCTGCCGCTGAGCTACTTTGACGGCCGAAGCCACGGAGACATAATGAGTGTCTATACCAACGATGTGGATACTCTCCGTCAAGTGATAGGGCAGACCATCCCGCGCCTGTTCCAGTCTGTTGTGACTATTGTCTCGACATTTGTGAGTATGCTGGTTCTGAGCCTTCCGCTTTCCTTGGTGTCTGTTGTCATGGCTGCCGTGATGTACTTCACCACCAAGAAACTCGGTGGGATTTCAAGAAGGCATTTCAAGAAGAGGCAGGAGATGCTGGGCAAGGTGAACGGCTTCATAGAGGAGATGGTTTCCGGCCAGAGGGTAGTGAAGGTTTACTGCCACGAGCAGAAGGCTGTGGACCAGTTCTCCCAGCTCAACGAGAGTCTCCGCCAAAGCGTCTATAACGCCAACAAGATAGGTAACATAGTAATGCCTGTAAACGGCAACATCGGAAACCTCGGCTATGTCCTGATAGCCACTGTAGGTGCCGCCATAGCCCTGTCTTCTCTTGGCGGCTGGTATGTCTGCGGCCTCAACGGTTCCGCCCTAAGCCTTGGAGCCCTTGTGGCCTTCCTGACCCTGCACAAGAACTTCACCCGTCCGGTCAGCCAGATAAGCAACGAGGTCAACAGCATCCTTATGGCAAGCGTGGGTGCAGACCGAGTTTACGAGATGATGGACCAGCCTAAGGAAAAAGATGAGGGCAAGGTGACTTTGGAGCAGACGGGAGATTGCCAGTGGTGCTGGAAAACTCCTGAAGGAAATACAATTCCTCTAAAGGGAGAAGTAAGCCTCAGCGATGTGGATTTCAGCTATGTGGAAGGCAAGCAGGTTCTCTTTGACATCAACCTTACCGCATATCCCGGCCAGAAGATAGCCTTCGTGGGCGGAACCGGTGCCGGCAAGACCACCATCACCAACCTGATCAACCGCTTCTACGAGATCCAGGACGGAAAGATAACCTATGACGGCCTTGACATCAAGGATATTGAGAAAGATTCCCTTAGACGCAGCCTCGGGATTGTCCTCCAGGAAACCAGACTGTTTACCGGCAGCGTGGTGGACAATATCCGCTATGGCAGGCTGGATGCAACTGACAGGGAGTGTGTTGCCGCAGCCAAGCGTGTATGCGCTGACAGTTTCATCAGGCGTCTTCCAAACGGCTACAACACCGTGCTGGAAGGGGACGGCGGCAACCTCTCACAGGGTGAACGCCAGCTTCTTGCAATAGCCAGGGCTGCCGTGGCGGCTCCCCCTGTCCTCATCCTGGACGAGGCAACTTCCTCAATAGATACCAGAACCGAAAAACTCATCCAGCAGGGGATGGATGAACTGATGAAAGGCAGAACGACATTTGTCATAGCCCACCGCCTTTCCACCATCCTCAATGCTGATTACATTATGGTAATGGACCACGGCAGAATCATTGAAAGAGGCAAGCACAACGAACTCCTCGCCCTCAAAGGCAAGTACTACGAACTGTTTACCGGAAACCAGATAGTTTAGGGGCAGATCTTGACTTCCAATCTCATGGGGATCTCAAATAAAGTATGGAAAAGTAAAAATAATAGAATAGATATGTAAATTATCACCATTGGGCCGGTAGATTATTTGGAGATTATTTAATGCCATATGCAGAGAATGGAGAATGGAAAATTTATTAAACAAATTATGTGGACGTGTTGCTTATCAATGATAAGCATTCTCGCTATACTGCTCTTGATCTGTATTTTTAAAAAGAAACCTATTGAGTATTCCGCTTATTACGAATTGGGACGGTCCTCTACAGGGGAGTTTTATCCATATGGTTTTAGAGTGTTTCAAAGCAAAAAAGAAATGTTGGAGTATTACACCAATAATTTAGATAGTGTGTATTTAGAAGCAATTGATAATCTTTTCAGCAATGGCGTCTTGGATTTTGAAAAATACACCTACATCAATGTTGAAGGAGCAAGAATAAGGGGAATGTATATTAGCACATATTATACAATTACTAATGGCATATATACTAATTGGTGGCAATCTTTGATCTGGTTATTAAGAAATCAAAGACATCCTTTGTTTATTGATTATTATGAACCGGACTACAAAAGGTATCTTTACGCTGTAAACAAAGACACTCATCTAAGATCTCATGTTTTTTGATGTTCCATAACATTTTACCGTTCCATCGCGATGAAAAGAAACTGTCATATAAGAGAATATACAACTATTCAGTTCTCCAACGGGACGGACTTCATCCTGCCTGGAACCACCGTTTCAAGGAACGACACGCTGCTCTCCACTTACCACTACCTTGCGGACGGAACAAAGTACAAGGTCATGGACCCTGACAACAACGGGAGGGTTTACATCGGGCCGTTCTTCTACACCACAGCCAAGGCTGGAAACACGGTGTACTCATACCTTGAAGGCATTGACACTGACGGCGGAAGGATAATGATTGTAAGGAAGCAGAGCGGAACCCAAAACACATACGACTACACAACAGCCTTCTTCGTCAAAGACCATCTGGGAAGCACGAGGGTGATGCTGAACGCCCAGGGAGACATCCTGGAAAGGAACGCGTACTACCCGTTCGGCCTGCAGATGAACCAGGGAAAGGCTTATCCTACACTAACGGAAAGGCTGCCGCAACTCTACGCAGGATACATCTCCTCCACCCCTGCAAGGCGAGACATCTACAACGGAAAGGAGCTCCAGACCGCAGCCGGAACAGACTATCTGGACTACGGCTTCAGGCAATATGACCAGACAATCGCAAGGTGGTTCAACATTGACCCGAAAGCCGAGAAATACCTGCCCATCACACCATATAACTATTGCGCTGTGAATCCGGTATTGTTGCTTGATTATCATGGAGATACTCTATCTTATATAAATGCCAGCCCCAAAGATATTCAGTCAATTATTAACATTTATAACCAGGGTTTAGGAGGGTACTACACTGTAGGCATTGATAAAAAGAACCACCTGCAATTAACCAAAACTGAAGGGTGGGATGATTCACAAATGACAAAAGAGGAAAGAACAGTTTATACGATCCTTAAACGTATAATTGATGGCTCTAATACAGAAATTAAAGTAGAACGGAATTCAAATGTCATTATTGGAAGAGCAAAAGATGCTACCATAGATATTGGAGATATTGAAAATCTTGAAGGTTATAAATATACGAGTTCGTTATTAGGATTATTGCATGAATCATATGAACAATTTTTAATTCAAAAATCACCCTCAAAATCCAAAGATGAAAACAGGGTAAAATTAGCTCATTTTCAAGCACGTGGGGTGGAGCGCATCTTTCTAAATCTTGATTATTTTCATGATTTTAGAGAAAGGAAAACTGATTGGGGGGTGGTTATTGCCCTTGAATTAATTGAAAGAATCGGAAAAGAAGAAATAGCGAAAGATTATGAAATCCCTATTATTAACAACAATGTTAAAAAGATAGTAAAATGATCAGATTAATAGTAATGATAGTCATAGTTTTGAGTTCTTTTGTGGCAGCTCCTGCTCAAGTAAAGGAAGATATTCAGGCTGTCATCATTACATTTACAACATATTCTTCGAACTCATCCTATGCAACTGAGGAATGGTGTTTTGTATATAAAAAAAGAGGACCATACTATGAGATAGATAGTATTAATCCTAGAAAAGATGTTCCCAAAGTTATAAAATCAAGAATAATTGAACGGTTTTATCATCAATTACTAAACTGCAGAGGGCAGTTGTGTAACTTATTGTATTTAGACATCAACGACAAGGATTACAAGAACTACCTTAATGGAATCGGAGATTTCGTGGACGAAGATTATCGATTACTTCTTTTAGACACGACAAATAGACACATTTTAGATGCTATGAGAAGTTTTCAAAAAAAAGACTTCGTACTGTCCTGCCACAAACTTCAGGCTTTGTTGTCACTACCTGAGATTAATTATAAAACTCCTTTCCTTAGAATTGAATTTATTGGGGATAATAGTTCAAATGTAATGATCACTCCTTATAGTTTTTATAAAGGAACACCTTGGATTATTCGAAGCACTAACAACGAGTTATTTATAGACTATCGTCATGTTAACAGATTCTTAAAGAGGATTGATTATGACCGGTTTATTCATTTCTTTGATAAAAACATTCTTATGTATGACATAGCACTTACAGTTTTGTTATTGGAGAAAACAGATAATTAAGTCCCTTCCCATTATATTGGTATGCCCTCCCCCATTCTTGACATGACCCCCAAAAGTTGGACGCAATTAAAGGTGAACTCCTTATCACTATCGCCCTAAAACCAGAACATATTTTTACCCCTATGAAGATCATTAAAATATTGACTTCCATTGTATTTGTTATAACTATACTCTTTGTTATAACTGATTATTCTGAAAGAAACAAGGGAACAAGTATCTTTTTTAAAGGAAAAGAATTTCCCTATGGTGTCCGCCCAAAAGTATACGGAGATGATTTACCCTTATTCATAACAAAAGAAAATTATATATTAACCGGTGATAATCAATATATTATTACTAATCACGACACTTGCTTCATTAAAAATCTGGAGCGGTTTGCTCATGACAAAAATGAACTTATCGTTCTATATAGAGATTACGAGAATCATTCTCGTTTTATGAAATTGATTAATTCAAACGACTCTTTATTCTTTACCCCAAGTAGCCATGTTGAATTTTTCAATAATTCTCTTCAAAGAGATTATTTTGGGTACAATTTATTTCTTGTGCCCTTTATGATTGTCTTGATATACTTAGCTTATATGCTTCTTTTTTTTATACTTATGTTCAAATATAAAAACATTAAGTATTGTTTTGTTCTTTGTCTTATTAATCTATTATTGTTTATCTATTCAGATTCCAAATTGGGAGAATTGGGTGGCCCTTACAATGTTATTCTATTTCCAAAAGAAAATCCATTATCCTTGTTTTCACCAGGTGCCTTTTTGACGCCTGAAGATTGGGATAAATTCTTAGATTCAAGTGATCCGAAAAAGTATTATGAAATATCTTCTTCTATTAATAAAGCAAATAAATACATCGTACTTCAGAAATTTCAAAATAATAGAATAATTACCATTAAACAGAATTATGATGAGACAGAAGAAATAATTAGTCAAAGAAACGCAGTATCTCTTTTGAAAAATACTAAAACATTTTGGGGAGATACATATGAGAACAAACAAAAAATATTCGTTTTTTTTAGATTCTTCTCAGCTCTTTTTACTTTATTATACGTGATTTTCGGAATTATAACATTTTTTAGGCATAAAAGGGGGATCGTGTCGAAGTCAACCACCTAAAAACCGGAAATGTTTTTCTCCTTCAGCTGATAATTATATGCCTCTTATTAATACTAACCCAGAAATCCAGTCTATTCAGGGTAGTGTTTCAAAAAGTGTGTCCGTCTGAATAAAACCTTCAGAAACGAAAGAAAGCCTGTATCTCTTTAACTATTCTTAGCTAGGCCCAGACCAGAAGACCGGCGCAGATGATGGCGCCGGTTACTACCAGGTCAATCAGGCAGAATCCCATGATGTCCCTTGCGTTAAGCTTTGCTATGGCAAGGGCAGGAAGTGCCCAGAACGGCTGGATGAGGTTTGTCCAGGCGTCTCCCCAGCTTATTGCCATTCCCGTAAGGCCAGGGTCAACGTCGAGTTGCGCGCCTGCAGTGAACATAATAGGGGCCTGGATTGCCCAGTGGCCGCCACCGGACGGAACGAACATATTGAGGACTGCCGCGCAGAGAAAGGTCAGAAGAGGATAGGTGGTGTGGTTGGAGATGGAGATGCAGGCGTTGCTGACCTCGGTTCCCAGGCAGATGCCGCTTTCTCCCGTACCCATTATAATACCCATGATACCGGCGTAGAACGGGAACTGGAGCAGGATTCCTGAAGCTCCGGTGGCGCTTTTTCCGAACGCTCTCACATAAGACAGCGGGTTGCCGTGAAGCAGGATGCCGGCAAAAAGGAAAAGCATGATCACGAAGTTGAGGTCTATGCTGCCGCCCTTGGCGAGTTTGATAATCAGGAAGGAAAATCCCATCAGCGATATTATCCAGCTCAGGACGCGGCTGTTTTCAAGATGCTCGGCAGGAGAGGAAGGCTTGGCCTTAGGTGCCGGGGCCTCATCGGTGAGAAGGAAAGGGTCTATCGCTATTACATTGTCTCCCTTTGGGTGCATCAGGGAGTTGACAAGTATGAGGGCCACTATCACTATGGCCACAATGATCAGGTTGTGAGGGTCCAGGATGGTGCTGGAAATAGGGACAGGGTTTTCAACAGCTCCCCTGGTGATTTCCTTAAGGCCGGAACCAGGTGTTGCCATCGTAAGAGGAATGCTTCCGGAAAGACCGGCGTGCCAAACCACAAAGCCGCTGTAGGCTGAGGCAATCAGAAGGCGGTAGTCAACTCCGCGGAGTTTCTTGGCTATCTCCTTGGCAAAAATCACTCCCACAATCAGGCCGAAGCCCCAGTTCAGCCAGCAGGCTATTGCGGATATGCCTGTAACCAAAGCTATTGCAGCGGCGGGTGTCTTTGGGATGGAGGCCAGTGAACTTATACCTTTCTTTATTACAGGTGCTGAGGCCAGAGTTGAACCGCATACCAGGACCAGCGCCATCTGCATGGCAAATGCCAGGAGAGACCACACTCCGTTGCCCCAGTGCTCGATGACTTCTATAGGGCTTTGGCGGCAGACCGGCATGGCTACGCAGGCTGCAATAAGAGTAAGTATGACTGCAAAAATAAACGGGTCCGGAAGATATTTCTGGACCAGTTTCACACACGCTTTGATTATTCTCTGAAACATAGGACTTTGGTTTGACGGGGCAAATATACTTAAAAAGGAGAGACGCTGTTATCGGTGGCAAAAAATGCCGAATATTAGTTTTTTGCTTTAAAATTATTTGAAAATTTTTCCGATATGTTGAAAATTTGTTATATTTGTCAAAACATTTAAACTTTTAGCAAACACTATTTGACTAGTAAATATGAAGAATCTAGAATGGGGAAAGATGTCTTTCTCATACACTAAGACAGATTACATTGTTTACAGCACGTTCAAGGACGGCAAATGGTCCGCTCCTGTGCTTTCATCTGATTTCAACATCGCATTGAGTGCATACGCAGGCGTACTTCATTATGGTTCATCCTGCTTTGAGGGTATGAAGGCCTTCAGGGGCGTGGACGGAAAGGTCCGCCTCTTCCGTCCGGAGGAGAATGCCAAGAGAATGATCCGCAGCGCAAACTTCCTGGATCTTGCAGTTCCTTCAATAGAGCAGTTCGTGGAAATGTGCGTGATGTGCGTGAAGGCAAACGCTGAGTATATCCCGCCTTACGAGACAACCGCTTCTCTGTATCTGAGGCCTCTTCTTATAGGAAGCAACCCTCAGCTCGGAATCCGCTCATCTGCTGAATCTACATTCATTGTAATGGCTTCTCCTGTAGGAACTTATTCTGGAGACAAGATACTTGTCCCAGGTACTGCAGTAATCGCAAGAAACCATGACCGTGCTGCTCCTAACGGATCAGGAAGCTACAAGATCGGCGCAAACTATGCCCAGAGCCTCCATCCTTACAACCTTGCCCATAAGCAGGGCTACCGTGAGCTTTTGTTCACCGATGCGTTGACTCACAAGTATATAGAAGAGTTCGGATCTTCCAACTTCTTTGCGATAAAGGGCAATACCTATATCACTCCGGACAGCGACAGCGTGCTTCCTTCCATCACCAACGCCAGCCTGAGGACTGTTGCCAAGGATCTTGGAATGGAGGTTGAGATGAGGCATATTCCTGTAACTGAACTCGCTGAGGTGGATGAGGTCAACTCTTGCGGAACAGCAGTTGTGATAACTCCAATCTGCCGTATAGACGACAAGGTACGCCTGGAAGACGAGACCCCTTGCCACGTTTACAATTTCACCCAGGAGTGCGGCGTCAAGTCACGTGCTCTGTATGACCAGATAATCGGAATCCAGAAGGGTACCCTTGAAGACCGCTTCGGATGGATTCTGTTTGTAGATTGCTAATATCTTGTAAAGAAGGAAGATGACTGCTCAGCAGCTGGAGGAGATTCTCCGCGATGAAGGGGCGCAAAAAGCCATCGCCGAGGCGGAAAGATATATTTCTACCGGCCCGGCCGACCTTGACTACGCCTATTATATTCGGGGCAACGCCTACCGTAAGATGGGAGACTGGCAGGGGGCCATCAACAATTATCTTGAGGCCATCGCCATCAATCCCGAGTCTCCTGCAAAGCAGGCTTACGACATGGCCAACGACATCCTCAACTTCTTCAACAAGGACATGTACAACCAGTAAATTCTAACCAAACTAAATACACTACTATGGCTAAAATGAAAGGTGCGACCGTAATCAACACCGAGCGCTGCAAGGGATGCGGCTTGTGTGTTGTTGCGTGTCCATTCCAGGTTCTCGCTCTTTCAGACAAGAGCGTGAACAGGAAGGGGTACAACTATGCCGTCACCGTAAAGGAAGACACCTGCACAGGATGTACCTCTTGCGCTGTAGTTTGTCCTGACGGATGTATAACCGTCTACCGTAAAAAGGAGGAATAAATTATGGCAGAACAGGAAATTACTTTGATGAAAGGCAACGAGGCCATTGCGCATGCGGCCATTCGTTGCGGCTGTGACGGATACTTTGGCTATCCGATCACCCCTCAGTCCGAGGTGCTTGAGACCCTTGCCGAGCAGAAACCTTGGGAGACAACCGGAATGGTGGTTCTCCAGGCTGAGAGCGAGACTTCTTCTATCAATATGGTTTACGGTGGTGCCGGCTGCGGAAAGAAGGTCATGACTTCTTCTTCCAGCCCTGGTATCAGCCTTATGCAGGAAGGTCTTTCCTATATGGCAGGATGTGAGATTCCTTGTCTTGTTGTCAACGTAAGCCGTGGCGGTCCAGGTCTGGGAACTATCCAGCCAAGCCAGGCAGACTACTTCCAGAGCTGCAAGGGCGGCGGACACGGAGACTATCATCTTATAGTGCTTGCTCCATCTTCAGTTCAGGAAACTGCTGACTTCGTGGATCTTGCATTTGAACTTGCTTTCAAGTACAGAAACCCTGCGATGATTCTTTCAGATGGTGTTATCGGTCAGATGATGGAGAAGGTTGTCCTTCCTCCTTTCAAGCCGAGAAGGACAGAGGAGCAGATTCTCAAGGAGTGCCCTTGGGCTGCTACCGGAAGACCGAAGACCAGAAAGCCTAACGTAATCACTTCCCTTGAGCTGGATCCTGCAAAGATGGAGGAGATAAACATCCGCATCCAGAAGAAATACGCTGAAATCCAGGAGAAGGAAGTAAGGTTCGAGGAGTTCATGCTGGAGGATGCTGAATATGCCATCTGCGCCTTCGGTTCCGCAGCAAGAATCGCCAAGAAGGCCATCGAGGATGCAAGGAAGGAAGGCATAAAGGTCGGACTTTTGCGTCCAATTACCCTTTGGCCGTTCCCATACAAGGAAATCGAGGCTCTTTCCAACAAGGTAAAGGGTATACTTTCTCTTGAAATCAACGCCGGTCAGATGGTGGAGGACATCCGCCTTGCTGTAAACGGAAAGATTCCTGTAAACCACTACGGACGTCTTGGCGGAATCATTCCTGCTCCGGACGAGGTTGTAAGAGAACTCAAGAAAATGATGAAATAAGGAGGATGCGTTATGGATATCAAAGAAATAATACAACCCGAGAACCTGGTGTACCAGAAGCCTGAGCTTTTGAACGATACACCTATGCACTATTGCCCTGGCTGCAGCCACGGAGTTGTGCACAAGCTTATTTCAGAGGTGATTGCAGATATGGGTATGGCAGACAAGACCATCGGAGTTTCTCCTGTGGGCTGCGCCGTATTCGCATACAAGTATATAGATATAGACTGGGAGGAAGCCGCTCACGGAAGGGCTCCTGCACTGGCAACCGCTATCAAGAGGCTGTGGCCTGACCGCCTGGTGTTCACATACCAGGGAGACGGTGACCTGGCCTGCATCGGTACTGCTGAGACCATCCACGCCCTGAACCGTGGCGAGAACATCACCATCATCTTCATCAACAACGCTATCTACGGTATGACCGGCGGACAGATGGCTCCTACCACTCTGCTCGGAATGAAGACAGCTACCTGCCCTTACGGTAGGGATGCAAAGCTTCACGGTTATCCTCTCAAGATCGCGGACATTGCAGCACAGCTGGAAGGAACCTGCTATGTAACAAGGCAGAGCGTCCATACAGTTGCAGCCATCAACAAGGCAAAGAGAGCTATCCGCAAGGCCTTCGAGTACAACATGGCTGGCAAGGGCTCATGCCTGGTTGAGATGGTTTCAACCTGCAACTCAGGTTGGAAGCAGTCTCCGGTAAACGCCAACAAGTGGATGGAAGAGAACATGTTCCCGTTCTACCACATCGGTGACCTAAAAGACATTAACCAATAAAGGATTGTAAGATGAAACAGGAAATTATCATTGCCGGATTCGGTGGACAGGGAGTTCTGTCCATGGGAAAGATCCTTGCATATTCCGGACTTATTGAGGGCAAGGAAGTTACTTGGATGCCAGCTTACGGTCCTGAGCAGAGAGGCGGTACCGCAAACGTGACAGTTATTGTAAGTGACGAGGAGATTTCTTCACCGATTCTCTCCACCTACGACACTGCCATCATCCTCAACCAGCCTTCTATGGAGAAATTCGAGAAGACGGTCAAGCCTGGCGGGACCCTCATCTACGACGGTTACGGCATAAGCATCCCTCCGACACGCACAGATATCAATATCTACCGTGTTGACGCTATGGATGTTGCAGCCAAGATGAACCTCATCAAGATCTTCAACATGATCCTTCTTGGAAGCTATCTGAAACTTCATCCTATAGTTCAGATAGAGAGCGTCCTGAAGGCTCTCAAGAAGACTCTTCCTGAAAGGCACCACAAACTGATACCTCAGAACGAGGAAGCCATCAAGAAGGGAATGGAGCTTGTCGGCTGACATATCCAGTGCCAATGAAGAGAGCCCGTCTTGCATATTGCAGGACGGGTTCTTTATTATGTCAGGTATTTTTTGTATATTTAATGTCTGAAACTTTAAACTATTCACGGTATGGCAATGTGGCATGTTTGGCTCATAGTGGCCTTGGTATTTTTCATTCTCGAGATTTTTACTACAGGAATCGCTGTCATCTGCTTCTCTTTCGGGGCAATAGGATCTTGCATAGCTGCCTTGCTGGGGGCTAACCTCACTTGGCAGGTTATTGTTTTCGCGATAGTCACTCTGCTCAGCTTCATCTTCATAAGGCCTATGCTCATCAAGCTTTTCTACAAGAAGGGCAAGGAAGAGGTAAAGACCAACTATGAAGCCCTTAGCGGCCGTATCGGTATTGTTTCCGAGGCCATCAACCCGGCAACCGGAGAGGGGAGGGTGAAGGTAGATGGAGACGACTGGAAGGCCGTTTCTGTGGACGACCAGCCTATTGAACTTGGAGCAAGAGTTAAGATCCTCAAGCTGGACAGCGTTATTGTAACAGTCAAGAGAGCTGATTAAACAGATTATTAACCATCAAAAACAATAGCTATGATAATGGGTATGCAACCAATTACACTTATACTCATCGCGATAATCGTGATTGTAGTATTGATAGTCCTGTCTGGAATCAAGGTTATCCAGCAGTCTGAAACCAAGATAGTCGAGAGGCTGGGTAAATACCACGCCACACTCCCTTCCGGCATCAACATCATCTGGCCGATAATAGACAAGCCGAGGAAGGTGTATATCAGGAAAGTAATTGAAGGATACGACGGCACTCCCCATGTTATCCTCCGCCAGAGCGACAAGATAGACCTCCGCGAGCAGGTGTTCGACTTTCCTAAACAGAGCGTCATCACCAAGGATAACGTTACGACCACCATCAACGCGCTGCTCTATTTCCAGATTACGGATCCTATGAAGTCTGTCTATGAGATAGACAACCTGCCTTACGCAATTGAGAAACTTACCCAGACCACTCTGCGTAACGTGATCGGTGAACTTGAACTGGACCAGACTCTTACTTCACGTGATACCATCAACTCCAAGCTCCGTGCCGTCCTCGACGAAGCTACCAACAAATGGGGCGTGAAGGTTAACCGCGTTGAGCTTCAGGATATTACTCCTCCAATCAGCGTCCGTGACGCCATGGAGCAGCAGATGCAGGCCGAGCGTGAAAGGCGTGCAAAGGTGCTCAAGGCATCCGGAGACAAGGAGAAAGCCATCCTCGAGTCTGAAGGTCTGAAGGAGGCCCAGATCAACCGTGCAGAGGCCGAGAAGCAGACCAAGATCCTCCAAGCCCAGGGTATAGCCGAGGCCAAGATTCTCCAGGCCAACGCCGAGAGTGAGGCCATCCGCAGAATCGCTGAGGCTGTAAAGGAAAGCAACATGTCTCCTGCCAGCTACATGCTTGCAGACAAGTACATTGCAACCCTCAAGGAGATGGTTTCCGGCAAGGACAACAAGACCGTTTACCTGCCTTACGAGGCTTCCAACCTGCTTGGCTCCATCGGAACCATCAAGGAACTGTTCAAGAATCAGTAATGGCCTCTCTTAAGGAAAAGGATATCAGACTGGTTGCCTTTGACGCGGACGATACGCTCTGGGACAACCAGTCTTTTTTTGACTGTGCAGTTGACGATTACTGCTCTCTGCTCTCAGGTTACGGAGACAAGGACCAGATGTATGCCAAGCTCTATGATACAGAGTGCGGCAATATGGCTTCTTTGGGCTACGGTACCAAGGCTTTCATCATATCCCTTGTGGAGAACGCCATTGAAGTAAGTGGAGGAAAAGCCTCCAACGCTCTGCTTAAGAAGGCTGTTTCCATTGGTAGAAGCATACTTGAAAATCCCGCTCATCCTCTTGAAGGTGCGGAAGAAACCCTTTCCAGGCTGAAAGCCTCCGGCAAATACCGTATGGTGTTGTTCACCAAGGGGGACCCTCTGGAGCAGGAGGCCAAACTGGACAGGTCCGGTCTCAGGCGTTTCTTTGATGACGTGGAGGTTGTGTCAAACAAGACTCCAGATGAATACATTATGCTTTGCCGCCATAACGGTGTCCGCCCGGAAGAGTTCCTGATGGTGGGCAACTCCTTCAAGTCTGACATTGACCCGGCCCTCAGGATAGGGGGAAACGCTGTCCTGATCCCGTTCGGCAACCTCTGGGAACACGAGAGGGTAGAGGAATACGATCATCCTGACCTTGTAAGACTCAGCAAGTTCAGAGATTTGCTCACAGTTCTAGATTCGTAGGCGTTTTCAGTTTGCCTTATGGTCAAAACAGTGTATTTGTTTATTTTATCAAGATGAAAAAGAAAGAGAAATACGAGATGATGCTCCCTCAGCTTAAAGCCTTGACTGATGGCGTGAACAACAACACGGGAGCTCTTGCAAACGCCGCCGCCCTGATCCACGAGACCATGGGCTTCTTCTGGACAGGCTTCTACCTTGTCAAGGACAATGTCCTTCATCTTGGCCCGTTCCAGGGCCCTGTAGCCTGCTACACGATTCCTTACGGCAAAGGTGTCTGCGGCGCGGCCTGGAAGGAGGGCAAGACCCTGGTGGTGAAGGATGTTGAGGAGTTCCCAGGCCATATTGCCTGCAGCAGCCTTTCCAGGAGCGAGATAGTTGTCCCAATCTTCAAGGCAGACAAGATTATAGGGGTTCTGGACATAGACAGTACGGAAACTGGCACCTTCGATGAAACAGACAGGGATTATCTTGAGAAGGCCATGGATATTCTTTCAAGGAATCTTGTCTGATAATTCAAAGCAAACTATTATATTTGTTCAGCGACATTTGCGCTACAAAGAAACAATTAACAACAACTAAAACAATAAGACAATGAAAAAGTACGAGTGCGAGCCTTGCGGCTACATCTATGACCCTGCAGAGGGCGATCCGGATGGAGGAATTGCTCCAGGAACACCTTTCGAAGATATACCTGATTCTTGGGTTTGCCCGCTTTGCGGAGCTTCCAAGAGCGATTTCAAGCCTATCGGTTAGATTCACAGTCAACTTAAAAAAAGCAGCCGCATTCTTGCGGCTGCTTTGGTTTTGTCCTATAGACCTCGTTATTCGACTTTGGAATATATTGTCGAGTTGTTAAGCTCTGTTCCAAAAGTCAGTCCATAGAATAAACCATCAGGACAATCTATGAAAGAAAGTGCATAAAACTCTTGCCCTGGATGTGCAGATTCATACAGTTCCTTGTCTGCAAGAGCGGATTTAGGAAGAACAGTATTCTTGTTGAGAGGGAAACGGGTCTCTTTCCAACGAAAACCAAAACCACGGTCTTGCAAAACTACAGTCTTGACAATATCATTATCGCGGATAAACAAGACATTATCTCCAGAGTCATTCACAGCACATAGAATATGAACATTGCCATATTTATTTCTGACGCAGTTAATAGAAGTTCGCATGTCATACCACCATATTGAGCGATTGAAACTGTTATGTGAGCAGGTCAGCAGTGTGCCATCTTCATCAATGACGATATCGTACAGGAGATTGTCTATCTTTTTAGAACCATCAGCAAACGGAGCAAAACAACAGAACTCGTATTGTTTTTTGTCAAGTCCGTTTCTGGAGACTTCAATCACGTAGGAATTTTTGCTATTGTAATCTTCGTTTTTTATCCCGGTTCCAATATATGTTTTTGCAACCTCTCTTGGGATAGCGTATAAGAAATCGTCTGAATTAAAGTCCTTTTCCGAAATCATCCATATCCCGTATAGGTATATGGCAGTGCCATTAAAACCATCCGCATCGGTAAAATGAATATCTGTTTTACCATTAAGTTGGTTAGATATGTCAATAATTTTGGCAGCCGGGAAGCGTGTCTTGAAATCATATAAAACATGCTCGTCTGCAGTTGGCTGAACATCCAAAGTTTTGCGCTCGCAGGAGAATGTGAACAGCGCAGTAAAAGCAAATAATACAATAAAAGCAAATTGTTTCATGATTCGTTTTGTTAAAAATTTAAAGGCTGCAAATGTAACGAAAAGTTCAATTCACCTGTACTAAAAAACGGCAGTATTATAAGTTATTGAAGTGGCTGCAGTGTAGCCTGTGGTCCAGGCGGCCTGGAGGTTGAAGCCTCCGGTGATGGCGTCGATATCCAGAACTTCCCCGGCAAAGAAAATGTCGGGGTGTTTTTTTGAGCGGAGGGTATTGGGGTCTATTTCCTTGAGGCTTACACCACCGCAGGTTACGAATTCTTCCTTGAACTTTCCTTTTGCTGTAATCTGATAGGTGTCGGAGGTGAGGGTGCTTGAGAGTTTGTTCAGCTGCTTGGAGCCAATCTCGCCGCAACGGATGTCTTCCCTTATTTGGGCTCTGGTTATCAGGTGGCTCCAGAGTCTGGATGTAAGGGTGGGTATGTTGATGGAAGAGAGTTTTTTCTGTTTATTCTCAGCGATTATTTCTTTTAGGATGATGAGTGCTTCTTCCTGGGTTTTGGAGAGCCAGTTGATGGTCAGCGGGGCGTGGTAGTCGCTGTCGCTGAGGAATCTGGCAGCGTAGGAGGAGAGTTTCAAGGTGGCAGGGCCGCTGGTTCCCCAGTCGGTTATCAGGAGAATGCCCTGGCTTCTGAATCTGGTAGATGGGATGGATAGGGTGGCATTATCTACTACCGTGCCGCTCAAGGAGTTGAGGCCTTTGTCCTTTATCTCGAAAGTGAACAGGGAAGGAACGGGCTTTTGAGTTTCTATGTTGAGCTTGGAGAGGAATTCATAGCCCTTGTCCGTTTTCTTTCCGCCGGTGGTTATGACCTTGATGTCTTCAGTGAGAGATGTGATGTCTGTTATCTTGTGGCCGGTCTTGACTTGGATGCCTTCCTGTCTTATCAGGTTTTCAAGAGTGTGGACAATCTCCATGGCGTCCTGTGACTTTGGGAAGATGCAGCCATCTTCCTGGGTTACAAGCCTTACTCCATGATTTTCAAACCATTTGACCGTATCTTCCGGAGAGAAGACATTGAACAGCCTTTTCATCAGCCTGTGGCCTCTGGGATAGACATGTTCCAGACGTTCTAATTTGCCGTTGGAGTCTTTGTAATCTTCGAATGAATTGGTCAGGTTGCATCTTCCGCCACCAGTTACTGAGACTTTGGCAAGAAGCCTGTCCTGAGACTCGTAGATGCGCACCAGGGCATCGGGCAACAGTCTCTTTGTCTCTATTGCGCAGAAGCATCCGGCCGCTCCGCCTCCTATGATGGCTATGCTTTTCATTTTCTCAGCAAGGTATCGGGAAGGACGGTGATCTCAATAAGTTCCGGACGGATGTAGAACCTGGGAATCCTGGTGCTTTCCCTTGCCAGGCCGCGGCTGATTATTGCGTAGCGGCCCTGGAAGTCATAAAGTCCTCCTGTGTATTTGGTATCGGCGGTATGGTCCGGAGCATAGACTCCTTCTCTCATCCAAGGAAGGCGGAACTGTCCGCCGTGGTAATGCCCAGCCGTGAGAAGGTCGAAGCCGTGCTCCATGAACGTCTCCACAAACTCAGGGCGGTGATGAAGAAGGATGGTGTAGAAGTTCCGGTTGCAGTTTCTTGCCAGGGAATCTACGCCGTCCAAGACAATGCGCCATGTTGTGTGCTCGGTGACATCAGGCCAGCCGCAGATGTTAATGGAATCCTTTCCGTGGGCGAATGTTGCCGTCTCCATATCCAGGAGCCTTACTCCGGAGAGGCTGACCAGGTTCTTGATGGAGTCCAGATGCCCGCTTTTGACCTCATGGTTGCCTGTAACGTAATAGCACCTGTATCTGGGCCCAATGTTACAGAGAAACTCTTGGGTGATGTCCATAGGCTTCATATCGTCATAGATGTCTCCTCCCAGCATTATAAGGTCTGGGCTGAACTTGTCTATCTGCTTGATTATACGGCTTTCTCCCTTGCCGTAATAGCAGGAGTGGAGATCGGTGATGAGAACTATCTTAAGGGGAGAGGTCAGCTTGGATGATGTGACGGTGTATTTTCTTACCTTTATCCTGCAGTCAAGGCCGCTGACTACAAATATCAGGAATGCAAGAAGAATTATCCTTATTATGGTTCTCAAAGTCTTCATCAGGTGCAAAAGTAAGAATCTGCCTGAATTATTGCAAAACAGATCCTGTGACAGGAGTTATCTGAGAGCATTCTTTCTGTAATGGGTCATCGTGACAAAGAAGAACATTGCAACTCCCATGATATGGAAGACCACGGAAGACCAGAAAGCAGTTTGGTAACCGAAGTTCTCGGCGAATATGCCGCCCAGAAGTATGCCGATGCCCATACCCAAATCCCAGGAAGTGAGCAGGGTGGAGTTGGCCGTTCCCCTCTGGTTGTTCTGGGCCAGATTGATTATCATGTTCTGGAACGCAGGCCATATATGGCCGTTTCCAAGACCGATGAGAATGGCTGAGCCGTAGTAGCCTATGGCAGATGGCCAGGCTATGAAGATGGTATATCCAACGGTTGAGATCAGCACTCCCTCCAATGCGTTGGAAAGGAGTTTCCCTTTTCTCAATGCCCTGGCTCCCTGGATTCTGGAAGCCATCAGGCCTATGGCAAGGAGCATGAAGTATGTTCCGGTTCCCTGGGTTATGCCCAGCTTCTCCTTGCCGTAGATAGCAAGGTAGCTGCTCAGCACTCCGTAACAGTAGCCGAACATCATCATGTTGGTGGCTATGGCCCAGCCTTTGAGCAGGAAGAAACGGTCCAGGGAGATGGCCCTCTTGTCTGGTACAGGTTCCTTTTTTGGAGCGTCTATGCTGCCGGCGGCCCAGAGAGCCAATCCAGAGACGGCAAAGGCAATCCAGAACAGAACCTGGAAGTTGCCTATGTACTTGTACAGAAGGATGCCGATGGTAGGGGCGAAGGCGCTGCCAAGATTGTTGCTCAGTCCGTAAAGGCCTATCCCTTCAGTCCTCCGCGATGATGGGAGGACATCTATGGCCATTGTGCTGTTGGCCACTGTAGCGGCTCCGAACGGAGCCCCGTGCAGGGTCCTGACTATTGCAAACAAGATCAACGTGCTGGCAGCCAGATAACTTCCGAAAACAAGGAAGTTGGCCAGGATGCACACTACCAGGACCTTCTTTCTGTTGAAAGTGTCTGCGATGTAACCCGAGAAGGGCCTTGCGGCAAGAGCCAGGAGGATGTAGCCGCTCAGCACGAAGCCGATGGTGTCTTTTGTGGAATGGAAAGTCTCGCTCAGATACAGCGGGAGAAGGGGAGTGATCAGGTAAAAGGCGAAGAAGAGGCAGAAGTTGACCGCCATCACCTTGGTGTAGTTCCTGTTCCAGAGTTTCTCCTTTGTTTCCATATCGGCTGCAAATTTATCAAATGATTGCTATTTTTGCCATCCGTGAGATAACAAAACAGGAGGGCCTGTTAGGATTTTACATAGAGTACAATGGCTTCAAATCAAGACAACATAATAGTCAGGGGTGCCAGGGAGAATAACCTGAAAGGCATATCGCTGAGCATACCAAAACACAAGATAACCGTATTCACCGGAGTTTCAGGGAGCGGGAAGAGTTCTCTTGTGCTGGACACGGTGGCGGCCAAGAGCCGCAGGGAACTCAACGACACTTTCCCCACATTTGTTCAGCAATACCTTCCGAAATATGGCAGACCTCATGTGGATTCTATTGAAAACCTGCCGATTGCTATTGTCATAGACCAGAAGAAACCGGCCTCCAACTCCCGTTCCACGGTGGGCACGTACACAGACATTTACTCTCTCCTGAGGCTTTTGTTCTCCAGGGTGGGGAAGCCGTTCGTGGGATATGCGGAGAGCTTCAGTTTCAACCATCCGGACGGAAGCTGCCCACGATGCAGCGGTCTGGGGGAAATCCGTGAACTGGATATCCACAAGCTGGTGGATTTTGACAAGAGCCTCAACGACGAGGATACCATCCATTACATAGCCTTCCACAAGGGCGGGTGGAGATGGATAAGATATGCCCACAGCGGACTCTTTGACCTTGACAAGAAGATAAAGGATTACAGCCCCGAGGAGCTGGACCTGTTCCTCAATTCACCTCAGATAAAACTCAAGAACCCGCCATCCAACTGGCCGCGTACGGCAAAGTACGAGGGGCTGATTCCCAGGATGTACCGTAGCATCATAAATTCCGAGGAAGGGCTGCTACACAGCGCCGTCCTCAATCCCATGCTCCGTATGGGAACTTGTCCGGACTGTGGCGGCACGCGCCTGAACAAGAAGATACTCTCCTGCAAGATAGAGGGCAAGAATATCGCTGAGGCTACCTCCATGTCCATAAGGAAACTGAACGGGTGGGTCAGGAGCATCGCTGATCCTCTTGCAGATGATCTCAAGGCTGCCATCGGAGCCAGGCTCAACGCTCTGGAGGAGATAGGGCTGGGCTACCTGAGCCTTGACCGCCCGATTGGAACCCTTTCCGGCGGAGAGGCGCAGAGGTGCAAGATTGCAAAGTACATAAACTCCTCTCTTTCAGATGTTATGTATATACTTGACGAGCCGAGCATCGGTCTTCATAACAAGGATATAGAGAGGATGAAACAATCTGTCAAAAGGCTCCGCGACGCCGGGAACACGGTTCTTCTGGTGGAGCACCACAGGGAGATGATAGGCATCGCAGACCATATTGTGGATATGGGGCCGGGGCCAGGCTCCGACGGAGGACGAATCATATTTGAAGGAAGTTATGCAGAACTTCTTGAAAGCGGTACGGATACTGGAAGGATGCTGAGACACAACTCCAGCCTTAAGACAGAGGTGAGGGTTCCAAAGGATTATTTCGCTTTGGAGAAAGCGACTCTTCACAATCTGAAAGACGTGTCGATAGACCTGCCGCTGGGCGTTTTGTGCGTTGTGGCAGGAGTTGCCGGCAGCGGCAAAAGTTCTCTTATGGAGGCTTTTATGGAATCAAGGGGCGGGGACGACATGATTTACGTCAGCCAGAAGAGCATTGGCATCAGCCTGAGAAGTACCCCGGCAACCTATATGGATGTGGCTGACCAGATAAGAAAACTTTTCTCCAAGGCTCACAATGTTGCTGAGACCTATTTCGCCTTCAACGGCAAGGGAGCTTGTCCTGTATGTTCAGGCAAAGGTGTCATCGTTTCGGAGATGGCCTTCATGGATAACATAGAAACCGTGTGTGAGGCCTGCAAAGGTCTGAGGTATTCTCCGCAGGCCCTTGAATATCTTTATGAAAGCCCGGCTACTCATCTGAAAATGAACATAGCCCAGGTCATGGACCTTTCCGTGGGCAAGGCCAGCGAGTTTTTCAAAGGCACTGCAATTGAGGAAAAGCTGCGCCCGATGTTGGAGGTAGGTCTTGGGTATCTGCATCTGAACCAGGCGCTGTCCACTCTTTCCGGAGGCGAGCTCCAGAGGCTTAAGATAGCCTCCTTCTTAAAAGAGAAAGGAAAGATTTTCATCATCGATGAGCCTACGGACGGTCTTCACCCGAAGGATGTTGCAAACCTTGTTTCTCTTTTTGGCAGGATGGTTGAAAAGGGCAATTCCATATATGTCATAGAGCACAACACGGATGTCATAAAGTCTGCCGACTATGTGATTGAACTTGGACCGGGGGCGGGAGAAGATGGAGGCCGGGTTATTTTCCGGGGAATTCCTTCTCAGATGAAACAGAGTCCAGAATCTGTGACAGCGCAGTATCTGTAGATGGTTCTTCAGCTAAGCTACAACAGGAAGAACATGGATACTCCAATCATGCTGACCAGAACTCCCGCAATTTCCCTGAGTTTTACCTTCTGCTTGTGAATCAGGCAGTAAGGAAGGATGATAAGGACAGGGGTAAGAGCCATCAGAGTCTGGGCTATTCCGGCATTGGCATATTGAACGGCCATAAGGGAGAGGGAAACTCCGAGTACCGGTCCGAAGATTGTTGTAAGCAAGGCATACCGGAATCCTTTTCCGTCTTTTCTGGCTGCGGAGAGTTGTCCGAGGTTTTTCTGGAGGGCCATTATCGCGATAAAGCCGGCTGCACCTACTATTGCCCTTATCATTGTTGAGGCAAACGGCATCATGAACTCCATATCAGATGGAGAGTCTGCCGGAATGTCCATTTGATAGTGCTGCATGCCTATCTTGCTGAGAACCAGACCTACACCTTGCCCGATTCCGGCTCCAAGGCCGAGAAGTATGCCTTTGATAGGAAGGGAGAACTTTATCTTTGAACTGTTGCCGCTGTCCTTTCCGAGTATGGAGATTGCGATTCCGGTCAGGGTTACTGCCATTGCAATCCAGGACTTGCCTTCCATCTTCTCTCCAAGAAAAATCCAGCTGGCAACCGCAGCTGCCGGTGGCGCCAATGTCATGAACAGCTGGCCGAATCTGGCTCCGATGACAAGGTAAGAGTTGAACAGGCAGAAGTCTCCGAAAGTGTAGCCTACCAATGCTGAAAGCCCCAGCCAGAACCAGGCTTTCCCTCCGGCATATAGCGGATAGGGTGCACCTATGGTAAAGAAAAGTATCAGGGCTATGAAAACCGTGGCAAAGCTCAAGCGTATGATATTGACGGTCATTGCTCCCAGACGGTGGCTGGCAACGTCTGCGAAAAGAGCCGTAGCCGTCCACAGGACAGCTACCAACAAAGAGAGTATTTCACCGGTGTACGGCATGGGGCGACAAATTGGTTTTTCAGACGTCAAATGTAATGAAAAGGGAAATAATTCCTAACTTTGGAGAAATAACTGCTTATGAAAAGAAGTTTAAGACCGATAACCGCCCTTGTCCTGAGCGCTGTTTTGACTGCCGTTTCTGTTTATGGCCAGGGCATTGTGCATCCGAAGCCTGGAACATCATTTTCTTCCGAACGCATCAAAGTCACTTTCAGGACCCGCAAGCAGCAGTTCAATTTCAGAGACACCGCCACATTGGATACTGATATCAATTCTCCAAAGTCTGTGAACATACATCCTTCGGGAGAAAAATACTATGTCAATTCCCTGGAAGGCGGGAAAACTGCAGTATATGATTTTGCAACAGGCAAGAAACTCAAGGTTATAGACCATACTTTCACTTCTGCCCACAAAGCTCTGTGGGCTCCCGCCAGCGGCCTGTTCCATTTCCGTCACGAGTACAAGTCTCCTGATTCCTTCATGGGAAAGCCGGTGGAGAGCACTTTCTCCCACAGAGGGCGCTATCTCTGGATTCCTTATTACCGCCGCAGTTACGATATAAACGCCCAGGAACCATCTGCAATGGCTGTGATAGACACCCGCAAAGACAGCATCATCCGCATCTTCGAGACCGGGCCTCTGCCAAAGATGGTGGCTACCTCCCACGACGGCAAGCTTCTGGCTGTCACTCATTGGGGAGACAACACAGTGGGGCTGATGGACATATCTTCCCAAAAACCTGAAGAATGGAAGTACATCGCATGCCTTGTCGTGGACTATAAACTTAACCTGAATTTCAGCCTTACCCAGAAGGTTGACAGGGATGTCAACAGCGGCTACTGCCTCAGGGGTACGGTCTTTACGGAAGACGGCAGGTATCTTCTTGTAGGGTGTATGGGGGGTAGTGGAGGTATTGCAGTCATAGACCTTGAACAGAAGAAGTATCTTGGAAGGGCGGTTGGGATAATGTCCAACCTGAGGCATCTTCTGATAAAGGACGGTATCCTGTATGTGAGCATAAACAAATACGGATATGTGCTCAGGATGCCGGTTGATACCTTCCTCGGCAAGGTACGCACCTTGGACGGAGACAAGGTCAAGACCGTTGCCGTTACAGGTTTCCAGCAGTGCAAGGTGCCGGCAGGAGCTAGGACCATAAACATTTCTCCAAAAGGCGATTACATCTTTGCAGCATGCAATTCCAGCAGTTGTCTGGCCATTGTGGATGCAGTTGCAATGAAACTGATAGGAACCCTTCCGGCCGATTCTTATCCGGTAGGGCTGGACATTTCTGATGACGGACGTTTCCTCTTTACCACATCCCAGGGCAGGAGCAACGGTGGCGGAAACGCCGTTGATATTTTTGAAGTAGAATACAGGCAGCCATGAAGAAGTTTTTGACATTTCTATTTATATTCTTCTTTTCCTCAGCGATTTATGCGCAGGAAGAGCAGACAGCCAAAGTGCAGCATGACAGTTTGTACATCAGTACTGCGGAGCTTGCGGACAAGATAATAGAAGAAGCTTACCGCCATCTTGGAGTAAGGTACAAGTATGGAGCAAACGGGCCAAGGAGCTTCGATTGCACAGGCTTCACGTGCTATGTCTATAACAAGTTCGGTTACAAACTTTCCCGCTCATCCAAAGACCAGGCGACAGACGGCCGCCCGGTTGAAGGAAGCTTCCGTAACCTCCAGAAAGGAGACATCCTGATCTTCGGTTCCAGGAAAAACAAGAGAGTGATAGGCCATGCAGGACTTTTCATCGAGTTCGTGGACAGTACATATACAGATTTCCGTTTCATCCATGCTTCCACCAAGAAAGGCATAACTGTCTCAAACCTGAGCGAAACCTATTATTCTGACCGTTTTCTTGGGGCCAGGAGAGTTCTTCCTGACATGGTTCCTTCAGAAATTACCCGTCCTGAGACTTCGGATGCAAATGTTTCTGAGGATACGGTTTATGTAGAAGCTTCACCATCAGATCGTCAGATAGTGCTTCTTGAGAGCGGCAGATGGTTTTACATTGACCCAAGCGGAAGGATGACCCAGCCGGACTCATCGCTGAGCATCATCCTTGACGGAAACGGCAAATGGCGTACAGTCAGCAACCAGGGGCAGAAGATACCTCAGATAACAAAGGAAAACCAGCCTCAGGTGCACTCGCAGCCGGCAGACGAGCCAAGGCAGCAGTCCTCTGCCAAATATCACACCATCAAGGCAGGAGATACCCTCTATGGCATTGCCAAAAAGTACAAGACAACCATAGACAAACTGTGCCAGCTGAACGGGATTACCAAGAAGACCGTGCTGAGGGCCGGCCGCAAACTCAGGGTAAAGTAGTTTTGTTTTTGTTGTTTTCAACGATAACAAATCTGAGACTTATCCGTCTATATGGGTGGACAGCGGAGTGGACCTGTCCATCCATTTTTCAAAACAACGGTTTATGAAAAGATTTGTTTTTATTGCTCTGATGCTTATTCTGCCTCTGGGAATGTTGGCGGAAACACCTGGCGGCAAAGTTTCCAAGAGGAAAGTGGCCTCGGTAATCTCTCAGTACAAAAACAGCAAAGGTGTTGAGGTGATAGACCTCGGCTGGCTCGGGACATCTCTCATCAAAGGGGTGATGAGGTTTGCTGATGACGGTGACAAGGATATGAAACAGGCTCTTTCCATGATGAAGGGGCTCAAGGGCATTTCAATCCTCTCCTATGAGGACGCTGACAAGGCGTTAAAGCAGAAAATCAGCAGCAAACTTTCCAACATTCTCAAGGAAGCCGAACTTCTGATGGAGGCCAAGGATGAAGGAGATGTGATGAAAATCTATGGTACCTTGAACGAGAAAACCGGCAAGGTCAGCGATGTGGCGCTCTTTGCTCCTTCAGACGGAACGTTCATCTACCTGAGCGGAAGTTTCAGTATGGATGATCTGGCAAAGGTCATAAATGAGCAGTAGGATCTGAGATGGATGCCGTACGTTTCAAACAAGAGTATTTGTCCCTTTCTTCAAGGCTTTACAGAGTGGCTTATTATATTCTGGAGTCTGAAAGTGAAGCTGAGGACGCCCTGCAGGAACTCTATCTGAAACTTTGGCAGATTAGAGGAAGGCTGGATTTCATCCAGACTCCGGAAGCCTACAGCATCCGCCTTCTGAAGAACATTTGCATAGACCGCATCCGCTCTTCAAAGAAAACGGTTGTGACGGACACAATCCCGGAAACAGGGGCGGAAATGTTGCAAGATGAGCGGATTGATTCCTCTGACAGGCTCCAGAAGGTGCTTGCAGCTGTGAAATCTCTACCGGAAAGACAGAGACAAGTACTGACTCTCCGCCTGATAGAGGGACGGTCCTATGAGGAGATAATGAAGATTACAGGCCTGGGATACCTGACAATAAGAGTGGTGCTCTCAAGAGCTAAACAATCGTTGAAAAACAAATTATGAAGAAAATAGAAGAAATAGAAAAACTTGATTTTGAAGATCTTCAAAAGGCGGCACAGGACAGTTCCATAACTGTTCCGGACGGACTTCAGGACAGGCTTGAGCAAGTCATTGACGCCAAGCTTTTAATGGAGGACGGGACATTGGATGGGATACCATCCTTGCGGACCAGGATCGCTGCTGGTGTCTTGGGTGTTGCCGCAGCCTGCATAGCAACTTTCTTCTTCCTGAGGTATCCCCAGAAGCCAAATCTCAAGGATACTTTCGACGACCCTTATCTTGCATACGCTGAGGTTGAAAAAGCCTTCAGCCGTATATCGGATGAAATGTCCAAAGCTGCCGGCAAATCTTTTCAGGCAGCCAGGATAATTGAAAAACCAAAAGAAATAATCAGAAAAATCAACGAAAAATGAAACGCATATCCATAATTGCAGTTTTGCTGCTTGTGACAATCGCTTCCTTTGCCCAGAGCGGAAGGAGCATCTATGAAAAGTATTCGGACAATGATGGCGTGAGTGCCGTTTACATATCTCCGGCCATGTTCCGCCTTATCGGGAAACTTCCTGAAATAAAAGCCGGTTCAGAGGAAGAAACCGTAGATCTGGCTCCAGTGGTCAGGACTCTTACCGGGATGTACATCCTCAACAGCGAGAATCCTGCCATAAGGGAAGCACTGGCAAATGACGTGAAGAAGTTTGTCTCGTCCAAGAAATACGAGCTTCTGATGGAAGCCAAGGATAACGGTCAGACTATGAAGATGTACACGGTGGGAGACCAGAAAACAGTGAACAGTTTTGTGATGTACGCCATAGACGAGTCTGAAGCCACCTTCATCTGCATAGACGGCAACATGAACCGGGAAGATCTTGAAAAAGTCCTCGCCGAGCAGATGAAATGATAATTAAGTAGTGTTCAAACAAAAAGCGGCTTTCAAAAACTGAAAGCCGCTTTTCTTATTTGCACAGTCCGTTGCTGAATTCAGTCAGGAACTTCTGTATATCGTCCAGACTATCTGCGAGAGTCATTATCAGGTTTTTGTACTTCCCCTTTTTCACGAGGTCTTCCAGAAGGGGATAGACAGGCATTTCCTCTGTCCAGAATTTCTTGCCCATAAAAACCATAGGGCTGGAGAACCCGAAAGAAACATAATGGTTCTGGACAGCGTCCTGGAAAATTTCCTGCATTGTTCCGGCACTTCCCGGGGTATATACGATTCCGCCGAAAGCGTAAGTGAGGATACTGTCCTCCCTTATGCTGTTTTCAAAGAATTTGGCTATATGCGTTGCAAATGGTGTTGACGGCTCATGTCCGTAGAGCCAGGTCGGGATTGATATGCTCTCGAATCTGTCCTGAGGATATTTTTCCCTTACCTTGAAAGCAGTGGAAAGCCAGCCCTCATCCCTGAAGGTAGGGGCTGAGGAAAGGATTTGGAGAGCGTCCTCAACCTCTTCCGGTCTTCTGCCGGCCATCCAGGCTCCGAGATGTGTGGCTTCCATGGCTCCGGGTCCGCCGCCGCTTAGCATATAGAATCCGTTTTCTGTGAGCTGTTTGCTCAGGAGTACGACTTTGCGGAACATTTCGTCCTTTCTGGAGTTGGCATGCCCTCCCATAATTCCCACACATTTGCGGGAATCGTGATCCTTGAAGAAGTTTTTCAGGTTGATGTGCATATCGTGGTCATGTATAGACCGGCATAAAGATTCCCTTATGTCTTCAGGCTGCTTTCCTTTTTCCAGATAATGCTTGTAAATCAGAGCGTCAGCGCAAGTGTCCTTGGACTTTTCATCCTCTGGGTCAAACCCCCTGTAAAGTTCTTCTGCAGTGTAAAGTTCCCGTCGGACAGGTTTGAACGGGAGTTTCTCTGTATAGTTTTCCAGAGCCTGTATTTTCTGTAGATCTATGGTTTTCATGTCAGATCCCATTTGTTTTATGTTATATGGTATAAAGATAGTGTTTTTCCTTGAATTCTTTGTTTGATGATTGGTTACCACTCCTGTTTGCCTTCAGTGTCGTAATACGTTGGGCCTAAAATCGTGATAATCTTTCCTTTTCTGCTGCAGGGTAAACGAATTTGGCAAAAAGTTGTATATTTGGCTATTGATACCAAAACCTGATACCTGGACAATGACACCTTATCTTTCCAAGCTGGAATTTACAATCCGGCATCATTGGAATCTGAAAGCGCTCTGCGATTATAACGGCGCATCCTATTGTTATTCAGATCTTGCAAAAAACATCGAACTTTTCCGCCTGTTTTTTGAAAAATCGGGAATCGGGAGAGGTGTCAAGATTGCACTATGTGCCAGGAATTCAGCTTCCTGGGCCATGACTTTCTGGGGAATAAACGTTTTCGGATGTGTTACGGTTCCTCTTTTGGCAGACTTCCATCCGGATGGCATTACAACACTTGTCAACCATTCAGACAGTATCCTCCTGTTCACCGATGCCGATATATGGTCCAGGCTTAACCCTGAGGACATGCCTGTGCTCAAGGCTGCTATCAATGTGGGCGACGGAACTTTGCTTTGGCATCGCGATGAAAATACAGCAAGGGCCTGGGAAGGGAGATCCGCCGCCTTTGACGAGCGTTTCCCAAAGGGAATGGTTCCTGAAGACGTCAGCTATCCTTCAGACAATGAAGGTGATTTGGCTTTGATTAATTACACTTCAGGAACTTCCGGAGACCCTAAAGGCGTGATGCTCACTTACGGTGCCATCAGCGATACCGACGACTTCGCAAACGCTCATTTCCCCAACACTCCGGGGCAGACCATAGTTTCCATGCTTCCGATGGCTCATATGTATGGACTTGCGATAGAATTCATACACCCTAATGTTGACGGAGTTGCCGTGTATTTCCTTGGCAAGGCCCCGTCTCCGACCACGCTCATGGCCGCCATGAAAGATGTCAAACCATATATGGTAGTTACTGTTCCGCTGGTTATGGAGAAAGTTTACTCCAATTCCATAAAGCCGGCTCTTGCAAAACTCAAAGGCTTGGTTGCCATCCCTTTGCTCCGGCGGCTGGTTTTCAACAAGATCCGCAGCAAGCTTCTGGAGGCTTTCGGCGGCAATGTAGGATGTTTCATTATGGGTGGAGCTCCGCTCAAGCCTGAAGTTGAACGCTGTTTCAGGCGGATCCGCCTTCCTTTCACGGTGGGATACGGAATGACTGAGGCCTGCCCTCTTATCGCATACGAATGGTGGACGGACTTTGCTCCAGGCTCTTGCGGAAAGCCTGTCCATGAGGTAAGGATTGATTCCAAGGACCCGCAGCACACGCCGGGAGAGATTCAGGCCCGTGGTGCAAACCTTACAGTTGGATATTACAAGAACCCGGAAGCCAATGCCACGGCTTTTACAGAAGACGGATGGTTCCGCACAGGTGATCTGGGTGTCATGGACAAGAAACGTAACATATTCATCCGCGGAAGGATCAAGTCCATGATTTTGGGTTCTTCCGGTCAGAACATATATCCCGAGGAGATAGAAGCTGTACTTTCCAGTATTCAGTATGTGGAAGAGAGCGTGGTGGTTGAACGTGACGGCAAGATTGTGGCTCTGGTCTATCCTGCCAACAAAGATGAACTTGATGAAGAAACTATGAAAGGGCTTCCTGAAACGATCTGCACCCTTGCAAATGCATCTCTTGCCAAATACAGCCAGATCAACAGGGTGGAGTTGGTAGAAAAGCCTTTTGAGAAGACTCCTAAGTTCAGCATCAAGCGCTATTTGTACAAATAAGTGTCAGTCTGCAAAATCCTTTGTAACTTTATGATTTGTTATGGATAAGATGGAAACGGAAAGGATCAGGTTCCGCTTATGGACTGAGGCTGACGCCCCGGAACTGTTCAGATATGCCAGCGAACCGGAGATAGGCCGTAGGGCGGGGTGGCCTCCGCACCAGAGTGTGGCAGACAGCCTGGAGGTTATCCGTACCGAATTCAACAACAACCGCACCTGGGCCATAGTTTTGAATGAAACCGGTGAAATTATCGGCTGCATTGGCTATATGGTCAAGGGTGACAGCAATATAGAAATCGCTGAAGATGAAGCGGAAATCGGATACTGGGTGGCCAAGCCATACTGGAACAAAGGTATCTGTACGGAAGCTTTGGCCCTCGTCTGTGAATACTGTTTCAGGGAGAAGGGCTTCCGCACTTTGTGGTGTACATACTTCATAGATAATCCGGCATCGGGTCATGTAATGGAAAAATGCGGGTTCAAAGATACCGGCAAGACACAGTACTGTGATTTCCTATATGGCGGAAAAGAAAGGCCCGTCAGGATAATGAGACTGGATTCCGGAGACAGGAACAAATAGTTGAATAATGTTAAGTTATTTGATATGAGATTATTGGTAATTACTTTACTGGGGCTGATCTCTGCAGGAGGGGCAGCTCAGGATGCAAAGAAGTTCACCGTTTTGAAGGAGAATCCAATCACAAGCGTCAAGAACCAGTACCGCAGCGGCACTTGCTGGGACTTTGCCACCCTGGGTTTCTTTGAAAGCGAGATACTCAGGAAAACTGGCAGGACGTATGACCTCTGCGAGATGTTCGTGGTAAACAAAGACTATATGGACTGTGCCACACATTATGTCCGTATGCACGGCTACAGCCAGATTTCCGAGGGCGGCTCCTGTGATGATGTGCTGGATGTCATACGTAACCACGGCATCTGCCCGGAGGAAGCGATGCCTGCACCAGGTTCACTTACAGGAGATTCCCTGGCCAATTTCCACGTATTCTTCCCTGAACTGGAGAAGAAGGTCCGCAGCTTTGTCATAGAAGGCAAGTCAGAACCGCTTCCAGGATGGAGAGACAGCGCCCAGGCTCTCATTGATAAATATGTAGGTGTATGCCCCGAGTCCTTCGGATATGAAGGCAAAACCTATACTCCCAAGTCTTTTGCAGAGAGTCTTGGACTGAATCTGGACGAGTATGTGAGCCTTACAAGCTATACCCATCATCCTTTCAACCAGTGGTTTGTGATTGAGGCTCCTTACAAGTGGAGGCTCAAGCCGAGTTACAATATACCGGTGGGGCTGCTTATGGATGTTCTTGACAAGGCCTTGGATGCCGGATATACCGTAGCGTGGGGCGGAGACGTTTCTGGAGACTTCAACCGCAGGACAGCCGTTGCAGATTTGCAAGACGGCGTGGAGCCTTCACAGGAGCTCCGCCAGGAGCAGTGGGACAACTGGCAGTTCACCTATGACCACGTGATGCTGGTTTACGGCAAAGCCGTTGACGAGAATGGAAAGCCGTACTATCTTGTAAAGAATTCCTGGGGCAACAGCGGCCCTTATAATGGAACCTGGTATATGTCCAGAGATTACATGGTCCTTAATACCACATACATCTTCCTGAACCGCCAAGCTCTGCCTCAATCTCTCCGAAAGGCCATTAAAACCACATTCCCGACATAATAACTAGCATCAGGTTCCTTGGGGCCGCCTCCCTTTTGTGGCTTTTTAATTAACTTTACGGCATGGGCAAACGTATCAAATCCTTTTCCGGCAGGCTTACCAGGACGATAATAATCATTGTGCTGGCAACGATGGCTGTAATATCTGTTCTGGCTTTTCTCGTTACTACTACAGGTATCTATTCCACTTTCAAGGCACATTATACTGATGCTATAAACAGCATAAGCCATAACATAACCATTAACCTGGAAAAGGTGGAAGTCTCTGCGGTCAATATCGCTGATGAAGTCAAGTGGCATCTGGCAACACCAGAGATGGTAATAAACACTTTGGGTTTTGAAATAGATGTCAACCGCAACCTGACCGGATGCGGGGTGGCGTTTGTTCCTGATTATTTCCCGGATAGGGGGAAATGGTTTGAGCCTTATGCCAGTATCGTTGACGACAAGCCTTCTGTTCAGGATATAGGCTCAGCTTCCCATAATTATTTTGAGACCGAATGGTACAAAACTGGTATCTCCACCCCCGGTGGCATTTGGTCCAGACCATATCTCGATACAGATGGGGCTGGTACTCTTCTGTGTACTTACACTTTACCTGTCTATACCTCAAACGGAAAGCTTGCCGGTGTTCTGGGAGCAGACATATCACTTGAGTGGCTTTCATACATTCTCCGCGATATAGACGTCAGCCAGAACAGGATTGGGATGCTGGGCATGCTGCCTATGGTCTTGGGAGATGAGGAGCAGGAAATCTACAGTTTTATCTTAGGGCCTGGCGGGGAATATATCGCTCACCCGGAAAAGGAAAGATTTCGTTCCGGAAAGAATTTCTATGATTATGCAGACGATTCCCATTCTGATACATACAGGCAACTTGGAGATGCAATGTGCAGCGGGAAGACCGGAAAAGAAACAGTAATGATGGACGGGAGGAAGTACGAAGTGTTCTTTGCACCGGTTTCGGACACAGGCTGGTCCATGGCTATCGCCGTTCCGGCAAAAAGGCTTATGCTTCCGGCACTTACTTTCGGATTTGCCATCTTGTTGCTTACACTCCTGGGCTTGCTTCTGATGTCGCGTATCTGCAGAAGCGCCATAAAGCGTTATACACGTCCTTTGGTGCAGCTTGCCTATTCCGCAACCGAAGTGGCTCGAGGAAAGTTTGACGTGCAACTTCCTCAGATCCAGAGCGAAGACGAGATTCACCTGCTCCGTGACTCATTTGACAACATGCAGCATTCTCTCTCCCAGTATATCTCTGACCTTACAGAGGCCACTGCCCAGAAGGCTTCGATGGAAAACGAGCTGGATGTTGCTAGGAACATACAGATGTCTATGCTGCCTATGACCTGGCCTGCTTTCCCGGACAGGAAAGATATCGACATCTGGGGGGCAATCACCCCGGCAAAGGCCGTTGGAGGCGATTTGTACGATTTCTGCATACGGGACAACAAATTGTTCTTCTGCATCGGCGACGTTTCCGGCAAAGGTGTGCCGGCATCTCTGGTGATGGCGGTCATTAGTTCCATGTTCCGTACACTCTCTGCTTCAGAAGACGGGCCGGAAAAACTTGTTTCAGCCATCAATGCTTCAATGAGCTCACGCAATGAGAACCTGATGTTTGTGACTTTCTTTGTGGGTGAGCTCGACCTTGTCAGCGGAGAACTCAAGTACTGCAATGCCGGACACAATGCGCCGATAGTGCTTGAGAACGGAGTTCCTCGTCAGCTTGATGTGGACGCCAATGTCCCTGTCGGCATAGTTCCAGACTTTAAATATACCCTTCAGAAGAGGGTCCTTATGCCTGGGTCTATACTTTTCCTCTATACGGATGGCCTTACGGAAGCATCCAGGTCAGACGGTACTCTTTTTGGAGTGGAGAGAGTCTTTGCCAGCCTGAGCAACTTCAAGGGCTCGGTTTCAGCTAAACTGGTTAGCAACCACATCGCGGAAGATGTGGAAGGATTCGTCGGTGACGCAGAACAGAGTGATGACCTTACCGTACTTGTAATCAGGGTTCTTCAGAATCAGTAGCAAGGTCTTAGTTTAGAGGTTTGATGTCGAAACCTTCGCCGGTACCTACATGGAAGCTTTGACCCTTTAGCTGGTCCTCATATCTGAAGTAAGGAACATCCTGGAAAGCTTTGCAGGCAATTTGTTTGGCTTTTTCGTACTCCGGATCTTCCGGCATTCTCCATCGCCCGAAGTTCAGATCCGCTTCACGCTTGATGGAATCGGTGAGTGAAATGTCCGGGATTATCTCATTATGGACAGTGTCTGCCAGGATTTCGAGGATATTCGGGTTGCTCTGGATGTAGGCTCTGGAAAGCCCGAAGACGTTGGAGGTGGATATTAGCCTGTATTTCAGATACTCATCAGCGATAATATCGTCGAACGTGAGGCCGAGTGATTTTTTGATGATATCCAAAGTGCGTCTTGCCTGCTGTTTGGCTATTGCCATGCCGGAAGCTCTGCTCATGAACTCAGTTTGAGGACAGTTTCCTGTAGCAATCATTTCCATAATCCTCTCCTTTCCGAGCGGACCTCTGTATGTTATGAGGTGCGCACCAAGGCTTATAACATAATGTTCAGGTTGCAAAAGCCGTGGAGCTGATTTTGCGACATCCTCAGCCAGACGGTCTTGCAGGTAATACGCATCAGCCTCGCAGACTGATTTTTCCCAAGCCTCAATATTCTTGCGGACTGGGTAGGTGAGGCCTTTGTAAAGAGGGTCCATACCTGTAAGGGTGATTCCCAGTATTCCCAGGGTGTCTTCTGAGGTAATCTTCCAGAGGAGATTCTCCTTCTCAGCTTCCGCAAGGAATTCGGTAATGTCGGAATTCTTTTCTCCTACCTCGAAAAGCCTGCGGTAAACTGCAAGACCACGTTCCCTTATAGGGAAGTCCTTTATATAGTCATATGCTGTCCTGAAAGGCTCAAGCCATTGTGCCGGGGTAGGACGAGGTTTCTTTTCGCTCTGGCCGGATGAGTTCTCTTTAGCCTGTGCAGCCAGTGTTATCTTTGTGGATAGATCCATGTATTTTCCCATCAGTCCGGATTCCTGGAAATTAGGGAAGAAGGTGGCGGCATCATTCTGTGTCTGACCGAAGGCTATCAGTTCTTTCTTGAAGTCTTCCACTTCCTGCCTGATAGAGTCGTCGGTTATCTTCATGTTTTCAAGACCATCTATATAGCCTTGGAGCATCATCTGTATAGTAGGATCCATATCATTAAATTTCAACGAGTTTATACTTTCCGTCTGCAGTCTCTGGAGAGAGCCTTACGGTTGGTCTTTTCACTTCCTGGCTGTACCAGTGGCTGCATGCTCCGGCAAGAGAGTTGCGATTGTTCCAAAGCTCCTGGATTTGCTCCTGATATTGCTGAGAACTCCACTGGATGGAATCAAGATGTCCGGTTGCTATAGCCTTGCTGACAGTATCGGTGAATATCTTGTAATATTCGTCGCTGCAGTCAATCATAGCCCTGAAAGAAGGCATGGCGGCGAGAGTTGCAAAATCCGGACTCGGATTGGACAGCATCTTGATGTCCTCGTTGATTTTGGACAAGGCCCTTTCAGGCTCACTTCTTGTGTCGTCGTATTCCATAAAGTCAACAAACAGACGTTGGAATCCTTCAATCGTCCTTATCCATTTGTCTTTCCTGGCCTGGAGGTCAGCCCACATTCCGCTGTGGGTGAAAGTGTAATAGGGGTCTGCCTTTATCTTCTGGAGTATGTCATCGCAGAATTCCGCAACATCCGTCCAGCCCATTTCTTCCGCAGCTTGCTTGTTGGCAAACACACGGTCCATAGCCACGGCAGCAGCGCCACCGGTGTAGAGTCCGTTCTGCTTGGACTTCTCTTCAGCTTCCTCGTTAGATGAGCAAGAATTGAGAAGGTCCAGCCATTTTTTGTAATAATCTGCCTGATAGGGAGTCCTTGGGCAATTTCCAAATCTCCGGACATAGAGTCCGTAGAGTTCCTTTGAGGTGTCTATTCCACTCATTCTGATATTGTTTTCCGCTAAGATAGCAGAAAAAACTCAATTTCGTATATGAAACACACTTTGAGCGGAAAAAAACTTAATTCCGCCGTATATGCAAAGTCATCGGATGCTGTAATCTTTATACTTCGGAAGCAGAAAACATTCCGGATGACGTGCCGTCACTCCACGGTACATGTCAGCGAGCTGCTGATAGACCTTGTTTTTGTCACTTAAGTCGCTGATGATACCTTTTACACCAGCTTCTTTCCGTCCATAGTCTATAAAAGCGACCACAACAGGCACATGTGCCTTTGCTGCCATATAATAAAAGCCTGGATTCCAACGGTCTGTGGGCGCAAACTTCCCCTCCGGACAAATGACAAGATGCATCCGATCCTCTTTGTTGAGCAGGTTTACTGCATCGTAGATGGAGTTATGCCCCTTTATGCCCCTGATGGGGATGCCTCCGAGCAGGCGCATGACTATGACCATCGGAAAACGGAACAGCTCCTTTTTGCCCAGGAGACGGTGAGGTACACCCCACACCTTCATCACAAGCTTGCCGATTGCAGCATCCCAGTACGAGGTGTGCGGCGCAAACACCAAGATGCTCTTCTGAACATCCGGGAATTCAGTAGTGATCTTAAAACCAAGTATTTTCAATAAAACGCGCGCTATCCACATAACAATCCCTTTACCGATTGTAAAAATACAACTTTTCATTATCGCGGATAAAAATTGTTTTAAAAGTTTTTTTTATTAAATTTGAATATCCAAAACCTTTTACCATGAAAAAAGAGGAGTATTTTTCACCGTTAGTTTCCACTGATGAGTTGGAAACGGAAGGCATTTTGTGCGCTTCCGCAGGCGACGATACCGGTTTACCGGGTAGCGATTTTGATGATGATACCATCTATGATGGGGGTACATTTTAATTAAGGAGGAAAGCATTATGAAGAAATTGTTTATAGCCCTTACAGGTGTGCTGGCCCTTAGTTCTCTTGTTTCTTGCCAGAAAGAGAATCTGGAAAAAGAAGAATTGCCAAACAAGGAAGGCGTTACCGTTAAAATTGTATCCGCTCCTGGAACCAAGACTTATGCCGTAGATGGAGAAATCCCTACAATCTACTGGTCAGAAGGAGATTATGTAGCATTCTTTGAGGTAGTGGATGGAACATATAATGAAGGCGTTTATTCCAATGAAGCTGTCATCAGCGGCAGAAAAGCCAGTTTTTCCGCAACCCTCACTTCAGCAGATCCTGCAGGTTCATCATACAAGTATGCCGCGGTTTATCCGGGTACTTGCATTGATAATTACGGAGATCTGGATAGCGACGGAGAGGATGATTGGTTTGTTTTACTTCCTGATGTGCAGAACCTGAACAAGGGCAATATGGCCTTGGACTCAGACATTTTGGTTTCAGATCAATTAGACAATGGTTCTACCAGAATTGAGAACAACACCGAAAGCCTGTTCAAATTCCACCGTTTGGGTACTGTAGTGCGTCTCCAGTTGAAAGGCATCACCCCTGGTGAATTAATCAGGACTGTTACTATCCATGCTCCTACAAATGTTGCCGGATATGTTGAATATGACGTTGCAACAAGTCAGTTAGCCACCGATTATTACGAGGGGACCGGTGATAGTGATATCACTCTCAATTTGGGAGATGTTACCGCTACTGGAGATGACGTGATATGGTTCCGTGTCTATTCTCCTGAGGACTGGAACAGTTTTGGTATAGAGGTTGTTACCAGTGATGCAAGATATCTCCGCGACGGTTCCGATGATTCTCACGCTGTGATAGTCCCTACCAAACCTATCCAGTTTATCAACGAAGGTCTTACCAAATTCGCAGTGAATCTGGCGGAATATCGCGTGGAAAATGCTGTAAAGAGCGTTCCTTACGTTGAGAATTTCGATACTGAGAATTCCTCTGAATGGGTTTTCATAGACTCCGATGGAGATGGCTATGGTTGGAATTGGAATACCGGTTCTTCACATACAATTTCCGGTTCCGGAATTCTTCAGAGTGCGTCTTGGATAAATAATGAAGCACTCTCCCCTGATAACTGGGCGTTTACACCGGCTATACAACTTACCGAAGGTAATGTCCTCAGTTTCTGGGTGGCTGCTCAGGATCCTGATTGGCCAGAAGAGCATTATGCTGTTTATATTTCAGAAGAGAATCCTGGAGCCGGTTTACCTGGGTCTAGCACTCTGCTTTTTGAAGAGACTATTGGTTCCGGGTCATATACCCCTGTACAAACCCGTGTTGTAGACGGCAGAACTTACAATCGTTACTTCGTCAATATCCCTGCTGCTTTCAACAACAAGGTTGCTTATATCGGTTTCCGTCATTTCAATTGTTCCGACCTGTTCAGACTGAACCTTGATAATGTGATGGTAACCGAGGGCAATCCAGATCTTGAACCGGAACCGGAACCAGAACCGGATCCAACTTGGCTTGAGAACTTTGATGCTACTCTTACCGGTTGGACATATATAGATTCAGATGGAGACGGTTACGGTTGGCAGGCAGGTTCCTCCACTGTAGGCTTTACTACTCATTCCGGAACAGGCTTGTTATATAGTCAGTCTTATGATAGTAACCATGGCGCATTAACCCCGGATAACTGGGCATTTACTCCTGGAATTACCTTAGCATCGGGGAACTATCTCAGTTTCTGGATAGCTGCTCAGGATTCGGATTATCCAGAAGAACATTATGCTGTTTATATTACAGATCAGGCACCTAACGCTTCTAATTTGGCCAGTTGTGTCAAGTTGCATGAGGAAACAATTAATGCCGCCACTCCGGTTGAGACATCTGGCAAATACAGGCGTTTTATTATCGCCATTCCTTCTCAATTTGCCAATAAGACTGTTTATATCGGCTTCCGTCACTTCAATTGCACCGATATGTTCTACCTGAATCTGGATGATGTGGCAATTTATGACAAGAACCCTAAGGGAGTTTCTTCAGGCACTATACTTTCTGCAGCTCCTGTGAAGAGTGCTTCCTCAAAGCCAAAGGGCATTTACTCAGCTGATAGAAAATATGTCAAATCCAAGTCATTGACCAGGAAATAGTTCAGACAAGAATCCGGGCTTAATCGCCCGGTTTTTTTTCTTATGATTATCACATAAGAACAACCGCAAGACTGTAGTGGTGCCAGGCTTTGGCAGAAGCGGCCATGAATCAATTCGATTCAGTCTGGGCTGGTTTCAAGTGCAAGGACTGTCGGAGGAAACAATACTGCGGGGATCCTATTCTGAAATAAATATTTTCCTACATCACTTCCCGATGCACTATATCATGAACTTTCTAAGGAAATTTTTTCGGAAAAGTTAGATTCTTATTAATCAATCTGTTACAAGGGCGTTTGGGCACACGAAACCGCATTTTTTGGCACACGTGTGCCAAACCGTGTTGATCTCTGCGTATCAGCTGCATACATGACTTGGACAGTGTCTTATGAAAGGATGTTTCTAGAAATTATTTCGCCAAATAAGAATAAAATGCTATATTCGTGGCGGAATAATTTTAGAATCCATGAAAGACCGAATCATAGGAAGAGAGAGTGAGAAAGAAGTATTGACCTCTTTGTATCAGTCAAATAACGCTGAATTCCTATTTGTGCTCTAAGAACTGATCCTGTAATGTTTAGGCCTCAGACTGTCCAGTTTTAAAACCGATACTTTTTCATGCGGAAGCCCCGTTTTCCGAGGTTACTTTTTACTTTAACCGCATTGCGACTTTTCGGGCTGAAAGGCCCTTGATATTGCCGTCTTTTGGCTATAAGACACGCCAAATACCGCCCTTATCAGGCCCGTCTCGCTGAATGATACCATCTGCCTTCAGTCTAGCAAGATGCTTTTCGATGGCTTTAGGTGTGACCCCTATGGTTTCAGCTAGTTTCCGCGCGGAATAGTCGGGATGTTCCTTGAGGATCTGGATGATCCTCTCCTTACTTTTCTGCTTTTTCTCCCTACCAATCTGGATGTTCTCCCTACTTTCATCCATTGACTTGAGGAATGCTTCGATGTCTGAAGACAGCGTTTTGATCATTTGTCCGGTCATGAATTCAAGAAAAGGGGAGAGGTCGTCGGACTCGCGAGTTGCAATGAGGGCGTTGATGTAGTCTCCCTTATCTTCTTTGAGAACCTTTGCTGGAACCAGCCCGAATTCGAATTGAATGTGGTTCATAATGAGCCTGGCCATCCTGCCATTTCCATCTGCCCATGGGTGGATGGTTACCAGGCGGTAGTGGGCCTCAAAACTGAGGTTATAACGCTCCGACATGGACATGGAACTCTTGCGCTGTGCATTGAGCCAGTCGCAGAACTCTTGCAGTTTGGCCGGCACCTTAAGATAACTCATGTATGAACGCCCGCCAACGCCAGCCGTGACATTGACAAGCCGGAGATCTCCGTTTGCGGAGGAGAAGTCGCCGAGCGCAGTCTTGTAGGTTGACCCCGTATTCTGCATCACCAGACGAGACAAGGCTTTCAGAATATCGAGGGTAATTTCTGTATGATTCTTGGCAAGACGGATGCTCTCTTCATAGGCACGCTTTAGATCCAGGTTCATAATCTGCTCGACGATAGTCTTGCCCTTTGCGGTGATACCCTGGTCGAAGAGCAGTTGATTCTCAATCTCAGTCACCGTCGATCCCTCAATGGCGGTAGAATGAGTGATGATTGAGTACAAATAGAACTTCTCGTAGTCTATCTGCGAGTCAATACCCAATTGCTTATACCGCTCAATCAGAGCTATCAATTGATCCATTCTTGTCATGGCAGTCGTCATTTCTCAATGCAAAGATATGACTTTTCTCCCTACTTATTGCTTTTTCTCCCTACTTTTTATGGATTTTCTTACTACTTATTTATCGTTTCCCACTATCTCCAAATTCGCGACAATATTCACATATAACGGACTGTTTTCTGGTATGAAAAGATCTCTGCCAGAAAGTCGGAACTATCTGGCAGAATAATCCTCAGGCGAAGGAGAACCTGAAGGCGTGAATCATTTGCTGATTCACTTTTTGACGTGCTGCTTTGGATGCAGTTTCACGTCTAACTTGAAATCTCTGCGCAGCTCCTTGAGAGTGGATTTCGTCAGAAATGTATGAGCCTGATGACCATTGACTGTGTATGTGAACTCCAGCCGCTTGCCGCCCAAAGTTTTCTTCACCACAATACATTGGGTTGTAATAGGCTCACCCAGCTTTTCGCCGGAAGTGGCGGCCCTTCCTTGAAATTCCGCAGTGGTTTCCAAATCCTTGTCAAATAAATCCAGTATAGAGTCAATTGTCTTGAAGGCTTCATCGGTAGTGCTTCCTAGCCGGATAATTGTCTCCTTGTAGTTCTTGACTTCCATGCCGAGAATCTCATCGCCTCCAAGGAATTTGCCTGTCCGCGCCAGACTCATATAGTATGACAAGGAGCCGTCTTCATCGCGATAGGTAAAGATAGAGTAAGCTCCATGGTCTGTCTCTGATTCGGCAACTTCCAGCCTCATTCCAGTTTTCTTTTGTGCGGATGCTGATATGGCGCCCAAAAACAGGAAGGCTGCCATAACCAATAAAATCTTCTTTTTCATTTTCTTAGAATATTCTTTTTGTAAATGTAGCAATTTTCAATTATTATGCCACATTCTAAGGTTGTCATTTTGTGTTTTTATAACTTTGAGGCGTGAAGCATTTGCCTAATGTCATATCAATACTAAGAACAGCAGGCTCCATCAGCCTGCTGTTTTGCGATGTAACTGAATGGCCGTTCTGGGTTCTTTACACTTTATGTGGCATCAGCGATATGGTTGACGGTTGGCTTGCCAGGAAACTGGATGCTGAGACTAAAGCCGGGGTTGTTCTGGACAGTGTAGCTGACATCGTATTCGTGGCCTGCTGCGCTATACGCTTGTTGCCTGTAGTGGAGATTCCTACGTGGCTATGGATCTGGGCAGGGGTGATTGTCATCATCAAGATTATCAATCAGATATCGAGCCTGGTTATCAACAAGCGATTCTGCTTTCCTCATACATTGGCTAACAAACTGACAGGATTTCTGCTGTTCCTTTCTGTACCGGCCATCTTCTGGACGCTGATTCCTGTTTCCATTGTTGCGGCAATAGCTATGTTTGCCGCCGTGCAGGAGGGGCAGTATATCAGAACGAAGCAAGTATTTTGACTTTTCTCCCTACTTTTTGCTATTTTTCTTACTACTTTCTTATCGCTTGAATGAAGTCCCCTATATTATTCTTATTATTGTGCACAAAGTAATCAAAAACTGATTACTTTATACCTAAAACTACGAATTCAGTCTTATCATTCAATTCATAAGACAACAATAGTGTGCGATGAAATCAGTATATTTGCAATAAAGAAGTATCGATATGCTTGACGAGATAAAAGCACAAGAACTGATTGCCCAAGGAGAAGGCCAGCACGTAGAACTCAAGCGCGAGGTCCCCTCGAAAGTAAGGGAGCTCAGCGAGGAAGTCTGCGCCCTTGCCAATGCGACCGGCGGGTACATCCTCCTTGGTGTTGACAACGACGGTAAGTTCACCGAAGGCTTCACTATCAACAACAGCAAGCGCTCTGCTCTGCGGGATTCGGTGGACCAAATCGAGCCCCAGGTCGATTGCGACATCTACTCGCTTAATGTCACTGGCCACGAAATCTGGGTAATGGAAGTCAAAGAAGGGGAGGACAAGCCCTACTTCTGCTCCGGTGCCGTCCACATCCGCCGCGGAGCCAATTCCCAGAAGCTTCGCAAACCGGCCGATGTCCGCAAGATCTTCGACGATGCCGGAAAGCTCAACTTCGATATGGGCGTCTGCCCCTGGTTCAAATGGGAAGACGTATCCGAAGAAGCCGTCCGCGACTTCAAATTCCAGGCCGGCATCAGATCCGACGCACCTAGCCAGGAACTCATCACCAACCTCGGCCTCCTCACCGATAAGGGTGAAATAACCAACGCTGTCCCGATGCTCTTTTCCGATGCCTGTGGAAAACGATTCATCAACGCAATCATCCATTGCGTACGCTTCAAAGGCACCGAGAACGTCCATATCATCGACTCAAAGACATTCGAAGGTCCGCTTCTCTCACAATACAACAACGCCACGGCCTGGATCAAACAATACCTGGCCGTCGAATACGTCATGCACGGCTTCGACCCTCGTCAGGAAATCTGGGAACTGCCCCTCGATGCCATCAAAGAAGCCTTGACAAATGCCCTCTGCCATCGCGACTACTTCGATTCCGGAGCTAAGATCATGGTCCAGCTCTACGACGACCGTCTGGAAATCTCAAACCCCGGCGGCCTGCTGCCCTATGTAGCAGCCGACTTCGGCCACCGCAGCCGCTCCAGGAACCCGCTCATCTTCAGGATGTTCACCCGGATGCATCTTGTTGAAAGCGTCGGCACCGGCATCCCACGGATCGCCCGCATCCTCTCGGAAGACGGATTCCCGCCGGCCGAATATAAAACAGAGGGTTTCTTCACGACAACACTCTGGAAGAAAAAGCCGAGTTCTACCGAACAGGCAGGAGAAAATAAGGAGAAAAATCAGGAGAAAAGTAAGGAGAAAACGGAGGAGAAAGTCCTGCGCCTCATTACTGCCAACCCGCGTATTACGACAGCCGAGCTTGCTGCAGAGTGCGGCTTGAACGATAATACAATCTATAAAGCTGTCCGAAAACTTCGTGAGAGCGGCAGAATTCAACGCAAAGGAGGAGATAAAGGAGGGGAGTGGATCGTGCTGAAACCATAAGCCCACCCGCCGAATGAGAGTATACAACCACAAACGAAGATATGATACGGTAGTACCATTTAAAAATCACTACTTATTCGTGTTAAAACTCCGTAAACATTTCATAAAACTGCGGTTTCGGTAACTTTTTCGGTCAAGTGTGACAAAATTTTGTCACAGAAGGTGATTTTGTGACAAACACTGTGACAAAACTGACTAAAATCAAAGAAATCCAAACATAATCGCGAAATCTTTGAAATAGTCGAAGTAAACTCTGAAGAGAATTGGGTTCAGCTAGTTTGAGGATATCAATTCAAGTTTTCAATTAAGATATAACTAGTTGAATACCAGACTTCTATTTCCCGATGCAGAAATTTGCAAAGATGTTGTTGAGGACATCCTGGGAGGAGATTTCGCCTATGATGCTGCCGAGGTCGTCGGTTGCCTGGCGGAGATCCTGGGCAAGAAGGTCGGTAGGGAGGTTTTCGTCCAGCGCGGCAAAGACTCGTTCTATGGAGCTTTGGGCATCTCTCAACGCTTGATAGTGACGCAAATTGGTTACGTAGGTTTTGCCTTGAAGATCAGAGCTGAAACTCTTGCCGATTTCTGAAAGCACGGATTCTGTCCGGACTTTTGATTCTGTCGGATTTTTCTTCAGCGATGTTGCAATTATGTTCTTTGGTTTTAGCTCAAGAGCCTTGCAGCAGTTCTTGATTGTTTTTCCCAGGGTTTGGACGCTGTTGGCACTGGCAAGTTTGTCTGTCTTGTTGGCTATTATTATGAGCTGCTGACGTTTGGTGTCTATTTTCTCAGCGATGGAGGATAGGCTAGGGGAGAAGCTGGCTTCTCTTGTGGCATCCAGCATCAGGATGATGACTGTACTTTCCTTTAGTTTCTGCCAGGTGCGCTCTATTCCCATCATTTCAATGGTTTCCGTTGTGTTTCTGATTCCTGCTGTATCTATGAAACGGAAAAGGGTGCCGCCGATATTGATGTTGTCTTCTACCGTATCTCTGGTTGTTCCCTGGATTGGGGACACGATGGCTCTTTCCTCGCCGAGTATCAGGTTGAGCAGGGTGCTTTTGCCGGTATTTACAGCGCCTACGATTGCTACCGGGATGCCGTTCTTTATTACGTTGCCGAGGGCGAACGAGTCTGCCAGGTCTTTGATTTTAATGTATGTGGCAGTAAGCAGGTTGGAAAGTTTCTGCCGGTCTGCAAACTCAACGTCTTCTTCTGAAAAGTCGAGTTCCAGTTCCATCAGTGAGCAGAGCGACAGAAGCGACTGTCTGAGGTCGCGGAGTTCTTTTGAGAAGCCTCCTCTCATCTGGTTCATCGCGATGGAATGGGAACTTTCCGTCTCTGATGCTATGAGGTCTGCAACGGCTTCTGCCTGAGCCAGATCCATCTTGCCGTTGAGGAAGGCTCTCTGGGTGAATTCTCCGGCTTGTGCCATGCGGAGTGGGGAGGAAATCTTTCCGTCTTTCAGAAGCCGTGTAGATATGTCCAGCAGCATCCTCTGGACTTTTTCCATTATGTATGATGAGGCGTGGGTGTAGAATTCCACGCTGTTTTCTCCTGTGTAGGAGTTCGGTGCCCGGAAGACGGCCGCCAGACATTCGTCTATAAGAACAGAATCAGCAATCTTTCCAAAGATGAGCTTGTATGAGTCTGAGCCTTTGAGGCTTGCGGACTTTTTGCCTGAATGTTGATAGGGGGTGAATATGGCATCGGCGATGGTTATGACATCCGCTCCGCTGAGGCGTATGATGCCTATTGCACCTGCTCCGACGGCTGTTGCCGGGGCCACGATGTTGTCAAAGTTGTAATCTGTTGCCTCTGATGCCTTTTTCTTTCCCATATATCTCTATTGAATCATTTCTTTTCCCTCATTCTCTGTTCTCTCTTCCTTCCTTATTTATACTTTTTACTCCATCAGCTTCTTGTACTTGAATCTCTTTGGTTCCGTGTTGCCGAGTCTCATCTTGCGGTTCTCCTCGTATTCCTGGTAGTTGCCTTCAAAGAAGACTACCTGGCTGTCTCCTTCGAATGCCAGTATATGGGTGGCAATCCTGTCGAGGAACCAGCGGTCATGGCTGACTACAACCGCGCATCCGGCAAAGTTGTCGAGTCCTTCTTCCAATGCACGTATTGTGTTGACGTCAACGTCGTTGGTAGGCTCGTCGAGGAGGAGGACATTGCCTTCATCCTTGAGTGTAAGGGCCAGATGAAGGCGGTTGCGTTCGCCTCCGGAAAGCACTCCGCAGAGTTTCTCCTGGTCTGCTCCGCTGAAGTTGAAGCGGGATACCCAGCCCCTGGCGTTTATGTCGCGGTTCCCCATCCTTACCCATTCGGAATCTCCTGCAATGGTCTGATATACGGTCTTGTCAGGATCTATGCTCTTGTGCTGCTGGTCAACATAGGCTATCTTTACTGTGTCACCGATTTCTATGGTTCCTGTATCCGGTTTCTCGATTCCCATAATCAGGCGGAAAAGGGTGGTCTTGCCGGCTCCGTTAGGGCCTATGACGCCGACTATTCCGGCAGGAGGGAGGACGAAATTCAGGTGCTCGAACAGAAGTTTGTCTCCGTATGCCTTGCTCACATCGTGGAACTCGATTACCTTGTTTCCAAGATGCGGGCCGTTTGGTATGTAGATCTCCAGGTTGGCTTCTTTCTCCTTGACATCCGCAGATGCCAGTTTCTCGTAGGCTCCAAGACGTGCTTTCTGCTTGGCTTGTCTGGCTTTAGGAGCCATTCGCACCCATTCAAGCTCTCTTTGGAGGGTCTTTCTTCTCTTGCTCTCGGTCTTTTCTTCCATCTCCAGGCGCTTTGTCTTCTGGTCCAGCCAGGAAGAGTAGTTGCCTTTCCACGGGATGCCTTCTCCGCGATCCAGCTCCAGGATCCACCCTGCAACGTTATCCAGGAAGTAACGGTCGTGTGTTACGGCAATTACGGTTCCCTTGTACTGCCTCAGGTGGGCTTCCAGCCACAGGATACTCTCAGTGTCAAGATGGTTGGTCGGTTCGTCCAGCAGCAGAACATCCGGCTGGCGGAGCAGCAGGCGGCACAGTGCAACCCTTCTTCTTTCACCTCCGGATAGGGTAGAAACCTTGGCGTCGGACGGAGGACACTGCAGGGCGTCCATGGCTCTTTCCAGCTTTGAATCTATCTCCCATCCGTCGCAGTGGTCTATCTTTTCTGTGAGTTCTCCCTGCCTTTCCATCAGGTGGTTCATGGTGTCGTCATCCATTGGCTCGCAGAACTTTGCGGATATCTCGTTGAACTCGGCCAGAAGGTCCATAACTTCCTGTACTCCTTCCTGTACAACCTCAATGACGGTCTTTTCAGGATCCATCTGAGGCTCCTGTTCCAGATAACCTACAGAATATCCTGGTGCCCAGACAACTTCTCCCTGATAGTTCTTCTCCACGCCTGCGATTATCTTCAGCAGGGTGGATTTTCCGCTTCCGTTCAAGCCTATGATGCCGATTTTGGCGCCGTAGAAGAATGATAGGTAGATGTCTTTCAGAATTACTTTGTTGTTGTGTGGGAGTATCTTCCCCACGCCGTTCATCGAGAATATTATCTTTTCGTCTGCCATAACTGTTGTATTGGTCTGTAAAGATAAGCAATTATCGCGAATAGGGGACAAAAGAAAAAGGACGGCTGCTGAAGGCCGTCCTTTAGTCAATGCCGGATGGAAGCGTATTATTTCTTGTCTCCTCCAAGGATACCGCCCAGGATTCCTTTGGCTGCACCAATTATGCTTCCGAGTCCGCCGCCGTTGGAGTTTCCGCCACCGGTGATGGAAAGCATAATGTCCTTGAGGTCAACGTCTCCGTCTCCGTCCTGGTCTTTGATGAAGCCTCTGAGGCCTCCCAGAATGTTAGGAATCAGTCCTGTGAGGGATTTGGCAAGTCCTCCCCCGAGGTTCAGCTTACTGAGGATGTTGGTTGAGAACAGGTTGCCTGCAAGTGCTGTGATAGGGCTGTTGGCAGCGCTGGTCTTGCCGGTCAGAAGGTCGGAAATCATGTCGGTTCCGCCCTGTTTTGCTGCAGTCTGGGTGAGGCTGCCAAGGATAGAATCGCCGAGGCCGCCAAGGACCTGGCTCTTGATGTCTGAAGGAATCTCAATTCCTCCGGCAGCAGAATTAACCTGCTTGGAAATCAAATCGCTGATTAGTGACATAAAAAATTATTTAAAAAGAGTTTTTACAAATTTAAGCAAAATATCAATTTGTGGGGGTGATTATCCACAATATGTTTAAATCATAGTCTGCTGGTCCTGTGACTGGTTTGATTTTCTTGTCAAAGGAAGAGCCTTTTATTTGTCTTGCATCAAATCCGAAACTTTCAAGAATACTGGCGGAGTCTTTTCCGAAGACTCGCAGGTGGTCGTACTGGCCGAAGCTGTTTACTCTGCCTTCTGATGTGGTTATGGTTCTGTCTTCATATACTGTTTCGAGAGAATGGTCCTCAGGGAATGACATGATGACAAAACCGTCCGGGCTTATTATCCTGTGCAGCTCTTCAAGCGCCTTCCCGTAATTTTCAACGTGTTCAAGGACATGGTTGCAGATAATTACATCATAAGACGCGTCTTCCAGTTTAGTGTCCTGGATGTCCAGTTTCAAATCGGCCGGGGCAGAGAGGTCTGCAGTTGTATATCCCATACCGTGTCTTTTCATCCATCGGCATACGGATTTCTCAGGAGCAAAAACAAGAATCCGTTTGTCCTTGAGCATATCCAAGTGTTCACCCATCCAAGATACCATTATCCTGTGTCTTGGCAGAGATGCGCATATAGGGCATATTACTTTTTGGTCTGTGTCTTTATATCTGTCAATGTTGTAGATTCCGGGGCTGGACATGAATTCTCCTTCTGTGAAGCCGTGAAGATGGCTGTTGCAGCAAGGGCAGTAATAGGGAAGTCTTTTTCCTCCTGCCAGTCTCCAGAAATAAACAGAGGCCAAGTCTGAGGCTTTCTTTGTTTTCTCGGCGATGAAAGCACAAGTGTCTCTGAAAAGGTCTATCCCGAGATCTTTTTTCACATACCTCAGGCACAGTATGCAAACCAGGGTTTCAGATGCTACCGTAGCCCATGCTGCCGCTATAAAAGAAAACTTCGGGATAAAAACCAGGTTTGCTGCAAAGTTCAGGACTGCTCCCGCGATTTCTGCATGAAGAAGCCTTTTTTCCTTGCCGGCAGGAATCAGCACCAGACCTCCGGCTATGTTGCTTAATCCTATAGGTACCAAAGACAGGAGAAGGATACGGAAAGCCGGGAGAGCTTCCATAAAGGATTCTCCTCCGGTGATTCTGATAATCAGAGACGAGAACGCCATGCAAACGACCAGGGCCGCCAGTTGGATTCCGCCGACTAATGCCATGGATTTTCTGGCCAGAGAACGGAACTGTTTCCTCTCGTTTTTTTTCCAAAGTTCAGAAGCGGCCGGCAGGGCTGATGTCAACACCACGATTCCGGTCAGGGTCAGGATGAACTTGAGTCTTGTGGCAATGCTGTACAGTCCTGTGTCATAATCGGTTTTCATAAAACCCAGCATTGTGGTGTCCAGGCTGCTGTATATATACACGGCGCAGGACATCATGAAGAAGACAACCAAGGGCTTGAAATGCTTTTTCCTGATGTTGAAGCGGAATGATATGTCTATATGTTTCCTGAGGAAGAAAAAGCAGAGAAGATAAGTTCCGTAGGATGTGACAAGAGAAAAAATAACATAGAGAATCACATCGTCCTGGCTGCGGACGAAAATGACAATCAATGCCAAGGACAAAACCTTGCAGATCAGGGTTGCCACTGCAAGGAAACGGAATTTTTCGAGTCCCTGGTAGAGCCAGTCGCATCCGATAGCCTGAAATATGATGCCTGTGCCGTACAATGCCATCATCAGGGAGTTTTCTCTCAGCTTCGGGACTGAAACAACGAGGATTGCAAAGGCTGCCAGGCTTAAAGCCGCCAGAAGTATGTTGATGCTCCACAGTTCATTGAAGGTTTTGCTCAATTCGCTCCGGCTGCTTCGGCTGCCGGCACATTCGCGTGTAGCGTAAAGTGGCATTCCCATGCTTGCCAGCATGACAAAATATCCTGCTACAGAGCTGGCAAAGGCTGTAATCCCGAATGCTGCGGGCTGCAGAACCCTTGTTACATACATCATCGTCAAAAACGAGAACAGGTATGTTGTAGCTCTGATAAAGAAATTGATGGATATATTTTCTGCAATAGAATGCCTCATTATTGTTTAATGGATGAAAAGATCTTTTTTATCCAGCGGTAGGATTTGAAAACCTGCGCTGTAGCCCAAGGAAATGAAGACATCAGGAAATAGCCGGCTCTTGATCTGAACGGGCATTTGTTTACATTGATTTTCTCCTTGCAGCTGTCTGCCTCTTTCTTGAGGTATTCCAGTGTTTCCTGTCTGCCTTGAGACCTGGAAAGAGAGCAAGTGCAGTACTCGAACACCAGGTGGTTGAAATTGGAACGGTGAACAGACTCCAGCTGGGATAGGGTGAAGTATTCAGGTATATGTGATTCTATGAAGCCCGTGTAGTTGTTGAATGCCTGTGTATAGTTTTTCAGGTTTGAAAGACTCTTGGTAAAGCTTATGCTGTCCGGTCTGACACGGTATGCGATCAACGGATCGCTGAGGAGGCAGTGTCGTTCAGATTTTTCCAGGACCTGAAGAATGATATCCATATCTTCATAGTTCTTGCCGTTGGAAAAACGGAGGCCGTCCCAGATTCTGCGTTTGTAGAGTTTGTTCCACACTGCGGTGGAGATATTGCCCGCAACTTGCAAGGAAAGGGTCTCCCGCTTTGTGTAAACCCCTTCCTTTGCTTTGTTGATTCCTCTTATGCCTTTTGTTGTGCTTGTGTCCAGTTTGCCAGATGTTTCGAAAACCCTGATATTGAATTCCACAATGTCCGCATCGTGTTCTTTCATCGCTTTGACAGATTCGGAGAGGGCTTCAGGATAATATGCATCGTCTGAGTCCAAAAAGGCGATATACTTTCCCTTGCAAATGTCCAGGCCTGCATTTCTTGCAGCGCTCAGTCCGCCGTTGGCCTGATGTATCACCTTGATTCTGGAATCGGTAGAAGAGTATGTGTCACAGATTTCACCGCATCCGTCAGTCGAGCCGTCATCCACAAGAATCATTTCCCAGTCTGTATAACTTTGGGCAATGACACTTTCTATGGCCTCCGTAAGGAACGGCCTGACATTATATACGGGAACAATGACACTAATCATTTTTCTTCAGTAAAACTACATTTTCAACATGCTGTGTATGCGGGAACATGTCAACCGGCTGGACTTTGAGAATACTGTAGTCTCTGCAAAGGATTTCCAGGTCTCTGGCCTGGCTTGCCGGATTGCAGCTCACATATACGATGCGGTTAGGGGAGGCGTTCAGAATAACTTGGGCTACAGAAGGATGGATGCCGGCTCTTGGAGGGTCTAGCACAACTATGTCTGGTTTACCGTGCTTTTTGATGAAGCTGTCGTCAAGTACATCTTTCATGTCTCCGGCAAAGAATTCTGCATTGTCTATTTTGTTGTCTTCTGCATTGGTCCTGGCATCTGCCACCGCTTCCTCAACATATTCTATCCCAAATACTTTTCCGGCTTTGCGTGCAAGGAAAAGGGCAATTGTCCCTGTTCCTGTGTATAGGTCATAGAGTATTTCGTCTCCCTTGAGGTCAGCAAAATCCCTTACAACAGAATAGAGCCTGTATGCTTGCAGTGAGTTTGTCTGGTAGAATGATTTTGGGCCGATGCGGAATGTCAAATCTTCCATTTTCTCCAGAAGATACTCGTTGCCAACGATATGGTAGATAGGGCATCCATCGTAGCTGTCGTTGGCTTTATTGTTGATGGTGAGGTAGGCGGACGTGATTTGAGGAAATTCCAAGCATATTGCCTTGATCATTTCTTCAGCGTCTTTCATCTGCTTTTTTGAAGGTTTTTCACCGACACGGCAAGCACCGATTACCAGATTTATACCGAATTCTCCTTCCTCTGTGGAGCGGATGACAAGATTCCGAAGAAAACCTGTGTGGTTATACAGGTCGAAGAATCCCAGATGATGCTCAACGGCATATTGCCTGGCAAATTGCCTTATAGCGTTGGATGGCTCTTTCTGAAGCCGACATTCCTTGATATCCAGCACTTTGCTGAACATTCCGGGAATGTGGAAGCCGAACCCCAGGAGTTCTTCTTCTGAAAAGCTTTTTTCCGTACCGTCCGGATTGAAGCGTTCTTCCTTGAAGAGCCAGCGTTTATCAGAAAAGGTGAACTCCAGCTTGTTGCGGTAGTCAACGATGCGTTCCGAACCAATGATGGGGGAGATAGGGGGGAGAGTCAGGTGCCCGATTCTGGTAAGCTGGTCTATGACTTGCTGCTGCTTGAATTCCAGCTGCTTGTCATAGGGCAAAGCCTGCCAGGTACAGCCTCCGCACACTCCGTAATGCGGGCAGAAAGGTTTCTGGCGGATCGGGGACTCTTTTACCATCCTTACAGGGGTTCCTTGCATGAACCCTTTGCGAGATCGTGTTATCTGTACATCCACCACGTCTCCGGGAACGCATTTTGGAACGAACAGCACCTTGCCGTCTATGTGAGCAAGGCCATTGCCTTCTGCGGCAACGGCCTCAATACTCACATTTTCGATTACGATTCTTTCTTTGTTTCTTTTTCTGCTCATCTTACTTCTTGAAAGCGGCAATGAGCTCCTTGTTGCTGTAAGCGTCTGCTCCGTAGCAGGTCTTCAGGTACGCAAGACCAATCTTGTAGTCTTCTTCTGTGAAGGAGTCGGTAGCCTCTTTTGCTACAACAACATCATATCCGAGGCAGAAAGCGTCTGCAGATGTGTGCCTTACGCACATGTGTGCATGCAGGCCGGTCATGATGACCGTCTTTACGCCGAGCTCTTTGAGAAGGATGTCCAGATCTGTCTGGAAGAAACCGCTGTAGCGTCTCTTTGGAACTACATAGTCCTTTTCGCAGAGATTAAGTTCAGGTATAACCTCGGCACCCTTGGTTCCCTTGATAGCGTGGTCGCCCCAGATAGTAAGTTCACGGTCGATTCCTTTCAGGTGGCAGTCGTTGCAGAAGATTACAGGAACGCCGGCCTTGCGGGCAGCATCCAGGAGTTTTGCAGTTGCCGGAACAATTGCGCGTCCTCTGTCGCATCCCAGAGCCCCGGTCACAAAATCGTTGAGCATATCCACAACAAGGATAGCCGGTTTGTTCAGAACGAGTTTCTGAACGTTTGCTTTCTTGGCTGCAACTTTCTTTGGAGCGGCCTTTTTAGCAGAAACTTTAGCAGTAGTCTTTGCCATTTCAAGTAGTGTTTATAAAGTTTGTAAAAAAGTGATTTTCAAATTCAGGTTAAATGTAATCAAAATCGGCGGAATAATCTCAAAACGCGTGCCAATAACTTTCAAAAAGAATTTTAGATATTTGTCATACAATTTATATTATGTTAAATAGAATATAATCTCAGCGAAGGATGACGACGACAGAATCTGCATCAGCCCTATTCCTTATATACTTGTTGATTTTTGCAAGGTCTTCTGGGCTCAGCGTTGCGGAATTGTCTGACATCACTATCTGGGCGGAAACATATCTTGAAATATCGTTTGTGTCCTTTCCGCTTTCCACAGACGGAAAAATGCTCAGCGATTTGATTCCGGGATAAAAACTCTGAATTTCTCCGATGATCTGTTTGGTAAGTGTTTCATATTTCGTGAACCCTGAGAGTTTGCCCTTCAGTTCATTGATTTCAGCGTTTTGATGGCTCAGGGTTGAAGTGAGCTCGTCCTTTGTAGCGGTAATGCTTGAGAGCGTGTTGTTGAGATTGATGATGCTGTCCGAGAGATTGCCCTGGATCACGTTCAGTGTGTATCCTGCCATTCCGTATGAAGGAAGTTTAAGATTGAGCTCGTTTATGTCTTTTTGTGGAATTTCCTTACCCACCGCCGCTACAGTCAGAACTTTATTGGAGCGGTCAGCTTTCTGTGAGATGATCTGGGTGCCGCTGAAATTCATCTCGTGGCTGACGAATCTTCTCAGCGATGAATCGAATATGCTCTCGCTTATTATGTTGACTGTCATTATGACTGCGGGTACCATGGTTATGATTACGATTGCGATGATATATCTGCGTACGTTCCTGGATGCCTTGTCTTCCAAGTCTGCCTTCCGGCGGAATTTCATGGCTCTGACCCCTATGAAGGTCGCCAGGGCTATGAACACTGTGTTTATGAAATAAAGGTAGAATGCACCGAGGAAGTACTTCAGGCTCAGGCTGGCTATTCCGAAACCTGCAGTGCAGAGAGGTGGCATCAGGGCTGTGGCTATAGCAACTCCAGGGAGGATGTTCCCCCTATCCTTCGCTCCCAGGGCCACTATTCCGGCAGCTCCTCCGCACAAGGCGATAAGCACGTCGTAAATAGTTGGAGATGTTCTTGCCAGCAGCTCGCTCTGAGCTCCCCGGTAAGGTGTTACGGCAAAGTAAACGGCTGCTGTAACAAGACTAATCAGTGTGGCAACAATATAATTCTTGAGGCTTTTCTTGAAAAGTTCAAAGTCGTTGGTGCCTACCGCATAACCCATCCCTATTATAGGACCCATCAGCGGTGAGATAAGCATCGCACCTATTATAACTGCCTTGGAGTTGATGTTAAGTCCCAGGGATGCAATCAATATGGCGAAAACCAGAACCCAGAGGTTGGGCCCGATGAATGAAATGCCGTCGTTTATCCGTTTTTCGACATCACTCTTGCTGGTCAGGAAACCTTTCACTGAAAAGTATTTCTGCACCTCTCCCCAGATATTTGACCCCTTTTCCATAAGATGTGCTTTTGGTAAACTTACGCCTTGTAAAGATAATAATATTTATCATCTGTTGTTGTTCTCGTAGAAGAGGATTTGTTAAATTTGCAAGGTTGTAAAGAAGTCTGATATGAATGTGGAAGTGAAGATACCACTGGCTGAGCGTATAAGGCCGGTTTCCCTGGACGAGTATGTGGGACAGGAGCATCTTGTCGGCAAGGGAAGTGTTCTGCGCAATATGATTGAGAGCGGAAACCTTTCTTCTTTCATTCTTTGGGGGCCTCCGGGTGTGGGCAAGACCACTCTGGCCAATATCATTTCCAAGCAGCTTGACCGCAATTTCTTTACCCTGTCAGCAGTGAGTTCCGGAGTAAAGGATGTAAGGGAAGTCATTGCAAAGGCCAAGGACAAGAACCTTTTCAACCCCAAGACCCCTATCCTTTTCATCGATGAAATACACCGGTTCAACAAAGGCCAGCAGGATGCTTTGCTCGGAGCCGTTGAAGACGGGACTATCATCCTCATAGGCGCGACAACCGAGAACCCCTCATTTGAAGTCATAAGTCCGCTGCTTTCACGATGCCAGGTCTTTGTGCTGAAAGAACTTGGCGCAAAGGACTTGGATACTCTTCTTTCAAGGGCGATGGAAAAGGATTCCTACCTGAGGAACCGCAAGATTTCCCTCGAAGAAAAAGACGCTCTTTTCCGTTACAGCGGAGGAGATGCCAGAAAGCTTCTGAATGTCCTTGAGATAGTAGTTACAAGCATTCCGGAGGGAGAACCGGTTGTCATAACAAACGAGTTGGTTAAGAGCCGTTTGCAAGAGAATATGGCCTTGTATGACAAGAACGGCGAACAGCATTACGATATAATATCCGCATTCATCAAGAGTATGCGTGGCTCTGATCCAAATGCCGCGGTATATTGGCTGGCCAGGATGATCAAAGGCGGGGAAGATCCCCTTTTCATAGCCCGCAGAATGGTTATACTTGCAGCAGAAGACATAGGTCTTGCAAATCCCAATGCACTTCTTTTAGCCCAGAGCACTTTTGCCGCTGTCCAGCAGATCGGGATGCCTGAAGGCCGTATCCCTCTTTCGGAATGTGCCGTATATCTGGCCACCAGCCCCAAGAGCAATTCTGCATATATGGCTATAGATGCAGCTCTTTCTCTGGTAGAGCAGCAGGGAGACCTTTCAGTGCCTCTTCATCTGAGAAATGCCCCTACCCGTCTTATGAAGGAGCTCGGTTACCATCAAGGATATAAATATGCCCACGATTATGAAGGGAATTTCACCGATCTGGAATTCCTTCCTGAGGAAGTTTCGGGCAGCAGGCTCTACAATCCTGCTGAAAACAAGATAGAACAGGAGATACGCCGGAGGCTGAAAATCCTGTGGGACAAGTACAAATACTGATTTGAAACAATATGATGCTGAAGTTGGATAATACTTCAGCATTTTTTATACATTTGCAAGATGGAAAAAATGGAACTGCTTACAGATTATAACAACGGGATGTTTTTCCTTATGGCCGGTCCTTGCGTTATAGAAGGCGAGGAAATAACCTGGTCTATCGCGGAGAAACTTAAGGAGCTGACGCAGAAGCACAAGGTACCTTTCATTTTCAAAGCTTCCTACAAGAAGGCTAACCGTTCCAAGATAACTTCATTCACCGGTATCGGAGACAGGGAGGGTCTTTCTTTGCTGAGGGATATCAGAAAGAAACTGTCGATACCTGTTGTCACCGATATCCACAGTGTGCAGGAGGCGGAGCTTGCCGCATCTTACGATATTGACATATTGCAGATTCCGGCATTCCTTTGCCGCCAGACTGAACTTCTCCAGGCTGCTGCCGCAACCGGAAGATGGGTGAATATAAAGAAAGGACAGTTCCTTTCACCTGAGGCTATGGTGTTTGCCATGCAGAAAGTGAAGGACTCAGGGAATGAGAAAGTGATGCTGACTGAAAGAGGCAGCCAGTTCGGGTATTCAGACCTGGTTGTGGATTTCCGTTCGATACCCAAGATGCAGAAATTCGGGTGCCCTGTAGTGATGGATGTCACCCACTCTCTCCAGAAGCCGAACCAGATGTCCGGAGTTACAGGTGGAGAGCCGGAACTTATCCCGTACATTGCAAGGGCCGCGTTGGCTGTAGGCGCAGACGGACTTTTCATGGAGACCCATCCGGACCCTGCAAATGCAAAGAGCGATGGGGCTAATATGCTTAATCTCAGTCTTATGGATAATTTGCTAGCGCAGCTTGTCCAGCTGAGGAAAACTGTTAACGGATTTAACGTGATTAAATAATACTCAAAATGTTTTTGACATCTGATTTTTCCAAAAGGTATGAAAAACTGCCGGTAAAGATTTTCGGCGAACAGAAAGAAGCCTCAAAAGTGATTGTGAGAGATGTTATACTCCAGTCAAAGAAGAAGGCTGCGGAAGGAAAGAAACTTGTTTTGGCTTTGGCCGCTTCGTCAGCCTGCCTCCAGGTTTACGACGACTTTATCGCCGCTGTAAAGGAAAAGAAGCTGAGCTTCAAGAATATAGAGATATTCGGAATGGATGACTACTATCCTCTGGACAAGAACGAGCTCCAGAGCCATTACCGCTTCCTGAAGGAATGTCTGATAGATGAAATCGATATTCCGGCAAAGAATGTCCACTACATTGACAGCAGCAAGCGCAGCGACATGGAAGACTACTGCGTCAAGTTTGAGAAGGACATAGAAAAGGCCGGCGGACTTGATATAGTGATTACAGGCAACATGGCCATGAACGAGCCAGGATCCCCTTACAATTCAAGGACAAGGAAGATAAACCTCAACTACACCACCAGGGTTTCTGCAGCCAGTGAGTTCTTCGGTGTTGACGACGTTCCTTATTACGCAATAACGATGGGTATTGCAACTATTCTGGAAGCCAGGAAGATATATTATCTGGCATGGGGCGAGGGAAGTGCACCTAAAATCAAGAAAATCGTGGAAGGAGAAGTTACCAAGATGGTTCCTGCATCCTATCTCCAGGAACACGGCAACGCCCACATTATGATAGACAAGGCTGCTTCCGTCAATCTGACAAGAGTGGAAACTCCTTGGCTTACAGACAAGGTTGAGTGGACTCCTTACCTTATCCGCAAGTCTGTTTTCTGGCTCTGCAAGAAGCTTGACAAGCCTATCCTCAAGCTTACGGACAGAGACTACAACGACAACGGAATGAGTGACCTGGTTACTGAAAAAGGACCTGCCAGCCAGATCAACATAAAGGTTTTCAACGATCTCCAGCATATAATCAGCGGGTGGCCAGGCGGAAAACCTAATACAGACGATTCTACCCGTCCGGAAAGGGCGCTTCCATATCCTAAGAGAGTCGTGGTGTTCTCCCCTCATCCTGATGACGATGTTATTTCCATGGGCGGAACTCTGGCACGTCTTGCAGAGCACGGCCACGACATCCATGTCGCTTACCAGACCAGCGGAAACATTGCAGTGTTTGACCACGATGTTATCCGTTACCTGGACTTCATCCGTGAGAGTGCAGACATCTTCAATATAGATTCAGCTGAGGCAAAGAAGCTCTTCCTGGATATTGAGCAGCAGCTCAAGAAAAAGCATCCGGGGCAGGCAGACCCTCTGATTGTCAGAAGGATCAAGACATACATAAGGCGTGGTGAAGCCCGTAGCGCCTGCCGTTACCTCGGAATTCCTGACGACCACGTAAACTTCCTCTCACTTCCGTTCTACGAGACCGGAGGCGTGAAGAAGAAACCGCTCGGAAGAAAGGATATTGACATCGTGAAGAAACTCCTCCAGCGCATCAAGCCTCACCAGATCTTTGCCGCAGGAGACCTGTCCGATCCTCATGGAACCCATAGGGTATGCTTCCAGGCTGTCATTCAGGCATGTGAAGAGCTTAAGGACGAGCCTTGGTTCAAGGATTGCCGCCTTTGGATGTACAGAGGCGCTTGGCAGGAATGGGATGTCGCTGAGGCAGAAATGGCTGTTCCGCTCAGCCCTGAGGAAGTAAAGATCAAGAGAAGCGCCATTTTCCGTCACCAGTCTCAGAAAGACTATCCTCTGTTCCCAGGTTCAGACGCCCGCGAGTTCTGGCTTAGGGCCGAGGAGAGGAACCATAACACGGCTGTCATCTTTGACAAGCTCGGAATGGCTGAATATCAGGCTATAGAACTCTTCGTTAAATACAAATTCCAATGAAAGGAACCGGATTGTTAAAGTATCCTGTCCTGCTCTGCTTGCTGCTGGGCTGGGCAGGATTTTCTGCATCAGGACAAAAAGTTCGCAAGATGGAAAAAGTCAAGACTGCCAAAGTGGCTCACGTGGTTTTCAGCAACAGTGTTCCGGACATGGCTGAAATCGAGTCCAAGTTCTCTTCGCTGAAGTCAAACAGCGTGGATGTTGTCAACTGGCCGGACAGGAACGGCTCGTACTCTCCGGAGGCTTCTTTCAAAATCATGTATTCCGACACCGACCTCTACATCCGTTATCAGGTCAAAGAAACCGAGATACGTTCCACTTTCGGAGCTGATTCAGGTTCAAGGCCTTGGACCGACGACTGCATGGAGCTCTTCATAGCTCCGGTCAATGAGACGGGAGTTTACTTCAACATAGAGATGAACTGCACCGGTCACGGCATAGTAGGATATGGAGACTCAAAGAAAGACCGCGGACATTTTGAAAAGGAAAGGATGGACCGTATCAGGCGTTTTTCCACTTTGGGTTCAGAGGCTTTCGGAGACAGGTTGTCAGAAAAGCCGGTAAGCTGGTCCATGATCATAGTCATTCCTCTTGACCTGATACTTCAGGGAAGGAGCGTGTCCAGCATCAAGGGTACTACCGTGCGTGGAAATGTTTTCAAGTGCGGTGATGAGATGAAAAACAGACATTACCTTACCTGGAACCCTGTGGGAACTCCAAAACCTGATTACCACCGTCCTGAATTCTTCGGATATTTCCAATTCGAGTAGTTCCTAGAAAGGATATCCGATACCGAAACTGATTTCGAAATTGTTCTTTTTGAACCATTTGCCCGGTCCCGTCCATTCTGACGTGGCCGGGTTATATGCTTTGAAACCGATATCCAGTCTGATAACCGCAAAACTTATGTCCAGCCTCAGCCCGGCTCCTACATCCCATGCCAGATGCTTGTAGAAATCCTTCCCTCTGAAAACGCCCTTAGGATCTGCCTTTTCTTCTGCGGTGGTCCCTTTTCTGTCGAATGTCCAGATATTGCCTACATCCGTGAACACGGCTCCGTTGAACATTGAAACTATAGGGAACCTGTATTCGAGATTAGCCTCCAGCTTAATGTCTCCGGTCTGGTTAGGGATGGTAAATGCGGAATCTCTTGGCGCATAACCTGGCCCCAAGGTTCTTGGCTGCCAGCCTCTCATATCGTATGCTCCTCCGCCCCAGAACATCTTTTCCAACGGCAGAACTTTGGAATTCCCGTAACCTTTGCCAACCCCACCCAAGGCTCTGACCGCAAGCATGTGGTTCGGGTTGGCTCCGAACTTCATGGTATAGACGGCCGAAAGCTCTGTCCTGGCATATTGGGAATAAGGCGAATTCCAGATCAGCCTCTCTCCTTTGCTGTTCTTTTTGAGCGATCCGTTCAGAAGGCTCAATGCATTGCCGGACAAATCCAGGCTGTATCTGATGTAAAAGTAATTGTCCTTCGGATTTGAAGCCGCGTCAGTCGTATAGTAAAGATTTGCCCCTACTCCGATGTCAAAGTGGTTGCTGTAGGAATTTTTCAGGAAAGGATCGCTGAGCATTTCATAGAACAGGGAATCTATGTTGAACATCCTCACTATGTTTACTCTCAGAGGCGTAATCTTGAAAAACAGTTTGCGGTGGACATTCCAGCTGTAGTTATAGCTTCCTGATATGATGTTTCTGGTATATTCCGGTCTTGTCTGATAGCTGAAAGAGGCGCTTATTTCCGTGTGTGGTATAGTCTTGGAACGGAACCAGCTGCTTGGGGCAAGGAGAAAGCGCGGTATGTCCAGAGTTGTGTTTACTCCAAGTTCAGTTGAGTGGATGTTGCTGTGGAACTTGAACTGGAAATCTCCCATCAGGCTGACGGTCAAAAGTTCCGCACCGCGAAACAGATTCTTGTGGAAATAAGAAAGTGAAGGAGAGATTCCAAGCAGCCCGTTGGAATTTGTGGAGCCTTGAAGATCTACTTTGAATCCCTGGACGTTTCCTGCCTGAAGGGTGATCATGGTCTGGACTTTTGAAGAATCCGTTTCCTGCTGCTGTATGTTTACACTTGAGAAAAGGTTGAGGCTTGAGAACCTGGAATATGTGGTTTCAACGATACTCTCATCATACTGCGTGCCCGGAGTTATGAGGTTAAGCCTGTTGAGCACCTTCCTCCTGACCAGGTTCCCTGTCCTGGTCATTCCTATGATGTTTATGTTTCCATATTCTGCAGTATCTATCTGGCTTCTCCAGACCGCAAGCAGGGAATCTCTTCGGGCTATACTGGCGGAATCCTCCTCAATTCTGACGTTCCTGTTCAGCTGGAAGTTTCTCCTTGCGGAAATGAGGACTTTGTCGAAAGTGTATATGGAATGAACTCTTGAATCCCTTTCACTTCCGCTCCTAAGATAATTCTTGACAGCCATGTCAAGATGGCTCTTCCCGTTATGAGCCAGCGTGTCTCCGGTAAAGAAGATGTATCCCTTGTCAAAACCGTAATACCCTGAATTCCTGTATATGGAAGCCAATCTTTCAGATTCTTTCTCCAGGAGGTCTTCGGAAAGTATTTTTCCCTGCTTTACCAGACTCTCATCCTGGTTGGCACTCATTATGTCATACATGTTCACATCCGGAATACTGTAAGTGACAGTGTCTATAATGTATCTCTTGCCAGGGGTTATGATGTATTTGACCTTTGTCTTCTTGTTGTCGGTATTTATCTCGTAGGTGATTTTGGAGTCGTAGAAACCTTTGTATTTCATGTGGTTCAGCATATTGTCCACCGAGCTTTTCACAAGGCCCGCATCAAATATGAGTGGTGGTGTCCCCATTTTCTCGGCGATTTTGTCCCATCCCTTTCCCGTCAGGTTTCCGGTATTGTACAAGGCGACTGAAGGCTGGAAACCGAATATGCCTCTCTTCGGAGTCTGCTTTATGTAGTTGTCTATGTCTGCCAGCTCGTCAGGCTTTTTGCTGTTAAAGTCTATCTCGTTGGAAACCAGCATACTCTGGCCTTCGGGAATTACTCTGGTCATGCTGCAGGAATGAAGCAGGACCAAGATGGATATCGCCAATATTTTTGCAGACATTTTCATATTCTGTCCAAAAATACTCAAAAACTGACAAATAATGCCAATAATGAATATATTTGTAGCGCAATTCCAAATCCGACTGAGTTGGATTGCCAGATTTTTTATCAACTAACTAAACTGGATTGGCAGTTATGAAGAACAAGTACATTAATTTGGTTGAACAGACCTTTGACTGGCCGCAGGCTGAATTTAAAGTGGAAGACGGCAATCTTTTCTTTCATGATATTCCGATGATGGATGTCATAGACCAATACGGAACTCCTTTGAAGATTACCTATCTGCCTAAGATTTCGAGCCAGATACAAAGAGCCAAAAGAATGTTCAACGTGGCTATGGCCAAGGTTGATTACAAAGGTTCCTATCATTACTGCTATTGCACCAAAAGCTCTCACTTCTCATTTGTCCTTCAGGAGGCTTTGAAGAACGACATCAATCTTGAAACATCCTCCGCGTTTGATTTCAACCTGGTGGATTCCCTTTATGAAGAGGAACTTATAGACAAGAACATCTTGATTGTCTGCAACGGATACAAGAAGGATCTTTATATTGAGAACATTGCAGCCAAAGTCAATGACGGATGGAAGAACATCATTCCTGTCCTTGACAACATGGGCGAGTTCGACGACTTAGACAAAGTGATAGAAAAGCCATGCAACATCGGTATCCGCATTGCTTCCGAGGAAGAACCGAAGTTTGAATTCTATACTTCACGATTGGGGATACGTTATTCAGATATTGTTCCATTCTACAAGGAAAAGATTGCCAAAAGCAAGAAATTCTCCCTGAAGATGCTTCATTTCTTCATCAATACCGGAATTAAGGACAACGCTTACTATTGGAACGAATTGTCAAAGTGTGTCAATGTTTATTGCGACCTGAAAGCTGTTTGTCCAGACCTGGATTCTTTGAACATTGGTGGCGGGTTCCCTATCAAATCTTCTCTGGTGGAGGATTACGACTATGAGTATATGACAGAAGAGGTCATATCGCAGATAAAGACCATTTGCGGCATGCGTGGCGTTCCTGAGCCGGAGATATTCACGGAGTTCGGGAGTTTCACCGTCGGAGAAAGCGGGGCTACCATATTCCAGGTCCTTGATGTCAAGCAGCAGAACGACCGTGAAAGATGGTATATGATAGACAGTTCGTTCATGACTACGCTGCCGGATATCTGGGGAATCAAAAAGAGATTCATCATGCTCCCGATTAACAAATGGGAGGAGCAGTACCAGCGAGTTTTCCTTGGCGGACTTACCTGTGATTCAGAAGACTATTACAATGCAGAAGCCCATTCTAATGCAATTTTCCTTCCGATCACCAAAGGAAAGCATGAACCGGAACCGCTCTACATCGGATTTTTCCATACCGGAGCCTACCAGGAATCAATAGCCGGCTATGGCGGAATACAGCATTGCCTTATACCCGCTCCCAAACATGTCATCATAGACAAGGATGAAAGCGGAGACTACACAACCAAACTCTTCAGCAAGGAGCAGTCTTACAAGAGTATGCTGAAAATTCTAGGTTACTGACAGTATGGAACTTACCGCTTCAAGAATCAAGTTCATACGCTCTCTGCAGCAAAAGAAGTTCCGCCAGGAGACATCGTTGTTTGTGGTGGAGGGGGAAAAACTGGTCAATGAAGCCCTCCATTCCGGTTTTGTCGTGGAGGATGTATATTATCGGGAGGACATCGGGGAAAAGGCAATGGAAAGGATATCTTCTCTTTCCTCCCCCTCCCCCGCTCTTGCTGTTGTAAGGCAAAAGGAGCATCGTCTCAGCGATATGGAGCTTTCTTCAGGCAAGCTTTACCTGATGCTTGACGGAGTCCGTGATCCGGGAAATCTTGGAACCATTCTTCGTCTTGCAGACTGGTTTGGAGTATCTGCTGTTTTCTGCAGCCGGGACTGTGTAGAACTGTATAATCCGAAGACGGTCCAGGCTACTATGGGAGCTGTATTCAGGGTTCCGGTATGTTACTGCAATCTTTCTGAAGTTGTCTGCAAAGCGGAAGCTGGGGCCCTTCCTGTCTTCGGGACTTTTCTTGACGGAACTTCCGTCCTGGAGGGTTCTGCCTTTGCTGAAACGGCAGCGAAGGGGGGAGTGATAGTCTTGGGAAGCGAGTCCAACGGCATCTCAGAAGATCTGGCTGCCTTGATTCCTTCCTCCAGACACTTGCTTATACCTTCTTTTGACAGGGACGGCAATGCAAAAACCTATGACGACTATTCCGGAAGTGAGTCTTTGAATGTGGCAACTGCTTGTGCTGCGTTGCTTTTCCTGGTAAGGTCAAGATAGCCTATCCGGCGGCCTCCATCCATTTGTCGAGTTTTTGGTCTCTCTCGTCTTTCAACCTCGAGTATTCTTTTGAGAGTTCTTCCACCTGTTGCTGGCTTTCAGGGGAAGATAGTTTCATTTCTATTTCCTCAATCTTGAAATCCAGCTCGGCTATTTCGTTTTCAAGCTTTTCCACTTCTTTCCTTCTCCGCCTTTCCTCTTTGCTTTCTGCTCTGGCAATCTGGGAATCCTTTGGTTTGGATGCTGTTTCTTCAGATTTCTTTGCCTCCTCTTTCACTGCAGGAGAAACGGTCTCAATCAAGTCCTTTTCCAGATGTTCCAGATAAGGCACGATTCCTCCCAGATGCTCTTTCACCTTTCCGTCGCGGAACTCGTAAACCTTGTCCACCAGTCCATTGAGAAAATCCCTGTCGTGAGATACAATGACAAGTGTGCCGTCATATTTCTGAAGAGCCTGCTTGAGGATATCCTTGCTCTGAATGTCCATGTGGTTGGTCGGTTCGTCCAGACACAGCAGGTTGTAAGGCTTGAGTATCAGTTTGGCCATGGCCAGTCTGGCTCTTTCCCCTCCGCTGAGGACTGCGACTTTCTTGTCCACATCCTCACCTTTGAAAAGGAAAGCACCGAGAATGTCCCTGAGTCTCTGGCGGTACTCTCCCGGAGCGGCATTTTCCAGCGTTGAATATACGGTCTCGTTTTTGTCCAGTATATCTTCCTGGTTTTGTGCATAATATCCAAGCACCACATTGTAACCGTTCTCAACGGTTCCGCCTTTTTTGTCAAGTTCTCCGATAAGGATTCTCATCATTGTGGTCTTGCCTTCTCCGTTTCTTCCAACAAATGCCACCTTTTCTCCCCTTTCTATGGTGACATTGATCTTGGACGCCACGATATGTTCTCCATATCCGATGGCGAGATCTTCACTTTTGAACACGACCTGACCGCTGCGTGGAGCCGGCGGAAACTTTACCGTAAGAGTGGTTTTGTCTTCCAGGTCCACTTCTATCCTTTCCAGTTTGTCCAATGCCTTGATGCGGCTTTGAACCTGGTTGCTTTTTGTAGCCTTGTAGCGGAACCTTTCTATGAACTCCTCGGTCTTTTCTATCATCCTCTGCTGGTTCTCATAGGCAGACCTTTGCTGCTCCATCCTTTCCTTCCTCAGTATCTTGTACTTGGAATAAGGGACTTTGTAGTCATGGACTTTGGAGAGCATTATCTCTATTGTGCGGCTGGTTGTGCTGTCCAGGAACTTCCTGTCGTGTGATATGAGCAGGACAGAACCTTTGAAATTCTTGAGATAGTTTTCAAACCACTGGATGGATTCTATGTCCAGATGGTTTGTAGGCTCATCCAGCAGCAGGCAATCAGGTTTTGAAAGCAGGATTTTAGCCAGTTCAATCCTCATGTTCCAGCCTTGGCTCAGTTCTCTGGTAGGCCTGTCGAACTCATCGCTCCTGAAACCGAGACCTGTCAGGACTTTTTCCGCCTGGCTGGCAGGAGGCTCGCTTTCCATCATGGAAATCCTGTCCTGGACATTGTTCAGTTCAACGATGAGATTGTTGTATGAATTTGACTGATAATCTGTTCTTTCAGATAGCTGAGAAGTTATTTCGCCGATTCTGGCATGGAGGGAAAACAGAGAGTCGAAGGCTTTCATCGTCTCCTCCATCACCGTCTTGTCCTTGGCGTGCCCCATCTGCTGGGGGAGGTACCCTATCCTCTCCCCTTTTGTTTTTGTGATGGTCCCCGATGTCGGGGAAACTTCGCCGAGGATAAGTTTGAGGAGGGTTGACTTGCCGGCACCGTTCTTGCCCACGAGCCCTATCTTCTCATTGTCACCGATATGTATGTTGATGTGGTCTAAAAGCGTGAAAGCGCCCCAGGACAGAGTCAGGTCATTGACGGTTATCATAATCCTTTATTGTTTGATTTCAGCCGCATCCCCCTCTTCATCTCCGGTTTTCTTTTTGCGGCACATCAGGATGCTTATCTCATACAGCCCGTACAGGGGAAGGCCGATTGCCATAAGAGTGAAAGGATCTCCGGTAGGCGTGATGATTGCCGCAATTATCAGAAGCACGACAAAGGCATGCTTGCGGTATTTCTTCAATGTATGTTTGTAGAGAAGACCAAGCCTGGAAAGCAAGGCCGCAAGTGTCGGAAGCTCGAACACTACCCCCAGGATAAGGATAAGGGAAAAGAAAGTTGAAATATAGGATTTGAGAGAAATCTGGTTGGTGACTTCTTCCATGACCTGGTAAGTTCCGAGGAATCTGAGTGTCAAAGGGAAAAGCAGGAAGTACCCCACCAGTACCCCGGCATAGAAGAATATGGCGGCAAAAGCGAAAGCCCTGATTACAGAACGTCTTTCCTTGGGATAGAGGGCCGGCCTTACGAATGTCCACAGCTGGTAGAGGATAACCGGGGTGCAGACTACCAAAGCAAAGTAGAAAGATGTGCTTATGTGTATGAAAAACTGGGCCGGGAGATCTATGTTTATGACTTTCAGCTTGAAAGGTTCCAGTGGAGGCTGGCCGGCAAGACCAAGCAGATAATCGGCCAACCTGTAGAGGGCAAACTTGTCGTCTGTGGGCGCGAACACGACACCAAAGGAGAATTCCTTGAAGATGAAGAACACAAGGGCAGCCCCTAAAAGGATGAGAGCTGAACGGAAGAGAACCTTCCTCAGCTCATCCAAATGCTCCCAGAATGTCATGTTCTTCTCAGCCAAGGGGAAGAGAGTTTAGTTCTGGATATCCTTCTTGATATCTTTCAGAGTATCCTTTACTTCGTCGTCTTTTATCTCGTTTTCAACTCCTTTCACCCCGTCTTTGAAGCTCTTGACACCTTTGCCAATACCCTTCATCAATTCAGGAATCTTTCTGCCGCCGAACAGGAGAAGAATAACAAAAGCGATAATGAGAATTTCTCCCCATCCAAGTGAACCGAATAAAAGAATGCTGTTCATGGTATTTGTTTTTTGTTTATAATCTATCTGGGCAAAAATAACATTTTTTCGCGAGTTTCTCAATTTTCAGGAAAGTATGAGGCTACTTTGTCCACAAAAGACTTTGGTGCCCTTATCGGGATCCTTTTGTCGGCGCTGATGAATCCGACTGTAACCGTCCCGAAGCAGACCAGTTCTCCTTTCTGGTTGGTTATCTTCTGGTCAAATATGAGCTTTGCCATTGGAAGTTTGGTCAGTGTTGTGGAAACTTTCAGTGTGTCTCCCATTCTGGACGGCAGTTTGAAATGGATGTCTATGCTTACAACAGGGAACATTATGTTCTCTTTTTCCATCTGCTCGATAGGAATACCAAGTTCTCTCATCATCTGGTTTCTTCCGCACTCGAAGAATCTCACATAGTTGGAGTGGTGGACAATACCCATCTGGTCACATTCATAGTACCTGACTTCCAGGCTGGTTTCTGTAGTAAACATGTCTTATTGCTGTTTTTTCATGTGAATAAGTCTAAGGCCCTGGCCTATTGCCAGAACCATAGAAGTTACGGCCAGCAGTGCGGGCCAGGTCCACCAGACTGCAGTCAGGTGTGTCGTCCTGAACAGTTCGCCGGGGAAAACCTCTACTATCATTATCTGAAGGATCAGGATAATTGCAAAAACCAACAGGAAATTCTTGTTGGCTCCAAGCTTATGGAATGGACCGTGTGAGGTCATCAGCGTTCTTGCGTTCAGCAGATTCCACCATTGCATAAGGACAAATCCGGTAAAGAAGACAGACAGGAACACATCGTAGCCTTCTGCATGGGGGGCGTGTTTGTCCACCAGCATGAATATGAAGGCAGCGGCAAACATCCCGAGTCCGCAAAGCAGAATTCTGTTCCAGATATAGCGGTTCACGATAGGTTCGCCAGGTTTTCTCGGCTTTTCCTCCATCACCGCCGGATCCTTAGGTTCAGATGCAAGTGCCAGTGCAGCCAGGGTGTCCATAATCAGGTTAATCCACAGAATCTGAGTGATTGTCAGAGGATATTCCTCTTTGAGGAACAGTGGACCTGCAATGGCGGTAAGCAGTGCCGCCACATTTACGCTCAGCTGGAAGAATATGAAACGCTGGATGTTATGGTAGATGCTCCTGCCCCATTCCACTGCATTTACTACCGTGGAGAATGAGTCGTCAAGGATTATGATGTCACTGCTTTCCTTAGCCACAGCGGTTCCGCTTCCCATGCTCAGGCCTACATTGGCATAATTGAGAGCCGGGGCGTCGTTTGTGCCGTCACCAGTCACAGCCACTACTTCTCCCATGCTTTCAAGAAGTTTGACAAGCCGCACCTTGTCTTCCGGACGAGCCCTGGACATGACCTTTATGTCCGGGATGCGCTTCTTGGCCTGTTCATCGTCCAGAGATGCAAACTCCTGTCCGGTGATGGAGTTTTTTTCAACCGTATCTGTGTCTTTCCAGAGAGTGGCCTGGCGAGCTATTTCAATGGCTGTAAGTGAGTTGTCACCAGTCACTATTTTAATCGCGATGCCAGCTGATTCACATTTTGCTATGGCCTTTGGAACATCAACCCTTACAGGATCTTCTATCGCGATGAATCCGTCATATTCAAGGTTTTTCAGCTCACTCTCCAGAGCCCCATCCATATTCATAGACTTGTGAGCAAACGAAATGCACCTCATTCCCCTTTTCTGGAAGGAGGATATTTTCTCCAGCTCAGCTGCTTTCTCGTTTTCTTGCATACCGGAGAAAGACAAGACCACTTCCGGAGAGCCTTTCACCAGAACCCTTTCCTTGCCGTTCCCTTCTGAAATGGCAGATGCCATATATTTGAGGGAAGATGAGAACGGAATCCTCGAGAGAATTTCTCCCTCCGCTCTTATCGCCCTGTAGTCAAATCCGTTGTCGCTGATGAACTTGAGCATGGCTCCCTCCGTAGGGTTGCCGATATATTTGTCATCGTCCAGGAATGCAGTGCTGTTGAGGCTTATTGCCCGTGCCGTCTCTTCTGAAAGCGGAAGTGTACATTCCGCCACCTTCATCTTGTTTTGCGTGAGGGTGCCGGTCTTGTCTGTGCAGATAACCGTTGCTGCGCCCATTGTCTCGCAGGCATGCATCTTCCTTACCAGCGCATTCTGCGCAGTCATTTTGCGCATGCTGTAAGCCAAAGACAGTGAAATGCTCATTGGAAGGCCTTCAGGAACCGCCATCACTATCAGAGTTACAGCCAACATGAACATTGTGATAACACGGTTGATTCCGTCAGGTGAGGAAAAATCCAAATCGTTATGATGCAGCTCGTAAACAAATAAAGCCAGAAAAACCAGGACGGAGATGCTGATTCCAACCCACCCTATCTGCTTCCCAAGTTTTGCCAGCTGCCTGGAAAGCGGGGTCTGGACTCCCGTATGCTCGCTGGCGGCCCTGGCTGTCTTGCCGATTTCGGTTTTGTCTCCTACAGTTTCCACCAGCATGACGCCTTCTCCTTCGCTTACAATGGTTCCTCTATACAGGTTATTTGGAGAATAAGCTGTATTGTAGCCAGTTGTCTTTTCAGCTCTCTTGGAAGAAGGCTTGCTTTCACCGTTGAGGCTTGATTCGTCAACTTTGAGGTTCACAGCCTCGAGGACTGTACCGTCAGCTGGTATTTCATCTCCTTCAGAAAGAATGACATAGTCCCCTGTTACCACTTCAGACTTTGGTATGGTCATTACGCGGCTTTCGCCGTTTTCCTTCTGGCGGATGACCTTCACCTTGTCATCGTCACTGACCTTGTTGAGTATGTCAAACTCCTTGCCGGCTTTCCTCTCGTTGAGGAATGAAACAAGCGTGGCCAGTATTATCGCGATGATAATGCCGGCAATTTCCATCAGGGAGCCCTTGCCGAAAACAATGGTGATTGTCAGCGATATAGCTGCAGCTATGCTCAAGATGATGATAAGCGGATCCTTGAACTTGCCCAAAAACAGCAGCAGCCAATGAACTCGCTTGGGTGGAGTGAGGACATTGCTGCCATACTTAATCCGGCTTTCTTCAACCTGCCTGCTATTTAAGCCTTTGTAGGAGTTCATTAAGGGCTTTCAGTTTTTCGAGAGCGTCACTTTCCTTCTTCCTTTCAAGATCCACAACAGCCTTTGGTGCGCTGGCGACGAACCTATCGTTTGAAAGCTTCTTCCTTACACCGGCCAGGAAGCCTTCGTAACGTTTGATTTCAGCTTCAGTCTTGGCAATCTCGGCAGCGGTGTCAACCTGGACCGGAACGAAGAACTCTGTTGTGCCAACCATGAAGTTGACTCCAGTGGTTCCGGGAAAGTCTGTACATTCTTCTATCTTTGAAACGTTTGCAAGCTTCTTTACAAGAGGAGCTGCTGAGGATGCAAAAGGTTTCTTCACATATAGTTCAACGGCTTCCTTAGGAGAAATCTGTTTGCTTTGACGGATGTTCCTGACATTTACAACGCATCCTTTAGCTGTCTCAAAGTCAGAGATGGCGCCATCATTGACCTTGCCGGCTTTAGGCATTGTCTGGAGCATTATGGTTTCACCGTCCTTCCTTTCGTGGAGATTCTGCCAGAGTTCCTCGGTTATGAAAGGCATGAACGGGTGCAGGAGTTTGAGCAGGCTGTCAAAGAATTCCAGGCTCCTGTCGTAGGTATATCTGTCTATCTTTTGTCCGAATGCAGGTTTTACGGCTTCCAGGTACCAGGCGCAGAATTCATCCCAGAACAGCTTGTAGATGGTCATCGTGGCGTCAGAAATCCTGAACTTGGAGAAGTGGTCTTCTATGGTCTCTATAGATTTTGAAAGGAGGCTTTCGAACCATTCCACTGCTTTTGACGCAGCCTCTGACGGCTTTGCCTCTTCATCAATTTCCCAGCCCTTTATCAGGCGGAAAGCGTTCCAGATCTTGTTGCAGAAATTCCTTCCCTGCTCAACCTGGCTCTCGTCAAAGAATATGTCGTTGCCGGCTGAAGAGCAGAGCAGCATACCTATTCTCACGGCATCAGCTCCGTACTGCTTGATAAGGAGCAGCGGATCAGGAGAATTGCCGAGAGTCTTGCTCATCTTCCTGCCGAGCTTGTCTCTTACGATACCGGTCAGGTAAACGTTGCTGAACGGTTCCTTTCCTGCAAACTCGTCAGCTGCCATAATCATCCTGGCAACCCAGAAGAACAGGATATCCGGTCCGGTTATCAGGTCATTGGTCGGGAAATAATATGCCAGGTCCTTGTTAGGCTCCCTGTCAGGGAATCCCGGCTTCTGGGGATCGAACACAGACATAGGCCACAGCCAGGATGAGAACCAGGTGTCAAGGACGTCCTCGTCCTGCTTCAGTTCATCAGGCTTCAGTCCAGGATGCTTTTCAAGAGCCTCTTTGTAGGCCTCTTCTTTGGTGGCGGCTACAAAGCAGTCTCCGTCCGGAGTATAATATGCAGGAATCTGCTGTCCCCACCAGAGCTGACGGGATATGCACCAGTCCCTTACAGTCTCCATCCAGTGGCGGTAAGTGTTTGTGAAGCGGTCAGGAATGAGTTTGACTTTGCCGTCCTCCACACTCTTGAGGGCCTTCTTGGCCAGGTCTTCCATCTTCAGGAACCACTGCAGGGAGAGCTTAGGCTCAATGACGGCATCTGTTCTTTCTGAGTGTCCGACAGGAGAGATGTAATCTTCAATTTTCTCAAGGTTTCCGGCTTCCTCAAGCATCTTGACGATGTTCTTTCTGGCCTGGAACCTTTCCTGGCCAACAAGTATCTGGGCCTTTTCGTTGAGACATCCGTCATCGTCTATGATGTCCAGGACTGGAAGATGGTGCCTGAGGCCTATTTCATAGTCGTTTATGTCGTGAGCCGGAGTGACCTTGAGGCATCCGGTTCCGAAATCCATTGTCACATAATCATCCTCGATAATCGGAATCTCCCTGTTTATCAGAGGAATTAGTATCTTCTTGCCACGAAGGTGGTGGTAACGCTCGTCATTAGGATTTATGCACACGGCAGCATCCGCCATTATGGTTTCAGGACGAGTGGTCGCGATGATGATATACTTGTCCGTGGCCTTTCCCTCATCGCTGATAAAATATCTCAGGTAATAGAGCTTGCTCTTTGTCTCCTTGTGGATTACTTCCTCGTCGCTGACTGCGGTCTTTCCTACAGGATCCCAGTTGACCATTCTCACGCCTCTGTAAATCATTCCTTTCTTGTAGAAATACACGAAGGTGTTTATAACGGCTTTGCTCAATTCCGGCTCCATGGTGAAGCGCGTGCGGTCCCAGTCACAGGATGCTCCCAACTTCCGTAGCTGTTTGAGTATGATTCCGCCGTGCTCTTCCTTCCATTTCCAGGCTTCTTCCAGGAACTGCTCCCTTGTAAGGGAAGATTTCTCTATCCCCCTTTCCTTGAGCCTTGCCACAACCTTTGCTTCTGTTGCTATGGAAGCGTGGTCAGTGCCGGGAACCCAGCAGGCGTTCTTGCCTGTCATGCGGGCTCTTCTGATCAGGACATCCTGGATGGTGTTGTTCATCATGTGCCCCATGTGAAGCACTCCGGTGACGTTTGGAGGAGGTATCACAATAGAATAAGGTTCCCTTTCATCGGGTTCCGAGTGGAATATCTTGTTCTCTAACCAATAAGAATACCATTTGTCTTCCGTCAAGGAAGGGTCGTACTTTGCAGGAATGTCCATAATCTTTCAAATTTACAGGTGTGGTCCGTTTTTTTGCCACACAACCTGCAAATTTAATAATTTTAAACGTCATTATTTTCAAATATCAATATAGGTGTGCAAATTGGCGTCATTTCCCCTATTTTGATTATATTTGCCAGCTAATAAATCTAAACATACAAGTATGGCTGACAACAAGCAACTGGACATAGAACTCGGCAGCGAAGTGGCTAAAGGTTCATACTGCAACCTTTCCATAATAACCCACTCTCCCAATGAGTTCGTTCTTGACTTTTTGAAGATACTGCCAGGATTCCCCAAGGCGGTTGTAACTGAAAGAATCATAATGACTCCGGAAAATGCCAAGAGGCTCCGCGATGCCCTTGCGGACAACATCGGCAAGTTTGAGTCTCATTTCGGCAAGATTGAGCTTCACAATCCGGAACCCCAGGTTCCCATAGGGTTCAACCCATCCGGAAACAAATCGTAAATAGTTAGAGTTTATTGATATGAGCAAAGAATTTAAAATTGTAGTCCTTGCAAAGCAGGTTCCTGACACCAGGAATGTGGGCAAGGATGCGATGACCCCGGAAGGGACCGTGAACAGGGCCGCCCTTCCTGCTATTTTCAACCCTGAAGACATGAATGCACTGGAGCAGGCGCTCAGGATAAAGGACAAGTTCCCTGGATCAAAGGTTTATATCCTTACTATGGGTCCTTTCAGAGCTGCTGAGGTTATCCGCGAAGGCCTTTTCCGCGGTACAGATGGAGGAATCCTCCTTACCGACCGCCGTTTTGCAGGTGCCGATACTTTGGCTACATCATACGCTATCTCACAGGCTATCAAGAAGATGGCTCCTGACATGATAGTTGCCGGAAGGCAGGCTATCGACGGTGATACTGCCCAGGTAGGCCCTCAGGTTGCCGAGAAACTCGGATGGCCTCAGGTAACTTACGCTGAAGAGATCCAGGACATTGATGAAAATAAAGTAACCGTTCTGCGCAGGCTGGAAAGAGGCATAGAGGTTGTCACGTCAACCCTTCCTTGTCTGATTACTGTCCATGCTACCGCAGCTCCTTGCCGTCCAAGAAACGCCAAGATGGTGCTCAAGTACAAGTATTCCAGAACTGCAAATGAGGAGAAAGATCCTCTGAACGAAGGCAAATATGCCATTTCAGTTGATGAAAAACCATATCTGAGAATCCAGGAATGGACAGTTGACGATGTTGGCGGAGATGCTGAAAGCTACGGATTCGCAGGTTCCCCTACCAAGGTGAAGAAGGTGGAGAACATCGTTTTCAAGGCTAAGGAAAGCAAGGTCCTTTCAGGCTCTGATGCAGACATTGATTCCCTCATCGGCGAACTTATGGCAAATCACGAAATTGGTTAACAACAGGAGGAAAGCATTATGAACAATATAATAGTTTATGCAGAAACCGACGGCGGAAAGATCTGCGATGTTTCATTGGAACTTCTTACCAAGGCCAGAGGTCTTGCAGAAAGACTTGGCGTTGACGTTGAGGCTCTTCTTATCGGCAGCAATGTAGAAAAGCTTGCAGATGAGCTTTATGCTTACGGAGCAAAAGTTGTGCACTTGGCAGATGATCCTTGCCTTGAGTACTTCCGCACACTTCCTTACGCTGCCATCACTCTGAGAGTGTTCAATACAGAAAAACCTCAGATAGCTCTCTTCGGGGCTACAACAGTTGGCAGGGACCTTGCTCCGAGAGTATCGAGCGCACTCAAGAGCGGTCTTACGGCAGACTGCACCAGCCTTGAAATCGGTGACCATACAGATGCCAAGACCGGAAAGCAATATACAAACCTTCTCTATCAGATCCGTCCTGCATTCGGCGGAAACATCATTGCCACAATCGTCAACCCTGAGCACAGGCCTCAGATGGCTACAGTGCGTGAGGGTGTGATGAAGAAAGAGCCTCTCGCCGAGCCTGTAAAAGGGAAAATCAACCGCATAGACGTTTCCACCATTCTGGTGGACAGCGACTTTGCCGTTGAAATCATCAAGAGGGAGATCGAGGAAAGAAAGATAGACATCAAAGGCGCCCAGATAATCGTCGATGGCGGTTACGGCGTAGGCAGCAAGGAGAACTTCTCCCTTGTCTTTGACCTGGCCAAAACCCTTGGAGCTCAAGTTGGAGCTTCCCGTGCAGCTGTGGATGCCGGCTTCGTGGAGAACGCAAGGCAGATCGGCCAGACCGGTGTTACCGTAAGGCCTAAGCTGATTATCTGCGTGGGAGTCAGCGGTGCCATCCAGCACACAGCCGGTATGGACCAGAGCAAGATTATCATCGCGATAAACAATGACCCTCAGGCCCCTATCCACAAGATAGCGGACTACTCCATCATAGGAGACCTCAATGAAGTTGTACCAAAGATGATTGCTTCATACAAGAAGCAGAGCAAATAGGAGGACAGAAAATGGCAAATTTTTACAAAGATAACCAAGACCTCAAGTTCCAGCTTTCTCATCCTATGATGAAGAGGATCGTGGAACTCAAAGAGAACAATTATGCAGACTACGGAAAGTATGACTACGCTCCGAAGGATTTTGCAGACGCTATAGATTCCTATGACCGCGTGATGGATATCATCGGCCAGATTTGCGGTGACATCCTTGCTGCAAATGCAGAGCAGGTGGACGCAGACGGTCCTGTATGCAAGGACGGACGCGTGACTTACGCCGAGGGTACCAAGAAGAACCAGGAGGCTCTTACCCAGGCAGGAGTTTACGGAATCGCTCTTCCACGCAAGTATGACGGACTCAACTTCTCCATGGTTCCATACGTGATGGCAGCTGAACTTACCGCAAGAGCTGATGCCGGATATGCCAACATCTGGGGCTTGCAGGATTGCGCAGAGACAATCGCCGAGTTCGCTTCCGAGGAAATCAAAGCAGAATTCCTTCCAAGGATCCACAAGGGAGAGACTTGCTCAATGGACCTTACGGAGCCAGATGCAGGTTCTGACCTCCAGGCTGTTATGCTCAAAGCCACCTGGGATGAGGGAAAGCAGATGTGGATGCTCAACGGCGTAAAGAGATTCATCACCAACGGAGACGCTGACATAAAGCTGGTTCTGGCAAGAAGCGAGGAAGGCACTTCAGACGCTCGCGGACTTTCATACTTTGTCCACGACAAGAAGTGGGGTGGCGTTACCGTCAGAAGAATCGAGAACAAGCTCGGTATCCACGGTTCCCCTACCTGTGAACTCGTGTTCCGCAACGCCCCTGCCAAGATAGTCGGAGACCGCAAGATGGGTCTTATCAAATACGTTATGAGCCTTATGAACGGTGCCCGTCTTGGTGTCGGCGCACAGAGTGTAGGAATCAGCGAGGCAGCTTACCGCGAAGCCCTCAAGTATGCCAACGAGAGAGAGCAGTTCGGAAAGAAAATCATTGAGTTCCCTGCTGTCTATGAGATGCTCGCAGTTATGAAGGCAAAACTTCAGGCTAGCCGTGCAATCCTCTATGAGACTTCACGTTGCGTGGATGTCTATAAAGCTCTCAACGCTCTTGTAACCCCTGAAAGAAAGCTCACTCCTGAAGAAAGGAAGGAAAACAAGAAGTATTCCCGCTATGCGGACATGCTTACCCCTCTTCTGAAGATGACTTCATCTGAGTTCTGCAACCAGAACGCCTACGATGCCATCCAGGTTCACGGCGGCAGCGGTTACATGAAGGAGTATCCTGTAGAGAGGCTCTACCGCGACGCGAGAATCACCACCATCTACGAGGGAACTTCCCAGCTCCAGACAGTTGCAGCCATCCGTTATGTGACCAACGGTTCATATCTTGAGATGATCCGCAACGAGTACGAGAGCCAGGAAATCAAGGTCAGCGACAGTGTTGCTGCCGCCTGCCCTGACGCTCAGGCAAGGCTTGAGAAAGTGAAGGCAAGACTTGTTGCAATGACAGAGCAGTACGAGAAGACCGTTGCCCTGATGGAGGGAAAGCCTGAGGAATATATTGATTTCCAGGCACGCAAGATGTGCGAGATGGCTGCTTTCATCATCGAGAGTTACCTGCTTCTTCTGGATTCTCTCCGCTGCGAGAAGTTCATAGATTCTGCTGAAGTGTTCTCAGAAAGGGCACAAGCTTGGAACAACGAGCGTCATTTCTACATTTACAACTGCAACAGCGAGACCATCCTCTCCACCTGCAAGAACGTGAAGTCAGACCTTGATATCGTTTATCAGGACTAATTCCAGGATATGAGTAACTACAAGGTCAAGCTCAAGAATATCAAGGCCTTTGCCTTTGACGTTGACGGTGTCTTCACGGACGGCAGTATAATCTGCATTCCGGAAACCGGGGATCTGGTGCGCACGTTCAACGCCAAGGACGGCCTGGGGATGAGGCTTGCCTATATGAGCGGATACACTCTGGCCATCATTACCGGTGGCCGGAGCGATTCCATCCTCAAACGCTTCTACCCTGTTCTTGCACACGAGGTTATCCAGAACGCCCAGGACAAGCTCCCTGTTTTTGAAGATTTCTGCAAGAGGCACAACTTCAAGCCTGAAGAGGTTGCATACGTGGGAGATGACCTTCCCGACATCCCTGTCCTCCAGAAATGCGGTCTTGCCGTATGCCCTTCCGATGCCGTGGCTGAAGTGAAGTCTGTATGTGACTTCGTGTCAGAGTTCCCTGGCGGAAGAGGCTGCGTCAGAAACCTCATAGAGCAGGTGATGAAGGCTCAGGGCAAATGGAACCTCGACCCTTCCGCCTATCAGGCCTGGCGCCATGCCATAGACGAGGAGTACAACAAGATCTACAAGAAACAATAGAAAGCATTAAAGCAAAAGGATAATTCAATGCGGTCTCCCCTTTCAAAACATCTTGAAGGAAGAAGATTGATTCTGGCATCCGGTTCCCCGAGAAGACGCGAGCTTCTTGGGGAACTTGGCCTTGAGTTTACTCTCGGCAAAGTCAAGGACTACGACGAGACCTATCCCGCCTCCCTGAAATACGACCAGATTCCCGCATACATCGCCGAGCAGAAGTCACTCCACTATAAAGGAGACTTAAATCCAAACGACGTTCTCATTACCTCCGACACTATCGTTGCCATAGACGGAGACATCCTCGGCAAGCCCAAAGACAAGTCTGAAGCCATAAAAATGCTCAGGGAACTTTCCGGCAGAACACACCACGTGGTAACCGGACTCTGTATAAGATCAACACAGAAAACTGTCACAATTTCAGATACTTGTGAAGTAACCTTCGACATCCTCAGCGATGAGGACATTGAGTATTACATAGACAACTTCAAACCATTCGACAAGGCCGGAGCCTATGGCATCCAGGAATGGATCGGCCTTTCAAACATCAAATCCATAACCGGCAGCGTCTATACTGTCATCGGCCTTCCTGTCCAGAAACTCTACAAGGCACTTATGCTATTCTGAAGCCGTCGTCTCCGGCGGTGATGATTCCCCTGTCAGCCATATCGCGGAGAACCTCAATGAAAAGGTCCTGGTTTTGACCGGCAAGTTGCTTGATTTCAAGGAAACTGAGTCTTCCTTTGGGAGATTTCCTTATCGCCTCGGCGATTGCATTTTCAACTGATTTTGCAGATGGAGCGTTCTTCCTTTTAAGGCAGATGTCGCAGACTCCGCAGTCTCTGGTTACAGGCTGTGAGAAGTATTCAATCATATAACGGCTTCGGCAGGTGGTTTTCTGTGTGGCATAGTCTATCATTGCCTCAACTCTCTTCTGCATCTGGTCCTTTCTTTCCTTGTAGCGCTTTGGACTGATATACAGGTTGTTTTCCTGGAATCTCGGGCATTTGAAAATCATCATTGGAGTTCTCAGTTGAGGAATGTAGCGTATGATTTTCCGTCTGGAAAGAGACTGGAGTTTGGCCCTCACGTTCTCAGGAGTGTCCATCGTGATGCGGGCTATGTACTCCTCATCTATCCTAACCATCTGGGAGAACAGTCCTGTGTAGGTTCTCATTAGAGATTTCACAAACTCGTCCATGACGCTGTTTTCCATCTGAATTGCGTAGAGGTCATCCCTTCCTACCGTGAACATTATCCTGGAAGGGTTGTCAATTTCGTCCGTAAGTTCCCAGTAATCTTCCTGCTCCAGGTATTTTATTGCATAGTAGGCGCTGACAGCGTTAAGTTTGTACTGCCGGGCGAATTCCATCAAATCGAATTTGCGGATGGAGTGCTCCCCGTCTCCGTAAGCGATTTTCAGATAGTTGAAGACATACTGGTAAACTTTTGCCATATATTCTACAGGCGGGTAGTTGACGTTTACCAGCTGGCGGAGTTTTTTGGTGTCTGTCTGGTTCCAAAGGAGCACGGCCCAGGAAGGCTTGCCGTCTCTGCCGGCCCTTCCAGCTTCCTGGAAATAAGCCTCTATTGAATCTGGCATGTCCATGTGGACCACCACTCTCACGTCAGATTTGTCTATACCCATCCCGAAGGCGTTTGTGGAAACTATGACTGAGGTCTTCCCTTTCATCCAGTTTTCCTGTCGGAGGCTTCTCTCTTCCTTGCCGAGGCCCGCGTGGTAGAAATCAGAGGACACGCCGGAAGATTTGAGGAAAGACGCTATCTCCTCGCATCTTTTTCTCTCCCTGCAATATACGATGCCGGCTCCTGGTCCAAGCCTCTCCTGGTAGGAGTTGCATACTGCCAGCAGATTCCCGAGCTTGTCTTCACACTCCCTGGCAATGTATGCGAGGTTGTTTCTTGAAAAATCCGTGGCTATGACATTGGGTTCCTTGAAGCCAAGCTTTTCCATTATGTCATCAGCAACTTCCTTGGTGGCCGTTGCCGTCAGCGCTATGACAGGGACTTTCTTGCCTAAGATTTCCCTTATCTTGATGATTTCCAGGTATGCCGGACGGAAGTCATAACCCCACTGGGAGATGCAGTGAGCTTCATCCACAACCAGGTAGGAAACTTTCATCTGGGAGACTCTCTCTCTGAAGGCAGAAGTTGACAGCCGCTCCGGAGAAGCGTACAGGAACTTGTAGTCTCCATAAACCGCGTTGTCCAATGTTATGCCGATGGATTTGTGGGTCATGCCGGAATGTACTGCCAGAGCCCCTATCCCCCTTTTCCTGAGGTTCTCCACCTGGTCTTTCATAAGGGCGATCAGAGGGCTGACGACAAGGCAGATGCCATCTTTGGCCAAGGCCGGGACCTGGAAACAGATGCTTTTACCGCCGCCCGTAGGCATAAGGGCAAGGGTGTCCTTTTCCTCAGCGATGCTCCCGATCACCTTTTCCTGGGCTGGCCTGAAAGACTCATATCCCCAGTACTTGTGCAGTATCTCCCTGTATTTCTCCATTTATCTTGTCAGGTGAATGGCTATGCCTTTTTCTGTGGTGATTTCCAGTTTTTTGCCCGTAGGGTCAATATTTGTGGTGCAGGCGACTCTCTCTTCTCCAAGGAACATCTCAGTCTTCTGTCTATTGAAAACTTCAGGGGCAGTAAGATCTTTTATAATTGATTCTATGGAATCTTTGACCTCCGGTTTATAGGTTATTTTGCTGTCATCTGCCTTCAGGCTGAATTTGTCATTGTCCAGTTGGAGTATAAGAGAATCTTTCCTGATCTCCCATTTTCCGGTATGAATGGCATCCAGGCTTATCTTGCCGTAAAACAGCGAACTGGAGGCCTTGTAACTCAATACGCAAGTCATTGTCCTGTCTTCTTTGAAATCCATCTCAATGGAAGAATCGTCGCCTGAAATGGAAACCCATTTGCCCACGATTTCCTTTTCTGAAACCCGGCGGACCTGTCCAAGGGTCTTCTCGGCAAACTCCTGCAGGTCTTCGTCGGTGACATTCATCAAAAACCTGTTGGCCTCGTTGAGCCCAATGCAGTTCTCGAGAACATAATTGAGGAGGTACTTGCGGTTTTCCAGATTGTCCAAATAGATTTTGGTCCTTTCATCGTTGAGCCATTTTTCACACAGAGAGTAAAAACTGCTTTCGTCAAAAAGGAAGTTTGAGTTCATCAGTATCTGGTAACTCTCTTCTCCGCTGATAGGTCTTTTGAAATACACCCAGTTTTTCAGCTGGTCTTCAAGAATCGCACGCAGGTGATAGCACTTCTGGACATTACGGATGAAAGACATGTCGCTAAGGGTGTTCCAGGATTCCTGGCTGCTGTTGAAGATGGATTCATTGGACTTGTCAAACTGAAGGGCCGGATCAAAAGTGTCGGAAAGGATATAATTGAGGAATCTGACCAGGGTATCCCTGGAGATGGCTCTGATGTTGCCCTTGTTTTCCAGACAGAACCTTGTGGCCTCCCAGCCGGTTTCTTCGTTTTTGAGGATGCCTTTTATGTTGGAAATGGTCTCGTCTATGTCGTGGATGACCATCATTGATATCTGGCGCCTGTTTTCCTTCTGGCGGTTCTTGTCCACAAGATGCGCCACTCCGAAGGTCAGGATGATGGATATGACTGTAGCCACAATGCTAATGGCAAGCTGCTTGGCGGTGTCTGAAAGTTTGAGTCTGCTCATGTTACAAAAATCTGTCAGGCAAAGTTAATAATTACTATCTTTACAGCACCAATATAAAATGTCATGAAAACTCTGTTTTTTATTCTTTCGGCTATGGCTCTGGTTTCTTTCGGATGCCGTTCAAATACAAATGCTCAAAATGACTCTCAGCCGGCGCTTGAGGCTGTCGAACAGATTCAGGAACCGGCCCCTGAACCGGGATCTGACCTTCCTAGAATCGTGAAGCCTGCTGCCTACCAGGCCTGGCTTGCAATAGCAAAGTCTCTCGGCTTGAAGGGCGAGTATGTCTGCCCGGAGAACAGTGCTTTATCATATACGGTTGAACTGGTGGATGAAGAAGGCGATGAAGGATATATGATCGATGACCAGGTTTTCTGCTATCCGTATAAAGAAGAAGGCTTCTTTACCGTACACTCTCACGTGGAGGCTGCAGAAGGCCAGGGCGGAGAATTCGAGTACACCTTCTACTTCTTTGACGACGATGTCCTGAACAAGATTGAAAACCCTCTTCCTGTTCCGGATTTCGCAGACTTGCTCAGCGATTCCAAGGACGCTCCTTTGCAGGAAGATATGGTAGAGAAACTTAAAAATCTGTTCAATTCCCGTCCTGGAGACTTCGTCGCATATGAATTCCATCCTGAAGAATTCATAGTCAAGGCATATCTCCATCCCCTTTCCTGGAGCAGAGACGTGGAGCCTGATGAAAAAGGCCATTGCAATTGGCTCGAGCAGTTTTATGAAATGCGTGCAGAGCCGGACAAAAACACCTACAAGTGGAACGGAGAATCTTTCATAAAAGCCGAATGAAAATGAAAAGGATATTTGTTATAGTAGCCGCCCTTATATTGACGGCCGGATGCCACAAGAATGACAGCGACCACAGGGAACCGCCTGTAGTGGGCGCTGTGGATCTGGGCCTGTCTGTAGATTGGGCGGTATGTAACCTCGGGGCGGATAATGCCTGGGAATACGGAAATTATTACTCATGGGGAGAGACATCGCCGAAGTCTGATTACAGATGGCCATACTATGTTTTCTGGCTGAGCGGTGATATGGGCAATGTGAAGCTGAAGAAATATGTCAACTCCGCAACTTATGGCAATATTGACGGAAGGCTGGTTCTGGATGCCTCGGATGATGCGGCACGTAGTAAAGGAGGTTCCTGGAGAATGCCTACAAGCAACGAGATCCAGGAACTCATAGACAACTGTACCTGGACTTGGACTACCCTCAACGATGTGAATGGCTATGAAGTAAGGAGCAAAAAGAATGACGGGAGCATCTTCATCCCGGCCGCCGGGGATATGGCTGGAACTACCCTTGATACCGAAGGCCGCAGATGCTGCATCTGGTCCTCTGGTTTATTCCAGGGAAATTGTGCCACTGCAGAAAGCCTTGTCGCTGACAAAGGGAAAGTGGAAGTCTCTAATTTCGCCCGTTGCTACGGGTTAAGCATAAGGCCGGTTTACGTATATGACAAATAGTTTTCCGGATGTACGCCAATCCGCCAAAAAGGTTATCTTTGCGGCGTCAAAAAAGTAGTTTTTTAAATTTAACGACATAAATATGGCACAGATTGATCTTAGCAAGTACGGTATTACCGGCGTAAAGGAAATCATTTACAATCCACCTTACGATGTTCTTTTCAAGGAGGAGATGCAGCCAGGTCTTACCGGTTACGATAAGGGACAGCTCACGGAACTCGGAGCAGTTAACGTTATGACAGGAGTTTATACCGGAAGAAGCCCTAAGGACAAGTTCTGGGTAATGGATGACAAGAGCCGTGACACCATCTGGTGGACCTCAGACGAATACAAGAACGACAACAAGCCTTGCAGCCAGGAGACTTGGGAAGAACTCAAGAAAATTGCACGCAAAGAGCTTTCCAACAAGAAGCTTTATGTAGTTGACGGATTCTGCGGAGCAAACGCCAACACCAGAATCAAGGTAAGGTTCATTATGGAGGTTGCCTGGCAGGCACACTTTGTACGCAATATGTTCATCCGCCCTACCGAGGAGGAACTGGCAAACTTTGGAGAGCCTGATTTTGTGGTGCTTACCGCTTCAAAGGCAAAGGTTGAGAACTACAAGGAACTTGGCCTTAACTCCGAGACAGCTGTTGTTTTCAACATCACCGAGAAAATGCAGATCATTCTCAACACCTGGTACGGTGGCGAGATGAAGAAAGGTTTGTTCTCCTATATGAACTATCTGCTTCCTCTTCAGGGTATTGCGGCAATGCACTGCTCAGCCAACACCAACGAGAAAGGCGAGACCGCTATCTTCTTCGGACTTTCCGGAACCGGCAAGACCACCCTTTCCACAGACGAGAGAAGAGCCCTTATCGGCGATGATGAGCACGGTTGGGACGATGACGGTATATTCAACTTTGAGGGTGGCTGCTACGCAAAGGTCATCAACCTGGACCGCAACGCGGAGCCTGAGATCTACGGAGCAATCAAGAGAGACGCTCTTTTGGAGAACGTTACCGTAGATGAGAAAGGAATGATAGATTTCTCTGACAAGAGTGTCACCGAGAACACCAGGGTATCCTACCCTATCTATCACATTTCCAACATCGTGAAGCCAATCAGCAAGGCTCCTGCAGCAAAGAAGGTGATCTTCCTGTCAGCAGACGCGTTCGGAGTTCTTCCTCCAGTGTCAATCCTTACTCCTGAGCAGACCAAGTATTACTTCCTGTCAGGATTTACCGCAAAGCTGGCCGGAACTGAAAGAGGCATCACCGAGCCTACCCCTACCTTCTCAGCTTGCTTTGGAGCGGCTTTCCTTTCACTCCATCCTACCAAGTACGGCCAGGAACTGGTAAAGAGAATGGAAAGCGTTGGAGCAAAGGCTTATCTGGTTAACACCGGATGGAACGGAACAGGCAAGAGAATCTCCATCAAGGATACTAGAGGAATCATCAACGCTATTCTGGACGGAAGCATCGACAAGGCTCCAACCAAGAAGATCCCTTATTTCAACTTGGAGGTTCCTACCGAGCTTCCGGGAGTCGCAACAAATATCCTCGATCCGAGAGACACCTACGCTTCTGCAAGCCAGTGGGATGAAAAGGCCAAGGATCTGGCGGGCCGCTTCATCAAGAACTTCACCAAGTTCACTACCAACGAAGAGGGCAAGGCTCTGGTAGCTGCAGGTCCCCAGCTATAGTGGTATCTACTGCCGGTATTTACTTATACTTTAAATATATGAACAAGCTGAAATTTATCTCGTTAGCGGCATTGATTCTAACTTTTGGCAGCCTCTGCGCTCAGGATGACGCCTTTTATTCTGAAGTAAGAGGATTCATGTCAGAAAGCCGTCCTGAATATGACAAGATTGTCTCTTCCTACTTTGCCGGTCAGGAACTCTCTGCCGATGACTATACGCTCCTGTATTATGGCTATACTTTCACTGATGCCTACAAGCCTGATTTTGTCAACAAGTCTGTAGATTCCCTCATAGACGCCAAGAAATATGCGGAGGCTTATGACGCTCTTAAGAAGGAGCATCTGAAAGATCCGTCATCTCTGCAGATTCTGTTTGACTTGATGGGACTTGCCTTTGTCCTCGAAAAGTCAGATGAAGGCCAGCAGTATCAGAAGAAGTATATCAATCTTCTTCTGGCCATTGTCCAGGCCAGCGGAGACGGTCTTAGCCGTGAGAATGCCATAAAGGTAAACACGGTAAGGGATGAATTCCAGATATTGAGTTCTTATTTCAGGGCCTCCAGCATCGTGAAGAAGGAGTTCTCTTCCAGTGACAGTATAGATAAAGTCACCATCAAGGATTCTGAAGGAATCGTCAAGGACGTGTTCTTTGATTTTACACGTTATGTTGCGGTTACATCTGCTCAGTAGATATTTTTACCGCGCTCAGGTCTAAAAATAAGAACACAGGCCAATATGCCCGATACGCAAAGTTCGGGCATATTTTTTTTTCAAGACGGCTCAGCTGGGTTCAGCTTAGAGACCTAAATGTTCTAAGGTGTAAACTGTCAAGCAAGTATTTGACCACTCCGGCAGGCAGCATAGCAAGATATAAGAAAGGGGCTGCCGCATCAGCAAAAAAGCCCTTGAAGCCCATCCTGACAGATATGGCGTCATAGCAAATAGCGCTTTTTATCTTTCCTGAAAAACCGAGGGCAATGCGCTGGTTGTGATATGCCCTGTAACCCTGGGGGTTGGAAAACAGAATCTGCCTGTAGTTGTATGAATAACCGTCCGGATTGTATTGGCATATCTGTACAACCCTGTCCATCAAGGCAAAAGAGAAGTCTTTGTCCAGCCTCTCGTATAGGAAAGAATCTGTAACGAACTTCTCATTTCCGAACTTCGGAAACTTGTGTTTTTTCAGAATGGAGGTTTTCATGGTCATGACCAGTTCTCCCATGTAGCCGGCTCGGCGAAGTTCTTCCAGATGAACTTTTTCCATGCCTTTCGGGAAAACATTGTGGCCGGAGCCGAAGCTCTTGTAAGATATGATTCCGCAAATATCTTCACTGTCTGCCTGGCGGAAAAAATCCAGACAATCGGCTACTGTATCTTCGTCTGCGAGACGGTCATCAGAATCCAGGCACATGAACCATTCGGTGTCTGACTTGTCCACAGCAAAATTGTGGGCTGCCATCTTGCCGGAGTTTTCCTGGAAATGGTATTCTATGTCAACGAGCTTTTCTTCTATCCACTTTTCAACAACAGAAGATGTCCGGTCCGTGGAACCGTCATCCACTATCACCCATCTGAAATCTTTGCAGGTCTGGATACGGAGACTTTCATACAAAAGCGGCAGCGTATGAACCCTGTTGAACGTTGGGGTGAAAATAGTCAAAGATTTGTGTTCCATAGTGGCTTGTTATCAGCGCGTAAAGATACAAAATCTTTTGGAGAGTTATTGGAAAAAAAGGATGCCCGCTTTGCGGACATCCCCATTCTTGATGTCAGTTGTCCATAGTGGACAACCGGTTCTTTACTTTTCCTCTTTCTTGCAGTTGCAACCGGCGATGATGCCCCAGATACCAGCGGCAAGGATAGCTCCTGCGAACGGACCAACGATAAAGATCCACAGGTTGGAAAGTGCGCTGCCGCCCTGGAAGAATGCAGGTGCGAGTGAACGTGCAGGGTTAACTGATGTTCCGGTGTAGCGGATGCAAACCAGATGAACCAGTACAAGTGAGAGGCCGATAGCCAGGCCTGCAAAGTTGTTGGTTGCTCCGTTGGTCTTGGAAGTTGCTCCAAGAACCACGAGAACGAACACGCAGGTGAATATGATCTCAGCAAGAAGGCCGCCGAGGGTAGTTACGCCTGCCTGGAGATCATTGGCTCCAGTTCCTACAAGACCTGAATTGGTTGTGAGAAGATACAGCAGAGCTGAACCTATGAAGGCACCTATGCACTGGAAAACAATGTAGAGGATACCGTCCTTTACGCTCATCCTGCCACTGAGGAGAACACCAAGGGTAATTGCAGGGTTGATGTGGCAACCGCTTACTCCACCGATCGTGTAGGCCATTGCAACTACAGCAAGACCGAATGCCAGAGCTGTTCCAATTACGGTTGCAGCATTGGCTACCGTTGAACAGTCAGAAGAACAATTGAGACTGACAGCCACGCCGCAGCCCATTAGAACCAGCACCATAGTGCCGAACATTTCTGCTAAATACTTCTTCATTTGAGTATGGTTTTAGTAGTGATTAATGCAAAATTAATAAAAATTAAGCCTAAATATAGTACACCGGAGATGCTTTTCCTCTAGGAAGGGCATTCAAAAAAGTGTCCTTGGAAGAGTCTCCAGCTTTTTCCAATGCCTTCAGAGCGCTTTCAAGCGCAAGCTCAGGTGTGTTGTTGTTGTCCGAGAGATGACAAAGGAATATATGCCTCAGCGACCCGGACCTGACCTTGAATATATCCTCCAAAGCTTTGGCTGTCTGATTGTTGCTTAAATGCCCGTATCCGTTTCTTATCCTTTCTTTAAGGATGAACGGATATGGCCCGTCATCTAACATGCGCCGGTCGTAATTGCTCTCGATGACAAGTGCATCTGCCCTGGAAGCATAGGTAAGTATTTCATCTGTCATCGCTCCGCAGTCTGTGACAAGTGTTATTGTCTTGCCGTCTAACTCCAGACAGTACCCCAAAGTCTGAGTGGCGTCGTGAGAAACCTCGAATGAAGTTATCTTCACTCCGCAGACTGTCTCTTCCTTTCCCGGAACCAGAATATGGAAATTTGCACCGGACAGCCCGCGTGAGCAAATGCTTCCGAGCAAGGCGTTTTTCAGGATTTCTGTTGTGTAGATCGGTTTGGAGTATTTTGAAGAGATTATCCCCAAAGCCTTGATGTGGTCAATGTGGTCGTGGGTTACAAGAATGAAATCCACCTGGCGCAGGCTGAATCCGTTTTCAGAGAGCTTCTTTGCACAAACGCGAGGTCCCACTCCCGCGTCTATCAGGAATGAGACCTTGCCGTCTGTGAAGAAATAGCAGTTTCCGCTGCTTCCGCTGGAAAGAGACAGGAACTTGATCATTTCAGAGTCTTGATCAGACCTGTGAACAAGGCTGTCATCTTGACTACTGCAGCGTCTGCTGCCTTTATCACCTCCTGCTCGTCATTTACGAAGTCTGCCTTTTCAGTATCTCCTGAAGCATTTGTGATTATAGACACTCCGAATACCTTCATTCCGCAGTGCCGTGCCACGATTACCTCAGGTACAGTGGACATTGCAACAGCATCTCCTCCTATCAGCCTCATATAGCGGTACTCAGCCTTGGTCTCATAAGAAGGTCCGCTGCCTGCTACATAAACACCGCTCTGGAGATCAAAACCGTTGGCGGCGGCTATCTTCCTGCCTTTGTCTATGAGTTCTTCGTCATAAGGATGGCTCATGTCCGGGAACCTGGTTCCGAAAGAATCCATGTTAGGTCCGATCAGAGGGTTAGGCAGGAGATTGATGTGGTCTTTGATAGCCATTATGTCCCCTACTTTGAAAGACGGGTTAAGACCACCGCATGCGCAGGAAGCCAGAAGATACTTTACTCCAAGGAGTTTCATTACCCTGACACCGATTGTTACCTGATCCATCGTGTAACCCTCATAGTAATGGAAACGGCCCTGCATGCACATTACGGTCTTTCCGCCCAGTTTGCCGAAAATCAGGTTGCCTTTGTGCCCGACAGCCGTAGAAACAGGGAAGTTTGGAATCTCGCTGTAATGGATAACAAGCGGTTTTTCAATCTTGTCCGCAAGTGAACCCAGTCCGCTGCCAAGGATGATGCCGGCAATCGGTTTCAGTCTGCCGATTCTTTTCTTGAGATATTCAGCGGCTTCGTAAATTCTCTTTTCTCTTTCAAGCATATACTTTATGTTTTAGATGATTATCTGACTATTTTCCTGTATAGTTTCCTTACCTGTTCAAGAACTTCCCGCTCACCTTCTATTACCTTGTCTTTCATAACGATACGTCCGTTACATACAACAGTTTCCACGCAATCGGAATGCGCAGAATATACGAGGTTCGCGTCAAAGTTAATGCACGGGGTGAAACTGTAATTGTCTATGTTTATGATGGAAAAGTCCGCCAGGGCTCCCTCGCGAACGATACCGCCGTCCATGCCAAAGGCCTTGTATCCGTTTCTTGTGGCGCTTGCTATCAGCTGCTTCAGAGCTATGGCAGTAGGATCTTTTCTCCAGGCCTTCTGGACAAGAGCAGTGGTCTTCATTGCCTCAAGCATATCCAGATTGTTGCTGGAGGCCACTCCGTCTGTTCCCAGGCATATATTGGCACCTGCATCCTGGAGTTCCTGGAACTTGAACTTGTATCCTGACGCCAGCTTGAGGTTGGAGTTTATGTTGTGGACGATGTTTACGTGATTTTTTCCAAGTATCTTGATATCGTTCTCACTCAGCCATATACAGTGGGCGGCTATCACGTTTGAAGAAAATATGCCCAGGGAGTCCAGATATTCTACAGGCGTGCAGCCATGCAATTTTTTGCAGTCTTCCAGTTCCTGGTATGTCTCGGCGATGTGGATATGGACTTTCAGGTTATGCCGCTCTGCAAAATCGCAAGCCCAGATTATGTTGTCCTCGCTTACCGTATATGGCGCGTGGATGCCTATTTCAAAAATGTTCAGAGGGCTCCAGTCCTTGGCCTTTTCATATTTGCGCTCGCATTTGTCTCTCTGGTCCAACATTTTAGCCCTGTCTCCCAGATCCAGAAACACAAACGAATGAGCTCCTCTCAGTCCGCTTTCCAAAGCAGCTGTGACTGCAGCATCTATGAAAAAATACTGGTCGTTGAAAAATGTGGTGCCGGTCTTGATCATTTCTATGCAAGCCAGCTTGGTTCCCCAGTAAACAAGTTCGTCATCCAGCCTGGTTTCCATTTCCCAGATTCCACTGAGCCATTTCTGGAGCTTTTCATCTTCACGGCTGCCCCTCATCATAGTCATGGCAGCATGTGTGTGCATATTGGCAAAGCCGGGAATTACAGCCTTCCCTCTGCCGTCAAGGACAATGGTGTCCTTGTCTTCCGGAACATCTATATGGCTGGCAATCTTTGATATCCTATAGCCTTCAGTGAGTATGGAGACGGTCTGACCTTCACAGTATATGTCTTTTACAAGAATCTTTCCCATTTCTTTCTATTTGGGCACAATTTACGAAATTATTCACATTAGTTTGTACGATTTGCTAATTTTGTGGATAAACAAAAATGCAAATGATATCCAAAGAACTTATACAACCACAAACAATAGCCGTTATCGGTGCTTCCAATGATTTGTTGACGCCAGGCGGAAACCTGCTCAAGAATCTGGTGATGAACAATTTTGCCGGCAATATATTTGCCGTGACAAACTCATCAGACTTTGTCCAGGGCATAAAGTCATACCGCAGTCTGGATGACATTCCTGACGCTGACCTCGCCTTCATCGCCGAGGATGACGGTGATTGCCTGTCCAAGATAGACTTGCTGTGCAGCAAGAAAAGCTGCAAGGCAATCGTTGTGTTTCCGGACAAGATCTCTTCTGCCGTCATGTCTGAAGATCAGGCACTTTCCATGACAAAGGAAATTTGTAGCAAGTTTGGAGTAACGCTTGTCGGGCCTAATTCTTCCGGAATAGCTCTTGGCAGCTATTGCGGTATGTACACAAACGCATCCGTCAAAAAAGGCGGCAACGTGGAAATCATATCCTCATCAAGGACGACAATATCCTATATGGTGGAGTCTGCTCCGCGATATGGGCTGAACATCTCAGGCATCTTCTCAGTGGGCTATTCTCCACTGACGACCGTAGAGGATATTCTGGAATGGATGGACGACAACTGGAGCAGTTATGGTACTGAAAACAAGGTGATTGCAATCTATATCGAGCGCATAACCGATTCTGTGAGGATGATTACCCGATGCCGGTCCCTTATAAGCAAAGGAGCCGGCATCGTGGGTGTTCTGGCCTCTCAGAACAAGTTCATAGACGCTCTTTTCAAAAAATGCGGCATCATAAGGGCAAACGGAAGGGATGAACTGATCAATACTGTCGCGATTCTGTCCAAAGGGAGACCTGAAGGCAATTCCATTGCCATTCTTGCCCAGGCCGGCGGCCCGGCGGTGATGCTTTCTGATGTCCTCAAGCAGAACAAAGTCATTGTACCCCACCTTTTCTTTGAAGATTACAGCTTCGGTAAGACGGCCGGCCAGATTTCTTCCCTTATCGATGATTACGACAAGAATCCGGCCATTGACGGAACCGTAGTCATATTCGGACAAAAGGAAATGAGCGATTCTTCTGAAGTTTCCAACGTGATATTCAGAAAAGTCCGCCAGACTGTAAAGCCGCTCTATCCCCTCTTTTCCTCTGAATCTTCATACCAGGAATATATCCGTGAGTTTCATAACCAGGGCGGAGTCACTTTCAACGATGAAGTTGTCTTCGGAGAGTCGCTCTCCAAAGTGATCAACGCTCCTGCCGCAACTGAAGAAGGTTCTTCACCTGCCATTGACAAGTATCTTATAAAGAGGACAATCAATGAGAGTCCAAGTGGATGGATGCAGCCTTTCATGGTCCAGCAGGTTCTGGATGCCAGCGGAGTTAACCGCATCCGCCAGATGGTGGCTCTTACTGAGGAGGAGGCCGTTTCCGAAGCGATTTCTATCGGTTATCCGATAGTGTTGAAGGTTGTCGGGCCTCTGCATAAGACCGAGGTGGACGGCGTTTCCCTCAACATCACCGATGAACATACCCTTCGTTCAGAATACCGCAGGATGATCAACATTGAAGGCGTCACGGGTTTCATACTTCAGCCGATGATAGACAGCAGCGTTACGGAACTCCAGATCAAGGCAGAGAGGCAACCCAATTTTGCGCCCCTGATTTCCTGCTCATTGGGTGGCATATTTGCAGATGCGATGGATGACATAAGTTACTGTATGGCTCCGGTCTCCTCTGCAGAAGCAGACAAGATGATACGTTCTCTGAAAGCCTATCCTATGATAGAAGGTTACAGAGGTCAGGAGGGTGTCAACCAAGTCTTGTTCAATGAACTGATCAGGAGAGTCTCTGCCCTGTGCCTGGCCGCTCCTGAAATTGTGGAAATGGAACTCAATCCTGTTTTCGGCGATGAAAGGGATATAACTGTCATCGGTGCCAGGATTAAAATCGAAAAATAGAAGACATGAAAAAAATATTGGTCTGGTGGAATAAGTTGGATCCTTCAATGAAGGCTTTGATTCTCATTGGTATAATATGCATTATCGGGATAATTCTCAGATGGGATGCCGTTGTAGGCGGAGCCAGAAAGGGGTTCAATTATTACGGAGGTGACGCACATTAAGGTATTTTTCATTAAATTTGCACGATTGCTATGGCTACAAGGAATGAAACGGACAAAACCTTGGACCAGCTCGAGAAATTGATTCAGGAGTTGGTCCGGCGGTATGAGGTGGCGTCGAGAGACCGTTCTGACCTGATGGCCGAGCTGAGCAAAACCAAAACTGAATTGTTAAACGCAAAAAACAAGATAGCAGAACAGGAGAAAAAACTGGAGCATTTCGAATTGAAGCAGGCATTCTTTTCCGGTGAGAAGTCAGACAAGAAGGCGAAAAGACAGCTGGGAAAGATTGTCAAGGAGATAGACAAGTGCATTTCCTTGTTGAACGATTGATATGGCACTCAAGAAGAGCAACATACAGATGACTGTGGTGATAGACGGTATTTCTTTGAAATACAACTGCACCCCTGCCGAGGCGGAGCTTCTGCAGAAAGCCGAGAGCCTTATCAACGGCGAAATCGAATCCTTCAGGAGGAACCGGGAAATCATCTCCTCTGATTACAACAAGACTCTGATAGCAGTTATGATAAAACTTGTGATGGGAGCTTTGAAGAAAGAGAGTGACGTGGAAGACACTGTGGTATCCTTGAAGGAAATCAATTCTCAACTTGCTGAATATCTCCAGCACAACAGATGAACTTTTAGCCGGTAAGAGGCTCTTTGCGAAAATCAACACTAAAACTATCCCGGGCCCAAAAGGTCGGACAATGACAGGCCTAGGTTACCTTTAGGGGGATTCCGCATGCGGGACGTTGGAAGTCAGCGTCTGAAACAGGGTCCAAATCTTTTCATTAAGATTTTTCGGGAACAGCCCTCTTGCCGGCTTTTTTTAATATACACAACATTATGGATACAATTCTTATTGCAATTGGAGCTTTCGTCGTAGGATGTTTACTTACATACATCATAGTACGCCCTGTAATATTGAAGAGCAAGAAGGCAAAAATCCTCCAGGAAGCTGAAAAAGAAGGCGAGGATATCAAAAAAGAGAAGATATTCCAGGCCAAGGAGAAATTCCTCCAGCTAAAAACCGAACATGAGCAGTACATCCTCAACAAGAACAACGTGCTCAGGGAATCAGAGAACAAGCTAAAACAGCGTGAGCTTCAGCTCAATCAGCAGAATTCAGAGATTTCCCGCAGGGAAAAGGAGGTGGATGCCATACGTACCAATCTCAAACTGCAGGCCGACCTTGTCTCCAAGAAAATCGATGAATATGAGAAACTCCGCCAACAGGAAATCGTGAAGATTGAGAACATTGCCGGAATGAGTGCTGAAGAGGCCAAGAAGCAGCTTATGGAAACCATGAAGGCTGAAGCCAGGACTGATGCACAGTCATACATAAACGATGTTATGGATGAGGCTCGCTTGAGTGCTTCAAAAGAGGCCAAAAGAATAGTCATCAACACTATCCAGAGAACCGCACCGGAAATTGCCATTGAGAATGCAGTCACCGTGTTCAACATTGACAATGACGAGATCAAGGGAAGGATCATCGGAAGAGAGGGCCGTAACATCAGGGCTCTGGAAGCAGCCACCGGCGTGGAAATCGTTGTTGACGACACACCTGAGGCTATCCTGCTCTCAGCTTTCGATCCTGTCAGAAGGGAGATTGCCAGACTTGCGCTTCACCAGCTGGTGGCAGACGGAAGAATCCACCCGGCCAGAATCGAGGAAGTTGTGGAGAAAGTCAAGAAGCAGCTGGACGACGAGATACTGGAAACAGGAAAGCGTACTTGCATAGATCTCGGAATCCATGGCCTGAACATAGAGCTCGTGAAACTGGTGGGAAGGATGAAATACCGTTCTTCTTACGGACAGAATCTTCTCCAGCACTCCAGGGAGGTTGCCAATATCTGTGCTACAATGGCTTCAGAGCTTGGACTAAATGCCAAAGTTGCCAAGAGAGCCGGTTTGCTTCACGATATCGGAAAGGTATGCGAAGAAGATCCTGAACTTCCACACGCTATGCTCGGTATGAGGATGGCTGAAAAGTACAAGGAGAAGCCGGATGTATGCAACGCTATCGGAGCTCACCATGAAGAGATAGAGATGACGTCTCTGATTTCTCCTCTTGTAATGGTCGCCGACGCTATATCAGGTGCAAGACCTGGCGCCAGGAGGGAGGTTATCGAGAGCTATATCAAGCGTCTGAAGGATATGGAGGGCATTGCCCTGTCTTATCCTGGAGTTACTAAGACTTATGCCATCCAGGCTGGAAGGGAACTCAGGGTTATCGTTGGAAGCGACCAGGTTTCCGACAAGGATATCGAGAACCTTTCTTCAGAAATAGCAAAAAGGATACAGAACGAGATGACTTATCCTGGTCAGGTGAAGATCACTGTCATCAGAGAGTCACGTTCAGTAGCCTATGCAAAATAATCGCCCGGAAACGGTGTGACGCTTTTGCCAGCCAGTGCAAAAAGAGAGGCCGGAAAACAAGTCCGGCCTCTCTTTTTGTCTGTTCATCAAATCTATCAATCAGTCATTTGAGAATTCGCTGATAATCTTTTTCACGTCTGAAAGCTGGAGGTGGCCGTAAACCTTGTCCCCTATCATGGCAACAGGTGCAAGACCGCAGGCACCTACACATCTGAGGCAGTCCAGAGAAAACTTTCCGTCAGCAGTGGTTTCTCCCACATCTATCCCGAGAGTTCTCTTGAATTCATCCAGAACTTTCTCGGAACCGCGCACATAGCAGGCGGTCCCCATACATACAGAAATGGGGTGCTTGCCTTTCGGTGTCATGTTGAAGAACGCGTAGAAGGTGACTACGCCGTAAACCCTGTTTACAGGAATGTTGAGTTTCTCAGCGATGATAGCCTGCACTTCAATGGGAAGGTATCCCAACTCGTGCTGGGACTCGTGTAGTATGTTTATAAGTTCACCTGGTTTGTTGCCGAACTTTTCACAGATGGCTTTGATCTTCTCGACAACGCAGCTGCTTAACTTTTCTGCCATATCTTTTGTAGTTTAAAGTCTGGTTAATACTTGATTGTCTTGTCGGAATAATGGGTATGCAGCAGGGCATGGGCCTTTTCGCTGAGAGGTTTCCCGAAATATTCCTCGTACATCTTGATGATGCTCGGGTTCTCGTGGCTCTTGCGGATTGGCATATTCCTGTCTTCTTCGTAGATAGCCTCCTGACGGGCTTTGATTATCTCAAAGTCACCGTGATGCAGCGGCTGTCCTCCTCCTCCGATGCAGCCTCCCGGGCATGCCATGATCTCTATGACATGATACTTGCACTTACCGGCCCGGATCTCTTCCATAAGCTTGCGGGCGTTGCCAAGTCCATACGCAATGGCCACATTAAGTGCAAAGCCGTCAAAGTCAATTGTGGCGGTCCTTACGCTGTCTATTCCCCTGACTTCCTTGAAATCTATCTTTGGAAGAGGTTTGTGGGTGTGGAGTTCGTATGCTGTTCTCAGTGCGGCCTCAAGTACACCGCCTGTGGATCCGAAGATAGCAGCGGCTCCGGTGCTTTCTCCCAGAGGATTGTCAAATGACATGTGAGGCAGGGCGTCGAAGTTGATGTTGGCTCTGCGAATCAGTGTTGCAAGCTCCCTTGTCGTGATGGAATAGTCCACATCCGGGTTCTTGTTTGTGGAGAATTCAGGTCTCTGACACTCGAACTTCTTTGCAAGACAAGGCATTACGGAGACTACTACCAGCTTGTCACGGCTGATGTTCATCTTTTCGGCCCAGTAGTTCTTGGCAATGGCTCCGAACATTTGCTGAGGTGAGCGTGCCGTGGACGGATACTGAAGCAAGTCAGGGAAATTGTGCTCATAGAAGTTCACCCATGCAGGACAGCAGGACGTCATAAGCGGAATCGGAACACTCTTGTCTCCTTCCAGGAATCTTCCGAGCCTTTCAAGAAGCTCACTGCCCTCTTCCATTATGGTTGCATCTGCACTGAAGTCAGTATCAAAGACATAGTCAAATCCGATGTCCTTGAGGGCGGCCACCATCTTTCCGGTTACAATCGTACCGGGCTTGTTCCCGAATTCTTCCCCCAGAGCCACTCTTACGGCAGGGGCTACTTGCACTATGACTGTCTTCTCAGGATTCTCAAGGTCATCTATGAGCTGGTCCGTATAGGTCCTTTCAGTCAGGGCCCCTACCGGACATACAGCCACGCACTGGCCGCAATATGTGCAGTCAGTGTCTTTGAGCATACGATTGAAGGATGGTGCGATTGTAGTGTTGAAACCTCTCCCGACAGCTCCGAGTGCTCCTACGGACTGATATACATTGCACATAGTTTCGCATCTGCGGCAGTATATGCACTTGTCCATGTTCCTGACTATGGAAGCTGTCATTTCCTTCTTTCTCATTGAAAGTTCGCCTGCGAAAGGCGTCTCGTTTATGGACAGATGCTGTGTCACAGCCTGAAGCTCGCACTTTCCGCTCTTAGGGCAGGAAAGGCACTCGTTAGGATGATCGCTGAGCATCAGCTCGATGACGGTCTTCCTTGCCCTTATCACCCTGATGGAACTTGTCTTTACCTCCATTCCTTCTGTACATTTGGTGCTGCATGAAGGAGCAAGGTTCCTTCTTCCCTTTACTTCCACCACGCATACACGGCAGGATGCAGGGTGGTTGTCAGCGCATGTACCTTTAAGGTGCATGTGGCAGAGTGTAGGTATGTTGATTCCAATGGTCTTTGCCGCGTCAAGTATCGTTGTACCCTCAGGAACAACGACCTTGTGGTTATCTATAATCAATGATATGTTATTCTGTTCCATGATACAACTGTTTATCTTACTGAAATAGCTTTGAACTTGCAGCGGGACATGCACATTCCGCACTTGATGCACTTTGAGAACATAATCGCATGCGGTTTCCTTGGAGTGCCCTCTATAGCCCCTACCGGGCAGTTGACGGCACAAAGGTGACATCCGATGCACTTGTCAGGATTGATGGTGTACATAAGGAGAGACTTGCACTCTTTTGCACGGCACTTCTTGTCTTTCACGTGCTCAACGTACTCGTCATAGAAGTTGTTGAGGGTGGAAAGGACAGGGTTAGGAGAAGTCTGGCCAAGTCCGCAAAGTGCTGTGTCCTTTATCACACCGGCAAGGGTCTTGAGCTTGTTAAGGTCTTCCATAGTCCCGTCCCCTTTCGTAATCTTGTCAAGGATCTCGTACATCCTCTTGTTCCCGATTCTGCAAGGGGTGCACTTTCCGCAGGATTCTTCAACTATGAAATCCAGATAGAAACGCGCCACAGAAACCATACAGTTGTCTTCGTCCATCACTATCATTCCACCGGATCCCATCATGCTTCCGGCTGCCGTAAGAGTGTCGAAATCTATAGGAGTGTCGAGATGTTTCTCAGTAAGGCATCCTCCTGAAGGACCTCCGGTCTGGACAGCCTTGAATTTCTTTCCGCCTTTGATTCCACCTCCGATATCGAATATCACCTCACGCAGAGTGGTACCCATCGGAACTTCTATAAGACCTACGTTGTTGATTTTTCCGGCAAGGGCGAAAACCTTTGTTCCCTTGCTCTTCTCGCTTCCGATTGAAGCGAACCAGTCTGCACCTTTGGTCATTATGATAGGGACATTGGCAAAAGTTTCAACATTGTTCACGTTGGTAGGCTTGCCGTTGTATCCGCTTTCTGCAGGGAAAGGAGGTTTCAGTGTAGGCTCTCCTCTCTTTCCTTCCATGGAATGGATGAGAGCGGTTTCTTCACCGCACACGAACGCTCCTGCACCATATCTGATGTCAATGTCAAAGGAGAAGCCGGTACCAAGTACATTCTCGCCGAGCAGACCAAGCTCGCGAGCCTGGCGGATAGCTATCTTAAGTCTCTCTACGGCAAGAGGATATTCAGCCCTGATATAGACCAGTCCATGGTTTGCACCTGTTGCATACCCGCATATTTCCATAGCCTCCACAATGGAGTTGGGATCACCTTCCATGATGGAGCGGTCCATGAAAGCTCCTGGGTCACCTTCGTCTGCATTGCAGACCACATACTTCTCGTCGGCTTTGTTTTTGGCTGCAATCTCCCACTTGAGGCCAGTCGGGAATCCTCCGCCGCCCCTTCCTCTAAGACCTGATTTCTTTATCTGCTCCACAACATCTGCCGGGGTTCTGTTCAAAAGGCAGTCTGCAAGGGCGAAATAACCGTCTCTGGCAATATACTCCTCGATGTTTTCAGGATCTATCATTCCGCAGTTTCTCAAAGCAATCCTCACCTGCTTGCGGTAGAAATCCATGTGCTTGGAGTCTGTAACGAACTTGTTGGTCTTAGGGTCCGCATACAGGAGCTTTTCAACCCTTCTTCCTCCAAGGATGTGTTCGGTAAAAATCTCATCTACATCATCGGGTTTGACCTGGGTGTAGAAAGTGTTGTCAGGTATTATTTTGACTATAGGGCCTTTCTCGCAGAAGCCGAAACAGCCGGTAGTTATGACTTCCAGCCTGTCCTGAAGATTGTGTTCCTCAATAAGTTTCTTGAAATTCTCAGCGATTTTATGACTCTGCGATGCCTTGCAGCCAGTTCCGCCGCAGGTCAGAATCTGCATGTGCGGTGTTCCTTTGTCAAGGCCGCAGCTAACAGAAGTATCCTGATGGTCCGCTTCTTCTCTTGGACGCAGCAGGATGCTTGCTTTCTCCCGGATTTTCTTCAAATCCTCAACAGACGATATTTTCATAAGTGTATTTGTAGTTGTCTTGAATGTTTGTCATTTCAAGGCATAAATATATAACATTTTATCTCAAAGTGTAAGGTTTCTTGCCAAAACTTCTAAATATTTTGACAAAACACTGGAAAAATGCTGCCGATTTGTTGTATTTGATCTTTAGGCCTCAGAAACTTTCTTGCCTTTGAGGGAATATATGCGGTCAACTATAAGTGCAATAGCACCGTCTCCCGTGACGTTGCAGGCAGTTCCGAAACTGTCCATCGTGATGTATAGAGCAATCATGAGGGCCTGAAGAGTTGCATCAAATCCCAGAATGGACTCGAGCACGGCCAGAGCAGCCATTATAGCGCCGCCCGGAACTCCCGGTGCAGCTACCATTGTCACTCCCAGCATGAATATGAATCCCGTGTAAAGCCCTATCCCGCAAGGGATACCCATCATATACATTATTGCATAAGCGCAGGCAACTATTTTCAGCGTGCTTCCTGCCAGGTGGATTGTCGCACACAGAGGAACCGTGAAAGAAGAGACTCCAGTGTCCACACCGTTCTTTCTGGTCTGGGCCAGTGTCACAGGAATCGTGGCCGCTGAAGACTGAGTTCCAAGAGCGGTGGCATAAGCGGGCATCATGTTCCACAGTGCCTTGAAAGGATTCTTTCCGCTTATAGCACCAGCTACCATGAACTGTAACAGCAGGAAAACTATGTGAATGGCAAAAATCACAAGAATAACTTTCAAGAACAGCTTCAGGACAGGAGCTACCTGCCCTTCCATTCCGAGAATCAGAAAAATACCGAATATATAGAATGGCAGCAGAGGTATGAACACGTTCTTGATGGTCAGATTGATTATACTCCTGAATTCTCCAAGAATCTTTACAATTGTTTCACTTTGGGTGTATGCGGCTCCCAAACCAAGCACGAATGCAAGTATCAGCGCTGTCATCACACCGAATGCCGGTTCCATATCAATGGTAAAGAAAGGAAGTATTGACGATGACTCGCTGATGGAGGCTAGCGCAAATGCAGGATCCTTGACCAATACAAGCGGATATGCCAAACGGCAAGTGAAGTAGGAAAAATATCCTGCCAATATTGTGGATGAATAAGCCAGGACTACAGTTATAAGCAGAAGCCTTCCGGCACTTTTCCCCATCTCAGCGATGCCCGGAGCTACCAAGCCAAGTATCAGCAGAGGAATTACAAATCCGAGAAAGCTGCTGAAGAGTGAGTTGAAAGTAGAAACCGCCCTTGCGGCCCACATCGGGAAGAAAAGGGAACAGACAATACCCAATGCGATGGCTATTAACACTTTGGGCAGAAGGCCCAGCCTGAATTTCTTTTTCACTTCTTCCATACCGTTATTCTGTTGATGTCATTTTCCTCCATACATAGGAAATGTAGAGTATCACAAAAGGAACAGCCAACGATGCCCAGGCCATGGTTTTCAGTGTGTATAGGCTTGAGGAACTGTTATAAAGGGTGAGCGAGTTCTGGACATCGTACAGAGAATGGAAATACGCCATATCGCCGAAGCCAATGTCCAGGAGATAGCCCAGAACCGCCAGGAACACTCCGGCTCCGGTCATATAGAAAGACGGTTTCCCTTTGAGGATGGTCTTTCCCAAACCAATGAGAACAATTACCGTTCCTGCAAGGAAGATTGCTGCTATCCACCAATGAGATAGCATGTTGTGGAGGTAAGCATAGTTTTCTTCAACGATAGGTCCGTCCACTCCGTTGAATGATGCTGAAGAAGTGTCAACCCTGTATCCGGTTGAAAGGAACATGCAGACTGCAAAAGCCACGAAGAAAAGCACGAAGCCAATTGCCGTGACCTTGAGTTTGCTCTGGCATCTGGAGGCTATGTCAGAAGCCGCATCCCCTTCCATCCTGGAGCATTGTCCATAGACGAACAACATTCCGAGAGTCCTGGCCGCCAGGAACACAACTATTCCAAGCAGCAGGTTGAAAGGTTTGAAGATGAGTTCCAGGCCTCTGTAGTCATTTGTCCAGTAAGAAACTATGTTTGCTGCCGGAACGGTTACACTTAGTTTGTCCATTGCATAGTTGCCGCCGGAGATGAATGTAGCAACCGCAACCCCGATGAGAATTGTGCCAAGGAAACCGTTCAGTTTAAGGAAGGTTTCATAGGTTTTCTTTCCCAGAAGGTTCTTCTCTTTGCTGCGGAACTCGTATGAAAACGCTTGCAGGACAAAGCTCAGCAGGATGATGATCCAAAGCCAGTATGCACCGCCGAAACTCGTGGAGTAGAATAGCGGGAAAGATGCGAATGCAGCCCCTCCGAATGTTACGAGAGTAGTGAACGTGATCTCCCATTTGTGGCCCAGGAGAGTCAGCAGAAGCTTCTTCTCGTCTTCCGTGCGGGCTACTCCGCCAATAAGTGTCTGCCCTCCCTGGACAAACATCAGGAACACCAGCGCCGCTCCCAGAACGGAAACCACAGCCCACCAGTAAAGTTGCAGAAAATGATATGTTGCCATAGTATATTCAGTTTGATGTCAGACTTTAATTCCATTTTATGCCTTCCGGCCCTTTCTTTATCTGGTTGAAGGCTATCCTTAGTTCTGCAACAAGCAGGGTGGTGAACAGGACAGCAAATATTATGAAGGTTGTCCAGACATTTCCGGTAGAAACTCCTGAAACGGAGGCTTGAACCGGCAGAAGGTCCTGTATGGTCCAAGGCTGCCTTCCCACTTCTGCGACAACCCAACCTGCCTCAGCGCAGATATAGACCAGCGGAACAGACAGCACTGCCAGGAAAAGGAACCATTTCTTCTCGGCGATGATTTTCTTCTTGAGCAAATACCAGCACACCAGAAGGAAGAGTATGAAATAACCTCCCAGCATAACCATGATCCTGAACGAATAGAATGTCATAGGGACATTGGGGATGCTTTCCTTCGGGTCTTTGAGGAATCCGTAGCCGAAGTATTCGAAATTATCGTCCAGGTACTGCCTGGCCTGGGAGAGAATCTGGTTTCTCTTTGCCGTGTCAGGATCGTCTTTGTACTGCCCGTACAGGGCCAGGGCACGGCGGGCCATGTTCCCCCTGTCCACTTTCTCCGCAAAAGGAATTGCGGTCTTTTCCTCCCCGTTCTTGTCCTTGTACTTGTAACCGCCTTCTATGATGTCATTTATGCCAGGAACATAACTGTCAAAATCCATATTGGCCAGGAATGACAGTCCCTTGGGTATTGATATGTTGAACAGGTACGGGTCCTCGTCATTGTCGTATTGCTTCTTCGGGTTCAGGACCCCTATTCCTACCAGCGGAGTTCCGTTTTCTCCTCTGTAAAGGCCCTCCATCGCCGCAAGCTTCATAGGCTGCGTCCTGGCTACTGTAACTGCGGAACTGTGGCCTGTCACCATAAGCATGAAGACAGCAAACAGGCCGAAGACGGAAGCATACTTGATGCTCCTCATTGAAAAATCCTTGTTCCTTCCTTTTTTCAGGAACCAGCAGGATATTCCTATCACTACTATTGCCGCTACAAGGAACCCGCTCAGCACGCTGTGGGAGAACTTGGTCAGAGTCGTTGAAGAAAACACGATACCCCAGAAGTCCACCATCTCGTTCCTGGCGGTTGCAGGATTGAAGGCAACTCCTGAAGGACTTTGCATCCAGGCGTTTGCGGTGAGAATCCAGTAGGCGGATATGTTGGCGCCTATGGCCGTAAGCCAGGTGGAAAGAAGGTGGAAACCCTTGCTCACCTTCCCCCATCCGAAGTACATCACGGCAAAGAAAGTGCTTTCCATGAAGAATGCGAAAATGCCCTCAATGGCCAGGGGGGCGCCGAAAATGTCTCCCACAAACCAGGAATAGTTGCTCCAGTTGGTTCCGAACTCGAACTCCAGTATTATTCCGGTAGCCACTCCGCACGCGAAGTTTATGGCAAAGATGCGGCTCCAGAACTGGGTGAGTTTCTTCCACGATTCGTCATTTGTGCGGCAGTACTTTGTCTCGAAGATTGCAATCAGGATTCCCAATCCCAATGTTAGCGGCACAAACAGCCAGTGGAACATTGCCGTAAGCGCAAACTGCATTCTTGAAGCATCAACTAAAGAAGAAAGAATCATATCAGTCGTTTTTTGTCAGATTTTCTATTACGTGAGCGGCTTTTTCCTTGTCCGTCTTGTAGGAAGAAAGCTCCGGCTTGAAGAAGAATATCCTCAGGACGAGAAACATAATGACCAGCTTTATGATAATAATCAGCCAAAGACTCTTCCCGACATCCATGTTCCGGAAGCCGTCTCGGTAAAAGTTGAATATCCTTCTTGCCGCGTTCACTTTCCAAATATAACAAAACCTTCCTAATCCTGGCTTGTTTTTTGAAATGACTTTTACTTAAATTTGCATCGCTGAAAAGAACACTGAAAAATCACAGAAATGAAAAAGAAAGCAAATAACAATATAAACCGGGGCAGAAGAGATGCCCTTAAGGCTGCAGGTCTTTTTGTGGCTGCTTTTGTTGGTTCAAGTATGCTCAACAAGATAGGAGCCGCCGCCCTGTCAGTTGACGACATGGTGGAGTCTGACCAGCAGCCGAGAATTGTCAGAAAGGCAGTTTTTGTATCCAAGAACTGCAAGGTTCACAAGCAGATAGCCTCTAAGGCGAAGAACCTTGAAGACTGCCTGCTCTGCATTGACGCCTGCCCGAGAAAGGCAATCGTTGTCACCGATATAAAGGGCGCAAAAATAAAAGGCCCTCAACTCAAGGAGGACCTTTGCATCGGTTGCGGCCGCTGTGTCAGAGTTTGCCCTGAAAATCCTAAGGGATGGGAAATCTGGGACAGGACCAACAACAAGAAGCTGATGTAAACGGTTGGACTATTGGTCGTAACCGTCGTAATGCTCTTCGATTTGTTCCAGACTGTCAATCTTGAAAGTGTCTCCGTCCTGGACAAGAGTCAGCTTTATGGTGTAATGGTATTCTTTGTTTTCTCCCTGGTCGTGAGTGCAAGACACTAAATATGCATCCCCCTCAGGTTTGATGGTGCGTGTCTTCAATCCGCCGGTATCTCCGCCGCCATTGTAGCAAAACAGCCAGATTGCCATGCATTCGCCTTCGCAATCATAATCATACGAGTCCATAAGCCATTGTTTCATCTTAGGGGTTATATTGCTGTTGATGAACTCGTAATTTACAATGTCTTTGTCAAATACTTCATCATAAACCTTATAGAATCCCTCCAGGAAAGCCTTTCCGGCAGCAACCTTTGCAGAGTCAATAATAGCTGCAGCAGCCTCGGCCTGTGCAGTTTCAGCTTGAGCCTGGTTGTTTGGCTCTTCAGCTTTGTTGTTGGATTTGCAGGCAAAGAAGACTAAGGCGCCCAGTGCCAGTACAGAAAAGAGTCTAATTGTTCTCATTGTCTTGTTTATTTACGGTTATTGTATGCCTTGAGTGTGTTCTGGAGAAGCGAGGCAATTGTCATAGGCCCCACTCCGCCGGGAACTGGAGTTATGTAGCTGCATTTAGGGGCGACATTGTCAAAGTCCACATCCCCTACCAGACGGTATCCGCTCTTTCTGGAAGCGTCTTCAATGGAGTTGATTCCCACATCGATGATTACCGCTCCTTCCTTTACCATATCTTCCTTGACAAAGAAAGGGATTCCGATTGCGGCAACTATGATATCGGCTTCTCTGGTGTACTTGGCGATGTCCTTTGTGCGGCTGTGGCACATGGTCACCGTGCAGTCTCCGGGATAGCCCTTCCTTGAAAGGAGGTTCGCCATCGGACGTCCGACTATGTTGCTTCTTCCCAGGACAACGCAGCTCTTGCCCTTGGTTTCTATCTTGTTGCGTTCAAGAAGAGTCATTATTCCCATCGGGGTAGCCGGAAGGAAGGTGTCCTGGCCCAGCATCATCTTTCCGGCGGAAACAGGATGAAATCCGTCAACGTCCTTTTCGGGAACTATAGTCGCGATCACCTTGTTCTCGTCGATGTGCTTAGGGAGAGGAAGCTGGACGATCAGGCCGTCTATGTTGCTGTCCGCATTGATATTGCGTATTATTTTCAGCAGTTCTTCTTCCGTGGTCTCTTCGGGAAGACGGATAACGTCGGAAGTGAATCCAGCGTCCGCGCACGCCTTTTCCTTGTTGGCTACGTATGTCTTGCTGGCGGGATTGTTGCCTACCAGAATGGCCGTGAGTGAAGGTCTGCGGCCTCCGTTTGCAAGTATCTGTTCAACTTCCTGCCTGATTTCTGCTCTGATTGCGGCGCTTTCCGCCTTGCCGTCCAATAACTTGTATTCCATCTGATTGCGTTGTTATCTTCCCATGTTCCTGAGGTTGCGCATCTGGGCCATACGGTTTCTGAGGCCTCCTCCGGCAACATTCTTCATTACTTTCTTTGTCTGCTCGAACTGCTTGATAAGGCGGTTCACTTCAGCGATGGAAGTGCCGCTTCCGCTGGCAATCCTGTTCCTTCTGCTGCCGTTGAGCACTTCCGGATGCTCTTTTTCAAACGGAGTCATGGACTGGATTATAGCCTCCACTCCCTTGAAGGAGCTGTTGTCTATGTCCACGTCCTTGAGGGCCTTGCCCACGCCAGGAAGCATGCTTGCCAGATCCTTGATGTTACCCATCTTCTTGATCTGCTGGATCTGCTGGTAGAAGTCGTTGAAATCAAACTGGCTCTTGATGAGTTTCTTCTTCAGTTTGCGGGCTTCTTCCTCATTGATCTGCTCCTGGGCTTTCTCCACGAGGGTTACAACATCTCCCATTCCCAGGATACGGTCTGCGATACGTTCAGGATGGAAGACATCCAGAGTATCCAGCTTTTCGCCTGAGGATATGAACTTTATAGGCTTGTTGACCACTGCCTTGATGGAGAGTGCGGCACCGCCTCGGGTGTCGCCGTCGAGCTTTGTCAGTACAACTCCGTCAAAGTCCAGGACATCGTTGAAGGCCTTGGCTGTCTCAACTGCATCCTGTCCGGTCATGGAATCTACTACAAACAGGATTTCGCTCGGGTTCAGGGCTTTCTTGAGGTTGCCGATCTCCTTCATCATCTCCTGGTCAACGGCAAGACGTCCGGCTGTATCCACGATCAGTACATCGTACTGCTTGGCCTTTGCCTCCTTTACTGCATTCTCTGCAATACTTACCGGATCCTTAACGCCTTCTTCAGTATATACAGGAACCTCTATGCTTTCTGCCAGCACCTTCAACTGGTCTATTGCAGCAGGACGGTAAACGTCTCCGGCCACGAGCATAACCCTCTTTCCCCTCTTGTTCTTGAGCTGGTTGGCAAGCTTTCCGGAGAATGTGGTCTTACCGGAACCCTGGAGACCTGCCACCAAGACGATTGCAGGATTACCCTTCAGGCTGATGTCCGTTGCGCTGCTTCCCATCAGGCGGGCAAGCTCGTCGTGGACAATCTTGACCATCATCTGGCCAGGCTTGACGCTCTTTATGACATCCTGACCAAGAGCCACTTTCTTGACATCGTCGCAGAAGCTCTTGGCTACCTTGTAGCTCACGTCGGCCTCGATCAAGGCCCTGCGGATGTCTTTGAGGGTTTCGGATATGTTAACTTCAGTAATCCTGCCCTGTCCTTTCAGCAGGCGGAACGACCGGTCTAGTCTGTCTATTAAATTTTCAAACATATTACTTTACGATTTCGTCTGAATAGTAGGCTTTTGCAAGGTCTTTCTGGTTGTAGCGCATTGCCATCACCTGGCCGTATGCTCCGGCGGTGTGAATGGCTACAAGGTCTCCTCTCTTTGTCTCAGGCAGCCAGATGCCGTGGGCGAACTTGTCTGAACTTTCGCATACAGGGCCTACAACATCATACTTTGTCTTCTTGCCGGTGGAAACCAGGTTTTCTATGTCGTGATGTGCCTGATAGAGGGCCGGACGGATGAGGTCGTTCATTCCTGCATCCAGGATCACGAACTTCATCTTCTGCCCTATCTTCACATACAGCACCCTGGAAATCAGATGACCGCACTGTGCAACAATAGCCCTTCCCGGCTCAAAGTGGATCTTCTGGCCTGGCCTTACCTTCAGGTTCTTGTTAATGAGTTCAAAGTAGTCTTTGAAGTTGGCAATCGGATTCTGGTTAGGATTCTGGTAATCAACTCCCAGTCCGCCGCCAAGGTTCAGGTTCTCTATCTTTATGTTTCTCTCAATGAACCAGCTCTGGAGCTGCTCCACCATCCTGCAAAGCAGAGGGAACACGCTCATGTCCAGGATCTGGCTTCCCACATGGAAATGCAGTCCGATGAGTTTCACGTTCTTGAGGCCTTTCAGAAGGTCAGCCACAGCCTGGAATTCCCAAGGGCTGATTCCGAACTTGTCCTCCTTTCTTCCTGTGGAAATGTATTTGTGGGTATGGGCGTCAATATCCGGGTTCACTCTCAGCGATATCCTTGCGGTAACTCCCATTCCTGCAGCCAGATCGTTGATAATCTGTATCTCAGGCACGCTCTCGCAGTTGAAGCTGTAGATTCCGGCCTTCAGGGCGGTCTTGATTTCACGGTCGCTCTTGCCTACTCCGGCATAAACTATCTTGGATGGCGCAAAGCCGTTCTTTATCGCGATTTTCACTTCGTTTCCGCTCACGCAGTCAGCTCCGAGCCCTGCCTTGCAGATTGTCTGCAGGATCTTTGGTTCAGCGTTGGCCTTTATGGCATAATGCGCATTGTAGCCGAATTTCTTTGTGTATGAAGTGTAAACCTTCAAAGTCTCCTTCAGGAGATCCATGTCATAATAATAGAAAGGTGTACGGATACTACCGAATGCCTCGATTGCCTGTTTTGTTATCATTTGTGTCAAAATTTTGTCTAAATACGAACGGATGCAAATCTAATCATTTTTTCATTATTTTTCCCCGCAGCAATGTTGTAATTAACACATTAATTGTAGTGGTCCCACAAAATAGGACCACTACACCTATCTGGGAATATGAGAAATTTCATTAAATTTGTGCATTGTCCGTACGCTGGACTGTCGCCGCGGGCAATGCTTTCACACAACAGACAGTATAGTTAATTGTTTAAAATATTTTAGATTATGGCAAAAGGACCTATCACTCAGTTCATTGACCACCATTACCGTCATTTCAACTCAGCCGCTATGGTTGACGCTATCAAGGCTTATGAACAGCTTCTGGCAGAAGGCGGAAAGATGATGCTTGCAATGGCAGGCGCTATGAGTACTGCTGAACTCGGACTTTCCCTGGCAGAGATGATCCGTCAGGACAAGTTCGCAATTGTTTGCTGCTCAGCCAACAACCTTGAAGAGGACATCATGAACCTTGTAGCTCACTCACACTACAAGAGAGTTCCTCACTACAGAGACCTCACCCCACAGGACGAGCAGGAGCTTCTGGACAACCATCTTAACCGCGTCACCGATACCTGCATCCCTGAGGAAGAGGCTTTCAGAAGGCTTGAGGGCCATCTGGTTGAGGCATGGAAAGATTCAACCGCAAAGGGAGAGAGGCTTTTCCCTTACGAGTTTATGTACAAGGTAATCCGCAGCGGTGTCCTGGAACAGTACTATGAGATAGATCCAAAGGACAGCTGGGTTCTTGCAGCCTGCGAGAAGAACATCCCTATCATAGTTCCTGCCTGGGAAGACTCCACTACCGGAAATATCTTCACGGCTCACTGCATCAGGGGAGAATTTGACGTTCATCTGGTAAAGGGCGGCATCGAGACTATGATGCACCTTGTTGACTGGTACAAGGCCAACAACCGTCCTGGCATCGACCGTGGAACGGGATTCTTCCAGATCGGCGGCGGTACAGCAGGAGACTTCCCTATCTGCTGCGTTCCTATGATGGAACAGGACCTTCAGTGGAAGGGCACAATGCTGTGGCAGTATTTCTGCCAGATTTCAGACTCCACAACTTCTTACGGATCTTATTCCGGAGCAGTCCCTAACGAGAAGATCACCTGGGGAAAACTCTCTCCTGAGTGCCCTAAGTTCGTGGTAGAGAGCGATGCTACAATCGTTGCCCCTCTGATGTTCGCCCATATTCTCGGTTGGTAATCTGAAAGGTTTATGAAAAAAGTACTGTTGCTGCTCTGTGCAGCTGCTGTAATTGCGGCAATCTCCTGCAAGAGCGACAAGAACAAGGCTGATGACCCTGAAAACGAGGTAATCGCCGAAGCCCCTGCAAATCTCCAGACTCAGGAATACATTGAGGGCAGGATGGCTGAGATCTATGGTTTTGTCCTCGGCGAAAGCAAATACACCGAGGCAGATGAGAAGTTCTTCACCAAAGACTTCTTTGCTCTCCAGGAGAAAGTTCTCAAGAAGCAGAACGAGAGCGGAAACCTCTATATTGACCACGACCACTGGATTATGGGCCAGGACTGCCACAACCCTTCATACGAGTTTGTCAAGGCAGAGGAGATCAACGGCCAGACCGCCAAGGCTTATGTCAAGGTCAAGGCGTTCGACGAACAGGAAAAACCGGAACTTGTCAGGTTCACCCTCCGCTTCAACGGCGACGAGTGGATGGTTGATGACATTGAGGAAGAGTATGAAGGCGTCTTCTACTCTCACCGCAAGATGTACGAGGAAGCTCTGGCTGAATAAAGCCCCAGACAAGTAGCGACATTTTTAAAGCAGCATCTGACTTAGTCTTTTGCTGCTTTTCTTTTGCTTTGAATGCGGATTAACCTTTCTTATAATTTGAAACACAAAAAAGCTTCTTTTTGATTTTTAGAACAAAGTTTTGGTTATTCCAGATAATTTTGTAAATTCGTATCGTTTAAAACGAATTATTAATTTACTTGATTATCGATATGTCCGAGAAAACTTTATTGCTGGGAGATGAGGCTTTGGCACTGGGAGCCCTGCACGCGGGGCTTTCTGGCGTTTACGCCTATCCTGGCACTCCGTCCACTGAAATTACGGAGTATATCCAGGGCAGTCCTCTGGCCCGTGAGAGAAAAGTGCACTGCCAGTGGAGCTGCAACGAGAAAACCGCTATGGAAGCCGCTTTGGGTGCGTCCTATGCGGGCAAAAGAGCTATGGTCTGCATGAAACACGTAGGAATGAACGTGTGCGCAGACGCTTTTGTAAATTCAGGAATGACCGGTGCCAGCGGAGGACTGGTGGTTGTGGCCTGTGACGATCCGTCAATGCACTCATCTCAGAACGAGCAGGATTCCAGGTTCTATGCCGAGTTCGCGATGGTGCCTTGCTTCGAGCCTTCTTCTCAGCAGGAAGCATACGATATGGTTCGTCTGGCTTTCGATTATTCGGAGAAATACCACACCACTGTTCTGATGAGGCTTACAACCAGAATGGCACACTCTAGGGCAGTTGTAAAGACATCGCCGATGAGAGAAGAGAATCCGCTCAGATTCCCAGAGGACCAGAAGAGATGGGTGCTTCTGCCGGCAGTGGCAAGGCTGAGAAACGAGGTTGTTATCAAACAGCTGGCGCAATACGAAGAAGATTCCGAAAACGCCAATGTCCTCTCAGGCCCTAAGGCTCCGATGGGAGTCATCGCCTGCGGAATTGGCTGGAACTACCTGATGGAGAACATAGAGGGAGAACCGGCTTTCCCTACTCTAAAGGTGACACGCTATCCGGTTTCAAAGAAGCAGGTGCAGGAATTGGCTACAATGTGCGATAGCATACTTGTAGTTGAGGAAGGCCAGCCGCTTCTGGAGAAAGAACTCAGAGGCTTTCTTCCGGTTCCGGTTAAAATCAGGGGAAGACTGGACGGAACCCTGCCTCGCACGGGAGAACTGACTCCGGATGCCTTGAGAAAGGCTCTGGGAATGCCTGAGAAAGAGGCTTGCGGAAAGAGTGAAGTTGCCGTTCCAAGGCCACCGGCACTCTGTATGGGATGCGGCCACAGGGATTTCTACACAGCACTCAACAGAGTAGTGAAAAACTACCCTACCGCACGTGTATTCAGCGATATAGGATGCTACACTCTGGGTTATCTGGCACCTTTCCACGCCATCAACAGCTGCGTGGATATGGGAGCTTCCATCACGATGGCAATCGGTGCATCCGAGAGCGGAGTCCATCCTTCAATAGCAGTAATCGGAGACTCCACATTCACCCACAGCGGAATGACCGGACTTCTGGATGCCGTGAATATGGGGGCTAACATAACTGTCTGCATTTCAGATAACCTGACAACCGGTATGACCGGAGGCCAGGATAGCGCCGCATTCGGAAGGATAGAGAACATCTGCCTTGGAATCGGGGTTCCAAAGGAGCACGTAAGGCTCATCATTCCTCTTCCTAAGAACTATGAAGAGATGGAGAGGGTCATAAAGGAAGAAATAGAATATCGCGGAGTATCCGTTGTGGTATGCCGCAGAGAATGTATCCAGACTGCCAAGAGGCACCTTAAAAAACAGTAAGATCATGAAAAAAGATATCATATTGTCAGGAGTCGGCGGCCAGGGAATTCTTTCCATAGCCACTGTAATCGGCTGGGCCGCAATAAAGAACAATCTTTACCTGAAACAGGCGGAGGTTCACGGAATGAGCCAGAGAGGCGGAGACGTGCAGAGCAACCTCAGGCTCTCTTCCTCCCCTATCTTCAGCGATCTGATTCCGAAGGGAGAATGTGAGCTCGTTATTTCAATGGAGCCGATGGAAGCTCTCCGCTATCTTCCTTATCTGAAGAAAGGCGGTTGGATTGTGACAAACAGCACCCCGTTCGTGAACATACCTTCTTATCCTGAGGTGGATTGCATAAATGCAGACCTTCATCGCGATGCAAATGTGATTTCCTTTGATTCTGACCAGATTGCAAAAGATTGCGGAGCTCATCGCTCAAGCAATATGGCCCTACTGGGAGCTGCGGCAAAGTACATCGAGATACTGGATGTGGAGGCTCTTAAGGAAGGAATCCGCAACGTGTTTGCCCGCAAGGGAGAGAAGATTGTGGAAGACAACATCAAGGCTTTTGAAGCCGGTTACGCGATAGCTGAAAAGAAATAGCAAAACAAGAATTATGGAAAGACCTATAGCCAAAAACGTCATAGATGAAGTATTGGCCAAGATGGACATCTCCGATATCTCACACGCCACCATCCGCCAATGTGTTGCAGTTGCCAACAAGCTTGAGGAACTGGAAAACATGAGGTTCATCCATCTGGAGATCGGCGTTCCTGGAATCCTTGCCTGTCCGGTTGGAATCGAAGCCCAGAAAAAGGCCCTGGACAGCAACATTGCCCACGAATACCCTCCGATAGGAGGAATTCCGGTACTGAAACAGAACGCTTCAAAATTTCTGAAAGCGTTTGCGGACGTTGACATTGACCCTGAGTGCATAGTGCCAACCGTAGGTTCCATGCAGGGCAGCATGAACCTCATCCTGGAATGTTCACAGCTCAATCCTGAAAAGGACACCATCCTTTACATCAATCCGGGATTTGCGCCTAACATGCTCCAGGCCAAGATAAACAACATCAAATCAGAGGCTTTTGATATATACGAGTTCCGTGCAGACAAACTCCGCCCGAAGCTGGAAGAATACATGTCAAAGGGCAACATTGCCGCTGTGCTGTACTCCAATCCGAACAATCCGGCCTGGATCTGTCTCAGCGAAGACGAACTGAAAACCATCGGAGAACTGGCCACCAAGTACGATGTTGTTGTGCTCGAAGATCTTGCGTACTTCTGCATGGACTTCCGCCAGGACCTTTCGCACCCTGGAGTGCCACCGTTCCAGCCTACAGTTTCAAAGTACACGGACAACTATGTCATTATGATGTCTTCTTCCAAGATATTCAGCTACGCCGGCGAGAGAATAGCGGCCGTATGTTTCTCTCCTAAGTTATACTATCGCGAATATCCTGCCCTGAGAAAGAAGTACGGAATCGGGAGGATGGGAGACAACTTTGTGCTGACATATCTCTATGCCGCTTCTTCAGGAGTTTCACATTCAGCCCAGTACGCATACGCCGCGCTTCTTGGCGGAGCTGCGGAGGGAAAGATAGACTTCATCTCCGAGATGTCCAAATACGGCCAGAGAGCCCACCGCTCGAAGGCTATTTTTGAAAAGCACGGATTCCACATCGTCTATGACAAAGACCTTGACCGCAAGGTGGGAGACGGATTCTTCTACACCATCGGCTACGAAGACATGACATGCTCTGAACTGATGTACGACCTTGTAAGATGCGGAATTACAGCCATCTCACTTGACTCTACCGGCAGCCGGCAGAGGGGCATCCGTGCTTGCGTATCAAGGCTCAGTTCCGAAGAGGACTTCGAGAACCTGGACCAGAGGCTCGGACTGTTTGCCCAGATACAGAAAGAAAAGAAAGCATAGGCAGACGGATACTTTATAATATTCCAAAGATTATATGTCAGATATCAGATATGTTAGTGCGGCGGAAGCCGTACAGTGCGTAAAGAGTGGAGACGGCGTTTATTTCCAGGGCAGCACTGCTGTTCCGGAAGTGCTCCAGCAGGCTCTTGCAGACAGGTGGCAGGAACTCCGCGATGTAAAGATTTACAGCGCGTTCTGCATTCCAAGGGGCGTGGCTCCTTTTTGCAAGGAGGAATATAAAGACTCTTTCATCGTACGCAGCCTCTTCCTTTGCGCTGACCAGAGGCAATGGGTTGCCGATGGATACGGCAGTGTGATACCTGCCTTCCTCGGCGAAATCCCTTTCCTTTTCCGCTCAAGGCAGCTTCCTGTAAACGTTGCTTTTATAAACTGTTCTCTTCCAGACAAGGACGGCTATTGCAGCTACGGCATCTCCGCAGACCTGGCGGTTTCCGCCGTGGAAAGTGCTGACTTTGTCATAGCACAGATAAACAAAAGCATCCCATACCTCTATGGCGGAGCAAGGATACACATCTCAAAGATTCACGCCGCAGTGGAATGTGACATTCCTCCTGTAGCTATGGAATTCGGTGAGCCAACAGAAATTGAAAGGGCCATTGGAAACAACATCGCGGCAGAGATACCTGACGGTGCCACCCTTCAGATAGGTGTCGGAGGCATTCCTAATGCCGTACTCAATGCAATCAAGCATCACAAGCATCTTGGACTTCACACAGAGGCAATGACTGACGGCGTGGTAAGGCTTATGGAAGAGGGCGTGATTGACAACTCCCTGAAGAAGTTCCGCCCTGGCAAAGGCGTTGCTTCACTGGCACTTGGAAGCAAGCACATGTATGAGTTCCTGAACTATAACAAAGATATGGAGTTCTACGATGTTGCTCTTACAAACGATCCCCAGATCATCCGCCAGAACCCCAAGGTGATGGCAATCAACTCCGCTCTTGAAATTGACCTTACCGGCCAGATTTGCGCAGACAGTATCGGTGAGAAAATCTTCTCCAGCGTAGGCGGCCAGCACGACTTCATGTACGGCGGTGCTCTTTCTGAAGGCGGCAAGACCTTCATCGCCCTCCCTGCTGCAACCAGCAAAGGCAAGAGCAAGATTGTTCCTACACTGACTCCCGGAGCAGGCGTTGTCACCACCCGTTTCCAGGCCCAGTACATCGCCACGGAATACGGTATAGTCTATCTGAGGAACAAAGACCTTGCAGAAAGAGCAAAAGCCCTGATTTCCATTGCAGAGCCTTCTGCCCGTGAAGAACTTGAGAAGGCCGCAGTCAAACGCTTCGGCTACAGCTTCTTAAGACTTCACTGATGTACCGGTCTGAGGAGGTCGGAAACGGTCTTGACGGGATTGAAAGTAGATATCGGAACTTCCACAAAAACTGTATTCCAGCGGCTCATTGAGCCGTTCCACAGTCCGGGGAGTTCCGTATATTTTGCCTTGCGGCCGGCAAAGGTTTTTTCTACGCTCAAGCCTGTTGTCGGATCAGTAAACTGTTGAAGGTCAAATTTGTTGCCATTTTTGTCCTTTATGCAGCAGACAATGTCCACAGGGTTGAAGTGGGTTGAGTTCTTCATAAGGGACTTGTCCTCAATCTGGACGCTTTCCAGAATCTGGAGAGAAGTGGAGCCGTCCTTTTCTTTGCAGACAAAAGGTCCACCGCCAGGTTCACCTTCGTTTTTGACCATACCGCAAACTCTTATCGGGCGGTCAATTTTATCTCCGATGGTGTTTTTCATCTGAATAGCCATACCCAGAAGAATCTTCTTCCACTTTATGGTATCGTCCAGGAAAGGTTCCTTTACAACATTGTCGATGTTCTTTATGAAGATGAAATCCTCATCGCAGAGATTAAGGTTCTTCAGTAGAGCTCCGTGGCCGGCAGGACGGGTCAGGATTGTGCCGTCTTCCTTTAGGAAAGGATTGCCCGCTTCATCGTAGGCAATAACGTCTGTGGAGTGGTCCTGAGTTGAGAAAACAGCTTCGTATGTACAGTTATATCTGTTCTCGTAACCAGCCTTGAATCTATTGAAAAGGTTTTTGAAATCATCCAGATGCTCCTCGGAGACAGTGAAATGGAGTTTAACCTTACCTTTCTTGTCTTTGGCGTACATTGCACCTTCCACCAGATGCTCTTCAAGAGGTGTGCGAGTGAACATCGCGTATTTATGGAAAGGCAGAAGGCCCTTTGGAGTGGATGCCAGGATGTCCCGGTCTATGGAAAAATCTATCGGAGTCTTTGCCTTGAGTTCTTCTCTCAGGCGGTCAGCCTCTTTTCCTTCCTCATACAGAGGCTTGAACATCCTGGTAGCCGCACCGCTGGCAGGAGTGAACTTGCACAATGTTCCCTCAAAGGAATCGGCAATCTCAAGATACTTGGCCTCTTCCTCCGGAGTAAGTTTTCGGATAGTTCCGTCCTGGATGCTTGCGGCTTTTTCAATAATCAAACTCATGGCGATAGATATATTCTTTTCTAAGTTTCTCAAAATCCTCTGGATGTTGCCTGAGGGCCTTGTCAAGCTCTGCGATTGGGAAGAACTGTTGAAGCTGGGAACTGAGGTTCTTGTTTATGTCCAGATGATGCCTCTCGTCCTTGGATCTGCAGGTGAAGTCTTTAAGGGACTTTATGTCTGCAAAGTTTGCAAATGCCCTTACGACGGAATCGGTGGCGTTCTGCTTGCCTTCAACGGAATATCCTGCAATGTGAGGAGTTGCCAAGACGCTTCTTTGGAGTATGTCTTTGTTTATATCCGGCTCATTGTTCCATACATCGCAGATGAAAAGCCCGAGGTTCTTTGATTTTAGGAGGGTGTTATCATCGACTACAGGGCCTCTGGAGGCGTTTACAAGATGAGCTCCCTTTTTTATCGCGGAGAAGAAACGCTCTCCGGCAAGAGATCTTGTGGTCTCATCCAACGGAGTGTGGAGTGTTATTATGTCCGAACATTCAAGGACTTCCTCCAAAGGATGGTAATCTATTATGTTTCCAGGGGCAATCCGTCCGTTTGACATAGCGGCATCCTGTGCCGCTTTCTTGGGCGGATCGTTCCTGAGGACCCTGAAACCCAATCTTTCGGCCAGCCGGGCTACTTTTCCACCAACGTTCCCGGCCCCTACCACCCCTATCGTCGTCTTTTTCCTGTTTTCAACGGTTTCAGGGAGTATGCCGGAGTATGCCAAAGATGTGAACACATACTGCATCACGGCGGATGAATTGCAGCCAGGAGCATTGACTACGCAAATTGAATTTGCGCGGCAATAATCCTCATCTATATGGTCTTTGCCTATTGTGGCAGATGCTATCATCCTCACTTTGCGGCCTTGCAGAAGGTCTTTGCCGCACTTGGTCCTGGTCCTGACCAGAAGGCAGAACTCTTCTTCCGGATGGCTGTCAAGCACAGCTTTGAAAGCGTCTCCAGGGGCATAAACAACATCCACGTACGGTTCCAGAACGCCTTTTATATAAGGAATGGCATTGTCAATTACTGCAATCATATCACCTCAATACCAAAGATTTTACATAGGAGCCGCCCAAACTCTTGTTCAGGATGTAGATTATGGATCTTGAACGCCTGGAGGCAATGCTGCGGATAATGGAAGAAGAGAAGTTGACATAGAGCACGCCGTCTTTGAAAAAGCGTGAGGATGTGGCCCTGACTATGTTGCTTTCCATGTTTTCGTCCCAGCATCTGACCACTCTAGCGGAAAGTATTCCCTGGTTCCTGCCAATGTCATCCAGATACTCCCTCAGCAAGTCTCCCAATTTTCTGCTGCTCTGCTTTTTCATTTTATCTCCGCGATTATTCCTTCTGAAACTTCGAAATTGCGGCATTTTCCGCCGACTTTCTCCATCAGGGCATCCATCCTGACTTTGTTGCTGTCTGTTATGAATATCTGTCCAAACCCGCTTCCGCTGACCATCTGGAGAAGGTTTTCCACCCTTCTCATATCCAGCTTGTCGAACACGTCGTCCAGAAGAAGCAACGGGGCCCTGCCGTCTGAACGGCTCTTCATTATGTCAAACTGGGCAAGCTTGAGAGCTATCTGGAAACATTTCTGCTGCCCCTGGCTGGCCGTCCTTTTGAGGGGATGGAAGCCCCCCTCACCCAGCGCCATGTCAAAAGCAAGGTCATCGCGATGAATGCCTCCGGTCGTGAATCCCATTATCTTGTCCCTCTCAAGATTCTTGGCCAAAATCTCTTCCATATTGTATTTGTGCATCTCGGAAATGTAGGAAAGCCTTACGTTCTCGGCTCCTCCGCTTACTTCCGTGTAGTAGTGCTGTACGCTTTCAGACAGCATCTGAGCCAACTTCTCCCTTGCCTGGAATAAATAAGAAGCGTTCTCGCAAAGCTGGGCATTGAACACTTCCAGAAGCTCGTTCTGCACGTTGAAGTCTTTCAATATCCTGTTTCTCTGGCCAAGCGTCTTGTTGTAACGCTGGAGACGGTCAAGATACTCCCTGTCTATCTGGCTAAGGAGGGCGTTCATGAATCTGCGCCTTTCTTCAGCTGACAGGTTTATCAGGGAGGAATCTTGTGGAGATACCATTACTATAGGTATAAGGCCAATGTGGTCCGCCAGCCTTTTGTAGGGTTTGTCGTTCCTCTTGACAACCTTGCCGGCCTTGCTTTCATCCGAGGCCATGCTCATCCCTATCCTGTTGGAAGAGCCGTCATCCATCGTGTAATAACCGGCCAGGGCGCAAGTCTCCTTGCCGTGACGCACGGAAAACGAGTCCTGGAAGTTGAAGAAGCTTTTAGCCATGGAAAGGCTGTAAACCGCATCCAGGAGGTTGGTCTTGCCGCTGCCGTTGCTGCCTGAGATGCAGTTCAGTCTGTCTGAGAACTCCAGGTCAGCCAGGGCTATGTTTTTGAAATCCGTTATGATTATCCTGCTTAAAAACATATCGTTTAAAACTATTGCAAATTTAGAATATTTATGCGTAAATTTGCACTTCGCAAAAAATCTTAATAAAAATGGCTAAAATCAACAAAGAAAGCTCTGAGCCTAAGGCTAATGTTGCCGAGGCACTTTCAAAGACAGAATTGTTCTTCGAAAACAACAAGAAGACTATCGGATATGTGGCGGTAGGCATAATTGTACTGGCAGCCCTTATTTACGCATGGTACTCATTCCTTTATTTACCTAAGCAGAAAGAAGCCGTCAACCAGACGTATGTTGCTGAGCGTTATTTCAGGATGGATTCATTCAACCTGGCCCTCAACGGAGACGGCAATTCCCTGGGTTTTGCCCAGATCATTGACAATTATGGTAGCAAGGCCGGTTCTGCTGTTTATTTCAATGCAGGAATCTGCTGCCTCAGGCTTGGAGACAATGACAAGGCTATCGAGTATCTGAAAAAGTACAGCACCAAGGACAACATCATGAAGGCAAGGACAAAAGCAGCCATCGGTGACGCTACAGTCAATAAAGGCGATGTAAAAGCTGCTGTATCCATGTTTGAGGAAGCCGCACAGATAAGCAACAACATCTTCAGTGCCGGGTATCTTCTCAAGGCTGGTATCTGCTATGAGGAACTTGGACAGTTTGACAAGGCTCTCTCTTGCTACAACAAGATCAAGAATGAGTTCCCTAACTCACCTGAGGGAATGGAGATCCAGAAATACATATCCAGAGCGGAAGCATCTATAAAATAGTTCACGATGGGAAGAGCATTTGAATTCAGAAAAGAAAGAAAGTTCAAAAGATGGGGCAACATGGCCCGCGTCTTCACCCGTTTGGGAAAGGAAATTACCATAGCAGCCAAGAACGGCGGTCCTGATCCGGACTACAACCCTACCCTGAGAACAATCATCCAGACGGCTAAGAGTGAGAACATGCCTAAGGAGAACATTGACAGGGCTATCAAGAGAGCTGTTGAAAAGGACCAGAGTGATTTCCAGGAAATAGTGTACGAAGGCTACGGTCCCGGCGGTATCGCATACCTTATAGAAACCGCGACAGACAACCATACCCGTACGGTTGCCAACATCCGCAGCTACTTCAACAAGTACAACGGCACCCTCGGCACAAGCGGAAGCGTTGAGTTCATGTTCGACCACAAGTGCGTCTTCAAAATCAAGAGCGAGAAAGAAGAGATTGACCTTGACGAACTGGAACTCGAACTCATAGATTATGGTGCAGACGAGGTTTTCAGCGAGGAAGATGAGGACGGCAACAAAACCGTTGTAATCTACGGCGCCTACAAGTCTTTCGGTGACATACAGAAATATATAGAGGAGAAAGGTTACACTATCGTAAGCGGCGGATTTGAGAGAATACCTACCGTTGACCTGAAGAAACTGCCTGAAGACCAGCGGATAGAAAACGAAAAGCTTATCGAGAAGATTGAGAATGATGACGATGTTCAGAACGTCTATCATACTCTCGACCTTTCCGACTCCCAATAAGGGATACTAGCCCCCGATGAAGCCCCACGCGGGCTTCATTCTTTTAAATGGATTACACATAAAGACATAAAATTACAATACTATGGAATTAACTCATATTGAACATCTGGGAATTGCCGTAAAATCTTTGGAAGAGGCTATTCCTTATTATGAAGAAATGCTTGGCTTGAAGTGCTACTCTATTGAAGAGGTTAAGGACCAGAAAGTAAAGACTGCGTTCTTCAAAATCGGACAGACTAAGATAGAGCTTCTGGAAAGCACTGATCCTGAAGGAACAATTGCTAAGTTCATAGAAAAGAGAGGCGAAGGTGTCCATCATGTTGCATTCTCCACTCCATCTGTAAAGACTTGCCTTACCGAACTCGAAGGTAAGGGCGTTAAACTTATAGACAAGGAGCCTAGAAAGGGAGCTGAGGGCCTGAACATCGCATTCCTTCATCCGAAATCCACTCACGGCGTGCTTACTGAAATCTGCGAAGATCCTAACAAGAAATAACATAAACAATTTAACGATATGAGTAAGCAGCTCGAAGAAGTAAAAGCGTTGATATCCCTTAGGGAAAAAGCGCGTCTGGGCGGCGGTCAGAAGAGAATCGACTCCCAGCACGAAAAAGGAAAATATACCGCCAGAGAGAGAATCGCAATGTTGCTGGACGAGGGCAGCTTTGAGGAATTTGACATGTTTGTCACCCACCGCTGCACCAACTTCGGAATGGAGAAGAACCATATCCTCGGCGATGGTGTCGTAACAGGTTACGGTACTATCGGAGGAAGGCTGGTATATGTTTTTGCCCAGGATTTCACCGTTTTGGGAGGTTCCCTCAGCGAGACCTTTGCACAGAAGATCTGCAAGGTCATGGACATCGCGATGAAAGTAGGTGCTCCTGTAATAGGCATCAACGACTCAGGTGGAGCACGTATCCAGGAAGGTGTAAACGCCCTTGCAGGATACACTGAAATATTCCAGAGAAACATTCTTGCCAGTGGCGTGATCCCTCAGATTTCCGCAATCTTCGGCCCATGTGCAGGTGGTGCGGTATATTCTCCGGCACTGACAGACTTCAATATCATGGCCAAGGGCAGCTACATGTTCCTTACCGGGCCTAAGGTTGTAAAGAGCGTTCTCGGTGAGGACGTTACACAGGAGACCCTCGGTGGAGCAAGCGTACACGCAAGCAAGTCAGGTGTAGCCCACTTTGCTGTTGACAACGAGGAAATCGGTATCCAGACAATCAAGGAACTTCTTTCTTATCTTCCTCAGAACAACCTGGAGAAGACCCCTGTCGTTCCTACAAACGACCCTGTCAACCGTATGGACGATATCCTCAACGAGATCATCCCTGACAACCCTAACAAGCCTTACAACATGTACGAGGTCATCAACCACATCGTTGATGACGGAAAGTTCCTGGAAGTTCACAAGGATTATGCAAAGAGCCTCATAGTTGGTTTCGCAAGATTCGACGGCATCACCGTAGGTATCGTGGCCAACCAGCCTGCAGTTCTTGCAGGTGTGCTTGACAGCAACTCCAGCCGCAAGGGTGCAAGGTTCGTCCGTTTCTGCGACGCCTTCAACATCCCTATCCTCACCCTCGAGGATGTTCCTGGCTTCCTCCCTGGAACACAGCAGGAATACAACGGTATCATCCTCCACGGAGCCAAGCTTCTCTACGCTTTCGGTGAGGCAACTGTTCCAAAGATCACTGTTGTTTTGAGAAAGGCATACGGTGGAGCATACTGCGTCATGAGCTCAAAGCACCTCAGAGGCGACATCAACTACGCTTGGCCTAATGCAGAGATTGCAGTTATGGGACCTAGCGGCGCTATCGAAATCCTCTACGGCAAAGAGATGAAAGAGGCTCAGGATGTGAACGCGTTCAAGGCCGAGAAGGAGAAAGAATACAGGGACGCTTTTGCAAACCCTTACAATGCAGCCAAGTATGGTTACATAGATGACGTTATCGAGCCACGCAATACAAGATTCAGAGTGATCCGCGCACTGCATCAGCTGGAGAACAAGAGACTTACCAACCCTGCAAAGAAACACGATAACCTGCCACTGTAAAAGAGAAGAAAATGAAGAAGTTTTATTCAATATTCATATTGGCTTCTCTGCTGCTTCTTTCTTCAGAGGCATTCTCACAGAGTCCTGTGGATATAAGAATCAACGAGGTTCTTGTGTCCAACGAGAACGGTGTGGCGAATGAAACCGGAGAAAGATGCGGATGGATTGAGCTGTTCAATACCGCCTACGGTATGGTGGATGTTGCCGGCTTCTATATTACAGACGACAAGGCCAATCCTACAAAATACATGATCCCGAAGGGTAATGTCAAGACACAGGTGCCTTTGAGACAGTATTTTGTCCTCTATGCTGACGGTCAGCCACAAAAGGGCGTGTTCCACATGAACTTCACCCTTGATGGCGTCAAGGACCTCTATCTGTATGCAACTGACGGCAAGACCCTTCTGGACGAAATCCACATTCCTGCGGGCTTGGCTGCCGACCAGTCCTTCGGCCGTTACTATGACGGTGAGGGAACCCATGAGCCAATCAACTGGAGCAAGATGTCTGCCAGAAAGAGTTCAGTTGACAAGAAAATTGCCGCTGACGGCGGTTTCTCAATTCTCAACCACCCTACTCCCGGAAGCACCAACATCACTTCAAAGATTGAGACAAAGAGTGAGAAGATGAAGGACATGGACCCTTATGGCGGCATACTCGCCATAACAGCCATGAGCACCGTGTTCATCTGCCTTATCATACTTTACCTTTGCTTCAGGAGTATTGGAAAGAGGGCCATCAGGAAGGCCGAGGCTGAGAAAGCCGCAAAGGCTGCTCCTAAAGCCGCGCCGGTCAAAGCTTCAAGTACCTCTGCAAATCCTTCAAATGTAGATGAAGAGATTTTGGTTGCCATCGCCGCAGCTTGCCACATGTATCAGAGCGGTACTATTGACAGCAGCATCCACGATGTGGAGAGCAATGTCATCACATTCAACAAAGATCTTCTGAAAAACTCCCCTTGGGGTTCCAGAAGCCTTACACTGAAACAGGATCCTAGAATCTAACATTAACATAAACCGATAAATCACACAGTTATGAAAGAATATAAAGTTAAAGTCAACGGCAACGAATACAAAGTTGAAATAGAAGAAGTTGGCGGAACTATCACCAACGTGAGCGCAGCTCCTGTACAGGCTGCTCCACAGACTTCAGCTCCACGTCCTGCAGCAGCTAGCGCTCCAGCCGCAGCCGGCGGAACAAAAGTTACTTCACCTCTTCCTGGAGTTATCCTGGATGTAGCAGTAAAGGAAGGCGACTCCGTAAAGAAGGGCGACAAAGTAGTTGTTCTTGAGGCAATGAAAATGGAGAACGTCATCGAAGCCACAGCTGACGGTGTTGTAAAGGAAATCAAGGTAAAGAAGAGCGACTCCGTACTGGAGGGTGATGTTCTCGTTGTTATCGGATAATCTGTAAACAACTATGATTCTGGAATCTAATTTAGTAGCGAACCTTAAGCAGTTCATCCAATATACCGGATTCGCCAACGCGACTTTCGGCCATATCGTGATGATACTTATAGGTCTCGTGTTCATATACTTGGCCATCAAGAAAGACTGGGAGCCGCTCCTGCTGATACCTATCGGGTTCGGTATGATCATAGGCAACATCCCTCTCTTTCCAGGCATGCAGGTCGGTATCTATGAAGACGGGTCTGTACTCAACATCCTGTACCAAGGTGTGAAAAGAGGTTTCTACCCTCCTCTCATCTTCCTTGGAATCGGAGCCATGACAGATTTCTCCGCATTGATTTCCAACCCTAAACTCCTTCTTGTAGGTGCTGCTGCACAGTTCGGTATCTTTGCCGCATACGCAGGAGCGCTTGCACTGGGTTTCACTCCTGCAGAAGCTGGCGCCATAGGTATCATCGGCGGTGCCGACGGCCCTACCGCAATATTCCTTTCAGGAAAGCTTGCTCCGGATCTGATCGGTGCCATCTCCGTTTCTGCTTATTCTTACATGGCTCTCGTTCCTGTTATCCAGCCTCCTATCATGAGGCTTCTCACAACCAAGAAAGAGAGACTTATAAGAATGCCTTCACCAAGAGCCGTATCCCAGCAAGAGAAGATAGTTTTCCCTATCGTGGGCTTCTTGATCACTGCGTTCATCGTTCCTTCAGGCATTCCTCTGCTCGGTATGCTTTTCTTCGGTAACCTTCTCAAAGAGAGCGGTGTTACAAGAAGACTCGCCGAGACTGCAAGAGGACCTCTGAACGATATCGTGGTTATCCTCATCGGTATTACCGTAGGTTGCTCTACCCAGGCTGACAAGTTCCTCCAGGGCTCCTCAATTCTGATTTTCGCACTTGGTGCAGCTTCCTTTGTAGTAGCAACTTTTGCCGGTGTTCTCTTCTGCAAGATACTGAACCTGTTCTTGAAGGAAGGCAAGAAGCTCAATCCTCTCATCGGCAACGCCGGTGTATCTGCGGTTCCTGACTCTGCACGAGTTTCCCATGTACAGGGCCAGAAGTACGATCCGTCCAACTTCCTTCTGATGCACGCGATGGGTCCTAACGTGGCCGGCGTTATCGGAAGTGCGGTTGCTGCAGGTATCCTGCTCGGCTTCCTCGGATAAGTCAGGCAAAACCTTACACACATATAACCCGAAGGCTGGAGAATCAATTCTTCAGCCTTTGTTTTTTTTGATTACATTTATTAAATTTGAAAATTCAAAAACCAATCTACAGACAGTTATGCAGGATAAATTGCAACAACTCACGGAAAAGCTCTATAATGAGGGGCTTGCAAAGGGAAAGGAGGAAGCTCAGGCCATGCTTGCCAAGGCTCAGGAAGAGGCTGGGAGAATATTGTCATCTGCAAGGCAACAGAGCGAGGATATGCTGGCCAAAGCCCAAGCGGAATGTCAGGAACTCAAGGCCAAGGCAGAGGGAGACATCAAGACTGCCGCCCGCCAGGCAATGTCCCAGGTGAAGCAGGATATAGAAAAGGCCGTAACGATGGAGACGGTTAACAAACCTGTAGGAGAGGCCTTGTCTTCAAAGGAATTCATGCAGGACCTCATAAAGACCGTCGTGTCTGCCTTCAAGCCTGAAAACGAGGCAACTTCCCTGGACATGATACTGCCTGAGAGCAAAAAAGAGGAGCTTGACGGTTTCCTCCGCGCTTCTTTCGGCAAAACCCTTGGAGCCGGCCTGAACGTGTCTTTTTCCAAGGATATATCCAACGGTTTCAAAATCAGCCGGAAAGGAAGCGGATATTTCATAGATTTGACAGAAGATTCCTTCAACAGCATTATCGCTGAGTATCTGAGGCCTAAAACCAGAAAACTTATTTTCGGTGAATAATTATCACTATATAGTTGCGTCTCTGCCTGTCCTGTCAAAGGGCACGGAAGACAGGTCATTCTCACTTGAAAAGGTCAAGGATGAGATTATCAGCCAGTGTGGAGACAAGGATGTGAAGCTGATTGATTTCTTCTGCAGGATCTTTGACGGAAGTTCTCTTGACACATCTTATTACAGGAACGCCGGGAAGTCTCCAAGCCGCTTTACAAGACTCTACTCCAAGCTGGACCGCCAGATAAGGAACATGATGGTGGAGGAATCCGCCAGGAGACTCTTCAGCCCGGAGAAGGCAGATGAACTCATTTCCAGGTACAAGGTTGAACTCGATGCCGACCCTTACGGAGACTACAGAGAACCTTCAGACACAGAAGCTGATCTTATTCTCAGCGACAGGCAAACCCTGTCATCCATATTCGCCGAGGAGGATATAGTTTCCAAGGAAAAGAAACTTGATGATTTCAAGTGGGACAAGATTAATTCATTTACCACTATGGACTTCTTCAACATTGATGTCATACTTGCATTTCTGGCCAAGGGCTATCTGGTGGACAGATGGCTGAAGCTTGATGCTGACAAGGGGAAGCATCTTTTCAGAAAACTAGTTGATGAAGTCAGGGGAACTTACGACAAAAACAAATTGATTTACGCCATAGATGAAAACAACGGGTAAAGTAACCGGTATAGTTTCCAACCTCGTTACTGTGGAGGTTGACGGACCTGTAGCTCAGAACGAATTGTGCTACATAGATTTGAATGGCACTAAGCTGATGGCTGAGGTCATAAAGATAAGCGGGGATTCCGCTTCCGTGCAGGTATATGAGAGCACAAGGGGCCTAAAGGTAGGATGCAATGTAGAATTTGAGGGAAGAATGCTTGAAGTAACACTCGGGCCTGGTCTTCTTTCAAGCAATTACGATGGTCTTCAAGACAATCTGGCTACCATGCAGGAAGTGTTTCTCCAAAGAGGAGAATACACGCCGGCGCTGGATTCGGCCAAGGTATGGGAGTTTACCCCTTTCGCAAAGCCTGGAGACAAGGTAGTTGCGGCAGACTGGCTGGGAGAGGTCAAGGAAGGATGGCTGCCTCACAAGATAATGGTACCGTTTTCCTTCAAAGGAAGCTTCACCGTGAAGGAGATTGCTCCGGCCGGAAATTATACAATCGAGAAAGAGATAGCTGTCCTCACCGATTCCAAAGGAGAAGACTTGAAGGTCAAGATGTATCAGAAATGGCCAGTGAAAGTGGCTGTCCCAGGTTACAAGGAAAAACCCCGTCCATACAGGATAATGGAAACAGGCGTGAGGGCAATAGATACCTTCAACCCTATCGCGGAAGGCGGAACAGGCTTCATTCCAGGACCTTTCGGATGCGGTAAGACCGTTATCCAGCACGCCATCGCAAAGCAAGCCGAAGCTGACGTGATCATAATGGCAGCCTGCGGAGAGAGAGCAAACGAGGTTGTGGAGATTTTCAAAGAATTCCCGGAACTGATAGATTCAAGGACGGGAAGAAAACTTATAGAGAGGACCACCATAATCTGCAACACTTCCAATATGCCTGTAGCCGCCAGAGAGGCTTCTGTCTATACCGCAATGACAATCGGTGAGTATTACAGGGCAATGGGCCTTAAAGTTCTCCTTCTCGCGGACTCTACTTCAAGATGGGCGCAGGCCCTCAGGGAGATGAGCAACCGTATGGAGGAACTCCCTGGAGCTGATGCCTTCCCGGTTGACCTTTCATCCATCATATCCAACTTCTATTCAAGAGCCGGAATCGTAGTCCTTAACAACGGTCAGACCGGTTCTGTAACCTTCCTGGGAACAGTTTCCCCAGCCGGTGGAAACCTCAAGGAGCCTGTAACAGAGTCAACCAAGAAGTGCGCAAGATGTTTTTACGCACTGAGCCAGAACCGTGCAGACAGCAAGCGCTACCCTGCCATTGACCCTATCGATTCCTACTCAAAGTATCTCGAGTATCCTGAAATGGAAGAGTTTTTCAACAGCAAAATCGAGAAAGGCTGGGTGGAAAAAGTCCTGAAAGCCAAGAATATCACCCTCAGGGGCAAGGAGGCTTATGACCAGATAAACATCCTCGGCGACGACGGGGTGCCGATGGAATACCATCTCCGTTACTGGAAGAGCGAACTTGTGGACTTCATTCTCCTGCAGCAGGATGCATTTGACAGCATAGACTGCCAGACTCCGCTTGAAAGGCAGAAATATATGCTGGACCTCGTCCTCAAGATTTGTGACAAGGATTACAAGTTCGAAAGATTCGAAAAATGCGTGTCCTTCTTCAAGAATCTCATAAACATCATGAGACAGATGAACTTCTCCGAGTTCCACAGCGAGCAGTTCAACAAATATCAACAGCAACTCCAAAATACCGTAGAAAATGCCAGCTAACGTTTTTCAAAGAATATACACAAAGTTGGAGGCCATCACAAAGGCCACTGTAACGCTTAGAGCTACAGGAGTTTCCAATGAAGAACTCGCAAGAGTTGCCGGAAGGCTTGCCCAGGTCGTGAAAATCAAGAAAGACCTTGTCACCCTTCAGGTGTTCGCAGGTACAGAAGGTATTCCTACTGACGCACAGGTGGAATTCTTTGGAGAACCTCCTGCACTGAATGTGGGAGAGCAGCTCAGCGGAAGATTCCTAAACGCCTACGGTGATCCTATAGACGGCGGTCCGGCCGTTGAGGGTGAGAGAAGATACATTGGCGGCCCTAGCGTAAACCCTTACAAGAGGAAGCAGCCAAGCGAGTTGATTCCTACCGGAATCGCCGGCATAGACCTTAACAACACTCTGGTTTCCGGCCAGAAGATTCCGTTCTTTGCTGATCCGGACCAGCCGTACAACCAGGTTATGGCAGATGTAGCGCTGAGAGCGGACGTTGACAAGATCATCCTCGGCGGAATGGGCCTTTCAAATGACGATTACCTCTACTTCCGCCAGAAATTTGAGGACGCCGGAGCACTGGACAAGATCATCTGCTTCATAAACACGACTGAGCAGCCTCCTGTAGAGCGTCTGCTTATTCCTGACATGGCCCTTACGGCCGCAGAATACTTTGCCGTTGACAAGAACGAGAAAGTACTGGTTCTGCTGACTGACATGACACTTTACGCAGATGCTCTCTGCATTGTTTCCAACCGTATGGACCAGATTCCGTCAAAGGACTCGATGCCAGGTTCTCTGTACTCAGACCTTGCGAAGATCTACGAGAAGGCTGTGCAGCTTCCTGACGGCGGTTCTATAACTATCATAGCCGTTACCACCCTCAATGACGGAGACATCACCCATGCCATTCCGGACAACACCGGATACATCACGGAGGGGCAGCTCTACCTCAGGAAAGATTCCGATACAGGAAAGATCATCGTGGATCCTTTCAGAAGTCTCTCTCGTCTGAAGCAGCTGGTTATTAACAAGAAGACTCGAGAAGACCACAGCCAGGTGATGAACACCGGAGTAAGGCTGTTCGCCGATGCCGCAAACGCAAAGACCAAGCTGGAGAACGGTTTCGACCTTTCCGACTATGACCTCCGCTGTCTTGAATATGCCAAGGAGTACTCTACCAAACTTCTCTCAATTGACGTGAACATCAAGATCGAGGAGATGCTGGACACCGGATGGAGTCTCTTCAAGAAGTACTTCAAGCCTGAGGAACTCGGTATAAGACAAGCATTTGTAGATAAATACTGGAACAGATAACATCTGCCCACGATATGGCAATCAAGTTTCAATACAACAAGACATCTCTGAACAACCTTAACAAGCAGCTTAAGGTCAGAAGGAATGCTTTGCCTACCCTGAAGAACAAGGAAAGTGCTCTCAGGGTAGAGGTTAAGCACGCCAAGGCCAAGAGTGAGGAGCTGGATGCCCAGCTTGAAAAGGCGATACGTTCTTACGATTATGTTGCTCCTATGTGGAACGAGTTCAACCCCGGGCTGATATCTGTCAAGGATGTTCTTCTCAAGAGCGTCAAGGTTGCGGGAATCAAAACTCCTGCCATTGACGATATAATATTTGACATCAAGGAATTTGATCTGTTCAATAAGCCGATGTGGTACTCGGACGGAGTTGCTATCCTCAGGAAGATGGCTACACTCGGCATAGAATCAGAAGTTTACCGGGAAAAGATGAAGATCCTGGACTATTCCAGGAAGAAGACTACACAGAAGGTGAACCTCTACGAGAAAGTGCAGATTCCAGGTTATCTTGAGGCAATCCGCAAGATAAAGCGTTATATGGAAGACGAGGAAAACCTTTCCAAGGCATCGCAGAAGATAGTCAAGGAAAGACATCAGATGGAGGAAATGGAGAATGATTAAGCCAATGACCAAATACAGCTTTGTGGCTTTCCACAAAGATACCCCTGCCTTCCTGAGAATGTTGCAGGAGCTTGGAGTCATGGACATCACAAGATCCAGAAAACCTGCCGCTTCAGACTCCAGACAGCTGTTTGATGAAATTGCATCCTACAAGTCTGTACTGAAGGAACTTCAGAAGACCCAAAAGGAAGCAGTTTCTTCCAAGGCAGAATTTCCTGAAACCAGGAACCTGACTCCTGCAAAAACAAAGGAAGAAGTATTCTCCCTTTCTTCTGCGATAAAGACTCTCAATGCAGAACTTTCCCAGTTGCGTCTGGATTATGCAGAAGCTTTGCCGTGGGGCTCATTTGAGGAAAATGCAGTGGAAAGAATAAAGGCACTTGGCCTTACTCCTTGCTTTGTATGCCTCCCTACAAAAAAGTACAACGATTCCCTTAAGGAAAAATACGCCCTGGAAGTTGTTTCCCAGACTCCGGAAAAGACCTATCTTGTGATTCTCCTGCCTAAGGGTGAGAGACTTAAAGGCAAAGTAAAGACTGTTGATCCGCCAAAGGTATCGGCGGAAAAGATTGCTCTTGCAATAGAAGGCAAAGAAAAGGAGCTTGAGAAAAAACAGTCTGAACTTCTGAGCCTGACTGGATCTATAGATTCAGTTTTATCTGAAATAGAGAGACTTACATCAGAAGCTGATCTACTTCTTGCAGGAGAAAGCGCCGGAAAGGCTGCTGAGGACACCATAGAAGTTTTCACCGGATTCGCACCGGAGGAATGCCGGAAGGAGGTGTGTGCCGCTTTGGACAACGCTGAAGGCGTCTATTACATCGCTGAAAAAGCAAAGGCTGAGGACAATCCCCCTATCGCACTCAAGAACAACTGGTTCACTCGTATGTTCTCTGTTCTCACCGATATGTACGGCAGGCCGTCATACAACGAATTCGACCCTACTCCGTATATTTCCGTGTTCTTCCTTTTGTTCTTTGCGATGTGCATGGGAGATGCCGGATACGGTATCCTTCTTATAATCATATCTTACCTTCTCAAGAAAGCCAAAGGAGCTGCAAAGTTCGCCCCTCTGGTCCTGACTTTGGGAATCGCCACGGTCATCGTCGGCTTCCTTCTCCACACCTTCTTCGGAATAGACATTTCCCAGGTTTCCTGGATATCTGAAGGTGCAAAGAAGTTCATGATAACCGGAAAGATTGCCGGATATGACGCGCAGATGGTTCTGTCACTTGCAATAGGAGTTGTCCATATCTGCATCGCGATGACAGTAAAGGCCGTATATGCCGTCAAGAAGAACGGTTTTGCCAACTCTCTCGGCACCATCGGCTGGACTTTGCTGATTGTTGGAGGAGTGATCGTAGGCGCCATTGCGCTTGGAGCAAATCTTGACAAGTCTCTTGTCAAGACGATTGTGATTGTGCTTGGAATAGTTTCAGCCATAGGCATTTTCCTTCTCAACGACATTCACCGCAACCCACTCAAGAACATCGGCAGCGGACTGTGGGAAACATACAACACAGTTACCGGGCTGCTCGGCGATGTGCTCAGCTATATAAGGCTCTATGCCCTCGGGCTTGCCGGAGGTATGTTGGGAGCGGCATTCAACCAGCTTGGAGGAATGCTTCTTCCGGAAGACGGAGGATTCAGCGTGATCTGGATATTCTTCATATTGATCGTAGTGTTCGGACATGTGCTGAACCTTGCCATGTGCTGCCTCGGGGCTTTTGTCCATCCGCTAAGGCTCAACTTCCTCGAGTTCTTCAAGAACAGCGGTTACGAGGGCAGCGGCAAAACATACAAACCGTTGACAACAAATAAATAGTAACATTAAATAATTGATTTTATGAACGAAATTCTAGGTTATCTTGGTCTGGGACTCATGCTGGGTCTGGCAGGCGTAGGAAGCAGCATCGGAACAACTATCGCCGGCAACGCTGCGGAAGGTGCTCTTAAGGTTAATCCTGAGAAGTCAGGAAACTATATGGTTCTTTCTGCTCTTCCTGCTACTCAGGGTATTTATGGTTTCGTGGCTTTCCTGGTTTGGCTTGGCAAAGACTTCGCCACCCAGGGAGCGATGCTCTTCGGTGTAGGCATCAGCGTTGGTCTGGTATGCCTGCTTTCAGCTATCCGCCAGGGCAAGGTTTGCGCTAACGGTATCGTTGGAATATCCCAGGGACACGATGTATTCACAAATACTCTGATTTATGCCGCACTGCCGGAATTCTACGCGATTCTCGGTCTTGTTGGCGCTCTTATGCTTAACTAAAATGACGCTGATCAAATCTATTTCCGGAATTAGGGGCACAATTGGAGGAGCCATCGGCGATGCCCTGACTCCTCTGGATATCGTAAAGTTCGCTTCTGCTTATTGTACCTGGCTCAAAGCCAAATATCCCGGCAGGAAGTGCAAAGTTGTTGTAGGAAGGGACGCACGCCTTAGCGGAACGATGGTACGCAATACTGTTTGCGGAGCCCTTCTTTCCTGCGGTGTGGATGTGGTAGATGCCGGATATGCTTCTACGCCTACTACCGAGATGGCTGTAATTCTTGAAAAAGCAGACGGTGGTATAATTCTCACGGCTTCTCACAATCCAAAACATTGGAACGCCCTTAAACTCTTGAATGAGAAAGGAGAATTCCTCACAGCTGAAGACGGGGCCAGGATGCTTGACTATGCCGCCAAGGAAGAATTTGAGTTCGTGGATGTGGATTCACTTGGCAAAATCTGCGAGAAGGATTTCACGATCTCTCACATTGAAGCCGTGCTGAAGGATTCTCTCGTAGATGCGGAAGCCATCAGAAACGCAGGTTTCAAGGTTGTGCTTGACGCCATCAACTCCGTTGGCGGACCTACCATGCCGATTCTTCTGGAAAAGCTTGGAGTTGAGTGCATAAAACTCAACTGCGAGCCTACAGGAGATTTTGCCCACAACCCGGAACCTCTACCGGCCAACCTGACAGACCTCTCCAGGACAGTAGTGGAAAACCACGCTGACCTCGGAATATCAGTGGATCCAGATGTGGACCGTCTGGCTTTCATGTGTGAGGACGGAACTCCTTTCGGTGAAGAATACACCCTGGTGTCTGTAGCTTCTTACGTCCTTGAAAAGAATCCCGGCCCGACCGTTTCCAACCTCTCTTCCACCAGAGCATTGAGGGATGTCACTGAAAGTGCAGGCCAGAAGTATTTTCCGGCTGCGGTGGGTGAAGTCAATGTCACTACCAAGATGCACGAGGTTGGTGCCGTAATTGGCGGAGAAGGAAACGGCGGAGTCATATATCCAGCCCTCCACCACGGGAGAGACGCTTATATGGGAGTTGCCCTGTTCCTCAGCAATCTCGCCCACAAGAAACTGAAAATGACCGAGCTCCGCGATTCCTATCCTCAGTACTATATTTCAAAGAACAGGATAGAGGTTTCAGATCCGGCATTAGTTGACAAGATTCTGAAAAATGTCGCCGAGGCATTTGCAGACTTCAGACCTCTCACCATTGACGGTGTAAAGGTTGATTTTGAAGAAGAACACAGCTGGGCACAGCTCCGCAAATCCAATACGGAACCTATCATCCGCCTTTACTGTGAGGCTCCAACTAAACAGCAGGCAGACGACCTGGCATCCAGGATTATAGCCCTTGTCAACAAGGTCACTGAGAATTAGCACACTGCAATGTTTTCATTCCGCACCACAGACATATTCAGGCAGGAAGACATTTCCCTTCACAAAGGCAGGATAATGGTTATCTGCAACCAGTCCGCCTGGAATCCTGAAAACAGGGAGTATGTCTTTGAAGGTTTCTTCAGAAGAGGAAACCTCTCGTGCGTGATGGTGCCTCCAGGGGACGGACTCAGGGACCATCCCCTTTCAGCGTCAACACCCTTCAACGCCATCAGCAAAAGTGCCGATGGATATATGCATTTCAGCGAGGATGATTTTGCCGCCACTGATGCCGTTGTAATGGAACTCCAGGATGCGGGATGCAGGTATTTCGAGACTCCCAACCTTGTTTTTGCCCTCTTCTCTTTTCTCTGCGACAGGCAGGCGGACTTTCCCGTCTATCTGATAGACCGCCCGAACCCCGGCGGAAGGCAGGTGGAAGGCACGGCCCTGAGAGCCGGCTACCGTTCACACAGGGGGATTGAGGGGATTCCTCACAGGTATGGGATGACAATCGGTGAGCTTGCTTCTTATCTTCACGGGAAGATGAACGCCAAGTTTCCCCTGCATATAATCTCATGCAAGGCCTCTCCTGTAGGAAAACTTGTAATGAGCTGGACGGTACCTCTTTCCGGAGATTTCGGGAACTTTTTCACCCACGCTTTCTACAGTGGTCAGTTCCTTTGGAAAGGTACCAACATAACTCCCGGAGAAGGAACCGTGCGTCCCTATGAACTGTTCGGTGCTCCTTTCATGGAGGGCGTAAGGCTTGATGAGCATCCTCTGTTCCAGGATGATGGAGTGTTCGCACGCTGGGCTTCCTTCACTCCTATGGGAGGAAGGTACAACAGGGAGATTTGTTTTGGCTACCAGCTCCTTCTCACTCCGGAGAGCCAGTATAATTCTCTGGCACATTCCTTGCGTCTTATCCGCTGTGCAAAAGATACCATCCCGGCTTTCCGTTTCCTGGATAAAGAGCCAGAAAGGGAGAAGAGTCTGATAGAGATGCTTGTCGGAGACAAGGATCTTCTGGATTTCATAGAAGGGAACATCAGCTGGGAAGAAACCAGAGAGCACATAAAAGTTGAAGAACAGAAGTGGATCAAGAAAACCAGGAAGGATCTCCTGTATGAAGACGAGCCTCTGTTCAGAATTAAATAGAAACACATTAAACGCTATATCATGAATCCAATTTTGCAAGAGAAGAGATTCTCCCCTACCGGAGAACAGGTGATTATCCAGGACGGTGAATGTATGACCGTCAAAGGAGCCATTGTCAAGACAGCGTTGCTGCTGGTTCTGCTTTTGGTTGCCGCAGCCTTCTCCTGGACCGTAACCTACAATTCCATCAACCCTTCCACTCCGTTCTATTATCTGATAGGCGGTGTCATCGGTGGGTTCGTACTTGCCATGATCATAACATTCAAGCCAAGACTTGCTCCATATCTTTCCCCTGTTTACGCAGCAGCTGAAGGTCTGGCACTTGGCTGCATTTCTGCAATCTACAACCAGCAGGCCATAGCCCATGCCCAAGCCACCGGCGCAGTTGCAGACCCTAACGGTATCAGCAACATAATCACCGGAGCCATCCTGCTTACCGTAATAACTGCTTTTGTAATGCTTCTGCTCTACCGCACGGGAACTGTGAAGGTGGATAACCGCTTCAACAGGATAATCAAGGTGGCCCTGATTTCCATCCTGGTGTTTTACCTGATCGGAATAGTGGTTTCACTGTTCGGCGGAAGCGGCGGCAGATTCTACAACCTGTTCTTTGGCAACAGCATACTTGCCATCGCGATAAATGTCATAATCGTGGCGGTGGCCGCTTTCTCCCTGATGCAGGACTTTGACCTGATTGTCAAGGGAAGCGAGATGGGGGCTCCAAAGTATATGGAATGGTACGGAGCATTCGGCCTGATGGTAACTCTGGTTTGGCTCTACCTTGAAATACTGAGACTTCTGTCCAGAATCCAGAGCCGCAACTGACAAAACAAGTGGAAACCAGCTGTTTTTTGCAATAAAATTTTGCAATACCGGTAAAAATCGTATATTTGCACCCCGAATTTAAAATCATTTGCAAATGAAAAAGTCTATACATCCCGAAACCTACCGACTTGTAGCTTTCAAGGATATGTCCAATGAAGAGGTATTCATCACAAGAAGTTGTGAGGCTACCAAAGAGACAATTGAAATAGACGGCCAGACCTACCCTTTGGTAAAGGTAGAAATCTCTTCTTCATCACACCCGTTCTACACTGGTAAGATGAAGCTCGTAGATACCGCCGGCCGCGTTGACAAGTTCTACAGCCGTTACAAGAAGAAATAAGGCCGTAGCATTTAGGTTGAAGAAGAGATGGTTCAAGGAACTGTCTCTTTTTTTTTTATCCCCGCTCCGAAATTTAGACGGAATTTATGTAAATTTGGGATGTAATGAAAGAATTGTGCAGATATGAGTAAGACAACAAAAAAGCAAGCCGTTAGAGCTTTTATAAAGCAATGGCACAGTAAAGGGTATGAGAAGGGTGAATCGCAGAGTTTCTGGCACTCCTTGCTTCATAATGTCTTGGATGTTGAAGATCCCACGCAAATTATAGAATTTGAAATTCCGGTGAAGACTCTCACCAAGGAAAAAGGTTCTGATTTCATTGATGCCTACATACACTCGACAAAAGTTCTTATCGAGCAAAAAAGTTCCAGCAAGAGTCTCAGCGATATAATAAAACAGAGCGACGGGTCATTCCTTACTCCCTATCAGCAGGCACGACGCTATGCAGAAGGACTCCCTCTTTCACTGAAACCACGCTGGATTGTTTGCTGCAATTTCACGACTTTCGAGGTACACGATATGGAGCATCCCAACGATGATCCTCAAATAATTGAACTCAAAGAACTAGAGAGAGACTACTATCGTCTGGAATTTCTCGTAAAGACAGATAATCTTCATCTGAAGAAGGAAGAAGCAATTTCTCTCCAGGCCGGGGAAATTGTCGGAGCATTGTATGATAAGCTTCTATCTCAGTATAAGAACCCTGAGAATCCTGATTCTCAGAAAAGTCTCAACAAATTGTGCGTTAGGCTGGTATTCTGTCTTTATGCAGAGGATGCAGAAATTTTTGGAACAAAGAATATGTTCCACGATTACCTGTCCAGATTTGAGGCTGCGGATTTTAGGGAAAAACTTATCAAACTCTTCAGAATACTCGACACCAAATCAGAATATAGAGATCCATACGAAGATGAGAATCTGCTAGCCTTTCCATACGTAAACGGAGGTATGTTTTCGGGAGATATTGAGATTCCGCGTATAACTGAAGAAATCCGCACTTTGATACTTCAAAGAGCAAGCGATGATTTTGACTGGAGCCTTATCTCCCCTACTATTTTTGGAGCCGTATTCGAGAGCACTCTAAATCCGGAAACAAGACATTCCGGTGGAATGCATTATACCTCTATCGAGAACATCCATAAGGTAATTGATCCACTTTTCCTCAGCGATCTGAAAGAAGAACTCCGTCAAATCAAAGCAATTAAAGAAATAAAAGCCAGAAAGCAGAAAGCAATTGGTTTTCAGGATAAGATATCTCGACTGAGATTTCTTGACCCTGCATGTGGAAGCGGTAATTTCCTGACGGAATCCTATACCAGCCTGAGGCGTTTGGAAAACGAGGCAATAAAAATCATTTACGGAAAAGACCGTATAATTGGAGACCTTGTTAATCCAATAAAGGTTTCAATTAATCAATTCTATGGCATAGAGATAAACGATTTCGCCTGTTCGGTGGCCCAGACTGCTCTCTGGATAGCAGAGAGCCAGATGCTGCAGGAAACCGAGGAGATTGTCGGATTCAACATAAATCCTCTTCCGCTAAAGGCTTACACAAACATAAAGGAAGGAAATGCATTAAGACTCAGCTGGACGGAATGGGAGATACCGGAAAACAACCCTTCAATATATGCCAACCATGCAAACATTTATCCAACATTTGATAAGGAAAAGGGATGGCTTTCTGAACCTGAACCTCAGACAAAATATAACACGGTTGATGTCTATAGTCGCCACATAGAAATACGCCAGAAGACAGAGCCTGAAACCTACCATGTTGACTTTGACTACATTATGGGCAACCCGCCATTTTTGGGATATTCCTTACAAAACAAAAGGCAAAAAGATGATATACTTGATACCTTTATTGACAAAAATGGCAAGACCTACAAATCAGCTGGCAAACTTGACTATGTATCAGGATGGTTCTATAAAGCCAGTAAGTATATTAAAGGGACTAAATGCAGAGTTGCCTTCGTTTCCACAAACAGTATATCTCAAGGTGAACAAGTTGCAGCAGTGTGGAATCCTCTTAAAGAATTGTTTGATATCCACATAGATTTTGCTTACAGGACTTTTAGATGGGATAGTGATTCTTCAGATAAGGCACATGTCCATGTTGTAATAATCGGGTTTTCTTATGACAAATCTTACATTAATAGAATTATATTTGATGGCAACTATGCCACCAAAGTTAATACTATCAATGCTTATTTACTGAACGCTCCTGATATTTGTATTGAAAGCAGAAAAATCCCTCTTTGTCAAGTGCCTGAAATGGTTACTGGAAATAGACCAGCAGATGGAGGCTACCTTATAATTGAATCTAAAGATTATGAGGCGTTTATAAAGGCAGAACCAAAATCAGAATCATTTATTAAAAAGTTAATCGGAGCAGAAGAATTCATTAACAACAAAAAAAGGTATTGCCTGTGGCTTGTCAATGCCTCTCCAGCTGAAATACGCAGTATGCCAATGGTTTTAGAGAGAGTTGAACTCTGCAAGCAAGATAGATTGATATCACCTGATATAGGACGCAGGAAATTAGCTGACACTCCTCATCTATTCAGAGAGATTCAAAATCCAAAATCATATATAATAGTACCAGCTACTTCTTCCGAAAAAAGAATGTACATTCCTATAGGGTTTCTGGGAGATGATACTATACCAACCAACGCTTGTATTATAATTAAAGATGCTAATCTATATCATTTTGGTATACTCACTTCTTCTATCCACATGGCATGGATGCGAACTGTTGCCGGAAGATTGGAAATGAGATATCGCTATTCTAAAGATATAGTATACAATAATTTCCCTTGGCCAAAAACAACTGACACCCAAAAGGAAAGGATAGAAAAAACCGCTCAAGCGATACTTGATGCCAGAGCTCTTTACCCAGATAGCAGTTTGGCTGACTTATACGATGATATAACTATGCCAATAGAACTCCGAAAGGCTCATCGCGATAATGACAATGCGGTATTGGAGGCATACGGACTTCCAAAGAACAGCACTGAGAACGAGATTGTTTCTCACTTGTTCTCTTTATATGAGAAACTTACATCTAAGCAATAATACAGAAATTTGTAATTTTTTTTATGGATAACCGGGATAACATAATCGCCAACATCAGGAAAATCGCAATTGAATATGACAACAGGGAGTTGTTCGTGGAGGACCCGATTGCTTTCCCGAGGCATTTCTTCTGTCTGGTCAAGGGAGAAGATTCCAATGACGGTTATCCGGTTGCCGAGAATTACCCATATTCCATTAAGGATGTGGAAATTGCAGCGGTTATAGCGGCCCATCTGGCCTGGGGCAGAAGGAATATGATTGTGCGGGATATCGGAAGGGCAATGGACGAAATGCAGTGGAAACCCCTAGAGTATGTGATGAGGGGAAAGTACCGCAACGGGCCGGAAAGCCTTCACAGAACTGTCAGATGGAGCGAATTTGCAATGATTTGCGCAAACCTGAGGGAGTTTTACAGCCACAACGAGAGTCTTGAGATTCTGGATCCGCAGCAGATGAGGGTTCAGATTTTCGGACAGAAAGAGGACAAGAACTGCGCAAACAAGAAGATACACATGCTAAGGCGGTGGATGGTAAGGAATGACGGCATCGTGGATCTGGGAGTATGGAAGAGCATCAGTCCAAAGGACCTGATCATCCCGCTGGATGTGCACGTGCATCAGACGGCATTGGCTTTAGGGATTACTGAAAGAAAATCTACGGATATCCGGACGGCAACGGAAATTACAGATTTTCTTAAAGAGTGTTTCCCTGAAGACCCTTGTCTTGGCGACTTTGCTCTTTTTGCATATCCTGTTGCCGAGCAGGCTAAGAGCAGAGAATCTTCAAATAAACATTCAAAACAGAAAAGAACCTGATTAACAGAAAAGAACAAGCAAGCCGACTCTATACATCACTGGACTAACATACATACGATAATATGAAAAGAACAGCCTCTATCTTTTTGACATTGACTTTGACTCTGATTCTAATTTCAACCAGCCTCTTCTCACAGGTCAAGTTCTTCTCTGACTTTGAGTGCGGACGCCTTGGAAAGGCTGAGCTGACAGACAGCAGCAACATTTTCCGACCGAACCTGGAGTATCTGATAACCAGCGCAAAAGACCCTGACAATCCGGTTGATACGCTTCTTGAACCAAGTTCCAGATGGTTTTATTTTTTGATGACCGGAGTAAAGGGAAGAACCATAACCATGAAGTTCATAGACACTGACCCGTGGGCTCCTTTCTACAGCTACGACAACAAGGAATGGATCAGATTTGATCCTAAGACAGAGATGGTTGCAAGATTTACTGCAAAGAAGAAGTATGACAGGGATTCCGTATGGGTTGCCTACTGCATCCCTTATACCAATGCCCATCTGGAAGAGATGATGGACGAGTGGCAGTACAGAGACGGGGTCAAGATATACTCCATCGGAAAAAGCTACCAGGGAAGAGACATGAAGATGCTGACCATAACCAACCACATGATTCCTGACAAAGGCAAGAAACGCATCTACATCCACGGCAGGGTACATCCTAGCGAGACCCCTACTTCCTGGTGTCTGGAAGGTCTCATAGAAGAATTGATTTCCTCCACCCCTTATGCAAGAAGTCTAAGAGATAATGCAGTGTTCTACATACTCCCGTTCAGCAACCCTGACGGAGTGGCCTTGGGACATTCCAGGTGCGACGCCATTGGCGTGAACATGGAAATCAACTATGACCGCCCAGATTCCCTCACCCGCCCTGAGGTCAAGAACATAAAGAACTTTGTCAACACCATAACATACGGAGGCAACTATCTCGACATGTTCCTCAACTTCCATTCCCAGATAGCCCACCACATGACCTACTGGGTTCATACGGAAGAATCCACATCCCCGCTTTATTTCAAGAAAGAGCAGACATTCACCTCACTGACCATCGCTGACAACCCTCTGTTTGCCAGTGATATGCTAAGTTTCTCAAATATGGCTCCGCGATATATAGAGGGCTATTTCTGGAACAACGCCAAGGAGAACACCCTTGCCCTCACACACGAGACACCTTACAGCTACTACAACCGCGACAAGGATGGAGAAGTGGTAACCATCGGGAACCTCAAGTGGATGGGAAAGAAAACGCTCTGGGCTGTGTCTGATTTTCTTGGAATAAGCAATGCAGAAAGGATTGTGGTTGAGCCTCACAAGGGCTCCCATTGCCAGAAGGCGGAAGACCTTGACCATATCTATACCGGTGAATGTTACTACATCGCCGAGAAAGACGGTGCAAGGGTTTCCTACAAACACAAGAATCTCCCTGCCGGAACCTACGGAATTTACCGTTGGATGGTTGGAGAAAAGCACCTTGCAAACCCTGAAGGAGAAAACTGCTGGGAGAAATTTGCAACCTATACGCAAGATAGCGAGGGAACATTCAACTTTGCAATTCAACTCAATGAAGGGCAGAAAGCCGCTTCCGTCCTTCTGATAAAGGAAGATTAAAATGAAAAAGCCTGGATTGCTGCTTTCGCTTCTGCCAGTTGCGCTGCTGGTTGGAATCATTGTTCTGAGCTCATCTCTGTTTGACGGGGACTTGACCTCCGGGCCTGCGCAGACAGCACTCGTGGTGGCCGCTGCGGTGGGGTCACTGATAGCTATATTCTATCTCAAGGTACCTTGGGAGAAACTGGAGGAAGCTATGGTCACCAATCTCAAGAACACGGGTAGTGCCATATTCATCCTGCTGATGATTGGAGCTTTGACGGCATCCTGGGTTCAAAGCGGAGTCGTGCCTTCACTGGTCTATTACGGGCTGGAACTTGTCCATCCGTCTATATTCCTGATAGTCATTTTCATTTTCACGGCAGTGATATCGCTGATGATAGGAAGCAGCTGGACAACGATTGGAACTATCGGGGTGGCAATGATAAGCGCAGGCAGCATACTGGGCCTGCATACAGGTTGGCTAGCCGGAGCTATCATTTCCGGAGCCTATTTCGGCGACAAGATTTCCCCTCTTTCAGACACTACAAACCTTGCTGCCAGCATATCGGGAGTAAAGCTGTATGATCACGTGAAATATATGCTGATTACCAACATCCCGGCTGTGCTTATCTGCGGAATCGTGTTTGCCGTAGTCGGGGCCAGGGCAGTGTCGGGAGGAACCCTCAATGTGGAGAGCCAGATGGCAGACATAGCCTCAACTTATAATGTTTCACCTTGGCTTCTGCTGATTCCTGCTTTCACTATCTTCTTGATGATAAAGAAAATATCCCCTATCCTGACATTGCTTTTGAGTGCTGTTTTCGCTTCTTTGATGGCCTGCCTGGTGCAGCCGCAGATCATATCGCAGATCAGCCCTTACGACTCATACAGCTGGCAGACATTCTTTTATGCCCCTATCAAGCTCATGTCTTCTCACGTGGACATTGCGGCCCCAAACGAAATGTTGGGAAAACTGGCGTCAACAAACGGTATTGCCGGAATGCTCAATACTGTCTGGCTGATTATCAGTGTCACGATCTTTGGCGGAATGCTGGAGGCTGCCGGTTTTATCCAGACCATAACGGAAAAACTGGAGAAACTGATGAGGAACACGGCCAGCCTGGTAGCTACAACCATGGGAACCTGCGTGTTCTGCAATGTGGCCCTTGGAGACCAGTACATGTCCATCATAGTTCCCGGCAACATGCTCAAAAAACTCTACAAAGACAAAGGCTATGAAGGAAGGCTGCTCAGCCGTTCCATAGAGGATTCTGCAACAGTCACTTCCGTACTCATACCTTGGAATACCTGCGGTGCAATGCAGGCAGGTGTTCTCGGCGTGCCGACACTAGTGTATGCTCCTTACTGCCTGTTCAACTATATTTCGCCTTTGTTTTCTATATTTGTGGCCGCAATCGGATACAAGGTGTACAGGTGGGGTAAAAGAATCAGATGACATTGGATATCTACGTGATTGCTGATGTGGGATAATTGAAGAAATAATATAACAACAACAGAATTATTAGTCATGAAAGTTGCAGAAAACAAAGTAGTTAGTCTTAGCTATACTCTTTTTGTAAACGGAAAGGAAATAGAGAAGGTAGAGGCAACCGAGCCGCTTACGTTCATATTGGGCAGTGGAATGCTTCTTCCTAAATTTGAGGCAAATGTCCTGGACAAGAATGTTGGAGACGCCTTTGATTTTGAGCTGGAAGCTGCGGATGCTTACGGGGAGATGAATCCGCAGATGGTAGTGGATCTTCCTTTGAACATATTTGAGATGGACGGCAAGGTTGACTATGAAGTCATAAAGGTTGGCAACATCCTGCCAATGCAAGACAGGGAGGGGCACCGCATGAACGGTATCATAAAGGAAGTGAAAGCTCTGGAGCAGAAAGTCACAATGGACTTCAACCATCCGCTGGCCGGAGAGAAACTCCATTTCACAGGCAAGGTCGAGGCCGTAAGGGACGCTACCGAGAAGGAACTGCAGGACGGTCTGTACGGAGAGAAGATTCCTCACGAGTGCTCAGACGAAAACTGCAGCAGCTGCGGCGGAGGTTGCGGCCACTGCCACTAGGATTTGAGACTGCCGGACGCGGGGAATCAGACCTTGCGGGCAACATTGATGCCGTCAAGGGCGGAAGAAACGATGCCGCCGGAATACCCGGCACCTTCTCCGCAAGGGAAAAGGTTCTTCAGCGATATATGCTGTAGTGTTTCAGGATCTCTCGGAATCCTTACAGGAGATGAAGTCCTGCTTTCCGTTGCCAAAAGCAAAGATTGAGAGGTGTAATAGCCTCTCATTTTTTTGTCAAAGAAGAAGAATGAACGCTTGAGCCTCTTATAGACGAATTCCGGGAGGACTTCGCTAAGTTTTGCACTGTATGCCCCTATCTTATAGGAAGTTGCCGGAAGATCAACAGACAGCCTGTCTTTGCAGAAATCGTCCATCCTCTGTGCAGGAGCCTTAAGGGAACCGCCGTTGTGGGCGAAGATTCCCCTCTCTATCTTTTCCTGGAACTTGAGAAGTTTGAGCGGCCCCCATTCATCAAATTCATCCACGTCTTCAGGCTCGATGCTGGTAACGATTCCGGCATTGGCCCAAGGTGAATTTCTCCGGGAATTGCTCATCCCGTTCAGCACAACTTCTCCCGGAGCCGTAGAGGAAGGAAGAAGGATTCCACCAGGACACATGCAGAAGGAGAATACTCCCCTTCCGTCTATCTGGGCCACCAGAGAATATTCTGCAGCCGGAAGGTTCTTCTGCCACTTTCCGTGGTACTGGATTTCATTGACAAGGCTCTGCGGATGCTCAGCCCTGACCCCCAAAGCAAAACCCTTGGCTTCAAGAGCCCAGCCCCTGTCGTAGAAAAGCTGGTAAATGTCCTTTGCGGAATGGCCACAGGCCAGGATTATAGATTTAGACTGATATTCAGTGTCTTTGAGGCCTCCCGAAGCATCCCTTTCCACACATCTTGTGCTCCACAGGCCGTTTCTTCCTGAAGGCGGGATGAAATCTACAGCCCTTGTGTTGAAATGCACTTCCCCGCCGTGGGAGATTATGCAGTTTCTGATTCTCTCCATTATGGCAGGAAGACGGTCGCTCCCGATATGAGGATGGGCATCTATAAGTATAGAGGGATCCGCCCCGAACTCCACAAGCTGATAGAGCACTTCCCTTATGTCTCCTTTCTTGGTAGAGCGGGTGTAAAGTTTTCCGTCTGAAAAACAACCAGCTCCACCTTCTCCAAAGCAGTAGTTGGAATCAGGATCCACAACCTGCTCAAGCATAAGGCGGGCCGTGTCTTTCTTGCGGGAATGGATATCCTTGCCCCGTTCCAGTATGACAGGACATTTCCCTCTCTGAAGAAGAGTCAGCGCAGCAAACAGTCCGGCAGGGCCTTCCCCTATTATCACAACCTTTTCTCCTTTGGAGCAGTCCAGATACGGGGCAACTTTATAGGGCTGGAACGGCTTGTCAGATTTAAGATATACCTGGGCCCTGTATTTGAAGTTTATCTTTCCTCCCCTGGCATCAATGGAGCGGCGCAGAACCTCAATATGTGCTATCTTATCAGGTGAAACACCGCAAGATTTGGAACATTTGTCTGCCAGAGCATCTTTACCCTGCTTTTCTGAAACTGAAAATGAAACTTCTATCTCTTTCATATACAACCCAATCCATACGCAGTATTTTTGCGTATTATCTATCTGAAACTACGTTTATTTCATCTGGGAAGCCCTCGGCACGGACGGTGCATCCAAAGTGCAGAATTCTCCTCTGCGATATTTATAAAGCCCGCTGATGGCTATCATGGCGGCATTGTCAGTGGTGAACTTGAACTCAGGGATGAATGTTTTCCACCCTCTCTTTTTCCCTTCCTCGGCGATTCTGTTCCTCAATCCTGAATTTGCTGACACCCCGCCGCCAATGGCTACCTGGGTTATGCCTGTCTGCTTGACTGCCAGTATGAGTTTTTTCATCAGGATGTCTATGAGTGCCTTCTGGAAACTTGCGCAGATGTCGGCCTTGTTCTGCTCGACAAAAACAGGATTCTCTTTCATCCTGTCGCGGAGGAAATACAGCAGGGATGTCTTGATTCCGCTGAAGCTGTAATCCAGTCCGGCAATATGGGGAAGGTTGAATTTGAAACGGTTTTCGTCTCCTTCCTTGGCAAGACGGTCCACTATCGGGCCGCCTGGATAACCCAGCCCCATCATCTTGGAGCATTTGTCAAATGCCTCACCGACAGCGTCATCTATGGTCTGTCCCAGGATTTCGAACTCGAAACAGCCATTGACCTTCACTATCTGGGTGTGACCTCCTGAAACAAGAAGGGTCAAAAACGGAAATTCCGGGGCGATGTTTTCTTTGCCCGGCTGCTTTACAAGACACGAAAGGATATGACCTTGCAGGTGGTTCACCTCCACCAGCGGTTTGCCGGTAGAGATGGAAAGTCCCTTTGCATAGGAAGTCCCCACAAGGAGGGAGCCAAGAAGTCCGGGACCACGTGTGAATGCTATGGCATCCACATCCTTCATACCGATACCGGCATCTTCCAGAGCCTGGTTTATTACAGGAACTATATTGGCCAGATGAGCCCTGGACGCAAGTTCCGGGACCACGCCTCCCCATTTCTCGTGCACTTTCTGGCTTGCGATCACGCTGGACAGCAGGTACTCGTCTTTCAACACGGCGGCTGATGTGTCGTCGCAGGAGGATTCTATGCCAAGAATTATATCGCTCATATCTTCAGGTCTCGTTTTATCAATGTGCAAATCTAATGAGTTTTTGATTAAATTTGTACTTTTAGCAGTGGATAAGCAAATCTTTATGACCAAGATAGGCAAATATATCGGTTGGTTCCTGGTTGGACTGCTGTGTCTAGTGATGACAGCCTATCTTGTCATTCAGATACCTTATGTCCAGACGCGTCTGAGCCAATATGTCATCGGAAAGCTTACCAAGGGCATAGATGCCGACATAACGGTCGGAAGCCTTAACATCAGGTTTTTCAACCGCATACACGTGGAAGATTTTGCAATCGTGTCTGGAGACACGCTGGTTGCCGCCAAGGATATAGACGCCAGATTCTCACTCCGCGGTCTGCTCGACCCGGGCAAGTCCATCAGCAGCATTTCTGTAAGTGACGGGGTTTTCAACCTTATAAACGAGACAGATTCCACAACCAACCTGGACCGCATTTTTCCTCCAAGCGAAGACTCGTCCCCTCTCAACCTTGACGCGAGAGTGAAGAAGTTGAGCGTGAACAACTTCAGGTTCAACATGTACAATCCGTTCATCCCGTCAGATGCTGCCAAGGGGCAAATGGATTTCACCGACCTTAAAGTCAGCAATATATGTCTGGAGGCCCAGGACGCTGCTTTCAAGGACGGCGTGCTGACAGCTGCGATAAGCAATCTGTCTGCTGATGAAAGCTGCGGGTTCAAGCTCAAGTCCCTGTCCGGAAACTTCATCCTGGACGGTACCGGAGCAACCCTCACCCAGCCTAGCATAGTTGCAGACGGAAGCCACTTCAAGGGGGACTATCTGAAGTTAGCCTTCAACAGCGCATTAGACCTTAAGGACTTCCTCGGCAAGGTTTCAATACAGACAAGATTCAGGCAGAGCACTATTGCCATGAAAACAATCGGTCGTTTTGCCCCCCAATATCTGGAATCAGACCTGGAAATGCTGGCCAGCGGAGAAACCTCCGGAACCGTAAGAAATCTTATGGTAAAAGCTCTGGAAGGAGCTACCAAAGGCGGAGAGACTTCATTCATCATCAGGAACCTTAACCTCAAAGGTCTGCCCGATGCCTTCAACACTATAGTTTCTGGAGATATTGAAAGGTTCTCCACCAACGGACACGATCTTTCCTACATCATATCTCAGCTGACAGACGGGAAGAGAATTGATTTCCTGGATCAGCTGCCCAGGATGCAGGTGTGGAACTATTCCGGAAAAGTCGGTGGCACCATCGGGCACATCAATTCAAACGGAGTGTTGTCAAGCGGATCGCAGAGAGTTGCAGTCAACACTACTGTCAATGTAAGGCACAGCGGCCCAGAACCTCTTGTTGACTTGAACCTGGATGCCGACAACCTTAACCTTTATACTTTCACAGGCTCCTCCATGCTTGGGCTGTTCAGCGGAAAGGGAATCATAAGGGTAAGTTCCACTCCTGACAACACTACATCCGTTGCTATAGACAGCCTCAATGTGAGGAAGCTTGGAATCAACGGCTACAATCTGACCGGCATAGTCGCCAAAGGAATATACGAGGACGAACGCTTTGACGGAAAACTTATATGCCATGACCCTGCCCTTGACCTTATGTTCCAGGGAAACATATCAACCGCGTTCAAAGACGGCAGCACTTTCAACTTCTACGCCAACATCCCTTATGCGGACCTGTACGCCCTGAATCTGGACAAGAGAGACACCATCAATGAAATCAGCACATTCATAAGCGCTGACCTGTTCGCCGATTCGGAAAACAACATATTCGGTTACCTGAAGATGGACAACACATCTTTCACTAACTCTCACGGGTACAACTATATAGGTAACCTTGACGCCGCTTCTCTTTACGAGAATGACAAATACATAATCAATGTCGTATCCGATTTCTTGAAAGCCAGATATGAGGGCACCACCAACATAGACAGCTTCATTTACCAGTTCCGTCACCAGGTTCTCAGAAGGCATTTCAGCAACGCCCTCAAGCCATACAACCAGGAACAGGCCAATGAAACCTACGGACAAGACTACAGCCTGACACTCAAGACACTCAACACTCAAGGTGTATGTGCATTCATTTCCCCCGGCCTGTACATACAAAGCGGCACATCGCTGAGGATAAGGGTGACGGAGGATGACCACTACCGCGTCCTGGCCAACAGCGGAAGGCTTGCATACGAGAACAATTACCTCAAGAACATCCGCCTTGTGGTGACTGACAGAGATTCAAGCATAGCGGCATCTTTGTTCGCCAAGGAAATCGTTGCCGCCGGCTTTGCAGTTGACAGCACAAGGCTCTTTGCCAATGTCAAGGACAACAACGCCGACTTGTCTCTGAGGTTCCAGAATGACTCCGTAAAGACCAATTCAACCAGTATCAACGCCCAACTGTCGATTTATCGGGACAGCATCTTTTGGGTAAACAACCGCCCGGAACACATGTCCACACCGATTGCCCTTAAGCTCAAGGAATCAGACGTTACTCTGCGAGGCAGCAAGTGGAATATCAGACCTGCGGAAATCATTTATTCAGATTCCCTGCTCGTACTGGACGGATTAAGGATAGAAAACAACAGCCAGCATTTGACAGCCCAGGGTACAATTTCTTCTGTAAGACCGGATTCCCTTGGAATCACTATGGATAACTTTGACATTTCTATACTGGACCAGTTCCTTGACCAGCCGCTTGGTCTTGGAGGCTTTCTTTCCGGAGATGCAGATATATCTTTTTATGACAGTGACAAAATGTTTGCTTCCTTCACCGGCAAGGACATACTCATGAACAACCAGGATGTCGGGGATGTTGAAATCAACGCTGAATGGTCTCCGGAGAACAAGAGATATGACTTTGCTGTAAGTTCATATCTCAAAGGCCAGGAAACAATTGACATAGACGGCTTCTACCGCCCTTCAGACAACTATGTCGATATCTATTCCGGATTCAACGATATGCCTCTGACATACATAGAACCTTTCCTTGAAGGAGTGGCTTCCGGTACAAGCGGCTCGCTCTCAGGAGGCGTGAAGATAGAAGGTCCGGTGGACGACTTGTCAGTTTACGGAAAGAACTGCAAACTCAACAAGTTCGGATTTACGATAGACTTCCTCAATGTGCCTCTTACGGTAGATGGTCCGGTTGCCATCGACGAAAAAGGCGTCGTTCTCAAGAACTGCATGCTTACCGACTCTCTTGGCGGTACAGGAAGAGTCAACGGCGGAATAACATACAACAAGCTCAAGGACATGAAGGTCAATGTCGGAGTAACCATGAACAACCTCTTGAGCCTTGACACTGAGGAGAAAGACAATGAAGATTTCTACGGCAAAGTTTTCTCTACCGGAAGCGTGAACATAAATGGTGACCTGCGCCATCTGGTTTTGGATGTGAACGCCCGTACAGAGCGCAAGTCCCAGCTTCATATTCCTCTTTCCGGAGCCTCAAGTGCCAGCAATTCCAATATCCTGACCTTTGTTCAGGAAGAGAAACCTGTTGAGATAGACCCTTACGACACCCTCTATTTTGCACAAAGCGCCAAGGTCTCCGAACCTATGGAGATTGAGGTCAACCTCAATGCAAACGCAACACCTGACGCCAGCGTGTGGCTGGAAATCGACAAATCTACAGGAGACATAATGAAAGCCACCGGAAACGGAAGGATAGGCATCAAAGTCAATCCAAAAAAGAACGTCTTCAGACTTTCCGGAAACTACACCATTGAAGAGGGAAGTTATCACTTTGTCCTTATGGGGCTCGCCTCCAGAGACTTTACCGTACAACCCGGAAGCAGTGTAACCCTCAACGGCAAAATCGGAAACACAGCTCTGGACATTGAGGCTCTATACACCACGAAGGCCTCTATAGACAGGCTCATCTCAGACTCTACATCTTTGGCGACAAACCGACAGGTGAACGCCACAATCAAGATTACAGGAATCCTTGATGATCCTCAGATAAAGTTCGGAATCGACATTCCTGACCTGGACCCTACCATAAAGCTTATGGTGGACAACGCTCTCAACTCAGAAGACAAGATCCAGAAGCAGTTTGCTTCTCTCATAGCATTCGGAAACTTCACTCCTGAAGCTGAATCAGGAATATCATCTTCAGGTAACTCAGCGATTTACTCCAATGCAGCCTCAATGATTGTGGGGCAGGTCAACAATCTCCTGATGCAGCTTGGAATACCACTAGACCTGGGATTCAACTACCAGCAGGGCTCAGCCTATTCAAACAATGCCTATGAAGTAGCCGTATCAACCCAGTTGTTCAACAACCGGGTAATCATAAACGGAAGTATGGGCAACGACCCTTATGCCTATATTACAGGCAACGATGTCAGGGGCAACATAGATATCCAGGTCAAGCTGGACCGAAGGGGCAAACTCCGGATGACCTTATTCTCACACGCCACGGACTTCTACACCAACTATCTGGACATGAGCCAGAGGACAGGTGCCGGTATGGCCTACCAGCACGAATTCAATTCCTTCAAAGACTTGTTCCGCAAACGTACAGCCGCGCAGAAGGAATATGAAAAGATGTTGAAAATCAAGGAAAAAGAAGAGAGAAAAGCCGAAAAGGCAAGAAAGAAGGAAGAGCGCCGTCTGAATAAGGCGCAGCAGCAGTCGCCATCAAAATAAAGCACCCTTCTTCTCAGATGAAGTTGGAAGATCAAAGTTCTACTTCTGTAATATGCCCTATAAGAGACTGGTCATAGGGTCTCTCCACTCTAAGATAATTTCCTGTATATCCGCCCATAAGTTTCGGGTTGCCTTTTACCCTACCCTCCCATAGAACTTGCTGTAGAGAAACGTCAAAACGCTGCCTATACTGCGCGTGGAGAGAATCTGAAAGGTCTTCGAGAACCCTTACCCTTGCGGTTTTCACAATTTCCGGAAGATGCCCTTCCATCCTGTCCGCAAGAGTACCTTTGCGTCTTGAGTAAGGGAATACATGAAGGAATGCCGGCTTTATCACATCGCGGATGAAAGACACTTCTGAATCAAACTCTTCTTCTGTCTCTCCCGGGAAACCGGCTATAACATCAATCCCGAAGAATACATCTCCCATAGCCTTCCTGATATATTCAATCTTTGATGCAAAGAGAGCAGTGTCATATTTCCTGTGCATACGGGCCAGGACGCTGTCACTTCCGCTCTGAAGCGGAATGTGGAAGTGGGGCTGGAATTTAGTCCCCGATGAAATCCAGTCTATCATCTGGTTTGTCAGAAGATTAGGCTCTATGGAAGAAATCCGGTACCTCTCAATCCCATCAACCCTGTCAAGAGCCTTCAAGACCGGTAGCAGACCTCCTTCATAATCGCCGATGTTGACACCGGTAAGCACAATCTCTTTCACGCCCTTGCAGGAAAGTTCTTTGGCCTGAGCTTCAATGACATCCAGAGGCACGCTTCTGCTTCTTCCTCTTGCGTAAGGAATCGCGCAGTAAGTGCAGAAATAGTTGCATCCGTCCTGGACCTTCAGGAAAGAGCGGGTCCTCTCACCAAAAGAACAGGCAGGGAATATATGCTCAGCAGAAGCAGGAGAGCAGGAAGAGCCTTCCAGAAGCTCCAGGCATCGCGGATAAACACTTCCTTTCTTGTCTTGCTCCAGCACAAATGAAACTCCTTCAATGGCTTCGATCTCTGCCTTTTTCAGTGTGGCATAGCACCCGGTAACAGCTATTATGGCTTCAGGATTCAGTTTGTGGATCCTGCGGATTATATTCCTGCATTTCTTGTCTGAATGTTCTGTTACGGTGCAGGTGTTCACAACGCAGACATCCACGCCGGAAGAATATGCAGACACCTCCTGGAATCCGCTCTGGACAAATTTACGGGCAATGGCCGAACTCTCTGCAAAGTTCAGCTTGCACCCAAGGGTAGCCACTGCAATCTTCTTTCCGGTATAATCCGCCATAACTTTGTTTCTATGCAGAATCCCTATTCCTTAAACTGCTTCAGCCTTCAAAGGTAACGCTTGAAGCATATAGTTTGCCGCCAAGGGGAGGATTGATCTTGTCTATTGTAACAGAAACCCTGACAAGCTCAGGAAAGGCTTTCCTGACGGAATCCGTTATCCTCTTTGCAACATTCTCCAGAAGATGAGAAGGTTTATCCATCTCAACCCTGACTATATCGTAAAGCTCCTGGTAATTGACAGCATCAGCGATGTCGTCGCTCCAGGCTGCCCGGCTGAAATCCCCTTCCACGCTAAGGTTCACGACAAACCTGTTGCCTACAATCCTTTCCTCCTCAAAGCATCCGTGCTTTGAGAAAAATTCCATATCCTTGAGTTCAATCTTGTTCATAACTATCTAACTACAGAAACCTGAAAACACTCACATACCATGCATTATCCCAGCAGAATAAAAACACAAGGCCGCTTCCCTATCTTGATTCCAGTCTTCTTCCACGCCCCTACCGGCATCGTTTTTATAAACTCGGCCGGAAGGGAAATGTCAGCGGCAAGGGTGAGCATCGTTGAAGAAGAGCATACTTCCAGAATAGATGCAAGAAGGGAATCGTTCCTGTAAGGTGTCTCAATGAAAATCTGGCTCTGGGCCATCTTCCTGGAATGAGCTTCGTAGAAACGCAGCCTGGCTTTCCTGGCTTCCTCCTTTACCGGCAGGTAGCCGTTGAAGGCAAAATTCTGGCCTTGGAGCCCGCTCGCCATCAGAGCCATCATCAGCGATGACGGACCAACCAGCGGAACAACCTGCACATCAGCATTATGGCAAGCTGCCACCAGCACATTTCCAGGATCGGCCACTGCAGGAAGCCCGGCCTCTGAAATCAGCCCTACATCGTTGCCCTCAAGAAGCAGGGAAACATAACCGGATCCGACCTTCGGATCGGTATGCTCGTTGAGCTCATAGAAATTCAGGCTCTCTATTTTCCCCTTCAAGCCACACCTGGAAAGGAATCTGCGGGCTGTGGTAACCTCCTCCACAACAAAATGCTTCAGCGATTCCACTATATAAATGTTCCTGGGCGGCATACTGTCCGCCACACTCCCCTCCCCCAGCGGAGAAGGAATCAGATAGAGTTTTCCCTTTCCCATATACTTGGCAAATATAGTCTATTTTGAAAAAGTTAATTATTTTTGACACCAACAATTGACTAATATGAAGAATTCTATATTGTTTCTGGGAACAGGAACCTCTACAGGAGTTCCGATGATAGGATGCCACTGCTCCGTTTGTTCAAGTACTGATCCCAAAGACAAACGCCTCAGGACATCAGCATTTGTGGAATATGAAGGCCTCAAGCTTTTGATAGACTGCGGACCGGATTTCCGGCACCAGGCCCTTGCCAACGGTATAGAGGACTTTGATGCCATACTTCTGACACATCAGCACAAGGACCACACCGGAGGACTTGACGATGTGAGAGCCCTCAATTATCTCAAGCACAAGCCCACAACCATATACTGCGAAGAAAGAGTCCTTGGGGGGCTGAAGATGGAATACTCTTACGCTTTTGACGAACATCCCTATCCCGGTGCCCCTAAATTTGACATACACATCATAGACGAGAAACCGTTCAAAATCGGGAATTCAACCATAATTCCCGTCAGGGCAATGCATTACAAGCTTCCCATATTGGGATTCAGGATGGGCGGGATGTGCTATTTGACAGACGCCAACCACATCGCCGAGGATGAATACGAAAAGCTGAAAGATCTTGACATAATGGTTCTCAGCGCTGTCAGGAGAGGCCACCACATATCGCATTTCTCTATGGAGCAAGCCATTGAAGTAGCCAAGAGGATCGGAGCCAAAAAGACATACATCACCCACCTTTCACACATGATGGCGGAGGACGACAAAAACATAAAAGGCACTCACCAAGACCTGGTTTCAGAAATGCCTGAAGGCATAACGATAGCGTACGACGGCCTGAAAGTCAGCTTCTGACGCAATTCACAATCAGAGATTGTCAAACGAGAACGGTATGAGGTCATTCACGGAAGAGATGACCTCTATTTTTTCGGCTGCGCCGAGAATGACTTTGAGAGGTTTCCCTCCGCGATTCTGGGCATCAAGCATAACCTGTATGCAGGCTCCGCAAGGCCTTGTAGGAGTAGCCGTAAGCTTTTTGCCCTTCTTGGCCGCAATAGCCAAAGCCTCAACAGCCACACCTGGATACTTTGAAAAAGCGTAGAAGAGAACTGACCTTTCTGCACACAAACCTGAAGGAAAAGCTGCGCTTTCCTGGTTGGAAGCCTTGAGAATCTGGCCGTTGGCCATACGTACAGCGGCTCCGACCCTGAACTTTGAATATGGAGAATAGGAAAGGTCCGTAGCAGAAACCGCCTCCTTTAAAAGCAGAGCATCATCTTCCGGAAGACTGGTGATACTCTTGAATTCCTGATATTCGATGGTTATTTTCTTCTTCATTTGCAATTGCTTTAATGCAAATTTAATAAATTTGTGTAACTATTGGACAAATCAAGACATTTATGGCAAAGACTACTGGCACCAAAAGCAGGAAACCTGCAACTGGAAGAAATAAATCCGGAAAAAAATCTTCAAAGAAAAGCAGACTCCTTTTATGGCTGGCAATTATTGCCGTCATCCTGGCTGTTCCGGCAGGGATAGGTCTTTCCAGGTTCCTCCAGCAGAACAAAAAGAACATAGCCCATAAGACGGTCTTGTATGTAAGGCCAGGCACAGACTTTGCCGCCCTGATGGACTCCTTGGAAAGGCATCTTACAGACATCAAGTCATTTGTAAAGGTAGCAAACAGGGAGCAGCTTCCTTCACGGATTCACCCCGGCCGTTATGTTCTGGATTCACTTGCCACCAACATTCAGGTCGTGAGGAACCTGAAATACGGATACCAGTCTCCGCTCATGCTTCCGCTTTCCGGCAGGATACGGCACGCGAAGAACCTTGCCGCAAGACTCGGCAAAAGAATGATGGCCGATTCAGCTGAATTCATGGAGACCTTCAAGGACAACACTTTTCTCCAGGAATTGGGCACTGACACAGCAAACATACTGTCCCTCATACTTCCCGATTCCTACGAGTTCTACTGGACAGTAACCCCACGCGAGTTTCTGGAAAGGATGAAGAAAGAGTACGACAAGTTCTGGACAGAGGAAAGGCTTCAGAAAGCCAAGAAAATAGGTCTCAGCCAGAAGGATGTGTCCATCCTCGCATCCATAGTCTATGGAGAAAGCAATCATGTCCCTGAGTATCCGAAGATTGCCAGCGTCTATCACAACCGTCTCAAGAAAGGCTGGAAGCTTTGTGCGGACCCTACCGTAATATATGCCACTGGAGATTTCACAATAACAAGAGTTTTGAAACGTCATCTTGAAACAGATTCTCCATACAATACATACAAGGTCTACGGGCTCCCTCCAGGACCTATCATGGCTCCTACCAAAGACTGCATAGACGGTGTCCTCAATGAAGAATCAACAGACTTCATGTTCTTCTGCGCCAGCCCGAAATTCAACGGCACGCACCGCTTTGCACGTAATGAAAAGGAACACTTTGCAAATGCCAGGGCATATCGGCAAGCCCTGGATTCCCTGACAAAAGCCAAAGCCGCCCGCGCCAAGGAGTAATTGCCACTCACTCCCATTTTTTTATTTTTGCTTTTAAAAAAAAGTCATTACATTTGCAGTGGGGTAAGTCATATACGACCAGCTCCCTCAAAACTCCCCCAGGGCCGGAAGGCAGCAAGGGTATGAGGTTGTAGCGGTGCGATATATGTAGCTTGCCCTTTTTTTCATATATGTCAGACCTATAACAACTTGGACCTAAGGAAATGAAGATCATAGTCGGACTCAGCGGTGGTGTGGATTCAAGCGTGGCGGCATATCTTCTCAAACAGCAGGGATATGACGTCGAGGCTATGTATATGCAGAACTGGCACGACATAACCGGCACTCTTCACGGAGAATGCGAATGGGAGGAAGAGAAGGTTGTAGCCGAGATGGTGGCCAGGAAGATTGGAATACCTTTCCATTTTGTGGATCTCAGCGACGAATACCGCACCCAGGTTGTTGACTACATGTTTTCAGAGTATGCAGCAGGACGGACTCCGAATCCGGACGTTATGTGCAACAGCAAGATTAAGTTCGCTTCTTTCCTGAAGAAGGTCGAGGAACTGGGAGGAGATTTCGTCGCCACCGGCCATTACTGCAAGAAAGAAACCATTGTCCCTGGCAACCAGGAGAAGAATGAAAGCAGCAAGAAGATCTACAGGATACTTGCTGGAGACGACCCTAACAAAGACCAGAGCTATTTCCTCTGCCAGCTGTCCCAGGAACAGCTTTCAAAGGCCATCTTCCCTATCGGGCATCTTACCAAACCGCAGGTAAGGGAAATCGCCCGCCAAGCCGGTCTTCCGTCCGCCGAAAAGAAAGACAGCCAGGGCATTTGTTTCGTAGGCAAAGTTGACTTACCTGTTTTCCTCCAGCAGAAACTCAAGTCAAAGGAAGGAAACGTTGTGGAAATCTTCAGGGAGGATTACTCCAGGATACTGGGACGAGAATTCAAAGATGATTTCACACCTGTCCGCTACATCCCTTCAGACGGAAAAGTTATCGGAAAACATATCGGAGTACAGTACTACACAATAGGACAACGGCACGGGCTTAACATCGGCGGACACCAAGGCAGCATATTCATAATAGCTACAGACACAAAGACCAACACCATATATGTAGGGGAAGGCAAAGACCATCCGGGGCTATACCGCAAAGGTTTGAAGATAAACAAAGAAGAAGTCCACTGGATCAGACCTGACCTTGAAATGCAGCCGGGCGAAGAAAGAAAATACCTTGTCAGGATCCGTTACCGTCAGCCGCTCCAGAAAGCTACCCTGAAGATGGAGCAGGACGGAATGTACATAGCATTTGACGAGCCGCAGAGAGGGATAACACCCGGCCAGTTTGCTGTCTGGTATGCAGACGGCGGCGAGATGATTGGCAGCGGCCCTATAAAAGAGTAGCGTTCTCTGCAACCTACTGGTATTCAACGATATAATATTTTTCCTATATGCTTTTTTTGCATACAGTTAAACTTATAGTTATATGAAAATCAAGAGATTGCTAATAACGGCACTGACAGTAGCCCTATTCCCTGCAACAATTGAGGCGCAGGAGATTTCAGGCAATGACCAATCATCCGGAATGTTCTCATCCGAGGAAGTCTGCTTCACCAACCCGGCTGACGGAGCAGTTCTTTCAGGAACCCTCCTGCTGCCACAAGGGGTAGAAAAACCGGTTGTGGTGCTTCTGGTTACTGGAAGCGGTCTCCAGAACAGGGACGAGGAAATCTTCAAACTGAAGCCTTTCAAGGATATCGCTGAGTATCTGGCATCAAGAGGAATTGCAAGCCTCAGGTATGACGACCGCGGCTTCGGGAAATCTACCGGAAGTATAGACGGTGCCACAACCGATACGTTCCTTTCAGACGCCGAAGCTGGAGTTGAGTTTCTGAAGAACTACAGAAGTGAACCCGGAAATCCTGCGGCTACATTCTCCAAGATTGGAGTCTCCGGCCACAGCGAGGGCGGAACAATAGCGTTCCTTCTGGCTGCGGACAAAAAAGTGGATTTCATTATCAGCCTTGCCGGTGGTGCCATCCAGGGGAAAGAAGCTGTCATGACTCAGAACTACAACGCATTCAAGATGCAGGGAGTGCCTGAAGACCAATATGGCCCTGTGCTTGACGCCATCGAGGAAGTGTTTGACAAACTGATCCAAAGCCCGGAAGACGAACCGTTTTCAAAAACAATGGAAAGAATTGCCAAAGAAAGTTCAAACCCTGAAATAGCCCGGACGCTGGCTATGCAGCTCGGGAACGATTCCAACGGAAAATGGTACAAGCGTTTCCTGGCATTGGATCCTTCAGATGCGATTTCCAGAATAACCTGCCCTGTTATGGCGGTTAACGGTACGCTTGACTTCCAGGTTGACTGCAAAGAAAACCTTGACAACCTGAAAAAGAGACTCCCGGCATCCGCAAAGAATCTCATAAAAAGCTATGAAGGAATAAACCATCTTCTGGTGCCTTGCAAGACCGGATACCCTACAGAATATCAAAGCCTTGAAGGCCCTGTATCAGAGGAAATAATGAAAGACATCGCAGACTGGATCCTTGGTCTGTAATTATTTCAGAGCCTCGAGAGCCTTCTGCACCTCTTTGTCCGTGAGGTTGTCATAGCGGATATAATAGTCCTGACCGTAGAGATTGCGCACTATCAAGCCTTTCAGATAGTTGCGCAATTCTTTTCCTGATTTGTCCAGTTCTTCCCGCGTAAACTCTATCTTGTTCTGACGGGCATATTCCAGGAACTCGTTGAAATACTTGTCATCCACCTCAAACTTTGAAACGAAGCTGCTGAAGGTCTTGTTGTTTTTCTCTTCCGCCTGGGAAGCCGAAAAAGTACCGTATTTACGTTCGAAATCCTTGCGGTGGTTGTCTGCATAGATGCTGACAAAATCGCTGAGGATTCCTCTGTTAACGGCAGCAAGATAACTCTTGGAATAGTATGAGGTATCTATAGGGATGTAAACATCCGGGATAATACCTCCGCCTCCATACACGGTCCGTCCGAGTTTAAGTGTCTTGAACTTGAGGGAGTCGTTGATCTTTATGCTGTCCTGGTTGAAGCTTTCCCCGTTGAGATACCTCTCGTAGAAGTTGCGGTAATATTCTTCAGCGGCCCCCATCTTGTATGGAGACTGTATTACCCTGCCGCTAGGAGTATGGTAACGTGCCACTGTAATTCTGACCCTGGATCCGTCCTGGAGAGGGAACTCCTGCTGCACAAGGCCTTTGCCGAAGGAGCGGCGCCCGATTATGGTGCCTCTGTCCCAGTCCTGGATTGCTCCGGAAAGGATCTCGCTTGCAGATGCAGAATTCTCGTCTATGATTACTGATAGCGGGACATTCTGGAGTTTGCCGCTGCCGTCTGCAAAGTCATCGGTACGCTGGACGGCACGCCCTTCCGTGAACAGGATCAGCTGCCCTCTGCCCATAAACTCGTTGACAAGCCTGAGCGCGGTGTGTAGATAACCACCTCCGTTCCCCCTCAGGTCCACTATCAGGCCTTTAAGTTCCTTGCCTTGCAGGGGATTCATGAACTCATTGTAAGTCTCTGCCCCAAAACTGCTTACCTTTATATACATTACACCCGGGCGGATTTCGTATGCGGAAGAGACTGTATTCAACGGAATCTTGTCTCGGGTTATGACGAGTTCCCTTTCTTTTTCTCCGCGACTTATCACCCCTACCCTGACTTTCGTGCCTTTGTCGCCTCTCAGATATTTGAGGACGCGCATCTGGGTGAGTTTGGTACCGCTTATCACCTCCCCGTCAACAGAATTGATTTTGTCTCCAGCTTTGAGGCCGACCTTCTCGGAAGGTCCGCCGGGTATCACGCTCTGGACTGTCAGAGTATCGCGGATGAGCGCATATTCTATACCTATACCCTCGAACTTGCCCAGCAGAGGCTCTTCCATTTCCTTCACGTCCTTTGCGGAAATATAGACTGAATGAGGGTCCAGCTGCTGCATCATGTTTATCATTGCCTCTTCACTGATCCTGCCGACATTCAAAGTATCTACATAGGCGTTAGCCAACAGGAAAAGCATCTGCTTGAACTTGGTGGCTTCCGTGTTGAGTCTGGAATTGTTGAAACCTATGGTCTGGTTCACACGAGGCTGGGCCATATAACTCTGCCCACTTGCGGAAGAAACACTTGCCAATATTGCCAACACCAGGCTTGAAGTAATCAGAACGAGCTTTTTCATTGTCTTTGTTTCATTGGAGATAATTTCTCCGGAATATCAAATATCATACCTTCCTGAGCAAGATAAGTCTCAGGAAAGACACTGCGGGCCTCTTCAAGCAGAAGGTCCAGGTTTCTGTATCTGGATGAGAAATGTCCAACCACAAGTTTTGAGGCTCCCGCCGCCAGTGCTACTTTAGCCGCATCTTCACTCGTGGAATGAGCGGTGGTTTTGGACAAAGCCTTAAGGTCAGAGGCATAGGTAGCTTCGTGGTAAACCAGGTCAACTCCCTTGATCCACTCCTGGAGCTTCGGGAAGGGAGCGGTATCGCTGCAATAGGCAAAACTCCGAGGCTCAAAAGGCCTGTAGGTAAAGTCTTCACAACGCAAAACCTCCGTCTGCCCACCGCCGTTATTCCTCCTGACCACATCCTCCCCCCTTTTCAGAGTACCTATCTCCTCAAGCGTCAGGTTGTGCTCCGCGATGGAATCTTTAATGACATTAAGCAGCGGCTCCTTCTCCTTGAACAGGTATCCGTAAGTCTCTATCCTGTGACGCAACGGGAATGCGTAGATATCCAGATTCTTGAACTGGCAAATCAGTTCCGGTTCATGACATTTCACAGTATGTACAACTATCTCGTACTTAGGCTCTCCAAACTGGTCTGAGATAGTATCCAGAAGTTTTTGCATACCTTCCGGGGCATAGATGTGAAGCGGAGAGAGGCGGCCCGTCATGTCCAGTGTGGATATGAGGCCGAACAACCCGAAGACGTGATCTCCGTGCAGGTGGGATATGAATATGTTGTCCAGCCTAGAGAAGGGAACCTTGAACCTTGCCATCTGCATCTGGCAACCCTCTCCGCAGTCTATCAAGAACAAACGCCCACCCACAATGAGTGAGTGAGCGCTTGGAAATCTGGAAGATGTAGGGCGTGCAGAAGCACTACCCAATGTCATCAGAGAAAATTCCACTATTTATTCTCTCCTTTTTCCAACTCTTTCTTCAAGTCTGCAAGAGCGTCGATATCGCCGAGAGTGGTCTTCTCAACGCTTGCCTTCACCTTCTTGATAGCCTTCTTTGTGCTTTCAGCCTCGGCTTCCTTCTCCTTGAGAACTTCACCGGCTTCAGCCCTCTTCTTGTCTTCAGCTATCCTTGTGTGTGAAAGGATGATCTTCTTGCTTGACTTGTTGAATTCAACAACCTTGAAATCGAGTTTCTCTTCTGCCTTTGCAGTTGTTCCGTCTTCCTTTACAAGACCCTTCATAGGAGCGAATCCCTCGATTCCATACTGGAGAGCAACGGTTGCGCCCTTGTCGTTGAAGGAAACGATTGTACCCTCATGGATGGAACCCTGGGTGAATACGGTCTCGAATGTATCCCAAGGATTGTCCTCGAGCTGCTTGTGGCCGAGAGAAAGTCTGCGGTTCTCCTCGTCGATGTCGAGAACTACAACCTCGAACTTCTCTCCGAGAGCTGTGAACTCTGAAGGATGCTTGATCTTCTTTGTCCAGCTGAGGTCTGATACGTGTACCAGTCCGTCAACACCTTCCTCAAGTTCAACGAATACGCCGAAGTTGGTGAAGTTGCGTACGATGGCAGTGTGACGGCTTCCTACAGGATATTTCTCCTTGATGGTTGCCCAAGGGTCAGCCTTAAGCTGCTTCATTCCAAGGCTCATCTTGTGCTCCTCGCGGTCAAGTGTCAGTATCTGTGCCTCAACTTCCTCGCCGAGCTTCAGGAAATCCTGTGCGCTTCTAAGATGTGAAGACCAGCTCATTTCAGACACGTGGATAAGACCCTCGATACCTGGCTGGATCTCAACGAATGCACCGTAGTCGGTGATGACAACAACCTTACCCTTTACGGTGTCACCAACCTTGAGATCTGGGCTGAGAGCCTCCCAAGGATGTGGAGTAAGCTGCTTCAGACCGAGAGCGATTCTCTTCTTCTCCTCGTCGAAGTCAAGGATAACGACGTTGATCTTCTCGTCCAGCTTGACAACTTCCTCAGGGTTGCCGATGCGGCCCCAGCTGAGGTCTGTAATGTGGATGAGACCGTCCACGCCACCGAGATCCACAAATACTCCGTAAGAAGTGATGTTCTTAACGGTACCCTCGAGAACCTGACCCTTCTCCAGCTTGGAGATGATCTCGCTCTTCTGGGCCTCGAGCTCTGCCTCGATGAGAGCCTTGTGTGAAAGTACAACGTTGCGGAACTCCTGGTTGATCTTTACAACCTTGAACTCCATTGTCTTCTCAACATATACGTCATAGTCGCGGATTGGCTTAACGTCGATCTGAGAACCAGGCAGGAATGCCTCGATTCCGAATACGTCCACGATCATACCGCCCTTTGTACGAGCCTTGATGAAGCCCTTCACGATCTCGTTCTTCTCGAATGCCTCGTTTACCCTGTCCCAAGACTTGAGTGAGCAGGCTTTCTTATGTGAAAGAATCAACTGGCCCTTCTTGTCCTCTGGATTCTCGACAAGCACGTCAACCTTGTCGCCGACTTTCAGGTCAGGATTGTATCTGAATTCATTTCTCTGGATAACACCCTCGCTCTTGTAACCTACGTTAACAATAACTTCTTTCTGGGTAAGTCCGGTAACGGTACCCTCAATCACCTCGTTCTCTGCAATCTTTGAAAGGGATTCGCTGTACTTCTGCTCGAGTTCTTCTTTGCTTTCAGATGCAGGAATATTGTTCTCGAATGCGTCCCAGTCAAACTTCTCAGGAGCGATGGATGCGTTGCTTCTTCTTTTCTTAGGAACTGCTACGGCCTCAGGAGCATCCTCCTTGAATGACTCTGCAGTCTCCTTGACAACGGGAGTCCCAATAACTTCCTCGTTCTCAATGTTTTTGATTTCTTCGTTCATAATAAATTAAACTAATTAGCAGTTAAACATTATTTGTAGATCAGCCCACCGGCTGAAATTCAGCGTGCGAATATAGTAAAAAATCCTTACCGGACACTATTATTACAGTATTTTTTCAAGAGCGGTAAGCCCGTGCTCCTGCCCTACCGCGTAAGATCCGGAAGAAATCTCACGTCCTGCAGAGGAGAATTCTTCCATATAAAAAGGTCTGCCTTTCTGGAACTGGATGGCCTTAAACCTGTCTCCGCTGCTCAGCGATGTATTCTCGGCACTTTCCACCTCAAACAGGTTATCCCCAAGATAACGCACAATGCAAATCCTGTCCGGCTGCCATCCAAGGCGGAGCCTGTCCCCAGCCTTCAGAGCTGCCGCCAGCACCGTCTCTCCTTCAAACAGCTCGGACTCTTTACGGTTCTCCCGCTTGAGCCACAGGCAGAAATCGTCCCAGCCTGCATATCCTGCATACCTGGACAGAACATTCAGTGTCCTCACCGATACAGTTCCCTTCTCGTTCTTCCTCGTGGAATAGCCCCACAGCCTCTCCAGAGTGGACTCGGAGACGTGCTCTTTCAGGGCTGACTCTATCGCCGAGACAAGTTCAATATATTCGGAGTGTGTTGCCGGATGTATTCCAAACGCTTCTTCAACTTTTCCAATCAGCGCGGCAATCTGCGGCATATCAGACGGAATAGACATAAAATAAGTATTATCAATTACGCAAAATTACTAATTATTAACATAAAACTGATTATCTTTGAGCTGATGATCAGCGAGTCTTTTACCCCTATAAACACTCCTTCTGATACAGATATCAGCGGAGGGTATTCGGAGCTCACAAAACTCTCCGAGGGGCTCTTCCGTGCCAAAAAAGCCGGCAAGTTCTTCATACTCAAGACCGCCAAAGACACCTCCGCCCGGAGCGTCAACCTCCTGAAACGGGAATACGGACTGACAGTGAGCCTTTCTCACCCCCACATTGTCAATATCTTCACCTTTGAAGAGGCTACTCCCGCTGGCCCTGCCATCGTGATGGAATATGTAGAAGGCCGCACCTTGGACAGGTTCCTCGAGGAAAACCCCACTAGGCAGGAACGCAACCGGATCTTCCTCCAGCTTCTTGACGCTGTAGGATACATCCACAGAAGCGGCCTGATCCACAACGACCTCAAACCTGAGAACATCATCATCACCTACAAGGACAACGACCTCAAGCTCATAGACTTTGGCTTGAGTGACGACGACTCCAACTTCCTCGAGACCCACCTGGGCGGAACCAGGGGCTATGCTTCTCCTGAGCTTTTGTCCTGCAAAAAGGAAGGTGCCACCAAAATCGACAGCCGCAGCGACATCTACTCCATCGGAATGCTGATGAAGGACATCTTCCCTTCATCCCTTAGCCGCATCAAGGCCAAATGCACAAGCCAGGACCGCACCCGTCGCTACTCCAATGTCGAGGAACTAAAACTTGCTTTCAGCCGCCGCCACCTCCCCTACCGCATCGCTGCCGCCGCTGCCATCATCGCCCTGATTCTCCTCCCCACTTTCCTTCTCCTTAGGGAACGCAACAGACTATCAGAGGCAAACAGTTCTATATCAGCACTTCGCCATCATTCAGATTCTCTGAATCTCATTCAGGAAGCCGCAAACAAAAGAAACCGCATCATCGATTCTATCGGAAACATCCTGGAAAAGGAATTCAGCGATCTCTATGACTCCTGCCTGATATCAATTAATAAAGAATGGGGACTTGCAAACAAAGGCTTACATCCTCATCAAACTTACAAAGGCCAACTAAAAGACTTCGGAGTCAAGGACTGGGGCATGCAATGGATGAATGGAGAACAGAGAATTGCTGACAAAACTGCTTCAATAACCAAGGATCAAGGCTCAACTCCTGAAGTAACTGCTTTTATCAGTGATGCTGTACGCTCCCGTTACCGCAGAATCCAGGAAGACACATATCAGCATCTCTACGAGCAATCCTTTGCCAAGGCCGAATTCGAAAGAGCCAACAAGCAATAATACACTCCTCAAAAGACAAGAAAAGACAAAATATCCTGTCTTTCAATAACATAACTTTGTCTTCAGAATTAACGACATCGAAGAGCCAAGTTATGCTGCACTCTATTCCATAGTTTTCAATAAGACTTCAAGCAACGCCCGCGCTGAGAAAATGAGAGACATTTAGAGGAATAAAATATATTTTTTCTTATATTTGTCAAACATAGACGCAAGAAAGCGTCGCGGAATCTCCAAGATGAAAATCTTGTAAATTTTTAAGGACTGGAGAAGCCGCTTCTCACGCAATCTGTTTCCCTACAGATACGAATGCGTGGGTTGTTGCTTGTTTTAGTCCACGGCTTACCAGAGCCTTCATCTTAGAACAGCTTCAGCCCACGCTTTTCTTGTTTGCTATAAACATTAATTATTAGCAGTTGCGCACGTTACAAACAAAGTGTATTAGATTATGGCAAATCCAAGCATGCTTTTGGGAGCTTCGACTGAGCACCTTATTGTATCTATGTTGCTAAAAGAAGAAAGAGAGGTATATCTTCCAGCTGTAGACGATCATGGTGTTGACATTTTAGTGAAAACTAAAAAACAAGGTAAGGCAAACAGCTACCAAGAATTACAAATTAAATCTATCTCTAAAGGCGGTTTGTTTGCCGCTATAAACTGTGCTAATCCTCAAAAAAATTATTGGTTTGTGTTTTATATCAGACAGCATAAAACATTATGGCTCATTAATTCAATGGACTTTGTTAAGATTGCATCAATGGTTACAAAGAAAACCAAGAATTATGGCAAATACTCTCTCGCTCTAGCCACTGTAAAAGGCACTAGAAAACAAATGGACAAATATATAGTCCATGACTTTTCGAAGCTACCTTAAACACCTTGATTAATAATTGATAAACATATTTAATATGAGAAAATTACTGACACTACTTCTCTCCCTTACAACAATTTTGTTCTTAGGGAGCAGCTGCCAAAAGGCCGATTCTCAAAAGGTAGATGGCAAGCCTATTACGGTATCTCTTAATCTCACTGGTGATTTTGATGTTTCCGTAGATATGGATCCTATTACAAAAGCATCAACCAATGATATTTATGGCGTGAATGTTTTGTGGGATCCGAGCGGGAATGGTACTATTAATAGTTATTATGGATATGGTCTATTTGACAATGTACAAGATATGCATATAACACTTCTTTCTCATCATAAGTACACATTCCAAGTTACGCTTATAAAGAATGCAAAAAATACTTTGTTTTATGGGCAGGCTTTTAACAATTCATATTCAGGATTCTGTTATCCATTTCAAACTAATAATTCAGGGTCTACAATGATTACCAATGAGTTCGTTTTGGGTTCAGGCGCCTATTTAAGTGGTATGTCTTCAGGCAACGCTCATTTAAAGGATCAAAGTAGTCCTAGTAACAGTAATGCTACACCGAACGCAAGTGTCAATCGTTTCTATGGTTCTACAGCAAACTATGAGCCAGTCGCAAATGGTACCGTTGATGTATATCTTAAACGATATGTCTTTGGGGCAAATATTATTATTACTGGCGTAACTGATTCCGGAGGCTCACTTAATGTTAGCTGTGGAAACTGGCTTAATAAGACAATCACCAGTGATTTTGAATTAGGAGAACAAATACATACATTATCCTATATCGCTTCTGAAACAGAGAACCAAACAATTAATCTTACTTTTACAAGTAATCATGGAAAACCATGGAATCTTTCAAAAAGCCAGGTTGTAACCTTTAAAAGAAATGTAATGACGACTGTCAATATAACTCTTAATCCAGACTTATCAGGTGCTTTATTTGATTTCATAGAAGAAGAACTTGACGAAAACGATATTAATATGGGAATCAACACCGATGGTTATATAGATATTGATGTAAATCCAGAAGACTAACAGTATGAAAAAGATATATTTATTTTCTATCTGCATTATTTCGTTTCTAACGATTTCTTGCAGCAAAACAGACAGCAGAGTAGAAGCTCAGGACAATGAAGCTTGCCTTGTAACTATCAATCCTATTGGAGAGATTACGACTTCTGAAAATCCATTGAGCAAAGCAGCAACCAACAATATTTATCTTCTTCAAGTATATCAAAACGACACGTCATATGCATGTGGTCTGTTTGACGATTTAAGTAAGATGAAAGTATATTTACATAAAGGAAATGTATATAAGTTAATTGTTAGTGTTGCTTATGATGTTAAAAACCTGCTGCCTATCTCTTCTAACAAACTGAGTTATGGAACCAAAACAAATAACAGTTGCTTTGACTTAGAATTTAAATGCTCCGCCATTAAAGACAATAGTTTAATCTATCATTGGAATCAATATAATAATCGTACAGTAAGATCCAATCAAATAGATATTTCAGAATTATATAGCAGTGGGGTTAATCCAAAAGTAGATTTAAACACAACTATTTATAATTATTTGCCTCATAATTTAAACTCATACGGTTTTTACTATTATACTTCCGCCGGTAGAGACGCAGTCTATTATCCTGAAGGAGGAGGTTGGTCTAAAACTGCTAGTGTTTATTTTATCAAATGTCTTTTACCAGATATAAGCAAAGCTTTTCTCTTCGGAGAACAAAATCCCACAAATGTAAATGATTGGTTCTATGGAGAAACAACATTTATTCCTTCTGGTGATTTTCAAACTCTTGATATGAATTTTAAGCGAGTAGGATTCAAATTAAAATATGAACTTAACGGAGTTACTGATGGACAGGTAACCGTCACCTTTGTAAAGAATAGTAAAATCCTCACTCAAACAACAACAACGACATCTACTTACACTAGCGATGCTATATTTGTTCCATTCTATGATATTGCAAATGTTTGGAAGTATCCAAATAACTATACCGAAAATATTATTGTAAGTGTAAGTTGGGTACGAGGTATTGGCATCACTCAAGATTTGGGATCAAAAGAGATACCGATAAAGAGAAACTGCTTGAATAATGTTAAAATAGAACTCGGCAATAATGATCAGGGAGCATCTTTGAATATGTCGACAGAAGCAGAGTCCATGGATACCGAAACAACAGATATTACCGTTGAATAACATGAAGCGACTGGCCATCTATATATCCTTGTTGACAATTCTTCTGTCTTGCACCAAGAGTGAACATAAGCCATTGGTAAGCGGAAGGTTTGAGATTCAACTTAGTGCAGTGTTACCAGAGTTAAGTATTGCCGATGACAATACTTCAATAACCAATGGAACTAAAGCGTCTACTCAGTATACCGTTAGAATTAAGTGGGCTGCTGGTGACAAATTGTCCGTCATTAATTTTACCACAGGAAAAATACTTGGCGGTAGCATAAACGCTAATTCCAGTGGTACTTTAACCACATTTTCCGGATCTGTAACCGGAACTGTTAACAACGGGGACATGTTGGCTTTCTTTTATCCGGCACAAAACAATTCAAGTGAAGTAGACTATTCGGGCATCCACATTGATATGGCAAACCAGTCAGGAACTACAGCTGGTGTTCCTCTTTGCGTTTACTCGTCTACAATAGCAAACGGAAACACTTTCAACAATCTGTCGTTGACGTTCTCTTACTTGATGAGTTATATGATGATAGGACTGTCCGACATTCCGTCATCCGCAAAAATCAAATCGCTGACACTAACAAACTTAACCAGAGAATTCGATTTAAGCATCAATAAAAGTAATAACGGATTTGAAATATCCCCACACATTGGTAACATAAAACTATCTCCAAATCAAACTGCTTCTGTATCTGGCGTTAAAACAGTATATGCTGCAATACCTGGATCCGCAGCAGTTGCAAACAGAGAGGCCATACTTGAAACAAATACAACTACTTTTACAACATCCTTCTCTACAGCAAAATTAAATAACGGATACGCATACAACACAAATGTGGCAGGTTTCCTAGTTGATAATTTGATACCCTTAGATCCAAGAGTACGCGAGTATTGCCTACAGCATTTCGATACCAACGGAGACGGAAATTTGTCATTGGTAGAAATTGCTGGCGTAACCGAATTCCCCGATCAGTCATTGTATCCCCTGCCGTCTGGTATTACAAGTTTTGACGAACTTGAGTATTTCTATAGCTTGACTAATTTACCATCATTCAAAAATCAAGATCAACTTCAAAACATTACAATACCGAGGCAGATTTCTTCGATTCCTAATGAAATGTTTTATGGATGCAGTTCTCTTAATTCGGTAACCCTCAAACCGGCAACACCGCCTGTGCTAGGAGAAAATGTTTTTTATGGAGTGGCTCCTAATATAATATTTTATGTTGAAGAGGACTATATTCCGGGATACCAAAATGCTGGTGGATGGAGTGAATATGCTGATCATTTCCGCACACCTGATCAGAAGGATTCCAATATAAATATTGATGTTGAAGATGATAGCAATATGGGAGACGATAGAGTTGATATAATATTTGACTAATCATTAAATATAAAAAAATGAAAAAGAATTACTACGAAAGTCCTGAAAGCAAAATTATTGAACTTCAGATGTCTGACACTCTACTACAACAAGTATCAGGAGATGATGGGATGGAAGAAGGAGGCGAGGTTTAGCCGCATCCTGTTCCGGTTCGTTATGGCGGCTGTTGTCCTGACAGCCGTCATTTCTTCCTGCAACAAAGATAGCAAGCAGGAAGAAGAATCTATTGTTATTGATGAAACTAAACTATCTCTTGCATATACGCAAAAGGAAGTAAGCCGATTAACTAATGAGTTTGAATTGACAGTTGCTTCAAATGGGAAATGGCGCATTGAGTCAGATTCCGAATGGGTATTAATTGATCCCGACCGGTCTGAATACACAAACTCTATATCGCTTATTATCCGTGTAGAAGAAAATAAAACTGCCTCTAAACGAACAGCAACGCTTAAATTTCTCTACGGCGAAAAGACTACCTCATTAAAGATAATTCAGGACAAGTTAGACGCAACTATTAATGTGTCGCTCACAAGCATATCATTCGGCCACCATCTTGCTGAAAAGAATGTCCTTGTAACAAGCAACTGCGGATGGCTGGCAAAGGAGAATGCGCAGTGGATCAAAATAAGGCCTTCCACAGGACTGGTTGGCAACTTTGAAATGAACATATATGTCGAGCCCAACAAAGACTTAGAAGACAGAACTGGAGAAATCCGAATCTGGAATGAAGTTTTTAAAATCGAGAAGACCATCAAAATCAGCCAGGCAGGACAAAAGATAGCGAATACGCACGACTACATTGATGAATACGGAGTAAACTGGGGTTCTGGTGTAGAATTTCGTGGACTCGTATGGGCTCCGGTAAACTGTGGATACAAAGAAACCGACTATCCATACGGCAAAATGTATCAGTGGGGAAGAAAGTATGGTCTTGGTTATCAAGACGATGCTAGTGCCGATGTATCTGGTTACGCAGTAGCAGGAATCTGGGCTGGCAAGAACGGAGAAGAGAATGCTGCAACATTCTATAAATCTGCGGACGGCAGCAAGTTTGCCTATGACTGGATAAAAGAAGGTGACAATACCTTCTGGAATCTGGCAAAAGAAGAGAATCCTTCAAAAAACAAGAAATTCGATCCTTGCCCAGATGGATGGCGAATCCCTACTGCCTTTGAATTGAGGTCATTGGTGGATTATACTTCACATAAATGGGAAGTTCATGACAATATATCTGGTTACTTGTTCTATGAAGGAACCGAAAACGGCAATCAAGACTTTTCACTGTTCTTCCCTGCAGGCGGGCGCATTAACGTGCAGGACGGCAAAGCTCTCGACAGAAACTATGAAGCCTACTACTGGACCATTTCCACCATCGAATCAGGCAGTTCTTCCTACCTCTATTTCAACAAAACCGACTACAGCATCAACAAGCAAGGAAGCAGAGCCGGAGGATGCTTGGTTAGGTGCATTAAAGAATAATATTAATGATATGATTAAAGTAAAAACATTCTTTATTAGCCTGTCACCTAATCAAGAAAAAGAATACAAAGAATTATACGCTCTAAACAATGGTAATGAAGAAGATAAGGAAAAATATCTTTTAGCCATTGCAAATGAGTTGCGATCTATTTTCAAGAACGATGTAGACATTACATTTATTGAGATTTAGCCTTCATCTAACCGAAAGAAATATGCACCTGCCCATTTCATAGTGCCAATGTATAATCTTACTATTTAACTTAAGCCCTCGACTAAAGAACGGGCATTTAATACCAGTTTTATGGAAAATATTGACTCAGAACAAATAAAAGGCAAAGGGTTATATAATCCTCAACTTGAAGAACTTATCGATTTAGCCTTAGCTGATGGTAAAATAACCGCTAAAGAGAAGCAGGTCTTGTTCAAAAAGGCTCAATCTCTGGGTGTCGATTTGGATGAATTTGAAATGGTTCTAGAAGCGAAGCTTGTGAAACTTGAACAAGCAAAAAAAGGAACTTTTACTAATTCTTCTAAACTTGGCAATCTAAAAAAGTGTCCTCGATGTGGAGCCTCTATAGGTTCCTTCACAATGAAATGCCCCGAATGCGGCTTCGAGTTTAGTGGGATAGGACCTAATGAGTATGTAAAAACTTTTTCAGAAGAATTCCAAAAGGTTAGCAAGGAAAAGCACAGTTTTAAAGAGACGTATACCGGAAGCTGGAAAAATGATTTCATCAAAAATTATCCACTTCCTCTGACTAAGGAGGATAGTTTCGAAATGCTTAATTTTATACTGTCTAAGTTAGAAGGAGGCATTGTGAATAGCGAAGAATTTTCAGCATGGGAAGGAATGTACAAGGCCATTCTATCGAAAATGGAGGAAGATCGATCAAGCGATTCATCAATACATTTACTTGTATCTAGATATAGGGATAAGATTAGTAAGATTAAAAAGAAAGATTCAAAAAAAACAATATTCTTTGTTCTTGCCTGGTTTGGTTTTATGTTTCTGATGTCTGGGGTTGCGATTATTGGTGGTTGTTGTGAAGATGATATAAGAAATAAAAAAAATGATAAAATTTTGGAATTGATCAAAGAAGGAAATCTTTTTGATGCGAAAGTCGAAATTAAAAAAGGTGGAGACCCGTTGCCTCTATATGAGTATTACATGGAGAACGAAATGTGGGATGATGCTGAAGAATTTATACCTGAATTAACGGAAGAAACTTATTTTGACTACTGCAAAAAAGCAGTTAGAACTATGGTTTCAAAAGGCAAAATTTCAGAAGCAAAGAGCTTTATTAACCGCAAGATCGTCTTTTTTGAAGAATTCAACGACGAGAGCAAAAGCGGACATGAGGAATGGAATACAGCAACCGTGTCGAAAAAGCTTAATAAACTAATCAACGATTCAACTAATTTATAAAGTTTATGGGTATATTTGGTTTAGGAAATAAACGCGAAGGCGGAATAATGGATGCCATCCGTTGCGACGAGAAAGACTTTCTCATATGGAAATGGCGTCCTAATAGCAAAAACGATGTTGGCGGGTCTAGAAAGGAAAATAGTATTCGCTATGGAAGCAGTCTAAGAGTAAGGCCTGGTCAAGCAGCTGTTTTTTTGTATCAGAACAAAGGTGATTATGATGTAATTATCGGGCCTTATGATGATATAGTGAAGACAGATAATATGCCAGTATTGGCCTCTATTATTGGTTTGGCTTATAAGGGAGGCACTCCATTTCAAGCCGAGGTTTATTACATTAACTTGGCCAAGGGAATGCAGCTTCCTTTTACAATCCCTTATTTCCGAGTGATTCCATCTGAGCCGGAATACAAGGCATACGATATTGAGGTGGCTGTCAAGGGTGTTCTGGCCTTTCAGGTTCCGACAGACACTCAAATGATGAAATACTTTCTTGAGTCATGGGGAACTTCTGATACTGCCATGTCAGAGTTTGAAAGCAAGGTCAAGGCACTTCTGACGCAAGAAATAAAGCAAATTGTCGCAAATGCGGCCAAGGACACCGGAATCTTTATAATGCATTTTAATCAGCTCATTGGCGAAATGGGGCGTTATATTCTGTCACGCGTGCAAGATCGTATCATGCAGCGATTCGGAGTGTTTGCCAGTGACATCATTATTGAAGATATCCGGTATGATGAAGAGAATGATGGTTACCAGAGGCTGAAGCGCCTTACTGAGGAGCAGGCGCAGATTTATAATCTCGAGAATGAAAAGACCACCCTCCTTAGTTTCCAGATAAAGCGTGACACCATGCAGACCGATGCCGATGTCCGCAATCAGACAACTCGTGAAATGGCTAAGATGCAGATGGAGCATATGAAGGATGCTGTGGCTCGAATGCGGGAAGAAAGCCAGTACGCTCAGCATTTGCAGTCTGAGCAGGCAGCAAAACAGGCTGGATTGGCAAGTGAGTCCGCTTACATCAATGCCCACAGCATCAATAAGCAGTCAGAAGTTCTTAAGGCTGGTATGGAAAACATGGGGCAGATGGGCTCAATGAATTTAGGTGGAGGCGATGGACATATGAATCCTGCTGGAATGATGACCGGTATGATGATGGGCGCGGCTATGGGACAGCAAGTGGGTGGCATGATGAATCAGATGGGCCAGACGATGCAGCAGGGAATGTCAAATGCCGGGAAACAGCAGTCGACCCCACCTCCAATTCCTACCCCGCAGAAAAGCATTTATTATCTGGCTATTAACGGAACGCAGTACGGACCATGCGATGTCACTGCGATTGGCCAGATGCTTGCCGCTGGACAGATAAATGGTGATACCCTTGGATGGTGCGACGGAATGCCGTCTTGGCAGGCGCTTAAACTTATCCCTGGACTAAGTTCGCTCTTTGCCCCTCCTGGAGGCGCGACACCTCCTCCCATCCCTAATATTCCTCCAATCCCTAAACAGTAGTATATTATGAGACCATTGGATTTCAACACATTAGATAAACTGGTTGCGTCAGATCAATGGACTGCACTGGTTGAACAGTCTAAAGCCAGCATTAAGGCAATGCAGACTGAAGTGCCTCAATTCGACATTCAGCCACATGTTGTTCTTCCAATCTTTCAGGAGAAAGAAAAAGAACAGTATGTTTTGGCGGTTGGCAATGAGCAGCGTGGCCCTTTCACACTTGCACAGATCCGCGCGCTTTTAAAGTCAGAAGCCATTTCTAACGAATTCTATATCTGGACACAAGGCTGGCCAGAGTGGAAGTTCATTAAGGATTGTCCACATATTATTTCAATGATCTAGTTATGGAACAAGATAGCGGAAGTTTTATTGAACGGATTCTTGAGTTAGGCATCGGCATGACAATGATTCGTCAGATGCCAGATATGCTAGGGAATATGGTACCACCTGTATCGCAACCAGGAAGTATTTCTGTTCCTCCACCAATTCAAGAGGAAAAGAAGACCTATCTTGCCGTTGATAACACTCAGGCAGGTCCTTTTTCAGATGCTGAATTGCAAAAACTGATTGACAACAGTCTTCTGACTCAAGAAACTCTTGTCTGGAAAGCTGGAATGAGCACCTGGCTGCCAGCCTCTCAAGTTCCTGACGTGAATAAACTATTTCTTCTTTCAAAAATCAAATGACATGAAAATTGATGGTATAAAACTGATACTTGGCCTTGCAATAGCGCTGTTGTTGGGTTTTCTGTGCAAGTTTGTTGCGCCTGAGACAGATAACAGGGAATGGATTTCACTAGCGGTTGGCTTTCTTTCAATAGCCGCACTCATTATCCCTGCAATGGCTATTAAATACGGCAATGCTAACAGAGGGGTCAATATAAAGGTCTTCTCATGGATTATGATGATAGCAGTTATAGCAGCCAACATTTTCTTTTCTCTTTATGAGTATAAGGTTGACCTGTATATAGTTATTGTCCTTCTTTTGGCTGTTATAGGTTGGAGCGTTATCTATGGACTCTATCGTTTGCCAAAATAGCATCATGCCAATATTGTATAAGTATTATAGCAGAATAACGCATAATCCATTTAATCTACATATAGAAAGTTTTATCATAATATAATATTCTCAATATCTGATACATATATATTATGAGACATATCTTAATTTTCCTAATCAAGATTTACCAGCGCTTTTTTAGCAAATATACAGGGCGATGCATATACAAGCCATCATGTAGTGAATACTGCATAATAGCCATTAAAAAGTATGGAGTAAAGAAAGGCTTGGCTATGTTCTGGGATCGGTTTAAAAGGTGTGACATAGATCACATTCAAGACTATGGGAAAGAAGACTATCCATAGCTCTTTGTATTTTATATAACCCAACTCATCTTTCTGAACATTTCTAAAACATCATATTATGTACAAAGCAAAAGTAATCAATGATATCGGGATAGATCCTAATCCCTACGAAGCAAAATTTGGATGTTCACATCTCTTTTTTAGAAAGGAGAAAAAAGCAAAGATTGTATACGAAGTAGCCAAGCTTGCATACAAAAAAGAGTACCTATCTGTACAAAAAAAGTTGTCTAATATACTTAATAAAGTAGCAAAAAACGGATATGCATACTGTGAAGAAGCCATACTCACTCATAGCTGCAGAGTGGGATTTAATTTGAAAGACTCTGGACAACATATGGTCATTCGTTTTATTAAAGTCAACTATATTCCCGAATACAGAGTTTACCTTGGGCCAATCGTTTGTATTGACGACCAAGAAGAGAACTCCAAAGAAGCAAAAGTTAAAAAAACTAAACTCAAGACTGGGTGCCGGTCTAAATACCCTTCGGGTGAGCAGCATTTGAATTTCTATAATGATGAATATAATGATGGTGTCGTAAAAGCAGCCAATAAAATATATAGGGTAGAAGAATTTAGTTCCGACAGAAAAATCAGCGGTTTTCCTTTTTACGATGCTCAGAATGAATCTGAGATTAGCCAAAAGTATAAGAGTCAGATAGAAAAACAATTTGACGAAGATGTTCAGTTGTTGACTGATGATGGATTTAAATTCCAGCAGGTGATAACAATACCTGTAAACGGTAAAGAACGGACAGCTCTCCTCTTCTCTAAGACGGGAACAAAAACACTGTCTTTCTCTGGCGATTCAGTCTTCCTAGACGGTTTTGAACTTTGGTATAAACCATTTGTTCGTGGCAGTGTGAGACGTTTTTTAGAGAAGTGTTTCCCTCTTATTTTCTTGCCATTTTTCGAGAATAAAGACGAAAGGTATAACTTCAAGATTAACACTGCTATAGAAGAAACTGAACGATTAGAAGACGTTTATACAAAAGCATTTAATGAGCAGCCATTCGAAAATGGCTTGGCAAATATGGTTCAGGTTCCTGTCATCATCATATCCAAGACTCAAGTGCCACATTTTGGTGACGACGTGGAACATTTGTTCCTCACAAGGCATTTCTTTCGTGGTGTAATCTCAAGTGAATATTTCAGAAAGATCACAAAACAAATGATTTCTAAAGCGGCTACTGTTAAAAAGGCTGCTAATAATGACATTTTAGGGCAAGACTATGGCGGTAATTATCATGAAGATAAAAACAGTGAATTAAAGGATCATATTAATGCGCATGGAACAAAAGAATTGAAGAAAGAATATCGCAGAAATATGAGGAAACTTGCAAGACCTCATGTAGATATATTTACGACTTCAATCGCTGCTGGCATTGTTGAAAACAGTGCAGATAACCGTTTAAAATCCCAAACAGATTTCAAGACATATTCATCTAACGATGGTTACTTCGATAAAGAAACACCTACCGTTCCGTTGACTACACAGCCTACAAATTATGGCAAAGAACACCCTTCAACAAATACACCGAGCTCCCAGTCCGCTAATTGTGGCATAAAAGACTCTTCAACAGAGATTAAACCCTTCAAAGTTATCGAGTTTGCACAGTCTTCTAATAATGACAAAGAAGTTCCATCAGCAACAACATTGAGATCTCAGACTGCTAGTTATGACAAAGAAAGCCCGGCAACAGCTACATTGAAAGACCAACAAGCAAAATCCAAGAAACCAATAAAAAAATATCTAATTATAGGTATTGCCGCGATAGCAGTGATTGCTGGATTATGTGCCATCTTCACTAATACTGACAATAAATCAGAAATCGAAAAAACAGCAGACAATTTGAATATTGAACCAAATTCCGATGTTGATGAATTAGTTGCCAAAATGGACAATCTGCAAAGACAAGTGGAGGAGCTTCAGGCAAGAGGAGAGAAACAAGAAGATAATTTAAATAAAGAAACAGGTAATGATGGTTTATATCTTGAAAATGTAGATTTAGGATTGCCAAGTGGAACTTTGTGGTGCACTAAAAACGAAAGCGGTTTTTATACATACGAGGAGGCTGTTGAAGCTTGGCCTTATGACTTGCCCACAAAGGAACAATTTGAAGAATTAATTAAGTATTGCACCTGGTCGTGGACAGGAAATGGCTACAAGATAGTAGGAAGTAATGGTAATTCAATGTTCTTGCCTGCTGAGGGATGGCGTGATACAAAAGGAAAGGTTTCTCTTGTAGGCACAGATGGCGGCTATTGGAGTATCTCAAGCGATGGTTCTGATAAGGCTTGGTATCTTAACTTTAATTTTAACACCACACGTACAACAAGTTATTCACGAAAGAGCGGGCTATCTGTCAGACGAGTATACCTTGCTGGTTAATAATTAATTACAATCAACCACTAACCTCTAATAGATAAAATAACTAACAATATGTATAGCGAAAGAATTAATATGCTTATTGATATGGCGATCGCTGATGGCGAAATTACCGATCAAGAAAAGCGCGTTCTATTCAAAAATGCTCAAGAAGAAGGAATAGATCTTGATGAGTTTGAAATGGTTCTTAATGCAAAATTATTTGAAAAACAGAAAGAGCTCAAGCAAAATGCAACACCTATTCAAAGTGCACCCCAAAAATCAAATAAATATGGTGACATAAAGAAATGCCCACAATGTGGTCATGTAATAAATGGCGTTGAAGGCTTATGCCCAGAATGTGGATACGCTTTTTCAAATATAGATGCAAATATTCATGTTGCAAGCCTTAGTGCCAGGCTTAAAGCTATTAGTGATGAATGTTTTGCAAAAGACTATTCGGCAAGATCAAAAGGCAGTGGCCTTTTTGGGGCTGTTCACGCATTTTTAGGTGAAGAAGAAAATGATGATGATAGGCGTGCCAATGAAATAAATAGAAGACAAGCTGAGGTAATCAAATCATTTCCTGTCCCAACTACAAAGTCCGACTTATTTGAATTAATGTCTACGCTTTGGCCTATTGCTAAAAAGGGGAAATCTTCTAACCTCATGAAATCTCCTTATACAAATACTAAAGAGGATTATGAGGTACTGCTACAGAATGCATATGTATCAAAGTACGAGGAGTGCTTGATCAAAGTTAAAGTACTGTTCCCTAATGATCCTGTTTTCTCTTCGTTCGAAGCTCCAAAAAAGAAAAAGTTGTTTGGTTTATTTTAAAAGTATTTTTTAGATAATTCTGAAAATATCGACATTGAAATTTTCTTTTTTATTTTTTGTAATAATCAGTATTTCGAGCATCTTAAGCATGAACAAACTGATAATTAATTAAATATAAATACAAATTCAAATGAAGTTTTTTTTCTTTTATCTTTTTAACCATAGCGGTGGCAATTTGTTCCTGCAAAAGTTCGCACAAAGATTCTGATAACAATAAATCTGCGCCAGATCAGAAGATCGAAACTAATTATAACGAATCACAATCTCTACAACCAACAGGTATTACGCCAGACTCTTTCTATATAGTATGGGATTACATTAAAAGCGGTGGCGGAGAGCCTTCACAACTAGCCAAAGCTGAGAAACTGCTCTCTAAAGCAGGATATCATAAAGTGGGAAAATTCGGCCAAGACATGGGTTACAACCTTGTATATGCAAAGGCATGCAATGTAAAGATGTCTAGAGGTTGCTTTGTGCAATCAGCCTCTCCTAACGAAGAACCGGGTTTTTCTAGTTATATTCAGTTGGGGCCAGGGGTTGGTATGGACTGGAGCATGTCCGTAACTTTTATGTCGAAAAATGGCACAAGCGCTTTTGTTGAACTGTTAAAGAAAGGCGGCTATACATTTTATGCTACAGAAGAGCCTGGATGGGTGAGACTGTCCGATGGCTGCTACTTCATGCAAAGAGACAAAATCTTCAGTGTCAGCGATGTAATTGATGGTGATGCTATTACTGGAATGTAAGAGAGTTGTTCGGTTTAATTTTCAATTAACAATCAGAAGCTCTTTTATTCACCATTATGCCTCTGCTATAGACTGGAGATAGGTTTGAATTAGCTTTTACTTTCAAAAACGCATACCAGGTGGTATGCGTTTTTCTTTGGTAACCTGTTTTAAAACTTATGTTAGTATAATAATTCAAACCTTTTTTAATCAAGACTTCAACTTTTTATATAAATTTGAAAAATAACTGGTATATAGTCCCATATTTCTAATCAGCAACTGCATGAGTTTAAAGCAAAAATTTGGACATATAAAAATTCTTGGACATAAGAAGTCTGAAAATGTATATTATGTCGTAGTTGATGGTCTTCAAGCAGGACCATTTAGTGAAGCCGAGCTAAAGACATTAGTTAAGAATGGAGTTGTAACGAGTAACACTCTGGTTTGGTCTCCAGGAATGTTGAATTGGCAAATTGCTCAATCAATCCCGTCAGTAAATAAGCTTTTATTATTATCCCAGAAGCCGGAGAAACTCAAAAAAGAGAAATCGGATACAACTGTTTCATTGCAAGAAGATACAAACCCTATTCGTGAAGATATAATTAAGGCAGTTATCAATCTTGGGTACAAGAAAACCGCTACAATTGAAATAGTTAATCAAGTATTAGAGAATAACCCAAAAGTATCCCTTGAAGATGGTATCAAAGAGGTGTTGAAAAGAATCAATTAAGACTATAATTAAAACAAAGTTGAATTCTCTTTAATTGCAGATCCGCCACAACCAGTTGAAGCACTGATTATGGCGGATTGCTTTTATTAGTAATGAGTGATGCTATAGCCGTTTTTTTTTACATAGAAAAACGAGTTCTCCTCTATTTTTCCTATTTTTACAAAAACATTTATCAATGAGACAAAAACAATTATACTTCTCAGCAGTGGTTTCCCTGGCTGTATTGTTGATGACAGCTTTCCAGGGAACCGCATTTGGACAGAAAGCTACTTTTTCAGACTGCAAGCTTAAGCACAATGTCGTGACGGATGGAGGAAAGCAGCTTCAGTGCCAATACACTGCACGATTTTCTGATATGAAGTCCCACAAAAAGATCAGGATCGTGATGCAGGTTGAATGTCCGAAAGGAAAAGTATATAAGTATCTGAACAATGACGGGAAGAGCGTACCAGTCAGTGTCTCAAAAGATTATAATAACAAATTTGACAGGCCTATCCTGGAAAACAAGCGTCTGGGTATCTACAATTCCCGTCTGCATCCCAAACCGGGAACTAACACATATTATGTGCGTCTTGTTGCCTACGAGTTAAAAACGGGGAAAGTGATAGGAACGTCGGGGTACATGTCCTTCACGAACACCGGTAAGAGTAGTGCTGGTAACTCAGGCAGTAATGTTAACGCTGGAGGTAAAGCAAGCGGAGGCGGTAATGCAGGGGGCAAAGTTAGTTCAGGAAGTAAGAGCAAGGGCAAATGGGCAAAGATTGCCAAGGGGAACTATTATATTTCCTGTGCTGAGAATGCTATGGTATATGTTGGTGCAAGGAATAAAGTAATGGCCAATGGAACCAATATCGAGCTTGTCGGAAAGTTTTTAGAAGATGAGCAGCAATGGTATTTCCTGCCGGAAAATGACTATTACTATATATGCTCAGCCGTTAACCGGAATTATGTCCTGGACGTAAAGAAAGGTGTTGCTGCCGCTGGAACCAACATTCAGTTATACCAGCGCAACAACTCCGAGGCTCAAAGATGGTATCTGGAGAAATGCTTTACAGATCCAAAGCACCCCAAGGAGAATCATGAAGCATATATAATACGCTCAGCTCTCAATCCGGATCTCGTGATTGAGATTGAGGGGGGATATTGTAGTTTCGACTCCAATATCCGTCTCAACCGCTACTCCAGGAAAAAATCCCAGATGTGGAGACTCGAATAGACGAGGTTAATATAAAGAATCGTTCAGGGCGAAATCGGTGACGAATTTCACGATTTTCTCCATGACGGCCTCTATGTATCTTCTTCCCTTTTCTGCTGTGGCCTTCCTCGGGTCACCTACTCCGGTGTCTTTGGTGGTGTAAGTCCAGTGGCGTGGGGCCCAGGCAGTTTTATCGTTGAGGCCCTCTATCTTGAAGTCGTTGTGGTGACCGTCGCCGGCTTGTTTGAGGTTGACAAGCTCAGGATAGTAATGCAGCATCACGCAGGTTTCCTGCTCTCCGGCGTGGTCGTCGATCTTCTCCTCAAAGAAGTCCTTCAGAGGAAGGATGGAGAACCAGGCAAGCACAGTAATCTGGAAATCAGGGTACTTTATCACGATGTCACGGATCATGCCCTTGAAGTTGTTGCCGCCGTGGCCGTTCATTATCAGAAGTTTGTTGATGCCTTGCTTTCTGAGAGATTCAACGATGTCTTCCAGGACTGCTATCTGTGTCCTCTGCGATGCGTGGATGCAGAAAGGAAGCTCTATCTGGCCAGGATTCTGGCTTCCCAGCGGAATGCCGGGAAGAACCATTGCATTTACACCGTTCTTGGCGGCCTTTTCCGCAGCCTCAAAGGCAACAGCCTGTGCGTGAAGCATATCCGTGCAATAAGGAAGATGCAGGTTGTGGGGCTCAGTGCTGCCCCATGGCAAGATTGCCAGATGGTAATGCTTGTCTTTCACATCACCGTATCTGGCCGTTGTTATATCGTACTTTGAATACATTATATCAATTGTCTGTGTTTGGCGTAGTTTAAAAACTTATGGAAAGCTACTGGCCAGGTTTGTCAAAAATCAAGGTAACGTCCGGGCCTTTTGGCTTGAGATCCGGATATGGCTTTGAGGATTTTTTCATCAGGCGGTTCATTTTTTTAATGAGGCGGAAGTCGCGCCTTCTAGCCGCGGCGATTTTACTGTCAAGGTTTTTGACACTTGGACTGTAACTGTCTTCGAAATACCCTGCCCTGGCCTTGAGCATCAGAACTTTCCTGACCTTGCTGTCAAGTTCTTCAACAGAAAGTTCGCCTTCCTCAATGGCTTTTGCAAGTGCCTCTATGCACTTGACAGGCTCATCAGGCATAAGGATCATGTCAGAACCGGATTTGAAAACAGCCAGTACTGCCTCCACCGGAGTACGGTTCTCGTTGGTGAGACCTGCCATTGCAATGGCATCGGTGATAACAACTCCTTTGAAACACTGTTCCCCTCTGAGAACATCGTTGATGAGTGTTCCGGAAATGGACATCGGAATTCCGCTAGGATCGATTGCTGGGACAGAAATATGCGCCAGCATCATCATTTCCAGGCCATTGTCTATGAGATTCTGGAATGGGCAAAGGTCAACAGTATCCATATAGGCCTTGGAGTTCAAGATGACCGGCAGTTCGAAATGCGAGTCCGCTCTGGTGCCGCCATGGCCGGGATAGTGCTTGCCGCAGGCATATATGCCCGCATCCTGCATACCCTTCATATAAGCGGTGGCAAGAGCGGAAACCAGATGCTGGTCACCGCTGAATGTCCTCAAAGAAGGATAGTCTATGTAATGCTTGCTGACATCTGCCACTGGTGCATAGTTAACCAGCACGTTAATGTCCTTGAGTTCCTTGCCTACATTGCGGCCCATCTTGTAGAGGAGCTTCTCAGGATTCTTCTCAATGCGGGAAAGCTGGGCCTGACGTGGGTAAGGAAGGTATTCGGAAAACCTCATAGCAGCCCCCCACTCGCCATCAGTGGCAACCAGTATAGGAATTTCAGCCAAGGCTTGAAGCTCATCCATACGCTGGAGGAACTCACGGATGGAGCCACCCATAAGGATTACATTGCCCAATCCGTAATCTTTGACCAGAGAATTCTGGTAAGACTTGGTCTTGGGACTTGGGTTGCGGCTGATTTCAACGACAAACAGCTGGCCTACTTTCTGTCTTAAAGTCATCTTGGAAAGAACTGCCTCTACCTGGGCCTTGTGTTTGATGGAATCCTTGTCAGGCCTTACCTGACCAAACGAAACACTTGAGCCCAGACATATTGTAAAGACGGCTGCTATTGCTGAACAAAAACTGAAAAGTCTGCTTTTCATTGACCAGAACATAAGGGTGGTTGACAATATCCTCCCTGAACTTCAACTCCTGATCAGACTCCTGCAACTCTCTTGCGGTATTCTGCAAGAGCGGCGTCCAGCCTCTCGTGAGCAGTGGTATCTCCAGGAACGTTGTGGGATGGATGGATATAGAGTTTCACTCCGCGGTCAGCAAGAATCTCGGCAACGGTACAGATTGTCATCCAGACAGTTGTAACAAAGGCCATTGTGGAGAGAGGACCTATCTTGTCAAAGTGATTCTTCAGATCTACGCTTGCGTCCTGGAGCGGGCAGCAGCTGTCAACGACATAGTCTGCAATCTGGAAGAGGTTCTTTCCGCAGCTGTGGCGAGGAACCTTTGCACCCGTCTGGCCTGCAGAACCATAAGCGATGACCTTCATGCCCAGCTTCTGTGCCTCGAGAGCTACATCGATGTTAACAGCGTTGATTCCGGTATGTGAGAACAACCATACGAGGTCGTCCTTGTGGAAGTTCCAGCTGCTCATTATGGCCTTGCCGTAGCCTTCTGCCCTTTCCAGCCAGAGGAACTGGTTGATGCCCATTTCACCGTTGATATGAGTGAAGAATGTCAAAGGAAGCTCGCAAAGAGGATGGAAACCTACGAAACCACCGATTCTCGGATACATCTCCTCGATAGGAAGGTTTGCGTGCCCGCAGCCGAAAGTATGAATCAAGTGGCCTGCCTGGAGGCAGTCTGCCATTACTTCTGCAACTTTCTTTATCTGTTCCATCTGTGTGGACTCAATCTGGTCCATAACGCTGATAGCGTTCTTTTTCCATTGATTTGCTAACATTGTCTTAAGTTTTTATTCTATATATGTTCTTTTATGATTATTATTCCTTAATGAAGTACGCCAGGTGATGAACTTTAAGGATAAATGTCTCCGCGATTCTGCTCATCCGCCTTTTTGCGGCTGGCGCAAGCAAGGCACGCAAAAGGCGCCAGGATTATTATCGCGATAATCATTCCGGCAAGAATATGCGTGAACACTCCGCCAGAGCCATTGCTGAATATCTTGCCCATCAGGAAGTTTCCGAGGAACTGGCCGCAGAGTGCGATAAAGATGGCAGCGGAGAAGGCAGCGCCGCTCATACGGCGGAACACACCGCCAAGGCGGGCAAGCATAACCGGGTATGTAGCCCCTACTCCAAAGCCAATCAGAGCCATAGAGCCCCAACAAAGATATGTGGATGAGTTGCCTAAAGACATCATTATCACTCCAGCCAAGGCTATGCCGAGATAGATGAACAAGGTCCGGAGGTCTTTTCCTGATTTCATCAAAGCTCCAAGCGCAAACCTTCCTAACATCATTCCAATGGTGAAGAAAGTCAAAGAAAGGACTGCGTCATTCTCGGCGATGCCCCCTATCTTGGTCAGGTACGATGTTGTATAACTGCCGCTGGTGCCTTCAAACGCGCTCTGGAAAAACAGGGTGAACGCCACAAGCAGAAGCGCACCGGAAGTCAGCATGCTTTTGTATTCGGAACCGGAAGGCTTTGTGGAAGAGGAGAGCTTGGCCTTCGGGAATTTTATCGCGATGAAAAACACCACGCTCAGTAGCATTATCACGGCACAGGCAATCAGAGGAATCTTGTAGTTGGATATCAGCACGCAGGCCAGAGTCCAGACCATTGCACCGATGCAGTAGCAGGCGCCCAGGATGCTCATCTTACGGCCTCTTCTGTCTTCATCGTAGATATCTGAAACTATGGCGTTGGTTTCTCCGTTGAGAACTCCCCCGCCAAGGCCTACGCAGAAGATTCCTGCTATAAGCAGCGGCATATCTGAAGAATATGCAAGTATCAGAAGGCCGGCCAGCATTACAGCACTGCTTATGACAAGCAGCCACTTATACCCGTAACGGTCCATCACAGGCCCAAATATCACAGTTCCGATGATGATGCCTATACTCATATACATAGGCAGGCCTATAGCCTCAGGCACAGCCCTTACCAAAGGTGGCATGATGGCACCGAGGGAGAGCATGGCTACACCGAAGAACGCCATTCCCAGACAGGCGGCCAGATTGACTTTACTTGTGGAATAATCTTTTGACATTGTCTCTTACTATATGATGGTTCTCTATAGGTCTTTATACTTGTCCTTGGCCGAATCTGAAGCCTTTGCCACAAAAGGAAACAAAATGCAAACCGCCAGAATCATCAGGCACATTACCAGAGGGAAATAGCGAGGAAGCCCGTTCTCAACGGAAGAAGGCAGGAACATCTTACCTACAAGGAAGTTGCCTACAAGCATTCCGACCTGGGCCACCACCACTGAAAGTGAAACCGCAGCTCCGGAATGTCTCTTGAACACCTGCCCCAGATAATCAAAGATTACAGGAGCGGTAACCCCTATCCCGAATCCCAGGAGAGTCATTGAAACAAAGGCCCCCATCGCTGAAGAAGGGAGGAAATACTGAACAAGAGCTCCTGCAAAAGCTATTGCCATGAACAGGAACATTGCAACCTTCTTGCCGGCCGTCTTAAGGCAAAGAGGAAGGGTAAACCTACCTATGGCCATTCCCACTGTCATGAATATCAGCGATGTAAGAGCAACGGACGTTCCAACCCCATTTTCCGCGCTGGTGTAGTATGAAGTGGAATAATTGGCGCTGACAGCCTCCAGAACTCCCTGGAAGAAGAAAAGGAAACCGGCAACAGCCAAGATATGGTATTTGAACAGCTTTATGGAATCGATGAGGGAGAACTTGTCTTCCTTGGTCAGCTTGGCCTTTGGGAAAGGTATGAAGATGAACGCAAGGGACAGCACAGCAATCACGGCAGCGGACCACTGCATCGGAATCATAGGATCGTATGACCATACACGGCAAATGACCGTCCATAGCAGGCTGCCTATGCAGTATGAAGCTCCCAGGATGCTGAGCATCGTGCCTCTGAGGTTATCGCCGTATATATCTGATATGATGGCTATTGTCTCACTATTGAGTACGCCTCCACCGGCACCTATCAGAAAAGCTGAAACTACGAAAAGCCACAGGCTGTGGCAGAAAATAAACCCGCAAAGTCCAAGCGCCAGCGCCAGAGAACTGAATATCAGCAAGGCCTTGTAGCCATAACGGTCCATTACCGCACCGCAGATTACAGTTCCGGCAATGATGCCGAGAGTCAGAATCCAAGGAAGGTTCTGCACACCTTCAATGCTTTCGCCCAAGGAAGGAAGCATTGCTCCCCAGAAGAACATGGTCACCCCGAAGAAGGCGCATCCAAGGCAGGCGGCAACTGCCACCAAAGCCCTGGGATATCCATTTTCTTTTTTTCCCATAATGTTGTCTCTTATCTGAAATGTACCTTATTCTAGTGCTGAACCTTCAGGTATTTGTCCAGCCACTCGAAGAAGGTCCTTTGCCAGAGGATTCCGTTCTGAGGTTTGAGTACCCAGTGGTTCTCGTCAGGATAGAGCAGGAGTTCAGCATCTATTCCCCTCATTCTGGCAGCGTTGAAGGCGCTTTCACCTTGAGAGGCAAGGATCCTGTAGTCTTTCTCGCCGTGGATGCAGAGGATTGGAGTGTCCCACTTGTCAACATACATGTGAGGAGAATGTGCAAAGGTGTTCTGAGCAGTCTTGAGGTCCTTTCTCCAGAAGGCTCCGCCAAGGTCCCAGTTTGCAAACCACATCTCCTCGGTCTCCACATACTGCTGCATCTCGTTGAAGATTCCGTCGTGGGCTATGAAGGCCTTGAACCTCTTGCCGTGGTTTCCTGCAAGCCAGTAAACTGAGAAGCCACCAAAACTTGCTCCCACACATCCAAGATGGTCCTTGTCAACGTAAGGTTCCTTTGCAACATCGTCTATTGCAGACAGATAGTCTTTCATGCACTGCCCGGCATAGTCTCCGCTTATCTGCTCCAGCCACTCCATTCCAAAGCCAGGAAGCCCCCTGCGGTTAGGAGCAACTATGATGTAACCGTTGGCGGCCATTATCTGGAAGTTCCACCTGTAGCTCCAGAACTGGCTTACAGGAGACTGAGGGCCACCCTCACAGAAGAGAAGCGTAGGATAAGTCTTTGTAGAGTCGAAGTGAGGCGGATAAACAACCCAGGTAAGCATCTGCTTTCCGTCCGTTGTCTTTACCCAACGCTCCTTGACCTGGCCAAGGGCAAGCTTGTCAAGGATGTGTTTGTTTTCAAAGCTCAGCTGGACAGTCTCGCCTGTAGCTGGATCAACAGAATAGATGTCATCCGGAAGCATCATGGAATGACGCTTTGCTATAAGCTTTCCGCCAGAAAGGGCAAGGCTGCCGAAGTCGTGCTGACCGTCAGTAACCTTGAGGACCTCCCCATTGAGGTCTGTCTTGTAAATCTGAGTGGTGCCATGCCATACTCCAATGAAATACAGCGTGTTGTCATCAGCCCAGATGTAGTCGTCAACCCCGCTCTCGAACTTCTCGGTAACATAAGTCTTTGCGCCGGTCTCAAGATCAAGTACGCAAAGGCGGTTGCGATCGCTCTCATATCCGTCTCTTTCCATACTGAGCCAGGAGACCTTCTTTCCGTCAGGACTGTAGGACGGGTTGGTGTCATAGCCCATGTTGAGATCTTCCTTGTTCTTGTTCACGCTCTGGTTCTGCAAAGACTCATCATATCTGACTTCTGGTCTTGTGTAACCCTCTCCCTTGCAGAGGTTGCGTGTCTTGCCGCTCTCAATGTCATACTCAAAGATGTCTGAATCTGTGCTGACAGCGTAATCCAACCCCGTCATCTTCTTGCAGGAATATGCAATCTTCTTGCTGTCAGGGCTGAACGCGAGCTGCTCGCTTCCGCCGAAAGGTTTGGAAGGACATTCGAACATCTCACCCTCCAGGATATCCTTTATGTTTGAGAAGGAATTGCCGTCATAATCGGCGATGAAAGGATGCGGGATGGTTTCTACCCACTCGTCCCAGTGCTTGTGCATCACATCGGTGACAATCCTTCCGGTTGTCTTCGGCAGGTCCTGATATTTGTTCTTTCCCAGGACAACGGAACCTTCGTAAGGTATCTGGGAAACCAAAACAACTTTCTTTCCGTCAGGAGAGAAGAGGAAATCCTCAACCTCAAGTTCTTCACCCTTTGCATCCTTGGCAGCAATCTTCTTTGCTCCCGTTCCATCAGCGTTCATCACCCATACGGAACTTACACCGTCTTCGGAAGTAAGATATGCGATCTTGTTGCCTCCGTCTATCCAAACGGCTCCGCCCTGGCTCTTGGGAGAAGTTGTAAGGGTCTTGTTGTCAGACCCGTCTGAATTCATCAGGCAGATTACAGTATGGCTGCGGTTTTCCTCAACGCTATAGTAAGAGACATTGTAGAGGATTTTGCTTCCGTCAGGAGAAGGCTGCACCCCGCCTATACGGCCCATAGCCCAAAGGGCTTCAGGAGTCATAAGGTCTGAAGCAAGCGTTACTTCCTGCTTGCCTATGAAAGACTGCGCCTCTTCCTTCTGGTTCTGGGCGCAGCTTGAAATAAGAACTGCCGATGCCATCATCGCGATAAGAATTGATCTTTTCATATATTGCCAAAAAATTTATCCTTTATAGTTTCCTGCCAGATATCCGGCACCCAAAAGAGCTGCGTCCGCACCAACTTCAGAAGCGCAGAAACGAGTGGTTTTGATGGATATAGGTTGAGCCCACTTGAGAGCTTCCTCATAAATTTCAGGAATAAGTCCCTTGGCCGGCCCGCTGAAAACACCGCCTCCGAAGACTATCATCTCAGGATTGAAAAGGCTGACAAGGTTTGCAGCTCCCTTTCCCCACATCTGAACAGCCTTGCGGATTACCTTTGCGGCAATTTCATCACCCTTGGAAAACAAGTCAAAGACTTCGTATGAGGACACCTCCCTGCCGTAGAGCTTGGAGGCCTGGTAACCGATGCCGTTGCCGGAAGCAAAGGTCTCAAAGCATCCGCACTGGTCCCAATCATTGTCATAGTCTGATTCCAGGGCCATCCACCCTGTAGCCCCGACTATGTCGTCAGCACCGTGTATAACCCTTCCGTCCAGAAGAATGCCGGCTCCGATTCCACTTCCTACCGCCAGGTATATGGCGTTGTCACAGTTTTTTGCGGCTCCCCTCCACTTCTCGCCGAGGATGTAGCAAGTGCGGTCGCTTTCAATCGATACCGGGATGCCGCCGAGATTTGATGAAAGGACACCAGCCAAAGGATAATTGTCCCAGCCGGGTATGTTCGGACACCACACGGTCCCTTTCTTTGAATAAACTATTCCGGGCACGCAAATTCCAGCCCCTGAAATCTCATGGTCTTTTGCCAGTTTGCCTATGACTTCGACAACAAGAAGACCTGCGGCATCACCGCCCCGCCCATCCAAAAGCGCATATTGCCGCTCAAGAATATCTCCACTTGCGTTGAAAACAGCGGCTGAAATCTTGGTGGCGCCTAAATCTATACCTAAAACTGCCATCGTCATTTGGATTTTCTTCTCCTGAACAAAAGAGAAGCTAGAAATACTGAGACAAGCATTATGAGGATTATCCAGCTGAAATCCCGCAAGCCGAACTCTTCACCGAAGATAGGAAGCTTGACGTTCATTCCGAAGATACCGGAAATCAGTGTCGGCGGCATGAACAGCAGGGAAACGTATGTCAGGATCCTCATTATCTTGTTCTGCTCCAGGTTAATCAGACCGAGCACCGTGTTCTGAAGATACTCAAGCCTTTCAAAATTGAAGTTGGTATGGTTCAGAAGCGAAGCTATATCGTTGACCAGTACATCCAGCCTAGGGCGGATATCGCTCGGGAACTTGTCAGAACGGGTAAGAGCTGTCACAATCCTCTGCTTGTCCACAATGTTTTCCCTGACCATCATCGTGTTCTCCTGCATCTGATTGATGTCCAGAAGGAAGTCCTCGTTGACCTTGCCTCCCACATTCACGTTCCTGCCGAACTTTTCTATCTCCTTGGCCATAACCTCAATCATATCCGCGTCAAGGTCCACCCTGTTTTCCATGATAGACACAAAGATATGGTAGCCGGTAGGATAAAGCTTGTATGAATAGCCCATCCTCTTCTGGAATTCTGTAATCGTGCGCAGCGGAGCCTGGCGTGTGGTCACCAGAACTCCTTCTGCAATCACAAAAGACACACTCTCCTCGGAATAGCTGTCAGGCCCCGGGGAGATGAAGTCTGTATTTGCAAAGATTGCGTTGTCTGTTTCAGAATAGCGGGAAGAACTCTCGATCTCCTCTGCCTGAGCCCTGCTCTGGAGGGTGGTTTCAAGGAACTCTTCCACGGCTTGTGTCTCAACTCTGTCAGGTTCATACAAATCTATCCACAGGACATCATCAAATCCCAAGTTCTCTGCCAATTCGTTTACATCAGAGGTAGTGAGGATCTGCCCCTTAGATTTGTAGAACACCTGAATCATACTCCGGCCTCCTTCTTTATGGTTATAGAGTTGGACATATCGTTTTTCTTATACGCGCAAATTTAAGAATTTTTCTTTGAGAAAAGCAGCATTCCGATGAATGTAAGTGCGGCAATCACAAGAATCAGGGCAAAACCGAAGTCATACCCCCAGCCGAACACCTTGTTCTGGATGCAGTAGCAGACAACCGGAACCAGCACGCAGATGAACGGAACCGCTTTGTCATTAGTGCCTTTCTTGGTAAGGATTCCATACATGAACAGACCGAGGAGCGGGCCGTAAGTGTAAGATGCTATGGCATATACCATATTGATTACGGAATCGCTCTTGAGATAGTTGAAGGCAACCATCATCAGGACGAAAAGCACAGAAATAAGAATGTTGACTCTCTGGCGCACGTTCTTTTTCTTGTTGTCATCCCAGTCTTTCTTCTCCATCCCGATAAGGTCTATGCTTGCAGACGTGGTAAGGGATGTGATGGCGTTTGCGCAGGAAGGATAGGCTGCTGAAATCAGTCCGATAAAGAAAATCACTCCCACTATCGGCTTGAGGCTCAGGGCCACCGTAGGGAATATCTTGTCCGCCTCGATTCCGCCGGCTGCCTTGGTGACAGATGACAGAAGTTCAGGATGGTTGGTCATGAAGATAGCAAGGACAGCACCGATTATCAGGAAGAGCAGGTTTACAGGAATCATCATGGCTACGGAAGTCATCATGTTCTTCTGGCTCTCCTTGAGGTTCTTGCAGCTGAGGCTCTTCTGGATCATGCTCTGGTCCAGACCGGTCATCGCAACCGGAACAACCAGACCGCTGATGAATCTCTTCAGCCAGTGGGTTCCGTGGCTCCAGTCTGTGTCAAATATGTCTGAATGAGGGTCTGAATGAACGTTGGAAAGCATATCGCCGAAGCCCCATCCCAGCTCCTTGCAGATGAAAACCAGAGAAAGCACCACTGCCACAATCATAAAGGTTGTCTGGAAGGTGTCTGTCCAGATGATGGTCTTCACTCCACCCTTGAGGGTATAGAGTATCGCGATTAGGACGAATATTGCCGCAGCCACCCAGAACGGCATTATATGGCTGCCGTCAGGGCGGATGAGAACGAAGTTATACAGCACGAACACTACCAGGAACGTCCTTACTGTTGCTCCCAGGAACCTGGAAATGATGAAGAAGGAAGCTCCGGTCTTGTAGCTGCAGATTCCGAATCTCTTCTCCAGGTATGAATAGATGGAAGTCAGGTTCATCCTGAAATAAAGAGGCAGCAGCACCAGGGCGATTATCAGGTAACCGCCGATGAAGCCCAGCAGCATCGGAAGATACCAGAACCTCTCATTATAGACATTGCCAGGCACGCTCATGAAGCTCACGCCGCTCAGCGATGCCCCTATCATTCCGTAAGCCACAACAAACCAGTTGGATTTGCGGTTTCCGGTGAAATAGGAACTGTTGTCTGCCTTCCTTGAAGTCAGGTAGGCTATAAGGAACAGTATGGCCGTATAAACCAGGAACGTTACAAGTAGTATTGTAGAATTCATCTTGTTAGATTTTAAATGGTTGTCTGTTTTCTATGCTCTTTGCCAGAGTAAGTTCGTCTGTGTACTCGAGGTCATCCCCGAAGGCCACTCCCCTGGCTATGGCAGTAATCTTTACATCGTATTTTTTCAGCCTGTTATACAGGAAGAAAGCTGTCGTCTCACCTTCCATGCTGGTGGAAAGGGCAAGTACCACTTCCTTTACATCCCCCTGAGCCACCCTTTCTTCCAGCTCGGCGATGGGAAGGTCAGAGGGGCCGACACCGTCCATCGGGGAAATGATCCCCTCAAGAACGTGGTAAAGCCCGTTGTAGGTGTTGGTGTTCTCTATGCTGAGAACATCCCGGACGCTCTCCACCACGCATACCACGCTGCGGTTGCGTCTCGGGTCAGAACAGATGGAGCAAGTCTCTTCATCACAGACCATATTGCAAACCTTGCAGTGCTTTATGCCGTTTGCCATCCCGGCAATGGAGGAAGCGAACAGCTCCACATTCTCCTTCGGCTGCCGGAGCATGTGCAAAGCCATGCGCAATGCGCTCCTCTTCCCGATTCCGGGAAGCGTAGAGAACTGCTCCACCGCCTTTTCCAGCAACTTTGAAGGATAAGACATCACACTCTCACAAAAAACGGAAACTATTTTCCGGCCTTGTAAGCATCCACCCCGTTGCGCACGGAACCATACTTGAGCAGATACTCCTTGGCAAGTTCATAATCCTTTATTCCGGTCTCGTCCATTATCATGCGGGTACCCCTGTCCACCAGCTTGGCGTTGGACAGCTGCATATCCACCATCTTGTTTCCTTTCACATGTCCGAGCTTTATCATCGCTGAGGTGGATATCATGTTGAGTATCAGTTTCTGGGCTGTACCGGACTTCATTCTGGTAGATCCTGTCACAAACTCAGGTCCTACCACCGCCACCATCGGTATGTCCACAACCTCGGCAACCTTCGCCCCGGGATTGCAAGTGATGCAACCTGTCAGGAGACCCTTCTCGCGTGCCTTTGCGCAGGCTCCCACAACGTAGGGAGTACTTCCGCTGGCTGCGATTCCGACTACGGAATCCCATCCTCCGATGTTGAACTTCTCAAGGTCTCTCCACCCCTGGTCATAATCGTCCTCAGCATTCTCCACAGCCTTGCGGATGGCGCCGTCGCCACCTGCTATAAGGCCGATCACAAGGTCGAACGGAGCTCCGTATGTAGGAGGTATCTCACTGGCATCCAGTATGCCCAGCCTTCCGCTGGTGCCAGCTCCAAGGTAAAACAGCCTGCCGCCTTTCTTCATCCTCTCGACCAGAAGATCCACGAATTTCTCCACCTGCGGGAGACATTTCTCCACTGCATACGGTACTGTCTTGTCTTCTGAATTCATTCCTCGGAGAAGCTCTCCGGTAGTCATCTTGTCCAGGTCTGAATAATTAGAGGCCTGCTCTGTTATTCTTTTTACACTCATCGTTTCTGATAATCAATCTGTTAACTCATCCTGAAAAACTAGGCCTTACCCAAGTATTTCTTCTTGTGGTAATCTATGAGGCCGTCTATCGGGCTCTTGAGTATCGTGCCAACCTTCACACCGCACTCTGCTGCAACTTCCTCCAGTTCGCGGCGGAAGATGTAACCGATAGAACCTACCACATTCATTGGATAATCGTGATAGTTATAACCATATACGTTCCTGGTTATGAAATCTCTAAACCCGCTCTTCAGAAGGTTCTGCATATAGTCTGTGTCACGATACTTCTCGATAAAATATGAGAACTGGGCCAGGAACCTGTTAGGAGAAGGCTGCTTGTAAACCTTGTCCACAATCTTCAGATAATCAAGCCCGTACTCATCAACGAACGCCTTCTCTATGTCCTTAGGGAACAGGCCCTTGATGAAGTCTGAGAGCAGTCTCTTCCCGAAATATCCGCCGCTGGCCTCATCGCCGAGGATGAATCCTCCGGCATTCACGTGCTCGGCCATCTTCTCACCGTCAAAGAAGCAGGAGTTCGCTCCGGTTCCGATTATGCAGGCAATGCCTTTGCCCTCTCCGCAGAGAGCTCTTGCAGCAGCAAGCATATCGGAAGCGGCAAAGCACTTCACTCCCGGGAAAACCTCCTGGAAAGCCCCTTCAAGATCGCTACCCACTGAATCGGACACAACACCCGCTCCGTAGAAATAAACCTCGGTCACATTGTTTCCAAGGATGGATTCCAGGCTGGTCCTGAGTATCTCAACTATCTTCTCTCTTGTAATGAAAACCGGATTTATGCCGGCTGTCTTGACTGAAACGGTTGTCCCGTCTTCCTTGATTGCTACCCAATCCACCTTGGTTGAGCCGCTGTCTGCTACTAATATCATCTTCTGTTGATTTAAAATATTTTCCCAATTAAAAACAAATCGTGCAAATATACGAATTATTCCGAAAGGAATAAAGACAAATCAACTATCATAGACGTCGCTTGCATTTACAAGAATAATTTATTAAATTTAAAGCAAATTCATGAGTATGAAACGAGTATTATTTAAGTTTGTACAAAACTGTCTTCTAATAATTGTCTTGATCTTTATTAGAGAGTTGCTTTATGAACTTCTCGGCAGGACTCCCGTACCAAAACATGTGGATTTTTGTGTTTCTTAGCGAAAATCCATTTTTATTTATAAAAGTTATTATTCACTTTAAAAATGCTTAATATTTGTTTAATATGTTGTTATATTTAATCATAGTACTGTTGATTGTGGTTTCTGTTCTGGACATGGCATTCAAGAATCAAACTATAATGAAGGTATTTTTGTTTGGCTTGGCAGACTCTTCAAAATATGAATTACGTAAATTCAGAATCATTCATTCAATTGGCTGTCTTGTTGCAGCTGCATTATGTTTAATCGGAGTTTTTGACAATCGTCCGATATGGTTCATATTACTCGTCGCAGTATTAATAATTATGTATGTAATGATTTTTGTTTTCTCAAAGAAATAAATAGTAAAGAATAGTTTTATTATCTCTATTAATCTTGATAATACCAGCATTCAATTCTTGTAATAAAGATATTGACAAAGAAAACATTTCTTGTTCTGATCTCTATGGATTATTGTGTGCTGAGGCTCAAAATACTGAAGTTTTATATCGGAGCGAAGCAGGAGGAACCGGTAACCTTGCAACTAAATCAACCACTTCATACTATGGAAACATCGATGGTGTTGTTATTCCCAACTATCTTTTAAAATATGTGGAGATATATGTAAAGCCGGATAATCCAAATGATTGGGATGAATTAGGCTTATGTAATCTTCTTTCTCAGGATAATTCTTTATCTATTGAAGAAAAGGAAATGGTTGCCAAGACAATAGGTATAATATCTTTTGCAAGGAATGAGTTGTATTCTATCCCTTTAACAAAATCTCCCGGAGAAATAGAATCAAATGATCCGTGTTTAGAGGAGTATAATAGAATTATACGTCAGATATTAATGAGCATTGGTTACAATGTAGCTGGTGGTTTTATTCTTAGCGGTTTAATTGGAGCTGAGATAATATGTATTATTAGTTCGTTGGAAGCATTAAATGCAATAGAGAATGCGGGTATAGCATATATAAGATGCGTTGAGCAGAATAAAGGCTAACAAACATTCTCATCATCAGATTGTGCCAGCCATTTCCGCGTTCCGCATGCTTGCTTGCACATTAACTCAGAAAGTTGTTCCTTTGAAATGTCAAAAGTCTGTACTTTAAAGTAAATATTTGTGGTTATTTATTTGTCTTTAAAGATACAGACTTTCTTTTTATACAGCCTTTTTCCTGCTATTTTTATTAAATTGCGACAAAGATTCAAATCAGTATGACAAACAGACATTTGACATATTATCTCATTTCACTTGCCATAACCCTCGCGATAAGCAACAACCTGATGTCCAAAGGAAAAGATTTCCTGTCATATTTTGAACAGACATCTGAGGAGAAATTCATGCAAGGATCTGTGGAACAGAGAGATTCAAGATTCAGAATCCCCAAAAAGACAGCTGACCGATATATCCGCATTGTCAAAAACGACAACATCTTCAACCTCAAAAACGGAGAGCCAATAGAGTATTTTGCCCTTTACAAAGTCCAGAAAGACAATTATTGGCTTATCTCCTACTATTCTTCAGACCGCTTTGAAAGAAAAACATTCATTTCAGTCTATTCCAAGCAGGAAGGCCGTATAACCAAAGAACTGCTGGTTGAAGACTATGTCGGTGATATCCCTATGGTTTCTTTCTCCATAGAAAAGCCACAGAAAGAAACCAATATTGAAAAATACAACCTGTATGTAGAAGATCACCGCTCTGGATGTGAGGCCGAGCCATTTGCAGTACCGCGATTGGATTTATATTTGCTTGATTCAAATCTATCATATATAGAAACATATTATTCCAGGGACTTCAAAGAAGAGATTGTCAACTTCAATAACGATTCAACATTCACCCGCTTTTATCAACTTCATAAGGTTATTGACCCTTTTTTAGATTATTTTGTGACAGGAGATACAATCCCCTCCCTTGAGTCGGCTTTCTATACATCAATACCTATTCCGATGGTACATCTTAGAAAACTGTTTCCTACTGATCCGACACGTGGAGTAGAATTCGAGTTTTATGGATCTAGAAAAATAAAGACGCAACAAGGATGGATCCTATTTTATATCAAAATGGATGGACCACACGCAGAAGCATATTTGTGCAACTATACCGAAAAAACTGGCGCAGAATCATATCTACATATATTCAGCGGCCATGGTTATGACGACCTGATACCATTTACCATTGGCTATCAGACAAAGGGCAATACTATCACGATTACCTATTTCATCGAGGAGAATAAAAGGCACCGGAAAGAAAATAAAAGACAATCTTTCAGGCTAGATAAGTTTTAAACATACACTCCCCTTTTCTTCCAGTGGAAGTAGCCATAGATGGCACTAAGGGTATAAAACGCATAGAGGGCTGCCATCCAGTACATTCCCTGAGTCAGGCAAAGCGCTGTGGAAAGAAGGTCCGCAACAATCCATACTAGCCACTGCTGAAGATAGGATTTAACAAGCCATACCGTAGCGATTATACTCATTACCAGAACAATGGCATCAAGGATTGATGAACTGTCGCCGAGACTTACCAGAATCTTGTAAATGACAGGAGTGAGGATAAGGAAAGCGACAAGGCTTAAAACCGCAATCTTCCAGTTGATTCTAGTAAGATGAATTTTGTCTGTATCGTTTGCCTCAGCGACGGCATTTGCCTTTGTTTGATCTTTGAGTTTCCTTGAATCCCTTATCCAGGTGAAAAAGCCCCAGACGGCAGTTACCACATAATAGATGTTTAGAGCCATTGAAGCGTAGAGCTTTTCTTCCAGGAACACAACGGCGGCAACAAAAGAAGAGAAGATGCTGACAACCCACATGGCATTCTTCTGCCTGATCTCAAGAATCAGGAAGATAAGGCCAGTTACAAGAGAGAAAATCTCCAGCCAGTTTTCTGCCAAGTATTTAATTATAATCTCCATCCCTCAAGTAAGAAAGGAATAACGCCAATATAAGTTATACCATCTGAATCAGTCCAGGCTTTCATATTGCCGTCCAGAATAACAATCTTACGGAAAAAGTCACCAGAATTCTTAAGTGAAAAAGTTTCTTGTTTCTTCTTTTCTTCCGTGTCCACATTTAGGGCTGTCTGGATATAGATTTTCTCATAACCAGTGTTGACAACAAAATCTATTTCATATTGCAACTGCCTTTTTTTCCCTTCAATTGAACGAGTAACTTCTACCACTCCAACATCTACATTGTATCCTCTTCGTACAAGCTCGAGAAAAACCAGGTTTTCCATCAGATGAGACTTATCCTGCTGACGGAAGTTAAGCTTGGCATTTCTTAGCCCGATATCCATTGCATAGTACTTCCGGATGTTCTCGAAATACCTTTTCCCTTTTATGTCGTACCTTTTAGCGCTAATGAACAGATATGCTTCTTCCAGATAATCAAGATATTGCTTGATAGTATGATCAGAGGATTTCCGTTTCATCAACGTACCTGCCGCATTGGCTAGGTTATGTGGATTAGAAAGAGAGCCCACTGCCGATGACAGCGAATCAATCAAAGCATCCAAAATCTCATCATCCCGAATCTTATAACGATCCACTATATCCTTGATGTAGACGTTTTTATTAAGTCCAACAAGATATTTCCGTTTTTCAGTCTCATTCTTTTCCAAAACAGCTAAAGGCATACCGCCATACATCAAATATTCTTCAAGAGCATCCGTCTTTTCCAACTCAGTTGTTGAATAAAATTCTTCGAAAGAGAGAGGATAAACCCTTATTTCCGTTCCTCTGTCTCTAAAATTGGTAACAACGTCTTTAGACAACATCCTTGAATTTGAACCAGTAACATAGATATCCAAATTACTGCGTCCCATCAGTTCAATCAGTATATCGTAAAAAGTAGTATAAAGCATATCCCGATCTTCCTCAGGCACTTGCTTTTCATCCACATCATCATTTTTAATCTTGTAAGACAATTGTATTTCATCAATGAAAACATAATACCGCTTTTCAGTATTACTTGTTTGATTGATAATGTAATTATACAGTTCATTAGGATTTCTGTATTTCACATTAGCCTTTTTATCCAAGGCTACTTCCACAAAACAATCATCACTCACACCCTCTGTTTTGAGGTAATCTTTGTAAAGGGTATATAAAAGAAAAGATTTGCCGCAGCGCCTAATTCCCGTAATAATCTTAACCTTACCATTCCATCGCCTATTCAGCAATATTTTTACATATTGTTCTCGCTTGATAATCATATATTTATTAAATTTATACTGCAAATACGGTCAAACAATTCGACTATTTTTGCAGTACAAATATAGCAATTCTTGTACAACATGCAAATAAATCAGCCAATTATAGCATCAGAATGTGAATTGGATTTTGCCGATGAAGTGGATGGTAGCCTGGGCGTAAACACCCTTTTCTATATAGTCATCCGAGCCGTCATCAAACACGGCACGGTAAATCCAGCCGTATGAGTAGTACTTGCGGTTCAGAAGGTTATCTACGCAAAGAGACATGCGCAGTTTGCTGTTATTCCGGAAGACAAATGTCTTGGCGGCATCCAGGCTCATCGTGAAATAAGAAGGCACCTTTGCAACCTCCAGGCTGGAGTTGTCCATATACTGTTTGCCCACATATTTGCCGGTGATCGTGATGTCCGTGTTAGTCTCAGGCTTTACCGTGAATCCGCCGGAAGCAATGAGCTCAGGAGAAAGCGTAAGGTTGGATTTCTTGAGGAAAACCTCTTTCTGCGGAACCGGGTTCCAGTCGGAAGAATTGTCGTAGGCATCAACAAAAAGCGTATAGTTCTTCAGCTTGTTCCTGGAGAATGTTCCTGTGCCGAAAACCGTAATAAACCTGACCGGCTTATAGGCAAGAGAAACTTCCACTCCCCTGCGGTAACTGTCAGGAATGTTCTCCTGGATAACATAACCGGTCTCGGTGAGCCTTCCCGTGGAAACCAGCTGGTTTCTGTATTCCATTGAGTAGAAATTGATTCCTGTCTCAATCCTGTTGGTTTTCACCTGCCAGCCAAATTCAAAGTCCAGCATACGCTCGCTCTTGAGAAGATCCTGCTTGCCGGCCTTGATGGACTCTTTTATATCGCTGCGGCTAGGTTCCCTGTGAGCTACAGACACAGAGCCATAGAGCCGTGAATATTTCCCGAATTTGTAGTTCAGACCTGCCTTCGGATTGAAGAAATTGTATTCATTCTTGTTGGCAAGGCTGACGAAATCCTTGTCCATTCCGCTGAGCCTGAAGTTTATGAAGCGGTACTGGAGGTCTATGAACCCCGTAAGGTTCCTGGCAATGGCAAATTCAGCCTTGGCAAAGACGCTTGCGTCGGCCTTCTTGCCGTTGTTCGTGTACCACGGTTTTGACAAGTCCAGGTTCTGGTTGTACTTGCTCCAGAGAATGTTGCCGAAGTGGTCTCCGTCATAGAACGAGTAGTTGACTCCGGAAGCGAAGTCCATCTTGCCGGTCTTGTACTTGAGGTTAAGGGCTCCAGCAACGTAGCTGTTGTCCATGCTCTGCTGTATGATGACATCTGTCTTCTTGTAGGTTACGCCCTTGATTACCTGAGGGTCAAGGCCATATTTGGAAAACTTCACATCATACTTGTAATTCTCGTAATAGCCGTCTCCTTTGGTGAAATGGAGCGTTGAGCTAAGGCTCAGCTTCGGTGAGAACTGATGCACATAGTGCAGCTGGAAGTGGTGCTGGATGTAGTTGTCGGTCTCGTTATCGTAGTAATGGACGTTGCCCTCATCGTCATAGTACTCTCCGGCCACATTGTACTTGCGGTTTGTGTAGTATATGTCTATCGGGCAGCCCTCCCAGGTAATCCCAGTATGTTGGGAACCAAGCATATAAATAAACTTTACGCTGCTGCGCTCATTTCTCCAGGATGTTGACACCATAAGTGAGTTGAGGTTAGCCTTGGCGTTTCTGATATAGCCTCTGGTCAGGGCATGGTTGTAAGCCAGGTCCGCGCTGAAATATCCGTTGCCTACACTCTCCATCGAACCCGTTCCAACGGCAATGCTCTCCATAAATGTCTTGTAGCTTCCAGCTGAGAAGTCCACGCTGGCGTAAGGGTTGAAGGAAGGAGTCTTGGTCTGCATATTCAGCGATGCTCCAAATGCACCAGGACCATTGGAACTGGTACCGGCTCCTCTCTGGAGCTGGACACTTTGCAGGAAATTAGGCAGAGACGGGATATTTGCCCAGATAACCTCCTGGCTTTCGCCATCGTTGATGGCAATGCCGTTGAGGGTTACATTGGTTCTGGAAGCGTCGCTTCCCCTGACCCTCATGTTGCTGTATCCAAGGGCCAAGCCTCCCTCGGTCGTGGAAACCACTGAAGGCAGCATATTCAGCATCATCGGCAGAGAATATGTGGAAGGCACCCTTTCAACCACTTCCTTCCCCAAGGTTGTGTTCGCCACGGGAGTATTCACACCGGCCCTGGATGTGGATACAATTATACTGTCAAGACGCCTCTGGCTCAGAGAATCCTGAGAGGCTGCACTCATTGCTGAGAATAAACAGATTGCAGACGAAACTGCATATAAAAAAAACTTCTTCATAACCTTACTCAAATAAAAGCCCAGGAATGACGAAGCCTCACTTTCCCTACGGCGGCATTGCCCGCATCAGGTTCAAGGGTATGATCTCAGCCAAACGGCACCCCTAAGCGGTTGCAAATATAGTAATCTTTCTTTTTGCTTTTATCGTCCATTTAATTTTGTTACATTTGTATCCCGTTAAGACTTATTCCTAATTACATTCAGATGAACACGAAATATATATTCATAACGGGCGGAGTGGTTTCATCACTCGGTAAAGGCATTGTCGCCGCATCACTTGCAAAGCTCCTGCAGTCCAGGGGTTTGAGAGTCACAATCCAGAAGTTTGACCCATATATCAATGTGGATCCGGGAACGCTCAACCCCTACGAGCACGGGGAATGCTATGTGACGGATGACGGAGCTGAGACAGACCTTGACCTGGGCCATTACGAGAGGTTTTTGAACGTTCCTACCTCCCAGGCCAACAACGTGACCACAGGAAGGATTTACAAGACCGTGATAGACAACGAGAGAGAAGGCCTGTACCTGGGAAAGACCGTTCAGATCATCCCTCATATCACAGATGAGATCAAGAGGAGGATGACGCTCCTGGGAAAGAGCGGCAACTACGATATAGTGATTACTGAAATCGGAGGAACCGTCGGAGACATGGAGAGCACGCCATTCCTGGAGGCGGTAAGGCAGCTGCAGTGGGAAATGCCGGAAGGAGACTGCCTTGTGCTGCACCTTACGCTGGTTCCGTTCCTCCACGCCGCACAGGAACTCAAGACCAAGCCTACCCAGCACTCTGTGAAGATGCTGCAGCAGGAAGGAATCAAGCCAGACATCATCGTATGCCGCACGGAAGTCTCTCTTCCTGAAGGTATGAAGAAGAAGATAGCCCTGTTCTGCAACGTGAAGGCAGACTCGGTGTTTGAGAACCAGGATGCCAAGAGCATATACGAAGTGCCGCTTCTGCTTCACGAGCAGAAACTGGACGATGTTGTCCTCAAGAAGTTAAAGTTCAAGAATATACCTCAGCCTGACCTTACAGAATGGGAAGAGTTCCTCAAGAAGTTGTTCTCGCCCAAGACGGAATGTGACATAGCCCTTGTGGGCAAGTATGTAGAACTTCAGGATGCCTACAAGTCTATCCAGGAAGCGTTTGTGCACGCAGGTGCGGTAAACCACTGCAAGGTCCACGTTCACACTGTCCACAGCGAATATCTGGATGCTTCAAACATAAAGGAGAAGCTCTCCGGGATGGACGGCATTCTGGTTGCCCCGGGATTCGGAGGCCGTGGAATCGAGGGCAAGATACTGGCAGTCAAGTACGCCAGGGAAAACAAGATACCTTTCTTCGGAATCTGCCTGGGCATGCAGATGGCTGTAATTGAGTTTGCAAGGAATGTACTTGGCCTCAGCGATGCATCATCTACGGAGGTAAGGCCTCAGACCGCAAATCCGGTCATCGACCTGATGGAAGAGCAGAAGACCTTGACAACCAAGGGAGGTACGATGAGGCTCGGGGCATACGCCTGCAAGATAAAGGACGGCACGCTCGCTTCAAAGATATACGGGGAGAAGCTCATAAAGGAAAGGCACCGCCACCGCTATGAGTTCAACAGCAAATATGAGGAAGCTATGGAAAAGGCAGGACTCGTGTTCAGCGGAAAGAACCCGGATACCGGACTTGTGGAAATCGTTGAACTGCCTCAGAAACAGCATCCTTTCTTCATAGGGGTACAGTTCCATCCGGAGCTCAAAAGCACGGTTCTGAAGCCGCATCCTATATTTGTGAGTTTCGTGAAGGCAGCAATGAAGTTCCATGCAGCCAAATAAAGCGCTACTGAATCAACACAGAACAATCAGCAACATGAAGAAACGTTTCTGGATACTTGCCCTGGCTGCTTTGCTTTTCCCGCTGGCATTGTTTTCCCAGACCGGGAAGGCAGACAAGGACGTGAAGGCCAGACGCCACAAAGTTAAAGTCCTGGCAGAATATCCTCACGACACCAAATCATATACCCAAGGGCTTTTCTTCTACGACAACCACCTTTGGGAAACTACCGGACAGTATGGGGAAAGCTGCCTGAACAAGCTGGACCTGAAGACCGGAAAATGGAAGAGAAAATGGAAATTCCAGAAAAGATTCTTTGTTGAGGGAAGCTGCGTGGTTGACGACAGATTCTTCATACTTACCTGGATGGAGCATACCTGCTTCGTATTCAGCCTCAAAAACCCAGAAAACAAGCTGAAGGAAATAGGGAGAGCCTCCTACCCTACTGAAGGCTGGGGACTTACAACAGACGGGCAGCGGCTCATAATGAGCGACGGCTCGTCCAACCTGTACTTCATGGACAAATCTTCCTTCTACTGCACCTCCAAGCTTAAAGTCACGCTTGACGGACAGCCTCTGGAGTATCTGAACGAACTAGAGTACATAGGCGGCAGAATCTGGGCAAATGTCTATCTTACAGATGATATCGTGATTATTGATCCTAAGACCGGAGTTGTCACCGATGTCATAGACTGCAAGGGAATACTCCCTGAAAGGCTCAAGACAAAAACCACAGACGTGCTCAACGGCATTGCCCAAGATCCTTCTGACGGCAGCATCTATATTACCGGAAAGTACTGGCCAAAGCTATACAAGATCACATATTAAGATTGTGAGGCATCATAGCGGGGAGAAATGTAAGGAGTTTGCATTTCTCCCCGCTTGCATTATATTTGCACACTGGTACGGGAGACTTTATCGCCGGGCAACCGGAGGAAAGTCCGGACAGGGCAGAGCAATGCGCTGTGGAAAGCACAGATAGGCGTAAGTTTATGTCTGGGGTAACAGAAAACAACCGCCTCTATCCGCGAGGCTGGAGGCAAGGGTGAAAACGCGAGGCAAGAGCTCACGACATTGCGTGGCGACACGCTTTGGGTACTCCGCCGCATCCTGCAAGGCTATGTATATCGGCAGTCAAGGGCTGCTCGTCCTTTGCCGAGGGGTAAGCTGCGCCAGATAAATGATAAAGACCCGCAAGGGGACAGAATCCGGCTTAACCCGTGCCTTAAAATAGAGAGACTGCAAAGATTGCAGTCTCTCTTTCTTTTCACCCCGCCCTCTCAGCGAGCTCCCCTCAAGGGGCGTCACGGCACTCCGTGCCGGCCGCTAAAGTGGCTTATTTAATAAAGAAGTTGATGGTCTGGCCGATGAGTTTGTCTATCTGGTCCTGTGTTTTGATAGTCTCGATCGGGAATCCGAACACAACAGACTTGTAATTGCTTCCAGGATAGGCCACAGCGGCGCTGATGCTTGTCTGAGGATAACGCATGATGGTGAAGGAATCCTTGTCTGCAGGAGTGAAGGCGTCAGGAGCCTCGCACACATACTTCTTGCTGTTAAGCTCAGACCAGAACTCGTAAGTCCCGTCAAAGCCGAAGTCGTTCATAACGGCAGAAGCCCTTCCGTCAGTAGAGGCGCTGTGAGTCATCCACTTGATCTTCAGTACATCTGCAAGGAACTGAGGACCTTCTTTCTTGTCCACTTCGTATGCGTCAACCATATCTGTAGCCACATAAGCTCCTGAGAGTATCAGGTTGCGGCCCTGGGCGCAGAAGTCGGTTATGGCCTTCTTCATTGCAGGAGTATAAACGTGATACTTTACAAGTTTGGTCAGGGCACCGTCGTTGCTCTGGCACTGCTTGCCCATTATGAGATCGCAGATGGAATATCTTGTCATATCAGTCTTGCCGCTCTCAACTGCACTTCTTGTAGAAGAAATGAAAGCATATCCGTTGTGCATGAAAGCCAGACCGTGATCATAAGCGTAATCAAAGGTATTGCCGGCAATTATGTTTCCAGCCTGGTCGTTGTAGCAGGCACCGAATCCGGGAGCGTCATCATCTGTCCAAGGGACGTTTCTTCTGTACTCGTACATCTTGCCAAGATAGGAAGCATCCTTAAGGTATGGCACGCCGTGGTCATAATCGGCGAAGAAGCCGGCCATCGTGGAGTCTTTGCTCTGTATCCACTTTGGAGCGCCCACCCTGTCGAACGCATTGACAACCAAAACTATGTCTTCAGATTTCCTCTGCGATGGCACGCCTGCTGCAACCACCTCTGAAGCAAAGCTTTCTCCACCTGCGTTGACTGCAGTGACCTTGAAGCGGTAGATATGGTCTTTGTCTATCCTGGTACGGTATTTAGGTTCCTTGGTATAGGTTCCCTGGTCGTAGCCGTTGTCATCAATGGCTGTGTAAACCACATATCCGTCAGGAACGGCTGTCGGCTCCAGCTTGTCTTCAACCGGAGACCAGGTGACTACCGCATAGACATCACCCTCGTTCATTGCGTCATAAGAAGCTTTTACGGTTTTCTTCACGGTCCTGGCTGGCTGAGCCTTGCGGCCCTTTGTAGCTTTCTTGGCCGGAATGACTTCTTCTGTCTCCACCTCAACGTCCCTCCTGGAAGGATTCTCGAAGACAACCTGAATGTTGTTGACAGGCAGTGGCTGGACAGCGTAAGGAACATTGTTCTTCCATGACAGGAACTTCAGGATTCCTTTGTAGATAGCCCTTGAGGCAGTGAACCTGAAATCAGGATCAAGGCCGAACTTCATGTCTGCATAGTTATGGTGGGATAGGAACTCAAGCAACATTCCAGGAACCTGAGGAGAACGGCTCTCTGAATATGAACGGTCCCAAAGCTGCCGGCGGCTCCAAGCAAATCCGTACTTGTCTGTGATGTCGTCAACCAGCTGTGTCTGGACCATATCGGCAAGATAACGGCCAAGGATCCTGTCATCTCCGTTAGGGTAAAGGTTCTCACCTCCAAAGTCCTGGCAAGTACGGGTATAAATGGAGAGTGTTCCTATTATGGTATCGCTGAGAGCATTGCCGGCATCAGTATGGAACGCGAAAGACAGGTCAACTGGAATACGGCGGCTCTCAGCGCCCCATTTAGGAAGAACCTTGGATCCTCCTGCTATGGCATTGACGAACTTTCCGCGGGAAACATAATCGTCTGTATAGTCGTTCTCATTGTGGGACATTGAATAAACTGTGTCCGCAAAGCCGCTCCACTGCAGGAAGTAGCGAGCACCCTCGAGGAAACGAGGCATGCCGCTGACAAAGCCTTCTCCCTTGCCTCTTGCAATGTTGCCCATTCCGCCGCCGAACTTGCAGGCATCAGCGGTTACGGTTCCGTAACTGTTCTTGTTTGTGAGGAAAACTCCCTGGTCCCTGGTGCCCTTCTTGAAGTGGAAAGTTCCCAGGTAAATCCACATTCCACCGCCCATCTTCTGGTTAATCGTGAAATTCGCCTCACCGCCGCTGTATCTGACCTTGTAGGACACCTTCTCAGCGCTGCTAGGAAGAGTTTTATAGGAAATGTAAACTGCATAATCCCCATCCTCTTCAAATGTAGGAGTCCAGGTTATGGTGCTTTCGTTCAGAGATTTTGAAGGCTCATTCTGACCTTTGGCCAGAAGTCCCTCAACCTGCATGTATGAACCCATTGTGAATGGATTCTCCCCAAAGACATAGCTCTTCTTCGGATGAGCGAATCCGGGATTGTCTCCCTTAGTCCAGGAATAAGAACCTTCTGAAGATGAGTAACCGTTAGTCTGGGTGTCATTGTCCACAATCACCTCAACTCTGGTCCAGTCTCTTTCCTTAGGAAGAAGGACCACAGCTCCTGCATTCTCCAGCATCGGGACAAGGAAAGGTTCAACATAACTCATTGTATATGTATCTTCCACAACACCAAATAGCCTGGCTCTCTGGAACTCCCATCTGTCAAGGGTAGGTTCGTAGAACCAGCCGTGGCTGTTCTGCATTGCTATATGCCTGTCCTGAAGACCTCTGGAAATGTCAAAAGGCCTGCCCTCCTGCTCCTTGAGCCTCTGCGGATGGTTTGCAGTTTTGATGATGCCATCCCTCTGGACCTTGGCGTATCTCCCGCTCTGGTTGTAGAAAGGAGTTGCCAGCTGCTCCAGCTTGGAACCGGCGGAGAAGATGGCTATCTTCTTTCCCTTCAGCGATGCAGGAAGATTGTCTGACACTATCTTGTAAATCTTCTTGAGCCCTTCAGGGCGGATAGGATAGTCTGCAACGTTCCTGTTGAAATTGATATAGAGAGAATCATTGCCCTTGAAGGTGTAGGCATTGTCAACTTTGATAGGAACCTTCACTCCATTTGAGAGTGTCCTCAGATAATTCCTCACCTCAAGAGAAGCCTTGTCAAATGACTTCAAATCAGTAACTTTCGTATAGTTCTTTCCCTTCAGGAGATCCTGTGGATAGTTGTTCCCCTGAGAGAAAGAAAGATAAGGAAACATCAGGATTGCAGCACACAGTGCGGCAGCTTTAGAAATGAATTTTAATGAATGCATATCTTTAAAACCTTATTTGTCGCGATTAGTTTTACGCATCCACAAAAATAATTAAATTTGCTTTTACTATGAAACGGATAAGACTGGCAAATCTGCCTACAAAGATTTATCGCCTTGAAAGGCTGAGCAAAGAACTGGGTACAAACCTCTTTATCAAAAGAGACGACCAGACGGGAAGCGAACTTACCGGAAACAAAGTCCGCAAACTTGAATTTGAGACCGCAGACGCTGTGGAAAAAGGCTGCAACCTGCTGATAACCTGCGGAGGGATACAGTCCAACCACTGCCGGGCTACCGTGGCTGCCGCAACGCAGCTCGGGATGAAATCTGCCGTGCTTCTGAGAATCAGCACTGAGCCGCCGGTAAGAGGCAACTACTTCCTTGACAGGCTCCTTGGGGCAGACGTAAGGTTCTGCAACCAGGAAGAATACCGCCACCACCGCCAGGAAATCATGGAAGAGATGGCAGAAGGTTACCGCAAGCAAGGCTACAAGCCGTACATCATCCCTGAAGGCGCATCCAACGGAATAGGAACTCTCGGATACTACAACTGCATGCAGGAGATCCTGGAGCAGGAAAAGCAGATGGGCATAACTTTCAACACTATAGTTGTAGCAACCGGATCCGGAGGAACAATCGCCGGGCTTCATCTGGCAAACGAGCTCGGCCATCTTGGCAAGCGCTGCATAGGAATGGCTGTTTGCGACGATGTGGAGTATTTTACTGAAATCGCTGACAACATTTCCAATGATGCCAAGAAGCTACTAAAAGAATACCTTGATACAGAAGACTACAGCAACGCAACATTATCGCGTAGTAATATAGAGATCAATGACAAGTATGTAGGCATCGGATATGCTTTGAGCCGTCCTGAAGAACTTGAGTTCATCCGCAAGGTCGCCCGTCTGGAGAGCCTCATCCTGGACCCTGTCTATACAGGCAAGGCAATGTACGGTATATGGAACGAGCTCCAGAAAGACGCCGACCCTAAGACCAGGATCAACCCTGAAGACAACATCCTGTTCATCCATACCGGTGGACTGTTCGGCCTCTTCCCTATAAGCGACGACTTCCCTCTTTAAATAAACACATCGCTGAGAATATGCAGTTATATTTGAGTATCAGAGAAATAGCCAGTGCCTTTATGGTTATGTTCGCCATTATCGACATAACCGGCAGCACCCCTGTCATACTTGACCTTCAGGCAAAAGGGAAGAAGATAGAAGCCGGGAAGGCTGCCATAGGTTCTTTCCTGCTGTTCATGTTCTTCCTGTTCGCCGGGAACTGGATGTTGGCTCTCTTCGGAGTTGAAATCCAAGAGTTTGCAACAGCCGGCGCACTGGTGATTTTTGCCCTGGCACTTGAAATGATTCTCGGCATAGAGATTTTCAGGTACAACGACTCCCCTACCGGCAGTCCTACCATCGTTCCTCTGATTTTTCCGCTTATAGCGGGAGCCGGCGCCCTGACAACCATGCTGTCCCTGAGGGCGGAATACTCAGTACTTAATATAATTATCGCGATAGCACTGAATATGGTAATAGTCTATATCGTGCTCCGCAAAGTGTCCTGGATAGAGAAAGTGCTGGGCAAGGGAACCGTTTACGTGTTGAGGAAATTCTTCGGGATAATACTTCTGGCAATGAGCGTGAAGCTCTTCGCCACAAACATCATGAAGATCCTGCACCAGTAGTCCTCAGAAATACATTGTAATATAAACCACAGGCAACAAACACCTGTTTTCAAGCAACAAACCTTTATGAAATCCTCAAAAATCCTGATGGCATTAGCCGTCCTCGCTTTGGCAGTCCTGCTTCTGTTTTCCAACAAGTTCAACAAGCCGATAACCAAGGAAAACATTATTCTGGAAAACATTGCAACAAGAACCTCTGTCAGGGAATACAAAGACGAGCCGGTAGAAGAAGCCAAGGTTGAAAAACTTCTCAGGGCCGCTATGGCAGCCCCTACCGCAATGAACAAGCAGCCATGGCATTTTGTGGTGGTCAACGACAAAGACCAGCTCAAGGCTCTTTCTGAAACCAGTCCGTACGCCGGAATGTTGGCAAAGGCTCCGCTGGCGATAGTTGTATGCGGTGATATGCTTAAAGCCATAGAAGGAGGCGGAAGGGATTTCTGGATCCAGGACGCTTCAGCAGCAACCGAAAACCTTCTCCTGGCTGCCAATGCAATGGGGCTTGGAGCCGTATGGACAGGCGTATATCCTTCAAAGGACAGGTGTGATGCCATTGCCAAAGTACTTGAGCTGCCTTCCAACATCATACCTCTCAACGTAGTGGTGCTCGGCTACCCGACAGGCAACAAGCCCGCGCCTAAGGACAAATGGAAACCGGCTAACATATCGTACAACAGATACGGAAGCGCAGACGGAAAAACTATAGACATGGAAAAGATGACAGAAAATACGGTATTCTCCGAATTTGACTACACAGACGACTTCACCGGCAACCCGTTCCTCTGGTTCAAGGGAGACGGCCTTCTGCTGGCAGTCGGAGACAAGGACAAGAGCAACGCCATGACAATCGGATGGGGAGCTCTCGGCAACCTCTGGGGCCACGATGTGAACACCCTTACGGTTTATGTGTCTGAATCCAGGTTCTCCCAGCAGATGATGGAAGACTGCAAGTACTTTACGGTGATGACATTCGACGAAAGCAGAAAAGACATCCTCTCCTATATGGGAAGCCACAGCGGACGCGACGAAGACAAGGCCAAGGCTCTCGGTCTTCACACACAATACACAGAGCACGGCGCCCCATACTATCAGGAAGCATACGAAGTGTATGAGTGCGAGCTCATCTACAAGGCCCCGTTCGATCCGGCAGGAATGACTGGCCCCGGAGTGGAGTTCTATGCCAACAGGCCTAACACCAAGATCCATCACATGTACATAGGCAAGATCCTGAGCGCCAAGAGAAGATAACATTCCCGTGCGGGCAATCTGACAATCAACACAAGAGACCATCGCCGATTATCCCAAGTATAATGAGTATAGCAGTTTATACAATAACCTCCCCGCTTCACGACAAGCAGAGCATAGAAACATATACAAAGGAGTTTTTATCACGCCTGAAATTCGACTTCGACTACAAGGGAGAAGACTTCTCCACCTGGGGGCAGGCGGACCTGGACCTGATCTTCGTCAGGACCGGCGGTACGGAAAACCTGTTCAAACAGAGGTATATGGATGTGCTTGATGCAAGGAAAAGCGTTTATTTGCTGGCATCTTCCAGCTGCAACTCCCTTGCCGCATCAATGGAGATTCTTTCTTGGCTGAGGCAGAGAGGAATCCGGGGAGAGATTCTCCACGGCTCTCACCAGTACATTTCTTCCAGAATCCAGGAACTCACCCAACTGGAGGCCGCAAGAAAAGCCCTCAAAAACACCAGGGCCGCCGTCATAGGCAGACCGTCTGACTGGCTGATAGCAAGCGATGTAAACAAAGAAGCCGTACAGGCAAAACTCGGCTTTGACATTGACTACATCCCTATCGAAGAAGCAGAAAGGGCTTTCGCTCAAACGCACAGCCAGCAAAACACCAGCTGCGGAAACGGCTGCCACGAGAACCTCCCCGGTGCTCTACGCATATACCAGGCACTGAAGAAAGTCATCGCGGAGCATGAAGTCAACGCATTCACCATCAGGTGCTTCGATCTTCTCACAAGTCTCAGGAACACAGGATGTCTGGCTCTCGCCAAACTGAACTCTGAAGGCTATGTGGCAGGCTGTGAGGGAGATGCCCCTGCAATGCTGTCCATGATTATCGCCAGAAGCCTTACCGGCAAGTCCGGCTTCCAGGCCAATCCTGCAAGAGTAAACGTGGAGAAGGGAGAAGTTCTCTTCGCCCACTGTACTATACCTCTGGATATGGTGGAACGCTATGAGTTTGACACTCATTTCGAATCTGGCATCGGTGTTGGTATCAGAGGATTCATGAAGGAAGGCCCTGTAACCGTCTTCAAAGTATCAGGAGATCTGACCAGATTCTTCGCCGAGGAAGGAGAGCTCATAGAAAACGGCAAGGCCCCTAACCTATGCCGCACCCAGCAGCTCATCCGCTTCACCGACAAACAAGCCGCAAAATATTTCCTCCAAGACCCTATCGGCAACCACCACATCATCCTCCAGGGCCACTGGAAAAACCAGATATCATCTCTTCTTGGATTAAATAATTAAAACAGATTTTACCGATTAACAAGAGGATATGAAAGTCGTGGATTATATAAAGGTATTTTTTCTATCATATTTGAAGAATTGCCTTTTACACATCCCTATAATGGGAGGTATCATGATGCTGGCAACACCACCTGATGGATGGCAATACATTCCTCTTGTTATACCATTTTCAATTATTTTTTGGGCTCCTGTAACTACTATAGTTCTTTTTATAGGATCCTTAGTTACTAAAAATATCAGTTGGAGCAAATCATATTTATTAATATCTATTTCAATCATCTTATTTGATTTAATCTGTTATTTTCCAGCCCACTACCTTCTTGAGTATCTCGACAAGAATGGTTTGATTCCTAAATGTTTTTATTACTTTAATGGAAGTTGCGATAGACTCGGCGACTTTTTTAGTGTTTATTTCGAATACACAGTATCAGGTATACTGCTGTTTTTGAGTATAATCATTATCAATAAAACATGTTTGACTAAGTTTACAAAAGACAGAAAATCTATATGATTTAAGTAGCAGATTGATTAAATTTGAAAGTTAATTCTGCAACTTATGAGAATCAGAAATATCCTTTTATCGCTGAGTATTATAACTATCTGTCTGGCAGGCTGTAAAACAGGCCAAAAGATTTCGTCAGAGACGGCGGCTGACATTGCCACAATCACAGATTCGGCCGCTCTTGTATCCCCTGTTTACGCCAAAGGGTTCACCGTCAAGTATCTTGAAGACGGCATCCGCCTTGTAGATATCCAGGACCCTCAGGCAGATGAGGAGGACAAGATGCCTGTCGGCTACCAGTTCGCCCTCGTTCCAAGGGGGCTCAGCGATGAGATTGCCCAAAAGCTGATACCGCAGAACTATACCGCAGTGAAGGTTCCGGTAGAGAAAACCATCGCGATGACACTTCTCCAGATGTCCAACTTCACCGCTCTTGAAGCCATTGACAAGCTCTGCGCCATCACCAGCACCAAGAACCTTTTCAACAAGGAGATCCTTTCAAGGGTTGAAGACGGCACTCTGCAGAAGATCGGGCACGAAGGCAACTTTGACCAGGAACTGATTATGGCGGCCAACCCGGATGTAATCTTCATATCTCCTTTCAAGAAAGGAGGATATGATGCCATCAAGGAAACCGGGATTACCCTTGTACCGCATCTTGGATACAAGGAACTTGTCCCGCTGGGACAGGCCGAATGGATCAAATTCATAGGAATGTTCATAGGCAAAGAGAAGACCGCAAACGAAACCTTTGCACAGATTGAGAAAAACTATCTGGATATGAAGGCCCTTGCCGAGAACACAGCTGACCGTCCCACCGTATTCAGCGGGGAGATGCATTCCGGCAACTGGTACGCCGTCGGAGGCCAAAACCATCTGGCTCAGATCTTCAGGGATGCCGGAGCAGAGTATCTTATAAAGGACGAAAACACCGGCGGAGTGAACATAGAATTTGAAAAGGTATATGCAACTTGCGCAAAGGCAGACTACTGGAGAATACTCAACAGCTTCTCCGGAGAGTTTACATACGAAGCCCTCAAGAAGTCAGAGCCGAGAAACGCCCTGTTCGACGCGTTCAAGAACAAGAAGGTCATCTACTGCAACATGAAGCAAACCCCTTACTACGAGCTCGCACCCGTCCATCCAGACCTTCTGCTTAAAGACTTCATTGCAATCTTCCATCCGGAACTGGTTGAGGAAAACTATGAGCCTACATTCTACAAACTGCTGAAGTAGATGAGCTGAGAGAACAACCTCATGCCCCCCTATCATTCCCGGCATCCTCAACGCGGTTCCTGTCAAGGGCCTGCTTGAGTATTTCGTGGATTCTCTGACGCAGGTGAAGAGGCTTTATAACTTCAACGGAACGGCTTCTGGAAAGAACAGCCATTACAAAATCGTTGGTTATCCTAAGGTGGAGCGATACAGTAAGTGAGTTGTCATCTTCAGCCACAACCTTCTGGGAGGAATGGAGCGGAAGGCTTTTAATGAAACTGCCGTCCAAAGAATCGTATCTGAGGACTATCTCTTCCACTGGAGTTTCAGGGTCGTTCCATATACCGAAAGACTGGCGGAAAAGTTCCGGGACGTTGAGCTTCAAGTTTTTATAGAAACGGGTACTGCTTATATCCAGGTTCAATATCCGGTCCAGCCCAAAACATTTTAACTTTTTGTCTTTATGGTCTATAGCCACCAGATACCATCTTTGTTGAGACTCTTTCAGGAAATACGGGTCAACAATCTTGTGGCGTATTCTTTCTCCTTCCCGGAAATATGAGTAATCAAATTCTATGGTCTTGCAGTCTTTTACGGCTTTTATGACAGAAGTAATGCTTACACTGAAAATCATCCTCCTTTTTTCCGGGAGGATGATTTCATCTATACCGGGCTCCTGCCCCAAAGAGCTGACTACAAGAAAATCCGAAAGGAGGTTCATCAAAGTTTCAGAAACCTCATCCTTGTCGGCGATGCAGTATCCACGTCCCCTCTCAAACTTTATGCTTACTCCAAATATTTCATATATCGCGGCAAAGTCTCTCTGGAGAGTCCGGATGTCAGGTTCTTTCCCGTCGCAGCTTTCCTTGACTGCCGCCAGAAGCTCTTCTTTGGATACATACTGAATGTTTGTCAGTTTGTTTATAACAGCTGCATATCTTTTGAGATGGTAGAGCCTGTTCATAGTTTTCCAGCATTATTTGGCCAGGTTGGCAAATGGACGGTCTCCGTATATGTCTCTGAAACTGTTTATAAGAAAACTCTCATACTCTTCAGGCTCATTGTCAGAAAGAGTTTTCCAGCAGACTATCAGGTCATCGTGGTCTTTGAGCTGCCAGATGAGTCTTCCGCCATAGTGGCCTACCGCCTTTCCACTCCCAAAGCTCATATATTGGGAGAGCCTTTTCCTGAGGGTGGCTCCGGAACTGCTTCCGCCAGCCTTTCCTATATAGAGCACGCAGGTGCCATCTACCCAGTTTCTTTTCAGATCAGCGACGCTTACATTAGGATCTCTTTCCTTGAAGAAGCCACCGGTACCCTTTACCAGGAACTCCGGTTTTTGGGAAGAATCGCGGAGTATCATATAAACTCCCATTACAGACGGAACAGCAGACAAGTCTTTTTTCAGTTCCCCTACTTTTACAAATCCCTTGAATCCTGCAGATTTCAAATCTTTAAGTGTTTCGAATTTCAATGTTTCCATAATGACTCAATTTCTATTTGATTTTTGTTTCTGCAAAGATAAGGAGCCTCAACGACAAAACGTGTCGCTGAAAAATTATTCAATATAATCCCTTATATCTTCAGGATCTATCCCCATCTGGTTCATGAGTTCCTCAAAATCCATCTCCACATCGTAAAGATTTGGAACACAGGCTCCACTGCGCGTTTTACCCACTACATGAACCCTTATTGTATTGGGTAAGTCAGGTACTTTTTTGATGGGTACGGAACCATCATTCCAATATGCCTTTGAGTATTTTCTGGTGTCGATGGGGCCTGGCACTGGTTCATATTTATACTCACGCTTATCCTGCAAGGCAACAATAAATAAGTTTATGACAATGCAGATAAGAAAAACCTTCAGGCCGGAAATCCGTTTGCGTTTCATAGAAGGAGTGCTAAAATAATAACAGTTAAGGAGTTTTTTGGTGATGCAAATATATTGACGTCAAGCGACAGAACGCGTCGCTTGACAAAAAATCAAAACACCGATACGGCTATCAGTTTTTAGCGGCTGAATTCTATTATAGCCGCAGGCATACCTGACAGCATGAACACCGTTATAACACTACTCTGATGATTGAGAACAAGAGGTCTGAGCACATCGCCAAGTTTGGCTGCTGCACGGTATTCAACCCTCATTTCCCTGATCTTGAAGTTCTCTGGTAAAAGATCCATTGCCATCCGCACATAACAGGCATTGTTCATGTGGCGGTTGTAGTCAATGTCTGAAGGTTTGACCGTCAATGGCTCATAGGCTACGGCTGTATTGCCGGATGACTTATCAGCCGGCAAATCGTGAATAGTTCCAAAATCTTTAGGAAGCTTTATACGGCGTTCCTTGTATTCCATATCAAGTTGCGGCTCCATGGCAAGAGAATCCATCACACTCTTCTCAATCTTCTTGAGCCTGCCCGTAGATTTATCAACAAACGCACCCATGCTCCAGGTCTTGTAGCAAGGAAGACCTTGGGCATCGCGGATGAAAGTATTTCTGAAACCGAACATAGGTTCTATTCCATATACGCTTGTTGTTACCGTAAGACGTTCCTTGAATTGAGGAACTCTTACCACCTCAACTTGCCTGGATGCCAGAAGTTGTGTCATGTTCTGCTGCTGGAAATACTCCTTCACTACAGGTTCTGTGTCTATCCACATTTCTGAGCAATCCTGCATCATCTGAAGGGCGGAATATAGTTTCAGGTTCCCTTTTGAATCACAGCAACTGGTTGTAACAATGAAATCTAAAGTGAACATAACAATTCGTTTTAATTGGAAAGCAAAAGTATTAAATTTGCGGCAATAATGAATTATCAGGAAATCATAGAAGAGATATTGGCAGAGGTTAAGCCCTTGCAGGGAAAAGGTAAACAGGCAGACTACATACCTGCACTTGCAAAGGTCAACCCTGACCAGTCAGGTATTTGCATACACACACTCGATGGAGATGTATTTTCGGCAGGAGATGCCACGGTCAGGTTCTCCATCCAAAGTATATCCAAGGTGTTCACACTTGCCATATGTCTGGGGCTTGAAGGAGACGCAATCTGGCAGAGGATGGGCAAGGAACCTTCAGGAACTGCATTCAACTCGCTGATACAGCTCGAGATTGAAAAAGGCAAGCCTCGCAACCCGTTCATAAATGCAGGAGCTATAGTAATGTGCGACATCCTCATTTCCAGCATGAAAGCCAGAAATAAGGACTACCTGCAAAACTATTTGGCATTCATCCATGATGTAAGCGGCTGCAATACAATCAACTATAACACAGACATCGCTGATTCCGAAAGAAGCTGCGGCTACCTGAACGCTGCAATAGCAAACATGCTCAAGTATTACGGTAACATCGTGAATGAAATAGAAGAGGTACTCAGGTTTTACTTCCTCACATGCAGCATCGAGATGAGTTGCTGCGAGCTTGCAAAGGCTTTCATCCCCTTTGCGGACCACAACAAACCTTTTGAATTCAACGGAATAGCCCTCACAGCGTCTCAGGTCAAAAGAATGAACGCCATAATGCAGACCTGCGGTTTCTATGATGAAGCCGGAGAATTCTCCTACCTTGTGGGACTGCCAGGAAAAAGCGGCGTAGGCGGCGGAATTGCTGCTATCTATCCTCAGCGATATTCTGTAGCTGTCTGGAGCCCAAGACTGAACGAGAAAGGAAACTCCATCGTAGGCCTCAAGACTCTGGAGCTTCTTACAACCAGAACAAAGGAATCTATATTCTAAGAGCCACAATTAAACACAGAACAATTCCTATCGGGACAGCCTACCCAGTATGGACTGGAATTGGTGCTGTAGGAACCGTTCTCGTAGGCATTTTTGTGTTCAATGAAGTTGCCAGTTTCTGGCGCCTTTTCTTTATCACGACACTGATAATCTCTATCGTAGGGCTTAAAGTCCTATCCTGATAACAGGATTTTGTTCCCCAAAACACCAACTCAGACAAAACCACGATGTCGTTTTGCCAAAAGAGAGCCACAAAAATGCGCTGCCGCCTTACACTCTGATTCTCAGCGATATATTAAAAGTCCTTCCCATGAAAAGGGGGGAAGGATATTCAGTAAACATCTAATTAACAGCATATTAAAGGGCAGCAGTCTGAAACACTTGCCAATGAAGGTTTGAACCATCCGTTTTTTTACTAATAATAAAGTCAAGACGATGGATAGACTCGGTGTCCAGACTGACAGCGTCATGTACGACAACTTAGGTGCATAGGTGGTGAGGCAAATACGCGGGCGTTTTCAGCAACGCATTAACATACAGAGATTTACGACTTTGAGGGGCACCATGAAAAGGCACCCCTCAATTATTTATATCGCTGAGCATCAGGCTATAGTAAAAAACGCCCTAGCCTATCTTTCACTTCCTCAGCGATATCCGACAGGCGCCACGAATTTCCAGGGAAGGGTGCTAAGGGAAGTCGCTTACCTTCGGATAAGATAACTACCCGTCAATAGCATATCTGTCATATTGATTCCACGATATCATCAGGTTCAATTGTTGAAAGGGACTCTGACGACACGTTTGTAGTCGAGAGTAACCGGCCAGCCTGTTTCTCGATGACTTTCTCAAACAAGTTACGTGCAAATCTCCCGTTACCAAAGTTCCTGTCTTTGTGGCTTACAGCATTGGCCAGCACTTGTTTGAGTGTGGAAACCGCAGGCTCAGACAGTTTATAGTCATACTTGCGGGCGCGGGAAAGGAATATCTGGAAAAGCTCCTCGGCAGAATAGTCGGGAAACTCTATGTACCTGTTGAACCTGGACTGGAGTCCCGGATTGGAGTCGATAAAGTGTTTGATCTGGTCTGTATAGCCGGCTAGGATCACTATCAGCCTGTCTCTGTCATCTTCCATTCGCTTAAGGAGGGTGGCTATCGCTTCCTTGCCGTAATCCTGGCTGCCACCCTCAGCCAGAGAATAAGCCTCATCGATGAACAGGATACCATCAAGTGCGGAATCTATGATCTTATTGGTCTTGACAGCTGTCTGCCCGATAAAGCACCAATGTTGAAGACAGATTAAACCCTGTTTTAACACCATTGATACGGTAGTAGCATTAAGAAATAAAATGTAAACTTGGATTTACAAATGTGCACTTTTCGTTTTTTCCGATTATATATGTGCGGCATTTCCCTGCCACCTTATCTGAATACTATCCAGTTGGTAGTGTACTTGCATTTTTCTATCCAAGGATGGATTATGGTAACATCTTGCCCGGCCTTACGCCTGAACCATGAATAGTTCCAGCCGCTGCCCATATCCATGTAAAGCGCATTGTCAACTCCGGCTGAAGAGAGCAGGTCCACAAATTCCGCATACCTTATTTCCTTTGCAGACTCTACCACGCACAGCATTCCTTCAAGGGAGCACAATGCCCTGAAGTAATACCGTCCGTCAGGGAGCCTGTCCCTGAACCGCGGCTGGACCTTGCCCTCAGATATGATCATGTTCTGGGAAAAACCTGCTCTGAGGGGCTTATCTTGGGGGATCCTTCCAGAGAGGGCAAAACTCCATGCTTTTCCGTCGTAGACAAAAAATCCGGTGTTGTCGGGGCATTCATATCCTTCATGGAAGACTCCGGAGCTCACATGGTTTCCGGCAATGTTGTCGTGAGAAAACTCTTCCAGGAGTTCACCTGTAAAAGCGGCTTCACAGCATAGGAGGATGTCTGTATCTTTTTGATATTCCGGCATTTTACCGCAGACAAGATCTATTTCCCTGAAGCCTGGGGTGAATATGATCAGAGATGAATCGCCTCCTTTCCCAAGGCTATCAAGAGCAACCGTGCCGCCGCCCTTGGTCCAAAGGGCAACGTCCAGGAAAGTACTGGCATAGGCCCCGCAGGGAACTGTCTTTGATGTGCTGCAACCCGATGACATGACTATAAATGAAAACAATGCGGCGAATATGGTACTTCTTTCCATTTGAGTTTTAACCATCCGTTTTTTTATTAACAATAAAGCTACAAAAAAATAACGACTTTTCCAAATCGCTATTCTTTCTCATCCTTTCCCCGACTTTAGTCGTGGGAGCATGTCACCTTGACTTTTAACCAATATACGGTTCTATTTTTCGGTCCCGGTTAAAAATTTTGCTATATGTTTCATTCCTTCAAACGGTATGATGATGAGGACTGTATAGATAAACATAAGGGATATCATTACTGGCCAAAACATACACCAACCTTCTTTTATGTCAAATGCCTTGAACATATAATACCCCAATAAATAAAGTGAGTATGATATAAGTATTACTCCCAAAATATCTACATTCATGTTATTCTTCCCTTAGAAAATAATGTTCTTTTTTTTTCTTGTAAGTTTTAACCATCCGTTTTTTATTAATAATAAAGCAAAAGAAGGGCATTACTGCTCTCCTTTCTTTTTCACAAGCATATCATATATGTCAAGCGGCATCAGTATTATAATTCCTACTGCAAGTACCGCAATGGTAATTGGCCAAATCAATGCCAACTCTGCTCTCATATTCATACTCATCATCCAAAAGATTCCAAGGACGTAAAGTATAACAGTCGCAATAATCATTAATATAAACATCTTTTCTCCTTTTAGTTTTACCATCCGTTTTTTATTAATAATAAAGCTTTTTGAGAAAACAACTATTTATTTGTATATTTGTAAAAATTAAGTCTGGCTGCAATTAGCGCATTTTTGGAGGATTACTACATCCTCCCCAAGCGTAATAACAGTATTTTTGGGGTACAGCAGATTTTAAAGAGTACATTAGTGTTTGCATTAGTGTACTCTTCTTTTTTGGCTGCAATAGATAATCCCACAAAGCTCTCAAACACATACTATATACTCCAAAAGTCCATGTTTCTTACAAGTTTTACCATCCGTTTTTTTATTAATAATAAAGCTTTTTGAGAAAACAACTATTTATTTGTATATTTGTAAAAATTAAGTCTGGCTGCAATTAGCGCATTTTTGGAGGATTACTACATCCTCCCCAAGCGTAATAACAGTATTTTTGGGGTACAGCAGATTTTAAAGAGTACATTAGTGTTTGCATTAGTGTACTCTTCTTTTTTGGCTGCAATAGATAATCCCACAAAGCTCTCAAACACATACTATATACTCCAAAAGTCCATGTTTCTTACAAGTTTTACCATCCGTTTTTTTATTAATAATAAAGCTTCAAAACGCTAAGCCCCCCCTACTCTTAGTTAATGTTGTAAAGTATTCTACCAGTCCTGGTTGAGCCTTCACGAATAAAGAAGTAATGGCCGCTATTGTCAATGTTGTAGAGTATCCTTCCTGTTCTTGTTTGACCCTCACGGACCCATCTTCCATCAACAGTATAAAGTATTCTTCCGGTCTTTGTCTGGCCCTCACGAATTCAGTTACCATCAATGGTAAGAAGAATCTTCCCCGTCCTGGTTGAGCCCTCACGAATCCAGTTACCATCGATATTATAAAGTATTGTGGAGGTAGGGGATTGACCCTGACGGACCCACTTGCCATTATACCCTCCACTGCTAGTAACGATAATAAGAAGACTAGCTAAGATTATATTAAAAAATCTTTTCATTTTATTTTCGTTTTAAGCATCCGTTTTTTTATTAATAATAAAGCTTGCCATCAGGCTCAATGGCAAACCCACTAAGGCCATCGCTAGACAGGTAACATTTACAATCGTCATAACTATCGTGAATATCTACTGCATCGCCACTAAACAAGAACTTTCGTACAATGCTAAAACAGTCCCTAAACGTATTACCGTCTAAAGACTGCATATTAAATTCATTGCCAGATTTGGTGTGCTTTACAGTAAACCTCTGGCTATCCCTGTTGCTGTTGCTGACACTGGCAATTTGTCTTCCCAGTATCCTTCCAAGGCTTTGTCGCTCTTTTTCATCCAGCTCTCGCTGACCTGTTCTGAAACCCCTAACTTCTTCGTCAGATAGGCTTTCACAGCTTTCTTGTAATCTTCTAAACTCTGGTAATCTTGTGTCGGCTTCTTTGCCATTGTCCTGTTCCTCCTTTTTATTGCCATACGGCTGTCCTACTCGATGTAAAAGTCGATTGGTGGCGTTATCTTTATAACGCCCTACTCGTGACTTAATCAGTATTTTCTCTAATAAACTAATCATCTATGTCCCTAAATAATAGATCATCCAATTCCAGCCCCTCGGCTCTGTGCCCCTTGCCATCTTTTATCAGCACGTACATAGGGTTGCCCAAAAACTCTTCATTAGGGTTACAAGCTACAACATCGTACCCCTTGTAAGGCGGCTCCTCCACGAGGGTGCAATGCTCCTCGCAATCTTCACCAAGTACCTGTTTTGCAATTCCAATGTTTGTCATATCACCAAAGTTTATTATGGTTTTAACCATCCGTTTTTTTTATTAATAATAAATCAAATGCTTCAGAGGATTTTCACGATGCAAAGGTATTGTGTTGTTTTGACAATTTGTGTCAATCCCTTCAAGGTATGAGTACACCGTGTTTCCAGCCTTGGCTGTGGTGTAAAAGAACGGCCCGATGTAAACCCTCCCGTTGTTGTCAGGGTCCATGACCTTGTACTTTGTTCCGTCTGCAAGGTAATGGTAAGTTGCAAGCAAAGTGTCGTTCCTTGAAACAGTGCTTCCAGGCAGGGTGAAGTCCGTCCAGTTGGAGAACTGATTATTTGTATCTTCTCTTATATGACAGTTTATTTTGTTTTAACCATCCGTTTTTTTATTAATAATAAAGCATATCTTCTGAGAGCGCCCTTCTGATGCAGAGCCCCTTCACCGAAACCGGTAACGAAGAGGGCTATAAGGGAGGTAATCCCGTATATTACGGATTTGCTCTGTGGAACAACAAAGACCTCATCCCTGGAAAAACAATGGTCGGCCATACCGGCGGAGCATACGGAGTTCTTACCCTGATGACCTGGAACAAGGAAAGGACATTCGGCATCGTGATAATGACGAACGGATGCGCTGAAAAGAGGGAGAACGGCTTCCGGGCTATCCACAACAGAGTTGCAAACTGCCTGTACCAGAACCTGATAAAGGGCACCGACGCTGATAAATAAACACTAGCTGGGAATGGAGTCCGTTTTTGCTAATCGCCTTATAATAAACATATTATACAACTGATGGGTGGTAAAAACGAATGGGGTTAAATATAACAAACTATTGATTATAAGGAAGATATCGAAAACGCTAAATGTTTTATGAAAGTACTCGTCATAACATATTACTGGCGTTTTAACCATCCGTTTTTTTATTAATAATAAAGCTTCTAGAGCATCGTTTATTGTTGCTCAACATGTTTCATGATATATAAAAAACTCAACAAATGGAGTCGGTTGTGGCAGTTGGGGCTGATTTTTTGAACGGCTTTTCCTGCCGAAATAATGGTAACTATACTCATTTTGTTTATCAAGAGTAAATATAATGCTAACATTGCATTTTTCAAAAAGCTCTTGTTGCAATCTCTTCTTATGCATCAAAGCATTGCTCAAAAGGGTACAATGCCTTACATAAAGGTTTTTGTGAAGTTTTATAAAGCCATCCTTCAAGAGTGTCTGGACAAACTGCTTGTACTCTATTCTTCCGGTCTTTGTATGCAAGGGAAAGTTCAATATGGTATATAAATAAATACATAACTATTTTGGCTGTTAATAGTTTAAATTTCAGTTAAAAAGAGTATCTTTGCGATATGTACAAAAATAGCGGAAAACTGTTGTTGGTTGCAGTTCTGATACTGGTTCTGCTGGTTTTGAATCTGCTGCTGGGAAGCGTAAAGATTCCGGCTGCGGATGTGATTGGTGTTTTATTTGGTGACCGCTCAAATGAGATTTTCTCCAACATCATCCTCAAATCCAGGCTGCCGCAGGCTCTTGTGGCTATTGTTGCAGGAGCGGGGCTTGCAGTATCGGGCCTTCAGATGCAGACAGTATTCCGCAATCCGCTGGCCGGGCCTTCCGTGCTCGGCATCTCCAACGGAGCAAGCTTGGGAGTGGCCATAGTGGTGCTAATGTCCAGCTCACTGGCTGGAGTATCGCTGAGCAGGATGGGATATGTGGGAGACGCCGCAATATCAATAGCGGCAATCATAGGTTCTCTTGCTGTAATGGCGCTGATTGTGTGGGTAGCAAGAAAAGTAAAGGGCAATGTTACGCTTCTGATTATCGGAGTAATGGTAGGCTATCTGGTAACAGCTATTGTCGGAGTGCTGAAGTTCTTCAGCGCGGAAGAAGATATAAAGGCTTATGTGGTCTGGGGCTTAGGTTCTTTTGCAAGGGTTTCAGGAGACCAGATGCTGCTGTTTGTCGGGATGATGCTCGTGTTGCTGCCGTTGAGTTTTTTGCTGGTCAAGACTTTGAACCTTATGCTTCTCGGCGATGACTATGCCCGCAACCTTGGCCTTAACGTATCCAGAGCCAGAACTCTTGTCATTCTTAATTCGGGAGTGCTGGTTGCAATAGTTACAGCATACTGCGGACCGATAATGTTCATAGGACTGGCTGTCCCTCATCTTTGCAGGGCCATATTCAGGACTTCTGACCATAGGGTGCTGGTACCTGGCACCATCCTGGCTGGAGCGGCGCTTGCCCTGCTTTGCAGTCTGGTTGCAAGGATGCCTGGCTTTGAGGGAGCGCTTCCGGTAAATTCAGTTACAGCCCTGATAGGAGCCCCTGTAATTGCTTCAGTCATATTCAAAAGGAGGAAAGACGATGTCAGAGAGTAAGCAGACCATAAAGCTGGAAAACCTCGGTATCGGTTACAGAGGAAAGCACGGAGTGAAGGAAGTTGCCTCCGGCATCAACGCCAGCCTGTACGCTGGAGAACTTACCTGCCTCATAGGGCCGAACGGCATCGGCAAGTCCACCCTGCTGAGGACATTATGCGCATTCCAGGATAAACTCTGCGGAAAGATATTCATAGAAGGAAAGGAACTGTCAGACTATCAGGACAAGGAGCTTTCCAAGAAGATCGGAGTGGTCCTCACCCACCGCCCGCAGATACAGAACATGAGCGTAGAAGAACTGGTCTCTCTTGGCAGAAGTCCATATACAGGATTCTGGGGCAAGCTGGAAAAGGAAGACAAAAAGATTGTGTCAGAGGCAATATCGCTGATTGGAATAGATAATCTCAAAGGCAGGATGATACAGAACCTCAGCGATGGAGAAAGGCAGAAGGTAATGCTTGCCAAAGCTATTGCTCAGCAGACCCCTATCATCTACCTTGACGAGCCAACTGCGTTTCTGGATTTTCCGTCAAAGATAGATACGATGCAGCTGCTGAAAAAGCTGGCAAAGGAAAACGGAAAGACAATATTCCTCTCGACACACGATTTGGAACTCACCCTCCAGATTGCAGACCGCATCTGGCTGATGCAGAAAGAGAGGGACGGAAACCACAGAGTCAGGCTCACAATTGGCACTCCGCAGGAAGTGGCCCAAAGCGGAGCCTTGTCAGAATTCATAGAACGGGAAGGAATAACCTTTGACAAATCGCAGATGAGAGTGAAAATCAGCAGATAGCCCTATTTCTTGTTTTTTGCGCGAGCTTCTTTTAAAATTTCTTTAGCTTCAAACATTTCCTCCATCAGCTCATCTAAACCATTGTTTGAGGTGTCTTTGAGATCCAAAAGCTCTGTCTGTTTGCTGAATTCCCGGATATCCTCTTCACTTAACTTCATAATTTTCACGCAATTATTACGAAGGTCAGTTAAGGCGTTTAGCCAAATGGCATTGTCAAAAAACAAGGTAGGAAAATCATAGCTCAACAATCCGTCAACAGAAATAAGAAGATTTGTACCTTCGTCAAATCTATTTTTCATAACATCTATCACCTGAGTCTTATAAAGGCTGCGGTATTGATAAAAAGAAGCAACATTGTTAATAAAGTTAACATTACCAATAGTACTGAATGTCTCTATATTAGACGAGAATATATTCTGTGTTATCAAGGAAAAATCCGTACTTGAAAGAAGCAAAGCATCTACAAATTTTGTCCTTAGGCTGTCATAAAGATCAGGATTCTTTATAATTTCCATTTGAGTCTTAGTGGCTATCCTTAGTGCGGAATCTGCCTGACTGGCCTTCTCTATGGTCTGGTCCATATCGTAGATGATGGTCATAGCCAGACCTTTCTTTGCAGCTTCATTCTTTCTGTGTTCCAAGATTGATGATACTCCAAAAGTAAGGATAATCGATATGGTAGTTGCCAAAAGCGAAAGCAAAAACTGCTTTAAACCAGGTCTATGCTTCATAAATGCAAAGTTAAAACTTATAATCGATGTGATAATTGCCAGAAACGAAAGCCCAAACTGTTTTATAGAGGAATTCTTCATGGCTGTAAAGTTAAAACTTATTTGATATTTCCGTCATCGTCTATCAGAAGAACCGTCAGTTCCGCATCCTTTGAAAGAGGTGCGCAGGCTGTTTTGCATCTAGATTTAACCTCATTTACAAAGCATTGCAGAAAATTCTCAGGAATTATGTCCCAAAGCTCTCTGGCAAGGGTGATGCTGTAAGCTCTGCCCGATATTTCCTTTGGGCAATTGATGGATTTAAGCATCTCAGCGATGAAATCCCTGTCCATCGTGACATTGCTGGAGTGGGTGTCGAGGTTTCCGGCAGCAAGTTTGACCGCCTTGCCGAGCATTATGCCGAGAGTTATCTGCCTGAAGCCAACCTCGTATGCAATCTTGATGGTGTCCCCTATCTTGTTGCCATATTGCACGAAGCACTGAGGTGGAAGTTCTTTGTAATAATCCTTGAGGAAGCTTTCGCTCTTGGCTCCGGAGTTTATGACGACACGGCTCTGTCCGCTTGCCTTTGCCACATCCATACATTTGCGGATGGAATTGATGAAACCTTCCTCCGAGAACGGCTTGATTATACCGCTCACCCCTATTATGCTGATTCCTCCCTCTATGCCGAGTCTTGGATTGAAAGTACGGTGAGCTATTTCCTCTCCTCCTGGAACTGAAATAATTACCTTGAACCCTTGATCCGGATACAAACGTTTGAGATTGTCGGCAATCATCTTTCTCGGCCACTTGTTGATGGCAGCCTCGCCGGGTGGGCAGTCAAATCCGGGAAGAGTGATACGGCCGACACCTACGCCACCGTCTATCACAATGGCGGAAGATTCCAGCCTTGAAACAGAAGCGTGAACCTCCATCTTGTCTGTGACATCCGGATCGTCTCCGCTGTCCTTTACAACGTATGCAGATGCGGATGGATAATTCCCTGAGGCAGTTTGATGCGTCTTTGCGTTGAATTGAGATGCCTCTGAATCGCTGAGAAAAAGGGTTTCTACAGTAATGCTTTCCCCATCTGGGAGGAAGATGTCCACTGTTTCAGGACGAATACTTTCCATCAGGCACTTTGCAGCGGCCACCGCCGCCGCTGTGGCACAGCTTCCGGTAGTAAGCCCGCTGTGCAACGGATAGAACCGCGGCAGAAGCTTCTCCACCATGCGTCTCATGCCATAAGGTCCGTTTACCGTAATGAAACTCTCCGGCATCTTCGGCCTCTCTATGGCAAAAACCTTCACTCCTTTCCTTACGGCTGCATCTTCCTTTTCCAGAAAACCTCCACTCAATCCACTCTCTTTCAAGAGGATGGCATCAGGGCTGATTCTATCCATTTCCGATGATTCATCCTCACCTTGATGGTAGAAACACAGATGTGATGGATCCGCTCCATACTTCTTTGCAAGGCTGATTGAAGACTCCCTGTCCAAGATGCGGTGGAAGACTTCTATGCCGGATTCTTCCAGGCTTTTCAATTTGGGAATTGATTGCACACCGGCTGTGGAAAGAAGCGTCCACCGTCCTCTATGAGAAAGTTTCCCGTCATACCTGATCTTTTCAACCGCATCGGGGAAATCCTTGCACCAGACAACTTCCGGACTTCTTTGAGGATAGATTCTCTCAAACCTGACAACAGGAATGTCAAGAACCTTTGCTGCCTCAGCGATGTTAAGATGCAGTTCACTTGCAAAAGGATGAGCTGCATCAATTATGAGCCTGATATCGTGATTATTGCAGAATTCAACAATCTGCCCCCGGTCCAGAGCGCCGCTGATCAGCCTCCCGTGATGAAGGGTAAGCTGCTGCTCACCGCCTTTGGTGGAATACCAGAAAAGGGAACCGGATTCCTCCAGTTCCTTAGCCGCCAAACGGCCCTCCGTCGTTCCGCCGAATACCAGTATCATCCTCTCGCCTTCCGGAAAAGGTGTGTAAAGTTCTTTGAGTAAAGTTCAGACAGCCCCTTGCGGTTGTCTATGGAATCGCCGACAACCAACATCGTGGTAAGGGTCAGGTGATTATCCTTGACAATCTTTGCAAGGTCCTTCAATACTCCGCGATATATCTTCTGATCCGGCCAGGTAAGATGGTAGCAGGCAGCGACTGGAGTGTTTTCAGGATATTCCATAAGAAGCTCTTTTTGGACATCATCCACAATGGCAGCTGAAAGGAAGATGCACATCGTGCTGTTGCTTCTTGCCAGCAGATGTAGTTTCTCTTTTTCCGGCATAGGAGTGCGGCCCTCTCCTCGTGTAAGGATTATGGTCTGACACCTTTCAGGAATGGTAAACTGGCTACGGAGTTCAGCCGCAGCGGCAAGGAACGAGGATATGCCCGGAGTTATGTGGTATCTCATGTTGTGCTTGTCAAAGAATGCCATCTGCTCCTGGATTGCCCCGAAGATGCAAGGGTCGCCGGTATGAAGCCGTACGATAAACTTGCCCCTGTCGTAGAAGTCCTTCATGAGCTCGCACTGCTGCTCCAGATCCATATCGGCGGAGGAAACAACCTTGGCACCAGGCTTTGCGCAAAGTGTAAGTTCCTTTGGGACAAGGCTTCCGGCATAAAGTATAAGGTCCGCTCTCTGGAGCATCTTACGGCCCCTTACGCTCACAAGGTCAGGATCTCCCGGCCCTGCACCCACAATCTCTATGTGCGGATGAGGCAAGCAGCAGCAGTCCACGGCAGCGGCAACAGTCCAGTTGCTCCCCTTCTGCTTTCTAAGAAGCAACGGATAGCCGTGAGTAAAATCTTCCAGAGCTGTCAAATCAGAGGATTCGGTTTTCCGGGAGACAGGAGAAACTGCAGACAGAATCGCTGAGGCCTCAGAGACGGAAGGTGTGCCCACGCACTTTTCAACAACAGAACTTGGAGTCGGGACTGAGACCGAAGACAGCTGCTCAGCCGTATAGAATCTCATCTTCAAATCCTTGCCAATATAAGCCTTGAACTTGTCTTCCAGAGCCTTCATAACAGGTTCATCTTTCTTTATGTCCGCAGAAGATATTCCGGCAATAGCTTCCTTGCAGATGCCGTTTTCTTCCAGGCAACCGAATATTTCCTCTATGACCTTTTCAGCGGGCCCGGCCTGGCGGGCTAAACCGATCCCGACATGGACACATCGCGGAACCCACTGTATATTAGGAATGTCCAGTTTTCTTCTCATCGGCGATACAGAAAGCAGAAGGCTGAACTCTGAAAGGTCAATATCGCTGAACTTCTTGAATACGGTCACATTGCCGGCAGGGTTTTCTTCCAGCCAGACAGTCCCCTCGTCTTCAATCTCCAGAAGCAGCGCTGTAGGTTTGCCTTCCGCATAAAGGAAAATCTGGCGGTTGAGGTCGTCAGACTCCTGGCTCCAGCCGAAACGCCTGGCCAGAAGATCCAGAGGCCAAAGACCGCTGCCGTCTGTCTGGGTGGTGATTACAGGATGGGCCATAAGCTCAGCCGCAAGCTTTGAAGCAATGTCGTTTGCACCGCCTATATGGCCGGAAAGCACGGAGACCACATTCTTTCCGCCGGAATCTATGCAAAGCACGGCAGGATCTGAATGCTTGTCCTTGAGAAGCGGAGCAATGGTCCGTACGCAAATGCCCATAGCCCCCACAAACACAAAGCAGTCTGTTTCTTTCCAAAGATCGGAAACTTCTGCCCTATGTATAATTTCAGCACCAAGGAAAGAGGCAGCCCGCTTGGCAACCGTCCTCCCCTGCTCAGATATCAAAACAACACATGATTTCATCCTGTCAGTCATTTATATTATTTTATCAACATCCCCTCTTTCACCGCTTTTAATATGTCTATCGGATTGTTGTCGTCAAGTTCTATGTGAGTCGGCTCTTCCAGAGTCATTCCCAAGGCTTTGGCAGCATTGATGAAAGTATGCAAGCTACTGGAGTTTTGCGTTTCAGGGCAGGCGGCACTGCCAGAATAAGCATTTTGTTCAACACTGCCGCTGCCTGAAGAGTGCTTATTAACTGTAACGCTGTTGAACACTATGCAGCCTCCTGGGGTAAGATGGTCATAGACCTTCCGCATTATTTCTTGCAGACGCCCTCCGTGGCCCCCTATGAATGCCGCATCACATCTCTTATCCGGGCCGATTTCCGCCTGAAGGAAATCCCCTATCCGGTATTCGATGCCCGGAGCGGAGAACTTTCTGGAATTGCTTTCCATAAGAGCCTTCCCTTCTGGGCGGATTTCAAAAGAGAGGATGTCCAGATGCGGAAACTGGAGCCGGGCTTCTATGCTCACGCTGCCGGTGCAGAATCCTATATCCCAGAATGTCTTGCGTTTATAGAGATCCAGTTTCTGGAGCGTAAGAAGGCGGACGGGCATTTTGGTTATCATCTTTGTCCTTCCGTCCAGAAGGTTGAATTCCGCCTCCGGTATGCCCCAACGCCTTTGCGGGGCATTGTCTTCTATAGTAAGAACCAGACAGTTTGGCTGGCTGAATGTAGATTCGGCCGCTTCTTCTATTTTCAGTGACGATATCTTTTCTTCATCCGGGTTGCCCAGATGCTCTCCTATGTGCATGCGGTAGAAAGAGAAACCGTACTCAATCATCCTGCGGGCTATCTCATCCGGGGTCTTCTGCCGGTCTGTAAGTACACCTATCTTGCCGCGGTGCTCTATCAGAGCGTTGTCAAACTCCTTCCAAGGCCTTCCGGTCAAGGAAACGATATACATATCGTGATAAGGAACCTGAGCCTTGTGGCATAGCATCTGGAGGGAGTTGAAATATGGATACACCTTCATAGGGACCTCCGGCATAACCCTTTGCAGGGTTGAGGCAAAGCCGAAGAAAAGCGGGTCGCCGGAAGCGAAAACCACAATGTGGCAGTCTGCATCGCGATACTTTTCATAGACATATTCCAAAGGTACGGTTATATCTATCCAAAGGCTCCCTTCAGGAAGCAGTTTCTCCACTATCTGGTGGTGGCGCTTTCCGCCTGAAAAGACACGGCTGAGGGAAATCACGTCCATAACCTCCGGCGGGAAAAACGGCCGGGGACTGTCAGACATCCCAATTATGGTAAAACTCAACGCCATTGTTACAAGTCTCTTCCCGGGTCCAGGTTCTTTGCATCGTCAAATGTCAGGATGGCGTTGCAGAGGGTTGCGGCAAGGTTGCTTCCTCCTTTCCTGCCCTTGACTATAATCTTTGGTATATCCTTGAACGGCAGGAGCATGTGCTTTGATTCCTGCACGTGGACAAAGCCCACTGGAGCGGCAACTATTCCGGCCGGATGAGCCTTGCCCTGGCGTATCAGGGAGCAAAGTTCCATAAGAGCGGTCGGAGCGTTGCCGAAAGCGAACAATGCATCCGGATGTTCCTCAACCGCCAGCCTGATTCCCGCCTGGGAACGAGTCACCCCTTCTTTCTCAGCGATCTGTGCAACCCTTGGATCCATCAGATAAGTCTTGGCCTCAATGCCAAGGCGGGCAAGAGCCCCCTTGCGAATTCCGGTGGCGGCCATGGTGACATCAGTAACGATGGTCTTCAGAGTGCCGTCTGCAACCTTTTGGTAAAGACGCTCCACAGCGTTTTCATCCGTGTAGAGGAGATGCTCCATCTCAAAATCGGCTGTTGTATGTATGGCATGAAGCAGCGCCCATTTGTGTCCAAGTGGATATTCCTTGCGCTTCAGTTCAGAGGATATGGTACGGAAGCTCTCGTGCATAATGTCCTGCCCTATTTTCCTTTCACTTCTGCAATTACACTCGTTTGAAGTCGCATTCCCGGAATTGAGTTCTTTCGGAGCTTGCTTGGAAAGGTTCCCGGAATAATAGCCTCTTGGAGTTATCATCGCTGAGCCTTCAAGATATGTCTGCGAGTTGCCGATTATCAGCACGGTAAACATATCTACATCCTCAGGATTGAGGGCGGAAAGGGTTGTGGTCCATACCTTCTGGTCTTCACGCCCTGCCTGGCGTACACATCCTACCGGAGTCTGGGGGCTCCTGCCTTCTTCAAGGAAGATTTCAACCAGACGGTAAAGCTGCCAGTATCTTCCGTGGCTTTTGGGGTTATATACGGCGGTTATGAAATCAGCCTGGGCTGCAGCACGGATCCTCTTTTCAATCAGCAGCCAAGGTGTCATAAGGTCAGACAGGGAAATGATGCAGAGGTCGTGACCGATTGGAGCGCCCAGCAAAGAAGCAGCCTTCTGGAAAGCGCTGATACCAGGAAGCGTCTCTATTTCAACCTCCTCCTTGATTTCTGACCGCATCTGGTAAAGCAGGGGAGCCATACCATAGATGCCTGAATCTCCGCTGGATATTACGCATACGGTTTTGCCCTGCCGGGCAAGTTCCATTGCCTGACGGGCACGGTCTTTCTCCTGCTTCATTCCCGTATCAAGACATACGGCGCCTTCTTTGAGATATTTCTCTATGAAGCGGAAATAGTACTTGTAGCCTACAACCGCATCTGCCTCAGAAACAGCTTTCATTACTGCAGGAGTAATATCCTGCCCAGATCCCGGGCCTATTCCTGCTACTATTATCTTTCCCATAGCGTTGCAATTTACGCAAAACAATCAAAATAACCGCCATCGGCGTGCATTGTGTCCAGGTGGTGCTCAAACCGGGACACCTGGACAGGATTTCCAGCTTAATGTGTCCAGGTGGTGCTCAAACCGGGACACCTGGACAGGATTTCCCGCCTAATGTGTCCAGGTGGTGCTCAAATCGGGACACCTGGACAGAATTTCCCGCCTAATGTGTCCAGGTGGTGCTCAAATCGGGACACCTGGACAGGATTTCCCGCCTAATGTGTCCAGGTGGTGCTCAAACCGGGACACCTGGACTCATAGGTGTTAGTCAAAGAAGATCCGGAGCCCGGCGAGTATCATCCTTCCCGGATTGTAGAGAGCATATTTCCTCAGCGATGAATCAGGCCTCTTGTCCACCTTGTCAAATATGTTGTCTATGCCAATGTAAGGCTCAAGGACAAGTTTATCTGAAACCCTGAAAGTATGGGTGGTGTTGAGGTTCCAGACACCATAGCCCGGAGCGTTCTCATAGTTAGGATAATATGTCTTGCTCTGGAGCCTTGCGCTCAGACGCACGTTGAGGGAATAAAGCCCCCAGGTGTGGTGGAAGTCAGAAGACAGTGTAAGTGTATTCCTTACTGAACGCTCAAGCAAGCTCCACTCGTCTCCTGTCTTGGTCTTTGCATAATTCCAGGAGTAGTTGACGCCGAGGTCTATATCTTTGGTAACAATGGCATTCACATTGACATTGAGACCCTGGACGCGGCCTTTGTCGCTGTTGGTGTATAGAGCGTACTGCTCAAGTTTGGCTGCCTGCTCCGGTGTCATCTCAGGGAAGAGAGCCATCAGTTCAGCCCTCTTGGCATCGTCAACCTTGATGTTTTTCTTGATAATCATGTCATTGACATAGTTCAGGAAACCGGTTGCGGAGATTGTCAGGAAGCCGGTGTGGAACTCTGCGTTTGCACTCAAGTAGTCAGAAGTTTCAGGATTGAGGTCTTTGGAACCTATGGAGATCTGAGCCTTTCCGCGGTTTACGCTGAAGTAGTTGTAGTTGAGCTCGTCCAGCCCAGGAGTCCTGAATCCACGGCTGTAGGTCAGGCGGAAGTTGAAATTCTCGGGAGAGAACATGAGGGCAACCTTTGGAGAAAAGTTGCTGCCGAAATCTTCGTGGGAAGTGAGCCTTGCTCCGGCGGTGAAGCTTATGCCTTTTACGATCTGCATCTCGTGCTGGATATAAGCTGCAAAGGTATTGGCGCCGTTGTCTATGTTTCCGCTGCTCGACTCAAGAGCGTCTCTCCTCAGATCCAGGCCTGCAATGGAAGTGGAACCCGGCATGAAGTGCATGATAGCCTGAATGTTGCCGGAATAAGCCTCCTGCTTCTTGGAACGGGTGTAATCCCCTTTCTCATAGTTTTTCCCATCTACCTGATATTCTCTGCCGTAGCTGTAGCGGTCCGCATCCAGATTCATCTGGATTGAGTAGTTGCGGTTTATCTTGTAGATTCCGCCGAGTGAGAACTTTGTTCCGCGATACCTCATCTCGTAGTCCGTTCCGCCTTTTACATCCTCCCTTGTGCGGGGACGGGATGTTATCTTGTCGTAATAGTCGAATCCGGCGTTGAAAGCCAGACTTTCAGAAGGCTTGAAAGAAAGCCTCTCGCCGAAGTTGTTGGCCCTGAAACCGGAAAACAGAGGAGCGATTGTCTGTGTAAGCTCAATGTCGTCTCCTTTCTTTGTTTCCTCATATTTGCTGTTGGAGTAGCTGTCTGCCCTGTTATGGGAATATGTGGTTGATGATGAAACCATCCCCAATCCGGCATTGATGTTCACAGACTGGGAGAAACGGCCTTTGCCGCTGACAGAAGTATGGGACGAAGCCTTAACTCCGTCGGTGAAAGACTGGTCTGTGATGATGTTGATTACACCGCCTATAGCATCGCTGCCGTAGAGAGAGGAGGCGGCTCCGTCAAGGACTTCAATCCTGCGGACTCTGGAAAGGTCAATCTTCTCCAGATCCACGTTTCCGGCCATATCGCCGATGACTCTCCTTCCGTTTACAAGTATCAGGGCGTATTTGTTTCCAAGACCGTTAAGGCGGAGGAAGTTGCCCATTGAAGATGGAGTGGTCTGGATCTGAGGCAGCATCCTCATCAGAGCGTCCTGGAGGTTGCCAAGGCCCTGCTCACGGATTTCCATTGCCGGTATCACCCTTACCGGAGATGCCGTATTTTTCAGTCTCTGGTGGTGGCCGGAACCTGTAACCACTATAGGATTGAGTTTGTTTGCCTTTGATGTATCAGAGGCCGTATGGATCTGGCCGGAAACTTTTGAAAATGAAAAAATTGATATGACTATCAAAAACAAATGCGCCTTAAATCTCATAAAAAAATGAATTAAGTGAAACGTTCTGTTAAGTTTATGCTTCAGCGATTATTTCTCAAACAAAAAATCTGTTCTGAATTATTCAACCCAGAACAGATTTCGGTGACAAATATAGAATATTATTCCGGATTCTTTGAATGATAATAATCCAGAGGCTCGCCGTTGATGGCGGCAGTAGTGTGGTTCATCCAGATCTGGCGTATAGAAGGGAGTTCAAGAAGCCCCTTTACGATCTGGGTGTCGTCGTTGCAGGTGTAACCCTGAGCTGCAAAGTAGCACTTCCAGCTGGTGTCCTCAACTTCGCCTTCTTCGTTAGGTGCGCCGTTCTCGTCGTCATCTCCTGCCATATCGTTATGTGCATGGTCTCCGGCGATAGACATCAGAGGGTGGCAATAAACTGTACCTGAGGTAATTCCGTTTGCCTGCATTCTTGCAAGGACGTTGGTCTTGAAGTTTGCCATCATGTCAACGGTTCCTACATAGTAGTTCTTGCTGTAGGTCTGGAGAGCTTCCTCGAGCTGGGTGTAACGGATGTTTGCCTTGTAGGTATCGTATGAGTCAGGGTTTCCGTGGCCCATGAAAGCCACAACATTGCTGGCTGCACGGTCCTTGTAGAGATCGTTGAGTGTCTTGGCTACTGCATTGACATCAGCATCAGCATCCTGGAGAAGCGGAACTCCGAGTTTCAGAGTAACTTTGGAAAGGTAGCTGTCGTCAAGGTCTCCGTTAGAATTGTTTGCAAAGTCTTTGATGTAGTTGATTACTCTGGTGTACTCCTCGCCAGGAATTACCTGGAGGCTCTGGATTACAATCTCAGAATATTTTACGCCATCCTGTGCAAAAGCCGTGAGCCAGAAAGGAGGTGCGTAGAAGTTCCTTGGAGCCACATTCTCTCCTGCAGCAGCACGGTTGATGCAGATTGCACTTGAGAATGAAAGGAACACGTCATAACTTGGGAAAGCGCTCTTGTAAGCTGCTACTGTAGCGTCAAAAGCGTCATAAGCCTGCTGCCAGGTGCTTCCGAAAGCAACCAGGAGGATAGCCTTGTCGTGCTTTTTCTGAGCCTTTACGGTATTGTTTACAGCCTTTTGATATTCGCTGTAGTTAGACTTCTCGCTGTCTTTTGAGCAGGAAGTCAGGCCGAGCAGCATAGCTGCGGCGGCAATTAAAAGAAACTTAGTTTTCATCATCTCTTTGATTTAAATTCGTTTTTATCTTGTTGAGTGTTTTTCTTCCGTTTGTGAATCTGACCAGCACCCCGGCGTAGAAAGTCCTGCCGGCGGAGGTGGTCCCCAGATGCAGCCCGTGAGGCGTACGGTCCACATAGTTGAATATGTTGTCTATCCCGGCCTGGATGCTGAACGTCAGGTTACGGCTGCCTCTTATATCGTGAGTTGTTGCAAACCTCCAAAGCTGATACCCTTTGCCATCTCCGTTAGTCTGGTAATAACGCTTGGATGACATCCTGCCGTAAAGTCCCAGCCCCAGCTGGTATGCAGACGAGAAACTGTGGTTCCAGAGCAGCGAGAAACTTCCTTTGTGGTGAGCCATGCCGTCAATCTTCACTCTTCTGATGGTTTCATGGTCAGTGTCATACTGGTCTGCTTTGGTATCCAGATAACTGTAGCCGGCGTTAAGCAGGAAGTCCCCTATCTTCCATCGCAGAGAAAAATCCCCTCCGTATGTCTTGGCTTTGTCCATATTCTGGTACTTGCGGGTTTTGACCGGGTCATATCTGGCAATCAACTCGTCAGGAGCCTCGTAATTTGGAATAGTCACAAGTGTTATCATGTTGTCCAGCTTGTTGAAATAGCCTCCGACTGTCAGCACCAGACCTTTGACAGAGTATTCCAAGCTGGCTGAGAAATAGTTGCTGCTCTGTGCTTTGAGATCTTTGTTTCCAAGATACAGATATGTGCCGCTCATCTGCCTCACATACATATAATGGAGTTCCTTTGGAGTCGGAGTCTTGAACCCCTGGCTCCAACCGCCCCTAAGACGCAGATCCGGAGTAACGGACCACATCACGGATACTTTCGGGGTGGCCTTGAACCCGAACTGATGATTCCGGTTGAGCCTCAGACCAGCGGTTATATTGAAATTCCTGTGCGGGTTGAATTCGTCCTGGACATAAACCGCTGCAGTCCAGTCGTCAGCCTTGCCGCCTTCCACCCTGGTCGGCGCCTTCAGATAATCATAGCGGAACTCGGCTCCCCCGCTTAACCTGTTTTGGAATGGCAGAGTAAAGACCCCTTTGGCAGAGAGGAGGGTTCGTTGCTGGTCGCTCTGGAGAGCCTCCTGTCCCGCTAGATATGGATAATATGGATAATATATGGTACCGGCGCTCTTGTCGTAATCCTCCACCAGGGTTTCTGAAGTGAAGTGATAGTAATAAGCGTGGCGGTTCCAGTCTGCATCAAAAGTTATGTAATCCTTGTTCCCTAAATTCCACTTGCCACCAACTGAAGCACCGGCGTTCTGGTATGCAAGGTCGTATGTATTAACGTCATAATGAGGATATTTGCCGGAAAGCCTGTAGATCCTCTTGCCGTAGATGCTGCCTTCCGCATAATACTCTCCTGCCTTTCCCGCATCGTATGTGAGCCTTTCAGCTGCCTGCCATGAAGTGAAGCGGTTGCGAGTCTTGTTCTTGGAGTCCAGCACCGGATCTTCCAAAGGAGATGTATGCTCTACTGATGTGTTGCGCCATCCGTCCGTGTGCTGGAGCTGGAAATTGGTGTAGCTGTTCCACCTTCCGCTGCGGATGCCGATGCCGTTGTGCTGGCGGAGGTCTCCATAGCTCCCCACTCGGGTGGAATTTTCCAGAAGAAGCCCCTCGTCATGCTTCTTGGTAATGATATTGATAACTCCGGCTATGGCATCACTGCCATACAGTGCGGACGCTGCACCTTTGACAATTTCTATCTTGTCTATGTTCTGGGGGTCTATCAGCTGGAGGTCGTTGTCTCCGCCCACATCTCCGTTAAGCCGCTTCCCGTCAACCAGTATCAATATGTAGGAATTGCCCAAGCCGCCCATTGTAATATGGCTGCCCATGTCATCCTCGTTGAAGTCAAAGGAAGTGGCAAGGCCGGAAAGAATCTCCTGAAGGCTCCTTCCGCCAAAGTTCTTGAGCTGTTTTCCGGTTATAACTTCGGTCTGCACCGGAGCGTCCTTCAAAAGATGGAGCGTACCGGTACCTGTAACCACAAGTTCCTGAAGATCAAATTTCTTCAAGGTATCCTGGGCCATCACTCCCTGGCAAACGCACAAAGCCAGGGCCAAAAGACCTGACATCAAAATCCTGTTCATCGCGCTAATAAAATCTGATCGCCGAGGCTCTTCTTCCTGAGAGACGGCCACTCGAAACGAGGCAGGCAGGTCTTCTGACTTTTCCCATCCGTCACACCTTCCCGGAAAACTCCAGTGGCATATCCGCAACGGACACAAAGGGGGAAATACAGCTGCAGGTACAGTTCCGGCCTTTCACCGAATTCCCTTTCACCAGAGAGAAAATCCCTCCGGTTACCTGAATCGGGGACAAATGTAAGAAATTATTTCCTTAACAAGCAAAAAATATAACAAAACTGTTACAAACGGATAATTGCAAAAAAATGTTTAACTTTAACTTTGGAAGTGTGTTACACAACTTATTACAATTCACAACATAATTACAATAAGAATGAAAACAATGGAAAGAAAGATCTCAACGGCTATAGCCTTGTTGATATTCGCAGCAGCCTGGATTCCAAACGTTGCCAAAGCTCAGGTCAAACTCAGTGACGATGACTACTATGTCATCGACAACCAGAACCGTCCGGTACCTGTCGTGATAGACAGCACGGCACTTTACCTGAGGGGGAAGCACTATTTCGGATTCAGGGGAGGATATACTTCTTACAAGACACTCAGCGACAATCCAAGACTTAATGCCTCAATAAGCAAGGCAGGCATATCCTTAGGTGCCGTGTTCGGACAATTGCTGTACAGAAAGACGCCCATATATCTGGAAACAGGACTTATGTTCATCCAGAAAGGAGGCAAGGCAAAAGACAAGGGATACATAAACTATCGTGAAAACTATCTGGAGGTTCCTGCGGTCTTCAAGTACATGATAAATGTCTCACCTTCCAGAAAATTCAACATACAGCCTCTGGCTGGAGCGTATATGGACTTCAGAGTAAGCGGGTCGGAGAAAACTGTACGCAGTCCAGGTCCTTTTGACACAGACTACGAAAAGTTAGACATTCTAAAGAATCTGGACTTCGGAGTCAGGGCAGGATGTGGTGTGAACTATGGCAACATCTATGCAGAGTTCGCCTTCACCAGGAGTTTCTTCAGCGTCTCATCAGCTTTAATTGAGAATATCTACAACCAGGGATTTAACATTACGTTAGGTGTAAACTTCTGATATTTAGAAATATGAAGAAACAATCAAGATTCCTGCTCGCAGCTCCCTCTTCCGGTTCCGGAAAGACTACCGTCAGCGTAGGGCTGATGGACTGCCTTGTGCGCAAAGGACTCAGAGTACAACCGTTCAAATGCGGACCAGACTATATAGATACAAAATTCCATGAGAGAGTGTGCCACAGGGCGTCGGTGAACCTGGACTCCTTCATGGCATCCGAAAGCCACTTGAAAGAGCTGCTTGAAAGTCACGCCAATGGAGCAGACGTTTGCGTAGCTGAAGGAATGATGGGACTTTTTGACGGCTATCAGAAGTCAAGAGGCTCTGCTGCGGAGATTGCCGCAATCCTCGGCCTTCCTGTAATTCTCGTAGTTGACGCCAAGAGCGCAGCTTATTCAATTGCTCCCCTGCTGAAGGGTTTCATGGAATTTTCCGCCAATGTAAGAATCTGCGGGGTGATATTCAACAAGGTAGGTTCCGAAAGGCACCGCAAGATGCTTGAAGACGTGTGCCATGACGTTGGAATAGAGCCGCTTGGCTTTGTACCTAAAGTAAAAGAAGCGGAAAACCCCTCCAGGTACCTTGGGCTGGATTTCTCAAACATGGGGGCTCAGACTGCCGCATCATCACTAATTGGAGACAACGTGGACATAGACCGTCTTCTGAGCATCACAGCTTCTGACACATACAGCAACATCAAGAGAGCCGCCATTGGAAATCCCAGGAATCAAAAGATACTGGTTGCCAGAAATGAAGAGTCATTCTCATTCATCTATGCAGAGCATCTGGACGAGTGGAAGAAGAACTGTGAAGTGGTATTCTTCAATCCGGAAGAGCTCTTCACGATTCCGCCTGATACAGACCTGCTGTATCTTCCTGGCGGATACCCGGAAAAGCATCTTGAGGCTTTGGCAAGACAGAAAGAGACAATGGAATCCATCAAAAGATTCGCCGAGGGCGGAGGAAAGATCATTGCAGAATGCGGTGGCATGATGTATCTTTGCCGCAGCATACTCAGCGATGAGGGGGAGTTTCCTATGTGCGGGATTCTGCCCTACAGCATAACCGCCAGGACACAAGACCGGAAAATGACACTTGGATACAGGCAGTTCAACTACAACGGTCTGGATTTCAAAGGGCACGAGTTTCACTACACCAGGTTCACGGATCCTCAGCCGGAGAGTATCGTCCAGATATTCGACGCAAGGGGAGAGAAGACCTCCACCCCTGTCATCAGAATAGGCAACACAATAGCAAGCTACACCCACCTGTACTGGGGAGACAAGGATATCCTCAATATATTCTGACAATCAAGCACATAAAACTGAAACTCAATATAATGAAAGAGATATACACAAAGACCGGAGACAAGGGTATGACTTCACTGAAGGGCGGAACGAGAGTTCCGAAGGACGACATCCGCATTGAGACCAACGGGATGATAGACCTTCTGAACTCGCATCTGGGATTCATCCGCGCCTCCAGCGTAGATGCCCACGAAAAGGAATTCCTCCTTGCTATCCAGAAGGAACTTATGATAATAATGAGCCATATAGCAACTCCGGAAGGTGTTGAAAACCAGAAAGAACTCCACTGCCAGGCTCTTACCCAACACATGGAAGAGCTGATAGACTCCACACACGCTCCAAACGGTTTCATAATTCCCGGAGACAGCCTTCTTTCCTCAGCGATACACATAGCCAGAAGCACTGCCCGTACAGTTGAAAGAAGGCTCTGGACACTTGATAGGACCCATAAGGTCAAAGAAGACATACTGGTGTTCTTCAACAGGCTTTCAGACTATCTGTTCATACTTGCGACCAAGCACTGACATTCCGCCAAAAGAAGAAAAAGATGAAGAGGAAACTACACAACATAATGCTTGCCGGGACAGGCAGCGATGTAGGCAAAAGCATCATAGCCACAGGCCTTTGCAGGATATTCCTGCAGGACGGATATTCCCCTGCCCCGTTCAAGGCCCAGAACATGGCCCTGAACTCCTTTGCCACAAAAGACGGGCTGGAGATAGGAAGGGCCCAGGCCGTCCAGGCAGAAGCTGCCGGACTGGCTTGCCATACGGACATGAACCCACTGCTTCTCAAGCCTCAGAGCGACCACACTTCCCAGGTGGTCCTCAACGGAAAACCCATAGGCAGCAGCAGCGCCTACGACTATTTCCGCAAAGAAGGCAAGGAAGAACTCCGCACAGCTGTATGCCAGGCATTTGACCGCCTGGCCTCAAAGTATGACCCTATAGTTATGGAGGGTGCGGGCAGCATATCTGAACTGAACCTCACGGAAAGCGACATCGTGAACCTCCCTATGGCAAAATATGCCAACGCGGACGTGTTCCTGGTTGCGGACATAGACAGAGGCGGAGTCTTCGCTTCCGCCTACGGAAGCATCGCCCTCCAGAAACCTGAATACAGAAACCTCATCAAAGGCATAATAATCAACAAGTTCAGGGGAGACCTAAGGCTGTTTGACAGCGGAAAAAAGATCCTGGAAGACATCTGCAAGGTTCCGGTCATAGGCGTAATCCCCTACTACAAAGACATATACATAGAAGAGGAAGACAGCGTGGACCTCGCCGCCAAGAGTTTTTCAAGGGAACAGGGCAAAATCAATGTTGCCGTAGTGCTCCTTAGGCACATTTCCAACTTCACCGATTTCAACGCCCTGGAAAGGGACCCGAGAGTCCACCTTTACTACACCTCCAACACGGAAGACATAAAAAAGAGCGACATCATCATAATCCCGGGCACAAAATCCACTATCGACGACCTCTATGAACTCAGAAGAAACGGCTGCGCCCAGACAATAATCTCCGCCCACAGGAACGGCTCCACTGTCCTTGGAATCTGCGGCGGCTACCAGATGATGGGAACCCAAGTGCTTGACCCTGACCACATAGAAGGAAACATAGAGATGCTTCCCGGCCTTGGCCTTCTGCCGGTTACAACCAAGATGACCAAAGAGAAAACCACAAGACAGACCAGATTTACCATAAACCATCTGCAGCACTCATCTCAAACCCAAAAGTTTTCCGGCTGCCAAGCACCTGTTTGTGAAGAATCCTCATTGCTTACAGGATATGAGATCCACATGGGAGAGACCACCCCTTCCGACGGACAGGAAACCAAACCTCTTGCCATTATGGAAAACGGCACTCCGGAAGGCTGCTATGTAAATCAGAAGTGCATGGGCTGCTACCTACACGGCATTCTGGACAATCCAAGTTTCACGGATTTCATCCTGGAACCGTTCAAAGGCAAAGCAGAATCCAGCCCAAAGCCGGAAGACTACACCGCCTTCAAGCAACGACAATACGACCTGCTTGCCGACCATCTCCGCAAGCACCTTGACCTTAACCTTTTATACAACATCATTCGCAATGATTAACGGACACGGAGACGATCTCCACAAATATGAGAACATAAGGCTGAACTTCTCGTCCAACATCTACCCGAGGGCGGATATCAGTCCCCTGCTGGAGCATCTGAAGCAGCATCTGGACAGTATCAGGACTTATCCCGAACCGGATGCGGCTTCCCTGGAAGAAGCTATCGCCGAGAAAATTGGGATTCCAAAGGAAAACGTGCTGGCCACAGCCGGAGCAACCGAGGCCATTTACCTGATTGCTCAGACTCTGAGGTCCTGGCAGACTTTCAACGTGAAATATCCGGCATTTTCAGAGTATGAAGACGCCTGCCGCATGCACCTTTACAGGGAAGACGTGCTGGGCAACCTGATGTGGGTGTGCAACCCATGCAACCCTACCGGGGAGGTAGTTTCTGACATCGAGATCATAGAGCTTCTGCAAAGACACCGCTATCTTATTGTGGACCAGTCTTATGAAGACTATACCAACGAAAAGGTCATGACTCCGGCGGAAGCCGTCAGGATACCTAACCTCATCCAGATACACTCCCTTACGAAGAAGTATGCAGTCCCTGGCCTGAGAATAGGATACATTACCGCAAATGCCGGCATAATCAGGCTTCTGAGAGGCAACATCCGTCCTTGGAGCATCAACACCCTTGCAATAGAGGCCGGAAAGTATCTGCTCCAAAATTCAAAAGGCGCGGTGCCGGACATGGTGGAATACCTAAGATGCACCCAGAGGCTCAGGTTCTCCCTGGCAGCGCTGGAAGGGCTGGAAGCCAGGCCGACCAAAACCAACTTCGTTCTTTGCCGCCTGAAGAAAGGCAAGGCATCTGAGCTGAAGGAATGGCTGGCAAGGGAAAAAGGAATCCTCATCCGCGATGCATCCAATTTCAGAGGCCTGTATGAAGGCCATTTCAGGGTAGTGTCCTCCAATGACGAAGACAACAACATCCTGGTTGAAGCAATCAAGGAGTTTCTGGACATCAAGAAAGCGGCAAACCAAGCTGCATCTGAGCAAAAACAAGAATTTGGAACTGACAGACAATGCTGAATAACCTGCTTCTTTTGTACGCTTTGCCAATCCTGATCGGATGGACTTTGGACCTGCTGTTAGGAGACCCTTCCTGGCTCCCCCATCCGGTGGTGCTGTTCGGCAAAGCCATAGCCTTCTTTGAAAAGAAGCTCAACAAAGGCGGAAGAAGGGTTGCAAAAGGAGCCTTCACGGCATTTTTCCTTATCGCGATAACCATATTGCTGTTTTTGGCAATTGACTACTTCTCTGTCAAACTGCATATTATCTGCGTAATAATAGTGCGTAGTTTATTTATTTTCCTCTTCCTTGCCGGAACCACTCTGATAAGGGAAGTTAGAGATGTTTTCAAGGCAGTTGACAGGAGCCTGGAGGAAGGGAGAAAACAGGTGGCGAGGATTGTAGGAAGAGACACATCTGAACTTTCCGCGCAGGAAATAAGGACGGCGGCGCTGGAAACCCTGGCCGAAAATCTCAGCGACGGAGTGGTGGCTCCCCTCTTCTGGCTTATGGTTGGAGGACTGCCCGCCATGGCAGCCTACAAGATGGCCAACACTCTGGACTCGATGATCGGCTACAAGACTGAAAGGTACAAAGACTTCGGAAGGTTCGCGGCCAAAACGGACGATGCGCTAAACTGGATTCCAGCCCGCCTGACGGCATTTCTGATGGCTCTTGTGTCTGGAGAAAGCCGTTCTTTCAAGTTCATCCGCAAATACGCAAAATGCCATGCCAGCCCAAACAGCGGCTACCCTGAATCCGCCCTGGCCGGAATCCTGGACTCCAGGTTCGGCGGAACGCACACCTATTTTGGAGAAGTAGTGGAAAAACCGTATATTGGGGAAAATCCGCGGGAGCTGGACACTTCCGATATGAAAAGAGCTGTGAAGGTAAACAGATCTGCGGAAGCGGTCATGGTAGCCCTTACCGTTGCGACAGGATTGGCGCTACGCTACTCAGCGATGATGCTGTGTGCATGGTGGGGGTGAAAACGGGACACCTTGCACACTTTGACCCCAAAAACGTGCATGGTGGGGTTGAAATCGGGACACCTTGCACACTTTGAGAAGAAATTTAATGAACATTGATATATGAAGAGGATTATACTTGTAACAGGCGGACAGAGGTCCGGAAAAAGCAGCTATGCCGAAAAGCTGGCTCTCAGTTTGAGCCCAAACCCCGTTTACATTGCCACGGCGCACATCTGGGACGATGAGTTCAGGGAAAGGGTGAAGGTGCATCAGGCCAAAAGAGGCCCCCAGTGGACTAACATTGAGGAAGAGTACAACCTCTCAGGCATCAACATAGAAGGCAGGGTTGCCATCATCGACTGCATAACCCTATGGCTGACTAACCTCATCCAGCCATATCTGTCCAACAAGGAGGGCATACTGAACCTCAAGACCATCAGGGACGGGGCTAAAAAGCAGATAGACGAGTTTACCTCCCAGGACGCCACATTCATTTTCGTAACCAACGAGATCGGCAGCGGTGGAGTCAGCGAAAGCCCTATGCAGCGCAAGTTCACAGACCTTCAGGGATGGGTGAACCAGTACATCGCTGAGAAAGCTGACCAGGTTATCTTTTCCGTATCCGGTATTCCTGTAAAGATCAAGGGATGAATATGATTGTAAACTTCAACATAAAAAGGCCGGATGAGAAGCTCCGGCAGAAAATCCTCGAAAAGATAGACAACCTCAACAAGCCCAAAGGTTCTCTGGGAATGTTGGAAGACCTGGCTTTGCAGATTTGCCTTGTCCAGCAGACACTTACGCCCAAACTGTCACATCCCTGCCACCTGCTTTTGGGAGGAGACCACGGCATAGAAAGAGAAGGTGTCAGCAAATCTCCACGGGAAGTCACCTGGCAGCAGATGATAAACTTCACAAAGGGTGGCGGAGGAGTGAACATGTTCTGCCGTCAGCATCACTTTGACCTCAAGATTGTTGATGTAGGTGTGGATCACGACCTTTCTTCTTGCTCAGCGATAAGGGACTGCAAGATTGCTCCAGGAACGGAAAACTTCCTGTATGGCCCGGCTATGACCGAGTTCCAGTATGTTGAAGCGATGGAAACCGGACGGGACCTTGTGGACGAGTGTGTGGATGAGGGGTGCAACATCCTCTGTATCGGGGAGATGGGCATAGCCAACACATCGCCGAGCAGCATCTGGATGAGCCTTTTGGAAAACATTCCTCTTGAAGACTGCATAGGTGCCGGTTCCGGACTTGCAGGCAAAGAGATAGAACACAAGAAGGCAGTTCTTGAAAGGGCTGTCAGCAACTTCCGTAAAACCCTGCAGGACAACTGCATTGAAGAACCGGAAACTCTGACAGGTATTTCCGCGGAATATTCTGACGGTACCGCAGAATATTTGGATTATAGCATCAGATACTTCGGTGGTTTTGAAATGGTTACAGCCATAGGAGCAATGCTCAGGGCAGCAGAGAGAAGCATCCTTGTAATGGTGGACGGCTTCATAATGACGGCTTGCGCCCTGGGTGCCACCAAACTTTATCCTGAAAGCCAGGACTTTATGATATTCGGCCATTGTGGAGACGAGAGCGGGCACAAGACCATGCTGGAGAAGATGGGAGCCAAATCGATACTGAACCTCGGGCTCAAACTCGGAGAAGGCACCGGAGCCCTATGCTCCTACCCTATCATAGAGTCAGCGGTAAGGATGATCAACGAAATGAACAACTTCCAGAACGCAAGGATTACAAAGTACTTCTGATTGTTATGCAGACTGACAAAACACGAAAATGCGGATGGGCAAGCAGGATCTGGGCCGCATTCATATTCCTGACCAGGATTCCTTTCTGGAGGCTCTACCAGCCACCGAAGGAAGCCTACACGAGCGTTGTGGAGCACTGGCCGCTGGTCGGGTGGCTCACTTCCTGCATAGCTGCCGCCGCCCTTTACCTGATAGCCCCACACAATCTTATCATTGGCGTCCTGGCTGCAATAATCCTCAGGATCCTGGCCACCGGAGCCCTGCACGAAGACGGCCTGGCAGACTTCTTCGACGGTTTCGGAGGCGGGTACAACCGGGAGAAGATACTGTCCATAATGAAAGACTCCCATATAGGAACTTACGGAGTGCTCGGCCTGATATGCTATTTCCTGACATTGGCAGCCTGCCTTTTCAGCCTGGCACTCGTGAGCCCCAAAGTAGCAGCCTTAACAATAATCTTTGCCGATCCGTTCTCCAAGATGCTTGCCGGACAGACCGTTATGCTGATGCCTTACGCAAGGAAAGAAGAGGAGTCAAAAGCCCATAATATATATCGCAGAGCAAGATTCCCGGAATATATGCTGATGCTTCTGGAAGGACTGGTTCCGCTCGGAGTATTCATTGCACTTCTCAACAGCACCACTTCCCTTCAGCCGGAGCCTTGGCAGATACTTGTGCTTGCAGCTGTCCCGGCTATTTTGTGCGCCTTGCTCAACATATTCATATACAAAAAGATAAAGGGCTATACAGGAGACTGCAACGGAGCAATGTTCCTGCTGACGGAACTTTCCATATACCTGACCGCCACATTCCTGTTCGTCTGACATTATGGAAGTAATACTTGTAAGACATACCACTCCAGACGTTCCCCAAGGCACCTGCTACGGCTTTTCAGACGTGGATGTTGCCTCCACATTCGCTGAAGAGGCAGCCCGGACACTCCGTAACCTCCAGGAGCATCTTCCCGTGGACAAAGCTTACACGTCGCCCCTTCAGCGAGCCCGCAAGCTGGCTGAGTTCTGCGGATTCGCCGATGCCGAGAAAGACCCGCGGCTCAAGGAGATGAACATGGGTCAGTGGGAAATGCAGAACTACAACGAAATCCAGGATCCCGCACTCCAGGAATGGTACAAAGACTACATGCACCTGCCCACGACTGGAGGAGAGAGTTTCCCTGACCTTTACAGGAGAGTGAACGAGTTTCTCGATGAGCTTAAAAGCCAGCCTTACAGACGTGTTGCCGTATTCTCCCACGCTGGCCCTATCGTATGCGCTGCAATGTATGCCGGACTCTGCACGGAGGACAACCCGTTCGGCATCGCCCCTACCTTTGGCGGCATACTCAAGATAACTATTTGAAAAAGAGGACGGCAGAAATATGCCGTCCTCGTGAAAACACACCTATTTACTAACTTTCAACCAAGTTATTCTTTGTCTCTTTTCCGTCTTTTCCTTCTGAAAAGGCGTATGACATATTTCACTCCAAGGACAACGCCTGTCAATGAGACAAACGCTCCTCCCAGAAGCAGGACCCACATGACTACGGTCCAGGCTCCCCTTCTTCCGTCGAAAATCTTGTACCTGAGGCTGTGGAATCCCTGATACAGCTGGAACTGCCACTTGGAATGAGTGTTGAAACTTCTGGAGTTTCCGCTGCACGGATCTATGTAATAAACGTTTCTGTCTTTGTTGTCAACCTGGATCTTCCATACAGGAAGCGGCAGTTTTCCCTTAAGGTCCAGATAGTAGCTGTCATACTCTTCCATCAGGCTCAACGATACGCCCTCACCTGGATGCACAGCCTCGACAACCGTCCTGACCTCGGCGCTGTCCAGATAGAGCTTTTCTGCGACCTGAGGCACAGAAGCGTCTATGCACCGGCTTTCACCGTCAGAAAGCTGTATCTGATAGAATGGATGGGATCCGAAGCTCTTCCATTCAACCTTGGTTATCTGGCCAGGATTAAGGCTCAGAAGATCAGAAAGGCTCAGACGGTATCTTTGGAAATCTGTCATCCCGGTGCCAAGCGCCTCCCTGGAGTTATACTGCTTGTGCTCCCGTCCCAGCCATTCCGGAATCTGGGTCAGGGAATACATGCCGCTCAATATCCAGGTGAGCAGGAATATCCCGAAAACAGTGCCGAACACATGATGCCATCTGTACCACTTCTTCTTGTAAGGGCTCCTGAGACCGTTGCCTTTCCTGGCAGAGATACGGAAAGAGCTCACAGCCATCCAGAAACCTGAAAGCAGCATTATGATACCGAATACGGAAAGCCAGATAATCAAAGACTTCCAACCTTCAACATCTTGCCTGATCCAGGTGAAATACACCCAATGAGGAATCGCTCCCGCCCAAGCCCAGATCCTCTCGGACCTTGTGGTCTGCTGGAGGACTTCCCTGGACTTTGATGATATGTATATCTGTGTCCTGTCCTCATCGCTGAAGTAAAACTTGTAGATCGGAAAATCCTCCTTGAGCCTTCCGAAAGGAATCCACTGTTCCAGGGAATAAAGGGTATCTACCTTTTCTACAGGGGAAGGACACCACAGAGATGCTACACGGAATATGCTTTCTTTCTCGTCAAGAACCTTGTATTCAGAGCTGTCGGCAAGAAATTCTGTTCTTTTTCCATATCCGGAACCAATCTCATACCGTGTCTGCCCAAGATATCGCCACAAAGAAGCGGAACGCACGGAATCCAGTCCGATCCCGTTTTTCAAGGCGATGCTGTCCAATGGCAACGTACCATATCCAAGAGGCTCAAACCTGGCAAGTTTTTCCTCCCTGCTGGCGGAAGGGAATCTGTGGTATATCATCACGATTCCAGTGACAAACCACATCAGGAAGAGGATACTGAGCAGTGTGCCCAGTATCCTGTGTACAGTCCTGAATATCTTGTCCAAGTATTTAGAAAGCATACTGAACAGAAAGTGTATAGTTTCTTGGCTGGCTTGGAACCATCTGGTTGCCAAGTGACTGGTTGAAATACTTCTCGTTGAAAATGTTCTTGATGTTCAAACCGAGCCTGATGCCGTTCTTGAGGTTGTAGCTGAAACCGATGTTGGTAAGCCAGTATGAATCAAACCAGGTAGTGTTGGTGGCATTGCGGTAAACCTTGTCCTGGAAATCGACGTCAAAGTTCACTCCAAGACCCTTCAGGACTCCGGATGGAACTACATAGTCTCCCATCACAAAGAAAGTGTTCTTAGGGATTCTTGCATACTGCTTTCCCTTGGTGGCGTCAGAGTCCATATACTTGTTCTTAGCCATCTCCTTGACCTTTGCGTCTGTGTAGGCGTAGCCGGCGGTCAATACCATTCCAGTTACCGGAATATATGAAACATCCACGTCAAATCCCTGTGAACGCATCTTGCCCACCTGTCCAACTACATTCTTCTCAAGTGTTTCTCCACCTATCACATCACCCTTGGAAGCTATGTTCCTTGTCATGTTGTACTTGTTGATGAGGAAGAGGGAGAAATCGGCCCTGAGTTTGCTGCTGATTTCATAGCGTGCACCAATCTCAAACTGTCCGCCCTTTTCCGGCTTGAATACTTCCTTGCCGTCCTCCGGCGTAAAGATTTTGCCCTCACGGTCAACATAGATGGTGTTGTCGTTGTAGAAAGTGCGTATAGGCTTGAAATATGTGCCGTAGGAGGCAAACAGCGAGAGGTCTTCAACAGGAAGGTAAACCACTCCCGTCTTGAAAGTGAAGGCACCTGTCTTGAGCTTTGAATACTTGTCAGAATCCACGTGGCCGTATTTCCTGCCGCCGTTTATGACGTCTATTCCGGAAGCTCTCTTGAAACTGTATGTGTCATATCTTCCGGCTACCATGAACTTCCACTTGCTTGTGAGATCCATCACATCGTGGAAATAAAAGCCCAGCATCCTGGTGAACTGTGGAGTAGCCTTGCTGAATTTGGTATCCATCCAGCCGATGCTGTGAGGATTGTAGGTTGTTCCGTGGCCTGTGAGTCCTGGACCTACGACATCATCCCCTCTGGAACCGAAAAGATAACCAGAATAAGAAACCCTGTCAAGATAAATGAAGGTATTGCCACCCATGAAGTTATGGACAACGCTTCCTGTGCGGAACTTGCCGCTGAGCTCTATCTGGTTGTTGACGGTCTTTGCCATATGGGAGAATCGCAGAGGATAACCGTAGTAGAGAGAATCCAGGCTGATGTAAGTGCGTACACCTGGCTTGGCCTCATAATACCAAGGGTATATCGGTTTGCTGCTGGTCAGATAGTCCAGCTCCTCGGTTGAGAAATAGTCTATATCGTCGTTCGTGTAGGAAATGTTCTCTGTCAGTTTCAGATTGTCGTTGAACCTGTGAACCCATTTTGCTGAAACATTCCAGTTGCGGTTGTACATTTCGTCAGACTCGCTGTTATATCTCCATTTGCGGTCCAGGCCTGGAAGCATATCGTTCTTGTTGAGATAAAGCTTCTCGGTTGCGGCATCGTAGATGTCTGCAGTCATAAGGGCAGGAAGGCCTATTTCAGTTGCATAGAAATCATTTCCGCCACCAAACCTGACTTCTACCATATCATTTCTTCCGAAATCTCCGCCAAGAGCAAAATAGCCAGAAAGCCTGCGGATACGGTTGTCTCTCCAACCGTCCTGGTTCTGGTAGTTGAAGCTTGCCTGGTAATTTACAGGACCAAGCAACTTGCCGCCAAAGGCCATCCTTGCGTTGGTCGTGTACCAGCTGCCATAGGAAATCTTGGCAAACAGATGCTGCTGTGCAGATGGAGCTTTCCTTACTATATTGATTACACCGCCAACTGCGCTGGAGCCATAGAGAACAGAAGAAGGGCCTTTGAGAAGCTCTATCTTCTCAACCGCAGAAAGATCCATGAAAGGATATGAGTTGTCTATTGCTGAACGTTCGTCCCTGACACCGTCCACCATAATGACAGAATGGTCAAAACCTCTGATCTGCATCTGCTGGAAAGCGCCATAGGAAGTCTGGATCCTGACTCCAGGAAGGAACTTGACAGCTTCCTGTATGTCTGAAATGTCTCTGTTTACAATAGCCGTTGACTGGACAGAAGAAACGGCAACTGGGATGAACTTTAACGGTACATCAATCTTGAGAACCTGCTGCTTGGACTTGTTGTAGTCGGTTACATAGAGTTCCCTCAAAGCATAAGTAGTATCTTTTCCGGTGCTGCCTGCTCCAGTATTCTGGGCATAGATTGAGCATACACCAGCAACTACACATGCGAAAGAAAGTAAAATCTTCCTCATATGAAAATAGTGATAAATATTATTAATCCAGTTCCTTGCCCGGGAACTTGTGTTAACTTCGGAGTTCTGGCAGGTCTCCTGACTCTATCCTGAGGGCCTTCCCATTTCAGATGAAACAGTGGCTAGATTTCCAAAAATCCTGATGGATCGGATATTACAGTAGCGGGCACTGCTCCGGCTTCTCACCGGATTCCCTTTTAAAGTCTCAGGCCGAAAGGCCTTCGTCTCACCAAAATCCGCTGCAAATATATAATTATTCTCACCAAAATGTAACAAGCTTGTTATATTTTTTCAGCGATGATGAGCATTATTCCTATATTTGCATCCAGAAAACATATACGAACCTACGCCTGAAATAAAGGCCACTTTATTCAATACATTTAACCAAAACATTGAATATGAGAAGATTATTTATCATCATTGCTGCATTGTCAGTTTTGCTTTCTTGCAGACAGGAAAATACTTCAAAGGAAAATACCCCAGAACCAAAGGCTGCCATACTGATGGTTCACTTCGGAACCACCCACGATGATACAAGGGCTCTTACCATAGATGCCATAAACCAGAAAGTCAAAGACTCTTTCCCCGGTTATGACGTGTTCGAGGCCTACACATCCAGAATCATAATCAAGAGGCTGAAAGAAAGAGGAATAGAAAAGCAGACACCTTCACAGGTTCTGGAAAGGCTCATCGCTGAGGGATATAAAAAAGTGTATATCCAGCCTACCAACATCATTACCGGGAAGGAAAACAAGACACTTGCCCAGGAAGTAGAAAAAGTCAGGGACAAGTTTACAGATGCAAGGATAGGCAAAGCGCTTCTTTACAGCCTGGAAGACACTAAGGAAGTTGTGGACATCCTCTCAGAAAGGCACAGCCAGAGTTCCCCGGATTCCCACGTGCTGCTCGTCGGGCACGGGACAGATGACCCCGGCAACGCCCTCTACAGCCAGACGGACTATATGTTCAAGTCTCAAGGCTACGGAAACTTCCATGTGGCTACCATTGAAGGTTTCCCTGAATTTGATGATGCACTCATGCAACTTCAGAAACAGAAAGCCAGGAAAGTAACCCTTGTGCCGTTCATGTTCGTAGCCGGAGACCACGCCGCAAACGACATTTCCCAGGACTGGAAGAAATCTCTTGAAGGCAATGGCTTTCAAGTAGATGTAAAAATGGAAGGGCTGGGGCAAATACCGGAGATCCAGGATATTTTCATCAGGCATCTCAATGAGGCGATGGAATCAGGAGAGGAAGACTTCCTCCAAACCAAAGACAGCTACCTCAAATAGGTAAATTTACCTTATTTTGAACCGTTTGGAGACAGGCTCCCCTTCTTTTGAGACCCCCTCCACAGTTACTGTATAGCCGCTCAGAAGGTCTGAAGAATTGAAGCGGAACCGGATGTTACCTTTGTCGTCTGCGGAAAGGCTCGGGTTCCAGTAGATTGTGGAACGCATATCATGCCCCTGAGGAGTAATATCCTTTCCTTCAACCTCATATCGCGGAGAATAGAAATGTCTAGGGATCTGCCATCCAAGCGGCTTACCGGAGCTTATGTGCCATAAGGATTTTTCGTACCTCTTGGTCTTAATGAGCACTGCACTTCGGTTTGAGGCTGTTCCATAATCACTTACAGAACCGGCGGCTGCTTCAAAAGGAGCGGCGTCCAATCCCCGCAGATAAACCACAGACTCCACATCCTCCACCATAAGGCTCTCCACCTGCCAAAGATCTGTCGGCTGGACTACAAACCCGTCGAGGTAAATGACAATCGGCACCCAGTCTGAAGAAACCCCGAAAGATGAGGCCTGGGCCGGAACCCTGCACACGATAAGGCGGTGACCGCCACGGTTTTCCATCCTAAGCCCCGGGCAGGTTTCAAGTATGTAGCTGAAAAGGTCATAAGACTTGTAAGGCTCCAGACGCTTTCCTTCCCTGATCTGGTCTTCCCTGAATTCATAGCCAGGAAGCGGAGAAATGCCCTTAAGACTCTTTTTCCTGCCATATACTGTAATGGAATTCAGCTGATAAGAGAGATCTCCACCGGCATTGTAGTAATTGTTGATAAGTATTTCGGAGACTTTTGGGGAATAGCGCACTTTTTCTTTCCTGTGGACAAAATCTGTAAGGGGAGCAAAGGAATCCTCAAAAATCACAGGGCGAAGGTGTCTTGTACTGTTGAAGTTCCTGGACGCATTCACTATGAAAGTGGTCCCGTCCGGAAAGTCAATGTCCTTGAGTTCAAAGAAACCTTCTTCGTCTAACTGCCCCACCGCCGCAAAATTGATGGATGGCGCAAGGAACGCCACCACAGACTTCTTGGCTTTGCCGAAAAGAGTCCTGTTCACCTGACCGGATATTGACTGGATATATTCCCTGCCGAATTTTGGCATAGGATAATTCCCTGAGAATATGGACGGAAGGTCATAATATTCCCAGCCTTGGGTCATCAGCATCAGGTCCAGGTCGGCAATACGCTTTTCCAACGGGATGGTATCCGAGAAAAACCTGAGCGGCTCTTCCACGTTGCCTCTGATTTCAGAAGACAGGAAATAGTATGATATGATATTGTCATTCAACGAACTGCAAGGAGACAAGACATCATCAGTCACGGACACGGAATAGCTGCCGCCTTCTTTTGCGCCCACATTGAGCAATATCCCTATGTTTTCCCTTTTCCCGAAATCCGGCCTGTCTGTTTCCAGTGAGACATCCGGTATCTTTTCAGGCATTACAAAGAAAGGACGCTTTGCGTAAACCTGCCCGGAAGAAGAACATACTACAGCATTGTTCACGCCTTCAGGCATTCCGGAAACCGGAAGGTTCAGCTTTGTGGCATTCTTCAGAGGCTGCTCAAAATAAATCTCACCGGATGAGCACAAGACGAACCTCAGACCATCCCAGGAAACATTCCCGCAAACGCCTACTGAAGCTGTCACCATATCTTTATTCATGCTCAGCGACAAAGTCACGCCATCTTTTTCAACAGCCGGAAGCTTTACCTTGACGGTTGTGCCTCTGAAATCCTCTACCTGGGCATAGTACCTTTCGTTCTCATCATTCGGGGACAGGTAGAAATCGGCGAACCCGTACTGGTCTGCGGAAAATGAGGCTACCTGGACATTATTGTGGTCAAAGACCTTTCCTTCTGCCTGGAGTCCGAGGCCTGACTCGTCTATGACCTTGACACCTATCCTGTTCCTCGTTCCAGCGAGCAGCCGCCCGCCCTCCGGCAGGAAGGAGCAATCAATCTTGCTGACTTTCTTTATGGGGTTGAACGGGTTCTGGGCACCCAGGTAAATATACTGGGAATCATCTCTCATCTTCTTATTTTCCAACTCTTTCAGGTACTCATCCTTGACCGGGTTGATTATCGATATTTCTTTTTTGAACACATACTCCGGTTCCTTGTTGAGATTCCAGTAAGTAAAGGCCCTGACCGTAGCATAACCTGTATTGGCATCATCCGATACCGGTATATATCCCTCAAGGACACCTCCCCTGCTTTTGACCTTTATCCGCTGGATGACATACGGCATCTCTTTCATGCGGTTGGAGTTCATATCCTTGCCTACGGTATTGCCCACCAGTTCCACATAGAGGAAACGGCTTTCAGGATACTCTGACAACACAGATGCATTCATCACATAACCTCTGAACCAGATGGTGTCTCCTATTGAATAGACATCCTTGTCTGTATGCAGATAGACCTTCTCAGGGGAAAGATATTTCAGAAACGCCTCATAGCGTTCCTCCAGAGTCCGGGGAACAGCCAAGGTGTCCTGGGCGGAGATACTTGTAACAAAAGAAGAAACCGCCAGCATGAAGAAGCAAACGCCCAATTTTAACAATGTTTTCATAGTTCTACAAATGTAAACATAAAATTCTGTTTTTTTTCATACATTTGACACCGCAAACAGCAATAGACTTGGACTTTTAGTTTAGCAACCCCGGAATATGGTTTTTTCAGACCTTTTGTTCTTGTTTGAATTCTTGGCGGCTTTCGCCTTGTGCTACCTTGTGGCGGGACTTATAGACCGCAACGGGGCCGGGGAAAGCCATGAACAGCCCGGAGTGCTCCGCAAGTCTTTCAAAGGGCGCAACCTTGTTACGGTAATCTTCTCGCTCATATTCTATGCCTGGGGAGAACCGGTCTATGTGTTCCTTATGATATTCTGCGTGTTTGTCAACTATCTGTGCGGTATTTCCATAGACACCAACGTAAAACACAAGAAACTCGGGCTGGTGCTCGGTATCATATTCAACCTGGCTGTCCTTGGAACCTTCAAGTATCTTGGATTCTTTGCAGACATCCTCGGCAACCTGGGGCTGAAGGTCTCCGTTCCTACACTGGCGCTTCCTATCGGAATCAGTTTCTACACGTTCCAGTCCATGAGCTACCTCATAGATGTTTACAGGAAGGAGTCTCCTCCGCAGAAAAGGTTCCTGGACCTTCTGTTCTACATCTCCATGTTCCCTCAGCTGATTGCCGGCCCTATCGTAAGATACGGCACCATCGCTGAGGAAATAGGGAACAGGAAAGTCACATGGAATGATTTTGCAGAGGGCAGCTACAGGTTCCTCATCGGTCTGGGAAAGAAAGTGATAATAGCCAACCAGATTTCAACCGTTGCTGACTATTTCCTGGCCGCCAATCCTGAGACATTCTCCACTGCGGGAAGCTGGATCGGCCTTCTGGCATTCACCTTCCAGATCTACTATGACTTCTCCGGCTACTCTGATATGGCAATAGGCCTTGGAAGATGCCTCGGATTCCATTTCAACGAAAACTTTGACCACCCCTACATAAGCACATCCATAACAGAGTTCTGGAGAAGGTGGCACATTTCACTGGGATCTTTCTTCCGCGACTATCTCTATATACCGCTTGGAGGAAACCGCCGGCACCAGGCTCTGAACATACTTATAGTATGGTTCCTGACAGGAATGTGGCACGGGGCCAGCTGGAACTTCATCCTCTGGGGCGTTTACTTTGGAATAATCGTGATGATAGAAAAATACACTATCCTCAAGATATACGACAAGATACCAAAGATATTCCTCCACCTGTACAGCATCTTCCTCTTCACGCTTGGCTGGGGAATCTTCTACTTTGATGATCTCGGAAAAGTTAAACTGCTGTTCTCCAGTCTTTTCGGGAATGCAGCCGCTCCGTCTGACTTTACCGCTGTAAGTGCACTTAGCAACAACTTCTGGCTCTGGATTGCAGCCCTGTTATTCGCGATGCCAATCCGAAAACTTTTCTCAAGGTTCAAAGGAGTATGGTATCTGAGGGCAGCCGTGGCTGCGGTCATACTGATATTCAGCGTAGCCCTTCTTGTTGGGGCCACCAATAACCCGTTCTTGTATTTCAGATTCTAAAATGGAAAAAACGTCTATCTCAAATATGAAAAAATCGATGATAATAACGGCAATCCTGCTTTTCGGATCTTCACTGGTCTCAGCCCAGACTACAGATTCCACAGCCACCAAGGCACAGGATTCCGCCAAGGTCAAGACAATCACCTATCCCGTTCCCACATCTGACGGCAATGACATTTACCCTAACCGTACAGTTGCAAAATATGTAAACAGAGTAAATCCCAACGCTCCTGTCAAAACCCTCAAGTCAGGGCTAATGATTATCGGTGAACCAGGAAAGGTAAGGGCGGCAGAACCTTACGGAGGCAGAAGCGCCGGGGAGGTAGAATATGCCAATTCAGCCAACAAATACAAGAGAATCTTCGGAGACAGCGTAAACGTGTATTGCATGGTTATCCCTAATGCCGGGGCTTTCTATACTCCAAACAAGCTGGCAGGAAGCAGCAGGAACCAGGGAAACACAATAAACCGCATCTTCTCCCACCTTTCCGACTCCGTAAAGGCCGTTGACATTTACTCCATACTCGGAAGGCACGCCTCAGAAGACATATATTCACGCACTGACCATCATTGGGCACCTCTGGGAGCTTATTATGCGGCAAAGAAGTTTGCCGCTGTGGCAAAAGTTCCTTTCAAAAACCTGAGCCACTACAAGAAACATGTCATACACAATTATGTAGGAACAATGTACATGTTCACCAAGAGCCAGGAGATAAAGAACTCACCGGAAGATTTCATATACTACACCCCGGACTCCACCGTAAAATATGAAACCACATACATCAACTACAACACAAGAAACGGTGTAGCTCTCTCAGAAAGAGCCCCGCAGAAAGGAGACTTCTTCCAGAAAGGTGTAAGCGGAGCCGGCTGCTATGTGGTTTTCATGGGAGGCGATGCAAAGATCACCCAGGTGCGTACCTCCACAAAGAACGGCAGAAGACTGATCATCTTCAAAGACAGCTACGGGAATGCCATACCAGGATACCTGTTCTTCTCGTTTGAGGAAATCCACGTCATAGACTGCCGGTTCTTCAAGCGCAACATCAAGAAATACGTTAAGGAAAACCACATAACAGACATTCTGTTTGCAAACAACATAATGAGAGGAGTGCTTGCTACAACCAACAAGGCATACGCTCGTTTCCTCACACAATAAGAAAGAGGCAAGTCATTTGCGGACCTACACAGGACTGAAATGGGAAAGAAAATCTACATAATACTGGTCACAGCTCTCTTTGCTGCCTTCGTGATCGTCTTCAACACATTTCCAAGAAGCACGGTCAGCGAGGTTGAAAAGCGTGAGCTTGCCAAATTTCCGGAGTTTTCTTTCCAGAATCTCAGGAGCGGTGCATTTACAAAGGAATTGTCTGCTTGGTTCTCAGACAGCGAACCTTTCAGAGACCATTTCATCAACCTCAGCATGAACATCAAGGACTGGATGAGGATGAACTTCTCAAAGGAAAACGCCATTACCTTCCACGCCCCTGATGCAGCGCCAATAGATACGGAAGCCCCTGACATAAACGCCTCTGAACTCCAGAACGACTCTATTCCGGCCAAGACCAAGGACACCGTAGAGAACCGCAAGGTGGAGGAATACCGGAACAAACTCACGGCAGAGGAAAATGCCAAGATAGCCCACGCAGGTATCATTATAATCGGAAGCGGAAACAATACCAGAGCCCTGATGGCCTATGCCGGAGATTCCACTGGCGGGGTGAGGTTTGCAGAAGCCGCCAACCTCTACAAGAGGAAACTGGGCAAAAAGGTAAATGTCTATCTGATGGTTATCCCGACTTCCATAGAGTTTTATTGCCCGGACGCAGCCAAAAGCCGCACAAAGAGCCAGAGGGCTACCATCAACAACATATTCGCCCATCTGTCAGATTCCGTAAAGGCCGTGGATGTCTATACGACCTTGGGAAGACACGCCTCAGAGGACATCTATCTAAGGACAGACCACCACTGGTCCCCTCTCGGAGCATACTATGCAGCCAAGAAGTTCGCCCAGGTTGCAGATGTTCCATTCAAGGATACCACATCCTACATAAGGAAGGTAGTAAAGCGTTATGTAGGAAGCATGTACGGGTATTCTAAAGACATAAGCGTAAAGAAAGCGCCGGAAGATTTCATTTACTGGGAACCGGATTCCACCGTCAGCTACACCACAACCTACATCAACTACACAATTGACGAAAACTACAAGGTGACAGGTGAGAGCGGCCCCGTAAAAGGAAACTATTTCTACCATTACAAAGACGGCAGCGGCAGCGCCTACTGCACCTTCATGGGCGGAGACACCAAACTAACAAAGGTCCAGACCTCTACCAAGAACCACAGGAGGCTGATCATCATCAAAGACAGCTTCGGTAACGCCCTGCCGGGATACCTGTTCTTCTCGTTTGAAGAAATCCATGTCATAGACTACCGCTATTTCAGCTTCAACATGGTTCAGTATGTGAAGGAGAACAAGATCACAGACATCTTGTTTGCAAACAACATATTCTCGGCCTATTCAAACAGCATAACCAGGCGTTACTCCAAGTTCCTGACCCAGGATCACGCAACTTTCTACCCTCCTAAGCCGAAGCCTCAGCCAAAGCAGGAGGAACAGACAGAAACAGCTCCTTCAAACAATTAAAGGATAATCAGCGATGCTATGTAAAGAACTATCGCTGAGACAACTCCCATTACCAGCGTGGCACGGGTGTGGGTCCTGTAACCGTCTTTCACGCTGAGGCCGCCCATACGGGTGACAACCCAGAAATAGCTGTCGTTGGCATGGGAAACTGTCATTGCGCCTGCACCTATTGCCATGACAACCAAAGCTGCACTAAGCGGAGTGGTGAACCCAAGGACGGACATCAGAGATTCAGAAGACGAGAACATCCCCATTATGCCGGCAGTTGTGGTCATAGCCACCGTGGATGACCCCTGGGCAGTCTTCAGTATGGCTGCAATCAGGAACGGGAACAATATGCCAAGAGTGGAGAAAACGCCTGCATTTCTCTTTATAAGTTCCACAAAACCTGCATCATAGATAACCTGCCCCAAGACAGCTCCTGCGGCTGTTATGAAAACAATCGGCCCGGCAGTACGGAGGGCATCTTCTGTAACCTTGTTAAGAATGGAAAAATGCTTGTCTTGTTTTCCCCTGTCCACGTACATGACAAGAGGAAAGCTGCATACCAATCCGGCGGCAAGAGCTATGACCGGCTTTCCCAAGAAGAAGAATATGTCTGCCGCAAGTCCTTCAAGTTTCAGGACGGAAACCAGGGAACCTGCTCCCATAAGAATAATCGGAAGAAGAATCGGCAGAACAGACATCATCACAGACGGAAGAGCCTTGTCTTTTGAAAATGAAACATCTTCAACATTTTGTCCGGCACTCTCTGGACCGGCATCCTCAAAACCTTCCTCATCTGAGGAATGAACCTTCTTCCCTACCCTGTTGGCCAGGAAATAAGCTGCTGCAAGAGGTATTATGCTGCAGATGACACCTACTATGATAACCAGCAGGAGGTTGTTTGCAAGCCCGAGCATTCCGGCGGCGGCCACAGGCCCGGGTGTCGGAGGGATAAAAACGTGAGCAACGTAAAGTCCCGACGCCAAAGCTACTGTCATCGTGACGGAAGACACTCCGCTCTTGCGGCTCATCCATTTGCGTATAGGGTTAACGATCACAAAGCCGCTGTCGCAGAACACGGGGATGGAAACAATCCAGCCAATGAGCATGACTGCAAGCTGGGGATGCCTTTTCCCAAGCCACCTCAAAACACTCTCAGCAAGACGCAGGGCCGCCCCGCTCTTTTCAAGCAGCAAGCCTATCAGGGTTCCCAGGATGATGACCAGACCTATGCTGGAGAAAATCGCTGAGAAACCTTTCCCGATCACATCCGCGATGTTCCTCAGAGGAATTCCCATTATCAGGGCAAGAAGCAGAGCACTGCCCAGAATGGAAAGGAAAGGATGTATCTTGAGCTTTGAGATAGAGAAAATCATCAAAGCTATGATCACGCAGAAAACCAGAAGAGCGGTAATCCAACCAAATGCCATAATAGTTCAGGTTTAATATTCAGTTTGGACAAAATTTGCAATAAACATCTTATATCGCTGAGTATCTTTATTGTAAAGGGTTTTGGCAGAAGCCGGCAGTAGAGCCTCCACCTCATTCCTGCAAGAGAGGAACCTGTTCCAGTTTTCAGTAAGTTCAGTGATATCCACACCCTTGCCTTCTTCTTTTATGCTCTTGAAAGAATCTGCCAGTGTTGAATCATCAATTTCATCTTCCATAGGAGCCGCAACAACACCGATATCTTCCCGTGATACTGCATACAGGATGCCTGCAGACTGATTCCGGACCTCATCTGCCCGGAACTTCACACCTGCCACTTCCAACGGGAGCATTGAGTAGCCGATTCCGCCGTTTATCTCAACCTTATAGTTGTAAACAACATCGCCGAAACAGTCCCTGAGCTTGAGCCAGGCCTCTTGCTCAGCCTCAAGCGCAGCCTTCAGGTTTGACTGCCTGAATCTGGACTCCACAAGGAAATTATTCAGTATGGTCAGGAAAAGGCTCTTTTCCGAGTTCGCGTAAGCATACTGGTTCATCTCGAACTGGGAACCTCCGATCATCCTGTCTTCCACAGGAGCAAGGAAACTATCCACACAATTCTTGTACGCCTTGTAGTTGAACGGATAGGCCGCAGGAACCTTCTTGCCCTCTGCTGCAAGAAAATCGTCCAGGAAAGTTTTGGCCACAACAGCAATATCCCTGACGCTCACACCTTCCAGGCTCCGCTGAACATGCATCAGAGTTACCATGAAAGCAGCCCCCATCCTCTCTTTCGGATGCTTTGCCCAATCATCTGCGTAATCCTCATCCTCAAAGCTATAAGCGTCATTTTCAGCGTAGGCCTTGCAAACCCAGCCATAAAGGCCGCTCTGATTCTCGGAAGAAAACTTCAGCGCCGGCAACTCCATCCGCTTTGGCAGCTGCGCCCAGGAAGATCCGGCAAAAAAAATCATCAGCGCAAAAAACAATATCCTTTTCATAGTATCAATAAAATCATTTTCTCTAAACAACCATCCAAAGATAAACAAAACACTTAAAATGACATCCTGTCTACAATCTCCGGCAATGCGAACTGGCCTCAAACTCAAAGAGCTGACTTCCCTTCAAGCAGATATTCAAAGGAGAAAGACTTGAACTTCTCCACAGCATTCCTGAAGCCAGTACACAACTCAGACACCCGCCCCTTTCCGGCAACATAAGGATCTATGTACCTTTTCTTGGCCCTGATCATCCTCACCGGATACACATAGTCCTTACAATCAGCTTTTCCTTCACTTGCTTCACCTGCTTCACTCGCACCAGATTCTCGGCGTCCGACAGCTTCCGTGGCACTCAACCGGCAAAAGCGTTTCCAGTCCGCCTCCCCTTCACCGTCAGAAACCAAGGCGTCGATGACTTGCCTCTCCGTAGTATAGAGAAGATCTTCCGTAACTGTTCCTCTCAAAATGGCTCGGCGGACAATCTCACTCAGATACTGCATCGCATACCGGTCAGCATCGCAGACATAAACATTGCCGCACTCAAGAGCCTTATAAGCAAATTCCTCAGCGATTTGTTCATCGCTGAAGCAAATCTCCTCCTGACCTTCTCCGTTTTCCGCCACCTTAAGGTTCCCGTAAAACCTCTTCACATCTTCCAGAGAACCAAACTTGTAGTTGAGGATATTGCCCATCGTGTATTCCAGACGGTCTGCGCTCAGCCTCGGACTGTCATTATCAGCAACAGGGTACAGGTGATAGTCTGAAACGTCCTCCACAAACAGCCCCAGAAACTTCAGTATCCGGCAAATCTGGACAGAAGAGGCTATGATGGAAGAAGTCCGCTCCTCAGTTGATTCCTGAACAAGGTAATCGCCCTTCATGAAGTCTATCACGTGGGCAAAAGCAGGAGATGCAACATCGTGAAGAATACCGGCTATGGCCTGCTTGGCATCATGGGTAAAATTCCAGACTATAGCCCCCACTCCAAGGCTGTGGGTAAATCTCGAATAAGGTTCCAGGCCTTTGAACAGCGGAAAAGACGTGTACTCGCATCCGCAGTTCATACCTATCCCCTTGAGCCTCAACATCTGGGGAGAGTCCGCAACCTCGTACAGGAAAGTCGGAATCTCGTCCGAATATATGTCCAACAAATTCTCAATCATATCCAACATCAAAGATAATACAATGCAACCAACATTCTCCCTTAAACGGCCTGCCGCCTATACATTTAATTATCAATGCTTTAAGGAAAGTCCCTCTTTCATTTTCACCAGAAGGTGTTTACGTACCATGCTATCAATCAACATATTAAGGGGCAGAGCTGAAATTTGCAAAAAAAAGAGTAACTTTCGGAAAATTTAAACTGGATATGAAAAATACACTGATCATTGCCGCGGCAATAGTTTTCGCCCTGGCCGGCTGCAGGAACAACGTAAATGAAACTTCCGCAAGCAACCCTGCTGAAAAATCTGTAAAGAAAGTTGACGCCCAGAAGTTTTTCAAGGAAAACATAGCCAAGGCAGAACAACTCTGTATGGACGAGAGAGCCAGTGACGTAGCGGATGTCTTCGGCTCTTTATACACCTTCCTGGACATAGACAACGACGGCGTGGACGAGCTCTACATCAGAGATGATGCCTCAGACAGCGGATGGCTTCTGTGCTGCGGCGCAGACTCAGTACAGCTGGTTGCTGCTGAGAACTACAAACTCCACCTGTCTCAACTGGGAAACATCCTGATGCTTTCAGGTTCAGCCGGAACCGGAACCTTCTATTCAGCTTATTATGAGATAGTCAACAGTTCTTGCATCGGACCTGACTTCTTTGAACTGAACGAATTCGTATGGGGAACGGAAGATTCCATCCGCACGGTTTTCCACCCTGTTTCAGACTTTGACGGAGATTATCCGGAAGAGAAGACCCGCCCTTTCTTCCAGAAAGTAGAAGAGCTGAAGAAGACCAAGGACTGGGCACTTCTGAATGAAGGCAAGACATTCAAACCGCTCTACGAGCTTGACGGCAAAGTTCCTGAAGACGAGAGGTAAAACCAGGATCACAAATACAGATGCAGATAACCAAAAGCAAGCGGTGCTGTAACTACAGCAGATTCAACTGCTGCCGGTTTTTCTCTGAAAGTATTGTGAATAACTACATATATTTGTCAATGAACAAAATACTTGCTATAACACTATTCATTTCAATCCTTGCCACAGGATGCAAGAGCGGTCAGAAAGAAAGCCCAAAGGATGACATCAAGGCCTGTTCAATCACAGATGCCCGCCAGTTCTACAAGGATAATACAGACAAAATCGAGGAACTATGTCAAGAATGGGAACCAAACGCGGATTTAGAGCTTGCCTTATACACTTTCATAGACATAGACAATGGCGGTCTGGAAGAGATGTACATAAAAGAATCCAACGAAGGCTATGGCTGGCTGCTCTGCTGCGGGTCTGATTCTGTGGAAATGATCACTTCCGAAGACCGGAACTTCCGCATATCCTGCATCGGCAACATTGTGAACATGAGAGGTATGTTCCCGTCCGGCTCTGCTTTCAGCAAGTATTTTGAACTGAAGGGCAGCCGCGTCATAGGGCCGGATTTCATGGAAGAAGGAGAATATGACTTCCAGAAAGACACCCTGGTAATGTCATACGTCCCGGTCGATGGAGACAAACCGGTTCAAAAGGAGGACATAGCCAAATTCTTTGGAAAACTTGAAAAACTGATGAAGAATGATTTATGGTATGACCTGAACAGTATTTCAGAAGAACAGTTTGACATGTTAGGACGTCTTAGCGGCAGAATACTTGAAGAAGATTTCGACAACGGCTACTGGACAGAAGACTTGGAGCAGTAACCAAAGACTTTACATCGCGACAAACAAGGAATGAACTCTATTTTTATCGTAATCCCGATACTTATTGTGCTGATGTTCGGGCTAGGTCTCAGCCTCAATCTCAGCGATTTCAAATCACTTGCAAAGAAACCTGCCGCCCTAATCACCGGACTTGCCGGGCAGCTGGTAGTACTTCCCGCCCTGGCTTTCGTCATAGCAGAAGTCTTCAGCCTGCCAGCCTTGTTCTACATAGGCGTAATACTTATAGCCTGCTGTCCTGGCGGGAGCTCGTCCAACGTGTTTTCCAAGATTGCCGGCGGTAATGTCGCATTGTCCATAACCCTTACGGCCCTAAGCAGCATCATCACGATGTTCACGATCCCGCTGGTTCTGCAAATCGCCCTCAACCAGTGCAGCGGCTTCGAAGCTTTTGCTTCAGAATCTTTCTATGTTTCAGACATTCCAAATGCCATTGCCCAGAATTCCGCTGGCTTTACGCCCGAAAAGATTCATCTTCCAGTCGGCAAGCTTCTGGTCCAGAACATCGTGCTGATGTTCGTCCCTATCCTGCTGGGCTTCCTTATGACAAAACTCTGGCCCAACGCCGCAAAAAATACAGATAAAGTCATCTCCAAGATAGCGTTCCCGGCCTTGATGCTGCTGGCCGGCATATTCTTCATCCAGCACCACAAGACCATCGCCGAGAACATTCTGCTTCTTGGAGCGGTAGTCTTGGCCATGCTCATACTTTCCATAGCTGTATCTGCACTCATCTCCATGGCAGTGCGGCTCCAGAAAAGAGACCGCAAGACCATCATCATAGAAGTTGGAATGCAGAATGCTGCCCAGGCCATAGCCATAGCGTCCAGCCCTTTCATTTTCAACAACTCGGCCCTGGCTATACCGGCTATTATCTACGCCCTGCTGATGAACGTGGTGCTGCTGATCTACGTAGCCGTTGTCAAAGCCAAATAGACAGCCCACCCACATCAAACGCCACACAGTCTTCCAAACAAATCGCCGTTCCTATCCCAAGCCACAAAACCGTTCTTAATAAGTAGCTGACTCACAAATAGATAAAGAATTGAAGGGTAGCAAAAAAGCATACCCCTCATTTTATCATCTCGCTAACCATCAAGCAATTACACAAAACGCCCCATTACCACCCCCTCCTAGACCCACCTGCCAGCAACAAAACCGCACATCAACAAAGCCGCACAGCAACAAAAAACCATAACAACAAAGCAGCACAGCAACAAAGTCGCATAGCAACAAAAAACCATAACAACAAAGCAGCACAGCAACAAAGTCGCACAGCAACAAAACTGCATAGCCGTTTTTAACAAGTAGCTGACTCTCAAACAGATAAAGAATTGAAGGGTAGCAAAAAAGCATACCCCTCATTTCATCATCTCGCTAACCATCAAGCAATTACACAAAACGCCCCATTACCACCCCCTCCTAGACCCACCTGCCAGCAACAAAACCGCACATCAACAAAGCCGCATAGCAACAAAACTGCATAGCCGTTTTTAACAAGTTGCTGACTCTCAAACAGATAAAGAAATGAAGGGTAGCAAAAAAGCATACCCCTCATTTTATCATCTCGCTAACCATCAAGCAATTACAGAAAACGCCCCATTACCACCCCCTCCTAGACCCACCTGCCAGCAACAAACAGCTTAGCTACAAAGCTGCATAGCAAACAAAACAACATAGTCACAAAACCGCAAACCAACAAAGCTGCACATCAACAAAGTCGCACATCAACAAAACTGCATAGCCGTTTTTAACAAGTAGCTGACTCACAAATAGATAAAGAATTGAAGGGTAGCAAAAAAGCATACCCCTCATTTTATCATCTCGCTAACCATCAAGCAATTACAGAAAACGCCCCAGTCCCCCACCACAGCACAGTAGCAGCGGCAGAGAGGTAGCTACAGAGCTGTAGCTGCGCTGCCACGTCACTGTCTTTCTAGTAGGCGCCGAAGTACTGGTACTCCTCGGAAGCAATCACCATCTTGTTGCCGGCCTCGCGGAGGATGCTGTAGTGGTATCCCTCAAGAGACGGCCATCTGACGGCAATCTCCAGGCCTTTTGGAGAGCCCCACATAGCCATAAACTCGACCTGCTTCCAGCTCCAGAAATCCTCCAGGCTTCCGCCATACCACAGGTCATTAGGATCGGCTCCGAACTCACTGAGGTCCCAGAACTCATCCCATACAGACGCCACACCTCCTTCAGCTAAGCATACAAGAGCGCAGTGCCCGACATTTCCTTTCCTTGCAAATACAACCCTGTACCAGCTTCTCTCGTTTTCCGCACAGTCCGCCACATAACGTATTCCGGCAATCTTTTCAGTGCGGTAATATCTGAGGATAAGATCCTTCACGTCTTTACTGACTGCCTTTACAGGCTCGCCCTTCTTCCATCTTGAGAAATTAAGAAGATGTATGGTCTTGTCAAATCCTTCTTTGAACAGTATCGGAGAAACCTCTTCGCTCAAGTAGCCACGGAATTCTTTCTTGATAAACTCTGGATCCACCATCTTCCATATCAGAGAATAGTCGTAATAGTCTTTGCTACATTCCTTTACACCCAGATACTTTACATTGCCGACATGCGGCTTGAAAACCATCTTGGTATAGAGAGGTAGTATATCGTCCCTGGTCCCTATAGCATCATCTTTGCCGATGTCAAACGTAAAGCGGTTCCCGGCCAGGTTAGCATCCCAGATAAACATAGGATCCAGCACCATAAGATGATCATCCTCATCCAACCCGAGGCCATTTAGCAGATAAACTACAGAGTTGTAATACATATTGCCCCTATCCTGTAATTTGGCAACCTGCTCATTTGTAAGCGGCATAGGCTCCAGGAACTTCTTGTCTTCCTTCAACGAATAAACCGTAGTGCGCTTCAAGTCATAACTGGCCAGCACCAGTTCATTCACTCCGTCACCGTCCACGTCATAATCTGCATACAGAGCAATCTTGCGGTCATCGTCCGAGTCATTCAAAAACTCGTCCAGATGTTTCTTGGCAATCTTTGCGCCTTCTTCAGTAAACTGGCAGAATCCCGATACAGGCAACGCCAGAAGCATAATCGCAATAACAATCTTTTTCATAGTCTTTTATTTAATATTAAGTATAGCTTTGTTCAAAGATAATAAAACTACCCATCAAATCCTTCCGTCCCAAGGTGCGCCTTCCGTCCAGAAGTGCTTCTTCAGCATACAATACACTCCAGGATGGTGTGCCCGTAGCCGCCTACATTGGTGTGCATGGCGGCAACTTTATAGCCGGCTTTCTCCAGGATACTTATAAGGTCCTGGCTGTGGTACATCTTGGAATTACCGTTGGCTATGGCGGTAAAATACAGGCTGGTCATTGTAAGACAGTAGGTTGCCGTCTCATACTGCTGCTTGTCCCACAGGTTTTCCATAATTATGAGCCTGCCGCCTTTGTTCAGGGAGTGCTTGGCATTGCTGACAATCCTCAATATCTGCTCCTCGGAGAAGCAGTCCAGGAACTGGCTCATCCAGATGGCGTCAAAGCCCTGCGGATAATCATCGTCTCTTAGCACATTCCGAGGGCAGGTTGAGATCCTTTCCGCCCCAATATTGCCCTTGATATTCTCCTTCAGCATATCCAGCTGGCCGGGAAGGTCCATGACGGTAACATTCACTTCATCGTTGAATGCCACACATTTAAGAGAGAACTTTCCGGTGTTGCCGCCTACATCCAGCAGTTTGGCTACCGGTTTAGAGAAAACAATCTTCAACGCCTCGTCAAAAGAATTGTCCGAGTAGAAATGGTCAAAGGCAAACCAGCTGCTCTTGGCAGGTTCATCCAGATACTTGAGACCTTCATAGACCGTAGGCCAGTCTCCCAAAGCCTTCAGACCAGCCGGTCTCCCCTCCTTCAGGCTCTCCTCCAAGTTGAAGAATCCCAAGTAGTTGACATCGTTGACAAAATCCATGTTAACACGAGTCATCTTGTCCGTCAGAAGATACCATCCGGTCTTTGTAAGAAAGAAAAGGTCATCCTTCACAATAACGGTACCTATGGAAAGAGAAGCCTCCACCAGCACTTTGGCGGCATATTTTGAAAGTTTGGTTTTCTCAGCGATTTGCTCCATAGTGAGCCCATCCGGATTGTCTTTAAGAGCCTGGAACACACCGAGTTTAAGCATCATCCTGGAAGCCTGGAACGCAATAGGAGCAAATGCGATTTCTTGAGCGGCCCTCTGGGCTTCCAATATATTGAGACGGTCTTTGCCGTATTTTTCCTTGAGCGGAGAATCTAGTTTCATCACGATTAAAATTTCTCAAATTTACAAAAAATCAAGAATGACTCAGAAATTATAATACTCCCGTTTTTTGTAGCCTCCCCCATTTCATGAGAGCCAAAGTCATTGTTTCTTCGCTGCTGTTAATCATTTTGACCATTATAGTTGCTATTATTATAGTAATTTACAAAGATATGAGAGAGGAAAAGAAAGTTAAAACGATTATAAATTCATTTAAAGTTGATTTAACCTCTATTATCAAAATGAATAATCATAAAATCACTGATGATTATACTACATTTTTCAACAACGAACTCATTAGTTATGAGTGTATTATTGACAGTACCTATCAACTTTCTATGACAAGAGCAGGTTCGTTGAAGACCATATGTAATACCATATGAAAACATTGAGAGTATTGAGATATTTCTTAAAGGAAAGATTTTTAATAATCAGATAATAAAAAGAAAAGGGCTTTTTGTTTGTCCTATACAAGTTGATGACATAATATTCTCTTTCAATAATCATAAGAGCCAGGACCTATATTATATTAATGAAAACTTTAAAAATTCAATTGCTAATCTCTTTTTCTATCTAGATACAAACTATATATCGGATTATGTGATATTCCTTTAGAGTCTTATGACATTTAATTATCACGCTTCATAAGGAATAGTCGTTGACAATGTTTATAGTCTAACTAAAACAGATAAGGATGGAGCGCATTATGTTTACAAGTAATGCACAAAAATGTGTATATTCGCATAAGGAAGATTCAAATATCGATGATAAAAAACTTTTTCTTATGAGAATTCTTACACGCTTCATTATCCCGCATATAGCGACGCTCCTTATCGTAGGACTTTCAATATCAACGAGTCATGCCCAAGCCCCAAATCCAGACTGGCAGACTACTGAAGAGTGTACCAGCATAATGGTGGGTAGACTTGCCTCTACAGATGGTTCTGTGATAACATCACACACCTGCGACGGGGTTTCCCATACCTGGGTAAGCTATGAGCCGGCAGCGGACCACAAAAAAGGAGAAACCACCAAAGTCTATTATGGAACCCGCTGGACCAAGTTCAAGGGAGACACCACAGGGGTAAGACTGAAAGGAGAAATTCCTCAGGCCAGGCATACCTACGCATACCTCAACACCGGCTACCCTTGCCTCAACGAGAAGCAGGTGGCCATAGGAGAAACTACCTTCTCCGGCCCAGATACGCTCAAGAATCCTGACGGGATGTTCATGATAGAAGAGCTTGCGAGGATTGCGCTGGAAAGATGTGACAATGCCCGCGATGCAGTCAAGCTGATGGGAAAACTCGCTGAAGAATACGGTTATGGAGACGGGGGAGAGTGCCTGACGGTAGCGGACAAGAACGAGGTATGGTGCTTTGAGATCCTTGGCAACGGAAAACACAGCAAGGGAGCCGTATGGGCTGCCCAGAGGGTACCGGACGACCACATCTCCATCTCAGCCAACATCCCTAGAATCGGGAAGATAGACCGCAAGGACAAAAAGAACTTCCTCTGCTCGGACAACGTGGAGAAAGTGGCACTGGAACACGGCCTTTGGGACGGACAGGGAGAATTCAAGTTCTACAAGGCCTACCACGGAACTTACGGAGACGGCAAAAACTTCAGGGAGAGGGACTTCTATGTATTTTCACAACTTGCTCCTTCCAAGAACTTCACATACGATATGAAAGAGCTTCCTTTCTCCGTCAAACCTGATGAGAAAGTTGATGTACGCAAGGTAATGGAGCTTTTCCGCTCCACCTTTGAGGGCAGCCAGTTTGACATGACAGCCAACTGGAAGATGGAAGTTGCAGCCAAAGACGGCACCAAGAGCGTCATAACCAGCCCGGTTGCCAATCCATGGCTCACGGCCGATACCCGCAACACTCTGAACACCATAGCCCCGGGAACCGTGGAGTTCAGCCGCACACTTGCAGTTTGCTGGTGCTCCTACTCCACTGTTATCCAGCTTAGAAGCTGGCTCCCCGATGCGGTTGGCGGCATCTGCTGGTACGCTGTGGACAATCCGGCCCAGAGCCCTCGAATACCGCTGTTTGCCGGCGGCACATCGCTTCCTGACGGATTCAGCTTCTGCGGCCAGAAGCAGTACAAAGCAGACTGCATCCTCTGGCAGTTCAGAAGGCCTAACCGCCTTGCAACCGTACAGTGGCAGAAGTCAAGGAAAAGAGTTGAAACTGAGATAGCCGCCATTGAGAAACTCGCCTTTGAAGAAGCCTGCAAAATTGAATCAGAACTCAGCGATAAGCAGAAATCTTCTCAAAGCTCCGGCAAAGAGGCGGCAGCTTCAGAACTGAACAAAGTCACAGCTAAAGTTTACCAAGCGGCAATCAAAGCCTGGAACCAGATGGAAACCGATTTCTGGATGGCTTACGGCCGCGGCTTCTGAGTTTATGATTTATCTCAAAGATTCCTTAAATTTGCATTGGACAAAGAACCTATACGATTATGAAAAAGTTATTGATTATGGCACTGGCAACATTGTTCGGCTGCAGCCTGACAGCACAAGACAAATCTGTCATAGACATGATAAACCAAAAGGGTAACATAGAACCGGTGGAATGGGTGCTCAAGAATGAAAGAAATATGGAAGAGTGCCTCCACAAGGTAGATTATCTTACCCAATCCGACCTTGATTTCCTGTCAGAAATGATGACCAAGGAAATAAGCCGGATGGATAACATCCTCAAGACCAGAGACCTGATTTTAGGAAAGGAAAAGAAAGAGTCCAAACAGGAAAAGAGACTGAAGAAGTATTTCACCGATACAGACAAGGCAAAGAAGTGTTTTGCCCAGGCAGAAGAAATCAAGGCCAGAGCCAATCTCCTTCTGGAGAAGGCCAAACTTAACAAGGGAAGGTCATACCATGCTATGCCTTCAGGCAAGCTTACTGCATTTCAGTACTCTGCCGGAAACGGATTTGCGGGCTGGAGCAGTTCCGTGTCTCTGAAAAAGAACAAAGACGGAAACGGCGGAACCCTCACCTATGATAACCGGCAGAGGATGAGAGTGATAAGAGACGGGCAGGAAGAACAGCAAAAACCTAAGACGGTAAATGTGGAAGATTCAGTGTTTGTGAAAGTTTACAGCATCATCAAAGAAGGAGGGCTTTACGATGAACAGAATAACTACCAGCCTCTGATGGATGTGACAGATGGAACAAACTGGTCTTGCTGGATGAATTTTGAAGGCAACGTTTACATAAGCACTGGCGGATATATGGCCGGTCCTAACCACCAAGACGCTCTAAACGATGTCCTGAAATATCTCAAGAGTGTTTTTGACCAGATCGCCCCTCCGGAAAAGGAAAAGAAATAGCTTACCCTCAAGAAACAGGAATAAAACAAAAACTCCAGATACTGAAACGTATCTGGAGTTTTTCATTCAACAGCAGGCCGCTGAAATGCAACCTGAACAATTATTAGTAAGTCATCTTTGGTTCCAGCTCTTTGGCTGCTGCAATCATCTTCTCGACGGTCTTCAAAGGAGGAACTACGCGGGTAAGTTTCTTCTTTGCGTTGGTCTCCTCAAGAGCCTTGTAAAGATTCTCGGCCTTGCGGTTGCGGAGTTCCTTTACGGTATCAACTCCGGCAGCCTCCAGAAGCTCTGAGAACTGAGGGCCTATACCCTTGACTCTGAACAGATCTGCGTGATTGGTCCAGCGGAGGATGAGCTTCTCCTGAATACCAGTTGCTTTTGCAAGTTCCTTGCGGCCTTTTGGAGCTGCGCATCTGTCAAGGAGTTCGCTTACCTTGTTGATGCCGGCCTCGGTAAGTTTCTTTGCATAAACATCACCTACGCCTTCGATGTCAATGATTTTGTAATCCATGGTAATAGTATTAAAAGTTGTTACTTACAAATTTAATAAAAAAATTCTGCGTTAAAATCAACAGAATGGCAATAACTTTGCAATAAATCATCAGTACCGGGTTGCCCGGAAAACGACACATAGCATACCGGGCACCGATATTTAACTTTATTATACTTGTTTTCAACGATTTAGTTAGCATAATGGAAAGAAGATACCTTAAATCTGTCGCGATGAACATTTCATCAGCACTGGCGGCAAGTGCCGTTTCAGCAATGGTGCTCTTAAGCATCACGGGCTGTTCAAGAGAAAAAAGTGCAGAAGAAATCTACAATGAAAAGGCCAGCGGAGTAGTCATGATCCTGAACGAATACTATTACAGCGTAACTCTGCCAACCGGCAATACTTTTTACTTCAGCGATATACAGGACGGCAAACTCTTGAACGTGGCTTTCTCTCCAAACCAGATAAAGACCACCTACTCATTCGGCACCGGGTTCTTTGTTGACAAGTATGGCGGAATTCTCACCAACCGCCATGTTGTCAACCACTACATAAAGAAATCTGACGTGATGAACTATGTGCAGAAGCTCCTGTCTGCACTGGTTTCATACGCCCAGGAAAGGCAGGACCAGGCCATGTATGAGGGCGGAAGGATTTACCAGTACCTGAACCAGAGCCAGACAGACAGCCGCTACACTTCCTATAACCAGCAGCTCAAGCAGAGGCTTCTTGAACTCAGCCAGGAGTATGACGAAGCCCAGAACTATATATCCCAGCTCAGGAGAATCAGCGCTTCCCAGATAGCCGTCAATTGCCACAGCAAGGTTGGCATCGCCTACAACGATTCATACATAAGCGGCCCCGGAGACTTCAAAGAATGTACTGTGGAACTGGAGTCATCTGACGAGAATGTTGACCTTGCTCTCATCAGGCTCAGGGATGCCCAGACTCCGGAAAAGGCAGCAATCTTCTATACCGGAGTGGACAGCCACGGAAATGCAAAGGAAACCTCTGCCGACAAACTGACTCTTGACCAGCAGCTCTACCTCATAGGCTACAACCAGGGCATAGCACTGGCTTCTACAACAGAAGGCATCAAAGCTCAGCTCACATCAGGAAAAATATCCCAGAAGCCCGACCAGTACCGCCTCCTTTACACGATTCCTATACTCCAAGGCTCAAGCGGAAGCCCTGTGGTGAACTCCTACGGAGACTTGGTGGCTGTAAACTTTGCAGCCGTAAGCGGCACCCAGAGCTTCAACTTCGGTATCCCTATCCACCAGATAAGAAACTTTCTGAAAGGAAAATAAAACATTCAGCTCTTTCAAGAGCAATTTCTTGAACAGAAATGATACCTGCCATACCCGCTGAGTCTAAAAGATTAGTATATTTGGCCAACAAATCAAAAGCAATGAAACAATCTTCCATAATAACATTCAAGGCCGTTCTGCTCGCTCTGGCCGCAATGCTTTCCATAAACATAGCCTCAGCCCAAAATGACTGGACGGGAAGGCGCTACATGACTGAAGACCCCTCCAAGTGTATAGACATGATGTTGAAAGAAGCGGCTAAGGACAAAGATATTCAGAGCATGCCAGCTTTTGAAAAACAAGTGTTTATGGGAGTAATTTCCATAGCTGAAATAAAATTTGCGATAGTGTTCAAGGCAAAAAACAAGTTTGCTATGACGGTTATCGCACGCATCAACGAAAAGGCTGCCAAAGCCGCGAATTTAGAACTGGACCGTGAGAAAAGAGAGAACATTTCTACCCAGCTGAACCAGATGAGTGCAGACATGAAGATCACCGGATCCTATGCCATAGACGGAAAGAAACTTGTTCTCACGTCCAGTGACGGGGTACAGGAACTGACAATCCTTGAAGACGGAAAGAAAATCATGGGCGACAAGGATATGGAAAATATGGTTTTAGTCAGGGTGAAGTAAATGTCCAGTTATTTCAGGCGGCTTTCCTCCAGGCTAAAACGCTACTTCACAAAACTTGGTCATAGCCTGACGCATCCCAAGGAGCCTAAGAGATATGACTTCAAAGGGATGAAAACCATCCACAAGTGCTTCAATTGCTCACTTGAATACGAGGGCAATTTCTGCCCCCGATGTGGTCAGAAAGCCAGCACATCACGGTTAACCCCCAAAAACCTTCTTGGCGGCACGCTTGAAGTATGGGATTTCAACAACAAGAGCGTCCTGGGAACTATAATTGAACTGTTCCATCGCCCCGGATATTTCATAAGAGACTACCTGAAAGGTCACAGGGCAGCTTACTACGCCCCAATAAAGCTCCTTTTCCTCCTCTGCGTAATATATGCCATAGAGGTCCAGACCGGCATAATCAAGACAAAGAAGACCAAACCTGACACCCAAAGCACAATAGAAAAACCTTTGACCCAGGAGCAGAAAGACTCTCTGGATTGGGCCTGGGCCTACGAAGATGACGAGAAAGAAGATGATCAGACCGTCCCTCAAGAATTAAAAGACAGCACTGCAATAGCCAGCCTGAATCAAGCTGACAGACAAGACAATCTATCTCAAACTGATTCCCTGTCAGACGAGCTGACAAAGGAAGAAGAAGAAGCCTATAAGCGGATGCGCCGGCAGGTGGAAAATGCAAAGTCCATATCAACCGGATTGATAACTATCGGAATAAAAATTTCAGACTGGACAAGAAACAACAAGGCACTGTCCATCATCTTTCTGAACATAACCTTCGCCTTGTCCTGCTGGATTCTGTTCAGACGAGCCCCGGATATTGACGGCAAACTGTCCTATACCGAGCACTTTTTCATACAGATATACATAAGTTGCCAGCTGATTGTCATCGCGATAATAGTGCTTCCGTTCAACAGCGCCGCAAACGGGCAGCTTTCGGGATGGTTCCTGCCTCTGATTATGATGTGGGACTTCAAACAGCTATTTGGAATAAGCTGGATCAAAAGCGCTGGGAAAACGCTACTCGTGCTGATACTCAATGGCGTGACAGCCTTTGTCCTTTATGGACTGATCACTGCATTAACCGCCTTGGTGATTGCTCTGGTAAACAACTGAAACGAGTACCTGCGCCTCAGCCTTCTTTTACTAGCATCAGCTTGATGCAATCCCCTATTTCCTTGGCCACATCAGTGGTATCTTCCAGAGACTGGACTATGTTCTTGCATTTGGTAAGTTCTATGCCATTGGTCTCAGCTTCAAACAGATGGCTCATATAGTTCTCATATATGTCGTCAACCTCACTCTCTATTTCCTTTATTTTGCCGCACATAGCCTTAAGTTCCTCCCCTTTCTTCTTCCACTGTTCAAAATCGCCGGTAATGGCGGTAAGCAAACGGGCATCCTCAACTATCTGCTCCCCTATCTCAATCCAGGAGGCATCAGTAAAATTAGGGCGGTAAATGACAATCTTCTTGGCACTATCGTGAATCATGTCCAGAAAAGATTCCATCCTGGACCCCAGAGTCTGGATATCCTCCCTGTCAAACGGTACCCTGTGAGTCTTGTAAAGAATCTCGGAAATCTTTGCATCAACCACATCTCCCTCACGTTCAACCTCTTTCATCTTCCTCGCAAGCTCCTTTTTCTTTTCGAAAGACTCTTCCTCAAGAATCTCCACAAGAATGTCAGCAGCCTTGGAAATCAAAGCGCTCTGCTCCTTGAAAAGAGGAAAGAAAAGTTCCCCTCCTCCGCGTTTATCAAACAAACACAAAAACATAACAAATTAAAATAACTAGAAGCACAAATGATCAATGATAATCCTTATCTTTACAAACCGTAAACAAGACCGTTTCTCCAATAGTTTGCAGAAGGCACGCTTTCAGGAAACTAGTCTTGCAGACAGCCGAATACAAAATTATAAAATATGAGAACAATGTCAAAAAGAATCAGCTACGCATTTATTTTTGCGTTTTTAGTTATCTCTTTCTCAGCTATTAACACTAGCGCGCAGAATAAAAAACAAATTTCTGCAAACAAACAGGCAGAATCGCTGAGCGACACGATAAAACTCTCTTCAGACCCTGATTTCTATGCAATTACCCTGAAAAAAGATATCCCTGTGGCAGAGAAGATAATGAAGGATCTTCTGCCTTACAAAGACAGCAAAACAACTGGAGAACTGATGGTGATGGCCGCCAAGAAGCTTCTGGGCAACGAATATGTTGCAGGAACTCTGGAAGAAGGAGATTCAGAGGACGTGAGAGTCTATCTGAGCAAGACGGACTGCATCATCTTTGTGGAAACCTGCATGAACCTCGCCCTCACCGTCAAGAAATATGGAAAGGACGCCAACTTTGAGAAGCTCTGCCAGATGGTACGCCAGAGCCGCTACCGTGATGGTCAGGTGCGCTGCTATTCAGACCGTATCCATTACACAACCGAGTGGATACGCCAGGGAGAAAAGAGAGGCATCGTAGATGATATCACCCTCCAATGCGGAGGGCAGGTCTATGACCATCCTATCAACTTCATGACCTCACACTACAAGAGCTACAAGCATCTTAAAGACGCGGAAGTGACCAAAGAGTGCTGCGGCAATGAAAAAGAGATGGAAACCTGCACTATGAACCAGGCCACCAAAGACTATAACGTGATTGCCAAGGTAGAAAAGGAGCTCAACACCCAGCCATACACCTACATTCCGCAGGAAAAGATCAAGGCCAACGAGAAATCTATCAAGAGCGGCGATATAATCGGCTATATGTCCACCACCAAAGGCCTGGACATAGCCCACGTCGTAATCGCCTACTGGAGGCCGGACGGCAAGCTGGGCTTCATCCACGCCTCAATGGGCAAGATGAAGGTCGTGGTTGACGAAAAGACCATCAACGACTACGCCAACGACTCCAAAGGCATAAACGGAATCAAAGTTATCCGCGTACGCTAATTTCCAACATTATACCACTTCAAATCATGGAACCTTACGCCCATTACGACCAGCAGGTTTACAAAGAACGTCCGATGCCTTCAATGACAGAGGCCACAAAGACCTGCCTCAAGAAATACTCAACTTTTTCCGGCAGGGCCAGAAGAAGCGAATACTGGTGGTTCTTCCTCGCCCAGTACCTTATAGGAATAGCAATAACAATTGTATGGGTGGTAAGTTTTATAGCTCAGATGGCTATCTGGATCAGTAAAGATTCTATCAACGAACCGTCCCCTTTTGATGTGTTCTTGACGAACCCGGGATTCTGGCTGTTTGCCGTTTACTGTTTAGCTTTAATCATTCCTAATCTTGCCGTGAATGTAAGAAGGCTCCACGACATAGGCCGCAGCGGGTGGTTTCTGCTGTTGTTCTGCCTCTGCCCGGTCCTGCTGTTCGGAGCCGCGTTTTTAATAGCCTATTATGACCACGACCTCTGGTTTCTGATGATATTTGCCTACCTGGCAAGCATCTTCTTGTCTGTCCTTTACATCGTCTGGATGGCTACAAACGGCAAGAAGGAAACCAATAAATGGGGTCCTTCTCCTAAGTACTATGTGGATGGCCAGCCAGAACAGCCAGTAACAACCGTTTAACATTCAGCCATATAATGAAAGAGACCAAATGCCCGTTCTGCGGAGAAAAGGTTTACCTGGGCATTGACCGCTGCCCCTACTGCGCCGAAAAGCTTCCTGACAACCTCGAGCCGATAAACGAGGAAGGAACAGACAACACCGGCAGCCAGGGCCCACAGCAGACATACGGCCCTCCACCAGGTTACGGACAAGGACAACAGCAATACAACCCCGGACCTGGCTACTATCAAGACCAGCAGCCATACGGCTATCAACCTGGCTACCAGTACATGCCGCCTATCCAGAGAATGTCTTTCGGCCAGGCAGTAAGAACCTGCGTGATAGAAAAATACGCCACTTTCTCCGGCAGAGCCAGAAGAAGCGAATTCTGGTGGTTCTTCCTGGCCCAGGCGCTTCTGAGCTACATTATGTCAACTGCGGTCACAATGTCATCATTCAAGTCTCTGGCCAATATCGCCAGAAGCGGAGGCGAGTTGTTCGGCATTGCCTGGGACTCAATGGCAAGCGTGCTCAAAAACCCTGTCTGGTGGCTTTCCATTATAGTGTGGCTTGCTCTGCTGCTCCCTAACATAGCAGCCATTTGCAGAAGGCTCCACGACACAGGCAAAAGCGGCTGGTGGCAGTTGCTGTTTTATGGCTCAATTCTGCTGTCGTATGTAATGGCGTTCATCCGGCTGCGGGTATTGCTGCTGCACACAATATTGTCTATAGTGACGCTGGCTGCAGTCATTGTAATGATAGTATGGCTCTGCAAAGACAGCGATCCCGACCCTAACAAATGGGGCCCGTCCCCAAAGTACGGCCTCGGCAACCCTCCGCACGGCCAGGAAGATCCTCAAAACAGGCAGCAATAATATGCTAATACTCAGCAATAAACATCGCCGAGAGAAAAAAAGTTGAAGAAAACTGAAAAAATTTTTGGAGATATGAAAAAAGGCTGTATATTTGCAGTCCCAAAACGGAAGCAATTCCGCCAAAGCTGACTCGCTAGCTCAGCTGGTAGAGCACGACACTCTTAATGTTGGGGTCCAGGGTTCGATCCCCTGGCGGGTCACAAAAAAGCCTTCAGAACTATCTGGAGGCTTTTTTGTTTTTTAAAAAAATGGGGATGGGGACATCCCAAAAGATGTTTTGCAATGCTTGAAAAATAAAACTAATTTTGAGTGTTTAGAAAAACTACCTCAGAATCGCCATGAAAAGCAACAAGAACTACATCGAAGAAGCGGACTTTGCCGTAACCGTATGCAAGAAAGACGGCGAAATCGTATATATGAACCAGAAGTCCAGAAAGACCTTCCTCAAGCCCGGAATGCCGGACATTATCGGAAAGAACGTCCTGGACTGCCATCCGGAGCCTGCCAAAACCCTTCTGGCAGACCTTCTGGTCCACCCGAGAAACAACGCCTACACAATCGAGAAAAACGGAGTGAAGAAGCTCATCTTCCAGACTCCGTGGTACGACAAGGGAGAATACGCCGGCTTTATGGAACTGAGTATGGAGATACCGTTCCAGATGCCTCACAAAGTCCGCACATCAGGAACAGGCAACAACCACTCAGAATCCGCATCCAACCTCAATGCCGGCCAGACCCAGCCGCAAAAGCCTCACAGGAAGCGCTGCGCTCCAAACTCCATCTTTGAGCTGAAGCCTAACGAGGTGTTCGTATTCGGAAGCAACCTCTCGGGCTCACACGGAGGCGGAGCAGCCAGAACGGCATACGAGAAGTTCGGAGCAGTCTGGGGAGAAGGCGTAGGACATTTCGGGCAGACCTACGCAATCCCAACCATGCAAGGTGGCGTTGAAACCATCAAGCCTTATGTAGACCAGTTTATTGCCTACGCAATGCAACACCCTGAACTCACCTTCCTGGTAACCCGTATAGGATGCGGCATAGCAGGTTTCACGGACAAAGAAATCGCCCCGCTTTTCAAGGTTGCAATGCTTGTTGACAACATCCTCCTCCCGGGGTCCTTCTGCAAAATCCTAGAAGACTGACCAGACCAGCAAACAAACTGACAATAAAAACCACCCAAAAAACAATCAACATGAAAGCAAAAGTTATCTCCATCGCGATTATAACTGCCCTTGCAGCCATGCCCCTTCTTTCCTCCTGCAAGCAGAACCAGAAGCAAAACGAAACCGATCCGGAAGAAGCGATACTGGGAAAACCATCAGAGGTTAACTACACAGTCGCACAGAATTATTTCATCAAAAACGGTGCGGTATTACCTGAAAACCATAAAATCACAGACCAGGAGACCTTCAACCAGATCTTCGGCATGGCTACCACTATGGGAGAAAACGGCAAACCGACTGAAATCGACTTCGAGAAGCAGTTCGTTTTTGCTGTAGAAACCGGCCCTGTCCAGAAAGAAACCACCCTTGTTCCTGGCTTTCTGCTTAACCACTACGACGGCAAGCTGGTATTCCACTATACCGTAAAACAGGGCGCAGACATCTCCTACACCATCCGCCCGCTCCTGATGATAATCCTGGACAAAGAATACGAGCATATTGATATAAAGGCCATCGATTAAGCAGCTGCAAGCGGCGAAAATCCAGCCTGTTCTACTCGTCATCAAACACCGCTTTCTCTTCATCGAGAAAGCGGTATGACTTTACCCGAAGCAGGTCCGGCTGAACAAACTCAAAGAGGTACTTGTTATCAGAATCCCCACTCCTCCCCTCTGCGTCATATTCACCTCTCAGAGCATAATCACATTCAATTTTCCGAGGCCACGGCCCTGGACTCCCGCCACTGAACGGCTCTATCAGTATACGGAAAGTGCAGACTTTGAACACTCCGTAGTCCACAAAATCCAGACTAAGAGGCCCTTTCATTGTACCGCCCTGAAGCCGGTACTGAGCCTCGTTTCCGAACTGTTCGCAAAACTGCCAGCAGACTTCATACTTCTTCCGTACAGTCCTGCAGTTCTCGCCATACAGCAAATCAACCTCCTCTCCGCCGACCGCCCTACCCTCTTCAAGGGCGTCAGTCAACGCCGACTTATCCGCATAATCCGCACAAATAATGGTCTTTAGGGTATATTTCCATCCGCGATAACTCCCTCTGTCCTCATCATACCATCCGGCATCGTCCACCTCAAGCCCAACCACCTCCACATCGCTGAAATTCAGCCCAAGCGGCAGCAAAGCCTTAAAGCCGTCAATTATGTCAAAACACCTGGCATCTATATTAGAATCGCGATAAACATCATACATATCCCATTCCCTCCTTATTCGGCAAAATCCAGAATCTTGAGCTCTCTCCGAAGCCGATACCAGCTCAAAAAGACACTCAGTGAAGCATTCTCGTGCAAAAACCTGTACGCAGCGCGCAAGACCTCTTTATCTTGACAATCGTCGTAAATGAACCTCAGGGCCGTTTCTATTTCCTGACGAGTCAATCTCTTATGAAGCAGTTTTGCGTACAATTCGAGGTCCTTTGCTCTATCCTCCGCCTTCTGAGCCTCTGGCTTGTCCTCAGAACTTGAAGAAAAGGCCACCTTCCTATAATTCAGCATATCCTCCTTTGTACCAGGTCCCATATAAAACATCTTCGGCGGATCATTTTCAGAATCAATATTCACAACGCTGAGATTAAGAAGTTCAAGCCAGAAAAGCCCCATCTGAAGTAACTGATACTGCTTGAACGCACGCTCCTTCACATCTTCGCCGCTCCTGGAAATGAGCCATTTGAGATATCCAATAGAATCCTTGGCGATTTTCCCTGAAATCTCATGTCCGGACCTTATCTGCTCAACCCTCTCGTTGTATGACTGGGGTTTGACTTCATCCGGGCCTACTCCCTGAGTTGTCTTCATAATCCGCTCAACATTATCCCCTTTAGCCTGGCTTACAAGAAATGTCATTAAACGGTTATGGCGCACATCGTCATAATACTTCTTCAGCAAAAATGCCCGGTCCAGAGAAAACGGATGGTCACCGTCTTTCCAATCATTCTCATTAAACTCTTCCTCAGCGCCTTTCAGCCACTCTTCCAGGCTTATTTTTCTCACGTCATAATCAGCGAAGACCGCATTGCGGAAGAAATACTTGAGCCACTTGCTCCACATCCTCGTGTTATCCAGATCGCTGTCACTGAGTTCCAGCACCTTCATTAATATCTCTTTCTGCCCGCTATCCCATTTGCCGACAGATTCTTTCGGATCATATTTCATAATCTTTCTATTTCTGTTATCACAACTTAAATTTACAAACTTGGCCTGTCAAACGCAACTCTCACAAGCCTTGCAATAATACTATCAGAATGCGAATTCTATGTTCCTTTGCCCAAACAACAGCTAAAACTCGTTCTTAAATAATAAACAGTATGATCACATCACCCGCTAGCAAATAAACCAGTATCCGCGAACATACTATTCGCGATAATTGTTTAAATTTGTTTCAGCAAGCAATAAGAAACGATATGCCAACAAACAAAAACGCCCTCATCAGATACACAATTCTCGACAAGCTCCTCAGCGACCGACACCACAACTACACCTGCCTCGACCTTCTCAACAAGGTTAACGAAGGCCTGGAAGATGCCGGTTTCCCTAAAATCGGCGGAGAAGGAGACGACTACCAGAAACAGATCAAAAGCGGCAAAAGAGTCATACAGAAAGACCTTCTGGACCTCCAGGATAGCCCTTTCAGTATGGAGATAGACTCTTCCGACACTCGCGACGGCGCACCGGTCTACCGTTATGCGGACCAGACCCGCTCTCTTTTCTCCACCCCTCTCAAAGATGACGAGAAGAAGCTGCTCAAAGAGGTCCTTAACACCCTCGGCCAGTTCTCCGGCCTCGACAACTTCGAGTGGCTTGAAGACCTTCAGGCCAAGCTCAACGACCCGTCCGCTTTCGGTGCCGGCAAGCAAATGGCGGCCATTTCCCCTATCGCCGAAGAAAACAATGCGCCGAAAAACAAGATCATCGTATTCGATTCCAACCCCTACCTGAAGAACTCCAACCTCCTGGGCACCCTCTACACCCACATTTCAAACAAGCAGATCATCGAGGTTACCTACGAGCCGTTCGGCAAACCTCAGCGCAAATATCCCGTCGCCCCCTACCAGCTCCGCCAGTACAACAACCGCTGGTTCCTGGTCTGCACCATCATCAACACAGAGGACAGGCAATATGTCAAAGGCTTCTACCTCAACCTCCCCCTGGACCGCATCCAGGAGGTGAAACTGCTTGAAAAGCCAGCTAAACTGGCCCAATCCTCAAAATCCGCCAAACCCGAAGACCGCCTCTACGAATACATCGAGTGCGCCGACAACCTTGACGAGTACTACGAAGACTGCATTGGCGTCACCCACTTTGACGACAAACCCGCCCAGGACATCATCCTGGCCGCCAACGAAACCTGCCGCAACTACATAGAAACCAAGCCTATGCATTCCAGCCAGACTGAAATCAAGAACGAAGCCACTCTCCAGAAACTCAGGGAGAAATACCCAACCCTCGCCGATTATGGCTTCCTACATTTCTACAAGCTCCACATCATCCCTAACCCTGAGATGCGAAGATTAATTCTGAGCTATACTCCGAATCTAATTCTGTTGAGTCCGGAAGAGGAATGGATGGCGTTGAAGGAGGATTTGGAAGCGGCAGAAGATGTAATGATAATGAAATACTAATTATAGACATGTTATTAAGAAATTTGATTTAAGTTCTTTTTATTAAATTTGCTGATGAGTGAAAATGCTGATAGTGAACCTCACAACTCAAGTGTATTGATAATCAAATAATTCTTATATGTTTAAGTATATAAAAGAAAACTACAAAAAAGGAGACAAACTGATAATCACATGTGTTAATGGTAAATTTTCAGGAGAAATTGATTTTATAAGTAGTGATTCTATTATATTAAAATCATTAGACGGTAGAAAATGTGGTATCAAAGGAAGCGACATTTCTTTTTTTGAAGAGATGAAAGAATGTATACCTAAAAATACAAAAGATAACATTGAGCTAAAAAACACTGAATCAAATACACTCGTAGAATGTGAAGCGGGACAAACTAATGTTACTGAAAAGCAATCAGATCAACCGTCTTTTGCGGAACAAGATAAAGAATCACATAAAAACTTGGTCAACCCTTCGGTTTCTCAATATAAACCAGGAGATAAAATACCCTTAAACTTATTACATCAAATTGATCCAAATACAGCTAAGCCAAGGTTTCCAAAGAAAATAAAAGCGACAAAAAAATTCAACAGTTTAGAGTCTTTAAGTGAATTAGTTGAAGAAGAACATAATATTCAAAACGAAAAGTTTGTTCCCGCATTGGGTGAAATATCGTTTGCAAAGCCAGAAAACAATTATGGTTTTATTACTGATGGGAAATCTAATAAAAGATTATATTTTTCGTTAAGCCAAATAGTTGATGAGGCTATAAGCAAATTTTCAAGTTCCATGATTAAAACGCCTGTTGTATATTCCATCCTAACGAACGAACATGGCGAAATGGCGGTTAGTATCCATAAGCCTAATAAAGTCAGTGAACTTCTTGCCCTTGCGAAAGAATTAGCCAAGAATTATAAGATTAATCACGCAAACAACATTCTTGATCATATTCTTTTTGAATATCCTGACAATTATTCCGCATATGAGCTCAAACGTAAACTCGAGAAAAAACACGCTCAATCTAAACCAAAGGTTTATTCCAGTTTATATAATCTAGCTAAAAAACACAATCTTGCCAAGAACTATCCTAAAGCAATTGAATTCTTCATTAAAGCCATTGATACGGGAGAAAAAATTGAAAGTTCTATTAAGGACTTGGGAATGCTTTATGCACAGCTTTATAAGCAAGGTGGAGAAGATGCACCATCATACAAAGAAAAGGCTATTATGCTTTTGAAAGACCATAAAAACGATCTGCCTAACTCAATATCTACACTCTACTATTTAGAGAATTTGTATTATTCAATTCAAGATTATCAACAGTTTATTAAAACGGCACAAATACTTCTAGAAACCCCCGAAATCCAAAGAGATCTCAATAGACGTTCTCTGCTATTATGTAAAATAGCTGCTGCTTATGTTCAGAATGAGGAAATACAAGCTGCAATGAATACTATAGATGAGGTTTTGAGTGAAGATCCTCACAATATTGGAGCTCATAAATTAAAATTAGCAATTGAATCTGAGAATACAGAGAACATCAGAGAAGCAATCTCAGCCACTCAATTTGAATCATTAACAAGCGGATTAAGTCCTTTTATTCAGCAGACACTTGATGATTATAACGAATATGCTGGTGTTCAGGCAAAAATTAAAGAGACTGGCGATTTTAATGACGCAACTCTCAAAGGTGTTAGAAGTATTATTGAAAAGTTTTCTGGTCGATCTAAAGATAGAGCAACTTATCTATTAACTGAAGCTAAACTTCTGCAAGAACTAGAACCGGAAAATACATTACAACTTAGGACAATTTTGGCTCGCTATTGTTATGATATGGCAAAAACCCATATTGCAGATTATTGTCCTTTAGATGTCATTCGTTTTTACTATAATGAGGCCTTTTCTCTTGAGGAAAATTATGATAATAATGCTCAGAATGTTGCGTATTACATTTTAACTCACATCTACGATTATAGTGAATTAATTCAGGTTACAAGTAAAGAAGTATCTCCATCATTATCATTTGCTTTAAAGAAAACGACAAGCAGTGAATTTGACATTAAAATATGGATTGATATACTTTCAATGTTTGTCTATAATAGAGTAATATCGGCAAAATTGACTGCTTTGTTGTATTCAGACTTAGGTTTTAGAAAACAAGCAATAAACGCTTTAAGGCATCTAGATATTAATCTTGTTAATAATCCGACTAAAGAGGATTTTACTGAAGCCTGGAATAATGCTCGCGAATCTTTAAAGCGATATAACAATGGAATTGCTGCAACAATACGAACTATTTCGAACTCATCAAGCATAGAAGATGCGTATAGTCAACTTTTATCACTTAATGATTTAGATAAAAAGTGGATGTTCGCTCTAGATATTAGGCGCCTCCATACAATAATCAATAATATTGCTCCTGCTATTAGTTCATATCTCAAATCATTTGGTTTTAGAAATAAAGAAGCGAACAGCAATAATGCCTATGGGCAAATGTATCAATTAATTGAGGAGATAAAAAAAGAACCCACAAAGTTATCATATGAAGAATTTTTGCCACTATTAGACTCATTGAAAAGGCTTCTAGATATTTCTTTTAATGAAGTTATCCGTATGAGTGAGCCACGTATTATTATTAGATTGCTTTCTGAAAAAACAGTTATTAATAACAATGGAACTGTAAAAATCCAAATCGAGATAGCCAACCATAAAGATTCATCACCAATTAAAGAAGTCTCATTATCTATTGATGAAAGAGATGATCTAAAACTTATTAGTGGAGATAATGTATTTTACAATGCTATCGAGGGAGGGGAAGCGCATATTTTCAAATTACAATTTAGGGTTAGTGAAGTGGTTATAAATCAAAAAGCTACGGCAGTAACCATATATTGCAATTACAAAAATGGTAATGAAATTAAACAAGCATCAAAGCAAATTTCATTAAAATTATACTCTCAAGAAGATTTCAAACAGATTAAAAACCCATATGCACCATTTGCGGATGGTGGACCTGTTCCTGTTGACTCAAATATGTTCTTCGGGCGTGAGACTGAAATTGAAAATCTTGTTGATGCTATTATAAAATCGCCATCAAAACAAATAATAATTTATGGTCAAAAGAGAAGCGGAAAATCATCTGTTTTATCACATCTCAAAAAAAGACTCCTTGAAACAGGAGCAACTTTCTGCGTATCCTTCAGTATAGGTGATATTATCAATACTTTAAGTGAAGCTTCTTTTTACTATAAAATCATTAGTTCTATAAAACAGGAACTAGACTTACTTGAAATTGATGGACAAAATATACCCAATTTTGAAATACCTTCTGCAAAATTATTTAAAGAAGAAGATGAAGATAATCCTTCCAACACATTTACTAAATATATGATTAAGTTCAAGTTGTCTTGTAAACAAACTAATGGATGGGAAAATAAGAATCTTGTTGTAATGATAGATGAGTTTACATACCTTTATACAGAAATCAAAAAGGGGCATATATCACCAACAATAATGAAACAGTGGAAGGCGATAACTCAAAACGAGCATGCACAATTTTCTGTTGTGCTTGTAGGACAAGATGTTGTACCATCTTTTAAAAAGGAAGATTATGCACGTAATGCATTCGGAGTAATTCAAGATATGAGATTAACCTATCTCAAAGAAGAACCTGCTAGAGCACTGATTGAAACTCCTATTCTTGACGAAGACGGTCATTCTAGATATATAGGGGATGCCGTTTCTCGAATTATTGAATACACATCTCGAAATCCATATTACATTCAGATATTCTGCTCGCGTCTTGTTGATTATATGAACGACAACAAATCAATAAGTGTGACAGAGGCCGATGTTAATGATGTAGCTCACTCATTCATTTATGGCTCAGATGCGCTCGAAGAAGATAAATTTGATAACCTTATTCGAGCAGGAGAATCTGAAGATCTACAAGAGCATTCTGAAGCAGATTTGCTTGCCGTTCTTCGGCAAATAGCACTTAATTCTAAGAATATTGGGTATTGCAATAGGTCGGACATCAATGTCTTTGAAGACAAGGAAAAAGAGAATGCTATTATTAAAGATTTATATGACCGTGAGGTTCTAGAGATGAAAGGAGAAAATAATTATAAGATACAAGTAAAACTGTTTCAAGAATGGCTACTGAATCATTAAATAATCCTTTTGCTGACTTCGGTGGAATTGTATATGGCCAAAGGTTTGTAGGAAGAAAAAAGGAATTAATCACTATCGAACAACGGGTCTTAGGAAATAGCTATGGAAATTTGGCTATTATGGGATTACCTCGTATTGGGAAATCAAGTCTTGCTTGGGAAGGCATAATGACTAAAAAAGAAAAACTTGTAGAGAACAAAACTATCCCAATCTTCTTTCAATCAGGAAGTTGTCAAGACGCTAACAGTTTCTTTAAGCAAATCATCATTAGCTTGCACGATGAAATGCACGATGCCTTTCAAGATGACAAGTATGAAAAATTTGCCCAGCCAGTTATCGATGAATTAATGAAAACAGATTCTGATTCGTTTTCCCTACTAATCAGCAAATACTTTAAGGTTTTAAAACGACTAGGATATAAAGTCATATATATTCTCGATGAATTTGACAGTGTCCAGAGCATTTTCAACGTAGCAGATTTTCAACTATTAAGGGAGTTATCGTATAATCCTGAAACAAAAATATGTTTAGTTACTTGCTCTAGAAAAACCATACAAGAGATAGAAGCAAAAAATGGCGCAATTTCGAATTTTTATGGAACATTTAAAGACCTTAGGTTAGGTTTATATGACAATAATGACATGAAAAAATATTGGGAACGTGCCTGTTCTTTTAACTTTTCAGAGTCATATAAAAGTAGCATTGAATACTTTGTCGGCAGACATCCATACTTGCTTGATTTAATCAATGACTATTGCATTAGGATGCAGATATTTGATTTCGAGAATAATTCGAAGGAAGTCATTGAGAACCTCAAACTTCAGTTATGGAATCAGTTAAAATCAATTATTGACACTCTAAATCATGAGGAGATATTTGACAAAGCTATTCAGCTTATACTTGGACCTGTATTCAATGTAACCAAAATAGACGAAGAGAAACTTCTTAAATATGAGTTCATTAAAATTATAGATCATTCTTCAAAAGTGGCATTACTTGGTCGTTTAGTTGGTGCCCGAACTGAACAAGGTTCCTATATATGTTTCTCTGATTATTTCACTCTTCTTTTGGATCAAGAGTATATTTCGAATATTGATTATTGGCCTCTTTGGACTAACACTGAGAAGAAAATACGCGAATTGATAAAATTATATATAAAAGAGTCTTATACTAACGATTGGGAAACTGAAATGTTTGCGAAATATGGATCAAGTATGGATTGGGCCAGTCAGTTCAATTCGTTGAAATCGATTAGAGAAAATTCTAAACGCATCTTTAGCAGTGCTAGTTCAAATTTAGTCGATTATACATATCCTCGAGACATGTATAACGTTTTTATGAGCAAGGCTTGGGTTGATTGGTTCGAGAAAGTTTTCTCTTCCGGAACAAAGAGAGAGTGGGCTTCAAAATTTAATTACCTCGCTGATATAAGAAATCCTATGGCTCACAATAATCGCGAGTTTATTTCTCAAGAACAAATATTAAAAGCCACTGAATATTGCAACGAAATTTTAAGAGTGATTTCTGAATGGGAGGCTAAACAACAATAACTAAATTCCATGCCAGATAAATTCACACTCACCGACAGCCAACAGAGGGCTTTAGACAATTTTAGAATTTTTGTAAATAGCATGAATTCTAAAATCTTTATTCTTCGAGGATATGCTGGAACGGGAAAAACTACATTAGTACGTATTTTTATTCAGGAGTTGCATAAAGATAATTTATCGTTTCATTTGTTAGCGTCAACAGGAAGAGCGGCAAAAATTCTATCTAATGCGACTGGTATGACTGCAACTACCGTTCATAGTCTTATATACAAGTTCAGAGATTTGAATCAGAACCTTGAAGAAGCAGCTAAATCAAGAGAAAAACAAAAAATTGATACCTCTGGACAATTATATCTAGACTTTGAATTAGGTTATGCCGAAGATAATGGTGAGGAGCATTACTATTTGATTGATGAAGCCTCCATGATTTCAGATGAACTTGATAAGAATATTGAACAAGCAAAATTTGGATCTGGAAAATTATTAGAAGACTTACTTAAATACGATAGAAACGGAAAGTTTATCTTCATTGGTGACAGCTGTCAGCTACCTCCTGTTCTCCAAAAGATTTCCCCGGCTCTAAGCATTGAACATTTTAGAAAAGAATATTCCGAAGATGCTGCTCAAAGTGAGCTTACTGAAATTGTAAGACAAGAACATGGTAATGATATTACAACAGCTGCTAGCAAAATCAGAGATCAGTTCTTTCATCCTCAGACAACAACTGCAGCAACATTTAATCTAAGAGGGTATAATAACATTAAAATAGTAAACACTCAAATTGAACTAATAAACAAATATATTGAAATCACCCAAAAAGTTGGATTCGAAAACTCTTCGATTATTTGCTTCTCCAATTCCATTTCTAATAAATTGACAAAAATTATAAGACCATCATTTGGTCACGTCAGTTCTCAACTTGAAAAAGGAGATTTACTTCTAGTAACTCAAAATAATATGCCTACTGGATTAATGAATGGAGATTTAGTCGTTGTTGATAATATAGGAGTTAGGAGAAAGAGGGCAAATTTGACATTTTTGCCCGTAAGTATAAAAGAACTATACACTAACTCAAACTATGAATTATTACTTATTGAAGAATTATTGTATAGCAACCATACAAATCTTCATCCAGAACAATTGAAAGATCTTTTTATAGATTTTTACTATCGGATGGACGAAAAGGGTATTAAACAAGGTACAGATAGATTTCTTCATTGCATGAGAAAAGACGAGTATCTAAATGCCTTAAGAACTGTTTTTGGATATGCCCTTACATGCCATAAATCTCAAGGAGGAGAATGGAACTATGTCTTTTTAGACATTCCGAGGAATCTTCCTTATATTGAGAAACCATATGTTTACCAATGGTTGTATACTGCGGTTACTAGAGCGAAGCAGGAATTATATATCGTTGATGATTATTGGGTTAAACCAGATAAATCTCCTATACGTAAATGGGAAACTATTAATTTATAAAATTCCATAACATATTTCATGCCTTCTTTTTAGAATAATACCATATGCAAAACGACTGGGAAATAGATATTGATTACCCAAAAACAATCTCTTGTAAAACCCCTAAATCTCTTTCCGAGATTCCTAAAGTTTTATCTTCAGAATCTTCTGTCTGTGCTTTATATTATACTTTGGGTTATTGCAGAGGACTTAAACATAGGAAGTTTTTGTTTCGCGGACATTCAGATAAGATATTCGAACTTGTTTCTAGTTTAGGACGGTCAAAACTACCTCAAAATAGTGACCGAGAAAAGTATCAGAGTCTTAAGAAAATATGTCAAAAATACTCATACGAACAATTCAGACATCCATCTTTCAACGAGGAACTTTTTTACTTAAGTATTGGTAGACATCTATCTTTCACATGTCGCTTACTGGACTGGACTTTTGGTTTTTGGGATGCTATCTCTTTTATATTGCATGACAATTTTGACAAAGATGGAACCTTATGGGTCCTATCTCTTCCTCAAGATTTTGAGGAAGAGAATCGAACACCATGGGATATTTCAGATGAACGGATTCACGTATTAAGGGAGCATTACTACTTGCCAGAAGATAACCCATCCTTACCGCTCGGCATTATAAGAAGATATATGCAACATGGTCTGTTTACTGTAGTTGAAAATTCAATGCTTTCAACACCATTGAATCAAATACGAGATAATGGCGATGATATTAAATTCTATAATTTTATAGTGCCGGTTGAATTAAAAAATGAGCTAAAAGGAAACAAAAATATTGTGCCTAAAGATAATCTATACATTGATACATCGGCGCCAATATTAAATGACATAGGGCTTTTAAACAATTCAACATTTTAATAGAAATAATCATATCAACGAACTCTACCTTCGCTTATCGTTCTTTTTGCGCGTCCTGTCCCTCTTCTTTTTCTCTTTAACCCGATAGAATATCATCTTGTCATAATCGATGACAAAATGGTTATACCGGAAAAAATTGTTTCCCAGAATGCCATGAATCTCAATCCCGCTTTCCTCCTTGATCTGGTTAAAAGCACCAGTAAGATCGATGGCCCCTGCCATGTCCCTATATTTAATACTGTTGAATTCAAAAGATATTACATAGTGCCTTGTGTTAAGACTTGTACCACCGGCTCCAACGGTATTGGTAGTCTGATTCAAGTCCTTTACCCGGAAATTTTCAAGATAACGGCTGTCGATATAAGAAATGTTGCTTCCCGAATCGATGAGCATATTATAGGACCTCTCGCCATTGGAAACGGTGACAAAAGGAATGCCCACTTTGTCTATATTCTCAGCGATGGAGATTACAGAGCTCCTTACAATTCTTCCGCTGAGGAAACGATTCCTTAATACGATGAATGCCAGTACGCTAAAAGCGATGAAAGAGAGAAGAAAAACTGAAATGATAGTGATAATCTGCTGTGTCATAACTATGCGTTTTGTGTTTAAAGCGCCGCAAAAATATGACACATCTGCGAACGGTATGTTCGCTAATTGTTACTCTTCAGAATTTATTATTAGAGTGTAGTTCTGGTAGTTGATTTCTGCCTGGAGCGCTTTAAAAAGATCAGAGCCAAAGATTGCCTGAACTGCATTTTCAATCTTTTCTTGCTCAGCAATGTTCTGATTAATATGAGAAAGGTCATACAGCATTGCATAGCCGGCTTTACAGACAAAGACATAGCCCCTTTGTTCAAGGTTGCTATGCTCGTTGACAATATACTCCTCCCAGGCTCATTTGTAAAAGAGCTGGAGAAATAGACTCTACATTATTTCTGGTTTTCTTAACGCGAATTCTCCTCAAACCACTTGCGGATTTCATCCTTGCGGGCAAGGAGAGAGTCAGCAGGGACAGGAACAGCATCCGGATTCTTGATGGCGGCAGCATGAAGTTCTTCCAGAACCTTCTCTGAAGCCTCCAGGCGCTCCTTTGCCAAAGCAAAGTCTCCGCGACGGATCAGGAGCATCATCCCGTCCGCAAGGCAGCGGGCATACTTGTAGCTCTGCTTGCCGTATCGCTGAGAAACAAGATAGGTCATCTGCGCATTATAGCCGATGGCCATGTCAAACTTCCCCAGGCTGGCATAAGAGTAGTAAAGGTTGTAAATGATGTTCTCGTAAGCCTGGCGGGCTCCAGGGTTATCCTCCATACTAATCGGTTTAGCGGTAAAGTACAGGAAATCAGACTCGTTGTCCAGAATAACCTCCTCGTACGCCTCCTTTTCAGACAGATACCTGAAATACAAGTTGCGGAAATAGCTGTGGTATGCCACAACACCATCGTAACTCATCTCCGGAATATAGTACAGAAGATCCCGCTTGTTCAGAGCCCATAAAATGGCATCACGTGTGGAATCTGCCTTGACCATAATGTCCAAAGCGGCAACCTCAGCTCTTGCGGAATCTATAAGATGCTCATCTGCAGTGTTGTAAGCCTTGCTCAGAGAATCCACCAGATAGGCAAAATCCGGCCTTCCCATAACAGTCAAAGCCTTCAGCGAGTCCAGCCTCAGAGCCTCCTCCTGTTTCTGGGCCTCAGACTTGCAGGAAGATACACTGACACAAAAAAAGAAAGCAGCAGCCCAAACAGCCAAGGTCATTTTACAGGCATCAAAAAACTTCATATCGTCAAATCTTAGATTTACGGGTGCAAATATACTCTTAATCGGCGACAAAGCACTGTTCCCAAAAATATTCCTAACTTGCATACGCATTAAACTACATATACCAGCAACTATATGAAAGCATTACTCATAAACGGAAGTCCGCGCAAAAGCGGCAACACCGCCACGGCCCTGGCAGAAATAGCAAAAGTACTGGAATCCAAAGGCATAGAGACAGAAACAATGTGGATTGGCAACCGCCCCGTCAGAGGCTGCATAGCCTGCGGCAAATGCTTTGAAAACCCCGGCCGATGCGCTTTTGACGACGATGTCTGCAACCGCATCAGCGAAAAGTTCAAGGATATGGACGCCCTGGTTGTTGGCTCACCAGTCTATTACGGACAGCCCAACGGAGCCCTTCTGTCTGTCCTCCAGAGAGCCTTCTTCTCAAACTCCGCAAACGCTGCCGGAAAACCAGCCGTATCTGTAGCCATCTGCAGAAGAGGCGGAGCCACAACTGCCTACCAGACTCTCAACATGCCGTTCCAGATGCTCAACATGCCGGTAATCACCGCCCAGTACTGGGGCATAGCCTACGGAATGAACCCAGGAGAAACCACCCAGGACGCAGAAGGAATGCAGACCATGCGAACCCTCGGCAACAACCTGGCATACATCCTCCAGAAGACAGGCGGCCAGCCAGCCCCCGGCCTTCCGGAAGGCGAACAGTGGACCGCCACCAACTTCATCAGGTAAAACACCAAATCTAAAAACGCTAAAATCCAAAGTAGCACTTGCGATTTTGGACAAAAATCCAAATCACTACAAAAGTTCAACACAGGGGTTAAACTAAACAAAAAGAATAAACAACGGTATCAGAACTGCATTAATAACAGGAACGAGCTCTTTTGCGCCTTGGGTTGTTTACAATTATGGCAAAGGCTATTGTGCCATAAGATGTCGTAATAGGAATACCGAACAGCAACATAATCATCTGTAGAAGCCTTGACACAATAATCATTATGAGAAGAAATATCCCCGCAAAACAGCGTCGGGCCTTCTTTTCAAAACTCATAAATGGTGTAAACTCCAAAATAACAGTAACACAATGCGTATCGCGATAATAATTGTCCTCAGTTAGGGTATCTGTCTTACATATCCTCCATAGACAGCCCCTTATGCGAAATTCTGTACCTCTTGAACTGGTGGGTTGAGTCCAAGAAGGTCTGAACCTTGGATTCCAGATCGCTGAGCCTGATTCTTTCTTTATTGCGTTTGATTTCAAAGAAAACAGCGGTCTTGCCTAATTCATCCTCAGCAATCAGGTCTATTTCGTTTTCACCCTTGCGGTCCCACCAGCGGTCAAGGCGCGTCCACAGCCCGGACTCCATTTCCTTCCGGTAGAAATACCTCTCCAGCATCAGGCCGGTAAAAGTCTCGTAATCGCGGAGAATAATTTCTTTCAACTTCTGATAGTTCTCTATTTCAACGATATAACTATACTTAAAGATGAACCTGAACCAGAAGCTGTAAAAAACATCATCTATCACATATCTGACATTCTTTGTGGAGCTCTTCTCAAAGAGGGGCTGACGTTTTTTAATGAGTTCATACTCTTTTTCCAGGTTTGTAAGATAGCCGCCAACCTCCTTGCCGATGACATTTTCTATGTCGGAACGAGTGTTATAGCCTCTTGAGATACAGGATAATATGGAGAAATATGTACCATAGTCACGGCCAAATTCCTCAACAAGGTTATCCTTTCCTTCAGTCAGGAATGTGGAGTTAGGACTTAAAATGCAGTCCAGTATCTTGTCCTTGGTGAGCGCCCCCGCATCAACCAGAAGCTGAACGTATTTGGCAACTCCACCTGTAAATGAGAACAGAGCCAGAAGATCCTCATTGGTATAGCCAGGATTTGCCTCGGCGATTATCTTTTTAAGGACGGACGGGGCAAAAGCCTTGACTTTCAGCTCTCCAGTAGCTCTTCCATAAAGCGGTTCCTTCTTGTTCTTGAAGAGTTTCTGCATCATGGAATAGACAGAACCGCAGACGACAAGGTTTATATGGGACTGTTTTTCATACTTGTCCCATATCTTCTGCATATCACTGAAGACACTCTTGTTCACCCGCAAAAAGTCCTGGAACTCGTCTATGACCAAAGTAAAACTCCGCCTGCAGGAAAGATTCATAAGAAACTCGAATATCTCAGCAAAAGTCTTCACTTGGCCAAGGACCGGAACATCAAGCTTTTGGGTTATCTCCTCAAGATAGCCCTCACAAAGATCCTTTTCTGCCTTCCTGGCAACAAAGAAATAAAGGAAAGGAGCATCTGCATACGCCTTTGTTATCAGCGATGTCTTCCCTATCCTTCTCCGGCCTGTAAGCACTGTAAACCTAGCGCCAGCCTCAGCCTCCTTCCTGGTTTCCTGAAGAAACTTTATTTCTTGTTCCCTATCGTAGAATTTCATAATATCAGTGTTTTATTTCACGAAACTGCTATTTCCGAAACAGCCATTTCGCTACAAATATAGAAAAACTATCGCGATTTACAAATGGCAGGCCCTACTACCTCTTCCTTCAATAATGTTTCTGATCTGTTTAATGCAACAGAAATGGCTTCATTGAGGTAAAGGAGAATACTGTGGAAACGCGACACAAAAACAGGCCCGGATGTCTCTATTTTGGTCTCAGAAATGCATCTTAAAAAGTCTTTCTGGTTATAATTGCAGGAGTGGGCATATTCTACTAGCTTCTTTAAAGAGGCGAAGTTGACCGGTTGTTCTTTAAGGATATGGATAAACATGCCGGAATAGTCTGGTTCATTGTCCAACAGGAATAATCCATGAGATTTTTTGCAGAAATCAAGGAATGATTGAATTTCAACGTCCGCGTCATTAGATGCATTATGAAAAGCAGCTTCATTACAATTCTTCATAGACAAGTTAAAAAGGTAACTGTTCCAGATTTCTTTCTTATGATTATCGTTTGTTGTGTAAACTTCCAGGCTCTTGAAAACAGAAGCAGCTAGTGCAACAAGCTCTCGGTGAAGTTTTCTTAGATGATGCCGTATTGTATTCCAACTGGACAGACTGGGGCTTACAAAAGAACCCTTGAAAATGTCAAATGAATCTAATCCGTCAGCATCCTTAGAGGTACGGGCATCATTATCGTAAACCTTTCCAAATTCCTTAAATGCACTTGTCTGTCTTCTGTATGAAGCAAAAATACAAGCATTTGCAGGATTAAACAACTCTGGAAGAGGTTGAGCCGGGGCATTCTTGGAAAGAGACTTGATCTCCTTTATTGAATCTGCCCATAAGCCATCGCGAAAATAATAATCAAGATACGACGGGTACAGCTTCCTAAGCGAATCCTTGAAATCCTCAATGCTTACATAAACAGGTTCTTGGGACTCAGGGAAATATTGATGACGCTTCTTATAAATGAACCGCTTTAGATCAGCATCTTCTTCTTTCTTTATAACTGAATCATATTCAGCAGAATCCACTAAAGATATGGCTAGTTTTCTATCCCAGATAGTTTCAATATATGTCTTATCAGTGAATATGTTACAGATTTCATCCGCAGTTGGGGGAGAGGGCCAATGCCAACCATATTGTGTGGTAATTGTCCTGAATTCCATTGTTTTTTCTACGACCTGATAGACTTGCATATAAGGTGTCAGCATCGCTGAAGAGGAATCTAAAGACACGCCATCTATCTCAGACCGTCTTCTGAGATAAGCTTGCCAAGCATATAAATTTCGGCAAAGCCTGTTATTATCGTAAACATATCTGTCAAAATCATTCCAGCACTGATACATCCAGTTTGTCTTGCAGATATAAGACTTGTATGCATCCGTACCCACAATCTCCGGAACCATCATATCTTTCAGAAGGTTGGCGCAATATGATATATGCGCTGAGATATATTGCAGAACATCCCTATCCCCATCCTCCGATACTTTTGCCAAAATAACATCAACAGTATCTATAACTCTGACAGCTTGATTTTTCATACGGAGAACACCATCACAGATATCTGAGGTTTCAAGAAGATCAGATGCTATTGCGGCCTTCAGTTCAGATATATTGAGGAACGGGATAAGTATAGGATTCAATGTTATAACCCTAGGACGCCTAACCCCTATTTTGACACTTAATTCATCTACAATAGCATATAGCTCCGGATTAGCCTTCCTTGTAGGGCTGTAATGTATAAGTTTTCTCCTCCAGTTTTTATATTTCATCCTATTCATATCCAAAGGAATAGAATGCCGAGTCAGTATCTTACCCAGCTCTTTCCAGCAATATTTTGCCTCAGCGATGAGTTCTTCCTTTGTAGGTGTTCCTTTCTTGAATTCACAGAAAGAAAGCACTCTATCTATCGTTTCCTTGTCCATTGAAGTAAGTATTAGAACAGCCCAACAGATACCCTGGCTGCCAGTGGTTGCCTGATTTTTCAAGATGGTAATCAGCCCATTTGTCGCAGTGGATGGAGACAAAGTTACCAAACTGAGTACCTTGGAATTCACTTCTCTTGAGGGTGGCAATGTTACGCATAGCATAGTGGATTCCGGCTCTTACATCGGCATCACTGCAAATTTCAAGAGCCTGGGCGTAAAGTTTTTCCGCCTTTGAGAAAGCCAGGTCCTGGGCTTTTCTGAATGGAGTTCCTTTCTCTGAATCACACTCAGACAGACCATAGAACGCCAACGCCCAGCAGTCTCCGAAGCAATTCCTCATTCCAGTGGCATATTTTACAAGATAGAGGGCCTTGCGGTCCGGATCCTTAGAGTTTTTTATCCGTTTCTCAAGATCCTCCATTGTGCTGGCGAAGTTGTACTTGACATCGAAAGAGACCGGTAACTCAGTCTTTTCCGTTGCGAAAGGATCCCTTCTCAGATAGACATTGGTATTAAGGCTCAACTGGTATGCCGCCGGAACCTTTTCCAGGTATCGGGAGGCTTCCCCGTAGCGCAGGGCGCGGATAAGCTGCGTCCCGATCATATCGTTTAGGTAATTCCGGTCTGTGAATCCCTTGGCGTTAACGTACCTGATAAGCGTAGTGTTATTCCTGTCGAGTGAATTTGCATAAGCTATAAGGTTGTCCACCCCTACCGTATCCATCATATTAAATGTATAGTTTCCGAAATCCAGCCAGTTGCACTCTCTCCACAAGAGGTTATGCCTGGTAGTGTCGTTAAATACTGTTACATGGGCTATTCTTTTACGGTACTCGCTCAAAGAAGTTTCATATTCATTGTTGCCATCCAGCATATTTACCATCAAGTAATCTGAAATGTTGGCAAAGGCTATCGCAGAGGAATACTTTCCTTTCTTGAGAAGAGTCGGACAGATATTTGTCTGTACTGCCTTAAGTATCATCTTGTTGTAGTAGCCTAACTTTGTACATGAAAGGAGATCCAAAGGATCTATTATAGAATATTCTTCTTTCCTGTATGTCTGGACAGACTCCTCAAGGCAAGAACGCATCAGCCTCTCAAGAAACTGTATATAGCCCAGCATTTTATTCTCGTAAGACGGAGAATAAGGCTTTCCGGAGTCTATCCAAAACTGAAGTATTTTTGCATACTCACCGATGAATATCTCTCCTGGAGTGCTCATAGCCAGGGCATTGTATTTTTCCGCCTGACGGATATCTCCCAGCAGGAAGTATGAGTATGCCGCGCTGTACAGATAAAAACGGCGGTCCGGAACAGACTTGTCTTTTCCGAATTTGAGACAGATGGGGAGTACATAATCCTCGATTTCCTTCTCAATACCTGAACCTGAATAAGAATCTGTGCCCCAGTAGCAAGCCTCAGCCTTATAGATAGGTTCCTCCACACTTTCCCTGAAAGACGGGCAATATGGAGTGTCCGGAAGGTCCATACACATAGCAGAACACAGGCGTCTGACTTCATACATATCATCTGCCACTACATACATCTTGAGAGCTTTATCCATGTCTCCAAGATGTTCGCAGGCCCCACCAATATATCCCGCCGCAAGCTTTTTTAGGATACCCTCCTGCATCTTGCTTCCAGTCCACATATCCACACACTCTCGGTACCGCTCGGAGGAATAGAGCGCCCGTATGGCCTGGAGACAATACCGGTCATGGTATTTTGGATTTACAGCCATCTCTTTCCTGCATTTGAGTACTATCTGGTCTAGGAATGACGGTTCTGATTGGGTATAACCGTCATCAATGTTCTTTCTTGACGGATAGTACCAGGGTGAGACCATTTCCCTGCGCGCGCTTTCACACTGTTTCGCAAGTATCAGGAAGTTTCTGGCATCGTCGTGATATTTGAGGTATTCAGCAAATTTGTTATCCTTGCCAAATATATCATTCCCCCTTCCCAGTTCTTCCAGCTCCGCGATGTCGGCAGTGTAAACTATATCATAAATCTCCTCCAGAGTGGCCTCTGAAGTGGTCTGCTTCTGCCAGAGAATGCAGTTTTCCATGGCTCCGACATTGCGGTCGAAACGGGTCATAGGTATCCACTTAAGAGGATCAGACCAGTCCTTGAAATGGTCTCTGGACTTGTAAATATGGTATTGGGAGGGATAATATGAAATGCCGCAGGCAAAAACATCTGCAGCGGCAAGTATCAGGACAAGGCTAACGGCTATAGAAACTCTGGATTTCATCTTTTGTGTATGTTGAAAGGTTTGCGGAATCGAGGTGATAAAGTATAATGTTGCTTTGCATATCAGGATAAGACTTTCTGAGCAGCTCTTTGGAAAGGGCTATTTCCTCAGGGTCTGAGTTTTCAGAACGTATCTGATATCCCTTCAGAAGGTAGCAGCCGTCAACCGTGTGCGGGTCCTTGACCTCAAACCTGTTTGTATATGGAACCGGAGCGTAAAGGGTAGTGTCCGAATAGTCCGCCTTCCTTAAAATCTGCAGGAAATTATCACCGCTGAACGCTATCCCCCACCTGTATGCAGGAATAGCTATGTCCAACGGAATGTCAATGTTCTTAAGTCTATTCAGGTACAGTTCCACGGTCTCATGGTTAAGTATAGAGTTTTGAACTCTAATGTTCTTGAAGGAATCAGTATTATAGAGCATCAGGACACCTTTATCTACAGGAGGCGTTTTTCCCAAAACAGACAAGCGTATGGTTGTGCTCAGTACAACATCTTCCCCGACAAGGCTCTTGACTTTCCGGCAAAGGTCAAAAAACAAAGAAACATCTGTAACGGCATAATCACAATCCAGCTGGAGTTCAGTCAAAGGGCCAAGTTCATTGTAACTGAGCATATTCTTGACTCGTGTCACTATTTTCTGGGCAGCATTTTCCGTAGATATGCGGCCGTCACTAAATTGTAGTGTCATTTTCTTTACTGCATCTGCCGATATGAACACTACCGGAACCAGTGTCACTCCCTCTGGCATCGGAGATGAAAACTTGGTTGTTGCTATCGGCTGGATAAGTTCATAGGAACCTTCCACCACGTCAAAGAATTTCACATAGAGTTTATTTATTTTGTTTTCCTTCAGGAAATCAAGTTCATAGGCATTAGGCTGGAAATTAGTCTTCCACCAGTAGATTCCGTTGAAAGCTTCTTCCGCGGGCAGTACCCTTTTTGCACCATCTGATGTGCTGCCACCCTTGCAGCTGAAGATAATGAGTCCCATGACAAGGGCCGCTGTCAAGCACACAGTTCCTGCAAGGCGAACCCTGAAACAACTATGACGGCTATATGTATCGCTGAGCATGATAATTTGATTTTTCGCAGTTCAAAATTCGCGTGCTGAATAGACAAAAGCAAAGGATTTCGGGAGGTCTGTATGAAATGAAAGCCGATTGTACCAAATGGAAGGCGTCTTTGAGCATATATGGAAAAATCTCCCGATATTTGCACCCGGAATGTTATTTTTGCAATGCGATGATTACGCATCTGGTCATATCCAAGGGCACTGAACTCCACCGCTTTCCTCTGGAGGCGCTGGTGTACATTACGGCTGAAGGGAACTATTCGGAAGCCTTCACACTGGATGGCAGAAAGGCGCTTATCAGCATGCAACTTGGTCAGATACACTTGCTTATGGAGCAGCAACTGGGCAATGTAAGGTCTAACTTCATACGCCTGGGCCGCGGCTTGATCATCAACAAGGAATACATTTACCACATAGATATCTCAAAGAAACTTCTCATTATGTCGGACTGCCGCAACCACTTCTACCAGCTTTCCGCATCAAGAGAAGCGCTCCTTAAACTGAAAGAATACATGGAGTCCACCGCTGCAAAAGAAGTGGAAAGTGCAGTCAACAAGGATGCCGTGCCTGTAATCGCAGAGGATACCCCACAAGCCTTGCAGCTAAAGGAGAGAGAGTAAAATTCGGATGTATGGAAATTAAAAGGGAAATAACAAGCAGCAAGTCCTTTAGCACCTTTGATATCAGCGATGACGAGATACAGGTTATCGGTGGTACCGAAGTTTCTGAAACAAGGCAACCGGACCAGGGCCAGGCTCCCCGGCGGCCCCGTTTAGACAAGGAACCTGAAAGCCCCCGCAAGAAAAGATGGATATGGCTTGCAGTCCTGATTCTGTCTGTTGCGGCTATCCTCGCGTTGATATTCCTCAACAGAAGGAAAAAGGTCGAACCCGACGTTCCGGGAATCTTTGAGAAACCGGACACCGTCATAGTTGAAACCCCTGCTGCCATGCCTGTTGAAAAGCTTGGAGATTACTCCGACACCACCGCCTCCGGCTTTGTAGAAGTCCTCAGCAAGACAATAAACGACGTGCCTCTGACTATACTCATTCCTCACAACGCCACCGCAGAACTCTGCATCGGAGTTCCTGACTATCGCGACAAAGACATCATAATGGCCTACCACGCCGCGGACATCCGCAGAGACAACAAGAAGATTGTCGGAGCTTTTGTGCTGAAGGGAGAACCGCTTGCCTGGGGTCTTTCCAAGAGGGGCTACTGCGCTATCCTCGGCGATTCCCTGACCGTAGGTGTGGCCGACAATTCACCACTTTTCGAGCAGGCAACCGAAGAGGGCGGCTACTTCTTCCGCCAGTACGCTTTGGTGGAAAACGGCAAACTTGTCGAAAACGAGCCAAAAAACAAGTCATACAGAAAAGCACTTTGCGAAAGGGCCGGAGAACACTTCGTGGTACTTAGCCAAACCCAGGAGTCCTTCCATGACTTTTCCCAGGCCCTTGTGGACCTTGGATGCAGCAACGCGATTTACCTTGTCGGAGGAGATGCCTACGGCTTCTACAAGGACTCTGAAGGCAACTGCACAGAGGTACACGACCTCAGAAGGCAAAAGTACAGGTTCGAGAATTTCATCCTCTGGAGGAAAACTTCCAAATAGCCGGTTCCGAAAAGGCGGTTTCGCAACTCAAATACGGGATGGAGAATTGCTTCTGAAGCAGAATATCAGGATGTTGATTAGGATATAAGTTGCGATGATCGCGCAGAGGCAGGCAGCAACAGGTATTTCCCCTATCACACACATCACGGCTTCCACCAATGCAATCATCAGGAAGATGTACCTTGTCCTGTTGTCCTGCCAGGAGAGGTTACGGAACTTCATGGAGAACATCGGGATCTCGCTCACAAGCAGCCAGCAAAGTACCGGCACGATTATAGCCGGGGTCCAGTTATGTATCCAAAGGGCTGGATTAGGATATGCTTCTAATGATGTAAACAACGCATACCTATAGGTGAATTTAGTATATAAAGCCAAAATGAGCGAAATGTAGAATATGGCGCAGGCCGGAGTTGCCAGGCCTATGAAGTTATCTCTCTGGCGGCTATCGTTGTTGAACTTGGCAAGACGGAGAGCGGAAAAGACCGCTATGAACAGCGGCAATGCCATAGCAATCAGGTAAAGAGCTATATTCCCGCCATTAAGCGGAAGGAAGGCCCCGTCCCACTGTATCTTCATTACAGGCTGATTTGCAATATAATCTGCCGAAAAGCTATCCTTGAAGAAATAAAACATCAGAGGCTGATCATACCCAAATACCTTTACAGAAAGCCCCTGTATGTATCTGACCCCGACAAAAGCCGGAACCACACCGAAGCTCACCATATCGGCCAGGGAATCAAGATCCTTACCTATCGCTGAATACGCTTTAAGACTTCTGGCTGCAAGTCCGTCGGAGAAATCGAAGAAAGAAGCCAGCAGCACAAACAGCAAGGCGACAAGAGCATTGTGCGAGCACATAATCGCCAAACAGCCGCAAAGCAGGTTGCAGCAGGTAAGAGCGTTAGGTATGTGCTTTCTGATTCCCATTATGAGGGCAAAGTTAACAAAAAAGCAATAATGTATGCTTGACCGGCAAGCCTCTATGAATCCGCACATTATGTAAAGACCCGCATGCTATTCTCAGCGATATGAGAGGTACGGCACATTTTAGACCTCATTTGTTTATTTTTGCAGTCGCTGAGAAATAAAGCAAGCCACAAATAAATTGGATTACGAAATATAAAAGATATGAACACAGATTTTAAGAACCACATAAACAGCCTTCGGGAAGAAACGCAAGACTTCACAAAAGGAAAAGCTGCTAAAACCCCTGACCACATAGAGGTCAGGGGCGCAAGAGTCCATAACCTCAAGAACATAGATGTTGACATACCGCTGGGTAAGATTGTGGGGATAGCCGGTGTCAGCGGAAGCGGAAAGTCTTCACTGGCCCTTGGAGTGCTTTATGCAGAAGGCTCAAGGAGGTATCTGGATTCGCTTTCTACATATACCAGACGCAGGATGACCTTTTCTGCAAAGGCGGATGTGGACGATGTTCTCTATGTTCCGGCTTCTATCGCTCTGCACCAGAGGCCTGGAGTGCCCGGGATCAGATCTACTTTCGGAACCGGAACCGAGTTGCTCAACAGCCTGAGGCTCATGTTCTCCAGGCTCTCAAGCCACAGATGCCCCAACGGGCACTACGTAGCCCCTACCCTGGCCGTGGCCGCCGGACAGCAGATTGTGTGACCTGAATGTGGAACCGCTTTCTATGCTCCTGGTGCAGAAGAGCTTGCATTCAACAGCCAAGGAGCCTGCAAAAGGTGCGGCGGAACCGGTATGGTACGAACAGTTGACATTGCCACTCTTGTCCCCGACAAGAACCTGACTATAGACCAGGGAGCCGTGGCACCGTGGAACAGCCTCATGTGGTCTCTTATGACCGATGTATGCCGTGAGATGGGCGTCAGGACCAACGTACCGTTCAAGGACCTGACACCGGAGGAAAAAGAGATTGTCTATCACGGTCCTGCCCAGAAGAAGCATATTTTCTACAAGGCCAAGAACAGCAATGTGGCTGTGGAGATGGATTTCACATACTACAGCGCCGTACACAGCGTGGAAAACGCCCTGGCCAAGGTCAAGGATGAAAAAGGCATGAAGAGAGTGGAGAAATTCCTCAAGGAAGACATCTGCCCGGAATGTGGAGGCACCCGCCTCAGCGATGCGGCCAGGGCTCCGAGGCTGAGAGGGATATCTCTCGCCGATGCCTGCAAAATGCCACTTGACAAACTTGTGGAATGGGTTAAAGGCGTGCCAGCGTCTCTCCCTGAAGAGATGAGACCAATGGCTAAAAGCATCTGCGATTCTTTCCTGCTTGTGGCTAAAAGGCTGATGGAACTCGGCCTTGGCTATCTGGCTCCGGACCGCTCCGCTTCCACACTCTCAACTGGAGAAAGGCAGAGGATGCAGCTGGCCAGATCCGTGCGCAACAGGACAACCGGAGTGCTGTATGTGCTGGACGAGCCTTCCATAGGGCTGCACCCATCCAACATAACCGGGCTCAACGGAGTGATGCACGACCTGGTTTCAGACGGCAACTCCGTGATTCTGGTAGATCACGACAGCCAGATACTAAAGGAAGCTGACTGGATAATAGAAATGGGTCCGTCAGCCGGAGCTGACGGCGGCAAGGTCCTTGCAGAAGGCACCGTACCGCAGATTTGTTCAAATCCTGAATCAAAGATAGGACCGTTCCTCAAGCAGAGCCAGACCTCTCTCAAAGCATATTCCAAAGACCTGTTTTCCCAAGGCAGGATACACCTTTCCACATCTGAGATACACACCGTAAAACCTTTGGAAGTGGATATTCCCAAAGGCAGGCTCACGGTTGTAACCGGCGTGTCCGGCTCCGGAAAGACTACAATGGTCCTGGAAAGCCTTGTTCCGGCCCTTGAAGCAGACCTGCCGGCCGGAATGCCAAAGCACATAAAAGCCATATCCGCTCCCGGCATTGCGCACGTAAAACTCATAGACGCAACCCCTATCGGAATAAATGTCCGTTCTACAGTTGCCACATACGCAAACGTCCACGATGAGTTGAGAAAAATCTTCGCCCGGACTTCAGATGCCAAAAAATACGGATACAAGGCCGGAGACTTCTCCTACAACACAGGCAGCCTCAGGTGCCCGGTCTGCGATGGAACCGGCTCCATAAGCCTTGATGTCCAGTTCCTTCCGGATGTGGACATTCCTTGCCCTGAATGTCGCGGGGCCAGATACTCCAAGGAAGCCCGGCAAGTGCGTTACACAAACAAGAACAAGGAGACAGCATCTCTGCCTCAGATAATGGACATGGAAGTTTCCACTGCGCTGGAATTCTGCAAAGACATTCCGGCCGTAAGGGAAAGGCTCAAGACACTCGACCATCTGGGCCTTGGCTATCTGACGCTTGGGGAAGAGACCCCGAGCCTTTCAGGAGGAGAGGCTCAGCGACTTAAACTTGCCAGCGAAATGGGCCGCACCCAGACCGATTCAGTATTCGTGTTCGACGAACCGTCCATAGGACTGCACCCACTTGACGTACAGACACTCTTGAGCGTATTCCACAGCCTTCTTGAAGCAGGAGCCACGGTCATAGTCATAGAACACGACCTTGACATCATCCGAAGCGCAGACTATGTGATAGATATGGGGCCGGGCGGCGGAGAAGCCGGAGGAAGGATCGTAGCCACAGGTTCCCCAGCAGAAATCGCTGAAAACAAGAACAGCATCACCGGCCGCTATTTATAAACTGACAGAAACGGTGTCTTTTGGGAGCTTGATGTTTCGGATTGAGAGCTTTTCCTTTCTTTTCTTGTTGTAAAAGACGATATCTAATTCATCTGCGTTTTCTGAATCCACCGGGAATTCCCAGATGGTGAAAGCGGGGGAATTGTTATTTACTCCACGCAGGCTCAGGTAAGATTTTGAAACTGGTATTTCTAAGTTATCACATTTTAAGAAAGCTGTCATCTTCTCATATAACTTTGGGTTCAGTTTGTCTCTAAGGACAATTGTCGTTCTGCCCTGGTCTTTTATTACAAAAACAGGTTTAATCTTTTTTGAAGACGAAACATAGGCCGGATAAGAAACCATGTTACCTGAACTTAGTGAGTCTTTGAGCCATTTAAAGTACATGGGATTATCATTTCTGAGTTGCATTGCCTCTTCTGCATCTTTTCCAACTAATCCTAAGGCAGAGAAGCAAAGAAATGGCAAGATGGTTGTATTTGAAGGAATTCTGCGGAATTCTGACACGACTGTAACGAACAGCAGTTCGTCATTTTTATCATGTCCTTCAATAATGAGAGAAAGGATATAATTAGCATTATATCTTGTGCGTGAAAATCCTTGGTTTTGATTTTCAACACTTACATATTGATCCCTTCCAGGGTAATTGTCGTATGGCGGAATAGAACTGTTAACTTCATTGCGTCTGACAGGACCCGGGGAGCGGTCTGCATAACGTTCCCTCATCTTTATAGATGCTGAGTTTTCTCCTGAAAACACTCTATCGACATCACGTTCATAATTAAAGCGAACATTGACAATAAAATCTGCTAACTCCTTATTGTAGATTCTTTGTGTCCCCTGGACTTTAAATAGTTTCTCTATGTATGCGGCCTGATTACTTACTTGTGTTGTATCATCGGTATCAGGATATACTATAAAATATGATTTGCCTGCTATTGGATAATCGCCGTGAGAGGAGATGCCAATGTCAAATAAAATTGTAATGGGTTTATTACGGGGAGGCAAATTGTCAGACATTTTCTTTAAATCCTGTATTATTTCGGTGACACTTTTCGTATTCCTTTGCCCCGTACAAAGAGACGATAAGCTAAGCAGTATTGTGGTTAACAAAAAAAGCTTTTTCATGTCACTATTCATTTATTTCAAAAAACATTGCTGTCCACTAAAAACAGTGGACAGTAATGATTTCATATAATTAATAGTGCGTTAAAGATAACAAAATTTCCTCATTCTAAATGCGAAATACTTTTTGATGCTTCAAAACTTGAACCAGAATATCACTTGAAAAGATATTTCACACTATAGAAGATGTTCATAAGAACATAAAACAGCACCACGCAAACAATACAAAGAGAAAAGCTTATATCCGTCAGCAGGTATATTATTATCGCGATGAGAATTACAACAAGCATAACACGCTGCCTGGTCCAGCCACTCTGAAACTTGGATATGTCTTTAAACGAAAAGAAAGGTATGCTGCTCAGCATCAGGAATCCGCACACCAATACCGCTACCAGCATTCCGAAAGACTGCAGAGATTCCGAGGCCAAAGAGGCGATTAAAAGACCGCTGGCAGATGCAGGAAGGCCTATGAAATTCACCTTCTGACGAGAATCGTTGTTGAACCGAGCCAGCCTCAAAGCAGTGAAGACAGGCAGCAGAAGCATACCCGCTGAAGCTGCTACCGGAAGCCACTCTGCAGCAAAGCTGGAAAGCATCTTGAAAGCCATCACAGCAGGAGCCACACCAAAGCTCACCAGGTCCGCCAATGAGTCCAAATCCTTGCCCACAGCACTTTCAGCCTTCATCTTGCGTGCAGAGAATCCATCCAGAAAGTCAAACACAAAAGCACCGAGAAGAAACACAAGTGCCAGATTCATCGCTGAAACGGTTACAGCCAGCAAGCCGCACATCAAGTTGCAGCAAGTAAAAATATTGGGTATGTGACGGCGTAGCTTCATCTATAAGCCCGTGTATCATTATCAGCGAGCAAATATAACAAATATACTCCCGACTTTACCGTTTTCTACAAACAGCTATAACTCAAGTAATTAAGAAATTGACTGCATGCATTTTCGCATACAGTCAATTCAACATACACCTCATTATCAAGAATATACCGATAACGCCATCTGAAAGCCGTCCAAAGATTACGACTAAGAAAGCAAATCGCTGAGCACAGAAAAACGCCCGGGCAGCTTAATTGCCCAGGCGTTCTTGCACTACTTGATGTCCAGTTTCTTCTTGATGCCTTTGGTAAGGGCGTCCTTGGCAACCATTATCTGGATGGTCTTTGCCTTGAAGTAACTTTCTGACACATAAAGATAACCGTCACCGTTGTCAGGACCCCAGGAGTTCTTCACTATGTAGTATTTGACTCCGTTCTGGTCTTTTGCTATGCCGGTAATGTGCATCAGGTGGTCATCTGAAGTTGTGAAGTCGTTCCACATGGCCTGACGGATGTCAGCGTCTATTGGACTCTCGGTGTAATACTTCTCAATCTTCTTTGCTCCGCGGATGTTCTCTCCAGGAGCGAAAACTGCCAGATGATTGTTGTGGGCAAAGTATATCTCGCTCATGTCTGCATCCCAAGCTACAGTGTAGCCATGCATCACGGCACGGGTGCAGATGGCATCCAGTTCGTCGAGAGTTACATTGTATGAAGCAGCCATATCCCAGTTGTCAGGAATTTCAAGGATGAACTTCCCGTAGTAAGGATGATGCGTAAAGCTTGTGATTTCTACATAGTCATCCTCTTCAAGTTCGAGATGCTCCTTGAAAGAAATCGGGTCATATTCCTTTCCCTTGTAGGTGAAAGTTGCAGGAACCTTTCCAAGATATTTGTCCAGAATCTCGTTCATTTGATCGTAAGGAACGCCTTGCTTATGGGCAACGGCAGTATCCAGAAGGTCATCGATCTCCTTCTGCAGCTTGTTGTGGTTGTGAGTCTTGGAGTCGTAGTTGATGCCGTTGTAGGCTTCGTCAGGCATAAGACCGGCTCTTTCCATCCAGTAAGTAGCCTGATGGCTGATTCCTCCAGGTCCTCTGCGGCCTTTTCCTCTGCGATAGTAGTAGTCCGCTCCCCTTCTGAGATACTCTTGTCTTACGGTGTACATCTCGGAAAGGTCCAGGTCAGTGTCAGCTGTCCCCTTGCGGATAGCCTCACTCTCAAGGAATGAAGTTGTAGCAAAGCACCAGCAAGTACCGGTAGCCGCCTGGTTCTTTACTGCGGTGGCAGGAAGATTCTTGACGATGGTGAACTCGTAGTGCGGAAATTTTGTCTGCAATTCTTGTGCAAACAATCCGGTTCCAAGGAACAGGGCTGCTGCTGCAATGAATAATCTTTTCATAGTGTGCTTGTTTTTATGTTGATTTCTATACCCGATATTTAAAGACCCATCTTCTTGCGGATGTCCTTAGGGATGGAGTTCTTGTTCACGAGGATGTTCATGGTCTTGTATCTAACGAAAGCCTCAGACACATACCATATCCCCTTATACTTTCCGGAAGGGCCCCAAGAGTTCTTTACCATATAGTACTTGGTTCCGTTCTGGTCCTTGGCGATACCGAAGATCTGCATTCCGTGGTCGTCGGTAGTGTTCTTGTTGTCATAGCCTTCCTGACGCATCTCCTGGGTTATGGCAAGCTCCTTGACAGGCTCCACGATCTGAGGCCTGGCGTTTGGAGTGTTTCCACCAACCCATCTTGCCTGATCTGAGCCGATTGAGCTTTCCAGAGCCTTCATGTCAGGAACAATGCCGATACCATCGCGAGTAAAACCAACCTCACTTACATCAGAACCCCAAGCGATTGTATAGCCCTTCTCGATAGCGTTGTCCATAATAGCGATAAGCTCGTCAATAGGAATATTGTAGCTCAGATCCCAACGCCAGTTGTCAGGAACTTCGATAGCAAACTTGGTATAGAATGGATAGTGGGTGAAGGAAGTTACAGATACGTAGTCATCCATATTCAGGCCCAGACCCTTGGTAACGAAATCCTTAGGGCTGTAGGTAACTCCCTTGTAGGTAGTAGTCTCAGGGCACTTGCCAAGATAAGTCTCAAGGACGTTCTTGTATGTTTCCATATATCTAGGAGAAACCTTTCCGCCAGCCTTCTTTGCACCTTCTGCAAGACCGTTGCTGATAGCTGTAAGTTCACGGAAATTGATTCTCTTCTCGCCTGGAAGCAGGTTAGGCATATCCTTCTCAAGGACAACACCATAGTCCTCAAATGAGTGGGAAACATCCTCAAAAGAACCGCCCTCGGCAAAGTTCAGGTAGCCGTCCACGCGGATGAACTTGCGCATCTTCTCTATGTAATTCTTAGTAACGGTGTACATTACAGAAAGATTCAGAGAAGTGTCTGCATGTCCGTTGCGGATAGCCTCACTCTCAAAGAAAGCGGTGGTTGAGAAAGCCCAGCAAGTACCGCTGCTTCCCTGGTTGCGGATAGCGGTAATAGGATTAGCCTTAACTGTAGTGAACTCGAAACCTTTCCTCTGAGTCTTCTCAGGAACATTACCCTGAGCAGAAGCTGCTGTACTGCCAATACATACGACTGCAAGCGCTGCAAAAAACAATTTCAATGATTTCATAATGCTTTAAAATTTACAAATATCTAAATTCCAATAACGTTCAACTAACTTTCACTACCCCTCCACTAACTTTCAACTAGCCCTCCACCAACTTTCAACTTTAGCCCAAGTAGCCTTCAAGTAACTTTCCAGCAAACATCAAACTATGTACCCCTCCTCAGCGATCCTCTAAGCTCATTCCACTGAATTTCCCCAAACTTCCGTGCCCTACCCCCAAGTATCTGCACTGATAGCCACGCTTTCACGCTTTCACGCTTTCACGCCTCAAACGCGCCCACCGTCCCGTTTTTTGGGACAGAAGGAGCACTTCCCCATCAAAACGCGCACACCGTCCCTGTTTTTGGGACAGAAGGAGCACTTCCCCAACCTCAAACGCTCTTCTACGGAATGTTTAAGAACTTATGGGCCTGGATGGAAATGTTCCACTCAGGATGTTTTTTCACATACTCCACTATGAGCGGAGAAATCACCTTCATTTTGCTCCATTCAGGTTGCATATAAAACAAACACGGACCATCCACCGCCTTTCTCAAGTCTGCATATCGTTCTATTTGACCTTCAAAGCCCACTTTTGTCAAAGTTTCAGCCACCTTACCATCACGCCCAACACCCTCAACAACCGCTTCAGCTACAACAACCCCATCAGCCACATCACGCCCAACAGCACCTTCAGCACCTTCAGCACCAACAACGCCATCATGACCAACAGCCAGACTCTTCTTTGAGTGACCATACAAGGACGTTTGCATCCTCAAAACCTTATTTCGGTTCTCCTCCGCCCATTCAAAATCCTTGGTGTCTTCAATGATGACCTTTAGCTCATCGGCGATCATAAAAAACTCTTCCTTTGGAGGCTTGTTGCGTTTAGGGCTCAGGCACACCCAGTCGAAAATCCCGCTCAGGTGGCTGCTTCCGCTTGTCTCAACATAAATCTCCATTCCTGACTGCTTAAGCAACATGCACAAAGGATCCAACGGATAGTTCATAGGTTCTCCACCTGTTATAACTATAGCCTTGGCCGGAGTAGCCACAGCGTCTCTTACTATATCCTCGATTGGTACCGGTGGAAAACGGTCCGGATTCCAGCTTTCCTTGCTGTCGCACCAACGGCAACCTACATCACAACCGCCAAGCCTGATGAAATAGGCCGGCTTGCCACTATGGAAGCCCTCTCCCTGAATAGTGTAGAAGCTCTCAACCAGCGGCAGAAGTTTTCCGCCCTCCAAAGATGGATATGTCATGTTCATATTCAACAAATATAAACATTTTGGAAATCGTTTCAAAGACACACATCAAAAATCCGGAAAACAACAACCATCCAACCTTCAAATGATACCGCAGCCCCGCCCTACAAACAGACATAAGGCTATGCTGACTATGCAGGCTATGCTGCCCAGCCAACAAGGCCAACAAGGCTAACAAGGCTAACGGAAAGGCTTTGCATGCCCAGCCAACAAGGCTAACAAGGCGAATGGAAAGGCTTTGCATGCCCAGCCAACAAGGCCAACAAGGCTAACGGAAAGGCTTTGCATGCCCAGCCAGGTGGTTGAGATATGAAGGCGTTTTTAGCAAATAGCTGATTAGCAACATATTAAACAATTGAAGGGGTATGGAAGCAGCGTACCTAAAAATCGGTATCTCCCTAACAATTAACAACTTACTAAAAACGCCCACAATATATGAATATATGAATATATGAACATCGCAAGGCCGGCGTTCTTAGCAAACCAGCTGCAAATATGTTTACTAGAATATGTTTACTGAAGACATCGGAGCGTTTTCAGCATATCGCTGATTAACAATATTTTAAACAATTGAAGGGGTATGGAAGCAGCGTACCTAAAAATCGGTATCTACCTAACAATTAACAACTTACTGAAAACGCTCACAATATATGAATATATGAATATATGAACATATCAACATATCAACATATCAACATATCAATATATCAACATATCAACATATCAATATATTAACTGACGTAAGGCCGGCGCTATTAGCAAACCAGCTGCAAATATGTTTACTAGAATATGTTTATTAGAATATGTTTACTAGAATATGTTTACTGAAGACATCAGAGCGTTTTCAGCATATCGCTGATTAACAAGATTTTAAACAATTGAAGGGGTATGAAAGCAGCGTACCTAAAAATCAGTATCTCTCTAGTATTTAACAACTTACTAAAAACGCCCCACAAAAGCTTGAATGGCTTCATCCAAAAAGCTTGTATGGTTGCGTCCAGCAGAAGTTGTTTAGAACTGTAAAGTACGTGCGGTTAAGAACAATACAACACATGCGGTTAGAAACGATTAAGTGTGTGCGGTTAGAAAATTCTGGACATTTTGTCGCCTAGTCTGGCGGAGGTTCATGGATATGTGGCCAAAATGGCACTTTAGAAGCCATTCGAGAAGCCATTTATGCAGTTTTCGTTTCTGGCGGCCATCTTGCAATAAGGTATTTCAGTGTTCTCAACGATTAAACTCAATCGATGAACAATAAAGTGAAAGATTGGAGGTTGGAGATTGGAGGATGGAGATTGGAGGGTGGAGATTGGAGATTGGAGATTGGAGATTGAAGGTTGGAGATTGGAGTTTGGGGGTTGGAGACTGGGGAGTGGAGATTGGAGATTGGAGGTTGGAGATTGGAGGATGGAGATTGGAGATTGAAGATTGAAGGTTGGAGACTGGAGGTTGGAGGTTGGAGGTTGGAGACTTGGGATTGGAGATTGGAGGGTGAAGGATGAAGATTGGAGGTTGGAGACTGGAGGTTGGAGTTTGGAGATTGGAGATTGAAGATTGGAGGTTGGAGATTGGAGATTGGAGATTGGAGATTGAAGGTTGGAGATTAGGGATTGAAGGTTGGAGGATGGAGATTGGAGAGTGGAGATTGGAGACTAGGATTGGATATTTGTGATTTGCTGAATATAGGAGGTTTAAAAATGAATACAGTAAACAATCAGGCACAAGGAAAGATGCTGGAGCGCTACGCCGTAAATCTCAACGAGAGAGCTAGGAGCGGAAAGCTTGATCCGGTTATCGGAAGGGATGACGAAATCCGTAGAGTACTCCAGATTCTGAGCCGCCGTACAAAGAACAACCCTATCCTGGTGGGAGAACCGGGTGTGGGCAAGACCGCTATAGCAGAGGGTCTTGCGCAAAGGATTGTGCACGGCGATGTAGCTGAGAACTTGAAGGGAAAGGTAATCTACTCCCTGGATATGGGAGCTCTGATTGCCGGTGCCAAGTATCAGGGAGAATTTGAGGAAAGGCTGAAAGGTGTGGTAAAGGAGGTTGTGGACAGCAACGGAGAGATCATACTATATATAGATGAAATCCACACACTTGTGGGAGCCGGCCAGACTTCCGGAGCAATGGATGCGGCAAACATCCTCAAACCTGCACTCAGCCGTGGAGAACTCCGTTGTGTGGGTTCAACGACACTGGACGAGTACCAGAAGTATTTTGAGAAGGACAAAGCCCTGGAAAGAAGGTTCCAGATGGTTATGGTGGATGAACCTAGCCCGGCTGAGAGTATTTCCATACTCAGAGGCCTGAAGCCTAAGTACGAGAACCACCACAAGGTGAAGATTGAGGACGATGCCATCATCGCTGCAGTAGAGCTCAGCCACAGGTACATAACCAACCGTCATCTTCCGGATAAGGCTATAGACCTTATAGACGAGGCTGCCGCCAAGCTTCGTCTGGAAATGAACTCAGTACCTGAAGAAATAGACGAAATCCAGAGGAAGGTAAAGCAGCTGGAGATAGAGAAGGAAGCCATCCGCAGAGAAGGCACTTCTCCAAAGCTTACAGATATAACCAACCAGCTGGAAGAGCAGAAGACAAAACTGGAAGTCCTTGACCAGCAATGGAAAGAGGAGAAGAAGCTCTACGACAGCATCCAGACAAAACGTCAGGAGATTGACAGCCTCAACTTCCAGGCTGAGACTGCCGAAAGGAACGGAGACTACGCAAAGGTAGCCGAGCTGCGCTACGGCAAGATTGCTGGGCTGCAGAAGGAGATTGAAGAGCTGCACAAGAAAATAGAGTCAAACGAGCATCGTCTTATCGATGAGCAGGTAGGTCCTGACGACATCGCTGAGATAGTGGCCAAATGGACCGGCATCCCTGTATCCAAGATGATGCAGAGCGAAAAGGACAAACTTCTCCATCTTGAAGAGGAACTTCACAAGAGGGTTGTGGGCCAGGACGAAGCCATAAAGGCAGTAGCCGACGCCGTAAGACGTTCCAGGGCCGGGCTTCAGAGCGAGAAACGCCCTATCGGCTCATTCCTTTTCCTCGGTACCACCGGAGTCGGAAAGACAGAGCTGGCGAAAGCTCTCGCTGAATTCCTTTTCGACGATGAGAACATGATGACCCGTATAGATATGTCCGAGTACCAGGAGAGGTTTGCCGCTACACGTCTTGTAGGAGCGCCTCCAGGATATGTGGGATATGAGGAAGGAGGCCAGCTTACCGAGGCAGTAAGGAGAAAACCTTATTCCGTAGTACTGTTCGACGAGATAGAGAAAGCTCATCCGGACGTATTCAACATCTTGCTGCAAGTCCTTGATGACGGAAGGCTAACAGACGGCAAAGGCCGTACCGTAAACTTCAAGAACACCATCCTCATCATGACCAGCAACGTGGGCTCAGACATCATCCAGGAGTATATGTCCAAAATGAAGGACTTGACAACAATAAACCTCAGCGATGAGAAAAGCAACGCCCAGGATGTAAAAGCTGAAACGGACAACGACGGCAGCAGCGCCCAGGCAGAAGACTCCGGAAGCAGCGCCCAGGCAAATACCCCAAGTTATAACGCCAGGGAAAGCAACTCCGACAGCAGTGCAAAGACTTCTGACAAGTACGCCGAGCAAGCCATCAGCAACGCCTACAACGAGCAGCTGCTGGACGAGTGCAAAGAAAAGGTCCTGGCACTGATGAAAAGAACCGTACGGCCTGAGTTCCTCAACAGGATAGACGAAATCATAATGTTCCGTCCGCTGGGCAAGACAGAAATCCGTGGCATCCTGAAGCTTCAGATTGCCCAGGCCGAGAAGCTCCTCGAAGGGCAGAACATCCGTCTCAGGTTTACGGAAGAAGCCTTGAACTACCTTACAAACAAGGGCTTTGATATTTCATACGGTGCAAGGCCTATCAAACGCGTACTCCAGAAGGAAGTCATAAACACCGTAGCCAAGGCCATGATTGCCGGCAAAGTAGTCAAGGGCAGCACGGTAACCATTGACTATCTGGACGGAGGACTCTTGATAAAATAGAAAATAGCACAGCTGAAAGAGCGTGCCAGACAAAACTCTGACTATCTGGATATTAGCTAAATTACTATAGGTAAAAACGCCTATAGTAATTTGCTTATTCTCCTATCTGTCAGCCAATTATCCGGCACGCTACTTTTTTGATTAATCAAAACATATTCGTACATTTGCGCCTTATGGAAACAGAGAGGGAAGACCAGCAGTTTGAAAGAGAAGAGAACGAGCGTCTGAAGGAGGCGTTCCGGCGTTTTGACTCCCTGTACAACGGAGAGCGGAGAGACGTGACGCCACTAAACGGCTTTGAAGAGGACGAATACGAGTACATTATAGACAAATATATAGATTTGTTCAACGATCCCATGGCCCGCTTTGCCGCTGAAATGGGGTTTGGGGCCTATCCGTATTCCTCCGCCCTTCTTGTCAAGTACTGCGATGCGCTCGTGGTGGGGAAGGAGCTGGGCAAGGCGCTTCTTGTCCTGGATGAATACAAGGATTCTTTTCCTCCTAACTCTGACATCTATCTGTCGTACAGCCGGGTGTACATCGGGATGAAAGATCTTGAGAATGCCCGCCGCTACTACAACATGGCCATTGAGGTAGAGACCGCTCCGGAAGACATCTGCGACTCCATACATACGCTGGCCCAGGACTGCATGGAAGTAGAGCTCTACGATGAAGCCCTGTTCTATCTGGACAGGACTGCGGAGCTGACTTCCGTCTGGAACCTCAAGCACAACGAGACCGAGAAGCCGGAGAACATGGCCTCATACTACTTTGACTATGCGTTCTGCTCAGAAAAGATTGGCAAGGAGGACAAAGCCGTTGAATTGTACCAGAAATGCCTGGACATAGACCCTTTCAACGATATTGTATGGCACAACTTGGGCATTATCTACTCAAAGAAAAGCCAGCACAAGAAGGCGTACGAAGCGTTCGACTATGCAATAGCTTTGAACCCGAAGAATGTCAACGCGCTTTTCAACATGGGGCAGCTTTGCCTGGAATGTAACCTGTACGACCTGGCCCAAAGCAACTTTGAAGCATGCTGCAAGCTGGAGAAAGACAATCCGGACGCAATAGCCGCACTTGCGCTTACATACTTTCTGAAAGAAGACCTCAACCAGGCTGAGATATTGTACCGCAAGGCTTTGATTTTCTGCCCGGATCACCAGCCGTCAATAGACGGGCTGAGAGAAGTGCAGACAGAAAAGAAGCTTAGGGAAAAAATCAAGAACCGCCATAAAGACACCGACGGCAACGGCCCCAAAGACAGATAAACAACAGGAAAAAAGAAACAACACATACAATGAGCAAAGCTGGAGAATATATACTTTTGACAATCAAGGGCATAGGCATTGGTGCCGCAAACGTCATCCCTGGCGTGAGCGGCGGAACCATCGCCTTCCTGACAGGTATCTTTGAAAGACTTATCAACTGCCTCAAATCCTTCAACCTGAGGACAACCAAGCTTCTTTTCCAGGGCAAATTCCGCCAGTGGGCCAAGGAGACAGATATTCTTTTCCTGGCGTTTGTGCTGCTGGGCATCGCCATAAGCGCTTTCTCCCTGGCAAAACTGATGCTCTACCTGCTCAACAACGAGCCTACAGCCACATGGGGATTCTTCTTCGGCCTTGTTCTGGTATCTTGCTGGTACGTGATCAAGGAAATCAAGAAATGGAACGTGGGTACCGTCATAAGCCTTGTCATAGGCATCGCCATAGCGGTTTGGGTGTCACTGACTTCCCCTACCGAGACTCCCGACACCTGGTGGTTCCTGCTGATTGCCGGAGCTGCCAGCATCTGCGGAATGATCCTCCCGGGCATTTCCGGCAGCTTCCTTCTTGTGCTCATGGTCAAATATGAAGACCTGATGCAGAGCATAAGCACCCTTAACATCCCGCGCCTGGCCCTGTACCTCATAGGTGCCGTTGCCGGTATCCTGGCATTCTCCCACTTCCTGGCCTGGCTGATGAAGAATTGGTACAACCAGACCATAGCCCTTCTTACAGGCTTCATGGTAGGTTCACTGGTAAAGATATGGCCGTGGCAGCAGATTCTCCAGGGAATCGGTGACAAAGCCGTGACCCGCCCTATCTTACCTGCCAAATACACAGAACTTTATGGCCAGAACCCACAAGTGGCTACCGCTATCATAATGGCAGTTATAGGTATCGCGATAGTAGTAATCCTTGAATCCTGGGCAAATCGCGAGAAAAACAAATAACACTAACATATAACAATAGCATCATGAAAAAAGCATTATTTGGTTTAGCCATCCTCACAGCAGGATTGGTAATGGTTTCATGCGGAGGAAACAAGTCCGCCAAGACAGAAGAGCAGCCGGCTGCTACAGAACAGACCAAGGCTGAGGAAGCACAAGCCCAAGCAGCAGAGACCTTCAAGACAGAAGACCGTGCATGGTACACTGTAGATATTCCATCTCCTTGGAAAGCAGACCAGTATGTATCTGAAATGACCGTCAAGAAAGAGGGCGCTGAGCTCAACTTCAAAGAGCAGGCAAAATCAGACGTTGCCAAATGGGTGGAAAATATCAGCAAGGCAGCCGAGAGCAAACTCAGCGACATTACAACCGGAGACATCACCTGGAACGTGTTCAAGAACGCCCAGAACTTCAAGACCGTGTATGTGGCACAGGTCAAGGATGGTGTAGTAAGAGTGGGATCTTCTTTGGAAGACGCCAACGATGCGGAAGTTCTCAAGATCCTCCAGAGCGTAAAGGCCAAATAAAAAACAGCCATAGTTTAGGAAGATTGAGAAAAATTGCTACATTTGCACTCCCGATGCCAAAGCATTGGAAAAGCATAAAACGTGTAGCACCTTCAAAGCACGTGGCCACACGGGACTGGTTCGGTAGCTCAGCTGGATAGAGCAACAGCCTTCTAAGCTGTGGGTCTTGGGTTCGAATCCCAACCGAATCACAGAATTAAGTTGCTAACTGAATAACACACAATCAGTTGGCAACTTTTCTTTTATACCTGTTGAAAATTGGTAAAACAAACAGGATAATACCTTAATCATCACGATTGTACCGTAAACAATCCAGGATTAAACCTTGCAATCCTGGATTTCACAGCCAAAATTCCAGAATCATCCCCCTACCCCCTCTTCCACGCCCTTCTGAAGGGCTTTTTTTCTTTACATCACTTTACAATATTTTTCTTACCTTTGAAATGTTCTTAGGAACAAACATACAGATGAAAGTGTTTTCGCTGTATCCTTGAATGGAAAATCTGGTAAATTTTCAATTGCGCAAGGATAAGCAAAACCAAACATCACCTTGTCTGGTATTCTGGTCAGCGACCGGTCTATCATACGGTGTGTGGGGTATTGTTTATTTGCGCACAGGTTTACCAGAGCCTCCATTCAGATAAACGAAACAGCCCCACACTTTCTTTTTATAACATCCATCTTGGGGTTTGGTGGAATAAACAATGAATGAAATGAAAATATTTCTAAAGTTTTTTAGGACTATTGCTATTGTATTCACTTTGGGTGTCTTTACAACACCACTTTATTCAAAGGACATCAAAATCTCTGTAACCCCAGATGATGCCAAGATTTATGTTGATGGCGTTTATATGGGTGACGGAACAGTAACTGCAAGTATGCGCAAAAAAGAGGGTTTCATATCCATAAAATGTGAAAAACCGGGCTACGTTACCCTTGAAACCAGAATTTATTATAAGGATAAAAGAACAGCTGTAACATATTCGCTACGGCGAGATCCTTTTTTTGACATATCATCATCTACAGACCTCGTGAACAAATACTTCACAGTAAAGGTGTCAAAAGATCTGTATACTGAAACACCTGACGGGAAGCGCAATACTTCACTTGCCTGGAAAGAGATACACAACATCCTTCTGAATTACTTTGAGGAAATACAGTCAACAGATTTAGCATCAGGATTTGTACAAACACCATGGAAATACAAATCTTTCCCAGATGCAGACAGACAAGTAAGAACTCGTGTAACAATTAGAGAGACCGGCCTAGGAGGAGATTTAGCTTTCCAAATAAAAGTATCTTCAGAAGTAGCATACATTAATTCTTTACACAGAGACGAAGAGTTCCAGCCTATTGACAGGATACTTAAAGAGATGGAACCTCTTATTTCTGAATTCCAATCCAGATTAGGGAAATAACAATTAGCAATATACACTTATGAAAAAGGTTTTGATTTATTTGATTATATGGTTATTTATACCATTGTTCTCTCATGCCCAAACTGTTGTTAGAGACGATTTTGAAACAAACAAACTAGGCTGGAATGAAGTGGTTTCAAAACAATACTCTGCAATTATCCAGGATGGAAAAATGCACCTAGAAACTAAAGAGGGGGGGGCTGCTATTGCAAGATGTTTCGCTCCAATAGATCCTCAAAAACCGTTTGAGATAAAGGCAAAGTTGAATGATACTAAGATTAATGATGAAGAAAGAGGTATTGGCATAATTTTTAACTATCGAGACAATAAGAACTTTGATGCATTTGTGATTTCAAAAAATACTGCAGAGTTTCAAGAATACACTAACGGTCAGTTAACTGGTTTTTGTCAGCAAGACATTAAATACTTCAAAAAGTATAAAGACCACGAATTGGTAATTAAGTATTCTTTTCAAAAGGTTGTCTTCTATGTTAATGACATTAACGCTCTTGAAATGCGAGATATCAAATTGCAGTATACAGGATTTGGATTATATGTCTGGTCTAAAGACGATAAGCAAATAGCTGATTTTGATTGGATTGAATTTAAACAATAAGAATTATGAAAACCAATCTATCTCTTAAAAATTTCAGAATCTTTGATAATTTAGGAGCATCGATAGATTTTAAACCAATTACAATTCTTACAGGGTGCAATAGTTCTGGGAAAAGTTCTGTTGTTAAGTCATTACTGTTTTTGAAAGAGTTTATCAAAAAAGCAACAGATGAATTGATACGAACAGGTAAATATAGACCCTCTCAGTACAATGTAGAATTTACTCTTCCATATCTTAATCTAAAATCCTTTGACAGCACAGTAAACCGCCTTAATAAGGATAAAAAGATTATTATTTCTTATACAACATGTGCCCTAATATTCGACTACAAAGTAGAACTATCATTTGGACGTAAAGAGTCAGATGTTTTTAATAGTGCATGGCTCTCTTCGATAAGCATATATTCACCTGATGGTTCACTGATTCTTTTTGCCGAAGTCATAAGGGATACGCTTTATCTTAAGCATTTGAATTTACTTGACTCTCATATTATGGCAGAGTTTTTAGAATCGGCTTATGCTGCAAATATTCTTTACATACAAGGCAAGAAATCGGAATGTTATGATTTATATGGCGAAATTATCGATCAAGACAGTTTTAATAATTGGGAAAAAGAAAGAATCTCTTTTCTAGAATTCCTTGATAAAGGTCCAGGAATAAGAACCTCAATATTCGACATAGCAAATATGTTCAATTACCGGGACTTTGCAAAAGAGTATCCAGCCTTATCTGGTATAAACCATAGGTATCTTCAAGGATTGAAACACACTGTTGAGGATAATCTATTATTCTATTTTCCTGTTTTGGTTCATTTGAAAGGACTCAACAAAAAAGAAGCATGTAAGTATCTTTCAACAGTTAAGATTGGTAATAACGTATCTCTCGGGGATTCAAAGAATGAGAAGTTAGCTATGATAATAGCTAATGATTTTGAAAACAGCGCCTACGATAATTTTATCGATTATTATAGAGATTGGGAGAATAAAGAGTTGTCGAATATTATAGCAACTCAGTCTGATAGAATTACTATGTGTAATAGTTTTCAAGAAGGTTTTATTGAAGGCTTTGAGGCCACTACTCGTATTAGTTATGATACGTGGAATGGCATACACATGTTTGGCTCTGATAGTGATTCTATATCTTTTAATAAAATTTATAGATTTTTAACTTGCTGGCAATTATCCGATGGAATCTCAGAAGATAATGAAATTATGCAGGTGTCTTATTTATCAGATTCTATTCAAGCTTCTCATCTCGTTTATGATGCCATGATTGACTACTTGAAAATAGTTCTAAAAAAATTATTCTATCCGGGGTTCTTATCGCGTTTACAATATGTCGGGAATTTTCAATCTCATGTCAAAAGGTTATACTCATTTGATGATACAACAAATAATCTAGGTAATTCTTTAAAAGAGTACATCGCATTAAAAGGCAAACTCGATTCTCTTCATATTGCAGAAAAACGATTTAAAGGAGAAAGGAAACTTTACAATCCAGGATTCTTTATGAATAAATGGATTAAGAAATTAGATATTGGCAAAAAAGTGTTAATAGAAGAAGATAGCGATGGTCTAGGCGCCAAATTATACATAATAAAAAATGGCAATCGAAACAAACATCCATTAGCCGATGAAGGATATGGTATCTCACAAATTGTGAATTTCCTTCTTCACATAGAGAATGAAATACTCACAAACAAATTATCGGAAGACCGCATAACTATTGGTGGATTTTATATTGACGGAACACCAGCAATTTCGACACCCACTGCTACTTTAGCAATAGAGGAACCTGAAGTAAGTCTACACCCTTCTTTACAATCACAATTAACCAATATTTTTTGTGATGCATACAAGAACTATGGTATTGAATTTATCATAGAAACTCATAGCGAATATATAATTCGAAGAACTCAGGCTATTATTGCTAATATGAAATCAAAAAAAGAATTTGATAATCGACCATTCGCTGTTTTCTATATAGAAAACTCTGGTTATGCATACGAACTTGAGTATAGCCAATCGGGACGCTTTACGAATCCTTTTGGTAAAGGATTCTTTGATGAAGCAAGTCGTTCAAGTATAGAAGTATTAAGGCGAGAAAAGAGCTTGAATTATGAGTAAAATGTTTAATTGTCTTGAGCCTGAACTCCATAACATAGTTTTAGACAAAAACGATACTTGGTATAGAATTATCAAACATTGCCTAAATGTGAGAATACCAGGAAAGAATCCTATTGACCTAAATGATTATGTAAAAGACCAGCCCAAAAATGAATGGGAAATAATGGATCGCGATGGAATTAGGATTCATGAAAATGAAGCATTTGTAAGGAGAGCAATAGAACGTCCTATTGAAAGACTTGAACACCCAAATGACATTTATATTTATAATGAAAAAACAACAGATATGGCATCTCAATTCATGTATGGTACTCTTACAACTACAAGTGACACAGATAATACGGAATTTTTGACTAATGATTGGGAGTATAATTTTATTCCAAAAGTGCAATGCAGCTGGAGGGATATTATTCATGATTACAAAGAATTAATACCACCTTCAAATGCTATTATCATTGTCGATAGATATCTATTCAATCCTAATAAAAAACACAACATTGACTACAAAAATGGCATTAGAAATGTTTATGGAATTCTCAATGAATTATTACCTAAGCAGTTCAAAGGAGAATTTCACATCATGATTGTGTTTAAAAACGGAGAAATTGGAACCAATATTAAGTTAATAGATTTTGTCTCAGACTTAGAGAAAATCAGAAAACGTCTAACTAATGACTTCGGTTATCACATCATACTAGAAGTATTAACCCTCAAGGAAAAATTGAATCAGACATATGAAGATTCTCATGATAGACATATCTTCTCAAATTACTATGCCATTAGAGCATCACACGGCTTTTCTGCAATTCGACCGAGAGAAGATATGAAAAACAGTATCTTCTATATAGATAAAGGATATCCAGTATGGGCACAAACAATTGTATATAAAGGCATTTACTGTGGAATCCAAAAAAGAATAATGAAGAAGTCTTCACTGCCAGTACTTATGAATGATTACATATTGTCATCGTTACAATCATATGTCAACGAATTAAAATCAAGCAACAGCAAGGATGGTTACATATATGTATGTTTTGGGAACAAGAATCTTTCTCTTGCAAAGGAAGAAGATTTAAAAAAACATTCTATAAGACAAATACGTAACAGATTGCTACTTGATCAATAATAAGACCTTTACATAACATCAACCATAAGAATATGAAGATATACACAGTTGCAATAAGCTGGTACTTTGACAATGACATTGAAAATATGTGTAGTAAAGGAGAGGGCCACAAAATAATAGGAGTTTATAAAACTATTGAAGAAGCAAGGAAAGCCTTTCATGAAGAAAGAGATATGCAATTTGAACTGGAATGGCCTTGGTATATGGTTCTTGCTAAAGGTTCCCGATACGAGACTGATATTGACACCGAAGATACATATTGGAAGGCTAGATTAGATGGGTACGGTTATACATTAATTTCTATTGAAACCATTGATGTTTAAAGCTTCAATTGTGGAAATTCTACTTTTCGATGCAGAATATAACACTGATTGACATTCAAGGACTATGGTCAACGTGATTCAAATATGGTTAAGAAAATGTACAAGCCCCACACTTTCTATTTACAACAACCATCTTAGGGCTTAGCGGAATAATTCATGCGGTATCAGTTATATGAAAAAGCTATCTCTTCTATTACTCTCATTAATGCTAAGTGTAATCGCCATAGCGCAACAAATCAATTATATAGGCCGATATGTTAATAAAAAATGGCTCGAGAATGAATTTGGGAATATTTTCATTGTACGTTCTGGAGAATTCGACCGAGAAACAGGTTTTCTAGTTAGAGGTAAAGTTTCGATTGGCAATATGACTCTTGAAACCAGTAGAAGAGGCATCTGCAACTTAATCTCAATAAAAAGTTCCCCGCAAGACACAAAAAAGCTAAAGGAGGACGCTGAAAGTTTTTTTAGAAATAATAATTGCACAATTAAGAGAAGAACTATTGAAGATGGGATTAATAGGGATGATACATATGAACTCCTATACGAGGGGGAGCTATATATTAACGGGAAATACGTTACAGTGAGAGCAAAAGCTATGGGTAGTTATAACTCTTTTGGACAATACTTCTCTTCATTTTACTATAAGGATATTATTGCTGTAGGGTATGAGTAACAAACTTTAGAAGTTCTTCCGAATATATAATGTAGCGGTTCCAGAAACAAGACCTCTCCACTATAAAGGTCATGATCGATATGTATATAACATTTGATTTGACAAAGTCCGTTTAGGTCTAGATATAACGCTTTAATAACTAAAAAACTAAAACAAATGAAACGCACAGTAATTCTTCTGGCATTCCTCTTTATTTGCGGAATGATTTCAGCACAACCAGTTTATCTTCCTTCAACGAATCCGTCGTATCGTCCTTCAACCAGCAGTTATCCTAATAACAATATCTCAAGACCTAGATCTACTTCTGAATATTATAGAACAACAGCATATTCAATCGATTTTGACGGAAATTTATATAAACTGCCTATTAAAGTTCGAGTAACAAATAATGGATACGGAAGTATTTCAATCACGGTTGTTCAAAAATATGTAAACACAGGCTTAGGCGGAGAATGGAGGGAAGTTTATTATAGCGATGTCAATAAGTGTGCACCTCTGGCTTCACAAAATCCACTGGAAAAAGAGTTTATGTATAAAGCTCTTTTTGACAATAGTACATGGTATTTTGACCTATAATTAGGGCAGTCGTTTACTGTTTTCAATTTGAGCTGGTGGTGAGCCCTTATACTGTTTTCGCTCAGAACAATCTTTAGCCACATTGATTCCTTACGTATTTTATAGTAGTCCCATCAAAATGGACTATGGGACCACTACGGGGGTGGGAGGAGGAATTGCGTTTTGGCAACCAAATCTTTCGGTAGTATTTCAATTCATACACTCCGTTTCCAATTCATACATATCAAGAAGACAAACTAATCTTTTGCTCTGAAATAATATACATTTGCTTGACAGAAATTGATTGGAGGACCAGTCAAGGAAGTTTAAAGAAGTTAAAGGATGTAACTAGTTTTTTTAAGAAGTCTATTAAATCATCTACAATATGTCAGCAACGTTTAATTACATCATTCTAAGCGCGGTTTTAGCAATTGAAGGGTTTTCTTCTATCATTTGGATAATAGTAATCTTAACATTCTTTCTGATTGTAGCATCAACAACAGGAACGCAGCAAAGTCCAAAAGAGGTTGATAAGAAGGAAGAAGATGACAAGGAGAAAGATGAGAAGGGAGATGAGAAGGAAAAAGATGAAAAGTTGATAGAGGGGAAGGATACTCTAGGGAATCTGTTCAACAGGACGTGGAATTATCTGGGCCTTCATTGCAAAGAGAATGCGGGTATGGTGACAATTGCCGTGAGAAACTACCAGTTCGACATCCGCCATTTTCACAATGAGGAGCTTCATTTTGAAAAAGGCTGGCATATAAAAATGGAATCGCTGAGGATGGCGCTATTTAAGAGTGGATATCAGCAGGTTGACTATGTAACAAAGAAATATCAGTTTGCTGTCAGGGGTGGTATAATGGACATCTTTACATCGTCTTCCAAGTATCCGTACAGGATTGTTTTCTTTGGAAACAATGTGGAAAGCATTCATCATTTTGACCCGAGCGGGCAAGATCTGGATTATGGGAATGTGGGAGGCAAAGCGGATATTCCACTAAGCGAATTTATAGAAGTAGCCTACTGGAAATTAGCGGATGAAAACTTGGAAGCCATCAATCTCATTGAGATCACTGGTGATTTTTCTCTCGGATACCAGTTTATAGGCCCAGACGCACAGCAAGAATGCGAGGACTTCATTTTGAAAACATTTGAACTTGACAAAGAGGAAGAAGCGATGTTCTCACTGGGGCCGCTTTCAGGACCTGACAGGGAAAGTTTTTAAGATTCCGGTTTTATATGTACATCCTCAGCGATTGGAACATCTGGCGGTAGAAGTCTGCCTTCTTGTCTAGGGAAAGAGGATAGGCTCTGGAAGTGGACGGCATCCTGAAAAGCAGGAGTTCACGAGTTGAAGGGTTTGAACATGAAGTTACGGTGGGGAGCGTTATAGATACAGGCTCCCCTATCCTGATGTCCATTACATTAATGGGCACACCGTTCGATATCGGGCAGTTGGCCTCGATGAAGGTCTCAAGGGCTTTCTGACCGGTTACGGCAATAGCTTGGCATTTGGGCATTGTAGAAAGAAGCGCAGGAATATCTGTGGGGCGTGCAACTTCCAGGAACTTATCGGAAGCGTTGCCTTTGAGACGTCTGACAGCGGAAGCCGTGTCGAACATAGCAATCCCCTTTTCCCGGCAGAAGGCAATGACTCTTTCTCTGTCAAAGCGCTTCAGAAGCGTAGGTTTCGGGGCTTGAGGATTAGAGTTGTGGACTTCATCTGAAGCCCTTGCAACGAAGTGGTCCTTGTCGCTGAAGAAGACAATGCCGCAGATTCTCCAGAAATCGTTGATGAAGTTAGGATAAAAGAAATCCATGCTCCAACGTTCCCTTGGAGGAGGAAAACTCCCGAGAACCAGCAGTCTGGCATTCTCGGGAGTAAAAGGTTTAAGCGGATGCTCTATAATTTCCATCCGTGGAAAGTTCTAGTTTCAACAGCTAAGGTTTCAGACTACAAAAGTTCAGCTACAGCAGCCTCAACCTTCTCCATTGAATGGGTTGGCTCAAAGCGGGCAACCACGTTGCCGAAGCGGTCAACCAGAAACTTGGTGAAGTTCCATTTGATGTCGCTGTTTTCTCTCCAGCCAGTATTCTTCTCGTCAAACATCTTCTCCAGGACTGGAGTAAGCTTGTTGTCAGCGTCAAAGCCCTCGAAGCCCTTCTGGCTTTTGAGCCAGGTGTAGAGCGGCAGTTCGTTAGGGCCGTTTACATCACTCTTCTTGAACTGAGGGAAGTCAGTGCCATAGTGAAGCTGGCAGAACTCAGTAACTTCTTGGTCTGTGCCCGGAGTCTGGTTGCCAAACTGGTTGCAAGGCACATCCAAAATCTCGAAGCCTTTGTCCTTGAACTTCTTGTAGATAGCTTCCAACTGCTCATACTGAGGTGTGAATCCGCATCCTGTAGCTGTATTTACTATCAGAAGAACCTTTCCTGTGTACTGTGAAAGGCTGACCGGTTCGCCGTTCTTCCCGATCAGAGAGAAATCTGTTGCTTTTTTCATATTGTTGTCATTTTGTGTATTTGCAATTTCCGGCTTGGACGGTTCAGCTTTCTTGTTGTCTGAGGCAAATTTTGAAAGATAAATCAGCACGCCTATAAGTATCGCGAGTAAAACTACAAGGCTGATAATGTTGCGCTTGCTCTTGGCCTTTCTTCTGTCAAGGCTCTTCCTGTTGAACTGGATTTTGCGTTCTTCCATCTTTATACGGGTACTTTATTGTTAGTATTGTTTGTTTCTTGATAACTAGCAGATTAAAACTTCATGTCGTCCCAGCCAAACGGATGCTTGGCAAGCGGAAGGCGTGCCAGTGGATGATAGTCACCTTTCAGGCCGACAGGTGTGGAGTTTCGTATCTGACTTACTATCTCTATGCATGGACGGGCCTCGCCGATACGGAACCCCTCCCCTGAGAGAATCTTCTGATAACTCTTGGTGTGCAGCTCGGTGAATCCGGCGCTGAACTCGAATTCATCCCCATCTATATTCAGTGTACGATATGTGCGTTTCTCTCCCTGAACCGCATTCTCCGGCAGGCAGTCTGCATTGATACTCAAAAAGTAACGTACCCTTGCCTTCTGCAGTTCCAGGTAACCGGCCACGCGGTCGAAGCTCATGACGTGAACGATGTTCTGCTTGACAGGCCCGAACACCCACTGTAGCATATCGTAGAAATGGACACCGATGTTGGTTGCAACCCCGCCGCTCTTGTGAACATCTCCCTTCCAGGATGTGTAATACCATTTTCCTCGCGATGTAATATATGTGAGGTCAACATCATAGACTTTGTCCGCCGGTCCCTCGTCCACTTTCTTCTTGAGAGCCACTATACTGTCGTGAAGCCTGAGCTGAAGAATTGTGTATGCCTTGTGACCGGTCTCCTTCTCGAGTTCCACAAGGTTATCTATATTCCACGGATTCAGTACCAAAGGCTTCTCGCAGATTACATCCACGCCAAGACGCAGACCGTAACGGATAAACGCGTCGTGAGTATAGTTGGGCGTGCAGATGCTCAGCCAATGGAGAGGGTCTTCTGTCCTCATCCTCTTTGAACAGAAACGGTCAAACTGCTCGTTTTCAGTATAGAAGGAACACTCCGGGAAGCTGCTGTCCAGCCTGCCCACGCTGTCAAACTTGTCATACGCCACAACCAGGTTGTTTCCCGTGTCTTTAATAGCCTTAATATGTCGCGGAGCAATATAACCCGCAGCCCCAATCAATGCAAAATTCAACATAAACTCTTTTGTTTGATGAAACAATGCGTTTTCAACATCTATCAAAGATACAAAAAATCCCGCATACTAAGCGGGAATTCCCCAAAAACAACAGCTATACGGAGGCATCCGTCTGCAATGTAGCGGCTAACATATTGATATTCTGACGCTTAAGTATATACGCCTGCGGAGAAGACGACGCAGGAGCATATAGCTAACTATCTAGCCAATAAGCAATTGCCCGCCACCGTACACATTAAGTTGAGGATTTCGATTGGATGAAAGGCCTTGACACCGGTGCCGTCCAGGATCTGCTGGCGGCAACTGGTGCCGGGAGCCGCAACCCAAACGGGCGCAGCTTCCAGAGATGATTCCTCCGAGGCGCCTTGTAAACCAGTATCCTTCATCCCGCTCTGGATACTTCTTCCTGAAGCAACCGCTTGGCGTACGGCCGGGAAGAGGACCATTTCCCCTATCTGCATTGATGCTTTATAGTGTTCTTTCTCGTAGCCAAAACTCCCGGCCATGCCGCAGCATCCGCTTGGAATGGTGTGGACAGTAGCTCCGCGAAGCAGCTTCTTGAGAGCGGTCTCCGTCTTGCCGATTCCTACCAAAGCCTTCTGGTGGCAGTGACCGTGCAGATATATCTGACAGGCTGCCTGTGAGAAACTTTCAGGACTGATATTTCCTGCCTCTATCTCCCTTACAATGAACTCGTCATACAAGAGCGCATTTTTCCCAAGAGCCTGGGCCCGGCTCCTCATTTCCGGAGGTACAAGGTCAGGATATTCATCCCTGAAACTTAATATGCAGCTCGGTTCAATTCCCACCAAAGGCACTTCAGAAGAAACTATATCGCTGAGAAGCTCAACATTCTTTATGGCAAACTTCCTCGCAAGGCGCAGGCATCCCTTGGAAATGGCAGCCCGGCCGCTTTCCACATGATGAGGAATCTCCACCTGATAGCCCAGCCGCATCAGCAGACGGGCAAAAGTCAGTCCCAGCTCAGCCTCCTGGTAATTTGTGAACTCATCCGCAAAAAGATACACTTTACGCAGTTTCTGCAATTTCCCTGTACTTGAGCTATCTGAAGGCCGCCCATAATCAAATTGCTTGCACTCACGGCTAACCAGAGTACGCATAGACCATCGGCTGAGTTTAGGAATGATCCTCCGCGATGAGAACTTGACAATCCTCTTGATGAGGCTCGATAAAGGTTTCCATCCTGCAAAGAAGTTGTAGAGAGGTCTTACATAGTGTCCGAACTTTTCTATTGAAGCCATCCGGGCTATCATCCAGATATACAGTGGAGTACCCTTGTAATTCCAGCGATGCTGGAGCAGTTCCGCACGGATGCGCGTCATATCCACGTTGGACGGGCACTCACTCCGGCAGCCCTTGCAGGCAAGACAGCTTGAAAGCACCTCCCCAACCTCATCGCTGCAAACGGCATCCTTGAAGCTCCACCCGCCGGCAGCACCACTCCCGGAGCAAGCATCTAGAGGCCCTGTTCCGGCAACGCCATAGGTCAGCAACTCCCTGAGGACATTGGCCCTGGCACGAGTACTCCAAAGCTCATCCCCTGAAACCTTGAATGCAGGACACATCGTACCACCCATCAAATTAGACTTACGGCAGGCTCCGGCACCATTGCACTGCTCTATGCTGCAGAGCATTGCGTACGGATTGCTCTCCCCGTGGATAAACTCACCGTTCCAGGTGAAATATGTACTACCAGGAAGTCTGTACGCACTCTCACATCCATTTCCGGAACCAGTCTGCCAGGTCTCTTCTTTTTCAGAAGAGGCTTTCAGAATCTCGCCATTCAGCAAAAAACGCAGATACTCGTCCATAGGAGGAGTGTCAACGATCTTTCCAGTATTGAACACGCCGTAAACATCCCACACAGCCTTCACCTGACGCATCATCTGATAAACCTCATCGCCATACATCAGAGGAATGAACTCCCCCCTGAGGCGACCGTCTCCATGCTCTCCCGAGAGGCTTCCACGGTGTTTTTTGACGAGAACCGCCGTCTGGCGAGCCACCTCCCGGAACTTCTTCCGGTCAGAAGGATCCTTGAGGTTGAGAATCGGCCTCAAATGCAATTCTCCTGTACTTATATGCCCGTAATAGACACAGGAAAGCCCCAGCCCTTCCAGCATCTTCTTGAAATCCGCAATGTATGCCGGCATCCTCTCAGGCGCCACAGCGGTATCCTCAATCACACCAACCGGCTTGGCATCTCCCTTCATACCGCTCAGCACACCGAGTCCGGCCTTCCGCAAATCCCACACGCGGCTGATATCCTTTCCGTAAACCCTTGTGCAACAATAAGCTAATCCCTCTACTCCAGCCACAGCATCCACACCCAGCTTGCCTCCGATAGCTTCCACAAAGCCTGCAAGAGGCTTTCCATCCCGAGCACCATCAAAACCAGAACCTCTCATCACTTCAGCCTCAAAAGCTGAAGCCTTGGACTCCATATCATCTCCCTCAAACTCAGCGATAATGAGCGCTGCGGGATCCCCCTCAATGAAGAAACGGTTACGCTGCTGCTCCAAGTTTCCCTTGCTGAGTTCCAGAATCTGTCCGTCCATCAGTTCCACTGCAACAGGTCCGTGCCTGAGAGCCACAAGATTGGCGTAGAGGCTATCTTCCAAGCTGTTGCAATGAGCACAAACAACAAGATGATTATCAGACGGAAGAGGATCCAGGGACACCTTGATCTCGGTAATGAAAGCCAGCGTCCCCTCACTACCGCAAAGCAACTTGCAGAGATTTATCTTTCTCTGATGCAAATCGTCGATTGCATCAACATATCCAGCCTTGTCTCCTTCAGAGGTAGAAACTGAATCGGAAGCAATGCCCTCAACAGCTTCATCTATAGCGTAGCCGCAACTGCGACGTCTCAGACTCTTGTCCGGAAAATTCTCCTCCAGAAGCCTGACAGTATCTCCATCAAGCCCCCACCGAAGCATCTTGGTATATATCTTTTCCGCCAGACCCCCAGTTCCATCCCTTCTCTCCCAGAAGCAAGGCCCGAAACGTTCCTCCAGCTCTGCAATCGTGTAATCCTTAAACACTTCCACACTGCCGTCGCTGAGAACAGCAGTGGCCTCCATGACATGGTGGCGCGTGCTTCCGTACACAAGGGAATGTGTACCGCACGAATTATTACCCAGCATCCCGCCAATACAGCAGCGGTTGCTGGTAGATGTCTCAGGGCTGAAGAAAAGGCCATAAGGCTTCAATGCAAGATTCAGTTCATCACGAACCACACCCGGCTGAACCCTTGCCCATCGCTGAGAAGGATTGATTTCCAGGATCCTGCTCCAATACTTTGAAATATCACAGACTATGCCTCTCCCGACAACCTGCCCGCAAATAGATGTGCCACCGGCACGAGGAATCAGATGAGTGTGCCTTCTTTTTGCCTCAGCGACAAGTTCCACCACATCCTCAACCGTTTGCGGATACGCAACACCCACCGGAAGCTCCCTATAGACAGAAGCATCCGTAGCATAAGCAATCCTATGTAACTTGTCACCAAGAATCTCCATCATTAACAACTAAAAAACATCTCAGTTTTTATCACATGAATCTCCATTCATCTCATAAATTCCCATTCATCACCTCAAACCTCAACCGCATCTCAATCCCCACCACCTGAATTCCCATTCATCACATAAAACTCCATTCATCTCATAAATTCCCATTCATCACATAAACCTCCATTCATCACCTGAATCTCCAATTGCATCTGAAACACCCTGGTTCTGAAACTTCTCCAGAAGTTCTTGCATCTCCCTACGCTGCTTTTCTTCCTGTTCTTGAAGCTGCTGAGCAAAAGTTTTGACCTCTACCTTGTCAGGCATATTGCCCTCACATTCCTCAAGTTTGCGCAAACCCGCCCGAATAACTTCACTCACACTATTATACCTACCTTTCTCTATGAACTCCTTCACAAGTTTGTAATAGTACTCACCCAACGTAACAGTAACTGTTCTTCCCATATCTCCTCACATTAATTCCGTTAAACACAATCAATAAACACTTAAGCAAGAAAAGGTAATACCATAATCATTTGATCAGGAAAAGGTAATACCCGTAATCACTTAAGCATTACAAAATTATAAAAAACCTTAATAATAATCCCCTCCCCGATATATTTTCAGAAAAGATATCCCCCTCATTTATGTTATCTGAAGATAATGTAATCCAATTGTATCAGTGTAAGACTCAAATAAGAGAATCCATTTCTAATAGTGCAGGACTCAGATATGTTTAGCCATTTCTCTGGCCGTATGACTCAGATATGATTAGCCGTTTCTATGGCTGTATGGCTCAGATATGATTAGCCGTTTCTATTTGTGCATGACTCAAATATGTATAACCATTTATATCTGAGTATGGCTCAGATATGTTTAGACATTTCTCTGGCTGTATGACTCAGATATGATTAGCCATTTCTATTTGTGCATGGCTCAAATATGTATAACCATTTATTCTGAGTATGATTCAGATATGATTAGCCGTTTCTCTGGCTGTATGGCTCAGATATGATTAGCCGTTTCTCTGGCTGTATGACTCAGATATGATTAGCCGTTTCTCTGGCTGTATGGCTCAGATATGATTAGCCATTCTATTTGTGTATGATTAAGATGTATATCAATATCTATTGGTGTAAGACATAATAAGACTTAGTAAGACATAGTAAGACTTAGTCTTACATTAAGAATTTAATAACACTCATATTTTAAGAGAGGGCAAAACAAAAAAGGGTTTAAACCTACTGCATAAAGGTTCAATGTGCAATAAAAGAAAAGCGATATAAATAAGAAAGATGAGAGAGATGAGGGAGATGAGAGAGTTGAGGGAGATGAGAGAGATGAGGAGGTGAGGGAGATGAGAGAGTTGAGAGAGTTGAGAGAGTTGAGAGAGTTGAGAGAGTTGAGAGAGTTGAGAGAGTTGAGAGAGGTGAGAGAGGTGAGAGAGGTGAGAGAGTTGAGAGAGTTGAGAGAGTTGAGAGAGGTGAGAGAGATGAGGGAGGTGAGAGAGATGAGGGAGGTGAGAGAGATGAGGGAGGTGAGAGATACGGGAGGTGAGAGAGTTGAGGGAGATGAGAGGAGGGAGGTGAGAGGAGGGAGGTGAGAGGAGGGATTTGGGGAACTTTATTACTTGAAGGTGATGACTTTGATGTATTCGTTGGTCAAACCGCCTTGCCCTCCTTGTGAATCGGCGATAAGAACCAGAGTGTGCCATCCTCCGGGGAGGTCGGGGCCAAGGCACATTCCTTCATAGTTAGCCAGGTTCATGCTGCTGGTTGAGAAGGTGGTTATAAGCTTCTTCGACAGGATGAATGGCTCTGTAGGATTCTTAGATGAAGATTTTTCGGATGATACGGAGGGTTTTGATGGTTCCGACCGTTTTGATTGTTCAGATTGTGTCGCTGAGTGAGATATTACTGATGTTGGTGATGATGCAGGTGGTTCTACTCTGTAGATTTTCATCTTGGAGAAAGAGTTCAGCATCAAGGCCAATGTCCCGCCTTTGGGAACATATACCTCCCGTTCCAGGACAAGGAGAGAACCATCATCAAGAGCTGTCATCGCTGAGACTCCATGCACATAAGCCCTTGCAGCAGCGCCTTCTTCTTCGGTCTTGACGGGCCTGTCCATAACATAGAAATACTGGCCGGCACTCTCGAGATCAGAAGTAAAGCTCTGAATCCTCAACACTGGTCCGCCAGCGCCTAGTTTGTTCATGAAATCTTCAGAAGAATCGGCCTTTAACGGACGTTCCGTAGTTGTCCAGAACTTGTCTGTTATGATATTGTAAGCCAAAGCCTCAAAGCCGTTGTTGGACACTATCTTGGCCTTTGCGAACATATCCGGTATGTTAAGCTGACGCCCAGTAGGCTCACCATCCAGATTGTATTCAACGATGGTTTGGTCACGCTCTGAGCTTATGAACAAAGTACCCTGTAGATCGCCAGCCTCAGGATTCAGCACATCACTGCTACGCCATCCTTGAGTTTTGTCAAGCATCCTATGTCTTAGTCTGTTAGATGGCACAAAGACCACACCCTCATTGTCAAGTCCAGAAACCTTTGAGGAAAAAGCGGCTGAAGTGGGAACGGCAGAAGTGGAAAGTGAGGATGAGGAAGATTGGGTAGTGTCAGAAGATGAGGAGGTTGAGGATGGGGAGGAGGGTGCTACATAGGTGATTGATCCCTTGCTGTCTATGGAGATGTCAAAAAACATGAGTCCGCATCCTGGCATCTTGTCATTGACAACGGCAAACTTGGTTCCACCAAGGTATGTGATGCCGGAGTAATGTCCTGCCGGAATCTCTTCCGCGAGCGGCATATAAACAGAAGTATGCTTTATCGCTGAGAAAGAATATAATGCCTGCCCGGTTCTGTCCTGAGCGGCACAGGTAGATGGATGTTGCCCCAAACAGCAAAGGACAAGGGAAACAGATACCAATATATTGAATCTCAGAAACATGCTATATACACAACAATATACATATCACACATTACATGACCAGAGCCTCTTCTGGCAAAAAGCACTCTAGACTTCAGCAATGCATCTTGCAAACTGAACTATTTACTTCAGTAACGCATCTTGCAAACTGAACTATAGGCTCCAGTAACGCATCTTGCGGATCTTTCCCCTGTAAAGGCCTTTGATGTCCACAAGAAGAGCGTCCGGACCGCTTACCTCTATGAAATCCTTCTCCTTGAGATCCTTGAACTGCTTGTGTGCAACTGCCACAACAACAGCGTCATAGCCTTTGCCAAACTGCGCTGATTTTGTAGTTGCCTGCTTCAGAAGGGATATGCCGTAAACTTTCTTGACCTCTTCAGGATCTGCACAAGGATCATAGACAGTTGTCTTTACGCCATAGCTGTGAAGTTCCTCTATTATATTGACTACCTTGGAATTGCGGATGTCTGCCACATCTTCCTTGAAGGTGATTCCGAGGACCAGAACTTTTGCTCCTTTGATTGCTTTTCCGCCTTCAACAAGTGCCTTGACAACTTTCTTTCCTATGTACCCGCCCATTGAGTCGTTGACAAACCGGCCGGCATTGATGACCTTGGTATGGTACTTCAGCTGATGGGCCTTGTGAACCAGGTAGTAAGGGTCCACGCCAATGCAGTGGCCGCCTACGAGCCCCGGATAGAACTTTAGGAAGTTCCACTTGGTGCCTGCGGCTTCAAGGACATCAAACGTGTTGATTCCCATACGGCCGAAGAGTATGCTGAGCTCGTTCATCAGGGCTATGTTCACATCCCTCTGGGTATTCTCGATTATCTTTGCAGCCTCGGCGACCTTTATGCTCGGAGCCTTGTGGACGCCTGCCTCTATAATAGAGCCATATACCTTTGCAACTCTCTCAAGAGCAGCCTTGTCACAGCCTGAAACAATCTTCATCGTGTTCTTCAGTGTATGCACCTTGTCGCCTGGATTGATTCTCTCCGGAGAGTAGCCAACCTTGAAGTCCTTGCCCATCTTCAGCCCGGAAAGCTTCTCCAGAACAGGTACGCAGTCGTCCTCGGTACAACCTGGATAAACCGTGCTCTCGTAAACGACACAGTCCCCTTTCTTTAGCACCTTGGCAACGGACTCGGTGGCAGACAGGAGTGGCTTCAGGTCCGGCTCGTTTGCATTGTTGACAGGAGTTGGAACTGCCACAACATAGAACGTAGCAGTCTCGATGTCAGAAAGTTCTGAGGTTAATACGATATTCCGTCCGTTGAAGTCGTCTGCAGTCATCTCTCCGCTAGGGTCTATCCCCTTCTTCATCTTTTCAACTTTCGCGCGGTTGATGTCAAAGCCCAACACCTCAAACTTTTTGGCAAATGCCAATGCCAACGGAAGGCCCACATACCCAAGTCCAACCACAGCAATTTTCTCTTCTTTTTTCTCAGCGATTTTCTTCATATACTTTAATAACTAAAAGCAATACATCATATCTTACAACTCTTGAATCCTCACCCTAAAAAATCTCTCAAATATACTCAAAACTTGAAAGCCAACATATTCCTATGTCGGTTCCCCGGCAATTCAAGACAGTCTGACAGGATTCCACAACCTTTTCGGCCTTACCTTCCGTCTGCAAGATCGGTGACTCCATCTGTCAGGCCCTTGAGGGAAAGCTTGAAAGCCATACTTGGGAAGATCCGGCCAATCCTCCAGGCATTGCACAATACCATATATGCCGATATGGCTTTCTTCACAAGGTATGGCTTCTTTTGCCTGTAACTAACGTCGCGGTTCTTGCCCATATTGCCGGTGTATAGAATGTAGTTCAACATTCTTCTGGCTTTACGCTGATACTTGGCGGGTATTCCGCTACTTGAAGATCCTGAAGCATCTGCGCACTCTGATGTGGTAAATTCCGTAAAAGGAACTATACCTGCCGGCATTCCGAGATACATTTCCATCAGTGCAGCAAAAGACTTCCACTGAACCATATAGCCTAATTCTTCAAGGTTTGAGCGAAGGAAGTCCATATCAAGTTCATCGCGATAAGTATATAGAAGGCGGGCAAGATCACATACCTGCTTAAGCCCTATTCCCAAATTGGCAAAGTGCTGGAGAATATGGCAGAAAACATAAAGGACATCCCTGGTAGGTTCAAGAAGCTTGACCGCAGTACTCGATTTGATATCAGGATCAAGGTTAGCGGTTCTGAAGAGGTCGTTCCGGAAGGCCTCCTCTTGGATACGGTCCAGAATCCCGTCTGTTTTCTTGGTAAGGTGAACATGCAGGGTTCCATGGAGTTCCACATACTTCTTCTTGACAATCATCTGAGTGTGCTTGTCCTCCACTCCTTCATCAAATACTTTGGATGCCAGCGGAGAAAGAATCTCCAGGCCCTTGCGGTATTCATCTCCGTTGAGCAGAATGTCCACATCGCCGAGCGGCCTTAGCTGAGGCCTAAGATAGCACTGGGCTACTCCCATTCCCTTCAGCAACACAGGCTTGAGTCCGTTTTTCTGGAGAAAGGCAAACAGTTGGGAGACAAAGCTCGCCATCTTGGTGCTATACTCCTGTGAAGAATACACATTGCGGATTATGGCTTTATTCTGTTCCCGTGTCAAACCATCGGACAAATTTCCTGTAGAAATGTCGATACCATTCCCCACTAAAGGCAACATCGCCTGCTCCCTGGATAGAGAGATAACAACATCCCAGTCAATCTCTGAAGTATAACCTTGGGCCAATCTCTCATTCTCCCAGAGACCGGCAGAAAGCAAAGCCAGGAAGACTTTCACCTCCTGAGACTTGAGATTATATTTCTTTCCTCTAATCTTCATGACAACTTATCTGTGTCTAACAGAAACAACAAAGAATTTAACAAAATTCTTCAGTTTTTGCAGTAGCAACTCCTTCATCCATCTAACGCCAAATACGTTCCACCGTTGAGGATGAGTTGTTATCATAATTGTTTCCGGAAAAAAACAAACACGATTTGATCCGGAAAAAGAATAATATTTGTTCTTTTGCTTCAACGCTTTCAGGATATCTGATGTACTGTGGAACACAAGCCCCGAGTTTTCCCATATCTCCTGAAAACCCGGAATCTTGTCTCTTACGCTAACCTTATAGCCATCCCAACGCCGACCGGTGTCTGTCAAATAAAACATTTTGGAAAAGTCCACATCCATATATGGTTCTGCGATGATTCCAAGATCCTTGTATGAATATTTCTTCCACAAATCTCTGTTGTCAAACTGAGATCTGGGACTTCCATGCATGCATATCGTGAGTACAGGAGTCAAATCCCTAAACTTTTCAAGATTAGAGACAAAGTCAGCGAAAGCTGCATCAACATTACCGTGACATGTATCCATGCACTCATAATGATAGCCTATTTCATGACCAAGAGCTGCTATTTCTTCTATCACCTTCTCATTCCAGCTGCAAGGCACCGTCCGGAAATAGTATGTTGACTTGACTCCCAAATCCGCTTCCAAACGGGCAAATTGAAGAGAATTAAAAGGGAGCTTGTCAACATCATGTCTAAGAACTACAGTCTTAGACACGGGACCGTTCTCTTTTGTACTCTTGGCCACTCCTTCTGAATATTGACAAAAGGTCACAAAACTGTATCCGCAGTCTTTCAAAGATTGAATCAGAGCCTTGTATTTGTCGGGAGTGAAGTCCATTACCTGAATATGTATTGATAGTCCGGATTATTCTGAATTACATCCTTGCTCGAAGGATAGTTTTCAACGAACCACACAAGGAAAGCTGTCAAGTCTATGTGCTCACTTACAAGAAGCCGTGACTTTTCCGCCCATAACGTTCTGATTTCGTCCTTGTTTCTTTTCAGAATCTCGACACACTTGTTCAAGGCTTTTAGTTGATCTTCATAGGATTCTGAGTATGTGTAGCATATATCATATCTTTTCTTCTGGTCCTCCAAAATACAAGACTTGGTATTGTGGTTTACAACAGACGGCACACCGAGTACAGAAGCCTCTGACGGAATCGTAAGGCTCTCTCCCCACACCAATGATGCAAACGCGATTACTGAATGTAACTGTTCTGGTCTGGTTTTCAGCCTAAACCGTTCCAGTTCCGCAGGAAGTGAGCCTTCAGAAGAAATAAAAACTTTGGCATACCGGCTCAGAGTCTGGATAGCATTGATTTTGTTCTTGGCAGATATGCCGGCATGACCTATATCGTGACTTGCATTCCAGGCAACAAATCTCACAAGAACATACTTTTCATCAGGACTGACATGGAGATCTTCAAGAACCGAAGCATCCGGAGTAAAATATTTAGGATGCAGATACGCCAACTCGTGATAGGCATCATAGTGTATCTCCTTCCTGGATATCACCGGATGTTCATATTTCCCTGTAAGGACAACCTTTGAAAAAGGTTCAAACAGCCTCACCTGCTCCATGTTGAAAGTGTCGTCAAAGGTTATGTGAGGCTTACCGTAAAGCCGTGACGCAATTGCAGCATACGGGCTCCCGTGGCTCAGCAGCACATCGGGCTTGAACCGGAGGCAAACCTTCCACTCCTTCATTACAAATTTCAGGAGCCCCCATATTTTTCCGGTCAAGGATTTGAACTTTTTCCCGAAAGAGACATAATTGAAGCCATTAGTTTCAAGAAGCTGAATTTCAAACTCCTTGTCTCGACAGGTAAAAAGCACGCTGTGCCCGTCTTCAATGAATTTGCGCGCTGCATTCTTGAAAAGATGCACGTGAGCAGGATGTCCTATGTCTATTAAAATGTTCATTAACCTTATACTCTTTATCTTCTGCTTGGCAGGGCGTTCATTTTTTCCGCAGTTTCTTGAAGAAATTACCCTTAAGAACCCTTACGCCAAATTTTCCTGCAATATACAGCAAAGGATTAAATACATGAAGGAATCTGCCGTGTTCCACCATTGTTCCACCAAATTTAGCCTTGAAATCCCTTACTCCGTAATCCTCCCCCGGCTTACCGGCTCCCATCATGTCAAACCTTGGAAAACCATTTTCAGCTGCGTACTTCATGCCGGAATAAGTGGCAAGGGTAGAAGGAAAAACATTTTTGACATGGCCATCCCAGCCGCAAGCAAACCACTCATAAACAGCATATCCTTCAAGGCAGACATTCACTGTTCCGCCAATGACTTTCCCTTGATACTCAACCAGAAAAATCTTCGCATATTCTCTTCCAAGAAGATTTCGGAAAAATTCAAACGGGAAAAGAGGAGTCCTGACCTTAGTTCTGTACAAATCTGAAAGCAAGAGATAAAACTCATTCAATTTGCTTAAAGAAGCCTCGGCAGACTCTGTTTCTGCCAGATTACCAAGATCAACAGCCTTGGCCCCTTCTCTTATCGTATATCTGATATCACGTTTACGGCTCTTGCCTAAATTCCCTTCCATCGTATCCACTGAAGTAGTGTCAATATGAAAATTAAGGTGGGGCTGATATCTGAATCCGCATCTTTCAAAAATAGGCCTGAGGGCTGAATAATCATCAAAATTTCTGGTTTCCAGATAAATAGCTTTTCCTTTCAACTGTTTTACAGCAGCGGAAAGCAGCATCGGAAGAACTGTATTTGAATCTACCTGAACTTCCCCGATAAACTTTCTCAAGACAGGCCCCCCGTTTACAATGGCTCTTCGGCTAAGAAAAGACTTCAGAGCTCCTCCATCTTTCTGCACATACCCCATCATCAGGGCAACAAGGACCTCTTCATCTGCAACAGCAAAGACGAACGGTTCCATAAAAGACATCGCCGAATACAGATCATAGCACTGTGGCGTCTGAAAAAAACTTTTCACAGACGCTTCCCTCAGCAAGTCTTCCCAAGATGCCCTGTTAATTTCTTCTATGTTGTACAAAACTCTAAACATTGCACTGTTTTTCAAAAGTCAGGGTATATCATTTCTCATAATAAAACATTTTGCCGTTCTCCCGTCTGGAGAGTTGCTCAGAATAAGTTACGGACACTTTGCAGTCCTGACCTGAATACTTTTTTATGGTTTCAACGATCAGGACCTCCTCAGAAGGCACAAAGCCCTTATCCTTGACAACATCCACCACGATTTCAAGGGCTCCGGTCTTGAACATCCTGTAACCCTTGATATGCAAATCCTTAAACAGTATGGTAAAACCGGGACAAGTCAGCACATGCCCATTCTCAAGTTCAATGACATCAGATTTACGCCCCACCACATCCTCCAGAACCTGCCCGTTGTGAAAATCATTATATCCGCCAGCGAGTTTTACTATATCGCCCAAATCATACCGTATGAACGGGAAAACAAGATTAGTCAAATCTGTAACAAGCACCGGTCCTTCATCATGAGTCCGGGACTCCTCATAATTCACCTGGGCTATGCAGTTATAGCCCAACTTGAACCCCCTTTCCCTGTTAAGCCTGAAGCCGATTATGCCGCCATCGTTAGCTCCGTAACCATTCATTATTTGACAATGGAAAGCGTCATATATTGTGCGGTAATACTCGTCAGTCAGCAATTCAGATGTAGGAAAACATGCCTTGACGGAGAAACGGTCCCGGATATTCTCCCTGATTATGTATTTAGCCAACATGTAGATAGAAGACGCATAACCATATATATAGTGGATATTCTGCCTTGTAATCAGATCCACACATTCGGACAAACGGCTGTCAGACACATCCATTGCGTTGAATGGCACCTTGTTCTTAAGGCTGTAGTACATTTTATGAAGGACGGAAGTCTTGTTGACAGGAAAAATTGAAGCGGACCCCAAAGCCAGATATCTGTCTCCATAGCGATACCCCGTACGTTGCCACATCCACAACATAAAACCGTTGTCAAAGCCCCAGGACTCGTTGTCTTTGACATATCTCAACGGCACACCGCTGCTTCCTCCTGTCGAGCCGTAACTGAAGTGGTATTTTGAACTGTTGTCCAGAAGAATATCATCAAACCTCTCTTTGATTATCTCTTTAGTTAGCGGAGGTATAATTTCAAGATCTTCAAAACATTTAATATCAGATGGTCTAAGCCGCAGCTCGTCAAAAAGACCGCGGTAATACACGGAATGCTCATAAGCCTCACAAACAAGCCTCTGAAGCATCCGAAGCTGCCAATCCTTTATTTGCTCTCCACTCCAGGAGCTCATTTTCCGGATCTGGCGATACCAAACAGGCATCCTGGTATGGAACTTCATGTCAGCCACACCTATTATACCCAATGACAGTGCCTGTCTAAAACTTCCCATAATCTTAACATTAAACGTAGTCTATACCGTAAGCCTCCAAAAGCAAAGGTTTCACACTCTCCCATCTGTGCTTGTCCAGTCCACGATATGCCGCCAAAGTCATATTCACTGAAGAACTTCCACCATTGACAGCCTCCAGCATCTTTCCTGCAAGCATCTCATAATCGCCACTAGGAAACAGCAAACCATTAACCCCATCGCTGATCATATAAGGCACCCCTCCGACATTGCTGGAAATTACCAATAGACCACAGCTGAACGCTTCAAGCAAGGACATGGGCTGGTTGTCTGCCAATGGAGCAGATAACATCACGTCAGCTTTATCCAGCCACTGAATTATCTGTCCATTAGGAATTCTCCCCCAAAATTTGACGCCTTCAATATTCTCTGACATGACAAATTGCTCAAGCTGGTTCCGCATAGACCCGCTTCCCAAGATGTCAAGTGTAGCCTCCTGGAGTTCTTTCTTGACTATGGCAAAAGCCTTAAGTATGCACTGTATGTTATATACAGGTTCCAAAGACCTTATGCTTATGAACCTTGGACTGATCAGGCTTCGCGTTCTAAAAACGCCATCAGGAATGTCTATGATGTTAGGAATCACAGTGTAAGGAAAACCATACTTTTCAAAGACACTCGCCAGATAGCCAGAAAGAACAATATTGACGTCTGTATTGCAAAAAATCCGGCGGCAAAGCTTCGTATGCTTGCTGAAGAATGTATCGGCCTCCCCTCCATGATATGTCAAAATGATTTTCTTGCCAAGCAACCTCCCGGCCCTCACACCGGCAATGGCAGGAAGGAAGCCTCGATGAGAACACGCATGGATGTTGACGATATCATATCTGCTTATCTTTAACAAAAGTCTGGTGTAAGCCCACAAACGTCTGAACACACCACCGCCAAGAGAAAAGATGTCCGACTTTATGCCCTCCTCCTTCAAATGCTTATGGATAAGCTCAACCTGGCCGGAAATGCCTCCGACCCCTTCCGCGTAATTGGCAACCAGCAAGACCCGTTTTTTACAAACCAATTCTTTCATACTTCGATTTCAGATTTGAAACCTTGTCATCATAGAAGAACCTCAGTATGGCTCCCATTATGAGAAAATTAAAGGCCGGATACATCGTAAGCCATATAGTGCCTGAAAAAGAGGCGACATTGTAAACGGTCCACAGAACAAGGTACGTTACATACAGCTTTCGGGCAAAGAGATTTTCTGTCAGCACACTATTCCTGACAGTCCTGAACAATACCACTAAAAAATACAAGCTCAAAACCAGATAAAACAAGAGCCCTATGAACCCGGACCCATTAAGAATGATTCCAAAATTCGTATGAATCATACGGTCCCCGAAAGCTCCGTTGGCGTATGTCCCCACCGTATGAAAAGTCTCCTGACCGAGTAAAGATACTCCATCGGACTCAAATTCAGACATATCTTCATAGATGGCAATTATTTCTGCAACTCTTGACTCCTCTTCAAGGCTTCTCTGTATCTCGGTTCTGCGGGCCTCAAGCTGGTCCATGAAAGTATCCCAGAACAACACTCCAATCACTATCAGAGCAACAGATATGAGAGCATAATGAGGAAGACTTAGCTTAAGGACGGAGCCGCTGTCAGGAAGTTTTCCGTATTTATGGCTAATCCAGCGAGTGAGCAAAGATATCATTACCAAGGAAAGGACAACACATACAATTACCATCCTTTTCATGCATATAACGGATATTACGGTCACGACAAGAACCATCAGGATAATGACGAAACGCTTTCCTCCTTTTCTGTAAAAATAGAACATAAGGGGCAAGAGAGTCAGGATGCACACGTTCAGGAACAAAGCGTCGTCAAAAAGGTTCCCCGTTTCCACAGAAGTTTCTCCCTTGTACCTGAGATTACTGCCTCCTAGATGGAATGTGCTGGCAATGATGTAATTCAGCAAATACAACACCAGAAACGCAAATGCAACTCGCATCAAATAATGGTAATCTTTCTCGCGGGTTATCAGATTGAAACCGGCCGGAAAAGCCAGAAGGGCAATTGCATACTTGACAAAAAGCCTCAGCGATTCATAATATGCGCTCGATGTCAAAAGAATGAGTACAAGAAGAAAAAGAAGGAAAAGGTATATAATCAGGAACTTGTTGAAATAAGGATTCTTGAACAGATTCAAAAACACCATATATGCAAAGAAAAGGATGTTGAATCCCAAAACAACAGGCGAGCCTTTCTCTATGACTATGCCGTTAGCCATCATCAACAAATAATAGACGATGAACAAAAAGTACAATATGCCAAGAGACCTTCTCACAGTATCAGTCCGTATTTCTCAGTTTAATATTAACCTTATAATAATGCCTCAGGAAAATGTACAACCCCAAAAGACAGGCGATAGCTGCCGCTATGGCCCTGAATCTCAACTGCATCATATTAGCGGAAAGATATACGCAGGCACAAAGCACGGCCAAAAGCGGTATTTCCCATAAACTATGCAAGGTGATATGGTACCTTAAACGTGTGTAAGACACGAGAATCGCATAGCAGACAAGTTCATATATTATGCAGGCATAGCCAATTCCGTAAACACCGAATCCATTCTTTACCACAATCAGGAAAGCTGAAGCTGCCACTATAGCACAAATGTTGGCTATTGTCACAATAAACGTCTTGTCGTCAATATAAGGGCCAAATCCTCTCAACTCGCACATCATCTGAATAATTCCGGAGATGGCCAATAATCCGGTCAGACGTACGGAATCCAGATAGTCTTCACTGCCTATTATCAAAGTCGCCTCCTTTGCAAAGCAAGCAATCATGCAGCCCATCATGATGGAAGCCAAAGCAACAAGCCCTGATATCCGTTTCATGGAATCCCCTCTGATGAAATCGTTCTTTCTCTCAAAAAGCAAAGGCTTCCAGGCAATTTTAAAAGCCCCGTGTACAATCATGTTCACAGAGGTCAGCCTGATGGCAAAAGCATACAGCCCCACCACAGCAACCGGGTAATAAACAGTGACCAGATGCCTTAGCCAAGGCTTCCATATTTCTACCAGGATGCTGCCCAGCAGCAATGGCAAGGCGTATATAAGCATCTTCCAGGCATATTTGAAGGAAAACACCGGCTTGAAGTAATGTCTGGAGACGTAAGAATACATCAGGATAGAAGCCACATTACCGCAAATGTACCCGTACAAAACTCCAGGCAGCCCCTTCTTCCAGACAACAACAAACAGTATGGAGAATACCAGTTTTACTGCAATTGATATTATTCCAACCAATACATAAACTTTAGGACGATTGTCGTATCGCGGAATAAAACTGAGAAATGTATTTACGGTAAGGGTAAAGAGCCATACCATCGCTACGTACAGCAATCCTTCGTGTTCGGTACCAGATAAAAACTTCTCCAGTAAAGGCCGCTTGAAGAGTACAGCCAAAAGCACAACGACAGCTGCGCTGAACAAGGTGACAATCAGCGAAGTGTTAACAATTTTCTTACGGTACTCCAAAGTATCCTCCTCGTAAAAATAGCGCCCCATTGCAGTAGGAACCTCCAAGGAAGCCACTATAAGCAGGAAGAAAACAAGAGCGTCGAACAAATCTATAATTCCATACTGCTCAGGTGTGAACGCCTTGGCATAAATAGGAACCAGCAGGAAGTTCAGGAACTTGCCCACTACAGGAAGGATTCCGTATATAGAAATATTTTTGATGAATTTCCTTAACATAATGTCTGTCCGCTAGCGAAAAAAAGCATAATCATCTCTTTCCGAAGAACTCAGTTTTAAGCCAATAGGCAAATATCGGATCCTGAAAGGCAAGCGTGCCGCCGCTGTTGTCCAGAATGTCTTTTTGAATGAGAGACTTCTGTGAGCGGGATGCTGCCGTCGCTGAGGAAATCCTGTACTTGTGCATTGTTTCAGCACTTGAAATGAACTTTTCCCCGTTTACCAGAGCCTCCAGGTAGCAGGTCTGTTGAAAGGAAAGAGACTCCATCAAGTTTGAAAAGAGCAGACCGAACTGACGGACAAGAGATGAATGAGCTTCATTTACAATTCCTTCCGTACAAACCTTCTGAGTTCTGAGCCAGGAATTCTGAGCTATCTGCTGAGTATAGTAAGGATGATTGTCTGCCAGAAGAACAATCCTGCCGGCTGCCTCGTCATCAATCTTTTTTCCAGTAGCCTCAAACCGCTCTTTGATAAAAGACTGCAGATGAGCACTGTCTATCTTATTCAAGAAAAAGATGTCTCCGAACTTGTAAAAAGGTTTGGAAGCATCGGTGAACACATCCATCATAATATGCCTTTTACTGCCATACAGACAGTAAGCTACATTCTGCTGATTCTGCCAATGAGCCCTCAGCCTCCGCTGGAAATTCAGAGGATCGTCAAACTCTGCGATGTTCTGGAACTCATCAATGCACACTACCAGCTTTATGTCTTTTTCCTTAGCTACCCTCTCAGCTATATCCAGAATCTCATCCGGATTTCTCTTCAGCTCGGTCCAGTCGAAATCCAGGGAAATCTCATTCCGAGGATCAGCTCCCACTGAAATCTTGGGAACAAGGCGTGAAAAAAACTTTTTTGCACTTTCGACAGCCTCGTCCCACTTGCTGGCAGTGGCACGCAAGACACTCTGAGCCAAAAGCGTATAAAACTGTTCCTCTGTCTTGACATTGAAAAGGTCCATAAAGCAGAACCTGTATCCAGGCTGCTCAGACTTTACCGTTTCTGCGGCTTTGTTGACAAGGGAACTCTTGCCCCAACGTTTTGGAGAAATCATGACGGTGTTTACCAAATACTTGAAGTTATCCACAAGATGCCTGGTTTCCAGCTCTCTGTCTGCAAAATTTGGATCTGTTGCTATGCGACCGTAAACAAAAGGAGGTTCCATACTCGTAGTTTTGAGTTACTCTACAAATATAGTCACTATTATTGCATTTACAAAAAATGTAATACAGAAAATGTAATCACAAGAAATGTGAATCACTTGCTACGAACCCCACGGAACAAAATGTTGCCTACCGTGCCCCAAAAATACCTCCAGTCCGTTTTGAAAGGGTGTTTGAGGTACGCCTCAATGTACCTGCGTTCACTCTCCTGAACTTCTTCAATGCCTTCAGGCCGTTTGAGCTCATAATAAAATGGTGGCAGGAGTCCGGGTTTGACCTTGATTCTAAGCTCCTGCATCGCTGAAGAATACAAAGAATAGTATTGGCGGGATATTGGCCTTACACCCACGAGTTTCACGTCGCCACGCAGAAGATTGAAAACCATCGGCAGTTCGTCCAGCCAGAACTTCCGCAGAAGTTTCCCGTAACCGGCTACCCGGTAGTCATCCGCAAACTTGCCGCTTTTGTCCAGACTGTTGTATCTGTAAATGTAACCTTGCAGGTATTCAGAGTACGAGTGCATTGTCCTGAACTTGAAAACAGGTATCAGCTTCCCGCCCTTTCCTACCCGGTGAAGTTTAATTATCGGGCTTCCGGTAGGTTCGTCCTCCCAGATAGGAGCCTTTACCTTGCGGCCTACAACATAGAAGTGCCCATGATGGAATTGCTCGTCAACAACCTCGAATCCAGCTCTATATAGCCTGCCAAGCACCTCTACTCTATGGTAACAGCGGTTGACTTTTCCGCTAAAGCGTTCATGAAGCCGGTACAACCACCTGGTCATCCTCAGCTTCGGGAAAACCCGGTACCAGAAGTACCAGAAAAAATAAACTATGTTGCGGATTACGGGAGGATTGCATCGCATCACGCTCATCTTGCGGATACCGGAAGTGTTGGTGTGAACCCAAATGTAGCCTTTTTCAGGAAGAGACTCACTGGAGCGGTTGAGAAGGACATTCAGCTCTTCTACCGCATTGAGCCCCACGGTAAGAACAAGCAGGGAGGCTTTAGCCTCAGCGATACCGGATTCTGCAAGCCGGGCCCCATCCGTCCCGTCAAACACAACAGCATCCTTGACTTCTCCTTGCCCGAGATTGGCACTTATCCACTTGAGAGTATCCGGAACAGTCATATCAGCAGTAGCCTCAAGCAGGCGCTTAAGAGCGGGATTGTCCAGGTCGCTGGTATCAAGATGAGCGCTTCCGTCCGAGCCTGGCTCCGTATAGCCATGCTGACTTGCCTCCTCCTCATACTGATATGGATAACGCGATTTCTTCACTGGCCGAGATATTTTTTCAGTGGAATATCCTCCCGGACGAGACTCAACACCCGCCCGTCTGTGTAGATTACATCAGAAGTGAAGGTAACGGTGTATTCATTGATGTCAAAAGACAGGGCAGCCTTGAGCGCGTTCCACACAGAGACCCCTTCAGCCAGATCCACTATAGCCTTGAAGGTGTAGTCATGCCGCCCGGCGTCAAGGACAATCTCAGGGCTGTTCCCGCCAGCAAAAGGCACTCCGTTTCTGGACAGGGTAAGAGCTAGTCCTTTGATAACCAACGTGTCTGATTCATTGTTGATAGTGGCGTTCACATAGACTTTCACGGACTTGAAGCCACGGGGCCTTACCGAAAACTTGTAGGAGTCAACCGTCACCCCTTCCACATACTGCTGGCCATAGCCGGCCACAAGGCAGGCACACAACACAAAAAACAGTAAAAACAACTTCTTCATAAGTTTCTCCAGGGGTTTGTTTACTCCAATTGGTTTTCAGGCGAACAAAGATATTAGAAAGATGTAAAACTCCGCCCGGAAACTGCGATTATTTTTCTTAACTTTGGGGAAGCTTAAACAAAGAATCTTATGAAAAAACTTATTCTGACTGCTGCTGTAGCGATTGCTGCAGTATTCGTACAAACCACGGTTTTAGCCCAGAGCAGCACAGCCCAATCGCAGAGCAACGCAACCTCAGAGCAGGCCGCAGCCTCTAAGCTGAACCTTACAGACACGGAACTTTACAACGCCATCTGGGCGATGGGGCTGATGTATCCGGACGGATTTACAATTGACATAAGCACTATGCGCCAGCCTGCGGAGGGCCTGGTGGTGTCCTACGCCGCCACCCAGAACAGCTTCGACCGCAAAAGCATCCCGGCAGTGGTAAAGCACGCACGTGAGCATCAGGGCTTTGTAGGCGGCTGGTACAACCCCGAGAACGGGAAGTATTACTTTGACTCCAACCGCATATTCCCGGAAGACAGCCTGGCTGCAGCGGTCCAGTTTGCAAGGGACAACGGCCAGCACACCGTATATATAGCCTCCAAGGGCATCAACATCTGGACAAACTACGAGCAGAAAGACATAAGGGTAATCCTGGACTGCGATATGGGTTCCTCCACGGACGACCTTTTCGCCCTGATGATGCTTTACCGCTACATGGACATGAAACGCTGCAACCTTATAGGCGTGATCGTGGACCGCATGGGACGGGCAAACGCGGACATAGTAGATGTGATGAACAACTTCTACGGCTATCCGGACATCCCTATCGGCCTTGAGACCCAAGGAATTGAAAACCCTCACGTGTTCATCACCTATCATAACCTCCCATACGCGCGCTCACGGGACGGAGTGCCTATGTTCAAGCGCACCGTGGGAGACGACGGCTCCTATATGGAAAGCTACAAGCTCTACCGAAAGCTGCTGGCGGAATCTCCGGACAAATCGGTGACCATTGCCTCAATAGGCTTCGTGACCTCCCTCTCACGCCTCCTGCAGAGCGGGCCTGACGAGTATTCACCACTCAACGGGGTTGAACTTGTACGCAAGAAAGTAAAGGAACTGTACGCTATGGGCGGAGTCTTCGGAGACGCCGTTGAGCCGGACTACAACTTCAAGGCTGCCATCAACTTCTCTCTCAAGTTCTTTGAACTCTGGCCGAAGGATGTGGACATCGTGTTCTCCCCTGGCGAGGTCGGAGATCCTCTGGACTACCGTCCTGAAACCGTCATCAGCGATATGAACTGGACAGACCTCCACCCAATCAAGTGGACTTACCAGTACCTCAACTGCGACACCGGCCAGAAGATGTGGGACCCTCAGGCTGTCATCAACGCTGTGGAAGGAGACGCACTATACAAGCTCTCTCCAAGAGGCTTTGTAACCCTCACCCCTAACGGAGAAACCCTCTTCAAAGCAGACCCTAACGGCAACTGCCGCTACCAGTACCCTGGGGACAAAACCTGGTGCGACCTGGTCCTCAAGTACATCCGCACAATGGCTATCCAACACTAAACCAAAGACTTACAACAGAACATCCAATACACAATGAAACGCATAATACTGCTATTCTCAGCGATAATCATCTCTGCCACAACATTCTGCCAGAGCGCGGAAAGCTCATCGCCGGGCAAAGACACACCTGCATATATAAAAGAAGGTCTTTCCGACAAAGACCTTGCTACTTACATCTGGGCAATGGGAAAAAGCTACCCGGAAGGATTCACGTTTGACTTAAATACCCTCAGCCACCCGAAAGAAGGGCTTTACGTGTCCTACAAGGAAACCCAGAACAGCTTCAGCCGCAAGTCTTTGCGCAAGGTCATCAAACACGCCCACGCCCACGGAAACATAGTCGGCGGATGGAGAGACCCTGATACCGGCCTCTATTACTTCGACAGCAACCGCCGGTTCCCGGAAGACAGCCTGGCAGCTGCAGTCCAGTTCGCCAGAGACAACGGCCAGCATACCGTATATGACGCAAAAAAAGACATCAACGTCCTCTCCAACTACGAGCAGAAAGACATCCGCATCATCTACGACTGCGATATGGGCTCCTCCACGGACGACCTCTTCGCCCTCATGATGCTTTACCGCTATATGGACATGAAGCGCTGCACCCTGCTGGGAGTAATCGTTGACCGCATGGACCGAGCCAACGCAGATGCTGTTGACGTGATGAACAACTACTATGGTTACCCTGATATCCCTATCGGCTTGGAAAAGAGCGGAGTGAAAGACCCTCGCATCTTCATCCCGTACCACAACATGGCCTATGCCCGAAGCACGGACGGCAAGCCTCTTTTCAAACGCAGCGTGGGTGACAAGGGAGACTATCTGGACGGCTACAAGCTCTACCGCAAGATACTTGCCGCCCAGCCTGACAAATCGGTGACAATAGCCTCAGTAGGCTTCGTGACCTGCCTTTCCCAACTCCTCCAATCCGCTCCGGACGAGTATTCCCCTCTTACCGGAGTTGACCTTGTTGCCAAGAAAGTCAAGAACATCTATTTGATGGGCGGAGTATTCGGCGATTCCTTTGAGCACGACTACAACTTCACCGCCGCCATAGGATACTCCCTCAAGTTTTTCGAGCTTATGCCAAAAGACATTGACATGGTGTTCTCACCTGGCGAAGTCGGTGACCCTCTGTACTATAGCGCCGCGGAAGTCATTGCTGACCTCAACTGGACAGACTCCCATCCAATCAAGTGGATATACCAGTTCCTCCAGGAAGACAAGTTCCAGAAGATGTGGGATCCTCTTGCCGTCATCAACGCCGTGGAAGGAGACGAGGTCTTCTACAAGCTCTCCCCGAGAGGCTTCGTAACCCTCACCCCTACCGGCGAGACCATCTTCAAGGAAGACCCGAACGGCAACGCCCGCTACCAGTACCCGGGCCCTAAAGGCTGGTCAGACTATGTCCTAAAGTACATCCGCCTGATGGCAATCCAGCACTAAAAAAGAAAAAGAGAAAGCAAGAAAAAAGGCCAGCAATCGCTGGCCTTTTTGTTTATAAGTATTATTACTCTATTAATAGCCTACGGAACAATCACTTACCCCCACCTTCTCCACCTCGGATCCTCTCCCTTTTCCCTACTTTCTTTCTTTTCCCGATGTATATCCCTAATTATGAGAACAATCTTCACAACACAAAACACCCCCAATATCACAAACGCCGGAATCAGTATATACCATCCCATCCCCCTAAATAGCTCTTCCTTATAAAGAATTACTGCCAGCATCATTCCCATCTCCTCCATCTTGGATTCTCCCCTTTCTCCTTCTTCTCCCGACTCAAATCCCTAATCACCAGCACCACCTTGATAACACACGCAATTCCCAACGGAATATTCAATGCACAGCAATCCCCACCAGCCATAAGATCCACAACCTCAACCACTTTCTCACCGTTCTCATCATAGAACAACTCCCTCAAATGCCCCCTAAAACAAACCACCGTCTCAGAGCTAAACCGATGCCTATGCACAGGAACAACTGTTCCCGGCTCTAAAGCATTTAGCATCCTCTGCGATTTATCCTCGGCACTATTCCTGAGATCCAGGTTCATCCTCAAACGAGGAGATGCCTTTGCCTGTTCTGAAAGCTTATCGAGTAATTCTTTATCTATTTTCATAATTCATAGAAAGCATATTCCTCAGAGATTAAAAAGCAGATTGAATTGACTACTCAAACCGATTCCCTCTCAATTTGATAGTAGCCCTTCTCACAAACGTCTTACAGTACCTCGGCAGAAACTTGAATAAGTAAACTCCTATACTGTGGTGCAATTCCTCATTAACATTAAAGTCTCGTTTAAGAGTATCATCATCCTTAACCATCTTTGCTCCAAGGAAATATGCATCATTGCCCATATTTTTATCATGAACAACCTGACACCACATTGGTAGATCATTAACATATTCTATCTTAACGTCCTTAATCTTGTCAATGTAGTAGTGACTGCCATAACCATATATAGTTTTAACGGTTGAAGGATTACCTTTCTCTACTACACTAACAAAATGATTTCTGGGATAATGAATCTTCATCAGATACTGATGGTCAGTGAAGTATTGATAGCCCTCAGTATAATAGAAGAATGTACCATCATCGACAGATTGGACACGCTGCCTCAAGTCCTCCACTAACCTCACATTCAGGGAGTCGTCATTATCAAGATACGTGGTCAGCACCTTATCACATCTTACCTCAGATATCTTGCTTCTTACCTCACGCTCAAATATTTGAGCAAAATAACGTCCATTTTGAGGTTCAACAAATACAGGAACCAACTGTGGACACTCATTTTGGTATTCAGAGATTTTATCCTTGAACCTCTCTGGCGTAGTACTATCAAACAGCACTATCCACGTAAAGTCTGGGCATGTCTGATTTTTTACCGAAGGCAAGCAATACCTCTCGAATAGCTCAAACCTATGTTCAAGCCATTTCTTTGTCCTTACTGGTTGTCCCTCCTTGTCCTTGTTCCAAAGACGGATATTGAAGCGGGTGAGTATGAAGTAACTGATTGACACAATATTCATAAAGTACTATTCAGCATCGCCTTCCTGCTCAGTCCAACTTGGGATGCCTGTTTAAAAGGACTCCCTTCACTTGAATCCAGAGAGCATGGATCATAGAAATCTCTGCGAAATGACGATATTTCCACCTTGCTCGTATTGTATTTCCAACAAGGGCAAGTTTGCCCTTAGCCCCTTGCACTGTTTCATGAAGGTCTAAGTCTTCCCACACATCAGCCAGCATCATCTTGTCCCGCTCAGACAAGTCTGTTTCAGTTATTTCGCCTAACAAATATTTGCCTAAGCGCTCGTATGAATCATAGAACTTCCTAAATCCAAATTCATCAATTCTGGCATTCAGTTCGCTCCAGTTAATGTCATCTTGGTGCTCTCTTTTGAACATTGCCCAATCCAATACATGCCGCCAAGTCAACCCCTCATGTAAAAAGTGAGAATAAGCATGTTCTATCAGGAACAAAGCAGAAACCATGATTGGCGGCCGATACAGCCATGTGCCTTCAAATCTCCGGGATTCCAAATCACTGGCATTCAAATCTTCACGCATCATCTTCTGCAAGAGCTTCTCCAGACGAGTCAAGACTTTGTTTCCGCGGAATGGAGTCATAAACATATGATTCTCCACGCCAAGCCCAGGCAAATGGAAAGTACTGTTCTTATAGAAACCGATATCGACTTCATTGCCGGCGGCCTGGATTAGATCATTTCCTTTTGACCAGGCATCCTCATTCCCGTTTTCTGACAACAAGAAGCAGTCACAATCCGCACTAAAACGATGTTTAGGTTTTGGATAGCACTCTGACACAGTTTCACCCTTCAAAACGTACGTGCGGATACCGTTTTCATGGAACAGTTCAGCCATCTGCACCGCAGAATTATGCTGAATATCAAAACGATTCTCATCTTGCGACACCATAGCAATCCACTGGAACAGTTCCATCTCTGGCGGCCTGGCATCCAAAGGTAAATGACCTACCCCATCTGCCACAACAGAAAAAAGTACCTGCTGCAATGCAAGTACTTTTACTTTCTCCCAATCTACATTAGCCAAAGAGTAAGCGGTCTTACAACCGATTCCCGAACGCAACAGTGTCAGGAAATCTTGTCTTGACTTGTCTCTATCCTGCACTTTCAGAACTTTCTCCATACCATCTTGTTGACGATTCCGGTGTAGCTCTGGATGATCTTCACCACCTTGGTGGAGACGTTTTCATCCACATAGTCCGGTACCGGTATGCCGTGGTCGCCAGCATTATTCATGGAAACCGCTGTATCCACAGCCTGCAGAAGGCTCTTTTCGTCTATGCCGGCAATGAAGAAGCAGCCTTTGTCCAACGCCTCAGGCCTTTCAGTCGAAGTACGTATGCAGACAGCCGGGAAAGGATGCCCTACTGAAGTGAAGAAACTGCTCTCCTCAGGCAGAGTGCCGGAATCAGAAACCACAGCAAAAGCATTCATCTGAAGACAGTTGTAATCGTGAAAGCCCAGGGGTTCATGCTGGATGACGCGTCTGTCCAAAACAAACCTCTTGGCCGGGTCTTCTGCGATGGCAGCAGCCTCAAGCCTCTTCCTGGAACGAGGATGGCAGCTGTAGAGTATCGGCATATCGTATTTCTCAGCCATAGCATTTATCGCTGAGAAAAGGGAAAGGAAATTTTTCTCGGTGTCTATATTTTCTTCGCGATGGGCACTTAGCAGAATGTATTTCCCTTTCTCAAGATGCAGGCCGGAGTACTTTGGATCCTCGGACAGTTTGGCGTTCAGCCTATTGAATATATCGCTACCCTCAATCTCAGATAGGTTGTTGTGCAAGACCTCAGCCATCGGACTGCCTGTCACATAGGTACGCTCTTTAGGAAGGCCGCAGTCTGCCAGATAACGGCGGGCATGCTCGGAATAAGCCAGGTTGACATCGCTGATGATATCCACAATCCTGCGGTTAGTCTCCTCCGGCAGGCATTCATCCTTGCAGCGGTTGCCGGCTTCCATGTGGAAGATAGGGATATGAAGCCTCTTGGCACCGATTACACTCAGGCAGGAGTTGGTATCGCCCAAAACAAGCACGGCATCCGGCTTGACTTCCACCATCAGCTGGTAGCTCTTTGCTATGATGTTACCCATCGTTTCTCCAAGATCAGCCCCTACGGCATCCAGATAAACATCTGGGTCCGCAAGTTTCAAGTCCTTGAAAAACACCCCGTTGAGGTTATAGTCATAGTTCTGTCCGGTATGTGCCAGCAGGCAGTCGAAATATGTCCGGCACTTGTTTATGACCGCCGCAAGACGGATAATCTCCGGACGCGTACCTACAATTATCAGAAGCTTGAGCTTGCCGTTACCGGCAAAAGAGACTTTACTGTAATCCATAATATTAATAATCACTTAATCCATCGTATCTTATATATGTAACCGGGTTCCGGTGCTACTATAACATATTGATACTGCTTGTATTTTGACTCGAAAGGTATCGAATCTAGATATTCCCACCATGAATCTACATCAGCGTCTATAGGCTTTCTCTCAAAGACCGCATCCTCTGAAAAAGTATCATCTTTATAAGATAATAGAACCTTATACTGCATGATCTTTATTGGAGAATCTAAACGTGTGGAAATAAATGGTTCTGCCTTACCATCATAATCATCATTGTCGGTTCTAATATGAACGACCGTACTTTCATTGTAAGTTAGTGGGGTTTTGAAGTGAATCTCACATTTATCCCATACATTCAAGTCTTCCAGAAATGTAGTATTGCGCAGTTCCTGACTATTAGAAGATAGCTTCGGTTTCTTGGTTCCACTCCATTTGAACTTATAATCAATATGAGTTAATACAGCACGCTTGCACTGAATAAGCCGATACATTTCAAAAACCGATTTTTTGCCATCTACAATCAAAACTACACAAAAAACAAAAAGAGCCACTTTTACTGATTTGTCATCGGACAAAAAAGATAAAAAGAGCCCTAAAATCGAAGAGATAGTAGCAACAACACCAATCCACTTCCAAATACTACCCAAAATCGTTTTCATAAAAATTAAGCGTCAGTTCCCATACTTCTATAGTCAAAATTTGTTATTTATTAACACATAGCAAATATACTAACAAAAATAAATCCAGCAAAAGAAAATGTTTATACTGATTCAAAGTAGGTGTCGGGCTTGGACGGGTCAAACTGCTCGTTGGCCCACATGAGAGTAACGAGGGGCTCGGTATCAGAGAGGTTGATGATGTTGTGCGTGTAGCCAGGAAGCATGTGCACGGCCTGTATCTTCTCCCCGGATACCTTGAACTCCATCACTTCCTCAGCCCCGATCTTGCGTTCCTGGATGAGTGCCGTTCCGCTTACCACTATGAAGAACTCCCACTTGGTATTATGCCAGTGCTGCCCTTTGGTAATGCCTGGTTTGGAGACGTTCACGCTGAACTGCCCGCAGTTGAGAGTCTTCAGAAGCTCAGTGAAGCTTCCCCTGTCATCTACATTCATCTTGAGGTCAAAGGCCGTCTTTGATGCCGGCAGATATGAAAGGAACGTGCTGTAGAGCTTCTTGGCAAAGCTCCCGGAAGGAATCTCCGGCATAACCAGAGTCTTGCGCTGCTCCTCGAATCGCTGAAGAAGATCCACAATCTCTCCAAGTGTAGCCTTATGGGTGACCGGCACATAGCAATACCTCCCCTTTTCTGCAGGGAACACTCCCAGGCCGTCAAACTCGCACCTGTGCTCTTCTCCCTTGAGGCAGGCAATCATTTCATCTACAAGGTCGTCTATGTAAAGCAGCTCCAACTCAACGGTCGGGTCATTGACCGTATAAGGCAGATCGTTGGCAAAGGCGTTGCAGAATGTGGCCACGGCGCTGTTGTAGTTTGGGCGGCACCACTTTCCGAAGAGGTTCGGGAACCTGTAAACCAATACTTTTGCCCCAGTCTCAATGCCGTAGTTGAGGAACAGGTCCTCACCGGCTTTCTTGCTGCGGCCATACTCCGAGTTGCCGAACCTTCCTGTCAGGCTGGCCTGCTGGGATGATGAGAGCATCACCGGACATTTGTTCCCGTGTTTTTTCAAAGTATCCAGCAGAGTGGATGCAAACCCGAAGTTCCCGGCCATGAACTCAGACTGGTCTTTTGGTCTGTTCACTCCCGCCAGGTTGAACACGAAGTCCGCCTCGGCACACCACCGGTCCAGCTGCTCAGGAGTAGAATCAAGGTCGTACTCAAAGATTTCATCTACGGAAAGAGCAGATTCGGCTCCGCTCACCTCCACTATGGATGGGGATTCCGCACCAGAAATTACAGCACTTGAACCCTTTGGGCCAATGCCGTAACATCTTGCCTTGCCGTCTCTTATGTTCTTAAGTTGGGCGCAAAGGTTCTTTCCTACAAACCCCTTTGCTCCGGTTATCAATATCTTCATTCTGCTATTTATCCAAGTTCATTTGCATTTACACCGCAAGCTCCATTGTAATTGTCTTACTTCACAATGTTTGGAATGCCGCTGAGCTCGTTCTGTATGTATTCCAGGGAAGCAATCTTGGCCTTGGTTTCTTCCAGATCCAATCGCTGAGTATTGTCAGAATTGAATTCCTCTATAGTTGCCTGTTTGACGTTGCCTTCCTTGAAATACTTGTCGTAGTTCAGATCTCGGTTATCAGCCGGAACCCTGTAGAAGTTGCCCATATCCTCAGCCTTGGAGCATTCCTCCTTGGTCAGAAGCGTTTCATACATTTTCTCTCCGTGACGGATGCCTATCACCTTGATCTCTTTCTTCAAGAGTTCCTTGGCGTCAGGCTCTCCGGTAAAGCGGCTCTGAGCGGCAAACAGCTCACATACCGCCTCAGCCTGTGTCCGAATGGTGCAGGCCGGAGCCTTCTGAACCAGAATATCACCGTTCTGCCCGTTCTCAAATGCGAACAGCACCAGATCCACAGCCTCCTCAAGGCTCATTATGAAGCGAGTCATCTTAGGCTCGGTCAGAGTTATCGGGTTACCTTTACGAATCTGGTCTATCCAAAGCGGAATAACAGAACCGCGAGAACACATCACATTGCCGTACCTTGTGCAGCAGATCTTTGTCTGCCCGCTGTAACGGCTCTTGGCAACTGCAATCTTCTCCTCGATGGCCTTGGTAATGCCCATAGCGTTAATCGGATACGCCGCCTTGTCCGTAGAAAGGCATATAACGCACTTGACTCCGGCATCTATCGCAGCATCCAGCGTGTTGTCAGTTCCAATCACATTGGTCTTGACAGCTTCCATCGGGAAGAACTCACAACTCGGAACCTGCTTCAGAGCCGCCGCATGGAACACATAGTCCACGCCTTTCATAGCATATTTGAGCGTGCTCTTGTTCCTTACATCGCCGATGTAAAACTTGACCTTGTGCGCCACCTCAGGCATCCTGGTCTGGAAATCATGACGCATATCGTCCTGCTTCTTCTCATCACGTGAGAATATCCTTATCTCGCCGATATCCGTTCTCAGGAAACGGTTCAACACGGCATTGCCAAAGCTGCCCGTACCACCTGTGATGAGCAGCGTTTTTCCTTCAAAAACACTCATATTTTATATTGCTCCCTTAATTGTTTCAACGATGTAACGAACATCATCATCCGTGACATACGGACCGGAAGGAAGGCACATTCCTACCTTGAACAGGGCTTCAGAAACGGAGCCGCTTTCCTTGCCGAACAATTTGCACTTGTTCAGATAAGCCACCGCATCCTTGTAAACCGGCTGCTTGTGCATAGGCTTCCAGAGTGGACGGGCCTCAATCTGAGCTTCATCCAAGACAACCCTGAGAGCCTCAACATTGTCGTTAGGCTGGCAATCGGTTATCGCTGAGGAAGCAGCGTGAACAACCCCGGCAGCACCGCCCACAGCCCCTTTGACAATGGTCTTGTAAGCGTTCTCCTGGCCTTTAATCTTAAGAGCCGGATCTATGATTATCGTATTGAGCCAAAAGTTTGAATCGTATCTTGGAGAAGGGTTATCGTGTACCTCAATTCCCTCAACATCTGCAAATAATTCCTCATACAGATCCTTCACATGCTTGTGATGGTCTATATGATCCTGGGCAACTGTCATCTGCCCGCGTCCGATCCCGGCGCAAATATTTGACATCCTGTAGTTATACCCAATCTCCTCATGTTGGTAATAAGGATATGCCTCTCTGGCTTGAGTTGCATAGAACATAATCTTGTTCTTAAATTCCTCACTTTCACATACCAATGCCCCGCCGCCTGACGTTGAAATAATCTTGTTGCCATTAAAAGACAACACGCCGAATTTGCCAAAAGAACCAAGAATCTGCCCTTCAAACTTGGAACCGAACCCCTCTGCCGCATCCTCAATCACCGGAATTTCATATTTCTCAGCGATGGTCATTATCCTGTCTATCTGGTACGGCATACCGTAAAGTGCCACAGGAATAATTGCCTTAGGCTTCTTGCCTGTAACCTTAATCCTGTCTGCAATAGCCTTCTCCAGAAGTTCTGGATCCATATTCCAAGTATCAACTTCAGAATCTATAAAGACTGGCTTGCCACCAAGATAGGTTACGGGATTGGAGCTGGCGCAGAATGTAAACGATTGAACCATAACTTCATCTCCAGGGCCAACACCACAAGCAAGCAAAGCCAGGTGAACAGCTGCTGTACCTGAAGATAATGCGACAACTTCATGTCTGTTCCCCACAAAAGCCTTCAGGTCCGCTTCAAAACCGTTAACATTTGGTCCCAAGGGCACCACCCAGTTGGTATCAAATGCCTCTTTTATGTAATCCATCTCCTTACCGCTCATGTGAGCAAGGCACAAGTATATTCTTTTAGCCATAAGTCAAATTGAACAATTTGCAAAATTAACAATTTTGAACCAAATTGAACCATTCTTGCTCAAGTAATTCCATAGTAGACTGGTTTCCTGCACTATAAAGACAAAACATCTTTAACATCCAGCGGCTCATAAGCCCCGTCTTTCACTTCCATAATCACAGTTCCGCTTTCCAAAACCTCCACTGTATGCCACTGTCCGGCGGGTATGTTGAGAGCTACGCATTTGCTACAAGGAGCCAAATCTATAACTTCCGTAACCTTACCGCCATCATTATAAAAGATTTCCCGCAAATGTCCCCTCATACAAACCACAGTCTCAGATGACTTTCTATGTCTATGAACAGGCAGAGGTGTACCTGGCTCCAACGCATTCAGCATCCTTTGAGATTTATCCTCAGATGAATTTCTCAAGTCATAATTCATCCTTAATCTGGGCGAAGCCTTTGCCTGAGCTGTCAATTCGTCCAACAATTTTTGTGTAATCTTCATAGTTATATTGGGTTAAATCCTTGACAACCTTAATTTTTATCCGCCTTGACACTCTCCAGGTATTCTTCATGAAGGTGATAATACTTTTTCATGAATACTATATACACGATGCAAAGCACAAGAAGAACAGCAGCTGCATAAAGATAGTGGTTTACCGGCAGCCATATAAGCCCGGCAGAAACCAGAAGTTGCACCACAATATAGATCAGAGACACCACCACGTGAGGAATATTCAATTCATTGGCCATTATCTGATACATGTGCTTCCTGTGAGCTTTCCCAAGATGTTCTTTCAACTTAATCCTATGTATTATAGTCAAAACCGTATCCACTCCATAAACAGCAAGGAAAAGGATATAAGAAAAATCCTTAGTCGTATTGATGAGGCAGCCAATCAGGAATATCATCACGAACGCCATACTCACAGCTCCCACATCTCCCGCAAAGCATCTCGCCTTAGTCCTGAAGTTGAAGAAACAGAATATCAGAAGTCCAATTCCCAATACAATCAGCATGCTCATATCTGACCATATTTCCTTATAAACGGCCATCAAAGACAACAGCACCGCCAATGAATAACCACCGGTAATGCCGTTTATGCCATCCATGAAATTGAAGGCATTCACAATACCAACACAAACAATCCAAGCTACCAGCACAATCCACCACATAGAAAGCTGCAATATTCCAAGATCCCAAAAGATCAGGAAAATTGCCAAAAACTGAACCACCAGCCTAACCGCATTAGGAACAGACCAGATATCATCCGCAAAACTGACCAGCGCCACTAATGACAAACCCATCAGAAACCACGGATCGTGTACCTCAAAGAATATAGCCCACAGCCACATCGCCAGAGGAAAGATGATACCCCCTCCAAGAATGGTCACTTTCTTGTGAGAAGACCTCAGATTAGGCTTGTCCACAATACCAAAGTGTAGTGCTATTCTAAAATATATTAACTCAGCGATAATCAGTATTACCGCTATAATCAAATATTTATACAACATATAATGAGTTTTAGTATAATTTCTTGGTTAGTGTTAACGTTATTTCGCATAATATCCGCCCGTCTTCTTGCTTCCACGGCGTGCTATCAAGTCCCTATCCGTTAGGACTTTTAATATTTTATTCAACGTATCTCGTGGTATCGAAAGTCTTTCAATAATTTCCTGAGCTTGAACTCCGGGTGTTGTAGTAATAAAAGCCAACACATCCTTCTGCTTACTATTTAATGTGCTATTTAATATGCCACTTAATATGCCGTTCTCCCCCTCCTCATACTCCATCGAGTAAATCACAGTCATAAACTGAGTTTCAACCTCAAAAGCAGAGCCCAATGCTGTATCCAAGAAATGAGCAAACTCAATGTCAGAAGGCTTCGCTGCACCCTCGGCAATATTACTGCTTATCGAAACCACAGCCCTCTGTAATTGGTCACAAATTCCCCTCTTTTCAAACCAAGGCATATCAATCGTTAACATTCATCAAATCATCCAACTTATCAAGGCACTTCTCCTTCACATAATGCGCATTATAGTACCTCAACGCATTCCGTCCCTTCTCTTCCATGACCGCCTTATCCATCTGCGATATCTCCACCGCCAGCCTGGCGAACCCTTCCGCATCACCCGCCGCCAGCGTCCACCCGCAGTCTGCATCGCGGATCACTTCAGCCCCTTCGCCGTTCAGTACCGCCACGATAGGCTTCCCAGCGGCCATATACGACGAAATCTTCGCCGGAGCATACAGCCGGAACAGCGGGTCGTCGCTCAGCGTCACCAGCATCACATCCGCCTGGCCGAAGAACCACGGCATCGTCTCCGCCGGGAAACGCCCCAGCGTCAGCACCGTCTCCTCCAGCCCGTTCGCCGCCACAAACGAGCGCACCCAGTCCAGCCTGCGCCCGTCGCCTACTATCACCCACTTGATCTCCTTGTGCTCCTTCGTCAGCCGGGCCGCCTCCATCGTACACTCAAACCCGTGCGCCTCGCCCACAGCCCCAGCAAACATCAACTTGAAACCCTCCGGCAGCACCGGCAAGTTATCGTTAACGTTAGCGTTATGGTCAATGTCCGAATCACTCCACTGCGGATAATACACAATCTTCTCCTTGTAATCCCCGTATTCAAGAATACTCTTCTCAAAACTCCTCGAACTAATCAAAATCTTGTCCGAATGGCGATACTCACTCTTCACAAAATGCCGGAAGAACCCCAGCACCCACTTGTTGCTGATACCACCCGCAGCCGTCAGGCTCTCCGGCCACAAATCCAGCACCCAGGTATAGAGCGGCACCTTGCGAAGCCTCTTATACAGCACTCCCGGAGCCGACATCATCACGGGCGAAAGCTGCTGCACAAACACCCGGTCATACCTGTGGCCGATAGCGTGAAACAGCATCCACACCCACGCCACCACCAGATAGCTGAAATAGTTCAGCATCAGCGTCACCTTTCCGTTCCCGCGAGGCACAATCGGCAACCTCGTCACCTTCAGCACGCCCCCGTTATGGTTATCGTTATCGTAAAAAAACGTCTCCCTGCGTTTTTTTAATAGCCCATAGCCCTCAAAGAACTTCCCCTTCGGGTAGTTCGGCACCCCGCACACCACGTGCACCTCGTGTCCCTCCTCGGCCCAGTGGAACGCGATGTCGTTACCCCTGAACACCTCGGGATAAAAATATTGACAAACAAAAAGTATCTTCATTCGTTATTGTTATCGTTTTCGTTAACGTTATCGTTATGGTTATGGTTATCGTTAATCACATACTCATAATATGTCCCCTCCACTTTGACAGGCACTTTGTCTTTCATATACGTCAATTTGTGGAAGCAGACACGCTCCGTGAGCCGCTGCCACTTCGCCTCGTCGAACGGCTCGCCCCAGTGATGCACCAGCGCCAGGCTTCGGGGAGCGTAGGCGTATGGCATAGCACCGATCTCCTCCGGGAACACATCCCGCAGCATCGAGAAGAACAGATGAAAAATATAATAGTCCAGCACACAATCATAGTCCTTCCAATACGCCAGCAGCATCACCCGCAGCACCGTCAGCACCGGATTGTCCGCACACGCCGAGATAAACCAATTGCCGATGCCACCCCACTCGCTGCCCCCCGGCCGCGTATACTGGAACATAAACAAGTCTGCATCCAGATAAGCCGTAAGCGGTATACCATCAGCCGGCTCACCAGTGCAAAGCACGGTGGAATCTATCCACGTCCCGCCATATCGGAGCAGCAACTCCAGTCGCAGCAAGTCCGAGAAATGCGCAGCCGGTATCAATCCCTTCCGCCACTTCTCCACCACATACTCCGGCAACTCCACATACTCCCGCCAGTTCTTCCCGTCGATGACGATAATCTCATATCCCTCATTGCGGGCAGCTGGTGAGCCTGTCGAACCACGACCCGCAACCCCCAAATGCCTCGTAAGCGAATGATAGCACGCTTTCACCACCTCCGGCGTCGCCTCCAGTCCCTGCAGCCAGCAGAACCATATCTTCTTGCTCCGCCGATGCTGCAACGTCTTACCTTCATTGCGGACTTGCTCCGCAATCTCCCTCATCACAGGCCTGTACTTCTCTTGCAGCAGCCCCTCCACCCGCCTCAGTGCCACCGCATACGCATTCTTGTACGACTGGCGGCCCAGCGGATTGCGGGCCATCGCCTTCACCATCGGCCACAGCATCCCCCGCCTGGCGTACTCACGCACCAGGCGCAGGCCACCGAGTTGGCGGATACGGGTTTTGAGGATGTGGAAAAGCTGAAACGACATAAATCTGTTCAATTACTCTCACTGTCCCACCAACTTAACCACAGCTTACTCCCAACTTCATCCCACCTCCCTCCCAACTTAGTAACGACTTTGTGACTACTTGGTGATTTCAGGCTCATATTCCATCGAGTATATGATAGTCTGACCAACCGGCTCCAGCAACACACCCAATTTCTGTAGAATCCTCATCGCCGTAGCCCTGCCCCCCTAACATCTTCTGCACATCGCCATTTGTCACACGGTGATTCTTCAGAACAAACTCCAAAACTGAAATAGCCCGTTCTTCGGCACCCATAGATATCTCCCGAACGGAAGAAAACATTCGCCAGCGAGCGGTTCAGCGGCATCGAGGGATGCTTCACGAAAAGTCTCCCCACCGTCCAGCCCTCCGGCAACTGCCCGTAGATATTATCAAAAGACGCTTTTCAGCACTTTTCGAACCACGTTAGTAACCTTTCCTATATCATCTATATGACCATGGAAGTGGTTCTCTTCATGCTCGTCAAAGACAAGAGCCGCTATAGTTTTCGAGTCACAATACACCAGCCGTTTTCCGTCAACAAAAGCCTTGTCCAGATAAGATTGTGATGTTGCATTGTCATAAGGCCATTTGCCTGCTACATCACCACCCTTTACCCGATGCTCATAGCTATGTTTAGGATTGGGGACAAATGTACGCGATGGGTGATGATGCTTCGAAATCCAATCTACAACCGTACGAAAATCTGCAACACTGGCATCCAGTGACACCGTTTGATCACTCACACGCACATTAATTGTTTGATTTTTAGAATCCGCAGGAAGCACACAGAGCGATGTCCCTTCAACTTTTCCCGAAAATCTGCACCACACAATACGAGCGAACAAATCTTGTCCCGATACAGGAGACTGATATACCGAACAATTCTCCCCCGCATCTTTGACCATATATGACGCATCAGACATCTGCCGGCTAAACCGCCTGCGAATCCTTGTAAACGACGACGGATAATCATTCTCTTTTATTCCGGCAATGGATTCTCGTACATTGTCCGAAAAATAAAATGACTGTTTATTCCGTGTTGCGTACTGGAGGTCATCATCTATAGAACAGATTTCGCGAAGGCGCTCCAATACATCCTCATCATCGAGACCTTCTGACCTTTGTAAAACAGGATGCGCATAACTACCGGGCAAGCCCTCTTTCACCGGGAACAAGTAGAAAACATTTTCCATCAGAACCCCACCAATACCTCTAATGATTTATCAATCTGGTCGAAAAAATCCTCAGGGGCATCCTTCACCCGACCCTGATCGGTGATATCCAACCTAAGCACGTCACACACAAAGTCATCACTCCCTTTACCGAAAAACAGCAGCGAGACAGCATCAGGTTCTAAACTCTTTTTCTTCACTTCTACAAGGCAAGTGTTGATAATATGGTCGCTATGCGTTTCTATAATGAGTTGCAGAGATTTTGTTTTCGTAACCTTAAGAAGGTGTTCTGTAAGAGCAGCCTGAGCGCCCGGATGCAAATGAGCCTCTGGGTTCTCAATCACAAACAACGATTTCTCATCTGCAAGTTCCAGAGCCACAAGTGTAGATAGGATATAGCCATAGCCATAACCCACATTCGTCGGCTTGAAAAGCGCCCCGGAATCAGAGGAATCCAAGCTTAACACGACATCCTCATTCTCCTTAGCCACAGACAAAGAACCACCCCTTAGAATCTCCGACATCGCCTCCCGCACAGATTCTCTCTGCTGATCCGTCATAGCCTGCAAGATATTCAACAAATTGTGCCCATGGACATCAAGCCGAAGCTTATCTCCCTGCGCAACGAATTTTACCCTATTTACGGGCCCCTGACGATCTGCAGACACGTAGCTGGCATTTCTGAAATTATGCCAACTTGCAATATCCGATGTAGAACCCAGTTCTTTCACAACCAGCATTTTTCCTTCCGCATCCATCAAACGCTCATTATCTGCTGTCATCAATCCCATTTCTGTCACCCTGTCTACACCGTCGATCAATAGGCTTGAAAATACGGCACTTTGGCTCTTTGTCTTGTCTTTTCGCAAAATAAACTTCAGACTATTGTCAACATTGTCATCAGTTTCGAACCCTATAACAATTTCTCCGCTATCCGATCCCTTTGTCAACACATCATCAAACTCTCCAAGACCTACAAGGACGCCATCCCATTCGATAGACGAGACCCCTGACTGTGTTAAAGACTGAGCCGTCGAAAGGACTGCCTGGATAAGAGTCGATTTTCCCCGGCCATTCAATCCTGTGAGTACACTAACTTGAGACAAAGGGAAGACTGTCTGCTTTCCAAAACACTTAAAGCCCTCCAATGTTACTTTTTTTATCATAGTGCATTTCTATCGTTATTATCGTTTACCCAATTCCAGAATGATTTCGACAGCCACCCTTGAATATCTGACAATTCGACCTTAACCACCATCAGCAGGTCTTTTTCGCCTTTCTCCTGACGCAAAATATCATAGATATCACTCGCGCTTTTCCACGTTTTTATAAGCCACACCGAATCCAGTGGATGCTGCCATTCACCCATATCTTTAATCAAAGCATAGAGGTTGGTATAATCTCTATTCGGCGACTTCAAGTCGTATGTTATCAGATATATGTTCATACGTATCATCAAAATTATTCCATTCTACAAAATTAACGAAACTTCTCCAACCTTATTGCATTCCTTTGCAACTTTTATTCTTTCTTAACCTTTCCTATTTGTATCAAATTGGGATAACACGCTGCACAAGTCTCTCTTCCTCTACTTTACAGAGAACTTTCTTTTATGGTTTAACCAGAACGGATGTTTGTACCCCCAATCATTCAATACCATTGCGATTTTCACGAGACATCTCTCTGCTGTTTCTTTTTCGCAGCCTCGTATATCCCATTGCTCCTGACGCTCATCCTCTACGAAATAGCCCGCATACGAGTCCAGTATCGCCTTGAAAAGCGTCACAAACTCGCTCTGGTCAAAGAACTCTTTATGTTCCTTCATCACCCACGACAGATGCAAGAAGAGATGGTTGATGGAAGTAGATCCCTTTGCCAACAAGCAAATCACCAGCGCTTTATACTCGGCAGTGAGTGATTCCAGACCTCTCATCTCAGTCTGTATCATCATCCCCCGAATAGCCCGGTACATCTCGTCGTCAGAAATCATTTGAAGGATGGTCTTGTTGAAGCAGCAGCGGTAATATGTCCGCTCCAAATCAGCAACTACCTCCTTATAGTTAGATTGCCTCTGCAAAAAAACGGAATGTACGTGAACAAATACCTGCATATCCATCACCATCTCCCTGTACGTATTCTCACTTGAAAGCATCCCTTGATCTACCATTGGTTTGCGTGACCGGTTCAGCCTGTCGTTCACCTTTTTCAATGTCTCAACCATGTCTTCCCAGATGTGTTGCACCTGCTCATCACTAAAGTGCAGAATCTTGCCAACTTGACTAATCTTCACATGTCCTTCTCCTATTCTAGCCCCAGAATCTGTGATACCCGACTGCCACACATCCTTTCTTTCTACTATTTTGGTTTTGAAAGCAGCGGCCTTCTCTCGCAAACCCCTAATTCGATATGCATACGGCACCGCCAACTGACTATCCCGAAGGGCTTGCGCTTCCAACACATCACAGACTTTCAGCAAATCTTCCTTGCCCAAAAGTGGTGACAAATTGATGAGAATATACGACTGCAAGCGGCCCTTCTTCTTTTGAGCGAAGTTAACCAACAAATCGGCGAGCGGAGCAAAGTCCTTGACCGTAATGCTCTCCTTGGCTGAGATGGCAAGTGCATTCAGATAATTGTCAGTCCTATCATTTACCTTGGACTCAAGTACACGCTTCAGAAGCATCAACTTTATCTGCTTGTCCCTGATATATTCTATGCCTGCGCTAACCATACCGTATAATGCCTTTTGAGCATTGTACGAGGCTTTCTTATCCGCATAATTCAGGCAAGGAGTGATTATATCTTTGAACGCTCTGCCCCATCTCGATACAGGCACGGCCACAAATAGACACCTTGCGAAGTTCGCCATCGGCTCCACCATTCCGACAGGAACAGTCTTGCTACACAACGCCATCAATATCCGATTCAAAATAACCGGAGCCATTGCATATGAGTGTCTGTCATATATCAGTTCTTGTACCACACGCTTTATCACAGGCTCCTTGCTTCCCCGTGCGATAGTATAAAACACCAGAGGGTATGGGTGGAATGGCATCAGTTCTTGTACAACGTCAACCCAGTCATTGTCGGACAGCACCGTGTGTCCTGAGAAAGTCACGCCCAACTCAATCAGCGAGTTCAGTAAAACCGCAGCATTCTCATAACCTGCCACCCTGCCATCCAGATAGATTGTTTCAGTGACATTACCGTATATGGCGGGTTCCTTCTTCTCTCGCATTTCCTTGAGATAGGCCTCCGCATACTCACTAAGATGGTATGTGCCGTATTGCTTCCTATATTTCTTAGCTGCTTCCCTGATCGGAATATCACTATCCCTTGTCAGCCAATACAACCAATCATTAGCGAGTGTCAATTCTTGAGGGTTGGCAAACTGAGAAACTAAGCCATCCCGTTTCAAGTCAACATCAGATTTGCCGTAAAGCAATTGCCGCAGAGAGTACAATCGAATATAATCAAGGCCCGTCTTACACGTAAATGCACACTCCTTTTCGCTTGGAAAATCATACAGATACAAGCGTTTAAGGATAGCCGTATAGCCGTCATCGGCAAGTTCGTTCTTTGTTAACGATTGCGGCGCATACAGCAGTTTGTGCCTTCTTGTCACATAACCAAGTCCTTCTTTGATGTAGGGGTCTTTACTTTTCTGCATAGCAGCAACCATCTGTGTCAACAGACTGGGCCTCACGGGAAGCAAAGAGCAACGAGCTGCGGCGATGACTACCTTCTATCTATCATTATCTGCATTTTTCAGGTACCGATAGGCCGAATCCTCCACCCCTACAACTGAATAATGAACAGCCGATGACGGTTTGAAGAACACGTTCGTATTCGAAAGCTCGCACAACTGCTGCAAATCCGCCTTCTTCATTGAGAAAGATTCTTCCGACTCAAGGCTTCTTCTGTCCACATCCTTCCACAGCTTAACCATCTTCGCCGTGTTGTTGATGCTCGGCTGGATGTACTCCAGAAACTGTTTTACTCTCGCAGTATCATCGTTCGCATCCGGGAAGATGTCTTTCAGTATGACAGGCGTGATGAAATGATTCTCCAGCATCTGCCTCATATCGCGATGCAGGTCTTCCCGACCAGCATATACGAAGAAAGAATGATTCTGCTGCAATCCCTCCTCTTTTCCCGTTTTGTCTAGCACATCTTTCACCCAGCCGATCCAAGCCAAAAAGTTGGCATCACCGCCTGAAACCCCGATTACGCAGAAACGCTTCCTTAGAAGGTCAATCCGCATCAGGTTGACAAAGGCACCATGCTTCCGCTCATAGCTCTCATAATCCTCACGTGTGATAATGTAATGTGTATGTTTATCACCATCAAAGCCGTACTCCTTATCCTGGCTCAGCCGCAGACTTCCGTGAATCTTGTATATACTGCGTCCACCATCTGTTTGGGCGATGTCCGAAGATTTTGTGATAACCAAATAACTGTCATCTAGCTTCTTCTGAACCTCGTTCAGTCGGCCGGAGTGGCTGAAAACTATAGCATCCAACTCTTTTAGGCGTTCCAAATAATCGCTGTTCTTCTTTTCCAGGTCTTTGTGTTCTTCCACACTTTTCAAACCATCCCTATCTTCACCTTCTCTGGTCAAGGCAGAAATGCCGTTCTTCGTCCTCTCCGCTTCTTGAAGGAAAACACTGTATTCTTCTTGAAGTAATCCTCTCTCTTGTTTAGTATTTTCAAGTTCGCCTTCCAATTCTGCCTTTTCCCTGCTCAATGCCCTCTTATCTCCAAGACAGAACTCCAATGCATTGTCATAGTTGAATGTGTAGATATTCTTTATATTCAACTGCCGTAGCAATTGGTGGCAGTCCAGCGAAACCTTTTCTGCCATTTCCTTACCCGCTTTCTTCAGAACGGCACTACCATCTTTTGCCAGATCAAGATATGGCGTATGCTGCTCAATATAGTCATCCACAGCTTCATGGAACCCGGCATCTGAAACAATCTTTGATGCTACGCCAAGCAAGCCTTGCTCACGTATTACCCTATTGGACAGAGCCTTCTCTTTGCGTTTCCGTTCGTTCTCTTTGCCCGTACCATACTTCTCCCATATGGCATCTGCAAGCAGTTCTTTCCATAGTGGAAAGACTGCACTTATGTTCTTCCCGAAACCTGCACCTATCAAGAACGAGAGGCTCTCGTTCTCAACAAGGGTCTTAATTTGGTCAAGTTGGTGATAAGGACTATTATTCACTTGTATTACTTTATAAAACTAATGCCTGCTTGCTTCAACTTCCGCCATTCTCCAGACAGATTACCAAAAGACAATGCTTCGTAACAGAATAGCCAATATCTATCCATGTCTGTCACTTTTAGTCTTTTCGCCTCTGCTTTCAATGGCTTTAGCTGTGTCGCACCACTTTTCCCGTGATTCAGTTTCAGGTAATATTGCCATGTCAGCAATAACAGAATACAATCCCCACGTTGAATTACCCAGTCAATGTCAAGCTCTGACAGTTCGAAATTGTAACTCAAGCTGTAATAGATAGCGTAGCTTATAGCTTCGTAATTGTTTACTCTCTTGGCTTCAGCGTATATTGTATTAGCAAAGGCTTGAATGCTTTCTGATTTAACCTCAAATGGGCTAAAAACATACTCACCCATCAGTTGCAACAGGTATGGATACATAATGGCCAAATGCATGATTCTCTGAGCACCGCATTTCTTGGCGTTTGCAGTCATCTTATGGCCGGAAAGAGTCTTTATTGCATATTTCAGAACCGCAGAATCGCCCACTTCCGCAGATAGTCGTACTGACAAATCTATGTAGGCATTAATTTCCGGGAATGTGATCTCTTCCTTGCTAGCGTTTAACATCCCATTCAATTTATGAATCCAGTTCTCGGTGATGGCTATAGGCAATTGCTTGATAAGAGTTTTCTTGTGATTCAATGGGAGGTCATATTCTCTCAGCGCCTCTTCTAAATCCCTCAAAAACATCTGCGCGGTTTCATAACTCTCCACATAACACTCATAATCATCAATGTTCCGGATGTATCTATACTCCAACTCGTAAAGTTTTTTATCAACACAAGTCAGTATCACTTCGGCCAACAAATTAGATGAATGAGGTCCTATCAATAGTCCATGTGTTTCACCATTCTTAAGGCATGAACAAGCTGCATCAATCTGATTATACCACAACGAATCATCTTTGCAGGTTTCTTTTGCAACCTGCTTGCCTACGAAAGCCCACGGAAGGACATGCGTGTAGATGCTGGGAAAACATGTCGAGATGTCTGCTCTAACCACGTATTTGCTAGCACTGTTACCAGAGAATAGCAAGTCTGTTTCTGGATTCCCATCCACTCGCCAATTCTTATAGTTCATTTCGAAAAGAGCTTTCGAACCATGCAGTTTCCTCAGATGAATACGACTTATACGATAAGCCACCCCTTCAGTTTGAGAATGGAAATGCGTCTTTATATTATCCCAATTGTCTTTGAGGACAGAACATAACCGCTCATATTTCATCGGAGTAGGAATGCCAAACATTCGTGGAATATTGGTATTCCTCATGGCGCTGAACGTCACATAATCATGCCAGTCCTTTGAGAATAAAGGAGAATTAGCTTTACAATAATCGCAAAATGGCTTAGATGTGAAAACTGGGGGCAGCTTATCTGCAAACATACCATACCCAAGAAGGCCTTCATACAGATCATCCGCCGTTATTTCATCGATGAATTCACAATATGTTTTTGCCATACCTTAATTCTACGCCAAATTATTGGTCCTCTTCTATTTTCGTTAAGATTAACGTTATCGCGTTACCTTACCAACCCCTGACACAGCTCCACATACTTCACAATGACTCCTCAAAAGTTATGGTTATCGTTAGCGTTTATTTCCCCCATTTCTCAAATATCTCCTCAAGTTGCGCTCTGCTATATCTTTCGTTTTCTGGATACAACTTTTCTTCGTGTTCAAGGATTTGGTCGATTGTCCAGTAGAACTTGATGAACTTGGCAGGAACACCTCCGCAAATGCAATACGGTGGCATTGATTTGGTGAGAACCGCACCAGCGGCCACAGTTGACCCCCTGCCAATCGTAACACCCGCCAGAATTGTCACATTACAACCAATCCAAACGTCCTCCTCAACAATGATATCCTTGTCGAGCACCTGCCCTGAGGCCTTCTTATCCTCATTCGTAATATCCCGGTAATACTTCCCTATCTGTCTCAGGTGGTTGCCTGTGTGAACACTCAATCCTTCAGCCGAACCGGCACCTTTCTTCATCACAAACTTGGCCAACGATGCTGAAATGGTGAAATGCTCTATTTTGTTGTTTCCATACAAGAACACATTGGAGGGATTTGCAATGTTCACCGGCGGGATAATGACGACCCTGTCTCCAATATAACCAAACTTCTTTCTCTTGATACCGAAGTACTCACGATACAAACTGATACAACCTCTTACTGTGGGATTCGACTTGATTTTCCCAATTATACTCATAATGCACTGGTTTTTATAGCAGCCAGCACAAAACGAGTACTGGGCTATAGGTTATACTTACTGTAGATTTCTTCTAATTGTTCTCTTGTATATCTATCCTTCTCTTCATAGAGTTTCGCCTCGTGTTCAAGAATCTGATCAACCGTCCAATAGAACTTGATGAACCTCGCCGGGACACCGCCACAGATGCAATAAGGAGGCATCGATTTCGACACAACCGCACCGGCAGCCACCGTGGCTCCCCTGCCAATCGTAACTCCGGCAAGCAGGGTGACGTTGCAGCCAATCCAGACATCCTCCTCGATGACAACATTCTGATCAAAGCCCTCAGGCTTATTCGATTCTCTGATATCACTGACAAATGTTCCGACGATACGTGCGTGGTTACCAGTATGCACCGTAAGGTTCTCAGCAATTGCACAATGCCCCTTGCAGATGAACTTAGCGTTAAAGGCAGATATACTCGCATTGGACCCTATGCAGACTCCTTCACCAAGGTAAACATTCTGATATTTACCCACATATAATGGAGGGGTAATTATCACATTATCGTCCACTTGCGCAAACTTGCTACGCCGCACGAAATAGTCTCTCAACCTCCGAACCGAGAAGTAAAGCCCTCTTATTAAGCCATTATTTTTCAATTTTGCCATAGAATTTTACTCCTTCATTTTAATCACTTTAGCCGGTACACCACCAACGATGGCATTGGCTGGCATATCTTTCACAACGACCGCATTGGCGGCCACAAAGCAGTTGTCACCTATTGTTACCTTTCCAAGCACCTTTGCACCCGGTCCAAAGCCTACATTGTCCCCAATGGTCGGCTTTTCATCCTCGGAATGGTTCGTATTGCCAAACAGCACCCCTGTCTGAAGTCGGCAATAGTTGCCCACCTTCTTCGCATTGACCAGGCACCCGCCACATCCGGCAATATGCAGAATGCTCACACCATACCCGCAAACATTCTCCGGGATACGGATATTGTACTTGAAACCCAGACGGTGCAAACGAATCTTGTAATACTTATACATCAACTTATGAACCGCACCGCTGTTGTTGCAATGGTACTCGCAGTGACGAAGCACCTTGAGGTACTTATACACGTGGGCCGATTCACTCCCGATGAACAGCCGTCCCCAATACTTAAGAAGCGAGCAACCGTCCATCCTGTTTGCCTTCGCATCCTCACGGAGATAAAACCTTAAGTCTTCTCTACTTTTTATCATATCAATTGCTTGTAAAGAGATCTGTATAAGTCGTAAACCACTTCCTTGCTGTAGCAGGTCTTGACCTTCTCGTAAGCCTTCTTGCACATCTCGTCAGCCTCCTCCTTATGAGCCTGGCACCATTCAATCGCCTCCACAATGGCATCGGCAGACTTGGGAGCAACAAGCATCCCACAAGGCTTTCCACCCAAATCCGTCAGCATATCTTTCACCGCTGCACGAGGGCACGAAATCACCATCTTCGTCAGGCTCATCGCCTCAATGATGGAGATAGGAAATGCCTCCCAAGGATAATACGTCGGCAAAGCGACAATATCCACATCGTGCATAAACTTGACAGCCTCGGGATTCGGCAACTTACCGTGGATGAACACCGTCTTATCCAGTTTGTCACCCGCCAGTTTCTTGACGTGCGACACCACATCATCTGCGCCAGGGCCGATAATGTCAAGCCGGACATCTGTTCGCGTACAAGCCTCAACCAACTCGTACAAACCTTTCGTTGGATAAAGATTACCGATAAACGCCACTCGTTTGTACTCCTTGGGAACTGGATTCATTTCCTCCGTCACATCGATGGAATTCGGCGTGAGATAAACCTCGTCCGCCAGATAATCAATCCCTTTCAGAGTATTGTATGAACGGGAATCCAGCACCCAGATCTGGTCGAACTCACGCATTGCCTTTCTGAGAAGCCTGCCGATAAATCCCTTCGACTGAATATCCTCAGTGATACACCCATACCGGCAATGCATAATCGTCTTCACGCCATACTTCTTGCAGAGCTTGGCCACACGATAATCCCGCATCGAACCGATGCTGCCGCTTGTCGTGGTATGGAGTATATCATAATGGCCGCTGCTCAGCACACCTTTCAACTCCCTCAGGATTCTGAACATTGCCGTAAATCCGGAGATGGTGCGCACAACCAACGTCTCACTCAATCCGCCTGCCCTGGGGGTGGATGGCGACACATTCACAATGGTAAACTGATGTTCTTCATCAGGGAAAGTCTTCGTGAACTTCTTCGTCCACGAGGCTATTCCCCCGTTACCTGTCAGTGGGAATAATCCTATGATTTTCATCTGTCTTTTCAAAGAATTATGCTTAATCGACCGTTGTCCATTCAGCCGTCCCTGGTACATGGTATATCAACTTGTTTGTCTCGCTGTCAATCATAATCAAGGCCGGATCCTTTGCCGTGACCTTGAATCTTTTCCCGTAAGGGATGGAGTATGAAGGCATAGGATGCTGAACAGCGGTTGACCAAAGGTTGATGGGGCTCAGCGGCAAATAAGACAATGATTTATTGCCGAATTTTATATTATATTGAACTACGATTTTGTCATATTCTTTTGCCATCGGCAGTTGCAGGTAGGCAACGCCATTGAAATAGTAAAACAGTTCTCTGGACACAGTATAGCTCGCCGACTTTTTTCCTCCCAGATAGCACGTAAAATTAACTTCCTTCACCCCTTCCGGCGAGAAGCAAGAGATGTAAAGTGGCCGCTGCTCCTGCCTGTAGAAGGAAAGGTCAAGGTTGTTAGGGTTCTTGGAAATCTCGATGCTGACAGGATACTCTCCATTGCCGTTCTTCTTCATCCCCTTGACGTCATTGATGACAGGAAGAACATTAGACTTATGGAAGCCGGAATGGTAGCTCTCGTTGTAGTTTTGCGATGAAAGCAACCCACCTGTAGTGTTGCCAATCAGGGCATATACGTTTTCGACCTTTCCTTCCGACAGCAGGTTCCCCAGTTGCTTCCCGCCAACATCATAGCTGCTGATGAAATACGGGAAGTTTTCAGCCGCTGTGAGAGCGAGCACCGTACTGCCAGACGCATTTTCGGGAGCATCCACCCGGTCGAAGATGACTTTACCTTCGTGGTCTTCAAACGACCTGATGCGGGACTGTGCAAAGGATCTTGAGCCAACAGACTCAATCTGCGATGGCGATCTCAGGGCATAGTTGCACGTAAAATAGTCCTTTCCTACATTCAAATCCCACACAAAACCATACAGGTACACATCGCCCTCAAAATAGGCCATGTCATTGTTTCGTTCCCAAAATCCGAATGGCTGATGCTCGCCGTGGATAAAGACGTGCGATGCCGGTCTCTCTGACTTCCATAGTCCCAAGACACACCAAGTCCCGGCATATACATCTACCTGATTGTTCCATTGTCCCGCTTTACTCTCCAGGTTCAGAGCGCAGTACAGGTCATAGATGGAGCCATATACTTTCACGTCACACACATAATTGTTTTTAGCGACGACGGACAACCCGGTGAATCCACAAACCGTGGATGACTCCTTGCCGTTCGCTGTCTTTCCTGAACGTCTGGTTCCGGATATATTGACATTGAGATTACATCCCCACAACGAAGCACTTTCGGTGTAGATATCCAACACCGCCGTTTTGTCAGCAGAGGGATTACGCGTATCAAATTTCGCAAGCGTACGGAGATTCACGCCATCCCAATTGATACTGTGGGAAGTGAATGAGCCATTCTTACCCGACCAGGGTATCTTAACCAATGTTACCACCTTGTCACTATAGAAACACGGACGGTCGATAAAGGCAGAATGAAGCCCCGAGTAATTGGCCGTCCTGTTCGTGATATTGACCCACTTGGTCAGCACCAGCGTTTTCGACAGGTAATAGTATCTCCCGGTGTTAATGCTCCACTGGATGAGTCCGCAATTGAAGGCATCCACCAACTCTGGATACGAATCGACAGGATTATTCGTATCAACCTTTCCGACATACTTCCCCACAAACCATTCCAGATGTGCATCCACAGATAGGCAGATACCCCCGGTGAAATTAACCTTATCAAAGATTTTCCTGTCGGGAGCCACGATGTTCACCGAATTGCCCGCAGAGAGAGTCCCGTTTTTCAACGAGCCTCCTTCAAAACTCAACACGCAATTCTGGGGGACGTTTACAACCGCCCCCTTCAGGTCGTAATCTTTATCAATCACATAGGTATGGTTCGACTTCGAGAAAAAGCCAGAGGGCAGGTTCTCAGCAATAGCCATCCCGGATATGCTGAAAAGCAGAATGACGGACAATAAAGATTTTTTCATACTAATTCCCCTTGAACAATCTTAGGTAGCTTGCTGCGCACCTCTCAATGGAGTAATCCTTGAATGATTCCAGTGCCGCAGCCTTCAGCGCCTGCTTTTTTTCTTCGGATGCTTTTGCATACGTGAGCAACACCTCGAAATAGGCTTCTTCGCTCAGGTCTTTGCTCAGCAAACCGTTCTCCCCCGACTGTATCATATTCACGCAACCGCCCACGGGAGTACAGATCGGGACACAACCAACCGAAAAAGCCTCAATGATGGTCATCGGCATCCCCTCCATTTTCGAAGAAAGACACATTGCATCAGCGGCCACCATATAATCCCGCACATTGTCCACCACACCTAAATACGACACGTTCCGCTTCATCAACGGTTCAAGCGAACGGAACAAATCAATGAAGGTCTCGTTGCTTCCCACCCATACCAATTTCGCATCAACACCTTCATCCAGAAGTCTGTTGAATCCTTTCAGAAGCAATTCCTGATTCTTGACCAGCTGGCAGCTGGCCGGATGAAGGAACACAAACTGGTTCTCGTTGTCTCTCAACAGAATGACCTTCTCCTGGGTATAAGGGCCTACCCCATTGCGAATCATTACACCCTTCCGTCCATAGAACTCCTCGAAGGATTTTTCTGATTCTTCCGAGATGGTGACAGGCACACACCGTTTCTGACCGAACATCAGCTTTCTTGCCCACTTGTCGATACTCTTGCCGGCCTCGCGACGTGCTTCGGAATGGATGGTTGCCACAAACTTCACTTTGCGGCAAAACAGGGACGCAAACAGCATATACTTGATGGCTCCCACGTGACCGTGGACAACGTCAAACTTACGCCTATGGATAAACTGCCATACCGAATAGAATGTGCGGGGTTCAAGCCCTTTCTTTTTCTTCAGCGACGTTACTTTAATGGACTTGTCTAAACGCTGGCGAAGCGGATTATCTTCCGCTGTCTCAAACAAGGTCAGCAACTCAACGGAGTGCCCCAGCCTGCAAAGCTCATTCGAAAGCTCGAACACGAAATGTTCAGCCCCTCCGGTTCCCAGAGAAGGTATTATCTGTAGTATTCTCATTATTTCAGACGTGTTTTCATACGGTACAACCACGGATAGTCGTATCGCTTCAGATCCACAATAAACGTCTCCCCAAGTGTATTGAAGGTATGGATGCCGGCGTACCGTTTCATCGGTGGAGTAAGAGAAGATATGACTTTATTCCCAGACATAAAGTGAACAGCCTGCCCATAATCACCGCCTTCACAGTCCTGCGCTGGACGTATCACCTCGCCCGACTCAGTAACAATCATCGCTCCGGCCATACGGGCATACGCCTTGTCAAAGGCTTTCTTCTCCTTGAACTTATACGGGCCTAACAGCGAATCTGCCTGATAGACGAACAGTTCTTTACCGTTGGGTACAGGCACTTTGGTCGCATACATCGTGAAACAGCCTTCTTCCACTCTGATAATAGCATCCGTCACTGGCTCGTCCAAGACTTCGACCGGCTCCACAAGCCGGTCGAGCATCTCGTCGTACCGATACATAAAGCTCTTTCCCGATGCAGAGTTCTCAGGGTGGACATATACATCATCCCCCACCCTGTAGATAGCGGGGAAAGAGAGGTGCGTATCTTTCTCCAGAATGATGGAAAGCTTTTCTATCTTGCGGCTCTTTTTGGAGATAACAAGATGACCGATACGCCCACGGCCTATAGAATAATCAAATTCCTCGACAAACAGCTCCAGCTGGTCGGGACTGTCTTTATAGATAAATGGGTCGGCGAACCACTTGTTTTTATAGGGATTGCCAACAATGTGATAATCGTTTGTAGCAAGCCCATTCTTAAGCATTGATTCCGAGTAATGGCCGAAAGCCAAGTCCCAGGAGTAATGCAGGAGTTTTTCTTTAATTTGCTTTAGTGACGCCATGTCTATAAACCATTCTTACCATAAACTTTACAAAATCCCAGCACTGAATTCTATATGGGCGCTTATCAGATTTACAGTAGCAATACCTACATTCAGAATCAGCACGTTGCTTCAGCCACTTACGTATAGATACCTGTCTTTTAAGTACGTGGATAAAATCATTGAATTCGACCATAGAATGAATTTGATTAATATGGGGCGACAGTTGGGATTTCTTGCCATTTGCTAGATGCCAATATGCAAGAGGGAGATTGCAGCCAGCCATACAGATAGCGAATGTTGTCGCATCATTTCTAAGATTGATCTCCACAAAATAATACTTGTCGTTTTTTCGCATTAACTCAATTCCAAAAAGACCGGTATAATTCATCATCTTCACGAGGTCCTTGCAAGATGCCAGCAATTGAGCCGGAAGTGTTTTGACAGATTTAACGGCTGAATATGTAGTACCACCTTTCGTATCACGAATTTTTTGAATATAGGCAGGGATATCCAAGGTGTCGCCATACGAGAGACCGACCAGAACAATTTCATAGTCCTTTTCAATAAACTCTTGGGCCAGAATCTCCGTAGAATCATCAAATGACTCTAACACTTTAGGTAGCTCTAAACTATCATAACAAACTTGGATATTTTTCCCGCCGTTGATACTTTTTAGGGGTCTGATTATGCAAGGGTAATGTAAATCTCTTATAGGAAGGCTTTTAACAGTTCCTTTGATAAAGTACGGCACATCAATCCCGCACTTATGAGCCAAATCTATCTGGATAACCTTGTCCATAAACCGGGTCAACTGCCCTTCAGCACCGCAATTAAAGAAAGCAAATTGATCTTTTAGACTATCATACTGATTGTCCATTAAAGAAGCTATCTCATCTGTACAAGCAATAACGACAGCTTCGACATAGTTTTGTTTCAATAATGATAACGCCTCCTTAGCATCTTTTGCTATATATTTGTCACCTAATAGAGCAGACCTTAAAATGTAACTATGCGAATTGCCATACAGAATCAGATTAGGTCTAACTCCGTATTCGCCGAAACATCTTATCATACCATACGTATTATGATGAGATGTCCCAATTATGACAAGATTATTCGTAAGATTCATTCTTCCTTATGCGTAATGTAGTTAAAATCCAATTTGAATACTGTTTATAAAAGGGTTTCTTATCCGATTTGAAGTATGTCAAAAAGCCCTTAGACTTTTTCAATTCTTTAACCCACTGTAATAATCCCAGTTCACGATGCACCAATGACAAAGTATGGTGCATCTCCCATATATAATAGCCTGGCTTAAAATTGTCAAATTGCGTAATTGGCAGACCCATCAAATCCTCAATATGGTTTAGAGGTAAATTGACACCATACTTGTACACGAAAGAATTTGCGCCATCATTCCTCAGATTAATTTCTGTAAAATAGAATTTCCCGTCTGTTTTGGAATGCATCATCTCAACCGAGAAGGGGCCAACATATCCTGTTTTCTGAATCAATGACTGAATAGACCTAATAATGCTTTCGTTCTGAAGCGGCTGCATATTTGCCAAACATTCCAAACCGACATTCTTGGGATATAATGTGAGCTTATTCTCTACGCACGGAATCAAGCAATTGCCATTCTTTAAGCCACACCCAAGAATACTTATTTCATAGTCTCTTTCAATATACTGCTGTAAAAGGACTCGCTTTGTATGTTGCAAAGATTTGATATTCTTTTCTAAATCTTCTTCTGTGCGACAGACCCTGATATCGCTCTTGGCCCCCTGGCAACTTACCAATGGTTTAATTATACAAGGATAGCCGATTTCATTTCTAAAGTCTGACAAGTCATTTATAAGTTGCGACTTGGGCACAGTAAACCCTGCCTGAGAAGCAAGGTCAACTTGAAGTTCTTTGACAAATAGTTGTTCTAAAGAATAATTGCCCGCATATTCAAATAAGAAATTCTCCTTCAAAAGATCTTTGTTCTGCTCCAACGCCAATGCAGCATCATCAGAGCAAGCGATGATAGGGGTCTTTGAAGATTTATCAACACAGTTCTGGAGTATTATATGAATACAAGCGCTAGGATTTTTTGCAGAATAGACCTGGCTTGCGTAGCGAGAAGCCTTTACAAATCCAGTCTTTGCTCCCCATACTACCGCAATCATTGTATAACCGAACTGCCCTAAACACTGAACCAGACCTAAAGAATTCGTATGATCATTCCCGAGAATGATAACTTTTTGTCTTCCCATATATTAACCCTCCTTCACCAATTCAACGAACTGCCTAGCGACATTATCACTATCGTATTGCGATACATTATCAACAACATATTGCTTCGAATAATCTCCCGAGAGGAACTCTTCAAAAGCAGTCTTTTCCCCATTAGTAAAACTTGATGAAATATTGAGTATTGGACGTTTTGTCAGACTATAATCAATCAACTTACTTGGCACTTGAACCGGATTACTATTTTGAATATTAACTAGGAAATCCATAGTGCTTTGTTCTCTTATCAGATCCAGACGAGGGATATAATCTCTTATTTCAAGATGACTGCCCAGCCGTTCTTTATACTCTAAAAACATAGGTGATGTAGAGTATACAATAAAATGGAAATCCTTCTCTTTAATAGACACCAAATAGTCAAGGAAATTCGTAGGATCTCTTCTTCCTGCAATTACAACACCCGAATATAAGAATGTCGGAACTTCATTTTTCTTATAATCAGCCAAATTGATTGACTTAAAATCAACACCTTGAGGAATGACTGCAATTTTATTTCGGAATTCAGGGAAATAACCGTCAATAGCACCAGCTACCGGAACTGTTATCTTATCAACCAAACGGCACCACGACTTTTCGATAGGAACAAGCAGCGGCTTAAATCTTCTGATGTTTGGGTTGCAAATGAAGGGATCTCCGCAATCTGCTGTCCAATACTTGAACTTGTCTGGATAATGTTTACGTATCGAAGCCGCAGCCCAATGAATTGGGAATGGTTGGGCTATAGTGATTAAGTAATCGAAACTACACTCTTTTTTCAGTGCCCTTTTTACTTTGAAGAAGTACTCTGTCTTTGGGAAATCTATGATTCTCCACAGTAACTTCTCAACAGCCTTGCTCAAAAGACTGCGGTCATTTTTTCCGTCACTATTGGGATTACCCCACTTAGATGCTCCCAGTTCCTTTACTTTTAAATTATGCTTTTTCTCAAACTCCGAATAGTCGTATTGTCCGAGAATAGCATAAACTGTAACATCATGTCCCAATCTTGCCAAAGAACAGGCTAATTCCGTGGTTCTAAAAGCACGAGGGGTTATGTGAGGCGTTATTGTCCCTGCGATTATTATTATTTTCATTGCCAATCCAATTATATTATATCAGCTATATCGCTCTTGTATTTGGTGAATAATTGTATCATCAACATTAGGATCAAACTTTCTGCAAAAAAGCATATCGGAATCATTAATCTCATCAAAGTCTAACATTCTGAAAGTATATGGTGCACCTCTATTCCAATCAATTAATCTCATTATTGCGTGTGAATCATTATCCATAGACAGCCAATATCGATTATTGCTATAAGGAGATCTCATCAATAAGGTCTGGACAAAAACCTCATCACAACAATATGTATAGCGGAAGGTATTTTCTACCCAGTGTCTTTGATCCACTATGTATCTTGCAAATGCATCAGTAATGCCAAACCACTGCGTTCCTTTGTAAAAAGCAACTTGCTTATTTCTTCTTATCCCGATAAGCTCTTGACATTTAAGGAATACACGATTAAAAATATTATTACTTTTCCTGTCTAGTTTATCTTGAAACAAATGGAAGACACTCGTTCGTTGGAATCATCTAAAGTCCGGTGTGTTAAAACGAACGAATTCTTTGCCACCGTTTATTGCAAATGATGAATAAAGTCTTGATTCTTGATTGGTAAATCTCGCCCAGACAAAAGATGATAGTACTGATACGCATCAGTAGAGGTTGCCTTTCTCAACAACTGCATCTCAACTGAGATCAAGCTACCCTCCCCCACGTAACACTCTGTATATCAATATGATATACGGATGATTGTTTAATACTATCGACTATTTTCTGCGGATTATAGTCGATGCATTTAGAATCCATATGAATATATATGTCATTGCGACAATCATCAAGCATTTCTAAGAGTGTTTTGAAACTTAAGTCATACTTATGTGCTATGACTAAGAATGCATGTTTATTATCCATATCTGAACTATTTTGTTAAACTGAATTCATTGAAGTACTTGTTGTTTCTCAAATATTTAGAAGCATATTCACGAAACTCCTCTTTTGGCACATAGCCATAATACTCTTCCGTAAAGCGGGTGGGGACGAATTTCTCTTTATCCAGTTCCTTAATAATTCTCGCTGGATTGCCACCGATTACACAATAGCCGTCAGGAAAACTTTTGGTCACAACGCTTCCTGCTCCGACTATAGTCCTCGGACCTAAATGTACGCCTGGGAGAATCACAACGTTCATCCCTATCCAGCAGTAATCCTCAATACGGACCTCCTTGTGTTCGTACTGCATCTGATTATACAATCTATGGTTGGCACTGATGATACCGATGTTGGATGCAAAGTGAACATAGTTTCCAATCCAAATGCCACCATTACCCTGCAAATAACAACCTGGTCTCGTTCCTGCATTTGAGTTTATGCCAACATAGATGTTATTAGGATGAGTTACCTCACTATTCTTATGAACAGGCCAATATACCCTCCCTCGTTTATGTATTGATAACCAATGAGTTGCAAACGGAACAAAACCCACATGATTCGTTATTGAACCTGTAAATCTATGATATCTCTTCAATATCGGACAGAAACAATAAACGGCACCCTTTATTAATCTCTTAATCATATATTTAGCCATAATGTAACATTAAAGAAAACGCACTAAGAAGCTGTTTTGAAATCACACGAAAAATTTGTTAAGCATAATCTGTACGCAGGCGAGTTGAACCATTGCCTCAGCGGTCTCCGCCAGATACTCATAGTCAATGGTGAGCCGTCGGAAGTTCTCCAGCCAGGAAAAGGTTCTTTCGACAATCCATCGTTTGGGAAGGACTTGGAATTTGCTGGGGCATTCATCAGCAATTATCTTTCGAAGGCGTGGGAACTTGTATTCCAGTTTCTCAATAACCTTAGGAGCTCCCTTGCTGTCATGGAGGTTGGCTTCATGAACGGCTACGGCCATGGGAATGCCAAGTGTATCAACCACAATGTGTTCCTTGCGCCCTTTGACTTTTTTGTTCCCGTCAATTCCTCTATCTAAATCCACATGATGAGACGTTTTGACGCTGCGAGAATCGATGATTCCCATGCTTGGGCTTTCCTCTTGTCCGATTATGCTCCGGACCAGGGAATGAATGGTGTACATGATGTCCTCGATGACGCCCTCCAATTTCCATTTTCGGAAGTAGTAATAGACGGTCTGCCAGGGAGCAAAGTCGCTTGGCAACATTCGCCACTGACAGCCAGTTCTGTTAATGTAAAGAATAGCGTTCATGATCTCCCGAAGTGGATGTTTGCGTTGTCTTTCTTGTGGATTAATGATTTTTTCGATAAATTGCCACTGCTTATCAGTGAGGTTAGTTGAATATTGACCCATAACTCATAATGACTTGGTAATCATAAAGTTACAGAAATGTTTCAATTAACCTACTGATTTTAGATTATTTACATGCCGTTATAATAATTTTTTCATTCATTTCAAAACAGTTTCTAAATCAATAATAGGGCTAGATATGTAAAACAATACATCAACATTCTGTACATAAGCTTCTATTAGGTGATAGATAGACATAAAAAAGACTATCGGCATTATATAAAGATAATTCTTGTACCGATGCGTTCCAAAAACATCTAACCACAGATATGCAATCAACGGATATGATAGAATCATAAATCTTTTACCCAAAGAAGGAATCGGCATTACAAAATTGGCGAAACTCACCACAATAACAGTAAAAGCAAGGAGTCTTTTTGTTGCCGGGTCCATTGTCTTGCTCCTTTCCCGATTTATCAGTAAAAGCATGACATTAAGATAGATATTGACCAACACTGGGAATATCCTATCCATTAAGTAAAAGCCTGATCCTGCCGCGTTAACTCTTGCCACAACCTCATCGCTTGCATAATAGTCAACAAAACGTGTCAAGAATTCTGGAAGGTATGACGCATTTTCTTGAATGAGAGATAACGATAAATTTCCTAAGAACAAACTAAGTATCAGTAAAAAAGTCCAAATACGACTAAGATTTCCAGTTGTGTAATATAGCCCAACCAAAATCCAAACGACCACAAAGGATGCATGAAAAAAAGGAAGGGTGGCTATTGGAATCAAATAAATGAGTCTTTTATCTAAAATCAATCTAAAAAGGCAGTAACACGCAATCCAATACGCCGTCCAAAACCGCAACCCATTTATATTTTTAATTGAAACAAATGTAAAAAGGAACACCAGAAGAAGGCAAGTTACTCCGGCTACGAAATTCTTATTGTCCGTTAAATACTTCAATGTTTTTATCTGAAAAAAAGCAAATACCATAGCGATTACCATAAAGAATATATGATAATTATCCGTGAATCTCGACACTACATACGCCATTGTATCTGCATAGAAATCTTTAACGACCCCAGAGAATGTAAAGTATTCCTGTGCGGTTTGTTGGTAGGCTTCTTTCCCTATTCCATGATAATCTTGAAATAGGGAGCGATAGGTAATACCATCTGGCGAACCTTCAGTACGTATATCTGTTACAGTGAATGCTAATCCAAAGAACAGACAAAATAGGAAGATAACGACACGACTGGACTTTGTGTTCAAAGAATTTAGCGAGTATATCAATGATAGCAGAGGAGAAATCAAAAACAATATAAACTTCATTCCTCTGCTCTTCTCGTTTTCTACAAGCTTTATATTTCTTTCCATATTGATTTACGGGATAATATTTATAAGCCAATTTATCTTCTTTGATTTGATTAGGCTCTGTACAATTTCTTTATATGAAACCTTAAATAACCAACTCAAAACATAGTAACAAACAACATACAGTATAAAGCATACAGTTATACTAACAAACTTATTTAATTGAATTACATACAAAAAAACAAGTGGAATTATTGCCGAAAGAATCGAAACTATTAATACTTTGCCAAGTCTTCTCGTCGGGAACATGAAGGATAATTTAACATTAAAGTACCTAGCGATTATACTCATCTGCAATATAATATTGAAGACACGGCAGAACTCAGATATCACGGCTACCGCAACTGGACTATCAATTGTTTTCACTGAGATGAATTGCAATGTAACAATCAATATCGCAGTGATTAAATGGGCATTTGCATAATCTTTAGTTTTTCCTATCGCTAACACGATAGGAGCAAACGGGATAATCTGTAATAATGCGCTAGTGTTTCTTATTTGGAAATAAATGGAGGATGTTGCATAATTATCTCCATAAATACAAATCATTAATAGATTCGCAAAAAAAATGCTGAAAATCAGAATCGGAAAGACACATTTTGCTGATTTGATTATAGAGGAGCGCCAAACAGTAAACACTTGATTTATATCTGTGTTGTTATCACCCTTATTCATTCCTGAGAACACAGGCAGCAGAACAACAGCCATACTACTAACAATCATTCCCACTAAGGGATTCTGCATAAAGCCGTTAGAATAGTCTGCAAACACAGCATTTCCATAATATCTACTGATGAAGAATTGATTTGAAGCATGTATAATCGTCCCCCATATTGACGCATAAAAAAGCGGGAAAGCAAAACCGAAAATATCTTTATATGACACCTGGGTTCCCTCTTTTGGGAATGACTTCACAGGTGCATTCTTCATATACATCGCCAGCAGAAAGGTAGCGCAGGAAGCAATATCGAAACCAACTATCGCATGGAGATAATTCCCGTCAAAAATAACGACCGGAAGAATAATACAAAAGATTGTAAATATCCTCGTAACTGTCGTGTACAACGCAACGAATTGCGTTTTTCTAAATGCTGCATATATACCATCCAATCCAAGTGTTGGTATTAAGAAGAAAGGTGTTGGCGAAAATAAGCGAATTGCATATGCTAGATCTTCATTATTCAGCCAGTGTGCTATTGGCGTTGCACATGTGAATAATACAAGTGAGAATAATGCTCCAAGAACGAAGAATACACTTGTTATCTTGGAAATAATTGCCTTTGACTGCTCGTGTGGATATTTAGGCAAGAAATAGGAATATGTTCTCGGAAGTCCTAAAGTAAAAACTACCAAAAGCGTATCGTACACATACATTACCTGCTTATATGTGCCGTAGTCCTCTTTCGTAAAAAACCGGCTTAAGATCATAGGGGTAACTATTCCTATAAGGAACGAGAAGAAATTACCGATAGCAATCCACGCTGCCTGTTTTGTATTATTTGTTTCTGCCATTAATTTGGTATTGAATTCTTATATTGTAGTATTGAGATTATTCACCAGATTTCACCTGTCATCTGCTCGACCGCCGATTTGACACATCTTGAATAAGCTTTGCTTGGGTCAAATTCAATTTCAATGTTCTTCCTCAACATCTGCTTGACTGAAGGACCGTCAGCCGGTCGTGAAACTCAATATCCAAAGTGGCAAATTGTTTCCAGTCGTTTATCTCTAAATTCGAAAACTTCATACAAAGACTTATCCGTTATATTTTTTTTCTAAGATTGTAAGTACTCTTTATTTTGCACATACTTGGTAAAACAATCAATCAAGTAAGAACAATAACGGCTGATGGAATTATACAAATCCGTCAGATCATTAATACTCTTCTGGCCTCCTCTGAAGGATGCCTTCTCGCGTCCGTGGGCGACTCCCATTCTGCCATCTGCAAGCTCTCGTAGCTGATTGTTTACCATTTCCTGTCCGGGCTCAATCATCGGAGACTTCAGCCCAAAGGTCTGCCACACCCTTTCTATCTGTTTTTCCTTAATATTTCCATTGGATGATGGAAACAAGGCATCCTCAATGCGACCGACTGTCTCATTCTTGGGCAGCTGATGGAAAAGCTTATAACGATTCTCCCATTTTTTGTTCTCCCCTACCATTTCCATTCGCATACAGTCTCCATTATAAATCAAGCCCCATAGGGCAGGATTGACATCATAGAGTCGCAAATTCTCATTGTTAAGCAGTTCAATGGTTCTGTAAACACAGTGGGTAATGGTATATTCCAAAGCTCCATATAGAAGCACATATACACTTCCCAACAAGATGCTTTCATTATATGAAGCTCTCAAGTTGATTTTAGTGTCTGCACAAATATCGATAAGCGATTTAGCTTCAAGCAATCGCTATGTCGAGTCGGTACTTACTGCACTATACATTAGCTTGACTAAACTTATTGCTTGTATACTCGATACGACTATCAATCATCTGACGAGAATTAGTCGCTCCTGTGACGAGTTTGTTGAACTGGTCGTCAGCTACCCAATCGTAAAACCCATCCAGATTAAGATGGTCTGCACCATTCAGGAGTGCTACAGCTGCTCCAACAGTGATAGCCTCCCAGAACACAGTAGATGTACTCTTTCTATCTACATTTTTTACAATTCCTTGCGGCAAAGCAGACAACTCATCAAACACGCGGTTGAAGATTTGCTCGTATTCACGCTCATTGTAATTCGCACTGGCCCATTTCATAAATTCATTCAAAAAGTCCTTGACGTTATGGACGAATAAGTCACGGTTATACAAATACGCAAAAAACCGGAGCACTAATTCTTCGTACGTACCATTGTTATCGGCACTTGCTGCTTTCTTTGTCAAACGATGTAGCCTCTCATCCTTTGCAAGCCGTTTAATGAAATCGTTGAAACCACCTTTATAAACACAATTTCTGATTTCCTGATCGGATAATTTAATACCTCCTGTATTCAAACGTTGGAAGAGATCAAACCTTACCTGAGGGTCACTCTTATCACTAAGTGTAGTCACCTTTATCGGTTTGAGAAGAAAATCCAACCGAAGTGAATATGGCAATTCCTCAAAGGTCATCCCATTCATAGCGGATAGCTTTTCTAATCCCTTCAAGCGTAAAAACTCCGGCTTGTTTATCTTCTTCCTGGCTCCTGACTCTTGAGAAGCGGCAAAACGGATCAGGGTACTTAATCGCTGCAAACCATCTATGACCTCCCAAGATGAATCATTGTTTGTAGCCATAAACAATGACGGCACTGGTATTCCAAGAAAAATTGACTCAATAAGAAGAGACTGACGGTCGTCTTCCCAACGGAACTATCGTTGATAATCAGGAGAGATGTTGATTATCCCATCACCCACCATTGAGATAAGCTCTTTAACTGAAAAATCGTAACTCTTAAAATCAACAAGGCGCTTCTGTTCGCTTAATTGTACGGAAATGTCTGGCATATGCGTTTATTTTCTCTTGTTTCTGGTCATATTGATCGGCTTTACCCAGCTTCTACCCTGCTTACAGGCTCCTTTCAGGCTTATTCTAAGCTTACTCAAGAGTAAGGCAGTAGCAGGCTAAAGGGAGACTATACATTGGTTGCTCGCTCCGGCAGGCAGTATCGAACTGCGAACTAACGATCCACCTGTGCTGCTGGAAATCCATTCAATTAGATATGGTACACGTTCTCCTTAATCGGGCAGATATTATGGCAATCCAGAATCACCTTGCCCTTGAGCTTGTCCCAGTTCTGCTTGATGTGATCGTGCTTGACCATGATGACCACCATATCCACCTCGGAGAGGAACTGGTCGAAGTCGAGGATCTGGTTCTTGACAATCTCTTTTTCGGTGAAGAAGGGGTCGAAGGTCTTGAGCGGACGGGCGAGGTGACGCTCCTGGATGTCGAGCATCTGGAGGGTCGGGCTTTCGCGGATATCATCGACGTTCTCCTTGTAGGTAAGGCCGTAGAGGCCAACGCGGCGGTTGTCGGTGATGCCGTGCTTCTCCATAATTTCGTGGATACGCTCGAGGACGAAGACGGGCTGGTAGTCGTTGGTCTTCATCGACTCGTCAATGACCTTGGCCAGCTGGGGATAGTCGCCAACGAGGAACCAGGGATCGACGCTGATGCAGTGGCCGCCTACACCGGGGCCGGGCTGGAGGATGTTCACGCGCGGGTGCATATTGCAGATGCGGATGATCTCATAGACATCCATATTGTCGTGACGGCAGATGCGGCTGAGCTCGTTGGCAAAAGCTATATTCACAGCGCGATATGTGTTTTCTACAACTTTGGTCATCTCAGCCGTGCGGATGTCGGTGACGACGATCTCGCCCCGGCAGAAGGAGGCGTAGTAGCTCTTGACTTTTTCGCCGATCTCTTTGGAATCGGCTCCGATGGTGCGATTGTTGTGCAGCAGCTCATAGACCATATTGCCGGGGATAATGCGCTCGGGTGCGTGGACGAGGTTGATATCCAGGGGCTCGCCGGTTGCTGAGCTTGCCGAAGCAATGACCGGACGCACGAACTTGTCGATGGTGCCGGGGCTGACGGTGGATTCGATGACGACGGTGGCTCCCTTGGGGCAGACCTTCATCACCTCCTTGACGGCAGCGACGACGTAGCAAGCGTCCACCTTCTTGGAGAACTTGTCGTAGGGGGTCGGGACGGAGACAATGTACATATCCGTCTTCTGATACTCGGTGGTGAACTTGATGCCCGCCTTGACGGCTGCGGCGAAGAGCTCGTCAAGACCATCTTCCTTGAAGGTCGTCTTGCCGGCATTGAGGGTTGCCACCAATTCTTTGTTGAAGTCTGTACCGATGACTTCCACACCGTGGGATGCCATCATAAGGGCGGTCGGAAGACCGATGTAGCCGAGGCCAATTACGTTGATCATATTGATAGAATGTTTATTATTATCTGTTGGGATGCGCTGAAGCGCAAAAAATTGTCAAAAATCTATTCCAAAATTGATTAAAAATCTCCTGACCTAAACGTTAACTGTTAACCGTTAATTGTTTTACGCTCCGTATCTCTCCACCTGCTCCCCTTTCAGCGCCCGCACGATACGATCGCAGGCCTTTCCGTCGCCGTAGGGGTTGACGGCCTTGGACATACGCTCGTAGGCGGCGGGGTCGTCGAGGAGGGTGCTGACTTCGCTAACGATGAGGTCGTGGTTGGTGCCCACAAGGTGGACGGTGCCACTCTTGAGGGCTTCGGGACGCTCGGTGGTGTCGCGCATCACGAGGACGGGCTTGCCCAGGCCGGGGGCCTCCTCCTGGATGCCGCCGCTGTCGGTGAGGACGACGGTGGACTTCTCCATCAGATAGACGAACTCCAGGTATTGCAGCGGCTCGATGAAGAAGAAGTTGCTGTACTTGGTGAGGTCTTCGCCGAACACCTCGTGGATGGGCTTGCGCACGTTGGGGTTGAGGTGCATCGGATAGACGAAATCGACCTCGGGGTATTTCTCGCTGAGGTCTTTCATCGCCGTGACCATCGAGATGAAGCCTTCGCCGAAGTTCTCGCGGCGGTGGCCGGTGATCAAAACAAGCTTACGTCCGTTGTCGAGGCGGGTGACGTCGTAGCCTGCGGCCTTGAGGACGCCTACCTGCTCATCAGCCAGGGCCTTGTCGCTCTTGAGCTTATCGACCACCATACGAAGGGCATCGATGACGGTATTGCCTGTGACGAAGATCTGGCCCTGCGCCTTCTCGTCGAGAAGGTTCTGCTCGCTGAGGGGCGTGGGGGCGAAATCGTAGGTGGCGATGCGGCCGGTGATCTGGCGGTTCATCTCCTCGGGCCAAGGGCTGTAGATGTTGTGGGTGCGGAGGCCAGCCTCGACGTGACCCACGGGAATCTGCTGGTAGAACGCTGCGAGGGCTGCAGCGGTGGAAGTGGTGGTGTCGCCGTGGACCAGTACCACATCGGGCTTGCACTCCTTCAACACGTCGCGCATACCGGTGAGCACTCGGGCGGTGACGTCGTACAGGTCCTGTCCCTGCTTCATAATATTGAGGTCGAAGTCGGGCTTCACGTCGAAGATGCGCAGCACCTGGTCCAGCATCTCGCGGTGCTGTCCCGTCACGCACACAATCGTCTCAAACTCCTCGGGACACTTCTGGAACTCCTTGACCAGCGGACACATCTTGATGGCCTCCGGACGCGTTCCAAACACTAGCATTACTTTCTTCATTATCGTATATCGTTATTGTTTATTTCGGTTCCCCTGCCACGTTCACTTAATTCCTGCCGGCATCAGCGCACTGATGGGGTAATACACCATCGGCTTGTCGTAGATGGGCAACAACTGTTTGCTAACACCCTTGGTAATCGGGTAAAGCCGCGTGCCAGACCCTCCGGCGAGAACTATTCCTTTCATTTGCTATGTGATTTTTATTGTTTTCTGTAATATGGGGCAAGGCCTACTATTTTTCTTGCGTCCTTTGATAGCAAGCGAATCAAATTCGAGCGGAACCTTTTTATGAGAGGCCAGCATTTCCTTGCCCCTCTCCCCGACTGCGTCTACAGCAGAAGAGCAACTACTTTTCAAGCATTAATCTACCTTCCTTCTAAGCGCCTTCAAGTTCATCATCACTCTGAATCCGTATGGTGTAAGATGCCAGTAAGTCTCAGTATCTTTCACCGTCCGCTTTCTATCGCTCAGCTCAATAATCCTCAGTGCTATCAACTGAACCTTGACCTGCTGAAAAGACTCCTCTTCTATCCTACTATGATTTGGTTTATAGCTATTATCTGTTTCAAGTATGTCTTCTCTAATTGAGTCAATGAAGACATTTTTCATTTTTTCTTCTGACGCCTCATCAACAAGTGCTGGTGCCAAAATCGAAACAATCCTATTCCAGGTTAGGGCGACCTTTATATAATTCCGATTCATATAATTGTAACTTACGCTTATCTGCACTTCGTCGTCTCCCTGTTGGAAGACTTCTATCCCTTTGGGGTCTTCGTCCTCAACCTGCTTCAATTTGGCCTTCAATGCTTCGTTCTCCTCCTTCAGTGCTAGAATCTGTTTGTTAGCTTCTGCAGAAAGGGACACATAGCGTACCCAACCGGTTCTTGGTTTTGACTTAATCAGTTTGTTCAGACTCAGCACGACCGCAGAGGCAAGACTGTCCTTATTGTCCCATTTCTGCCACAGTTTCTTGCTTATCTCTTTCTTAAAGTTATCCAGTTTCTGAACCACTGCGGCATCGCTATCCACTTTTCCACTGGGCAGGACTTTCACATCGCTATGCACGAAAGAAATAACAGGGACACCTTTCTTAACTGCATATTCGTATTCCTTTTGCGTATAGCTTTTACCTGATGCCTCATCAATAGAACCATATCTGCCTGCAACTATGAGCACATAGTAATCACACTCATCAATAAGGCTCGTGATGACATCCCACTGGCTATCGTCAGCGGCATTAAAATACTCCATCCCAACAGGAAAGCAATTCATCTGGAGCAGCGCCTCCATCACAGCCTTGCGTTCCTCCTGCAAGTCCTCGTAAGTAGAACTGACAAATACTTGGTATTTCTTATCCATGTTTCTTAGATTGAACTATACATAATTAGTAAGTAGTCTGCGTTTAACTAATAGCTTCCGTTGGTCTTCTAAGCCACATCTCACCATCGATACCATACTTATTAACCAAGCGAAGATAGTTTTTCACAACCCTCGGAAACTGGTCTGCAATAGCCTGTCTAACATACTCGCTGATATTACCGCCAGCACGAATCCCAACTTCAAGCAAATCGAATACTGCGTCGGTACGCATAGCCTCAAGCAATAGAACGCTTTCAGCATCCATAAGATGCTTATAGTCTGCTATGATCTGATCTATCTCCTTCTGAAGATTCTCACAATCGAAATGGAAGGCACGAAGATAGGTGAAGGAAACTGGATAAAGGGGAATGTTCGTAACACTATTCCAATCCTTGGATTTCATCATTTCTGCAATGCTGTCGGTTTCTTCAAGATAGACGGGATTATTTACAGACGAGAACGGAACCAACATATTATGGAGCTGTGTTCCTATGCTCTTTATCTTAGACTTGATGACTGGTCGAAACTTACGTTGATGGAGAGAAAGGTGACAGTGAAAGCATAGAGAATTACACCGGCGATATAACTATATGCAAGTGCAAGAAAAACTCTATTCCACCCTGCTGCAACGTGCTCAGAGAGATTAGTTGGAATCCTTGGAATCCAAGCAATCTCAATACTGAATATAGCCAATACAGCCATCAATAAGCCGACTATCACCATTTTGGACAAGATGAAGTCTAAAACGGCTCTGAAAGTCTTTTTCATAGTTTTCTACCACTTGCCATGTTTATCCTTATTCAATTTGTTCTTTTCCATATACTCACGCATCTTGTTCATCCAATTAATCTGAACTTTTACATCAACCGCCAACAAAGGGATGCATATCAACACCATCAGTATTGCCAGCAATACAAGGCATTGCAAAAGCAACAACGGAATTTTCAGAAAGGTCATTAGGCCCAAGACAAGCAAGACAAAGCCAAAGAATGATGCAACTACGATACTCTGGAGATTATATTGCTTCTGATACGCCTCGTGCCGGAATGTATCATATTCTATGTACTGGTAGAGATCAGTATAAAACTCGCCCGAAACCTTTGCCACCAAATCGACATCGCGATTGGCTTGAAGATAGACAGGATTTATCTCCTTCAGTTCCTTAGCAATATAATCTTCGGTTCCTTGCATCCTAGCATCCCAGGTTAGACGACAGGGATGCATCTTGTCGTGATAATACCAGATGTTGTTGATATCTGATGCAATGTGATACAATTCATCGGCCGTAAAATACTCCACTCCGTAATCACCACCTGAGACTGTAGCACGTCCACCATAACGGGCTATCTTATCTACCAGTTTCTTGAAATCTTCCTCATAGCCTTTAAATGGTTTCTGGTAGATGATGTAACTACTACTCCAACTGATAAAACGGAAGTACGATGACAACTTATGCATAAAGGGAGACATAATCTGATCATAACGATCATTCTCCCTATTCTTGCGATTCCCTATCTCAACAAATACGAGGACAAAGCCCCCGGTAATGATAGAGGTCAGGACTGCAAGTGCTATGGTCATCACATCGTTGTATTCCATTTACATTGCGTAAGTGTTTATTCAAATGTTTTTATTTCTTTTACCCCAAAGCGGGAAGCCTTCTCCTAAGAAGAGGCTCTCCGCGGAATGAGTTTAATCGTTAAAGTTAACACAATTATTGCACATAGTATGGATGCTTGATGTTAGATGGATGATGTTTCGTATTCTGCATCTATTCGTCCAGCTTTTTGCATCTATGCACTAATATTTTCACTAATTCTTCGCAGTCGGTGTAAATGCTATTGTATTGTTTGTCGTCTAAATATCCATTCCTATGCAGGAGATCAATCCAGTATAAGGATTCGCGGGCTTCTTTGAGGGCAATGAAGCTCTTGCTCTTGAAATCGGCCTTGCTGATAGCATTGGTGGCCTCAGCATTATTGGCTCCGATACTCGTACCTGCACGAAGCAACTGGTTAGAAAGGTTTGCTACAGAAAGTAGATGAATCGGAATTCTCCCGTTCTTTTCCTTCTTTTAACTTAAATGTGCTCTTCGACCCCACGGAAATGCACATTCAGTTCGTGCAGGTGCTCCAGGAGGGTGCCAAGGGGCGTGCCCTCGGTCATCTTGGCGAAGGCGTTGACGTCCTTGGGGAAGCACTTGCCACCGTAGCCGAACTTGCCGTCGGGGCCGGGGACGTAGGTGTGGGTGTCGTTAATGTAGCCGGAGAGGAGGATGCCGGTATGCACCTTGCGCCAGTCGGCTCCCATCTGCTCGCAGTACTCACGGCAGGCGTTGAAGTAGGTCACCTTGTAGGCTCCGAACACATTGTGCATATACTTGGTCAGCTCAGCCTCCAGCGGAGTCATCACGGTGAATTTCTTACCAACGAAGATCTTGGTGAGCAGTTCCTGTGCTCCAGTGAACACCATAGTCTGCTTGCGGAAGTCCTCGAGGAAGGTGCGCTCCGTGAGGAACTCGGGCATATAGCACACCTGATGGCCGGTCTCACGCGAGAGCATCTCGCTGGTGCCGGGCAGGATGGTGGTGCGCACGAACACGGGCACATCGGGCAGGTTGGTGATGAGCTCCTTCATCAGCGTGAGGTCCTGCGTTCCGTCGTCTTCGGTAGGCACGGGGATCTGCAGGAACGCGATATCGATATTGCTCAGGTCATCGTTGTAGCCCTTGTAAGGGTCGCTGATGAATAGTTTGCACTCCGGGTTGTTGTGTTCCAATCAATCTTTCAAGGCTCCGCCAACGAAGCCACATCCAATAATTCCAACGTTAATCATTTGTTTGTAAATATTTTAATTTGTTATTGTTTATTGACAAAACATATTAGTTTCAAGTTTGACCTTCGGTCGAGACTGCTGACGCTTGACAATACTCAAACGGGTTTGGCATTGTTCTCACTAAATCGCAGCCTTCAAGTTTCAAGGCTGTCAAATAGTTTATAGGCTCCTTCTACCCTGCTTACACGCTCCTTTCAGGCTTACTCCAGCCTTACTCGGGAGTAAGTCAGTAAGCAGGCTAAAGAGAGGCTGTGGCGAGCTTACTCGCTGGTTTCAAGCTTCGACGAGCTCAGCTGCCGGGGTTCAGGTTTCGGGTTTCAAGCTTCGACCCCTTCGACGTGCTCAGGATCTGGCTCAGCTACCGGTTACAGGTTTGACCTTCGGTCGAGACTGCTCATGTTGACTTCGTCCTCCTCCTTGCAAGGCATAACCCAAACAAGCTTGGTCTCTGCTCTCACTGCTTCAAAAGTTCAGGGTTCAAGGTTCTTGGCTGAGCCAAGCGGCAAAGCCGAGCGCAAGGTTCAAGGTTCAAGCTTCGCCACTGGTCATTAGGTCGTTGGCATTCATAACTTGTGATACGCTTAGCGTAGAAAACAATCGAAAATCGAATTCAAATTCAGTCGAAAACCGTTCTCGTTCAACGTTAATCCCCACGAATGGGAGCGTTAATTAGGCGTTAATAGATCTGATAAAAACCTTCATTCACATCACGCTTCTCACAAAGAGTCCATTCTTGCCATAAATCATCTGGACGAACGGCAAGTCCTGACTTTGTTGTTCTGCACTCATCTCTTTGAATTGCTTGTCATCCGTTACACTCGGACGATTCGACATATTGGGATGAGAATGCCATTCTCCAAGATAGCGCACTTGATGATATGTTAATCTTGTTATGCGCTCATATTCATCGATCAAACCACCAAAGCCTCGAACAAAGGAGACTGGGGTATGAATACTATCCTTGGGCGCTTCAACCATATAGTAGACATATACCACGTTATAATCTCTGTCATAACTACCGAAGAGACATCCCCCGGTCTCAACATCAGGTGAGGAGTCGTACATTCTTTTTATTTTGTCTATTACGATAGACGATAAATACACAATGGCATTGGCAGATGGATACTGGATCCACGTTGACACTGACATATTCATACTTTCAACAGTGCCATCATCAGTATTAAGATGCCAAATATTTAGGCACTCTTCCTTTTTAAGGAATTGTCTCCGTATTTGCTGCGACAGGATTCCTGAGAAAATTCGCACATTCTCGTAGTTTAATATGACTGATTCCTCTCTGCAACTAAAAGTGTTAGTCCTTTCCGTCCCTGCCTGCTCCAGGTGGTTCTCAAACCGATCATCTTCTATTAGGTTCCTATAGTAATCCATTTCCAACAAGTCCAGACTATGAGACCTCGCAACATCTTCAAAAAGTAGTACTAAATCAGTTCCTTTAGGGTTAAGGAATGATGTACATCTTCTAAACCCTCCTTGCTCATGGGCCAAATGACGTTCGACAGCTATTGATGTGCTCACATCTACGATGAGCTGTGTATCTTTTCCCAGACGTTCCTTGTCGTGTGTGTTCAAAGCCAAGTAATTGTCTTCAAGAGTTATTATCTTTTGATTGATGATTCCTCTATATAAGTCTCTAATAGACTTAACCTTCGCGGTCATTACCTTATCTGCTGGCAGAATGTGCCTGCCCAAGTTATGCGGAAAAAGAAAATCAAAGTCCGTGATGACAAGTTCCTCTGTCAAACCTTCTCTTACAAAGTGATCAGTCAAAGCAGAACCAAGTGTGCCTGAGCCCACAACTGCCACTTTTGAAAACGTATTACTTATGCCGTTCCTTAAGGCATTTTCCTGCCTTGAAACCATTTCAAGTACCGTAGCCACTTCTACTTGTTGTTGATAGAACCACGCATCAAAGGCATCCTCAGATAGTTTCTTTTTCTTTGCGATGACCTCACTTGGCGAGCAAACTGCTCTAATGACAAATAGATTCTTGTTGGTTTTAGTGCCAGTTTGGTCCTGCTGTGTAACATACACTAACAAGAGTAATGGCAATTCAGCTTTACCCGCAACAGTTTGTTGGAGTAGCAACAGAAGCGTATCAGTCAGTGACTCATGTATTGAGGAGTTAATTCCCCGCAAATCACCAAATGTGAGTGGGATGCGTGCAAAATTGCTTGCAAATATCTTTTCAGTCGGCAGCCAACAAGTATAGTGTGTGGCTTTACTCTTTTCTACAAACTCCAGCGTAGAGGTGAGCTTAGATTTCTTTATGTACCTCACATATGGGTTCTTGTCCTTAGGAACATTCATTAGGCAACACGCCTCCTGAAAGGCAAAGAAGACCTCTAATGGTCTGTCAGCCTCGTGAAGTTTATTCTCACTGTTTAGACTGAACCAACGTCGTATAGAGTTAATAAAATCGTACGCATTGAACTGAGGGCGAATATCCGAGAACGAAATGTCTGAAACACATAGCGACACTGGTCGAGCGTATGGTCGAGCATTGGAGTGAGCCAACTCCAAAGGGAAATCTTTTCTCAATGCATAGACTTCTGGAAGAGATATATCCTCTTTATGGCAAATGATTGCAATCTCCTCTACATCCATAAGGTCATTAACAGGCTCATCGGGCACTTCCAAGCAAACCAGTTTAGCCTTTATTATTTCATTGCCATCGCTATTTATGTAACAAGTCACGTTTTCTGCATACCGATGCCGGTTCAATGCGGCATAGATGCTTCGTGCTCTCGCCAACCGCAATTGTTCGGCACGGACTACATTGCCTCTTACTATTTTCTCATTATAATTCTTCATTCACCGGCACGGGGAGCAGGATTAGCAATTGAAGACGCCCCTGCTACTGATGCTACGTCAAGCAACTTCTTACCATTCTCTGAGATATTAAACACAATAGGCTGAGGTATATTCCCCTCTTTCCTATGAGTCGCCGTGTTTACAAAATGAGAAGAGTCAGCTTTCAATTTCTTGACATACTGTTGTTTTGCCTGGTAGCAAGGAGGATTGTTATCATCGTTCTTAATTTCATCCGATGAAGCAACGATATGGGCAGATGTCCCAATCTGCCTGTTCAATATCTCTTCCGAAGATGGCTGGATCTCCTTTTTGTTATTAGATTCGTTGAAGAACGACCAAGAACAATGATGAGGAGCAAGGAAGATATTCCATTTTAACTTTTCGTCATCGGTGTTGTTGTCAAGAATATGCTGCCAAATGGCGTATTCGGCATCACCGCCCATCAGAACCCTTGTTTTATACGTAACTTCTCCAGCTGTTTCTACTTTAAACCAAAACTGAACAACAATAGAAGCTGCATTCTTGTCATCATATTTCTTGCTGGTCTCAATATCCTCTTTAAACGGAGCATGGATGAAAATATCAAGCCACGTCAAGCTATTGCCGTGTACAGCCTGCACCGTTTTCCCTGGAACATAGCAATAACGACTGTCATAATCCTTATCCTTGTCATATCCAATAATACGAAGATAATTACCCTTTGAACCAGTGAAGTCAGCATTATCATCGTATAACTTCTTGCGGCGTTTAGCCTCCCGACACACCTCCGCAGATGTCTCCGCAAGATCGTTACGAAGGCCACGAGGCGTTATCCACAGCTCTTCAATGATAATTTCATCTTTGTTCTTGACTTTGTCGTAGTCCTCCACGTCACCATGATAGAAATTTCCTCCGAAACCAAGTGTATGGTCTTTGTGCGGGTGAGTACTGATGAACAGGTCCACAAAAGGCCGTCCCTGCGAGTCCTTCTTCAACTCTTTCAACAGGTCTGCCTTTACGTCGTAGCTAATTTGCTTTCCATTGCCGTCAGTGAGATCCGACAAAATCTGGCAGTCCACGATAATCGTCTTGCCATTATCCAGTTTAATCAGTGAGCAATCAGCATTGCCTACTGGGTAGTATTTGATTGTATGTTCCATAAGAGCCTTCTGTTAGGAATAATATGATGTATTACTATTTTTGTTTTTTTCTTAGAGCTTCCGCTCCACCTCCTCTACTTGGATAATAATAGGTCAGAGTTCCACTTTTTGAAGTTGAGAATACGTCACCATACTTACTGAGAAAATGAACGACTGCACGATTAGGATGCTTTCTTGTCCCTTTGCAACTGATTACAGATTGACTTGGCTTTAAAAGTTCGATTACTTCTGTTGTAAGATTGTGTTTACTACCATGATGAGGTACTTTTAATGTACTCCCTACCAATTCGGGGAAATCATCTATTGCTTGGTGTATACTAGCAGCGCAAGCATCACCTGCAAGCAAGAAATTTCGGCCTTGTGGATGGAACAGAAGTATCATACTGGACTTATTTGTCGCCGACTCTTCTTTTTTCTCATCCATAACGCTTCGTGCATCGTCCTCACTAGGAAGCTCATCTGGAGCATATAACTCGTAAGGGAACTCATCTTTCAATTCCGAAAAGCCATTTATCATATCAAAAACTGCGGATGTAAAATAGTCGTTATGAGGACCTATTAGCTTTATAGGCATACCAACTACATCTTTATTTAAACCAAGATCATACCAATGTGAATACCAACTAATCTCATCAATTAGGTTTCGTTTACTATCTGTTGGGTGATTATATACTGCCTTAGCATAGGCCAATAATTGTTGCTGATTATAAATCAACCATCTGAAATCATTTCTAACTGCAAAATCGGGTCTTAACAAACAGAAATTACTGATGATCACACTTTGATCAGTTAATAACTCGAAAAAACCTCCCTTATGATCCTTATCCGGGTGTGTACAAAAAGCATAATCAATGAAATAATGGCCATTCTCAATATGCTTGATTTGCTGTTTTATTTTAGGTGAGTCACCTATATTTCCAGCATCTACCACAGCTGACCACCAACGATCATTTTCATTGGATTTATAATTGATTATCAAAGCATCTGCATCTTTGACATCTATTATAGTAAACTCGTACTGCATTCTATTTCGTCTTTAGTTTAAGATATTCATTTAGAACTTCTCTAGCATAGTAGTATGCACGTTCTCGAAAACGATTCCAGGCCATTAACAAAACTGATATCGAAATCGGCCATGAATACCATATGTTTGCATATTGTATTTCGATCAACACGACAGTAATGAGAACAGCGGTAAGAATGACTCTAGAGAGAGCATATTGTCCATTAGAATCAGGCACTCGGCAATCCTTGTTGGAATTCACCATGCGCATAGCATATCCAAACATTTTCTTCGTGTCAGCATTCTCGTCTTTTGTATCTTCACGCAACGCAGATACTGCTTCATTAGCAAAATAAAACCTAACTTTTCTTATGCCAGTCCACGTCTTCCCTGGAATAGGTGTCAAGAGAATATCTGAGGGCACACCACATATGGTCTTATATAAAAATGGCTCAATAAAACTGCTAAACGCGTTGAGAAAATAGCCCACTACATAACCTGCAGGAACAACGAACCAGTCATTCATCAGTATATCAGTAAAAAGTATCTGCCATACTGCATAGAAAACCACTATGCCCACCGTCAAGTTAGATAACAGATCGTAATACTTGAAATTCATATTCTTCATTAATTAGTCTATAAATTCGGGCAACTATATCCTCACGCCAAACTTCCCACTCTATCATACAACAATCCATCTTTTACCAACGGGACCCTGTATAGACCATTACGCTGGAGTCGTTCTGGGACTTGTTCTATTTTCTCCTTGTATTCAGTGATACTTTTCACATCAAACAATACCTTTGCCTCCTCGAAATAAGCCTTCGAAGCAATCAGAGGAAGTATTTCATTCTCCCTGTTATATACACTCAATTCCGGTTGCCAGTATCTGTCGAAAATGTCATCAGTGTGGTACCATAACGACATATAGTAGAGTAGTATGTCGGCCTTTATCAACTTGGCGAATTCGGCACGCGACGAATACTCCATCATATAGTCGGCAGTAACGCTTATTCGCTTGGGAGAACTCGTGTTGAGAAACTCATTCAGTGTGTAGTTATAACTGCGGAATCGGATGAAATTAAGTTCTCGCGCCTGCCGTAACGACTTATCAAGGATGGCGAATCTGGCGTGAAGGACAGCGCTGAGAGCCTTGAAACAACGGTTCTCGACCAGCAAGGCTGTCAGCGAGATCATTAGAAACTGATTAAAGAAACGATAATGGTCATTACGGATCACATCAGCACTTGTGCCGGTGTACAGGTTAACGCCTTCTTCTTCATAGTGATTGAGCAGGTCGCACAAGAACTTTGGCAGGCAACGTTCCAGCAGAGAGCTCTTGCTTGTGGCCAGCATTTCGGCTACAGAAAGGAACTCCTTCCGCATCTCTTCCAGTTTACCTATGCCTTCCACTACCTTCTTGTGCAGGTCTTCTATGGTTTTCACATCTTCTACGTGGATGTCATAGTCGCCCAGTCGCTCAATAAAGACCTTGAAATAGTTGCTCAGCACTATCTTCAAATTGGCATTATCCTGAAGCACGGCATTTACTACTGCTGCTTGTGTCCATACATTCCTATCCATCATTTCAGATTTTTCTGTAGAAAGTCTTTTATCGGTGTCAAAGTCTCAGCATCCAAATCCCAGATATCCTTATCTTCCCAACGCCATTCTCCGTGTCCAAACTTGTCTTTCTTGGTCTTCGATATGGGGATTGAGTTGAAATAGGTATGTAACTTGCCCTTGCGATTTGGGGTGGTATAAAATGGCTCTCCCTTGGCGTTCTGACGGCGTGAAATACAATGCTCATATTTACCGAAACATTCGAAGAATTCAGGGTACAAGTCCTTCCTTGCTATGCTTTCCATCAACATCTCCACATCACCATCGCTTTGGTTGTCAGGCCAAAGAAAAAGGTCAAAGTCAAGGCCTAATTCGTTGCGGCGAGCAAGCAGAGCGTCACGACGCTTGTCAAATCCACCTTTGTTAGCTGGGGTATCTGCGTCGAATATGACCAGGTTCTTCCCGCCGTCATCGCTATTGGCCCGCATCAGTTCAATATTAGCCGTATCTTTCGAGTAAAGCAGATTGGTGTATCCATTGGTGTGGACAATTTCATACTTCTCCTCTGGCACACCTATTCTCTTCAAGATAGCAGACAGGAATTCTCCCTCCGGCTTTGTTTTACTTTTGGCTTCAATGAATATCTTGACCATATGCTCTTATCTTAACTCCATTTCCTGCTCTATTGCATATCCCAACTGTCCCACCGTAAAGCGATAGCTCTTCAGTTCATCATCGCCGACTCTCTGTAACTTAAAGCCTGTCGCCACATCGTTTCCCGTCTCATTAAGCAGCGAGAACGCAGCCTGCTGAAAGCCTCTTATGGAATCGGCATCGTGTGTAGTGGCGAAAATTTGAACATTATTCTTTACCGCTGCTTTGAACACTATCTCCCACATAGGTTTCATCACAGAATAGTGGAAGCCATTACTCAGTTCGTCAATCAAAACCACACCACCACGGCATGCATAGATGCTTGTCAGGAACGATACAATCTTACGTATGCCGTCTCCCATCAAATTGATAGGTATACGCTGTTCAAGTCCGATGTCCACCAGCATCACATTATCCATAAACACAGGATTGCTCGCGGCAGGTTCAATGATCTTCAAGGCTTCGGCGAGAAATGCTTCATCCTTATTCAGATATATATTATGTAGCCCCTCCATCGACGCACTGGAATCATAACGGGGACTCAAATACACACATTTCAGTTTTTCCTTGTAACGGTTGTCCATCTGCAGTCGCTGCTCCACAGAATTGGATTCTCCCAAGTCATAGCTTATCTCGGAAGAGTAGTCGCCATCTTGGGTGCGATACCGCATTCTGAGTCCATAGCGGTGGGGAATCTCCGTAGACACACTATTAGAGTCTGCCTCTATAGCTTCTTGGAAGGCCTTTACGGCAAGATGCCGTTCTTGGTCACCCGATGTGGATATCTGTATTTCTGCGGCAGTATCCATCTTATAGAAAAAGAAGTGAATATCTGCCTCCGTAAGACGAGTGTATGTGCGCATTGCATTGATAGTGGCGGGTAATAGTGGATTCGACTGCCCACAGACCAAGAAGAGGCTCTCAAGCAGGGAGGACTTGCCACAATTGTTCTTCCCAAAGAAGAGATTCACCTGCGACAACCCACCAATCTCACTATGGCGTATTCCTCGAAAATTCTGAATTTCAATACTATCTATCATCATATTATGTTTCTATCATTTTGCAAAATTACAACTTTTCCAGCACTCCGATAGGCTTTTAACGATTTTTAATAGCCAATAGCCAACAGCAAAAGCTACAACATATTTATCATCTTCAAATACTCCGCCATTCGCACATATCTTTCCAAGCGTGTTCGCTCACGGGGAAGCAGTCGACATGGCCCCACTTCCTAATCCAGAAAATGGCGCACCACCACATCGGTTATCAATCGTGTGCCTCCAATAAGAAGGAAAACTTTGTTGTATATAGTCATATCGCCGTTATTGATAGTTATTCTTTGCCCCGATTCGCGGGTCTTCAGGTTTTCTCGCCCTTCGGGTTCGTGCTCGCGGCTATATCCGCTCCGCAGAAGGAGTTCCAAGAAGAACCCAAGGAACATCGAAGGAGGATTTAAGGAAGATAGCCTGGCCGTGAGGAAGGCTACTTCTTCGAATTCTCCTTAGCGGATTATTTACGAATGACTTTGTGCCTAATCTTTACCACAGCGAAGTTTAGTTCTATCTATTTCTCTGTAGTCGTGGTACTGAGGCTATGCCCTCGTTCAGTGAATGCGGTTCGCGCTACCTAGCTAAACTTCAATTTGTTAAAGTGGTCGAAATTGGTGACCACCTCGGCCTTCTCATATTTGTCCAGTTCAAACAGATACCCATAAGGGAACATATCCAGGTTGTTCCTGACTTCCCGATTGACCACTACCCAAACCGACCTTCTTATTGACATCAATAAAATGATCCGCTATGCGCTGCCCAACACTCTGACCTCCTAATCCCTCTTGAAAATATCCCTTGTATAGACCTTATCCAACACATCATCAAGGGAGGAATCGTAGCGGTTGGCTATGATTGCCTGGCTCCTGGCTTTGAATTCGTCCAGGTTGTTGACCACAAGGCTGCCGAAGAATGTGGTGCCGTCTTCAAGGGTCGGCTCGTAGATGATGACCTTTGCACCCTTGGCCTTGATGCGTTTCATGATGCCTTGGATGGCACTTTGGCGGAAGTTGTCGGAGTTGGACTTCATCGTCAGGCGGAACACCCCTATTATGACCTCTTTTTCCTTGCTGGTACTGTAATCGCTTGAGGCTGTGTAGTATCCTGCCTTATCAAGGACACGGTCAGCAATGTAGTCTTTTCTTGTTCGGTTGCTTTCAACGATGGCCTGGATGAGGTTCTCAGGAACGTCTTCATAGTTTGCAAGAAGCTGCTTGGTGTCTTTGGGCAGGCAGTAACCGCCATAGCCGAAGCTTGGGTTGTTGTAGTGGGAGCCGATTCTCGGATCGAGGCAGATGCCGTCTATGATGGACTGGGTATCAAGGCCTTTCATCTCGGCGTAGGTGTCGAGTTCGTTGAAGTAGCTGACCCTGAGAGCCAGGTATGTGTTGGCAAAGAGCTTTACGGCCTCTGCTTCCTTCATCCCCATAAAGAGTGTGGGAACGTCTTTCTTGATTGCTCCTTCCTGAAGAAGAGCGGCGAACTCTTTCGCCTTGTCTTCTATGTCCGAGCAGGTCAGCCTGGTTATGGCCTCGTTCTCTTTCTCGTAGCCTGGAATGGTCTTAGGTACGCCTACTATGATGCGGCTTGGGTAGAGGTTGTCATACAGGGCCTTGCTTTCTCTCAAGAATTCAGGGGAGAAGAGAAGGTTGAACTTCTTTGCGCCTTTGGCTGCGTATTTGAGGTAGAGGCCTCTGGTGTAACCTACCGGGATGGTGGATTTGATGACCATCACCGCGTCCTGGTTCACTTCCTGTATAATATCTATAACTTCCTCAACGTGAGAGGTGTCAAAGAAGTTTTTCTGCGGGTCGTAATTGGTTGGAGCGGCTATGACTATGAACTCTGCGTCTTTGTAAGCGTCTCTGGCGTCGAGCGTTGCTACAAGATCCAGCGGCTTTTCAGCCAGATACTGCTCTATGTAATCGTCCTGAATCGGAGAAATCTTGTTGTTTATCTTTTCTACTTTCTCAGCGATGACATCTACCGCTTTTACTTGGTTGTGCTGTGCCAGAAGCGTTGCTATGCTCATTCCCACATATCCTGTTCCGGCTACTGCTATCTTCTTGTTCATCTAAAGATTATGTTTTTATTATTGCTTGATGTATTATTTGATGTAATACTGCTCGCTAGAGTAAACTTCTAGTAATTCGTTTGTTATAAAGAGTTGACAGGGTTGTTCTCTGACTTATACCATTCTACAAAACGGCGTATTCCATCGCTGAGGCCAAAGCTTGATTTATGTCCCAACTCTGACTCCAGATTGTCCAAGAATGGGGCAACTTGGCTGAAATCTCCCGGCTGCATCGGGAGCAAGGTCTTTTCTGTGGTTTTGCCAAAGGCTTTCTCCATTTCTGATATGAAGTCCGGTATGGCTATCTGAGCGGGTGATGCAACATCATAGATGCGGTACTTAAGCCCTTCCTCGTTTGGAGTTGGCTCTTGGTCTAGTGCTTTGATGGTAATATCTACAGCATCATCGATGTATGTGAAGTTGCGCTTCATGTCTCCGTTGTTGAAGATCTTGATGGGTTCACCGTCATTGATGGCTTTGGCAAAAATCATAGGGCTCATGTCTGGCCTTCCCCATGGTCCGTAAACGGTAAAGTAGCGGAGGCCTGTCATGCTGATGCCATAGAGATTGCAGTACGAGTAGGCCATCAGCTCGTTGGACTTCTTGATGGAGGCATGGAGGCTGACCGGTCTTTCTATCCGGTTCTTAGGGTCTGCGCTTCCTCTGCCTTCCTGTGTTTCGGCATTTCCGTAAACGGAACTGGAAGAAGCATATATCAGATGACGGACACCGTAGTGCCTGCATGTTTCTATGATGTTCAGGAAGCCTGTCAGGTTGTTTCTGAGATAGGAATCAGGGTTCACTACTGAGTAACGGCTCCCCACCTGTGCTGCAAGATGGACAACCTTGTCAAACTGTCCGTCATGGAAAAGACGGTACAGAGATGTCTTGTCCGCAATGTCAACCTTCTGGAACCGGCAGTTGCTGAACATGGAACTGGTACACATTGAGCCGGCTTTGAACGGCTTGGTGTCCGTGAAGCCACAATGCTCCAGGCGGGAGAGTTTCAGGCGTATATCGTTATAATCGCTGAGATAATCGATTCCTACAACATCATCTCCCCTCTTTGCCAGCTCATACATAAGGTGGGCGCCTATGAAGCCCGCCGCACCGGTAACAAGGATTTTCATTAATTATATTATTCGCCGCTAGGCAAGTCAAGTTATTTGAACTTATCAGAACTTCTCCGAATGGTATTCAGGCACAACTTCCTTCATCAGCTGGACCATGTCCGGGATGTTGACCTGACGGGCCAGATTTTCCAGGCGGGCTACCACAAACTGGGAGTACTGGTAGTCATATTCCCTGACCTTTGCTATGCGGATGCGGTTATGGAAAGACGGAAGGGTGTTCTCATCGTTGGCAAGAACCTCTTCGTAGAGTTTTTCTCCTGGACGGAGGCCCGAGTATCTGATCTTTATGTCAACGTCTGGAGTAAAGCCGGCAAGGGAAATCATGCGCCGTGCAAGCTGGTCTATCTTCACTGGTTCACCCATGTCAAACACGAATATCTGGTTGCCGGTACTCATCGTGGCAGCCTCCATCACAAGGCGGCAGGCCTCAGGTATGGTCATGAAGAAACGGGTGATGTCTTTGTGGGTAACCGTTACAGGACCACCCTTGGCTATCTGCTCACGGAACCTCGGGATTACAGAGCCGTTAGAACCCAACACGTTGCCGAAACGGGTTGTCACAAACTTGGTGGTAGGGTTGGCGGCACCGTTTGCCGGATGATATTTCCCGGAATCAATGGCAAGGCCAAGAGACTGCACATAAATCTCAGCCAGACGCTTGGTGCAGCCCATTATGTTGGTCGGGTTGACTGCCTTGTCCGTGGAAATCATCACCATACGTTCAACATTGTACTCCAGGCATTTGTCGGCAACGTTACGAGAACCGTAAACGTTTACCAGAACTGCCTCGCAGGGGTTTTCCTCCATAAGCGGGACATGCTTGTAGGCGGCAGCGTGGAAGACAACCTGAGGTTTGTAAGTACGGAACGCAAAATCCAGTCTCTGTATCTGACGCACATCCCCTATCACAGGAACAAAGTCCAGTTCCTTGAACTTGTCCTCAAGCTCCAGACGGAGGTTGTGCATTGGAGTCTCGGCATTATCGTAGAGTATCAGTTTCTGCACGCCGAATGTTGCAAGCTGCCGTACAAGTTCAGAACCGATTGAACCGGCGGCACCGGTAACCATCACAATCTTTCCGTGGAAGTAGTGTTTGATTTCGTCCAGGGAAATCTGGATCTCCTGACGGCCGAGCAGGTCTTCCACCTTTATGGCTCTTGGACGCAAAAGAGACTGTCCCTCAGACACTTCGTCAACTTCCGGAATGATCAGTGTCTTTACCTTGTTCTTGATGCAGAACTCGATAAGCCCGTCTGACTCGTGCTGTGCGTCTGTATCCTTTGAGAACAGGATGGAGTCTATTGAGTTGTTCTTGACAATGGCGCTGAGAGTCTTGTCGTCATCAAAGTTGAAGACAGGAAGCTGGTCCAGAAGCATCCGGGCGTGGCGGTCGGAACGCTCTATGAAACCTACAATCTTATAATGCAGAGAGGTCTGCAAGCGTTTTATGACAGCTACACTCTTGTCCGAGGTTCCGTAAACCAGCACCCTCTGGCGCTTGGCCTCTTCCGTGCGTCTTTGGTTTATGGCACTGTAAACCAGAATCATTGCAATCCTGACTCCTATGAGCAGGAAGAAAGTGATCAGAAAGTCCAGGACAGCTACAAAGAGAAGCCAGTTGTAGAAGCCCCCGGCAGAAATTATGAACACCACGAGGATAAAGACGCCTTTCAGTGCCGCTGCCATCCCGAACGGAATGATGTCTCTAGCTCCCAGATGCCTGATTATGATCTTGTAGGTCTTGAATATAAAGAAGAAAGAGAATGAGGCAACTATGGAGGCCAAGAGGTATGTCAGGACAAGGTTGAATGAACGGAACAGGTCAGGAAAGACCAGCTCCACTCCAAGCAGCACTATAATGGAGGCTCCGACAGAAAGAATCATGTCCAGGGCAAAGATTATCTCTTCCCTGACGAACGTTTCTTTGAACCTGTTTATGTTGATACGACTAAACATATTATCCAAATATGTATTTCAAAGATTATCAATATATTAATCTGCTTCAGCGATGATAATGACTTTTATCTTCCCCGATCAGATCTATAAGGAAACCGTGTAGCGTTCTTCTATTACCTTCCAGTTGAGGATGGTCCACAGGGACTTGAGATAAGAGGCTCTGGCGTTTTGGTAATCAAGGTAATAAGCATGCTCCCATACATCAAATGTCAGAAGTGGACGGAGGGTTGCTTTTGGAGTATCGCTATAACTCCGGCTGCGTTTTGGCTTGTTTTCAGCTCCTTCAGCGGAATCATCTTCTCTGGTCACCGGGTTGCCGGCTCCCTGTTCCTGGGTTATCACCAGAGTCCCGTCACTTTTGGCGGAAAGCCACACCCAGCCGCTTCCGAAAAGCGAAACTCCCTTTGCGGCAAATTCTTCCTTGAAAGCGGCAACGCTCCCCCACTGGGCTGAAATCTGAGCGGCAAGCCTTGGAGCAACAGCGGTAACGTCTTCATCTCCAACCGCTTTTTCCGGAGACTGGAACTGCTCAAAATAGAGGTTGTGGTTAAGGACTTGACCGGCATTGTTGAAAATTGCTCCGCCGGTCAGCCTCACAATCCTCTCCAAAGGCCAGTTTTCATATATGCTTCCGGATGTGAGCTTGTTTAGGTTATCCACATAACCCTGCAGATGTTTCCCGTAATGAAATTCCATCGTCCTGGCACTTATTACAGGTTCCAGTTCATCTTTTGCGTATGGTAAGTCTATCAAATTGAACATATTGCGTACTATGTTGTGTTGTCATCTTCTATCTTTTCCATCATGTCGTGTGTAATGCCTTCTATGGTGAAGGCTGCCACGTTACCGATGGTTATGACAAATTTACGGTCTTTCTTTATACGTTTTACATTGCCCGTCTGGCCTTTTAGGGGACCGGAAGTTATTCTTACCCTGTCTCCAAGTTTGAGGTCTTTGGGTTCTCCCAGATACTTTACATCAAAGTCATTGGAAGTCATCCAGATGAAAGCCTCCATCTGCTCATCCGGAATGACGGCCGGAACTTTCTGCAGACTTACTGGCGCTGTATAACGTCTCCGGTTTGTCAGCTTCTTTTGTAATTCCTGCTCTTTAAACTGAGCCTCAGAATCTCTCAAGTCCGCATACCTTGAATAGTAAGTGAAATCTGACAGATAGTCCAGTTTGAGCTCTTTAAGGAACTTTTCCGTGCATCTTACAAACATCAGCGATGCTACCATAGGCTTCTGAACGGCAACGCTTTTCTCCGGTTTGGAGGACTCGTTGATGACAGCGCGCTTTGACTTCATAACCATAGTCATGCGGTTGCCGCTGTAGGAAACATCCGACTTATTGTGCGGTTTAGTCTGTCGGACAACCTTTTCAATGATACTCATCGGTATGTAAGTCTCCACACCTGAAAACATCTGGTCTTCGCCGGCCTTCTTCTCAATGACCTTCCTGAACCAGAGCGTCCTGTTTCCGAACACTCTGAGAGCGTACCAGTTAAGCCTGGTTTCTGCGCTTGCGTCTTGCAGCTTGGCATCTGATGCTTTGTCTAATAGTGTCATTAGGCTATAATTTACTTGCACTGCAGGTTCCAATCGTACCAAGAGATTACCCCGAAGGGTAGTGTCTCAGGAGTTGACGAAAACCAAAGCACTTACCTCCGTATAACAGTCTCGCTGTCATCTTCAGAGTCTGTCAGCATTTCTCTTCTGACCGTGGCTATCTCCTATCCAAGAGATCTATTCCAAGACTCTCTTTGCACCTCTAAAAAAGGCAATCTCAAAGCAGCCCCGAAATTTAATCGCCGAAGTTGCCTTGAGATTATATAACACACTTTATATCAGCGTATTACCCCCCCCATTCTCATCTTTACTATCTTTGTCTGAGCCATAGTAGCCATAGCCTCCGTGCCCTCCATAATAGCCGTAATGGTAACCATACTTATAGCCATAGCGGTAGCCGTATCTTCCGCCGCTGACCATTTCGGTTCCGTTAAGGATGACTGCAAGGTTACGGTACTTGCCACTCTTGTAAGCTTCTTCAAGTTCTGGAAGCATACTCTTGTCCAGCATACCGGCTCTTACCAGGAATATGGTCATGTCTGCACTCTTGTCTATGATCTGAGTATCTGCTACAATATCAACAGGAGGACAGTCTATGAGGATGTAGTCATACTTCTTCTTTAGGGTATCAATAGCCTGTCCAAACCTTGCGTCAGCAACAAGTTCAGTAGGGTTTGGCGGAATAGGACCGACAGCGATGTAGTCCAGGGTTTTGTACTTGTCGCTCTTGATAATCAGAGAGTTCAGGTCATCCGTCTTCTTTGACAGATAATTGCTTATTCCTGTATGAGGCTTGCCGAAGAATGAAGACATGGATGCATGGCGGAGGTCACCGTCCACAATCAAGATCTTTTTGTCCTTGATAGCCAGGGCCACTGCAAGGTTTACTGTAGTGAAGCTCTTTCCGGAACCAGGGTTGAACGACGTTACGGCAATAACCTTGTTCTCTCCAGTAGTCATAAACTCCAGGTTGGTCCTGAGCACACGGAATGCCTCGTTGATGACATTACGGTTGCCCGGTTTAACAACAATCGGGTCATTTACAGCCGCTTCCTTCTTTGTAATCTTGCGCCACAGACGGGTACCCCAGCTTGGCTGCTCAAAGGCAAACGGAATCTCGCCAAGGAACGGAGCCGTTATGCTCTTGAGGTCATCCTTGCCTCTGACCTTGTTGTAGAATGTCTCAATCATATAGATGATTGCCAGCGGAATAAGGATTCCGAGCATCAGGGCCACAAGAATAATCATGTTTTTCTTAGGAGCTACCGGACCGAGGGCTCCTGAAGGAGTATCAATGATTCTGGTGTTGTAGGCCGTGAAAGCCTGGTTGAGCTCGTTCTCCTCTCTCTTTTGGAGGAGGAAGAGGTAGATGGCCTGCTTTACCGCCTGCTTTCTTTCAACGGACAGCAGATATTTGGCCTGGTTAGGGTTGGCTGAAATCCTCGCCGATGTCTGGGCTCCAGCCCTCTGCAAAGATCCCATCTGGGTATTGAGGGCCGTAATCTGGTTATCTACAGAAGATACGATGGCGTTCCTCATACCCCCCAGCTGCTCGTCCATCTCCTGAACCAGAGGGTTCTCAGGACTGGTTGAGTTGGCCAGGTTGTTTCTGTAGAGAAGCTTCTCGTTGTACTCCTTGATCTGATTCTCAAGCCCGCCTGCATTGCCTCCAAGGCTGGCGGGAAGAACTTGGTTTGAACGGTCGGCATTGGTCAGGTAGTTGCGGATGTACTTTGCCATATACAGCTGGTTGCCAAGCTCCTGCTGCTGATTGCGGATCTGGTTGCTCTGCTGCATGTACATCGTACCGGCAGTGGCCACATCCGGAATCATCTGCTGGCTCTTGTAAGAAGATACATCGCTGTCCACGCTGGAAAGCTCATCCTCTATAACCTCCAGACGATCGTTGATGAAAAGGGATGTACTCTTTGCAATCTGGTTCTTGTCCTTAACCCAATTCTCATTGTAAACACCTATCAAAGTGTTGAGGATATCCTCAGCCCTTGCAATGGAACGGTCTTTTACAGAGAGGGTTATAACCCTTGACTGCTTGTCTGCAATAGCTGTTGACAGTTCTCCGCGATACCTTGAAACCGTTGCATATATTGATGATTTGCGTACATTGATCTGCTTGATGTTTGGATTAGGTGTCTTGGTCGCGTTGAGAACCACTTTCCCTATCGGAGAATCCAGGGTGAGAGTGTCTCCCACCTCCAGAGTACCGCTCACCTTACCGGAAAGCTTCTCCTTGTTCAATACAAAGTTGTTGAGTTCTACATTGTTACCGGACTTGTAATGAATCTCGAAGTAAGCGCTCTGCATATCAGTGACATCCGGAAGCTGAACCATCACAGGAAGTGTGTTTGCGTAGAGCACCTGCTCCCTGAAACGCTTTGGAGTTGAGTAGTCTATGGTAAGATGCAGACGGCGGACGACCTCCTGCATGGTACTTCTTGCGCCAAAAGCCTTGATCTCGTCATAAACGCTGGACTTTGACTGGAAGAGGCTGAAGTCCGTCATACCCTCAATGCTGGATGAAAGGCTGCGCCTCTGGTTGTCGTCCTTGATAAGCACCTCAGCGCTGCGGGAATACTCCGGCTGATAGCGCACAATGTAAGCGATGGCAATGAAAAGGCAGACGGCTACCGAGAGCACAAACCACTTCCATCTCCTCAGACACGCAAAGACAAGGTCTTTGATGTTCAAGCTGTTTTCTTGTTCTGTATTGTTCTGTGCCATAATATTTGCTAGAATCTTGTTATCAGGGTTATTACAGAAGTAAGCAGAGAAGCCAGGCTGATCCAGAAGGATGTAGTCCTGACATTGTTGCCGTTAACGGTACTTTGTCTCATCTTCACTTCATTAGGCTCAACATAAATGACATCGTTCTGCTTAAGATAGTAAACCGGTGAGTTGAGGGTAGATTCCGCACTCGTAAGGTCCACCAGATAAGTTTTCTGGATGTCACCCTCCGTACGGATAACCCTTACATTCTCACGGTTGCCGTAGATTGTAAGGTCTCCAGCCATGGAAAGCGCGTCCAGAATGTTCAGGTTATCCTTGTTGAGGGCAAAGTGTCCGGGACGGGTAACCTCACCCATGATGGAGATGCCAAGGTTCATGAACTCAACAGTAACCACAGGGTTGAACCTCAGGTTCACGAGGCTCTTTTCCACGAGAATACCCTTTATACGTTCAGAAGCCTCGCTCCTTGTAAGACCGGCCAGATTGATCTTGCCCACCATAGGGAAATCGATATCGCCCTTAGGGTCAAGAGTATAACCGCTCATCTGAGCATTGTTGTAAGAACCTTCCCTGGATGCAGCTCCCAATCGCTGAGTAACATAAGGAAGATTCAAAACTGCAGCGGACTCAGGATCCTTGGTGTTGACCACGATGGAAATCATGTCGCCCGGCTGAAGACGAATTGTTGTCTGAGGCAGGTTGATAGTCTTTTCCTGGTCTGCAGTATCCTGGAAATAAGCAATCTTGGTAGGGGTTGAACATGCAAACAGCAGCCCTGCCGCAACGGTCAAGACTGCGCCCCTTAGAATTCTTTTAGTACGCATCACTTTTATCATTTTATTTCAAAATTACCAAACACCCGTACGCCAAAACCCATCAAAGCCACATTCAAAGCACTCCACCCACCATACCTGCGTCATTCCATTTCAGCCCCCAAATAGCGTCTTTTATTGGATTTTAGCATAGCGCACAAATATAGTCAATTCTAGTCAAAAAACATAAACTTAAGCCAGGAAACTAAACCCAGAGGTCCCCCACTTAAACATCCTAGCAAGAAATGATGAAAAGAAACACTCAAATCTGATGACTGACATCAGTCCCGGCAATGAAATAATAGGGATGAAGGTGCATGAACGCGCTCCCTCACAACAAAAACAACTTACTATAAATCTGATGTTTATAATATAACAAGGCTGTTACATTTGGCTTAAGAGCAAGTTCATAAAAGTTCAACCACGCCTCAACTAAGTTTCAGCTAAGTCCTAACCACGCTCCAACCAATCTCCAACGAATCTCCAACGAATCTCCAACGAATCTTCAACCAAGCTCTAACCAAGCTCCACTAACTCTTCAACCAAGCCTCAACTAGCTCTAAGTAAGCTTTACCAAAGTTCCACAGAACAACACCTCAAGCCGAAACTCTATAGCATAGCACTTGAAGCACATCTGAACGCACGAGTGGTCCAGACGTGGTGCTACTGGTGCTGTTGAACCCACTCTAAACGCGCCAGTGGTCCAAGCGTGGTGCTACCGGTGCACTTGAACCCCATCCAAACGCACTTGAAGCACATCTGAACGCACCAGTGGTCCAAGCGTGGTGTCACCGGTGCACTTGAAGTCTATTTGTTCTTGGAACTGATGAGTTTGTTCCGGACTATAGGCTTTGCCCAGAAGGCTATGAAGAAAATGTATGCCGCATATAGGAAGATCAGGCACATCCCAACCTTGAGAGAAGCAGCGGCATCGCTGAGCATGCTGACAAGCAGAGGCCCCACAGCGCCACCTACAATGGCTGAGCACATTATACCTGCAAAACTGCCGTGATGACGGGTTACAGAGTTCAGAGCCAAAGACATGACAATCGGGAACATCAAGCTCATGGCAAATCCAACAGCAGGAAGCGCAAAAACGGAAATGTGTCTGCCGGCAATTATCCACTCATCCGGAGAGAAAAGACCAGTAGCCAAAAGAATCATGGACAAAGGGCAGCAGAACTTCAGAAGCGTCTTGCTGTCTATAAGCTTGAGCAGCAGAAGCCCTATTACGCAGCCTATCAGCATGCTGCCCCAGAACCAGGACACGCAGCTGGCGCCAACCGTATGAGGATCAACACCATGATAACGCTCAACAAAGAGGCTTATGTTGTTGGACATACTCTGTTCCATTCCTGTATAGAAGAAAAGACCAAGAGCAAAAAGCCAGACCTTGCGCATACGGAAAAGCTCCACGAAAGAAGACTTGTCTCCGCTTTTCTCGTCTGACTTGAGTTCAATCTTCGGGAACTTGGTTATGACTACTATTATAAGCATGGCAAGAAGCACAAAACCAAAGAGATAGTAGAGAGAAATCCAAGGCATCCCCTCCGGAGCAATGCTCATGGGATTTGTTACATAGTATGAGAACACAAGCGGACTCACGAAAGACGCCGCGCTGAACACCACCTGACTGCAGTCTGAGATGAAGGCATAGTTCTCCTCACCACCGACTGTACGCTGAAGTGGATTCATAACCGTCTGTAGCATAGCCATTCCCAAACCTATAATGAAACATGACAGCAGCAGAACGGGATAAGTGTGGATAAATGCGAAAAGCAAAGACCCCACAAGATCCATGGCAAAGCCGATGAACAGAACGACCTTCTCACCTACTTTCTCTATGAGGATACCGGCCGGAATACTCATGACGGCATAAGCTACAAAGAATGACGTAGGTATGAACCCGGCAAGAGTCAACTTGCTGAGATTAAAACTGTTGATTATATCCGGGATCAGCGGGCCCAAAATGTTGGTTATGAATGAAATCACAAACCAGAATACCATGATGATGGCAAGAAGCCCTATTCTGGACGCCCCAATTTTACCTGAGTTACTCATATTCTAAAATCTATGTCAAAAATAACTATGCTCAATTCTATATTTCAAGGGCCTTTACTCGGCGATGGTGTCTCCTAACTGATTGATTATCACCGCATCCCCAAAAGCGCCCTCCCTAAAAGCGGGGGTGCTTTTCTGGGAGCATTGAGTATCAAGCACTTGCAAAGCACCATCGCCGGAGCAACGCTACCGGAGCATCTGCCGCAAGAACCATCGCCGGAGCAACGCTACCGGAGCATCTGCCGCAAGAAACATCGCTGAGGATTACTCAACGGCAAACTGCTTGTCAAGGGCAGCAGCCTTGACTTCAACATCTTCTCCTTCCTTGCAGCGTAAGTTGAAGTAAAACTTGATCTTAGGCTCCGTACCTGACGGCCTGAGCGATACGATGGTCCCGTCTTCTGAGATATACTGCAGGACGTTGCTCTTGGCAAGTTTCACCTCAGGAGCGTAATAGTCGTTGGCCTTATAATCGCGATACTCCACTACCGGGCTACCTGCCAGGTCCTTAGGTGGGTTCTGACGGAAGTTTTCTACCAGCGAGTCTATCTTCTTCTTGCCCTCTATACCAGGGAAGGTATAACTGCGCAGCCAATCCTTCCTCTCTCCAAAGAGCTTGTAGATATGTTGCAGGAGATCCCAGAGCGTCATTCCGCGATCCTTGCACCAGGCTGCACATTCGCATATCAATGAGACAGTTGCAGGACTGTCCTTGTCTCTTACGTACTCACCGACAGCAAAACCGAAACTCTCCTCTCCACCGCATACATAGATGCCTTTGCCTTCATTGTATTTGATGACCTCAGCGATGTTCTTGAAGCCTGTCAGAACATTGTACCACTTCACGCCAAAGTAATCTGCGATGTCGCTCATAAGGTTTGACGTTACGATAGTCTTGATTATGTACGGGAAGCGGTGGTCAAGAGTTGTAGTATTTGAAGATGAAGTACTTGCAGCATTCCAGTCCAAACGGCCGGAAGCTTTCCAACAACTCAGCATATAATATGTGAGGATGGAGTTCATCTGGTTGCCGTTAAGAAGTACAAGCTTGCCTTCAGGATTACGGATAGCCATACCGCAGCGGTCAGCGTCAGGATCAGATGCGCATACAACATCAGCCCCGACTTTATCGGCAAGGTCAAGAGCCATCTTCATAGCCGACGGTTCCTCAGGATTAGGACTTTGTACAGTCGGGAAATCACCGCTATTAACACATTGTTCCTCAACAAGATGCACATTCGTAAATCCCATTTCCTTCAGAGCCCGTGGCACAATCTTCACACCGCAACCATGCAGAGGGGTATAGACGATGCCCAGATCGTGCTGGTGCTTCACGCTCTCCGGAGACACCAGAAGCGTGGAAATGTCCTTGAGATATGCGTCATCCAGTTCCTCACCCACCATCTCTATGAAACCCATACCTTTTATCTCAGCGATTTCTGCATTGCTAAGTCCCTTGCAGCAAAGACCTTCCGGAGAACTGCAGCAAGAACCTTCAGCTTTTGCATCTTTGCAACAAGAGCTACCTTCCGGAGACTCGCAGCAGGAACCTTCAGCCTTGTGCCACTTGACTTGGGATATGTCTGTAATCTTGTTGACCTCTGCTATGATATTAGTATCGTGAGGTGCAATCACCTGGGCCCCGTCTTCCCAATATGCCTTGTATCCGTTGTAAATCTTAGGGTTATGGGATGCAGTCAGCATCACGCCACCCTGACATCCATAGTAACGGATGGCGTAGCTGAGCTCCGGAGTAGGTCTCAGTTCCTTTGTAAGATAAACGTGAAAACCATTGGCTTCAAATATCTCAGCGACAATCCTCGAAAAATAGTCCGAGTTGTGGCGGCAATCGTGAGTGATGGCAACCTTGATCTGCCGAAGTTGCCCGAAGCACTTCTTAAGATAGTTGGCAAAACCCTGGGTAGCCATTCCTACCGTGTAGCGGTTCATGCGGTTGCTACCGGCCCCCATTATGCCTCTGAGGCCACCCGTACCAAACTCCAAAGTCTTGTAAAACGCATCCTCAAGTTCCTTAGGATCACCATCAATCAATCTTCTGACCTCATCCTTAGTCTGTTGGTCATAACCATCGCCGATCCACTTCTGAGCTTCTTTCAATATCCTTTCATCCATAAAATTATCATTTAACTTCCAAATTTACGGAAAAAACAAATAGACTCATCCCACCCACCATCATTTCAAACAAAGTCCACCGCTCCTTACCCACATCCTACCATATTACATTACAACTCCCACAACATAAAACCTCACATAACCTCATCACCTCATCCCCCCCATCACCTCATCACCTCATCACCTCATCACCTCATCACCTCATCACCCCATCACCCCATCACCCCATTACCTCATCACCTCATTACCCCATTACCCCATTACCCCATTACCCCATTACCCCATCACCCCATCACCTCATCCACCCATCACCTCATCACCTCATCACCTCATTACCTCATTACCTCATCACCTCATCACCAAATCACCTCATCACCCCATTACCTCATCACCTCATCACCTCATCACCTCATCACCGATAATATCAGTAATGCTCTTCAGGCCATTCTTCATCACCAAATCACCAAATCACCGAGTCACCTCATCACCTCATCACCCCATCACCCCATCACCCCATCACCTCATCACCTCATTACCTCATTACCTCATTACCGATAATATCTGTAATGCTCTTCAGGCCATTCTTCATCACCTCATCACCAAATCACCGAGTCACCAAGTATCACTACACTACTCCACACTTTACATTATCCCACATCCTACCATACAGATTACCTAATAATTATCAAACAATATGGCACTTTGTTTTCCTTATATATTATCCTTCACTTTTGTCTTACTATGTCTTACTATGTCTTACTTTGCCTTACTTTGCCTTACTTTGCCTTACTTTGCCTTACTTTGCCTTACTTTGCCTTACTTTGCCTTACTTTGCCTTACTTTGCCTTACTTTGCCTTACTTTGCCTTACTTTGCCTTACTTTGCCTTACTT